>PVML01017306.1_pt1 | contig 725810 bp, 506 predicted proteins | sample 1853371 | NCBI WGS metagenome assembly PVML01 (sample SAMN08533508, study PRJNA380276) | Human gut metagenome, whole genome shotgun sequencing project. | isolation source: participant 1, chromium library | host: Homo sapiens | collected 2017 | reverse complement strand
ACGGAATCATGGATTCGATACTGAGAACTGATGGCAAAGGATTGCCTTTCCTCCACATGAAAGCTGGTGGTTCGGTTTGTCCTCCGTCTTATTTCACTGTAGACAATAAAATGCACTATCTGCACCAGGAAGGAAGAACAGTGTTCAAATACGCGGTTTCAAGTATGTCGGATGTATCGGCTGCAATTGCAGAAAAGAATGGTCTGACCAAAGATACTATTAACTGGGTGGTTCCCCACCAGGCAAATGTACGTATCATTGAAGCTGTGGCTCATCGCATGGAACTCCCGATGGATAAAGTGCTGGTGAACATTGAACATTATGGTAACACAAGTGCCGCTACGCTTCCTCTGTGTATCTGGGATTTTGAAGATAAACTAAAGAAAGGTGATAACATTATATTTACAGCATTCGGCGCCGGATTTACATGGGGTGCGGTTTATGTAAAATGGGGTTATGACGGAAAAAAGGAATCGTAACGTAAGTTACTGAATTATAACACAAAAAACGCATCCTATTTCGATTCGATGCGTTTTTTTGTCTCAACCAATAAAATAAAGAGAAATGCATAAAGCAGGTTTTGTAAACATCGTAGGGAATCCGAATGTCGGAAAGTCGACATTGATGAATGCTTTGGTGGGAGAACGTATATCAATTGCTACCTTCAAAGCGCAGACTACCCGTCACCGAATTATGGGAATTTATAATACGGATGATATGCAGATTGTTTTTTCTGACACTCCGGGAGTATTGAAACCTAACTATAAGTTGCAGGAGTCGATGCTGAACTTCTCAACTTCTGCACTGACAGATGCGGATGTACTGCTTTATGTGACTGACGTGGTGGAGACGCCCGATAAGAATAATGAGTTTATGGGAAAGGTGCGTCAGATGACGGTTCCTGTCCTGTTGCTTATCAACAAAATAGACCTTACGGATCAGGAGAAGCTGATCAAACTGGTCGAAGAGTGGAAGGAACTGCTTCCGCAGGCTGAGATTATTCCTATTTCTGCCGCATCTAAGTTTAATGTAGACTATGTGATGAAGCGTATTCAGGAACTGTTGCCTGATTCTCCTCCTTATTTCGGCAAAGATCAGTGGACGGATAAGCCTGCCCGCTTCTTTGTGAATGAGATTATCCGTGAAAAGATTCTGCTATATTATGATAAGGAAATCCCCTATTCGGTGGAAGTAGTAGTGGAAGAATTTAAAGAGGAAGCGAAAAAAATACATATCCGGGCAGTGATTTATGTGGAACGTGATTCACAAAAAGGAATCATTATCGGCAAGCAGGGAAAAGCATTGAAAAAAGTAGCTACCGAAGCACGCCGGGAATTGGAACGTTTCTTTGGAAAGACGATTTTCCTGGAAACTTATGTGAAGGTTGATAAAGATTGGCGTAGTTCGGATAAGGAACTGCGGAACTTTGGTTATCAGTTAGATTAAGAGTATTCATGCGACTGGGATAGTCGTGAAAAAACAAGGTATTGAGCTATGAATAATTTAGTTGCAATTGTAGGACGCCCTAATGTGGGCAAGTCTACCTTATTTAACCGTCTGACGAAAACTCGTCAGGCAATTGTGAATGAAGAAGCGGGTACAACCCGTGACAGACAGTATGGCAAGTCCGAATGGCTGGGCCGTGAGTTCTCCGTGGTAGATACCGGCGGATGGGTAGTGAACTCTGACGATATCTTTGAAGAGGAAATCCGGAAGCAAGTATTGCTGGCTGTGGAGGAAGCAGACGTTATTCTGTTTGTAGTGGATGTGATGAACGGAGTGACTGACCTGGATATGCAGGTTGCGACTATCTTGCGACGTGCTAACAGCCCGGTGATTATGGTTGCCAATAAGACAGATAATAATGAATTACAATATAACGCTCCTGAGTTTTATAAATTAGGATTGGGCGATCCGTATTGTATCTCTGCTATCACCGGAAGTGGTACAGGTGATTTGATGGACTTGATCGTCAGCAAATTCAATAAAGAGACTTCGGAAATTCTGGATGATGATATTCCCCGCTTTGCTGTGGTAGGACGCCCGAATGCGGGAAAATCCTCTATCGTAAACGCGTTTATCGGAGAAGACCGTAACATTGTAACGGAGATCGCCGGAACAACCCGTGACTCTATTTATACTCGTTACAATAAATTCGGATTTGATTTTTATCTGGTAGATACAGCCGGTATCCGTAAAAAGAATAAGGTGAACGAGGATCTGGAATACTATTCGGTAGTCCGTTCGATTCGTTCGATTGAAAATGCGGATGTCTGTATTTTGATGCTCGATGCTACAAGAGGCGTTGAAAGTCAGGATTTGAATATTCTTTCTTTGATTCAGAAAAATCAGAAGGGACTGGTAGTCGTGATTAATAAGTGGGACCTGATAGAGGATAAAACAGCGAAAATGATGAAGGAGTTTGAAGCGACTATCCGTTCACGTTTTGCTCCCTTTGTGGATTTCCCGATTATATTTGCTTCTGCATTGACCAAACAGCGTATCCTGAAAGTGCTTGAAGAAGCCCGCAACGTGTATGAAAACCGTACGACGAAGATACCGACTGCCCGTCTGAACGAAGAGATGCTTCCGCTGATTGAGGCATATCCGCCTCCATCCAATAAAGGTAAATATATCAAGATTAAATATATCACGCAGTTGCCGAATACACAAGTGCCTTCATTTGTGTACTTCGCCAATTTGCCGCAGTATGTGAAGGAACCGTACAAACGTTTCCTGGAAAACAAAATGCGTGAGAAGTGGAACCTGACCGGTACACCGATCAATATTTATATCCGACAGAAGTAAAAGGTATATTCGTATGAATAAAAAGAAATCGCCCGGCAATATTCCATTGCCGGGCGATTTCTTTTTATTTAAGAGGATTATTCGTCTTTATTTAACTGGAAGTCCTTACGGCGCAAAACGAAACTGTTACTCAGGTATTTTTCACGCACAATCTTGTTTTCTGCCAATTCTTCCGGTGTTCCCTGAAACAGGATCTTGCCTTCGAACAGCAGATAAGCGCGGTCAGTGATACTTAATGTTTCCTGCACATTGTGGTCGGTAATCAGGATACCGATGTTTTTATCCTTCAGCTTCCACACAATCTGCTGAATATCTTCTACTGCGATAGGGTCGACTCCGGCAAACGGTTCATCGAGCATAATGAACTTCGGGTCGATGGCAAGACAACGGGCGATTTCAGTACGACGGCGTTCACCTCCGGACAACTGGTTACCCTTGTTCTTGCGTACCTTCTGAAGGCGGAACTCGGCAATCAGACTTTCGAGCTTGTCTTTTTGATAATCTTTGGGCTTATTGGTCATTTCGAGTACGGAAGCGATATTGTCTTCTACACTCATCTGACGGAATACGGAGGCTTCCTGTGCAAGGTATCCGATACCTGTCTGCGCCCGTTTGTATACTGGAAACTTGGTTATCTCAAGGTCGTCGAGAAAGATTCGTCCTTCATTAGGAGTAATCAGTCCTACGGTCATATAGAATGAAGTCGTCTTACCGGCACCGTTCGGTCCCAGCAAACCCACAATTTCACCTTGCTTCACGTCGATGGATACATGGCTTACAACGGTTCGTTTACCGTACTTTTTAACCAGGTCTTCCGTGCGAAGCACCATCTTGCTTTCTTCCATATTCTAGTTATTTTGCGGCAAATGTAGTAAAAATAAGCTGAAATAATGTACATTTGCAGACAAATAGTGTGAGTTATGATAAAAGCATTGAGAACTGTCGGACGATATATCATACTGATGGGACGTACTTTTTCCCGTCCCGAGCGTATGCGTATGTTTTTCCGGCAATACCTTAACGAGATGGAGCAACTGGGTGTGAACTCCATCGGCATCGTGTTGTTGATTTCGTTTTTCATCGGCGCGGTGATTACTATTCAGATTAAATTGAATATTGAAAGTCCATGGATGCCTCGCTGGACAGTGGGATATGTGACACGTGAAATTATGTTGCTGGAGTTCTCCTCTTCTATTATGTGTTTGATTCTGGCGGGAAAGGTCGGCTCGAACATTGCTTCGGAACTGGGAACAATGCGGGTGACGCAGCAGATTGACGCACTCGAAATAATGGGTATTAATTCCGCCAATTATCTGATACTACCCAAAATAACGGCCATGGTAACTGTGATCCCTGTGTTGGTGACGTTTAGTATTTTTGCCGGTATTATCGGTGCTTTTTGTACCTGTTGGTTTGCCGGTGTGATGAATGCGGTCGATCTGGAATATGGACTGCAGTATATGTTTGTCGAATGGTTTATCTGGGCGGGTATCATAAAATCCCTTTTCTTTGCCTTTATTATTGCAAGTGTTTCTGCCTTTTTCGGCTATACGGTAGATGGTGGTTCCATTGCTGTAGGAAAGGCTTCTACGGATGCTGTGGTAAGCAGTAGTGTGTTGATTCTGTTTGCAGATTTGGTATTAACTAAACTTTTGATGGGATGATTGATATTAGAGGACTTTATAAATCATTTGAAGATAAAACGGTATTGAGTAATATCAATGCGTCTTTTGAGAATGGAAAGACAAACCTGATTATCGGTCAGAGCGGCTCTGGTAAAACGGTCTTGATGAAATGTATCGTAGGCTTGCTTACTCCCGAAAAAGGAGAAGTGCTGTATGACGGACGTAACCTTGTCTTGATGGGGAAGAAGGAGAAAAAGATGCTTCGCAAGGAGATGGGGATGATTTTCCAGAGTGCGGCGCTTTTTGACTCCATGTCGGTGCTGGATAATGTAATGTTCCCGCTGAATATGTTTAGCAACGATACACTGCGTGACCGTACCAAGCGTGCCATGTTCTGTCTGGAACGTGTGAATCTGACTGAGGCGAAAGATAAATTTCCGGGTGAAATCAGTGGCGGTATGCAGAAGCGTGTGGCTATTGCCCGTGCTATCGCATTGAATCCGCAGTACCTATTCTGTGATGAACCGAACTCCGGGCTGGACCCCAAAACGTCATTAGTTATTGATGACCTGATTCATGACATCACTCAGGAGTATAATATGACGACTATTATCAATACCCATGACATGAACTCTGTGCTGGGAATCGGTGAGAAAGTGATTTATATTTATGAAGGACATAAGGAATGGGAAGGGACGAAAGATGATATTTTCACTTCTACCAATGAACGGCTGAATAACTTTATCTTTGCTTCGGACCTGCTTCGTAAAGTGAAGGATATGGAAGTGCAGAATATGGAAGGCTGACGGAAAAGTAAATAGAAGGACATAAAAAAACTTCTGTCATCAGGTGGCAGAAGTTTCTTTTTTTTCTTAGCTATATTAGCGTCGGCAATTAAGCTCTGGGTCTAGCTTCTTTAACTACCATTGTACGGCCCATGTACTCTGCACCGTTCAATTCTGCGATTGCTTTAGCAGCTGCTGCATCGTCTTCCATTTCGATGAAAGCAAATCCTTTGGATTTACCGGTTTCACGATCCATAACTACTTTAACTGATGATACTGCTCCGTAATCTTCCATCACTTGTTGCAGATCTCCTTCCTTAACACGGTAGTTAAGGTTTCCAACATAAATGTTCATAATGAAAATGATAAAAAAATAAATAAATGAATAAAACTCTCTGGATAGATGGTTACTAATAAAAAGATTAAAACGACAGAGAGTTTACAAATGCGTTTTCGAAACAGAAGTAAAAACCTTGTAATCAAATCGAGAAACTAATGGTCCATCAATCCGCAGCAAAGAAAAGAATAATTTTTGGATTGACCATCTTTTTCTTACTTTTATTTGCAGGCAACGAGAAAAAAACAAGGATGCGTGGCTAGTGAACCGCTGCCTGTCATGCAATTGTCATTTGTATATTCCAAAATAGATGCGAAATAAATCTGCAATGTCTTTTGAAAATTGAAAGATTAGCACTAATTTTGCACCCTCGTTTGAGTTAGAACAAAGTATAAATCAAATAAATAATTGTCAGAATGAACGTTTCATTACAAAACATTGACAAAGTAAGCGCACAGCTTACTGTGAAGCTTGAGAAAGCCGACTATCAGGAAAAAGTAGACAAATCGTTGAAATCATTCCGTCAGAAGGCACAGATGCCGGGATTCCGTAAAGGAATGGTTCCGATGAGCCTGGTTAAGAAGATGTATGGTAAATCAGTGATTGCAGAAGAAGTGAATAAGGTACTGCAAGAAGCTGTTTACAACTATATTAAAGAAAATAAGGTGAACATGCTGGGCGAACCGTTGCCTAACGAAGAAAAACAGCAGGTTATCGACTTCGATACAATGGAAGAATTCGAGTTTGTGTTCGATATCGCTCTGGCACCTGAATTCAAAGCTGAAGTAAGCGCTAAAGATAAAGTAGATTACTATACGATCGAAGTATCGGATGAAATGATCGAAAACCAGGTGAAGATGTATACTCAGCGCACCGGTAAATACGACAAAGTAGACGTTTACGAAGATAACGACATGCTGAAAGGTCTGTTGGCTCAGCTGGACGAAGAAGGTAATACGAAAGAAGGCGGTATTCAGGTAGAAGGTGCTGTATTAATGCCTTCTTATATGAAGAACGACGATCAGAAAGCTATCTTTGCTAATGCAAAAGTAAATGACGTATTGGTATTCAACCCGAATGTTGCTTACGACGGACACGCTGCTGAACTCGGCTCTCTGTTGAAGATCGACAAGGAAATCGCTAAGGATGTGAAGTCTGACTTCAGCTTCCAGGTAGAAGAAATCACTCGTTTCGTACCGGGTGAACTGACTCAGGAAGTATTTGACCAGGCATTTGGTGAAGGTGTAGTGAAGACTGAAGAAGAATTCCGCGCTAAGATCAAAGAAGAAATCGCAGCAAGATTTGTTGCTGACAGCGATTATAAATTCCTGATCGACATTCGTAAAGTGATGATGGACAAAGTAGGTAAGCTGGAATTCTCTGATGCATTGCTGAAACGTATCATGTTGCTGAACAACGAAGAAAAAGGCGAAGAATATGTAGCCGAAAACTACGATAAGAGCATTGAAGAACTGACTTGGCACCTGATCAAGGAACAGCTGGTAGAGGCAAACGATATTAAGGTAGAGCAGGAAGATGTGCTGAAGATGGCGAAAGAAACTACCAAAGCACAGTTCGCTCAATACGGAATGTTGTCTGTACCCGAAGATGTGCTTGATAACTATGCACAGGAAATGTTGAAGAAGAAAGATACTATCAACAACCTGGTAAGCCGCGTAGTGGAAGTGAAGCTGGCTGCAGCTTTGAAAGCTCAGGTAACTTTGGAGAACAAGAACGTTTCTATGGAAGAATTCAATAAAATGTTTGAATAATCGTTCGGTTGAATAGAACATAAAGTCACAGAAACACAGAGTTTTTATAAAATTATAACTCTGTGTTTTTTTGTGTCTCTGTGTTCTTTTTCGTTTCTTTGCACTTACGTTTATTATAAATTTAATTAGAAAGGAACAATAACATGGATGATTTTAGAAAATACGCAACCAAGCATTTAGGAATGAATGGCATGGTGCTGGACGATGTGATTAAATCGCAAGCCGGGTATTTGAATCCCTATATTCTCGAAGAGAGACAGCTGAATGTAACTCAGCTCGATGTATTCTCCCGACTGATGATGGATCGCATTATTTTTCTGGGTACACAAGTAGATGACTATACGGCAAACACGCTTCAGGCGCAGCTGCTCTATCTGGACTCTGTAGACCCGGGCAAGGATATCTCTATCTATATCAATTCTCCGGGCGGTAGTGTGTATGCCGGACTGGGTATTTACGATACCATGCAGTTTATTTCAAGTGATGTTGCTACTATCTGTACAGGTATGGCTGCTTCGATGGCTGCCGTATTGCTGGTAGCCGGTGCCGAAGGCAAACGCTCTGCATTGCCGCATTCACGCGTGATGATTCACCAACCGATGGGCGGTGCGCAGGGACAGGCTTCGGATATTGAAATCACAGCCCGTGAAATTCAGAAATTGAAGAAAGAACTTTATACGATCATCGCCGATCATTCGCACACTGACTTTGATAAGGTATGGGCCGATTCGGACCGTGATTACTGGATGACAGCTCAGGAAGCGAAAGAATACGGAATGATTGATGAAGTATTGATTAAAAAATAAAAATGGCTGATTCAAAGACAAAGAAAAAGTGTAGCTTCTGTGGTCGGTCGGAGAATGAAGTAGGATTCCTGATCACAGGAATGAACGGCTATATCTGCGACAGCTGCGCTACTCAGGCTTATGAGATTACTCAGGAAGCCCTGGGCGAAGGCAGAAAAAGGGCGGGAGCTACCAAACTCAACTTAAAAGAACTGCCCAAACCGGTAGAAATAAAGAAATTCCTCGACCAGTACGTAATCGGACAGGACGATGCGAAACGCTTTCTTTCTGTATCAGTTTACAACCATTACAAGCGTCTTTTGCAGAAAGACAGCGGTGATGATGTGGAAATTGAAAAATCAAACATTATCATGGTGGGTAGTACCGGAACCGGAAAAACATTGCTGGCACGTACTATTGCCAAGTTGCTTCATGTCCCGTTTACGATTGTAGACGCTACGGTATTGACGGAAGCCGGTTATGTCGGTGAAGATATTGAAAGTATTCTGACCCGTTTGCTTCAGGTGGCAGATTATAATGTGCCGGAGGCTGAGCAAGGAATTGTGTTTATCGATGAGATAGACAAGATTGCCCGCAAAGGAGACAATCCTTCTATCACCCGCGACGTAAGTGGAGAGGGTGTGCAGCAAGGTTTGCTGAAATTGCTTGAGGGATCGGTGGTGAACGTTCCTCCCCAGGGAGGCCGTAAGCATCCCGACCAGAAAATGATTCCGGTGAATACCAAGAATATTCTCTTTATCTGTGGTGGTGCTTTCGATGGTATTGAAAAGAAAATCGCCCAACGGCTGAATACGCATGTGGTAGGATATACCGCATCGCAGAAAACAGCAGTGATCGATAAGAATAATATGATGCAGTACATTGCTCCTCAGGATTTGAAGTCATTCGGCCTGATTCCCGAAATAATCGGTCGTCTTCCGGTGCTGACTTATCTGAATCCGCTGGACCGCAATGCACTCCGTGCTATTCTTACCGAGCCGAAAAACTCTATCATCAAGCAATATATCAAGTTGTTTGAAATGGATGGTATCAAGCTGACATTTGAAGATTCTGTTTTCGAATATATCGTTGACAAGGCTGTAGAATATAAGTTAGGTGCCCGTGGATTGCGTTCTATTGTGGAAACAATCATGATGGATGTCATGTTTGAAATCCCTTCAGAGAGCAAAAAAGAGTATAAGGTAACGCTGGATTATGCAAAACAACAGCTGGAAAAAGCGAATATGGCAAGGCTGCAAATTGCTTAATATCAAATAGTAAGGCTACTGAAAATGATTGTTTCTGTTTTTTCTTGAAAATATTAGTCGTATTTTGCTTGGTAATTACGAAGTTGTTTATAACTTTGTTTGGCTCTCTTGCAATGGAGGGCTTTACTTAAAGTTAAACCATGAACTGAATAAAACAACCTAAGTTAAGATGGCAGGGAAGATTAATTTAACAGATGAACTGAAAAAGTATTTCGGATTTAATAAGTTCAAGGGAAACCAGGAAGCAATCATTCAGAACTTGCTTGATGGTAAAGATACCTTTGTGCTAATGCCTACCGGTGGCGGAAAATCTTTATGCTATCAGTTACCTTCGCTCTTGATGGAAGGTACGGCAATTGTTATTTCTCCGCTCATTGCGTTGATGAAGAATCAGGTGGATGCAATGCGTAATTTCAGTGAAGAGGATGGCATCGCCCATTTTATAAATTCTTCATTAAATAAAGGCGCAATAGACCAAGTAAGGTCTGACATCCTTGCCGGAAAAACAAAATTGCTATATGTGGCTCCTGAGTCATTGACAAAGGAAGAAAACGTAGATTTTTTGCGTTCGGTGAAAATTTCGTTCTATGCGGTAGACGAAGCTCATTGTATTTCCGAATGGGGGCATGACTTCCGTCCGGAGTATCGGCGAATTCGTCCGATCATTAACGAAATAGGGAAAGCTCCCTTGATTGCGCTTACTGCAACAGCAACACCGAAGGTACAGCACGATATCCAGAAAAATCTGGGGATGGTGGATGCACAGGTTTTCAAATCCTCGTTCAACCGTCCGAATCTTTATTATGAGGTACGCGCAAAGACCAATAATATTGATAAAGATATTATCAAGTTCATCAAGAACAATTCGGAAAAGTCGGGCATTATCTATTGCCTGAGCCGGAAGAAAGTAGAGGAACTTGCTGAAATTCTTCAGGCAAACGGAATAAACGCGCGTCCTTATCATGCAGGTATGGACTCAATGACGAGAACGAAAAACCAGGATGATTTCCTGATGGAAAAGGTGGAAGTGATTGTGGCTACCATCGCTTTTGGTATGGGAATTGACAAGCCGGATGTACGGTTTGTGATCCATTATGATATCCCGAAGAGTCTGGAAGGGTATTATCAGGAGACAGGACGTGCCGGCAGAGACGGCGGCGAAGGCCAGTGCCTGACCTTTTATACAAACAAAGACTTGCAGAAACTGGAAAAGTTCATGCAAGGAAAACCTGTGGCAGAACAGGAAATTGGCAAGCAGCTTCTGTTGGAAACCGCTGCTTATGCCGAATCTTCCGTGTGTCGGCGTAAGACATTGCTGCACTATTTCGGTGAAGAATATACGGAAGAAAATTGTGGAAATTGTGACAACTGTTTAAACCCTAAAAAACAAGTGGAGGCTCAAGAGTTATTATGTGCCGTGATTGAAGCGATTATCGCGGTGAAAGAAAATTTTAAGGCAGATTATATCATAGACATACTACAAGGTAGAGAAACGTCGGAAGTACAGGCTCACCTACACGAAGATCTCGAAGTGTTCGGTTCGGGTATGGGAGAAGAAGACAAAACATGGAATGCAGTGATCCGACAAGCTTTGATTGGCGGTTACTTGAGCAAAGATGTGGAGAATTATGGTCTCCTGAAAGTGACGGAAGAAGGGCATAAGTTCCTGAAGAAGCCAAAATCGTTCAAGATTACTGAAGATAATGATTTTGAAGAAACGGAAGAAGAAGTACCTGCACGTGGCGGTGGCTCTTGTGCGGTAGACCCGGCTCTTTATTCAATGCTGAAGGACCTACGGAAGAAGCTGTCCAAGAAACTGGAAGTTCCTCCTTATGTCATTTTCCAGGATCCGTCTTTGGAAGCGATGGCTACCATCTATCCGGTGACATTGGATGAACTGCAGAATATTCCGGGCGTAGGTGCCGGAAAGGCGAAACGCTATGGTGAAGAGTTCTGTAAGCTGATCAAACGTCATTGCGAAGAGAATGAAATCGAACGTCCGGAAGATTTACGTGTACGTACGGTTGCCAATAAATCAAAGATGAAAGTGGCTATTATTCAGGCTATCGACCGTAAAGTGGCGCTGGACGATATCGCTCTTTCCAAAGGAATCGAGTTTGGTGAACTGCTGGATGAAGTGGAAGCAATCGTTTACTCCGGAACTAAACTGAATATCGACTACTTCCTGGAAGAAATTATGGATGAAGATCATATGCTCGATATCTATGATTACTTCAAGGAATCTACGACAGACAAGATTGATGATGCTCTTGACGAACTGGGCGATGAATTTACCGAAGAGGAAGTCCGACTGGTGAGAATCAAGTTCATCTCTGAAATGGCTAATTAAAAAAGCGAAAAAAATAGGCGTGCAGGTATGCTGTTTTGAATAAAAACCGTATATTTGCACGCAATAAATTTTTAAACGCACAGCCCTATGTCATTTATTGCTGATAAGATTGTAATGGATGGGTTAACTTACGATGACGTATTGTTGATCCCCGCTTATTCTGAAGTTTTACCGCGCACTGTCGATCTCTCGACAAAGTTTTCAAGAAACATTGAGTTAAAAATTCCTTTTGTGACGGCTGCCATGGATACGGTTACCGAAGCGAAAATGGCTATTGCCATTGCCCGTGAAGGTGGTATCGGTGTGATTCACAAAAATATGTCTATTGAGGAGCAGGCAAGACAAGTTGCCATTGTAAAGCGTGCTGAAAATGGTATGATTTACGATCCTGTTACTATCAAGAGAGGTTCTACTGTCAGCGACGCTTTGGGAATTATGGCTGAATATAAAATCGGTGGTATTCCTGTAGTGGATGATGAAGGTTATCTGGTAGGTATCGTTACTAACAGAGATTTGCGTTTCGAAAGAGACATGACAAAGCATATTGATCTTGTTATGACTCCTAAAGAAAGATTGGTTACTACTAATCAGTCTACCGATCTGGAATCTGCTGCACAGATTCTTCAAAAACATAAGATTGAAAAGTTGCCGATTGTAGGAATGGATGGCAAACTGATCGGTCTTGTTACATATAAAGATATTACAAAGGCAAAAGATAAGCCGATGGCTTGTAAAGATGCCAAAGGTCGTCTGCGGGTAGCTGCAGGTGTCGGCGTTACTGCTGATACGCTGGATCGTATGCAGGCATTGGTGGATGCCGGTGCAGATGCTATCGTAATCGATACGGCTCACGGACATTCTATGTACGTTATTGAAAAACTAAAAGAAGCAAAGAAACGCTTCCCGAATATTGATATCGTGGTAGGTAACATTGCTACCGGAGAAGCTGCGAAGGCTTTGGCAGAAGCTGGTGCTGATGCAGTGAAAGTAGGTATCGGTCCGGGTTCTATCTGTACGACTCGTGTTGTTGCAGGTGTAGGTGTTCCTCAGTTGTCGGCTGTATATGATGTAGCCAAGGCACTGAAAGGTACAGGTGTTCCTCTGATTGCTGATGGTGGTTTGCGCTATTCCGGTGATGTGGTAAAAGCATTGGCTGCCGGCGGATATTGTGTGATGATCGGATCATTGGTTGCCGGAACAGAAGAGTCTCCGGGTGATACTATCATCTTTAACGGACGTAAATTCAAATCATATCGCGGTATGGGTTCATTGGAAGCAATGGAGAATGGCTCTAAAGACCGTTATTTCCAGAGCGGAACTGCCGATGTGAAGAAATTGGTTCCGGAAGGTATTGCTGCTCGTGTTCCTTATAAAGGTACACTTTACGAAGTAGTTTATCAGTTGTCCGGTGGTCTTCGTGCAGGTATGGGATATTGCGGTGCTGCTAATATTGAAAAACTTCATGATGCGAAGTTTACTCGTATTACAAATGCCGGAGTGATGGAAAGTCACCCGCATGACGTGACGATTACCAGTGAATCGCCTAACTATAGCCGTCCGGAATAATTTATATAAACGGTAAACGATTAGCGGTGAACGGTGAACAGGCTGTATGGCATATGTTCGTTGTTCACCGTTTGTCGTTTTTAAATAAAAATCAATGATGAAAAGAAATCTGCTTTTAGGATGGATAAGTCTCTTCGGAGTATTAGCTTTCGCTCAGGAAGATCCCGTAGTGATGCGGATTAATGGGAAAGACATACCTCGTTCGGAGTTTGAATACTCCTATCGCCGGCATGCGGACGGTAATGGTATGAAATTGTCTCCTAAAGAATATGCGGAGTTTTTCATTCAGTCTAAGTTGAAAGTGGAAGCAGCCAGAGCGGCCGGACTCGACACAACTTCGGCTTTTCGCAAGCAACAGGAGGCTTATCGGACAAATTTGCTGAGATCATACCTGCTGGATGATCAGGAAATGGATGGCAATGCCCGTATTCTATATCAGAAGATGAAGGAAAATGTACGTGGCGGACAAGTGCAGATACAGCAAATTTACAAATATCTGCCTCAGACCATTACATCCCGGCATTTACAGGAGGAACAGGCTCGCATGGACTCTATTTATCAGGTGATACAAAATCAGCCGGGTGTGGATTTTGCCCGTTTGGTGGATCGGTTTTCGGATGATAAACGTTGTCGGTGGATAGAAAGTTTGCAGACAACCTCGGAGTTTGAGGAAGCAGCTTTCTCTTTAGCAAAAGGTGAAATATCCAAACCTTTTTTTACTCCGGAAGGGATTCATATTCTGAAAGTCATAGATCGAAAAGAAGTGCCTGCATATGAAGTCGTTAGTGACAGCCTTCTAAATCGTTTAAGGCGTCAGCCGTTGGATAAAGGAACGGAAGCCATCGTAGAACAACTGAAAAAGGAATACCAGTATATTCCGAATATGGAGTCTTTGGAGGAAGTATTGCAGAAAGGTGGAACGGAGCGGACTTTGTTTACCATCGACGGGCAGGCATATACAGGGGAAATGTTTAAGCGGTTTGCTGCATCCCATCCTCAGGCTGTAAAACGACAGTTGAATGGCTTTATAGCAAAATCTCTGTTGGATTATGAGAGTCAGCATATGGAAAGAAAGCATCCGGAACTTCGTTATACTTTGCAGGAATATGCAGAGAAATGTTTGGCTGAGGAAATCGTGCATCAGAAAGTAGATTTACCGGCTGTTAACGACCGGGTGGGATTGGCTACGTATTTTAAGTTTCATTCATCGGATTACCGATGGGAGCATCCCCGATACAAAGGAGTAGTGTTGCATTGTGCAGATAAAAAGACTGCTAAACAGGCTAAAAAGCTACTGAAAAAAGTTCCGGAGAATGAATGGGAGGATATGCTTCGCAAAACATTTAATACATCCGGTGCTGAAATAATTAAAATTGAACAGGGTGTTTTTGCCGACGGAGATAATAAATATATAGATAAATTGGTCTTTAAGAAGGGCGCTTTTGATCCTGTAGTGTCTTATCCTTTTACTATTGCTGTAGGCAAAAAACAGAAGGGACCGGAGGATTACAGAGAGGTAATTGATCAGGTGAGAAAAGATTATAGAAACTATCTTAACGCATATTGGGAGCGGGAATTGAGGGAGTCCGGTAAGGTTGAAATAAACCAAGAGGTTTTAAAAACAGTTAATAATAACTGATGTAACCGATTATTCACTATCTTCGTACCTTAAATAAGTAGATTTGAATTGACAATGCGAATATTAGTCCTCTTACTAATTACCCTTCTCTGTTGTGGAGCGTGCAAAGAGCAGTACGACCACAAAGGCAAGACTGCATTGGTGGAGGTAGATGGTAACTTTTTGTATAAAGAAGATTTGATGTCTGTACTACCGGTCGGATTGTCAAAAGATGATAGTATTCTTTTCGCTGAGCATTACATTCGTAGTTGGGCGGAAGAGATTTTGTTGTATGAAAAAGCAGCGAATAATATTCCGGATAATGTGGATGTAGATAAGCTGGTGGAGAATTACAGGAAAGCTTTGATTATGCATACCTATCAGCAGGAATTGATAAATCAAAAACTGACGAATGATATTTCGGAACAGGAAATAGCGGATTATTATGAGAAAAACAAGGAATTGTTTAAATTGGAATCTCCGCTGATCAAGGGATTGTTTATTAAAGTACCGTTGACGGCACCTCAGCTGAACAATGTTCGCAGATGGTACAAGACGGAAAAACAGGATGCTGTGGAAAGTCTGGAAAAATATAGTTTGCAGAATGCGGTGAAGTATGAATACTTTTACAATAAATGGGTTCCGGTTACGGATGTTCTGGACTTGATTCCATTGAAAGAGGCGTCACCGGAGCAGTATGTAGACAAGCACCGACATGTGGAACTGAAAGATACGGCATTTTACTATTTCCTCAATGTGAGCGATTATCGCGGGGCAGGTGAAGAGAAACCGTATGAGTTTGCCCGGTCGGAAGTGAAGGATTTACTGGTCAATCAGAAACGGGTGAACTTTATGGAACAAGTGAAGAATGACCTGTATCAGCAGGCTGTAAACAAGAAGAAGATTATATACAATTATTAAATACAAAGAATGAAGAAGTTTGTGAACTTTAGATTTATTGTTACCCTTGTCCTGGCAGTATTTGCCAACGTGGTAACTTATGCACAGGACAATGTAATTGATGAGGTAGTTTGGGTAGTAGGTGACGAAGCTATTTTGAAATCAGATGTAGAAGAGGCCCGTATGGATGCCTTGTACAATGGACGCAGATTTGAAGGCGATCCTTATTGTGTAATACCCGAAGAAATCGCTGTGCAGAAGTTATTCCTGCACCAGGCAAAGTTGGATAGTATCGAAGTTTCCGAAGCGGAAATCATTCAGCGTGTAGATATGATGACCAATATGTATATCCAGCAGATTGGTTCTAAGGAGAAAATGGAGGAATACTTCAATAAGACTGCTACTCAAATTCGTGAAACGTTGCGCGAAAATGCCCGTGACGGACTGACAGTACAGAAGATGCAGCAGAAACTGGTAGGAGATATCAAGGTAACTCCGGCAGAAGTACGCCGCTATTTCAAGGATCTTCCTCAGGACAGTATCCCTTATATTCCGACTCAGGTAGAGGTGCAGATTATTACACTGCAACCTAAAATTCCTATTGCTGAAATTGAAGATGTAAAGAGACGTCTGCGTGATTATACAGACCGTGTGACAAAGGGTGAAATTGATTTTTCTACACTGGCACGTCTGTATTCCGAAGATAAGGCTTCTGCTATCAAAGGTGGTGAACTTGATTTTATGGGACGTGGTATGCTGGATCCGGCTTATGCCAATGTAGCATTCAGTCTTCAGGATCCGAAGAAAGTTTCTAAGATCGTAGAATCTGAATTTGGTTATCATATTATCCAGCTTATCGAGAAACGTGGCGACCGTGTGAATACCCGTCACATCCTGTTGCGTCCGAAAGTTTCTGAAAAGGAGTTGACAGAGGCTTGTGCCCGTCTGGATTCTATTGGCGATGATATCCGTCAGAATAAGTTTACATTTGATGAGGCTGCCTCTGTGATTTCACAGGATAAGGATACTCGTAATAATCACGGTCTTATGGTGAATACGAATGAGCGTACAGGTATCACTACTTCTAAGTTCCAGATGCAGGATTTGCCTCAGGATGTTGCGAAAGTGGTGGATAAGATGAATGTAGGCGAAATTTCCAGAGCCTTTACGATGATTAACGAGAAGGATGGAAAAGAAGTTTGTGCTATTGTAAAACTGAAAGCAAAGATCAACGGTCATAAAGCTACCATTGCAGAAGACTATCAGGACCTGAAAGAAATCGTGATGGATAAGCGCCGGGAAGAAATGTTGCAGAAGTGGATTCTGAACAAGCAAAAACATACGTATGTACGTATTGACCCGAACTGGCAGAAGTGTGACTTCAAGTATCCGGGTTGGGTAAGGAACGATTGATGTTTAAACAGCTTGACTTTATATGCTGAAACAAAACAAAAAAGATAAACAGCAAGACGGGCATAGATGGCTTCTTATAGGCTTTCTATGCCTGTTTGCCGTATGCCTTGTGGCGCAGGTGAAGCCCACCGGGCAGACTAAAAAGGCTGAGGCTCCGGCTGCGAAAACTCTGGATGGAACGAAGCAAACTGGTAAAGATATCAAGAAAGAGCCCGAAAATAAGAAGACGAAAGTATATTTGCTTCATGCAAACCAGGGACAAGCCGACAAGCTTGCCCGACCGGATGTTCAGGTACTGATTGGAAATGTAAAGCTGCGTCACGACAGTATGTATATGTTTTGTGACAGTGCTTTGATTTACGAGAAAACCAATTCGGTAGAAGCATTCAGTAATGTACGTATGGAACAGGGGGATACCTTGTTTATCTACGGTGATTATCTTTATTACGACGGAATGACACAGATTGCGCAGATTCGTGAGAACGTAAAAATGATTAACCGGAACACGACGCTTCTGACCGATAGTCTGAATTATGACCGTCTTTATGATCTCGGTTATTATTTCGAGGGTGGTACTTTGATGGATGAAGAGAATGTACTGACCTCGGACTGGGGAGAATACAGCCCGGCTACCAAACAGTCGGTATTCAATCATGATGTGAAATTGGTGAATCCCAAGTTTGTCCTGACATCGGATACACTGAAGTATAATACCTTTTCCAAGATTGCTACCATTCTCGGTCCTTCGAATATCGTGAGTGACAATAATCACATCTATTCGGAGCGAGGCTTCTATAATACACTCAGCGAACAGGCTGAATTACTGGACCGTTCTATCCTGACGAATGAGGGAAAGAAGTTGATTGGTGACAGTTTGTTCTATGACCGGAAAGTGGGATACGGTGAAGCGTTCGATAATATACGAATGACGGATACCATTAACAAAAATATGCTGACCGGCGATTATTGTTTCTATAACGAATTGACCGACTCTGCTTTTGCTACTAAACGTGCAGTTGCTATTGACTATTCGCAAGGAGACAGTCTCTTTATGCATGGAGATACGTTGCAGCTTATTTCCTATAATCTGAATACGGACTCTGTTTTCCGCCTGATGAAAGCTTATCATAAGGTACGTATGTACCGGACGGATGTACAGGGAGTTTGTGACTCACTGGTTTATAATTCAAAAGACTCTTGTCTGACCATGTATACCGATCCGATTCTTTGGAATGAAGGTCAGCAACTGCTTGGCGAGGAGATCAAGATTTATATGAATGACAGTACCATTAACTGGGCCCACATTATCAATCAGGCACTGACGGTGGAGATGAAAGATTCTGTTCATTATAACCAAGTGTCCGGTAAAGAGATGAAAGCCTATTTCGAAAATGGTGATATGCGTCATATTGAAGTGATAGGTAATGTGATGACCGCTTTCTACCCGGAAGAAAAAGACAGTACGATGACCGGATTTAATAATATGGAGGGGAGTGTGCTCCATCTTTATATGAAAGAGAAGAAGATGGAAAAAGGGATGTTCGTAGGTAAGTCCAACGGAACATTATATCCGATGGATCAGATCCCTCCCGACAAGTTGCGGCTATCTACATTTGCCTGGTTTGACTATGTCCGCCCTTTAAATAAAGAAGATATATTCAACTGGAGAGGCAAGAAGGAAGGAGAGACACTGAAACCAACCACCGACCGGAAGCCAAAGACAGATAAGCGAAGTTTAATTAATATGAAGTAATATGGGAATGTTTTTCAATTCGATGAGAAAACCTCGAGGCTTTAATCATCAATACATATACGTAAACGAGCGGAAAGAAAAGCTTGAGAAGATGGAGGAGAAGGCGAAACGCGAGTTGGGAATGCTTCCGGATAAAGAATTCAGTCCCGAAGATATCCGTGGTAAGTTTGTCGAAGGTACGACGCACCTGAAGCGCAGAAAGGCAAGTGGCCGTAAGCCTGTATCTTTTGGAATCATATTGATTATCATAGCTTTCCTTATATATTTGTGGCATTATTTAGCGACGGGAAGCTGGTCATTTTAACTACTAAATAAACTATGAGCGATATTATTCATTTGTTGCCTGATTCGGTAGCTAATCAGATTGCTGCCGGTGAAGTGATACAACGTCCGGCATCTGTTATTAAAGAGCTAGTGGAGAATGCGATCGATGCAGAGGCTCAAAATATACATGTGTTAGTTACGGATGCCGGTAAGACCTGCATCCAGATTATAGACGATGGAAAGGGAATGTCTGAAACGGACGCGCGACTTTCCTTTGAACGCCATGCGACTTCTAAGATTCGGGAAGCAGCGGATTTGTTTGCTTTGCGTACGATGGGGTTTCGTGGAGAAGCACTGGCTTCCATTGCAGCTGTGGCGCAGGTTGAACTGAAAACACGGTTGGAATCGGAAGAACTGGGAACAAAACTGGTGATTGCAGGCTCCAAAGTCGAAAGTCAGGAAGCCGTTTCCTGTTCCAAGGGAAGTAACTTCTCTGTGAAGAATCTGTTCTTTAACGTGCCCGCCCGTCGCAAATTTCTGAAAGCTAATTCAACAGAACTGAGTAATATTCTGGCAGAGTTTGAACGTATTGCTTTGGTTCATCCCGAAGTAGCCTTTTCGCTTTACAGCAATGATTCCGAGTTGTTCAATCTACCTGTATCTCCTTTGCGGCAACGTATTCTTGCTATCTTCGGCAAGAAGCTGAATCAACAGTTGCTGAATATAGAGGTGAATACTACGATGGTGAAAATCTCGGGTTACATAGCGAAGCCGGAAACAGCCCGTAAGAAAGGTGCTCACCAATATTTCTTTGTCAACGGGCGTTATATGCGCCATCCTTATTTTCATAAGGCAGTGATGGAGGCTTACGAACAGCTGATTCCCGTTGGCGAGCAAGTTTCCTACTTTATTTATTTTGAAGTAGATCCGGCTAATATCGATGTGAATATTCATCCCACAAAGACAGAAATCAAGTTTGAGAATGAACAGGCCATCTGGCAAATACTTTCGGCATCAGTAAAAGAGTCTTTGGGCAAGTTCAGTGCCATTCCTTCCATTGATTTCGATACGGAAGATATGCCGGATATTCCTGCATTTGAGCAGAACCTGCCTCCTGCACCTCCGAAGATTCATTATAATTCGGATTTCAATCCGTTCAAAGTATCTTCCGGTGGAAGTGGCGACGGATCATATAGTCGTCCGAAGGTGGAATGGGAAGGACTGTATGGTGGATTGACCAAAGCAAGTAAGATGAATGAGCCTCAGCAGGAACCGGAAATGGATTGGGAAAATTCTCCTTTCGAGGAAGAACCGATGGTTGCTGAAGAGAAAACTATTTCGGCGGTATCTGCCGCTTCCTCCACTTTCTCATCGGCTTCCTCTACTTTATATGCTAATGAACCTGTGATTGAGAAAGGAAATCTGCATTTGCAGTTCAAAGGTCGTTTTATTCTGACTTCGGTGAAATCCGGTTTGATGTTGATCGACCAGCATCGTGCGCATATCCGCGTACTTTTTGACCGGTATATGGTGCAGATAAAACAAAAACAAGGTGTTTCGCAGGGAGTGCTTTTCCCCGAGATATTACAGCTGCCTGCTTCAGAAGCGGCTGTCCTGCAAGGAATCATGGATGATTTGTCGGCGGTAGGTTTCGATTTGAGTGATTTGGGTGGCGGTAGTTATGCCATCAATGGCATTCCTTCGGGGATAGAAGGATTGAATCCGGTTGAGTTGGTACGGAATATGCTACATACAGCTATGGAAAAAGGGAATGATGTGAAGGAGGAAATCCAGAATATCTTAGCTTTAACACTGGCGCGTGCGGCGGCTATTGTCTACGGTCAGGTATTGAGTAATGAGGAAATGGTAAGTCTTGTAGACAGTCTTTTTGCCTGTCCTTCACCAAATTACACTCCGGATGGCAAAACAGTCTTGACAACAATCAAGGAAGAGGACATCGAGAAATTATTCAAATAAAACAAATAAAATCATCATTTCTTAAAACCTTTTAGTTCAGTTCGTGTTATTTAAATAGTTCAACAAAGAAAAGATTATAATAACCACTTAACTATTAGGTATATGAAAAAGATTCTAATGTTGCTGGCTTTTGCCGGCGTTGCGTCTGTCGCTTCTGCGCAGCAAACCGTGACTGTAACTGAATACGATGTTATTCAGGTACAAGATAAACATCAAGTAATAACTAACCCATTCTGGAGCAACTGGTTCTTCTCTGTAGGAGGCGGTGCACAGGTATTATTTGGTAATAATGACCATATCGGAAAATTCAGAGATCGTATTGCTCCGACATTGAATGTGTCAGTTGGTAAATGGGTAACACCCGGTTTCGGATTGCGTATGCAATATAGCGGACTGCAATCCAAAGGATTCACCACCAATGAATCTGCAAATTATGTAGTCGGTGGTCCGAGAGAAGATGGCTCCTACAAACAGAGATGGGACTATATGAATCTTCATGGTGACTTGCTGATTAATCTGAATGCACTTTTCGGTGGTTACAATCCGGATCGCGTATATGAAATTATTCCGTATATCGGTGCCGGTTGGGCTCATTCTTATTCTAAGCCTCATACAAATGCTGCTACCTTCAATGCAGGTATTATCAACCGTTTCCGTTTGTCAAACGCTGTTGATTTGAACCTTGAACTGAGCGCAACAGGCCTGGAAGGTAAATTTGACGGTGAACACGGTGGCAAACCCGATTATGATGGTATCTTAGGTGCTACTCTCGGTGTGACTTATTACTTCCCAACCCGTGGATTCCAACGTCCTGTTCCACAGATTATCTCCGAACTGGAATTGAGACAAATGCGTGATCAGATGAATGCTATGGCAGCCGCAAATATGCAGTTGCAGCAACAGTTGGCCAATGCACAGCAGCCTGTAGTGGAAGAAGCTGAAGAAGTCGTTGTAACAGATGCCAACATTGCACCGCGTACCGTATTCTTCAAGATTGGTTCAGACAAATTGTCTCCACAAGAAGAAATGAACTTGTCATATCTTGCCAGCAAGATGAAAGAATTCCCGAACATGACCTATACAATCAACGGATATGCAGACTCTGCAACCGGTACTCCTTCTATCAACCAGAAGTTAAGTCTGGAACGTGCACAAGCAGTTAAGGACCTGTTGGTTAAGAAATATGGCATCTCTGCAGACAGACTGTCTGTTGCAGCAGGTGGTGGTGTCGACAAGTTCGGTCAACCGATTCTGAATCGTGTGGTATTGGTAGAATCAGCTCAATAATACATTTGATATTGTAATATAGATACGGCTGTTAAGTGGGCCGTATTTATGAAAGGAAAGACTTGCTCAGGTAAAGATATCCCCCGGATACTTTACTTGGGCGAGTCTTTTTGTTTCCAATGATTTGCATATCCTATAATTTTTTGCGAATATTGCAATCAAATGCATTGGTCTTAGACATAAGTTTCTTACTTTTGAACAAGGATTCCGGTTTTTATGATTGTTACTATGAAATGTAGATACCTTCTATCTTTAGTCTTTTTATTGCATATATGGGTATGCAAGAGTAATGTTATAGATAATAGTGTCTATGATTATGGTCTCACGTTTCTGGCTCATTCTACCAATCAGGATCAGCGGACCAATCTGGATCTTACTCCTGCGGCTTCTTTGTCTTTTCCCGAGGACGGTTTCTCGGTGGGATTCGATATAAAGTTGAGAAATGAGCTGTATACTTATGGTTATGTTGTACGGGTCATAGCAGATGATTCTTCTTGCTTTGATTTTATCTCCTATCTGCTTTATTCCCGGTTTAATATTGTATTGACTGACAAAGACCGGGTGATCAAGAATACAGAGATTGCAGATTCGGTAAAGATTGTAGCAGATAGATGGATACACGTCAATCTGCAATTTACCAAAGACCGGATTCATATTGCTGCAGACGGTATCCAGGCGGAAATCAATCATTCCCTGAGCAACTTTAAGGATATCAAGATCTATTTCGGAGGCAGCAAGCATCCCCGTTTCTTCTCTACAGATGTACCTCCTATGACCATTCGTAATATAGAACTTGCTGATATTCAAGGTAAACTACTTTATAAATGGGAATTGGCTGCTCATGATAAAGATGTGACTTACGATAGTGTCAGAAATAAACAGGCTTTTGTACGTAATGGCGTCTGGGAGATAGATAAACATACTAAATGGGCGGCATTAGCTTCGTTGAATGTGCACCATATTAATCCGCAGGTGGCTTATGACGATGTGTCGGGACGTTTTTTCATAGCAGGAGGCGGTCAGTTATTTGTTTACGATGTGAAGGCGAATCGTATTGATTCGATTGCTTATAAAGGACATCCTTATATAGGAGCTTCCAGCCAGATGATTTTTGATGCCAAACGAAACAGGCTCTTGTCTTATACACCGGATTTCAACGATTTGAATGTCTATGAGTTTGACCGGAAATGCTGGACATTAGAAACTCCGGTAATGATTGATACCCGCCAGCATCATAATCGTATTATCAATCAGAAAAGAGATGAACTGATTGTTTTTGGTGGCTATGGAAATCACCGCTATAATTCACAGTTGAGCAGAATAAACCTGTCTGATCCGCAGGGGTGGTCGATCAGTTCCCTTGATTCCTGTCTGTTTCCCCGCTATTTAAGTGCGATGGGGGCGGAGAATGAGGACTACTTATTGATCATGGGTGGTTATGGCAACCAGTCGGGTAAGCAGGAAGAATCTCCGGGAAACTTCTATGATCTTTACCGGTTGAATTTGAAAACAGGCAAATGCGCCAAGTTATGGGAGTTTGTGAATGACAGGCAGCACTTTACTTTCGGTAATTCAATGATTGTCGATACACCGTCGAATAGTGTATATGCTTTGACATATAATAATGACCGGTATAATACTTTTGTTTATTTGAGCCGGTTTGATATACATACCAGACAACCGGTTCAGGAAGTGATGAGTGATTCCATTGTTTATAACTTCCTCGATATTCATTCTTATTGTGATATGTTTCTACATAAAGAGACATCTTCTATTTATGCCGTGGTGTTGCAGGAAAAAGAGCCCGGAATATCTAAAGTCGAATTTTATAAACTGGCATTTCCACCTTTGTCCAAGGAAGATATTTTGCCTCATCAGACTGGCGGAATGAAGCCGGTGGTATTGATATCCGGTATTTTGGCAGGACTACTGTGCCTGATAGGAGGAAGTATATGGTTATTGCATAGTAAGAGAAAGAGAAAAGTGAATGTGTCAGTCGGTCCGGTTGCTACGGAAGAAGTAAAAGACAGATTGGTCGAAGAAGAACCGACTGAACAAAAAGTATCTTCGGTTTTATTACTGGGCGGATTTCAGGTCTTTGATAAGCAAGGCGGTAACATCACGGGAGATTTTACGCCTACTCTTAAACAATTATTCTTGTTTTTACTGCTGAATACCATCAAGAACGGAAAGGGAACGACTTCTCAATGCCTGGATGAAACCTTCTGGTTCGATATGAGTAAGTCCAGTGCATCGAATAACAGAAACGTGAATATCAGAAAGCTAAGGCTGATCATAGAGAAAATCGGAGATATCAATATTGCCAATAAGAACGGCTATTGGTATCTGAATCTGGGGAAAGACGTGACCTGCGATTATCAGGAAGTAATGAGATTGCTGGATCAGATAAAAGATAAAGATACCATTACGGACAAAAAGATAATCAATAAAATCATATCCCTGGCGAGTGCCGGCGCATTGCTCCCTAACGTCAGTGCCGAATGGATTGACGAATATAAGTCAGCCTACTACGTTCTGTTGACGGAAATACTGCTTTCTGTGGTCAACCGTCCCGATATAAAAGAAGATTCCAGGCTTTTGCTGAAAATATCAGATGTAATTCTGCTTGTTGATAATATAGACGAAGACGCTATCCGCACTAAATGCAGAGTCTTATATCAGATGGGGCAGAAAGGTTTGTCCAAGCAAAGTTTCGATAAGTTCTGTATTGAATATGAACGTTTGCTGAATGCCAAGCCTGATTTCTCTTACGATGATATTATAAATTCACTCTAAATTAATCCTCTATTAATAATTTTCCGCTACTTCCTGTTGGTCGGTGGCGAGGTATGCCTTCATCGGTGCCGGAGCCTGTCCTCATCGGTGCCGGAAGTAGGTCTCATCGGTGCCCGAAATAAATCCTGCGGAGTAAGGCGCTCATTATATCATCAAATAATAATTGTTTTTTTTATCATGAAAACATCATTGATAACTAGATACTTATGCGAAAAGGATGAAATTCTTTATCGCTATTAATCTAAAATTAATATGGCATTAAGGACTGGAATTCTATATTTGCTTCAGAAATGGACGGGATATCCTCCACTATGTTTCTGATGACTTGAGCGGATCAAACTATAACCTTATAAAATGATGGAAATATGAAAAACGACACCTCTTAATTACTGCTTGGACTTACTTGTCAGAGAAAGTTTTCTTGAGATGAAAACGGTTTGAATCAATTAATGTTAATCTATAAATTATGAAAACAGGAAAGAGCAAAGATCATTTGCAAAGAGTTTTTTTAAGATTCCTTTATTTGATAATGGGGAGCATCCTTTCTTTGGATTCTGTTATGGCGCAGGAAAACCTGAAAGTTTCCGGGCAGGTGACAGACAATAAAGGAGAAGCCATTATCGGAGCCTCAGTGAAAGTTCTGAAAACGGGTACGGGGACTATTTCTGATATGGATGGTAAGTTTACTATTCAGGTTCCTGTGGGAGCTGAACTGGAGATAGGATATGTCGGCTATAATCCGAAGAGAGTGAAAGTGGTGAACAAAAACTTCGTAACGGTAGTCCTTGAGGAGAATGTGGTAGCATTGGGCGATGTAGTTGTTGTCGGATATGGCATTCAGAAAAAGGAAAGTCTGACGGGAGCTATCGGAAACCTGAAAGTAGATGATATCGTAAAGACCAAGGCACCTAGTTTGGCACAGGCCATTCAAGGAAAAGTTGCCGGTCTGCGGATCAGACAGGAAAATGGAGAGCCGGGTAAGTTCAGTTCCAATATCAATGTCCGTGGCTTCGGAACTCCTTTGTTTGTGATTGACGGAGTAGTGAGAGACGGTTCCAGCGAATTTCAACGGCTGAATCCGGAAGATATTGAAAGCATATCTTTTCTGAAAGATGCTACTGCCTCTATCTATGGTATGAATTCGGCGAATGGTGCCGTGATTGTTACCACCAAGAAAGGGGCTACAGGCAAACCGCGTATTACGTTGAACGCCAATGTCGGCATTACTTCTCCTACCAATGTACCTGAGATGGCCAACGCCGGACAATATATGACCATGCGAAATGAGGCGGAAATCAATGCAGGCAGACCGGCTTATATCACAAAGGACGAATTGACCAAATGGCAGCAAGGTGCTCCCGGTTATGAGAGTGTAGACTTGTATGATGCCGTTTTCAATAAGCGCGCCACACAGTTTCAGACGACTCTGTCCCTGGAAGGTGGTACCGACAAAGTAAGTTATTACGGTAGTTTCGGTTATGCCACCGATAACAGCTTGTTGAAGAATAACTCATTGACTTATGATAAATATACATTCCGTTCCAATGTCAGTCTGAAGATTACCAAAGACCTGACAGCCAGTATCAATCTTGGCGGACGTTATGATACTACCAACCGTCCCTGGTTTCCTTTCTATGATATATTTAAGAGTACGCGTGTAAATCCGCCGACTACTTCTATCTATGCCAATGACAATCCGGATTATTATAATAACTTCTCTTATGTCCCTAATCCGGCAGCTATGATCGATGCCGATTATACCGGCAGCGCTAAAGAGCGGAATAAGAACTTGCAGACACAGTTTGTATTAGAGTATAATATTCCTTATGTAAAGGGGCTTAAGGTGAAAGGTACTTTTATCTACGATTACAATAACTACGGATATAAGGCTACGCGGAAAGGTTTTAAGACATATACCTATGGCGAATATACGGGCGAGTATACAGCGGCAGATGCCAACTATCCGGCTTTACTCCAGGATAATCGCAGAGAATCGGAACGGGTGGATATGCAGTTCCAGACAAGCTATAACAGAACGTTCGGCAACCATACCATCGGAGCTACTTATGTCTTCGAAAGACGCGAAGAGAAAGCAAACTGGATGAATGGCGAGCGCAAGTTTGACTTTTTCACGATCGGTGAACTGGACAATGCACGCGAATCTGACCAGAAAGTATCCGGTTCCTCGGAACACCAGGCTTATCTTTCTCATATCGGGCGTCTGACCTATGATTATAAAGGCAAATATCTGGCAGAGCTTGCTTGCAGATACGACGGTTCTTATCGATATGCTCCGGGCAGCAGATGGGCATTCTTTCCGTCCGCTTCCGTAGGATGGAGGATTTCGGAAGAGAGCTTTATCAAAGACAACTTCAAGTTTGTCGATAATCTGAAACTTCGTTTCTCTGCCGGTCGTTCGGGGCAAGATGCCGGTGATCCGTTCCAATACTTCTCCGGTTACACGTTGAACAGTGGCGGATATGTATTCAGTCAGGGAAATTATACCAATGGGGTGGCTTCTCCTGTGATGATCAATAAGAATCTGACCTGGATTAAAGTGAATATGTATAATATTGGTATTGACTTTTCAATCTTTAACAGGCTGATTGCAGTAGAGTTTGATATTTATCAGCGTGACCGCAGCGGCCTGTTGGCCGACCGTTACGGTTCTCTTCCCAATACGTTCGGTTCCAAGTTGCCACAGGAAAACCTGAACGGCGACCGTACGAGGGGTATTGAATTTACATTGACTCATACCAACAAAATCGGTGATTTCCACTACAGTGTATCCGGTAACTTTAACCTGGCGCGTACCCAACGCCGTTATATAGAGAGCGGTCCTTACAAGAGCAGTATGGAAAGATGGAGAAACCAGGCATCCAACCGCTGGGGAGATTTTATCTGGGGGTATCAGACGGACGGACGTTTCCATAACTTTGACGAGATTAATACATATCCGATTCAGAATGGGGATAACGGAAATTCCAAGGAACTTCCCGGTGACTACATCCTGAAAGACGTAAACGGTGACGGAGTGGTGAATGATCTGGACAAGACCCCTTTATTCTGGTCCGGCAGCCCGTTGATTCACTATGGTTTCAATGTGGAAGCGTCCTGGAAGAACTTCGACTTCTATGCTCTTTTTCAAGGTTCTGCCCTGTACACGGTGCAGTTTGACGAGGTATACGCAAAGATGCTCTGTTTCAAGGGTGGCAATACCCCCGAATACTTCTACGACCGTTGGCATCTGTCCGATCCGTATGACTCGAACAGTGAATGGATACCGGGAGAATGGCCGGCCATCCGTCTGGAGCAGGACATGGGATCGTTCTATACGAGGGATTCGCAGATATGGCGTAAGAACGCTTCTTATCTGAGACTGAAAACAATTGAGATCGGCTACACCTTCAGTCCCCGACTGATGCATAAACTGGGTATCGGTAGTTTAAGAATCTATGCGAACGGAAATAACCTGTTTACTATCTGTGACCCGTTTGTAAAGGCATTCGATCCGGAAAAGATTGAAGGAGACTATAGTGCCGGCTTGAATTATCCTCTGAATAAGAGCTTTAACTTTGGATTGACCTTGAACTTTTAAAGAAGATGATTATGAAAATATATAGTTGCTTATTATTGGGAGCTATGTTCCTGCTGGGCGGATGTAGCGATTTGCTTGATATCGATCCGAAGAATAAAATTCCGGCGGATGAATTGTTCTCTACTCCGGAAGGAGTACAGGCACATATGGCCAATTTGTACGGTCGTTTGCCTATCGAAGATTTTACCTATTCGCCGAATCGCGGCTTCAATGTGGGAGTCGGTACGGATGTGAATAATGCCGGTTTTATGGCTGCTCATTTCTGTGATGAGGCTATCCATCCGGAGTACAATGACTTTGGAGAAGAGTGGTTCGACTATTGGGAAGACGGTTATAAACTCATTCGTGATTTAAACAGTCTGTTGGTTACTATTCCTACATTGACCAGTATTACCGAACAGCAAAAGAATGAGATCAATGCGGAAACTCATTTCCTGAGAGCTTATACCTATTTCGCCTTAGCCAAAAGATACGGTGGGGTACCTATCATTAAAGAACCGCAGGAGTATAACGGTAATATCGAAGAACTGCGTGTCCCCAGAAATACGGAGAAAGATACTTGGGACTTTGTCTTGGAAGAATGTGACCAGGCAGTATCGCTTTTTGGAGATGCGAATGAGAATGATGTGCTGAGAGCGAACAAATGGGTAGCATTGGCCCTGAAGTCAAGGGCCGCTCTGTATGCCGCTTCCGTTGCCAAGTTTACTCATCAGCCTTATGTTTCTTTCTCAGGTCCGGCTGTTGACCAGAAGTTGGTAGGTATAGAAGTTATATCGGCCGATCATTATTATGATGAATGTATATCAGCCTCACAGGAAATCATGAATAGTGGTAAGTTCGGTCTTTACAAACCTTCTCCCGCTACTCCGGAAGAAGCGACAACCAACTATCAGAAGTTATTTGAACAGCCTTTCCAATGCCTGGACGGACTGAAAGAGCCTATCTTCATGAAAGCCTATGCTGCAAATACCATTCTGGCACATAACTATGATGTCTGGTTCAGTCCCCGTCAGATGATCCTCGATCCGAATCTCTATCCCGGTCGTATGAATCCGACACTGGATTTTGTCGACTCTTTCGAAGATTATACGGATGACGGAACTGGAACACCCAAACCGATCAGTACTCGTGTGGATGGAAATGAAAGTGATTATAATGGATTTAACCTATCCACTCGATACCTGTCTTTCCCGATAGATAAACCTTACCAGGCATTTGCCGGTCGTGATGCCCGTTTGAGTGCGATGGTGTTATTCCCGGGACAGAACTTCGGAAGTACGAAGATCATTATCCAGGGTGGTCTGGTGAAAGCTGACGGTTCCGGTTATCATTACAGGACTCAGGCTTCGGAGAAGGGACAGGATGGTCTGATCTATTATACTTACGGAGCGGAGAAAAGCACGGAATATTCAGGATTCGATCCGACTTTGGGACATTATACCCGCAGCGGATTCCTGTTTAAGAAGTTCTTGCAGATAGAAAATCCGGTTGAGCAGGCATGGAGTAAAGGTACACAGCCTTGGATCGATTTCCGTTATGGGGAAATTCTTCTCAACTATGCAGAAGCCGTTATCGAAAAGACAACCTCTACTTCTGCTGAAAAACAGGCTGCACAAGACGCTTTGAATGCGATCCGCAAAAGAGCGGCTCACAAAGATGACATTGCATTGACTCAGGCGAATGTTCGCAAAGAACGTTTTGTCGAGCTGGCTTTTGAAAACAAGCGCAGATGGGATTTGTCGCGCTGGAGAACTTTCCATAAGGAATTTGAAAACCGGGTGAGAAAGGGACTTGTACCTTTCCTTGACCTGCGGACAAATCCTGCGCATTATGTATTTGTACGTGTCAATCCGTTGGGCATTGAATCAAAGACCTTTGATTATAGCTGGTATTATAAGAGTATTCCGGGTACGGGGGCTAATGGTCTGGTACAGAATCCTTAATTAGTATATTCTAAAATATAGATTAGATATGAAAAAGCTTCTATTTTTATTATGCGTTGTAGTAGCAGGCAGTATGTTTTACTCTTGTGAAAAAGATAATCTCGAAGGGCCGGATGCAATCTTTGCCGGCGAACTGAGAGACCGGAAGACCGGAGAACTCATTCAACAGGAGATATCGGACGGTTCCCGCGTTTATTTCATCGAACAGGGGTGGGGAGATAATCCTCCTGTTCAGAATATGGTCGTTAAAAAAGACGGAACGTTTTATAACGGTATGATTTTCTCCGGTGACTATAAAATCATCCTGAATCGTGGGAACTACGTTCCTTTGGATACTCTGGATATGAAAATAAAGCCGGGAAAGAATTATCAGGTCTTCGAAGTGAATCCTTATCTGCGGATCATTGAACCGGAAATATCTGTGATCGGAAGAAAGGTAGTGGCGAAATTCAAACTGGAGCAGGTGACCAGTAACGAGGTCTATCGCATTTCGTTGTTTGCACACTCTCACATCGATGTATCTAACAAACTGAATATTGTCAACCGGACAGAAGAACTGAACCGTTCCATTACCGATGGTGAGGCTTTCGAACTGTCTATCAATCTGGACGATTATACTTCCACGCTGGTTCCGGGCAAGAGTTATTATTTCCGGATCGGCGCACAGTCTCACGGAAGCGAGACAAAGTACAATTATTCGGCATCTGTACAGTTGGATATTTAGCATAAAAACGGAAAAGCCATGAGAAAGTATTTACAGTTGGTATTCCTTGCGGTCTCTGTCTTTTGTTCAGAGATATTGTTGGCAGAATCTCGTGATCCGGTCCGGATACTGGATTTGAGAACGCTCAATGAACTTGATCTGAAAGAACAGGAGAAGGCGGAGCAACTATGGGACATTATGCATACGACAGCTACCTTGCAAGGCATTGTGAATCGGAATAGTCCGAGATTGTACATTCGCTATGTCAAGAACGGGCAGAGAGAGAATGTCGATGATTATTGGTGGAATAAATACCGTCAGGCAGGACAGTGGCTGGCGGGACGTGATACGGTAGCTTACACGGAACTGTCGGATGTAGTGACCGTTTTCAGAAAAGAAATACGCGGGGTGGTTGTTTATGACTCAAAAGTAGCATCTACCAGTAATATTGCTTCATCTGTGGCGGGAATCGAGAATCTGATAGCTGTGCGCTATGACATATCTCCCAATAGTCTCTATACCCGTTTGGTACTGCAAGGACCGAAGTTGGCTGTGAAATGCTGGCTGGTGAACAAAGATGGTTCTTCTCTTTTCACGGGCAAAGGAAAGATTGCCGGAACCGGTCAACCTTCGACAGGATCTCTGAAAATCGATCCCTATGTATGGTTTATAGAGAAATACCTGAAGAAAGGGTTATGCAATACGGAGTACGCCGCTTATTACATCGACCAGTTCTGGCGTACCGATCCTACCCGGACGGTAACGAACCATCACCAGTTGACCAATCATGACTTTTTTGTCAGCAAGAAAGCTTTCTTCTTTGACCTTTCTCCTTGGGGAGACGAGCCGGCAACAGATGATCCGACACAAAAAGAAGGACTGGACTTGCAGATACTGGAAACTTTTCTGCAAGAAGCCTATAAGCAAAATAAAGGAGAGAAATTCTGCTATATCGGAGGTTTCCCGAGCTGGATTTATAAATATACGCAGCACGCCGGAGGAAAGCATGAAGATGTAGCTACCGAGTGGGAGTTTTCCCGTATTATCAGTGCTTATAATGCCTTTAAGGATGCCGATGCCATCGGACTGGGAGCATTGGCTAACTCCTCCTTCTGGCAACATTTTCCTCTTCAGGAAAAGTATCCCCAAAAGTGGGTGACACATCAGGAGTTGATGGACAGAGGCTATCTGAACAGTGACGGAACAATCAACTTCCAGGGACGGAACTTTATCCTCTTCTATGTAGGCGATTATGATTCCTCCTCCTGGATTGCTCAGACTACCCCTTCCCTGTGGGACGAACCCAGCCGGGGAGAAGTGCCTTTGATGTGGTCTGTCAGTCCTGTACTTGCAGAACGCGTTCCGATGGTGATGCATAATTATCGGGTGACGGCTACTCCGAATGATTATTTTGCCGCTGCCGACAATGGTGCCGGATATTTAATGCCGGGTATGTTGCAAGAGCCCCGGCCGGTGTCCGGATTGAAAAGCGGATTGAGTGCATGGGCAAAGCATTGCAGCAAATATTATCAGAAGTGGGGATTGACCATTACAGGATTTGTGATCGACGGCGAAGCCCCCGGACTGGATTCAGACGGATTGGACTGTTACGCATCGTTCAGTCCGAATGGAATAGTTCCGCAGAAGATGCCTTTGACATTGCTGCACAATGATATGCCGGTGATCCGGGCAGATTATGATATTGTAGATCATGATTACCGCAAGGCAACGGATGTGATTGTGGAAAGAGTAGAGAAACGTCCGGTTCCTTTCCATTGGTTCAGAGCCATATTGAAATCACCTTCCTGGTATAAAGGGATTTGTGATGAATTGAAACAGCGGCATACGAATATTGAATTGCTGGATGCACCGACATTTTTTGAACTCTATCGTATCTATCTGAAGCAACATCCGGATGCTGCTGCCGGAAAGATAACGATGAACTAACTAAATTAATGAACAGACATATTCATATAGAATGATGATGAACAGATTGAATATAAAAAGAACAGTCGGCTTCTGTTTGATGGCGATGGCGTTTTTTTCGTGTACCCATACGGATCAGACGCCCGTGAAGGACTTTGTCGATTATGTAAATCCATATATCGGCAATATCAGCCATCTGCTGGTGCCTACTTACCCAACCGTACATCTGCCGAACTCGATGCTCAGGGTCTATCCGGAAAGAGGAGACTTTACATCGGACAGGGTAAACGGCCTTCCGGTGGTGGTGACCAGTCATAGAGGCAGCTCGGCTTTTAACCTGAGTCCGGTGCAGGGAGAGGTATCCCGACCGATTGTATCTTACTCCTATGATTTGGAGAAGATTACCCCCTATAGTTATTCCGTATATCTGGATGAGGCTGATATACAGGTTGAGTATGCCCCTTCACATCAGGCTGGTATTTATCATATCAGTTTTGGGACGGAAGGTGATAATGCTTTGGTGGTGAATACGAAGAACGGAAAGCTGGTCGCTGAAGAAAAAGGAGTCAGTGGCTATCAGATTATTGACAACACTCCTACCAAAATCTATCTGTATCTCGAAACCAGTCAGCCACCTTTACGTAAAGGAGTACTGGCAGATGGAAAAGTTGATATAGAAAGTAAGGAAGGCAGTGCCATCGCTTTGTTTTATGGAAGCGAGAAGAACCTGAATCTACGTTACGGAATTTCTTTTATCAGTGCCGAGCAGGCAAAGAAGAATCTGCAACGTGACATCACCACCTATGATGTAAAGGCAGTGGCGGATGCCGGACGCAGGATATGGAACGAGACATTGGGCAAGATTGTGATAGAAGGCGGTTCGGAAGACGAGAAAGAAATCTTCTACACTTCCCTTTATCGTACCTACGAACGGATGATCAATCTTTCGGAAGACGGGAAGTATTACAGTGCTTTCGATGGCAAGATTCATGAAGATGGCGGAGTACCTTTTTATACAGATGACTGGATATGGGATACTTACCGGGCTACACATCCGTTGCGTATCTTGATAGAACCGCAGAAGGAACTCGATATGATTCGTTCATATATCCGGATGGCGGAACAGTCGGACAGAAGATGGATGCCTACCTTCCCCGAGGTGACCGGAGACAGCCACCGGATGAATGGCAATCATGCAGTGGCGGTTATCTGGGATGCTTATTGCAAAGGATTGAAAGACTTTGATCTGGAGGCTGCTTATGAAGCCTGCAAGGGAGCGATCACAGAGAAAACATTGTTGCCCTGGCTGAGATGTCCGTTGACGGAGCTCGATGAGTTCTATCAGGAAAAAGGATTTTTTCCTGCACTGAACCCTGGCGAAGAAGAGACCTGCAAGGCTGTTCATTCGTTCGAGAGACGGCAGGCGGTTGCGGTTATGTTGGGTAACTGTTACGATAATTGGTGTCTGGCACAGATAGCCAGAGCATTAAACAAAACCGATGACTATAAGAAGTTTATGCAGATGTCTTATACGTACCGGAATGTTTATAATGCGGAAACGGGGTTCTTTCATCCCAGGAACAAGGACGGAAAGTTTATCGAACCGTTTGACTATCGTTATTCGGGAGGACAGGGGGCACGTGGCTATTATGGTGAAAACAACGGTTGGATCTATCGTTGGGATGTGCAGCACAATCCGGCGGATTTGATTGCCTTGATGGGTGGACAGGCTTCATTTATCGAGAGATTGAATCAGACATTCAATGAACCGTTGGGACGGAGCAAGTTTGATTTCTATCATCAGTTGCCGGACCATACCGGCAATGTTGGCCAGTTCTCTATGGCAAATGAGCCTTGTCTGCATATTCCTTATTTGTATAACTATGCCGGTCAGCCGTGGATGACACAAAAAAGGATTCGCGTTTTGCTGAACCAGTGGTTCCGTAATGACTTGATGGGCGTTCCCGGTGATGAAGACGGAGGTGGAATGACTGCATTTGTGGTATTCTCCATGATGGGCTTTTATCCGGTAACTCCCGGTTCTCCAACTTATAATATCGGCAGTCCGGTATTCCAATCCGCAAAGATGGAGGTAGGTGACGGACATTATTTTGAGATCATAGCGGAGAATTATGCGCCGGACCATAAGTACATCCAGTCGGCTACCTTGAATGGAACGCCGTGGAATAAGCCGTGGTTCAGCCATGCGGATATTCAAAACGGCGGACGTCTGGTTTTGCAGATGGGAGATAAGCCCAATAAGAAGTGGGGGATAGCTTCGGATGCCGTGCCGCCCTCTTCAGAGAGTTTGCCGGAATAAAGTCAGAATAATAATATTAAAATCTAAAATATAACACAATGAAAAAGATGATTGTACTCACCAGTCTATGGTCGTTTTTATTTATCTTTTCCTTTTCAATGTTCGGTTGCAGCGAGGATGACGATGAATTTGGAACAACGGCCGAAAGAGGAAATGAAGTCCGTACTCCCCGTGTGGAGGAGATCAATGGAAAAGCAGTGGTCACCTGGATTGATCCTTATATTACGGATATCAAGGAGGTGCAGGTAAAGGATTTGCAGACTAATGAGCAACAGACGGTTGCCAAAGGAGTGCAGAGCGCGGAATTTGCGATTACGGACAATAGCCTGTTGTCTTACCGATATGAAATGAAAGTTGTCAGAACGACCGGAGAGATGTCTGCCGGAGTGACTGCCCGTCTGGTGAAGAACTGGGCGCAAAAGCTGCATCCTTTGATGGATTATCATAGTGATGCGACTCCTCAAAGTGGTATGTTCTTTAAGAATCAGCCGGTGGCGAAAGTGAATGTATTCGATATTCGTGATGACGAAAATATATCGAAGCTGACCACTGCTGTCATGCAGGGAGTGATTAACCAGGAACAGGCACTGACTTATCTGATCTGGTTACAGCAGGATTTGACGCAGCTGGATGATGCCGAAGTGCAGTATGAGATGCAGCCTTTGGCGAATACTTCCCGCAACAGAGGCTTTGCGGCATTATATAATATGTATAAAGACCGCTTCAACTGCCTGGTAGTCTGGGATGAGAATCAGCCTTGGTCATGGAGTATGGCACAGATGATTTCGTCACAGGAGAAAGGCATTCCGGTTACGGAATCCATGAGAAAGTTTATAGAGGATGAGCTGGGAATAGGAAATCTGGAAGTTAGGGATATACGTAACCAATGGTCATCAAAGGCAGAAGCTTATGGCTGGGCGATAGCGCACTATGCCGACAAATGCCATCCGAAGCTAACTTTCTCCGGTGGATTGCGGAGTGATTATAAAGATAATCCGTGGAGAATGTACGATTACGTAGCTGCTTCTAAAGGCTTTGTCTTCTGGTTGGACGACTCTAATGGAGATGACAAACAGATCATGGATAATATCTTCAATAGCGGATCTTATCCGGTGGGTTCTTCGGTATTTGGTTATGGAATGAATGCCAATGGCGACGAACTGAATAAGATTACCAACATCCATAATGCAGGATTTGTAGTGAGTGACTATTATGCGAATGGCAGTTATTGGTGCAGTTTCCCGAGCAAAGCCTTCCAGCAGCGTAAAGGGATAGCCGGAGAAGTGAAGCCGGGTAAGATATATGTCGCTATCAGTCTGAGTGACGGAGACAATATTCAGTTCGATGCAAATTCTCTTTATCAGATATTCAAGGAAGGAAAGCGCAGAGGCGAAGTTCCGGTAGGAGTGACTTTGGCGGCAGGCTTGCAGGAATTGAATCCGAAGCTACTTGAATTTTACTATAAGAATATGACTCCGAACGATGAATTGACGGCAGGGCCTTCCGGTTTCCAGTTTATCTATGGTGATTATTATGCGCAGAGCGGTAAATATGCGGAATGGTTGGAAATGAACAAGAAGTGGTTATCCACTGCCGGTTTCCACACGGCGCATCTCTGGAATACAGACGAGCAGATGTATTTCGAACAATACATGAAGAGCAAGGCTGTCGATGCGATTATGGACGGATCTAACCGGACACATACCACAGGCTCATCTTACAAATTGGTAGATGGCGTGGTGCGTATTGATCAGGGGACTATGTGCCGCAATAATGGAGACGTATACCGTGATCTGATGTCTGTATCTCCCAGCCCGCGGCGTCCTTTATTCCGGCATGTCTATCTGTTGACCAACTATTACGGATTTGAAGGAAATAAAGTGGTAGTGTACGAGAGACTGATCAAGGAACTCGAACGGGTTGAACAGGATTGTCCGGATACGTATGAATTTATGCTCCCGATGGATTTGGCCGCTTCTATCAGGAAGTACATAGAAGAAGGCGGTATTTATTAAAGGAATTATAAACGAATCTAAAACAAATGAGATATGAAAAATAGATATAGTATCCGGTTACTGGTTATAGTCTTTCTTTCGGCTTTCGCTATGGGTATCTGCTACTCATGTTCGGATGATGACGGAGAAGGAGTGAAGGTATATGAGTATCGTGAACAGATAGGCAAGAAGATAAAAGTGTTGACCGACCTGCAGGCTGAATCCCAGTTCGGGCTTCGGGAAGGAATGTATCCTGAAACAAGCCGGGCGATTCTGGAAGATGCGATAGCCAAGCTGAAAGATTTCCTTCAGACGATAAAAGAAGCGGGAGTGGCGGAAGCTCGGATTCCCGAAGAGACAGCCAGACTGCTGAAAGAATCGGACGAAAAGATAGCCGAGTTTAAGGCGACTGTCCGGACGGAAGACTTACTGGTTCCGGCAGAGCTGGAAGTAAGCGGAAAGAATGGCGGATATATTGACTTTGGCGCTCATCCGGAGTATTCCACATTCGGTGAAGTTGGCAAGCAGGCATTTACTGTTGAGTTTTGGGTAAAGCTGAAGGATGTAGAAGGCTTCTTCTATCTGATCTCTACCTTTACGGATGATGATACGAACAATCACGAACGCAAAGGCTGGTGCGTGAATAGCTACAACTATGGTGGCAACAACATGCGTATGACATACGGAATGGGCTTTAATGACCTGATGGAACCTGCCTTCGGATTTGCCACCGTTAATGAGTGGGTACACTTGGCTGTGGTGACGGATGAAACCGGAGTAGACGGCGAGATGAATGGAGGCAGACCTGTCATGACCAAAATGTATATGAACGGTGAACTGAAACTTTCGACCACCTCTCATCAGGATGCTTCCAAACCGTATGCTTCTAACGACAGCAATGTCCCGATGGTGGCATTTGGCGGCATGAGTGCTACAGGCAACCGTATCGGTGATAAAGGTGCTAACGGAAGTATGAAACATCTGCATATCTGGCGTACCGCCAAGACTCAGGATGAAATCCGCCGGTTGATGGAGCATCCGGAGAATGTGACGGGCGAAGAGGACGATTTGGTTTGCGGATGGACTTTCGCGAAGATGGCGCTTGACGACCAGGAAATTAAAGACTTGACCGGAAAGTATACGGCAAAGCTGGTCGGAGACTATAGGTGGATTGAATTAGAATGATACGAAACAGAAAATACAGGATAGATATGAAAAATAACTATTTATATAATTGGGTAGTGATAGTGTTTATGATGCTTCAGATGCTGGCATTTACTTCTTGTTCTGATGATGATGACAATAGCGGCTGGCCGACGGAAACGGACAAGACCGAAATCTTCATAGAGCGCTTCAGTACATTGGTGACTAACCTGACTGCGCTGCGGGATGGAGCTACATATGGCGAACTGAAAGATAACTATCCGGTATCCAGTAAAGCCATGCTGGATGATGAAATTGTTTATCTGGAGGAAACGATCGCTAAACTGAAAGAAGGAAACAAAAAGTTGGCTGACAGTGAAGCCGACCGCATTATCCGTGAAGCTAACCAGATAGAGAAGAACTTCAGAGCGACCAGACGTACCGAAGACTTTTTACCGGTTGCCGCTGAACTGTTGGTCAACGGAAAGAATGGCGGATACATTGATTTTGGTGTTCATCCGGAGTATTCAGCTTTTGGCGAGCAGGGGCAACAAGCATTCACAGTCGAGTTCTGGGTGAAGCTGACAGATGTGGACGAATATCTCAATAGCTTTGTATTCTTGCTTTCCACCTTCACGGATGATGATACGAAAGATCACGAGCGTAAAGGATGGGCGGTAAACAGTCACTTCGGCAGATTACGTATGACGTATGGTATAGGCTATAGTGACTTGTTTGAACCGGGCTTCTCATTCAGCACACTAAATCAGTGGGTTCATGTGGCAGTTGTCACTAACGAGAACGGAGTGGACGGAGAAGTCAGAGACGGAATTCCGGTGATGACCAAGATTTACGTCAACGGTCAGTTGATGTTGTCGGAAAGAGGCCGGGATGACCGTTTGCCATATACTCCGAATGATAAGGAAGTGGCTATGGTTGCCTTTACCGGGCTTAGCGCAACTGCCAACCGTATCGGAGAAAAGAGCACCAATGGATGTATGCGTCATCTGCATATCTGGAAATCGGCGAAGACACAGGCCGAAATACAACATCTGATGGATACTCCGGAATCCGTGACTGGAAGCGAATCGGATCTGGTATGCGGATGGACATTGAATAAGACTGTTTCGGATAACAATAACATCAAAGATCTGACGGGCAAATTCTCAGCCAGGCTGATCGGAGATTTTCAATGGGTAGAGAATAGATAATTGTTTTACGAACCGGGTAGTTCCCAAGGCCGTCGGATAGCTGGCTTTGGGACTACTTTCTTAAACAAACGAACATGAGGAAAGAACTTGTTTTTGTTTTATTGGCATTATTTCTGTGTGCCGGCTGTAACGGTAACAAAAAGAAAATGAACGGTGAACACGATTTGGATGCGGCAAACATTACGTTGGATGACCATACGATCAGTTTTTATTATAATTGGTATGGAAATCCGTCAGTGGATGGAGAAATGAAGCACTGGATGCACCCGATAGCCCTTGCTCCGGGACATTCGGGAGATGTCGGTGCCATATCCGGACTTAATGATGACATCGCCTGTAATTTTTATCCGGAGCTCGGAACGTACAGCAGCAATGATCCTGAAATCATTCGGAAACATATCCGGATGCATATAAAAGCGAATGTCGGTGTACTGTCTGTCACTTGGTGGGGAGAAAGCGATTATGGCAACCAAAGTGTGTCTCTCCTGCTGGATGAGGCTGCAAAAGTAGGGGCAAAGGTGTGCTTTCATATAGAGCCTTTTAATGGACGCAGCCCGCAAACGGTAAGGGAGAATATTCAATATATAGTGGATACTTATGGTGATCATCCGGCTTTTTACCGTACGCACGGCAAACCTCTTTTCTTTATCTATGATTCTTATCTGATCAAACCTGCCGAGTGGGCGAAGTTGTTTGCTGCCGGGGGAGAGATAAGTGTGCGTAATACCAAGTACGACGGTCTTTTTATTGGTCTGACATTGAAGGAAAGCGAGTTGCCCGACATTGAGACAGCGTGCATGGATGGCTTTTACACTTACTTTGCCGCAACAGGTTTCACAAATGCTTCTACTCCGGCCAACTGGAAATCCATGCAGCAATGGGCAAAGGCACATAATAAATTGTTTATTCCGAGTGTCGGTCCGGGATATATTGATACCCGGATTCGTCCTTGGAACGGAAGTACCACCCGAGACCGTGAGAATGGAAAATATTACGATGATATGTATAAAGCTGCCATAGAAAGCGGTGCTTCTTATATTTCGATTACGTCTTTCAATGAATGGCATGAAGGAACTCAGATAGAGCCGGCTGTCTCAAAGAAGTGCGATGCTTTTGAATATTTGGATTATAAACCATTGGCTGATGATTACTATTTGATAAGAACTGCCTATTGGGTAGATGAATTCCGGAAAGCAAGATCTGCTTCGGAAGATGTTCAATAATATGCTATATCTTGTCGGTTTTGCCCATTTGTAATTAAAATGTTCTATATTTGTGATACATAACTCAAATATAGAACATTATGGGTGAACTTTATGGCACATGTGCATTGCTTGCTGCAGTGTTGTTTTTTGTTCTGCTGCAAAAGTTTGAAAGCCGGTTCGGCAAGGTAGACAAAGAGCTTGGCGAGATAAAGAAACGAATGGACGACCTGCTCAAAGCTCAGGAGAAAATGGCTTCCGGCCCTGTAAGGGCCAAAGAGGATGTAACGGCAGAGACTTTGGACAATACGGATATACTGCCTTATGTAACAGAAGAATTGCCCGATTCGACAGTGACAGCCTTGAAGGAAGAGAAAGCTGTCGAAGAAAAAGCTGTTGAAGGCATACAGCCCATTATGGCGGAAACTACACCGCAGAAATTAAATGCTTCCCTTGAAAAAGAATCTGCTGAGGCCACTTTGCAGGAAACTTCTCCAGAGGCTCCTCTCGAAATACCGTCTGTTTCCAAACGGAAGCAGGTTAATTATGAAAAGTTTATCGGTGAAAATCTTTTCGGTAAGATTGGTATTCTTGTATTCGTCATCGGAGTCGGCTTCTTTGTAAAATATGCCATTGATAAAGACTGGATTAACGAAACATTGCGTACCGTACTTGGTTTCCTGACCGGCTCCGCATTGCTGGTGGTTGCCGAACGCCTGCAAAAGAAGTACCGCACATTCAGCTCCTTGCTTGCGGGTGGCGCCTTTGCCGTTTTCTATCTCACGGTCGCCATTGCCTTTCATTTTTATCACCTTTTCCCTCAGACGGTCGCCTTTATTATTCTGATAGCTACAACGCTGTTCATGTCTATCCTGTCCATTCTGTATGACAGGCGCGAACTGGCTATCATCTCACTTGTCGGGGGATTTCTGGCACCTTTCCTTGTTAGCACCGGGAATGGTAACTACTTGGTACTGTTCACTTATATGAGTATCTTGAATCTTGGAATGTTCGGACTGTCCATCTATATGAAATGGGGAGAACTTCCGGTGATTGCATTTGTTTTTACTTATGTGGTAATGGGAATCTTCCTGTTGACAGGCTTTACTACAGGATCGACACATATTTCCGTCCATCTCTTCATCTTTGCGACGCTGTTTTATTTCATCTTCCTCCTGCCGATATTATCGATACTCCGGATAGAAGCCGTGAAAAAGAACAGGGGATTGCTGCTGGTCATCATAACCAACAATTTCATTTATCTGTTATTAGGAATCCTGTTCCTGCGTAATATGGGACTGCCGTTTAAATCGGAAGGATTACTGAGTTTATTGATCGCTATCATCAATTTAGTTTTAGTCATCTGGCTACGGATGAGCAAGAAAGATTATAAGTTCCTCATTTATGCGATGTTGGGACTGGTACTGACATTTGTCTCCATCACTATACCTATTCAGCTGGATGGAAATTATATCACGCTGTTCTGGGCAGCGGAAATGGTGCTGCTGTTATGGCTTTACGTAAAATCGAAGATTGGAGTATACGAACGTGCAACACAGGTATTGATGGGACTGACCCTTGTTTCATATCTGATGGATATATATAATGTACTGATGACCTCTTCCTCCTCCGAAACCATTTTCCTGAACAGTTCTTTTGCTACTTCCCTGTTTGTCGGTCTGGCCACCGGAGCATTCGCTTTACTGATGGGGCGTTACCGTTCTCTCTTTACCGAAGCCCGTTATCTGAGATACACTCCCTGGAATTCGATCATGCTTCTTGCTGCTGCCGCCATCCTCTATTATACATTTATGGCAGAGTTTGCCTTGCACTTGGCAGGAGCTACAAGAAGCGGAATGATGCTGGCGTTTACTTCTGCTGCCATCTTTATCCTTAGCTATACTTTCAAAAAGCGCTTCCCGATAAAACAATACACAATCCCTTATCTGACAGCTATGGGAATGAACGTGCTGATCTATGTGATCAATATATGGGGAGACCAGTGGGTATACACGAGCCTGACTCCTGCTTTGCTCCGATGGTTTGCGGCAGCGTTTGTTATAGCTAATCTGTACTACGTTGCCCGTCAATACTATACATTAATAGGATTGAAAACTCCTTTCACCGTTTATCTGAATGTCTTGGCGCTCTTCCTTTGGCTGACGATGGCACGTTCTTTCCTCCTGCAAGCAGGAGTAGAAGATTTCGATGCCGGCTTCTCCGTTTCACTGAGTATCGCAGGATTTATTCAAATGGCACTGGGTATGCGTCTGCATCAGAAAGTACTGCGAATCATCAGTCTTTCAACTTTTGGAATCGTCCTGTTGAAGCTGATTCTGAAAGACTTATGGGCAATGCCAACAATCGGTAAGATCATTGTATTTATCATTTTAGGATTGATCCTGCTGATCCTCTCATTCCTTTATCAGAAACTAAAAGACGTACTCTTTAAAAATGATGAAGATGAAACTGATTGAGCAGACTATATAATAAAGTAAAGGCTGCCTGTTCGAAAGTGGACGGCAGCCTTTACTTTATTATATTCGTCTTTATTATCTTTATTCCTGTGAAGCCGCGAAGCGTTTCACCTGCTCTTCAATCAGTTCTTTGTCATCGAAATAGTTGATCTTCATAGCCTTCTTCACATCCGCCAATGTTTCGGCAGCGGCAGCTCTGGCTACTTCGCATCCTTTTTGTAGCATCTCGTAAACGGCAGGAATATCCTTGCTGAACTCTTTACGACGATTGCGGATCGGTTCCAGTGTTTCCTGCATGATAGCGTTCAGGAAGCGTTTTACCTTCACATCACCCAGTCCACCGCGTTGATAATGCGCTTTCAGTTCATCCAGATTCGGATAATCCGGCAGATAGCGTTCGAAGTGTTCCGGACGGCAGAAAGCATCCAGGTATGTAAATACGGTATTACCTTCAATCTTGCCCGGATCCTGTACGCGGAGGTGTCCCGGATCGGTATACATACTCATGATTTTCTTCTGAATTTCTTCCGGTTCTTCCGACAGGTAGATACAGTTGCCGAGTGATTTACTCATCTTGGCTTTGCCGTCCGTTCCCGGCAGACGCAGGCAGGCAGCGTTGTCCGGCAACAGGATTTCCGGTTCTACCAGCGTTTCGCCATAGATATAGTTGAAACGGCGGACGATTTCACGAGCCTGTTCGAGCATCGGTTCCTGGTCTTCACCGACGGGGACGGTGGTTGCCCGGAAGGCAGTAATGTCCGCAGCCTGACTGATAGGATAAGTGAAGAATCCTACAGGGATGCTTGCCTCAAAGTTACGCATCTGTATTTCTGATTTCACAGTCGGGTTACGTTGTAAACGGGATACGCTTACGAGGTCCATATAGTAGAAACTGAGTTCGCAAAGTTCCGGAATCTGTGACTGGATGAAGATGGTAGCCTTGGACGGGTCTATTCCACATGCCAGATAGTCAAGAGCAACCTCAATTACATTTTGACGTACCTTCTCCGGATTATCTATATTGTCCGTCAACGCTTGTGAATCGGCAATAAAGATAAACATCTTACTATAATCACCTGCATCCTGCAGGTCAACTCTGCGCTTCAATGAACCTACATAGTGTCCGATATGAAGTCTCCCGGTAGGGCGGTCACCGGTGAGTATGATTTTTTCTTTTCCCATTGTTGTTACCTTATTATAATAGATTTAGCGACAAAGATAAGGATAAAAAATGAAAGATGCGTCAAAATGGAGCTACTTCGTTACTAATGCTTACTATTGCTGGCTTTTGGTATCAGATGGCAGGGGGACGGTGCCTGTTTTCACAGCAACAAAGCAAATAAAAGAGAATATTCTTCTTCAAATTCTTTGTAGTTTTAGAAATATGTCGTTACTTTGCACAAATTTTGAAATCGACAATGAATCAACAAGAAATAAGAAGTAAGTATTATCTACATTCGGATGTTTTCCACCCGGAATCAACAACCTTCTTCTTTTTTCTCCAAAAACGATATTTTAGTTCTTTGGTAATGCGTTAATCCTTTTACGAGGGTAACGCATTTTTTTTATTGGCAAAACTTAGAAATAACAACTTACTATAACAACAAAAGAAATGGAAAAGGAAATCAAGAAAGTTCTCGTTTTGGGTTCTGGAGCACTCAAAATCGGACAAGCCGGAGAGTTCGACTACTCAGGCTCACAAGCACTGAAAGCTTTGAAAGAAGAAGGTATCAGCTCAGTATTGGTAAACCCGAACATCGCAACCATTCAGACTTCTGAAGGAATTGCCGATAAAGTGTATTTCCTTCCCGTAACTACTTATTTCGTAGAAGAGATTATCAAGAAAGAACGTCCCGACGGCATCCTGCTGGCATTTGGCGGACAGACTGCATTGAACTGCGGCGCCGAACTGTACACACAAGGTATTCTTGATAAATATGGAGTGAAAGTACTCGGTACATCGGTAGAAGCTATCATGTACACGGAAGACCGTGACCTGTTCGTGAAGAAACTGGATGAAATCAATATGAAGACTCCGATAAGTCAGGCGGTAGAAAGCATGGAGGATGCCATCGCTGCTGCCCGCAAGATCGGTTATCCGGTGATGGTACGTTCGGCTTACGCGTTGGGAGGTCTGGGTAGCGGTATCTGCGCTAACGAAGAAGAATTCCTGAAACTGGCCGAAAGCTCTTTCGCCTTCTCCAAGCAGATTCTGGTAGAAGAATCTCTGAAAGGCTGGAAAGAAATCGAGTTCGAAGTGATCCGCGACGCAAACGACCACTGCTTCACTGTAGCCAGCATGGAAAACTTCGACCCGCTGGGTATCCACACCGGTGAATCTATCGTAGTAGCTCCGACTTGCTCATTGGACGACAAAGAACTGAAACTGTTGCAGGAACTGTCTACGAAATGTATCCGTCACCTCGGCATCGTAGGTGAATGTAACATCCAGTATGCGTTCAACTCAGATACGGACGACTACCGTGTGATTGAAGTAAATGCTCGTCTGAGCCGTTCTTCCGCACTGGCATCCAAGGCTACCGGTTATCCGCTGGCATTCGTTGCCGCCAAGATCGCATTGGGTTACTCACTCGACCAGATCGGTGAAATGGGCACTCCGAACTCTGCATATCTTGCTCCGCAACTGGACTACTATATCTGTAAAATCCCTCGTTGGGACTTGACGAAATTCGCCGGTGTATCCCGCGAAATCGGTTCAAGCATGAAGTCGGTAGGTGAAATCATGTCTATCGGCCGCTCTTTCGAAGAAATCATCCAGAAAGGTCTTCGTATGATCGGACAAGGCATGCACGGTTTTGTCGGTAATGACGATGTACACTTCGACGACCTTGACAAGGAACTTTCACGTCCGACAGACTTGCGTATCTTCTCCATCGCACAAGCTATGGAAGAGGGATATTCCATCGACCGCATCCACGAACTGACTAAGATCGATCCTTGGTTCCTCGGCAAGCTGAAGAACATTGTTGACTACAAGGCAAAACTGTCTACATATAATAAGGTGGAAGATATTCCGGCTGACGTGATGCGCGAAGCTAAAATCCTTGGTTTCTCTGACTTCCAGATTGCCCGCTTCGTACTGAACCCGACCGGCAACATGGAAAAGGAAAATCTGGCAGTACGCGCTCACCGTAAAGCCCTGGGCATCCTTCCGGCAGTAAAACGTATCAATACTGTTGCTTCCGAACATCCGGAACTGACTAACTACCTGTATATGACTTATGCAGTAGAAGGTTACGATGTAAACTATTATAAGAATGAGAAATCAGTAGTCGTACTGGGTTCGGGCGCTTACCGTATCGGTAGCTCGGTTGAATTTGACTGGTGCTCGGTGAACGCAGTTCAGACTGCCCGCAAACTGGGTTACAAGTCTATCATGATCAACTACAACCCCGAAACGGTTTCTACTGACTACGATATGTGCGACCGTCTGTACTTCGACGAACTCTCTTTCGAACGTGTACTCGACGTGATCGACCTTGAACAACCGCGCGGTGTGATCGTATCCGTAGGCGGACAGATTCCGAACAATCTGGCTATGAAGTTGTATCGCCAGTCAGTTCCTGTACTGGGTACTTCTCCGGTTTCCATCGACCGTGCCGAAAACCGTAACAAGTTCTCGGCAATGCTCGACCAGCTTGGCATCGACCAGCCGGCTTGGATGGAACTGACCAGCCTTGAAGAAGTGAAGGGATTTGTAGAAAAAGTAGGTTATCCGGTATTGGTTCGTCCTTCTTACGTACTCTCGGGTGCGGCTATGAACGTTTGCTACGATGACGAAGAACTGGAAAACTTCCTGAAGATGGCTGCCGAAGTATCTAAAGAATATCCGGTAGTTGTTTCTCAGTTTCTCGAAAATACAAAGGAAATTGAGTTCGACGCGGTAGCTCAGAACGGTGAAGTGGTTGAATACGCTATTTCCGAGCACGTAGAATTTGCCGGTGTACACTCCGGTGACGCTACACTGGTATTCCCAGCACAGAAGATTTACTTTGCAACTGCCCGCCGCATCAAGAAGATCAGCCGTCAGATTGCTAAAGAACTGAATATCTCCGGTCCGTTCAACATCCAGTTCCTTGCCCGCAACAACGAGGTGAAGGTAATTGAATGTAACCTGCGTGCTTCCCGTAGCTTCCCGTTCGTATCTAAGGTGCTGAAACGCAACTTTATCGAAACAGCTACCCGCATCATGCTGGATGCTCCGTACAGCCAGCCGGACAAGACTGCGTTCGACATCGATTGGATCGGTGTGAAAGCTTCTCAGTTCTCTTTCTCCCGTCTTCACAAGGCTGACCCTGTTTTGGGCGTGGATATGTCTTCTACCGGTGAAGTAGGTTGTATCGGCGACGATTTCTCTGAAGCATTGCTGAACGCAATGATCGCTACAGGATTCAAGATTCCGGAAAAGGCGGTGATGTTCTCTTCCGGTGCTATGAAGTCTAAAGTAGATTTGCTGGATGCGAGCCGTATGTTGTTTGCCAAGGGATATCAGATTTATGCTACTGCCGGAACGGCTGCATTCCTGAACGCTCACGGTGTAGAAACGACTCCGGTTTACTGGCCGGATGAAAAACCGGGTGCTGAAAACAACGTGATGAAGATGATCGCTGACCATAAGTTCGACTTGATCGTCAACATTCCGAAGAACCACAGCAAACGTGAGTTGACGAATGGTTACCGTATCCGTCGTGGTGCTATCGACCATAACATTCCGTTGATCACCAATGCCCGTCTGGCAAGTGCTTTCATCGAAGCATTCTGTGAACTGAAACTGAGTGATATTCAGATTAAGAGCTGGCAGGAATATAAATAAACTGCTTTAGCTGTATATATATTGAGGAGACTCTCTCTTTGGCATACCAAAGAGGGAGTCTCTTCTTTTGTAGATATGACTCTTCTTTTTGTTTGTTGTCTGCGGTGTAATGAGTCGTAAGATAGTGCTAATGTTCTCTTCAGCTCCTTATATACTTGCTTTTTCCTATAAGGAAAGTAGGAATAGAGTGCCGTTCTCTTTAGCTCTTCACGGCCGTGAACAGGTCTGCTCATGGCTGTGATCAACTCTTGTCACGACCGTGAACAATACTTGCCACGGCCGTGAACAACTAAAGAGATCGGTGTCTTAATGGAACAATAAAGGCACTATAAGAGAAAGATACCGGTAGTATACGGTATTTGTTGCGTAGGATCAGGACTCGGATGAAGTAGGCTTGATGGGGAGATAGCAGTAGGTGAGATGAACAGTGAGATTGGGAGGGAAGTGACAATAAAATGTATGGATGTAGCTATTGTCACCGTATTATCACCGCTTATTATCACCGATGATATGTTTATAATCAGTTAGTTAACTTCGAAAAGTGATAAGTGACAATAAAAAAGCGTTTTATTGCTTAGGGAAGAAACGTTTGTGTAGCTTTTGGTTATACAGGTTTAAATTGATTCGTAACGGTTCAAAAATGAATGAAACAGTAGTATCTCCATTGGGGGCACCCCCATTTTAAGATACTATTACTATCATTTTGCTCAAATCCGTACGTAAATGAAATGAATGATTGTGCTTCTTCCAGAAGCGGATTACACAGATTGATACGGTTTTTGGTAGATTGTACCGCTAAAAAAATGTGAAATCTGTGTAATCCGTATCTAAATCTTATGGTTTGCTTACGCAATAATTGTATACTTTCAGATTCTGTACCTTACTATTAAAGTTTCCTGCTTTCTCCAGCGGGAAAACTAGTGTACGTACATAGTTCATTGAATCTTTTCCCGCATTAAAGTAAAGTTTCTGCGTATTCATTTCATCAACCACTTTACCGTTGACTCTCAGCGTTGTACTGCAATTGTTTCCTTCTATCTGAATTGTTGCTTTTTCTCCTGGATTCACTTTGTAGGGGAAGGTATTCAGATAGCCGTCGCGTGCAAATCCCATCATCCCCCGAATAGGGTCTGACAGATAGAATACGGCGTTAGGCGAACGGAACAATTCGGTTCCTTCACTTTCTTTTGCTCCGGTAATGTCGAAACTGACAGTGTAATTATAGCCAATTTCCGGATAATCGGAAGTGCTGCCGGGAGCGACTGTGGAACGTTCGTATACCAATTCCGGCTTTTTGCCGATTCTTGCCAGTTGGTTGACTCCGGGCGCTTCGCTGAGGAGGGCACGTTTTTCATTGAATGTTTCATAAGGAATGCCTGTTTGAGCGCCTGTCCACATCTTTACAGAGAGTGTTTGCAGGGGCGAGAATATACGGTGATGGATGTCTTTCACCGAGATACCGTTGCCGACATGGTCGTTCCAGATGGCAAACATACCGCCAAGAATGGAAGGATGTTTTTCGTCGAATACAGCTTTGCCGATATGGGCGGGTGTCCACTCCTTATATAAGTATGGTTCGTTGAGGTAATCATAATAGTAGCCGGCTTTCGGAACGATATATACCAGTCCGTCCGGAATACTGATCAGTTGATATCCGTCTTTGATCATGGTTGCCGGATCGGCGTATCCGTTGTACCAAGCATTCATGACGACATTTTCTGATTTGACGGGCGTATCGCCTTTGGCATGGCTGAGCGCGCCCCATACAACTGCTTGCTTGCCGAAACCTTCCACAAAACGGATGTAATGGTCGGTGAAAGCACGGAATTTTTCTACCACGTCTTTCTTCGCGTTCGAGTATTCGTCTGTACCGATATGTACACGCTTGCCTACGAATACCGGATTGTCGCCCTCCAGATATTCTTTGAACAGAGCATCTACGAATTCGTAAGTTTCCGGCTTGAATAAGTCGAGGTGATCCATGCCGTACTCCTTGCTTCCGATTTCCGGTTTGTAATGGGTGAGAGCCAGTGAGTGGGCGGGAACGTCAATTTCCGGAATGATTTCCACGAAGTTGGATACCGCCTGTTTCTGGAAGTCGATAAATTCTTTCTTGGAGTACGAGCCGTCACGGGCTGTCAATCCCGGATAAGTCTCTGATTCCAGCCGGAAGGCAGCGTAAGTCTTGTCCCAGTTGTGTTCGAAGTATTGCTTGAATCCATTATCGTTCAGATGGACTTGCAGGGTGTTCATTTTGTAGTAAGCCATGATTTTCACCAAGTCCTGCAGATAAGCCATCGGAATGAACTTACGGCCACAGTCTATCATGAAACCGCGAAGCGGATAATCGGGATAATCACGAATCGTTCCTTGCGGGAGTGAGCGTTCCTGATTTTGTTCCGCCAGTTGCAGGAGTGTGCGTGTGCTCCAGTAAAGACCGGTCGGGGTGGGAGCGGAGATGGCTACACGGTCGGTTATCTTGATGGCGTAACCTTCCTCACCGAGCTTCTTGTCTGCCGACAAGGATAGGACGAAATCGCCGGGCGTGGCTTTGCCTTGTGCTACGCTTAATGTCTGCCCGAACATCTGTTGATAATCGTCGGCAAACATCCGGGCTATTCTCAGTAATTCGGGATTTTGGGAAGTGCAGACGATTCGGGCGTCTTTTCCCGGGGTGAAGTTACCGTCTTTTCCCGTCCATTGTTTGAGTTCGGGGACAACAAACGGTTTCGGGTTGACAGCGGCACGGGTTAAGCTACCCGTCAGACAAAAGATGACCAATAAGGCCAGAACTTTCAAAGATACAAACTTGTTTCTCATAAGGGGGATTTTTGTGTTTTTGTTAATTAATAAATGATTATAGTTAATTATTGGCTGAAAGTAGGCATAATTTGGATATCTGTCAACAAGTGAAGCTATTTATTTTTTATTTTTGTGTTTTTCAAAATGATTAAACCCGATTCAGAATGTTAGTACTTCTATCTTGTGCCAAGACGATGAGTGCGGTGTCGAAGGTGAAAGTTCCTTTGACCACGAGTCCCCGTTTTCAGAAGGAAGCGGCGGAAATAGCGTTGCAGATGTCCCAGTTTTCTGTAGACGAATTAGAACGTCTGCTGCGTGTAAACGCAAAGATTGCTGTGGAGAATTATAAACGTTATCAGGCTTTTCATGCGGAAGCCACTCCGGAATTGCCTGCTTTGCTGGCATATACCGGTATTGTATTCAAACGGCTGAATCCGAAGGACTTCTCTGCAGAAGATTTCGGGTATGCGCAGGAACATTTGCGGCTGACTTCTTTCTGTTACGGTCTGTTGCGTCCTTTGGACGTGATTCGTGCTTATCGGCTGGAAGGAGATGTCGTATTGCCGGAATTGGGGAATCAGACCTTGTTTTCTTATTGGCGGTCGCGTCTGACGGATACGTTCATAGAGGACATCCGATCGGCAGGAGGAATCTTGTGTAATCTTGCCAGTGACGAGATGAAAAGCCTGTTTGACTGGAAGCGGGTGGAGAGCGAAGTCCGTGTGGTCACTCCCGAATTTCATGTCTGGAAGAATGGAAAGCTGGCTACGATAGTGGTGTATACCAAGATGTCCCGTGGCGAGATGACACGTTTCATATTGAAAAATAAGATCGGAAATCCGGAGGAACTGAAAGGATTCTCGTGGGAAGGGTTCGAGTTTGACGAATCGCTTTCGGATGAAAGGAAATTGGTATTTATTAATGGGATGGGAGAATAAGGAATATGACAGAAGTAGAGAAGATGCGTAGCAGCCAGTTGGCTGATATGTCCGCGCCGGAGTTGCAGGTGCGTTTTGAGCATGCCAAGAAGTTGCTGGCGATCATGCGCGGGTTGAGTACGTACGATGACGGGTACAGAGAATTGCTGGAAGAACTGGTGCCGGGTATTCCTGAAACTTCGGTGATCTGTCCTCCTTTCCATTGCGATCACGGAGACGGGATAAAGTTGGGCGAACACGTCTTTGTCAATGCCAACTGTACTTTTCTGGACGGAGGGTATATCACAATCGGTGCCCATACGCTAGTCGGCCCTTGCGTACAGATTTATACGCCGCATCATCCGATGAATTATCTGGAGCGTCGCGGTTCGAAAGAGTATGCTTATCCTGTTACGATCGGCGAGGATTGCTGGATTGGCGGCGGTGCTGTCATTTGTCCCGGTGTGACGATTGGCAACCGTTGTGTGATAGGAGCGGGAAGCGTCGTGACGAAAGATATTCCCGACGACAGTGTTGCAGTTGGGAATCCGGCGCGCCTTATCCGTAAGCAGGCTTGACCGGGAATCTTATTTCCCGGATTTGAGTGTTCCCGCATTGTTGGCTTTATCTTGTTCTGTTTAGTGGACAGGCTTGGAGAAGGGAAAGTTGCATGAAAAAAACTTTTTTCATTATTTGCTGATAATCAGTTGGTTTTTATTTTTGATAAAAAGTTTCTTGAAAAATAATATGCAAAATGTTTGGAGGTTTCAAAAAAAGCCGTACCTTTGCATCGCTTTTGAAACGGAAGTGTACGGGCGCTTAGCTCAGCTGGTTCAGAGCATCTGGTTTACACCCAGAGGGTCGGGGGTTCGAATCCCTCAGCGCCCACAAAGAATACCGAAACACTTCCGCCAACAAAAGGGCGCTTAGCTCAGCTGGTTCAGAGCATCTGGTTTACACCCAGAGGGTCGGGGGTTCGAATCCCTCAGCGCCCACGAAATAGAAGTCTTACGAAGAAATTCGTGAGACTTTTTTTTATTTCTTACCGCTTTTATACAAACTTTCTTTATCCTTTTGCCTTATAACTCAGGAAAAAGAGTTAATTTTGCAGTCTGATAATTATCTAAGAAAACGTATGGAACTTGATGTATTAACGGCCATATCCCCGATTGATGGTCGATATAGAGGCAAAACTAAAGCTTTGGCAGCTTATTTCTCTGAATTTGCACTGATTAAATACCGTGTACAGGTAGAGGTGGAATACTTTATCACCTTGTGCGAACTTCCTTTGCCGCAGTTGAAAGGAATCGATAGCAGCGTGTTTGAAACTTTACGGAATATCTACCGTAACTTCTCGGAAGCAGATGCGCAACGCATTAAAGATATCGAAAGTGTAACCAACCATGATGTAAAAGCCGTAGAATATTTCCTGAAAGAAGAATTCGATAAGCTGGGTGGAATGGATGACTATAAAGAATTCATTCACTTCGGATTGACTTCTCAAGACATTAATAATACGTCTGTGCCTCTTTCTATCAAGGAAGCTTTGGATAAAGTCTATTATCCGCTGATCGAAGAACTGATTGCACAACTGAAAACGTATGCAACAGAATGGGCTGAAATCCCGATGCTTGCCAAAACTCATGGGCAACCGGCTTCTCCGACTCGTCTGGGTAAGGAAGTGATGGTATTCGTTTACCGCCTGGAACGTCAGCTGGCTATGCTGAAAGCATGTCCGATCACTGCAAAATTCGGTGGCGCTACCGGAAATTACAATGCTCATCATGTAGCATATCCTCAATATGACTGGAAACAATTCGGTAATCGGTTTGTTGCAGAGAAACTGGGACTGGAACGCGAAGAATATACCACTCAGATTTCGAACTACGATAACTTGTCTGCTGTCTTTGACGCGATGAAACGTATCAACACCATAATGGTGGATATGAACCGTGACTTCTGGCAGTATATTTCTATGGAATACTTCAAGCAGAAGATCAAAGCCGGTGAGGTAGGATCAAGCGCGATGCCGCATAAAGTGAATCCGATCGACTTTGAAAATGCGGAAGGTAATTTGGGTATCGCAACTTCTATTCTGGAACACCTGGCTGTGAAACTGCCTGTTTCCCGTTTGCAGCGTGACCTGACAGACTCTACGGTGCTCCGTAATGTAGGCGTGCCTTTCGGTCATATCGTGATTGCTATTCAGAGTTCACTGAAAGGACTTCGCAAACTGTTGCTGAACGAACCGGCTATTTACCGTGATCTGGACAACTGCTGGAGCGTAGTGGCTGAGGCAATCCAGACGATTTTACGCCGCGAGGCTTACCCGCATCCGTATGAAGCATTGAAAGCTTTGACCCGGACCAACCAGGCTATTACAGAAAGTTCTATTAAAGAGTTTATCGAAGGCTTGAACGTAAGCGAAGATATTAAAAAAGAGTTAAGAGCAATTACTCCGCATACATATACGGGACTTTAATTGTTTACTTATACAATAAACGTGTTTTTTTAATAGGCCGTGAGGCCAAAGTCTAATTTTATTCGAATAAAAAAATGAGCACAGAAAACGAAGAATGGCGCGAAAATTCTTTCAATGAAGAGAATACAGGTGCCGGCCGTGATGGTAATAGGTCTTACAACAGAGAAGGTGGAGAACGTCCGTATCGTCCTTCTTACAACCGTGAAGGCGGGGATCGTCCGTATCGCCCGCGATTTAATGCCAACAATGAAGGAGGCGAACGCCCGCAGCGTTCGTACGGTGACCGCTCTTATGGCGACCGTCCCCAACGTCCTTCTTACAATCGTGAAGGTGGAGATCGTCCGTATCGTCCTCGCTTCAATAACAATAATGAAGGAGGTGAACGTCCTCAACGTCCTTACAACCGCGAAGGTGGTTCTTATGATCGTCCTCAACGTCCTTCTTACAATCGTGAAGGTGGTTCTTATGACCGTCCTCAACGTCCCCGTTTCAATAGCGGCGAAGGTGGTGAGCGTCCGTCTTATGGCGATCGTCCTCAACGTCCTTCTTACAACCGTGAAGGTGGCGACCGTCCTTACCGTCCCCGCTTTAATAACGGCGAAGGTGGCGACCGTCCTCAACGTCCTTCTTACAACCGTGAAGGTGGTGATCGTCCGTATCGTCCCCGTTTCAATAACGGCGAAGGTGGCGGCTATCGCAGCAACAACGGCGGTGGAGGTTATCGTCCGAGATATAATAACGATCGTCAAGGAGGATATCGTCCTCGTCCGCGTACCGGCGATTATGATCCGAACGCTAAGTATAGCGTAAAGAAACAGATCGAGTACAAGGAACAGTTCGTTGATCCGAATGAACCGATTCGTCTGAATAAGTTCTTGGCTAACGCAGGTGTTTGCTCCCGTCGTGAGGCTGATGAATTTATCACAGCAGGTGTGGTTTCTGTAAACGGTGAAGTGGTAACGGAATTGGGTACGAAGATCAAACGTTCGGATGTGGTTAAGTTCCACGACGAACCGGTAAGCATCGAACGCAAGGTATACGTATTGCTGAATAAACCGAAAGATACCGTTACTACATCGGACGATCCGCAGGAACGCCGTACAGTAATGGATTTAGTGAAAGGTGCTTGCAACGAACGTATCTATCCCGTAGGACGTCTGGACCGTAACACGACTGGTGTACTGTTACTGACGAATGACGGTGATCTGGCTTCCAAGCTGACACACCCGAAATTCCTGAAGAAGAAAATTTATCATGTTCATCTGGACAAGAACCTGACTAAAGCAGATATGGAGCAGATTGCAGCTGGTATCCAGTTGGAAGATGGCGAAATCCATGCAGATGCGATCAGCTATACAGATGATTTCAAGAAAGACCAGGTAGGTATCGAAATTCACTCCGGTAAGAACCGTATCGTTCGCCGTATTTTCGAATCACTGGGTTATAAAGTAGTAAAACTCGACCGTGTGTTCTTCGCCGGACTGACCAAAAAAGGTCTGCGTCGCGGAGACTGGCGTTATCTGTCGGAAGCAGAAGTAAACTACCTCCGCATGGGTTCGTTTGAGTAATAAGTCAATAAATAACAACTTGACAGAGGACGGGGAAAGAAAGCAGGAAAGAATTCATCCTGCATTTGAAACCTCGTCTTCTTGTATCTAAAAAGAAAAAGTTAAATGGAAAAGATTGGTAGAACAAAAATTGTTGACCTGTTGAAGCGCACAGACATTGGCGCTATGGTCAATGTGAAAGGATGGGTTCGCACCCGTAGAGGTAGCAAACAAGTAAACTTTATCGCACTGAATGACGGTTCTACAATAAATAATTTGCAGATCGTAGTAGATTTGGCTAATTTCGATGAAGAGATGCTGAAACTGATTACTACCGGCGCTTGTATCAGCGTGAACGGAGAAATGGTAGAATCAGTGGGTTCCGGACAGAAAGTGGAAGTACAGGCTCGTGAAATCGAAGTGCTGGGTACTTGCGATAATACATATCCATTACAGAAGAAAGGCCACTCTATGGAATTCTTGCGCGAGATTGCTCACTTGCGTCCGCGTACCAATACATTCGGTGCAGTGTTCCGCATCCGTCACAACATGGCGATTGCTATTCACAAGTTCTTCCATGAAAAGGGCTTCTTCTATTTCCATACGCCGATCATTACGGCTTCCGATTGTGAAGGTGCCGGACAGATGTTCCAGGTGACTACCATGAACCTGTATGACTTGAAGAAAGACGAGAGAGGTTCTATCTCATATGAAGATGATTTCTTCGGTAAGCAGGCAAGTCTGACTGTTTCCGGTCAGCTGGAAGGTGAGTTGGCGGCTACTGCTTTGGGAGCTATCTACACATTCGGTCCTACGTTCCGTGCCGAAAACTCCAATACTCCCCGCCACTTGGCAGAGTTCTGGATGATTGAGCCGGAAGTGGCTTTCAACGACATTACAGACAACATGGACTTGGCAGAAGAGTTCATCAAATATTGTGTGAAATGGGCGTTGGATAACTGTGCGGATGATGTGAAGTTCCTGAACGATATGTTCGACAAAGGCTTGATTGAACGTCTGCAAGGTGTATTGAAAGATGATTTTGTACGTTTACCTTATACAGACGGCATCAAGATTCTTGAAGAAGCAGTTGCGAAAGGACATAAGTTCGAATTCCCGGTTTACTGGGGCGTGGACCTGGCTTCCGAACACGAACGTTTCTTAGTGGAAGAACACTTCAAACGTCCGGTGATTCTGACTGACTATCCGAAGGAAATCAAAGCCTTCTATATGAAGCAGAACGAAGACGGTAAGACTGTACGTGCCATGGACGTTCTTTTCCCGAAAATTGGTGAAATTATCGGTGGTTCCGAACGTGAAGCCGACTATAACAAGCTGATGACCCGTATTGAAGAAATGCATATCCCGATGAAGGATATGTGGTGGTATCTGGATACCCGTAAGTTCGGTACTTGCCCTCACTCCGGTTTCGGACTCGGTTTTGAACGTCTGTTGCTGTTTGTAACAGGTATGTCAAATATCCGTGACGTGATACCGTTCCCGCGTACACCGAGAAATGCTGATTTCTAATATTTCGGTATATTTATGTAAAACTCGCATAATCTTTTGATTGTGCGAGTTTTTTTATGCATTTGATTGTTACTTTCTCAAAATAAATCTTTATATTTGGACATGCGCATTCAAGAGTGTTAACTAAAATCATATTGTCATGAAAAAGCTCTATTTCTTTACCATGCTTTCAATTATGTTGTTAGCGGTAACAGGTGCGACGGCCCAAAAGAAAACCAAATTCAAACCGGCCGATTTGAAAGGGATCTGGCAGTTGTGCCATTATGTATCAGAATCTCCCGATGTTCCGGGATCGTTGAAACCCAGTAATACATTTAAGGTATTGAGTGATGACGGCAGAATCGTGAATTTTACCATTATTCCCGGTTCGGATGCGATTATCACAGGATATGGTACGTATAAACAGTTGACTGATGATTCTTATAAAGAGAGTATCGAGAAGAATATCCATCTTCCGATGCTCGATAATCAGGATAATATTCTGGAGTTTGAAATAAAGGATAATGATTATCTGCATTTGAAATACTTCATCAAGAACGATCTGAACGGAAATGAACTGAACGCTTGGTATTATGAGACCTGGAAACGGGTGGAGATGCCGGCTAAGTTTCCGGAAGATATTGTGCGATAAATTAGATTGCAATATAGATTCTTTGTTGTTTTTTGACCTCCCCGGTGTCAATCCGGAGGAGGCCTTTTTATTTTCTGCACCTTATCTACAAATGTAGTAAGTTCCCCTTGTCATTCAACCCGATAAATCCAAAAAAAGCTAGAAATAGTTTGCCAATTCAAAGAAAAGCCGTACTTTTGCAAGCCGATTATTATCACGGCTAAGTTTCCGGAAGATATTGTGCGATAAATTAGATTGCAATATAGATTCTTTGTTGTTTTTTGACCTCCCCGGTGTCAATCCGGAGGAGGCCTTTTTATTTTCTGCACCTTATCTACAAATGTAGTAAGTTCCCCTTGTCATTCAACCCGATAAATCCAAAAAAAGCTAGAAATAGTTTGCCAATTCAAAGAAAAGCCGTACTTTTGCAAGCCGATTATTATCACAAAATGATAAGAGATTAATTCATAGCAAGTTAGTCCTCCTTTGTCCGGGGAGGCTGATATGTGGTGAAGAAAATTTTTAGTAGTAACATTTAAAAAACAAAATTAGAGTGGATACTTTAAGTTACAAGACCATTTCTGCAAACAAAGCGACCGTAACCAAAGAATGGGTTATCGTTGACGCTACAGACCAAACTTTAGGTCGTCTGGGAGCAAAAGTTGCAAAATTGCTGAGAGGAAAGTACAAACCAAACTTTACTCCTCACGTAGACTGCGGTGATAACGTTATTATCATCAATGCAGACAAAGTAAAACTGACTGGTAACAAATGGAATGACAGAGTATATTTGTCATATACAGGCTACCCTGGTGGTCAGAGAGAAATGACTCCTGCCCGTTTGATCACTAAACCGAACGGCGAAGAGAGATTACTGAAAAAAGTAGTGAAAGGTATGCTTCCTAAGAATATCTTGGGAGCTAAATTGCTGGGTAACCTGTATGTATACGCTGGTAGCGAACACAAACATGAAGCTCAGAGCCCGAAAATGATTGATATTAATTCATATAAATAAGATATAATGGAAGTAGTAAATGCATTAGGCAGACGTAAACGTGCAATTGCACGTGTATTCGTAAGCGAAGGTACAGGAAAGATTACTATTAACAAGAGAGACCTTGCAGAGTACTTTCCATCAACTATACTTCAGTATGTTGTAAAACAACCATTGAACAAGCTGGGTGCTGCTGAGAAGTATGACATCAAAGTAAACTTGTGTGGTGGTGGTTTCACTGGCCAGTCTCAGGCATTGCGTTTGGCAATCGCTCGCGCATTGGTTAAGATGAACGCTGAAGATAAGGCTGCACTTCGTGCTGAAGGCTTCATGACTCGTGACCCACGTTCTGTAGAGCGTAAGAAACCGGGACAGCCGAAAGCTCGTAGAAGATTCCAGTTCAGCAAGCGTTAATGTGCTGCCTGACCGAGGAATATGTTTAGTATCTAAACTACTGGGACTCTGCTCATAGACTACCCAGCGGTTGGTTTAGAAAAAACAAAAAAGAAAGTAAACGATTTAAAGAAAAAACAAGATGTCAAGAACAAATTTTGATACTTTATTGGAAGCCGGTTGCCACTTCGGACACCTTAAGAGAAAGTGGAACCCTGCAATGGCTCCTTATATTTTCATGGAACGCAATGGTATTCACATCATTGATCTCCACAAAACAGTTGCAAAAGTAGACGAAGCTGCTGAAGCTTTGAAACAGATTGCCAAATCAGGCAAGAAAGTTCTTTTTGTTGCTACTAAAAAACAAGCAAAGCAGGTTGTTGCTGAGAAAGCTCAATCTGTTAATATGCCTTATGTAATCGAGCGCTGGCCGGGTGGTATGTTGACCAACTTCCCGACTATCCGTAAGGCTGTGAAGAAGATGGCTACTATCGATAAATTGACTAACGATGGTACATATTCTAACCTTTCTAAGAGAGAAGTTCTTCAGATCTCTCGTCAACGTGCAAAATTGGACAAGACTTTGGGTTCTATCGCTGACTTGACTCGTCTGCCGTCTGCATTGTTCGTTATCGACGTAATGAAAGAAAATATCGCAGTTCGTGAAGCTAACCGTCTGGGTATCCCTGTATTCGGTATCGTTGATACTAACTCTGATCCTACAAACGTTGACTTCGTAATTCCTGCTAACGATGACGCTACTAAATCGGTAGAAGTTATCCTGGATGCTTGCTGTGCTGCAATGATCGAAGGTTTGGAAGAAAGAAAAGCTGAAAAGATCGATATGGAAGCTGCTGGTGAAGCTCCTGCAAACAAAGGCAAGAAGAAATCAGTAAAAGCAAGACTCGACAAGTCTGATGAAGAAGCTATCAACGCAGCGAAAGCTGCTGCCTTCATCAAGGAAGACGAAGAGGCTTAAATATATAAATGTGCCAATTTGCTAGCGTGCAGGCGTGTGGTAGTTACCTCATCCTGCATTGTATTGGCAGATTGGCACATTTTTTGTTTTGAAAATTATTATTCATTTAAATAAAGGAAATTATTATGGCTGTAACTATGGCTGATATTACCAAGCTGCGCAAAATGACCGGAGCTGGTATGATGGATTGCAAGAACGCATTAACAGAAGCTGAAGGCGATTACGACAAGGCAATGGAAATTATCCGTAAGAAAGGACAAGCTGTTGCTGCTAAGCGTTCAGAACGTGATGCTTCTGAAGGTTGCGTTTTGGCTAAGACTACCGGTGACTATGCCGTTGTCATTGCTCTGAAGTGTGAAACTGACTTTGTGGCTCAGAATGCTGATTTTGTGAAACTGACTCAGGATATTCTTGATCTTGCTGTGGCTAACAAATGCAAGACATTGGACGAAGTAAAAGCTTTGCCGATGGGTAACGGTACTGTACAGGATGCAGTGGTTGACCGTAGCGGTATCACAGGTGAGAAAATGGAGCTTGATGGTTACATGACTGTAGAGGGTGCAAGCACTGCTGTTTACAACCACATGAACAGAAACGGTCTTTGTACCATTGTTGCTTTTAACAAGAACGTTGATGAACAGTTGGCTAAGCAAGTAGCTATGCAGATTGCTGCCATGAATCCGATTGCTATTGATGAAGACGGTGTTTCTGAAGAAGTAAAGGAAAAGGAAATTGCTGTTGCTATCGAGAAAACAAAAGCTGAACAGGTACAGAAAGCTGTAGAAGCTGCTTTGAAGAAAGCTAACATCAACCCTGCTCATGTAGATAGCGAAGAGCACATGGAAAGTAATATGGCTAAGGGCTGGATTACAGCTGAAGATATAGCTAAGGCAAAGGAAATTATTGCTACCGTTTCTGCTGAAAAGGCTGCACATCTGCCGGAACAAATGATTCAGAACATCGCTAAGGGTCGTCTGGGTAAGTTCTTGAAGGAAGTTTGTCTGCTGAACCAGGAAGATATTATGGACGCTAAGAAGACTGTAAGAGAAGTATTGGCAGCTGCTGATCCTGAACTGAAGGTTCTTGACTTTAAGCGCTTCACTCTGAAAGCTGAATAATCTATCTCAAAAAGATAATAGAGAAGGGCGGAACTTTGATGGTTTCCGCCCTTTTTCATTATCCTCCGACTCCTTTGGTCTTTGTATATCCTTCTTTTATCAACAGGTCTATCACTTTCTGTTTGAAATCTCCCTGTACGATGATTTCCCCGTCTTTGGCCGAACCTCCGACTCCGCATTTACTTTTTAGCATTTTCCCGAGTTCTTTTTGGTCATTCTCTGTTCCAACGAATCCGGTGATGAGTGTAACTACTTTGCCGCCACGGTTTTTTCTGTCGAGAGAAACCCGAAGGTTCTGTTTATTCTTGTCCAGCGTCACTTGTTCCTGATCGTCATCCATGTCATAGTTGAAATCAGGATTTGTAGAGTAGACCACGTTCAATCTATCTTTCCAATCATTATTTTTCATATACTTCAGCTTTTATTGTGTCAAAAGTAATATTTTGTGGGGAACTTTGCAATCTTTTGTTTACTTTGGCGTCTAATAATAAAACGAAATAAGACTAATAAACAGAAAATGATGAAACGATCCATAGCGTTTGCTCTCATATGTTCTTTTACTATTTCTCTTTGGGCACAAACATTTAAAGGCAGAGTCGTTGATCTTGCAGGAAATCCGATCCCCTATGCGGCACTCTATCTGAAAGAACTTAAAACAGGCTTCACTACCGATGATAACGGCTGTTTTCAGACCTCGCTCCCGGCGGGACAATATACCTGTGAGGTTTCTTCTTTAGGTTTCGCCGGACAAACATTCTCCTTTTCCATATCTGCCGGAGATGTGGAAAAGAATATTGTGCTCTCCGAACAAATATATAGTCTGCGGGAAGTGAATGTGGTGAAAGGTGCGGAAGATCCGGCCTATTCCGTAATGCGTAAGGCGATTGCGAATGCTCCTTATTACCGGACACAGGTGAAGGGATTTAGGGCCGGAACCTATCTGAAAGGCACAGGAAAAATGAAGACTATTCCCGCAATTCTAAAGTTGTCGAAGGAAGTTAGGAAAGAGTCGAAAGAGTTTCTGGGCAAGTTGTTTGTGATGGAGGAACAGCGAGTGGTGACTTTCAAGGCACCCTCTACTTGGGAAAATCAGGTGAAGGCTTATTCCAATTCATTTCCCGAGGAGATGGAGGTCAGAATCGGTCTGACCACTATTAACTTTTACGAGCCTACTATCTTCGATAAAGTATCACCGCTAAGTGCCGGAGCATTTTCTTATTATCGTTTTAAACTGGAAGGCTGCTATAGTGAAGGCAACCATCTGATCAATAAAATAAAAGTCATCCCCAAGCAAGACAGTCCGCGTTTGGTGTCCGGAGATTTATATATTGTGGAAGATCTCTGGTGCGTCTCTGCGGCTGAATTTTCTATCCGTATGAGTGGCTTGAAAGCTACGGTCAAGGCAACTTGTAAAGAAGTTCAGCCTTCTGTTTTCCTGGCTACCTCCACAAGTATGTCCTGTGAAATCAAAATGATGGGATTTTCTGCAGAGGCTTCCTATCTGGCAGCAGTACATTATACGAATGTGGAAGTAGCAGGCCGTCAGCAAGTGATGAATGGGGCTTCTGATGCCTCACCGAAACAAAACAGGAAGCAGCAGAAACTTGTAAAGCAGATAGAAGAACTGTCGACGAAGGGGGACTTGACTTTGAGAGAAGCCTATAAGCTATCTAAGCTGATGGAAAAGAACATTGCCGAATCCGATTCCGCACGTTCTCCGCATAAATATGAACGTAAAGTGAGAAAAAGAGAGGTGAATGTAAAGACCGATTCGCTGGCGGGCAAAAAGGATTCGCTTTATTGGGCAGCTATCAGAAGTGTTCCTTTGCGTCCGGAAGAAATACAGAGTTATATTCATAAAGAAAAGTTATCCCTCTCCAAAGACTCCGTTCAAGAGAATGATTCGGCTAAAACAACAGTCGGGAAAAAGATCGTTCAAACATTCCTGATGGGCAAAACCTATCGTACTTCAGACAAGAAAGCATGGATTGGCTGGAAAGGCTTGCCCTCCTATGTGCCTGAGTATAATTTTGTGGATGGCTTCTGGCTGGGAGCTAAGTTTGAAACAGGGTTGAAATTATCGGAGGCATCTACTTTGCAATTCACTCCTTCTGCTTATTATACCACTGCCCGTAAAGCGGTAGCAGGGCAAAGTGAACTCTCCTTGAGTTATGCTCCGAGGCGACGGGGATACATGGAACTGTCCGGCGGAGTTCTTTCTGCCGATTATAATGGAGAAAGTGGAGAATCCCGTCTGATAAATACCGTTGCCTCTTCTTTCTTCGGGCGGAATGATGTGAAACTCTATGAGAAGCGTTTCCTGTCTTTCCAAAATAAGATCGAACTGGCGAATAGTTTGTTGCTTTCTACCTCGCTTTCCTGGCAGCGACGACAGATGCTGGAGAATCATATACACCGGAGCTGGTTCAAGAAAGAAGCGGAGTCGAATATTCCGGACAGCCGGGCATTCTATCCGATGCCGGAAAATGAATTGTTGAAAGCTTCCTTTGCCTTGGAATATACACCGGCTCATTATTATCGGATGCACAGAGGAAAGAAAGTATATGAAGAATCCAGATACCCTACCTTTACATTGCGTTATGACCGTGCCTTCCCGTTGAAAGGTTCTTTGCCTTCTCCGTCCTATCACTTGGCGGAGTTTTCGGCCAGGCAGAGCATAGAGTTCGGAATGTTTAATACACTGAACTGGGCTGTTAATGCCGGAACATTCTGGAATAAGAGCGGTATGCAATTCCCCGATTTCAAACATTTTGCGACCACAGGCTTGCCGGTGACGGAACGCTCGTTTGATACAGGATTCTCTTTGCTGGATAATTATGCATACTCTACCAATACCCGTTGGGTACAAACCAATATGTCCTGGTATACACCCTATCTGTTGCTGAAGTTCCTTCCTTTTCTGAAAAAGATGAATCTCGACGAAGCGCTGCATCTCCGTACACTCGTGGGATACGACCGTCGTCCCTATTCGGAAATCGGCTACTCCATCGGATTCATGAAACTGGCACGGCTGGGCGTCTTCCTTGGCTTCGACAGTTTGAAATACCGCTCGGCGGGAGTTTCCGTCAGCATTCCGTTGTCAACGTTTGCGGGAGAATAGCACCTGTGTAGAAATAGTATGAATCATTCTTGCAATTCCGAAAAAAAACGTATTTTTGTCAATCTTATAACCTGAATAAATAAAAGAAATGGCCGAGAACCAAAAGATACAGCAGATAGATTGTACGAAAGTGCCGGAGCCTACTTTGCGCAGACTGCCGTGGTACTTGTCGAATGTCAAGTTGCTGAAGCAAAGAGGCGAACGTTTTGTCTCTTCTACGCAGATATCTAAGGAAATAAATATTGACGCTTCACAGATAGCAAAAGACTTGTCGTATGTGAATATCTCCGGGCGTACACGTGTAGGGTACGAGGTCGATGCGCTCATTGAGGTTTTAGAGCACTTCCTAGGGTTTACGGAGATACATAAGGCTTTTCTTTTTGGAGTCGGCAGTCTGGGAGGCGCACTTTTGCAGGACTCCGGTCTGAAGCATTTCGGGCTTGAGATTGTGGCTGCTTTTGATGTAGACCCGACTTTGGTCGGCACTAACCTCAACGGGATTCCTATCTACCATTCGGACGACTTTCTGAAGAAGATGGAAGAATATGACGTGCAGATTGGCGTGCTGACCGTTCCTATCGAGATTGCCCAGTGCATCACAGATATGATGGTGGACGGGGGAATCAAGGCAGTCTGGAACTTTACCCCGTTCCGTATCCGTGTACCTGAGGACATCGTGGTACAGAATACATCCCTTTACGCTCATCTGGCGGTGATGTTCAACCGCCTTAATTTTAACGAAATCAAATAATGAAGATTATTGCCGTAGGAATGAACTATGCCCTGCACAATCAGGAGCTGGGACATACATCCGTAAATAAAGAACCGGTTATTTTCATGAAGCCCGATTCGGCTATTCTGAAAGATGGCAAACCGTTCTTTATTCCCGATTTTTCGAATGAAGTACATTATGAGACGGAGCTTGTAGTACGCATCAACCGTCTGGGAAAGAATATTTCTCCCCGTTTTGCCAGTCGTTATTATGACGCATTGACGGTAGGCATTGACTTTACCGCCCGTGACCTGCAACGGAAATTCCGCGAAGCGGGCAATCCGTGGGAACTTTGCAAAGGCTTCGACTCTTCTGCTGCTATCGGCACCTTTGTTCCGGTAGACCGCTATAAAGATATCCAGTATCTGAATTTCAATCTGATGATTGACGGCAAGGAAGTGCAGCGCGGCTGTACGGCCGATATGCTTTTCAAAGTCGATGATATCATTGCTTACGTCAGTCAGTTTGTAACCTTGAAGATTGGCGATTTACTATTTACGGGCACGCCTGCCGGAGTAGGACCGATCAGTATCGGTCAGCACTTGCAGGGATATCTTGAAGGAGAAAAGCTGCTTGACTTCTACATACGTTGACCCGTGTATTCTTTATTTGACTCATTTATTAAATAGCTTATGAAAATAAGAGTAGGTTTTGGCTTCGACGTACATCAGTTGGTCGAAGGCCGTGAATTGTGGCTGGGCGGTATCCGTCTGGAACATTCCAAAGGGTTGTTGGGACATTCGGATGCTGACGTATTGCTGCATACGGTTTGCGATGCCTTGTTGGGAGCCGCCAATATGCGCGATATCGGTTATCATTTTCCGGATACTGCCGGAGAGTACAAGAATATCGACAGCAAGATTCTTTTGAAAAAGACGGTAGAACTGATTGCGACCAAAGGATACCGTGTCGGGAATATCGATGCGACTATTTGCGCGGAACGTCCCAAACTGAAAGCCCATATTCCTTTGATGCAGGAAACGATGGCAACCGTCATGGGAATCGATGCGGAAGATATCTCGATCAAGGCAACTACGACGGAGAAACTCGGTTTTACCGGACGGGAAGAAGGCATTTCCGCTTATGCTACTGTGTTGATAGAGAAGGACTGACAAAGCAGATTACTAACCCCCTAAACAATAAATAGTATGAATCGAACTTTAAAATTATTCTTAGCACTGGTCTCTTTGTGTATGACCGTCTTCTGCTTCGCCCAAAAGAGCGAATTACGCTTCAATAAAGACGGTAAATTTAAAATCGTACAGTTCACCGACGTCCATTTCAAGTATAAGAATCCCGCTTCCGACATAGCATTGGAACGTATTAATCAGGTACTCGACGAAGAACAACCTGATTTTGTAATCTTCACCGGAGATGTCGTTTATTCTGCTCCGGCAGATAAAGGTATGTTGCAGGTGCTGGAACAGGTATCGAAGCGTAAGCTGCCGTTTGTTGTCACTTTCGGCAATCATGATAATGAACAGGGAATGACGCGGGAACAGCTATATGACATCATCCGTCAGGTACCCGGCAATCTGATGCCGGATCGTGGCTCGGTCCTTTCTCCGGATTATGTCTTGACCGTGAAAGCCTCTTCCGATGCGAAGAAGGATGCAGCCGTCCTGTATTGCATGGACTCTCATTCTTACTCCCCGCTGAAGGATGTGAAAGGTTACGCATGGCTCACGTTCGATCAGGTCAACTGGTATCGTCAGCAGAGCGCAGCCTATACAGCACAGAACGGCGGGAAGCCATTGCCGGCACTTGCTTTCTTCCACATTCCTGTGCCGGAATACAATGAAGCTGCTTCCGACGAAAATGCCATCCTGCGCGGAACCCGCATGGAAGAAGCCTGTGCTCCGAAACTGAATACGGGCATGTTTGCTGCCATGAAAGAGTCCGGAGATGTGATGGGAATATTCGTGGGACATGATCATGACAATGATTATGCAGTGATGTGGAAAGGAATCCTGTTGGCTTACGGTCGTTTCACAGGCGGAAATACAGAATACAATCACCTGCCGAACGGTGCCCGTATCATCGTGCTTGATGAAGGCGCCCGCACGTTCACTTCCTGGATTCGTCAGAAAGACGGGATTGTCGACAAAGTGACCTATCCGGCAAGTTTCGTCAAAGACGACTGGACCAAGCGTTAACTATTGCCAGCTTCACATTGCTGAGGCGGGTATATTTGGAACCGTAGCTTTCGAACAGGCGTGACACCCGCGCCGATGCTACATATATAATTTCTCCCGGGCGATATTCATGCTCTATTCCGGATAGAGTGCATGATACCGCACTGGGAGTTTTTGATGGGATGCTCATCGTCACCAGGTTGCCGCTGGCGTCGTTCAGAGTCAGTATCTGCTTGACGAAAAATTGCGGAGTCGTTCCGTATACTCTTGTTTTATACGGATCGTCTTCCAGGCGTACCCGCATGACTTTCAACTTTAAGTCCGTCAGCTTCTCGTTCACTTCTCCTAGATAGCGGCTTTTTCGGCGTACCTCTTTGCTCTTCCGCAGCATCACGTCCAGATGTACCGAATGATATGCCTGCGCTATTTTGACGAAACGCTCCTGTTTGGGAATCTTCGGAGTAAACTTATAGGCGATCCAGCTTAGATAGGCAGGATCGACTTTGAGGATTTCGTGCAGGAAGTGTCCCCTGTATTTGCCGAAAAAGATGAGGTCGTCACCGTTGCTCTGCATTCTCTTCTCGTTGTAATCCATCAGGATGAGGCACCGTCGCGAATAATAAAACATGGTGCTTGCTATCCGCAGGGACTCGTTGATATCCGGAGATAAATCGTGTATATAGAGAATCGATTGCTTTTCGGGCAGGGGAGAGTAGAGCCAAAGGGAATAGTTGGGCTTTCCCGGTCGGGGCAACACCACCAGATAAACCCCTGCCTCTTTAAAGGAGGCTCTGCCTCGGTTGTATTCATTCAGTTTGGCATACAATAAGGCTTGCTCGCTTTCGGAAATTCCCGGTAATTTTGGATTAGCCATAATTGTTCTCGCTTTTGGTATAATTCAAATATACTGATTTTCTTTCAGAAAAGCAAGCCTTGGCGGGAGTTTCTTCGAATAAAGCCTGTTGGTGAAGTTAACTCGTTTCCGATTCAGATTTGAATCAACCGCTGATTCGCATTAATAGCTAATAAAGCGAAAATAAAAATTAAGTCCGAAGATTATTCTTCTCATAACATCATAAGGTGTTCAGATCAATGACACAAAAAGAGAAAGGTAGTATTGTAGCAATAATTCATCGATTTACCTAGAAAATAAAGAATCTTTCAAAATCAGCACCCACATCTATACGAAAGACTTTGACTAATTATGCGGTAACCGCCAATCATTTATTAATAAATTCTTTCATCGTTTATTATAAACGTCCTCCAAGTTTATTATAAACTCTAATTTCGTTATTCCTGCAATAAACATCCATTTTAAGCAACAAAAAGGGCTGCAATTCCCATAAGGAATCGCAGCCCTTAGCTTGTATCAGACTATCCAACAAGCATTACCCGGAGTGGGAATGCCTGTAATCTGTTATTATATAATACTTATTATTGCTCATATTTCGTCTATATTATCAATGTTATCGAATTTACTTCCGGTTTTCACTTACAAAGATACAACATTAAAAGCGGTTTGTCAAGTCCTCCATGCTTCTTTCATACATCTGATTACAAATCATACGGATTTGCGCCGAATGATAGTCAGTAGTATCTTGAATCATTTTTAAACAGTTTTGAATAATTAAAGAGACAGTAGGAAATGATTGTCTGATGATGGCAATGGGCCTGTTGTCTGTTCATTCATTCGGGGACGCAAACTTTTCATTTCCTTTTTTATGGCTGTCTGACTATAATCTTGTACTTTTGTATTCTTCTAATGATTGGAAATTCGGATGAAAGAACGAGATAAAAGAGTATTGGTCGGCATGAGTGGCGGTATAGACAGTACCGCTACCTGTCTGATGCTACAAGAGCAGGGATATGAAATAGTAGGAGTCACGATGCGTGTTTGGGGAGACGAGCCTCAGGATGCCCGCGAACTGGCTGCACGAATGGGAATTGAACATTATGTGGCTGACGAGCGTATACCTTTTAAGGAGACCATCGTGAAGAACTTTATCGATGAGTACAAGCAAGGACGTACCCCGAATCCGTGCGTGATGTGCAACCCCTTATTTAAATTCCGTGTACTGGCGGAATGGGCCGACAAGCTGGACTGCGCCTACATTGCGACCGGACATTACTCCCGGCTGGAAGAGCGGAGCGGGCACATCTATATTATAGCGGGAGATGATGATAAAAAAGATCAGTCCTACTTCCTATGGCGGCTGGGGCAGGATATACTGAAGCGGTGTATCTTCCCGTTGGGCGACTATACGAAAATAAAGGTGCGTGAGTACTTGGCGGAGAAAGGATATGAAGCTAAGTCTAAGGAAGGCGAAAGTATGGAAGTCTGTTTCATTCAGGGAGATTACCGTGATTTTCTGCGCGAGCAATGTCCGGAACTGGATACGGAGATCGGTCCGGGATGGTTTGTCAACTCCGAAGGAGTGAAGTTGGGACAGCATAAGGGAGCACCTTATTATACCATCGGTCAGCGGAAAGGACTGGAGATAGCCTTGGGAAAGCCCGCTTATGTGCTGAAAATCAATCCGCAGAAGAATACAGTGATGCTGGGAGATGCCGAACAACTGCAGACGGAATATATGCTGGCGGAACAAGACCGGATAGTAGATGAGCAAGAATTGTTCTCTTGTGAGAATCTTGCGGTGAGAATCCGTTACCGCAGCCGACCGATACCTTGTCGGGTGAAACGCCTCGAAGACGGACGCTTGTTGGTGCGTTTCCTTGAGACGGCTTCGGCTGTTGCCCCCGGTCAGTCTGCCGTGTTCTACGATGGACGGCGGGTACTTGGCGGTGCGTTTATCGCTTCGCAGCGGGGGATCGGACTGGTGATCATAGAGAATAAAGACGAATTGTAGAATAAAATAAATAGAGAGATTCAGATGAAAAGATTAGTATTAGCGGCATTGATCCTGACTACAGCGGTGGGAGCATCTGCTCAATTTACCTCTACCGATACCTTGAAATATCGGATCAGCCTCACAGATAAGGCTGCAACCACTTATTCCATCCAGCAACCGGAGGAGTTCCTTTCCAGAAAATCCATCGACCGCAGGTTGAGACAGAAGCTGGCTATCGACTCTACCGACTTGCCGGTATGCAAGAAGTATGTAGATGCCATACGAAAGAAAGGCGTCCATGTGCTTGTCACCGGAAAATGGGATAATTTCGTTACAGTCTCCTGCAATGACAGTATGCTGATCGATGAAATAGCCAAACTGCCTTTTGTCCGTTCCACCGAGAAAGTGTGGCAGGGAAAAGTGTCGGCAGTTACCAAAAGAGATTCGCTGATCAATGATCCGCAGCGTTCGGACAGCCTGTATGGGCCCGCTATCACTCAGATTGAAATAAGCCGAGCCAACCTTCTCCACGATGCCGGATTCAAGGGGCAGGGCATGACGATTGCCGTTATCGACGCCGGATTTCATAATGCGGACAGAATCGAAGCGATGAAGAATATCCGCATACTCGGAACACGCGACTTTGTGAACCCCGAAGCGGACATCTATGCCGAAAGCAACCACGGTATGTCAGTACTGTCTTGTATGGCAATGAATCAGCCGAATGTCATGGTCGGCACCGCACCGGAAGCCTCCTACTGGTTGCTTCGCAGTGAGGATGAGGCTTCTGAGCATTTGGTAGAGCAGGATTATTGGGCGGCAGCCATCGAATTTGCCGATAGTGTGGGCGTGGATGTTGTGAATACCTCACTGGGTTATTATACCTTTGACGACCCGACCAAGAACTATCGTTACCGTGACCTGAACGGACACTATGCACTGATGTCAAGGGAGGCTTCGAAGGCGGCAGATAAGGGTATGGTCCTCGTTTGCAGTGCCGGTAACTCTGGCAGCGGCTCATGGAAGAAAATCACTCCTCCGGGCGATGCCGAGAATGTACTGACTGTGGGTGCTATTGATAAGAAGAAGTTACTGGCCCCGTTCTCTTCTGTCGGCAATACTGCCGACGGACGTGTGAAACCGGATGTCGTAGCAGTCGGCCTCAAGGCGGATATAGTGGGCACAGACGGTAATCTTCGTCTGGCCAACGGAACCTCTTTCTCTTCTCCTATCATGTGCGGAATGGTAGCTTGCCTGTGGCAGGCCTGCCCGAAGTTGACCGCCAAAGAAGTGATCGAACTGGTGCGCAGCGTAGGCGACAGATCCGATTTTCCGGACAACATCTACGGTTATGGCATTCCGGATCTCTGGAAAGCATACCAAATGAGCAAAGAATAACGAACGGTCCGCTATTCTTCGTTGTTAGGCTATATCAAATTCGCATCTCATTATAGAAATGTGTCATTCATTTATCGTTAATTATGCCTATGGATTCTCTTTCCCTACTAGAGCTAAACGCGCTTGTCCGGCGAAGTCTGGAGCAATGCCTGCCCGATGAATATTGGATACAGGCAGAACTGAGCGATGTCCGTTCCAACACTACCGGACACTGCTATCTGGAGTTTGTGCAGAAAGACCCGCGCAGCAACAATCTCGTAGCCAAGGCACGGGGTATGATCTGGAGTAATATCTACCGCTTGCTGAAACCTTACTTTGAGGAAACTACCGGACAGTTATTTACTTCCGGCATCAAAGTCCTGGTGAAGGTAACAGTCCAGTTTCACGAACTCTACGGTTACAGTCTGACTGTTCTCGATATCGACCCTGCCTATACGCTGGGCGATATGGCCCGCCGTCGTCGTGAGATACTCATGCAACTCGAAGAAGAAGGAGTACTGACTTTGAATAAAGAATTGGAAATGCCGGTTCTTCCTCAACGTATAGCGGTCATTTCCTCTGCCACCGCAGCCGGATACGGAGATTTCTGTCATCAGTTGCAGCACAATTCTGGCGGATTCTTTTTCTATACCGAACTGTTTCCGGCGTTGATGCAGGGCAATCAGGTGGAAGAGTCCGTATTGGCTGCATTGGATCGCATCAATGACCGGGTGAACGAGTTTGATGTAGTGGTTATCATACGAGGCGGAGGGGCGACTTCGGATTTATCCGGTTTTGATACGTACCTCTTGGCGGCCGCTTGTGCCCAGTTCCCGTTGCCCGTCATCACCGGTATCGGTCACGAGCGGGACGATACGGTGCTCGACTCTGTGGCACATACCCGGGTGAAGACTCCGACGGCTGCTGCCGAACTTCTGATTCACCGGATCACCGAATCGGCAGATCATCTGGAAGAGTTATCCGCCCGTCTGCAACAAGGGGCGTATGCCCTGCTCGAACAGGAAGGACGGAGGCTGGGAATGATTCAGACCCGCATCCCGAACCTTGTTCACCGAAAACTTACAGATGCCCGCTTTGCCTTGCTGGCAGCCGGAAAAGACTTGGCGCAAGCCACTCAGACCCTGTTGTCCCGTCATCGTCACCGGCTGGAACTTTTGCGGCAACGTGTGGCGGATGCTTCTCCCGACAAACTGCTGAGTCGTGGATATAGCATCACGCTGAAAGACGGAAAAGCGGTCACGGATGCCGCTTCGCTGAACCCCGGAGACCAGTTGGTGACCCGTCTGGCTAAAGGAAGTTTCACTTCCGAAGTCCGGCACCGATGAGGACACCCCTCGGCACCGATAAGAGACATCCGCCCCACCGGGCATTATTATTCATCTTAAATACAATAAATATGGCAGCTAAAAAAGAAACATACTCCCAGGCAATGGAGCGTCTTGAAAAGATAGTCCGTCAGATAGACAACAACGAACTGGATATCGACACTTTGAGCGAAAAAATAAAAGAAGCCAATGAAATTATTGCCTTTTGCACCGAGAAACTGACAAAAGCGGATCGAGAAGTCGAAAAATTGTTGCAAGAAAGGCGGCAGTCTGAATAATAAAAGTTATTTTTGCGAATCAAAGCGTAAAATAAACTAATACATAACGATATGAAAGAAATAGACTGGGCGAATCTGTCGTTCGGATACATGAAGACAGATTACAATGTGAGAATCAATTTCCGTAACGGCGTATGGGGCGAACTGGAAGTCAGCAGTGATGAACATCTCAATCTGCACATGGCAGCTACTTGTCTGCACTATGGTCAGGAAGCTTTTGAAGGTTTGAAGGCTTTCCGCGGCAAAGACGGTAAAGTACGTATCTTCCGTCTGGAAGAAAATGCGGCACGTCTGCAATCTACTTGTCAGGGCATTCTGATGGCCGAACTGCCGACCGAACGTTTCAAGGAAGCGATTCTGAAAGTTGTAAAGCTGAACGAACGTTTCATTCCGCCTTATGAAACCGGTGCTTCTCTATACATTCGTCCGTTACTGATCGGAACAAGTGCCCAGGTAGGCGTACATCCTGCCGAAGAATATATGTTCGTGGTATTTGTAACTCCGGTAGGGCCTTACTTCAAAGGTGGTTTCTCTACCAATCCGTATGTGATTATCCGCGAGTTCGACCGTGCCGCTCCTCATGGAACGGGTATCTACAAGGTAGGCGGTAACTATGCGGCCAGTCTGCGTGCCAACAAGAAAGCGCACGATCTGGGCTATTCCTGCGAGTTTTATCTGGATGCAAAAGAAAAGAAATATATCGACGAGTGTGGCGCAGCGAACTTCTTCGGAATTAAAGATAATACGTACATTACTCCGAAATCATCTTCTATCCTGCCTTCGATCACCAACAAGAGTCTGATGCAGTTGGCAGAAGATATGGGCATCAAGGTAGAACGCCGTCCGATACCGGAAGAAGAACTGGAAACGTTTGAAGAAGCGGGCGCTTGCGGTACGGCTGCGGTAATCAGCCCGATTCAGCGTATTGATGACCTGGAGAACGGAAAGTCATATGTTATCTCTAAGGACGGCAAGCCGGGACCGGTCTGCACGAAACTGTATAATAAGTTGCGTGGCATTCAGTACGGTGACGAACCGGATACACATGGTTGGGTGACGATTGTGGAATAATTGATCTTTAAGTATAATCTCTTTTAATTGCGTAATTACTATGTTGAAACAAAATTCAGAGTTGCGTGCTCAAGCACGTGAAGCCCTTCGTGGAAAGTGGCCTATGGCAGCCGTTGCTGCTCTTATTTATTCGGCTATCGCCGGTGGTTTGTCTTCCATTCCTTTTATTGGATGGATCGGGTCTTTGTTGGTCGGACTGCCTGTTGCATACGGCTTTGCTATTTTGATGCTGGCTGTATTCAGAGGAGCGGAAGAGGTTGATCTGGGAGTGTTGTTCGCAGGATTTCAGGAATATAGTCGTATCTTGACTACTAAACTGCTGCAGGCTGTTTATACTTTCCTGTGGTCATTGCTGTTGCTGATTCCGGGTATCATTAAGCATTATTCTTATGCGATGACGGACTATATTCTGAAAGACGAACCTGAATTGTGTAACAATGCTGCCATTGAAAGAAGTATGGCAATGATGGAAGGCAACAAGATGAAATTGTTCCTGCTTGATTTGAGCTTCATCGGTTGGGCTATCCTTTGCCTCTTTACTTTCGGTATCGGATTCTTCGTTTTGCAACCCTACGTGCAAGTATCTCATGCTGCTTTCTATGAAGATTTGAAAGCTCAGCAGGGTGGTATTAATATCAATGTAGAAGTGACTGTCGAAAGTTGATAAGCGAATAAATATCATTCTATAGAATGGAGTACGGAGCAATCTGTACTCCATTTATTTTTGTAGTTTACGCCAAAAGTAAGTACCTTTGCGTCCTAATCAGTAATGAGATGGGAAAGAATAAATTAGAGAAGTTTGCCGATATGGCGAGTTACCCGCACGTGTTCGAATATCCTTATTCGGCGGTGGATAATGTGCCTTTTGACATGAAGGGAAAATGGCATCAGGAGTTTTTCGGAAATGATCATCCTATTGTGCTCGAACTGGGCTGCGGACGGGGTGAATATACCGTCGGACTGGGCCGGATGTTTCCCGATAAGAACTTTATAGCAGTTGATATCAAGGGTTCCAGAATGTGGACAGGCGCCACGGAGTCCTTGCAGGCAGGAATGAAGAATGTCGCTTTCCTGCGTACAAATATCGAGATTATCGAACGCTTTTTTGCAGCAGGTGAAGTCAGTGAAATCTGGCTGACCTTCTCCGATCCGCAGATGAAAAAGGCTACTAAGCGTCTGACTTCCACTTACTTCATGGAGCGCTACCGTAAATTCCTGAAACCGGATGGAATCATCCATCTGAAAACCGACAGTAACTTTATGTTCACCTATACAAAGTACATGATAGAAGCCAATCAGTTTCCTGTCGAGTTTATCACCGAAGATTTGTATCATTCGGATTTGGTAGACGATATCCTGAGTATTAAGACTTACTATGAACAACAATGGCTCGATCGTGGTTTAAATATCAAATATATCAAGTTCCGCCTTCCGCAAGAGGGAGTTTTGCAGGAACCGGATGTGGAAATAGAACTTGATCCGTACCGTAGCTACAACCGTAGCAAGCGGAGCGGACTGCAAACGAGCAAATGATAAGTAATAAGTAACAAGTAATAAGTAACAAGTAATAAATAGTAATTGGGTGGAACTATCAATTTTCCACTCTCAATTCTGAACTAATTATGACTCTTTATCCGAAATTAATATTGGATGCGCTGGCAACGGTGCGTTATCCCGGTACGGGAAAGAATCTGGTGGAAGCGGAGATGGTCGCCGATAATCTCCGTATTGATGGCATGGCGGTTAGCTTTTCATTGATATTTGAAAAGCCGACCGATCCGTTCATGAAATCAATGTTGAAGGCTGCTGAAACGGCTATCCATACGTATGTATCACCGGATGTGCAGGTAACTATTACAACGGAAAGCAAGCAGGCAGCCCGTCCGGAAGTGGGCAAACTGCTTCCGCAAGTAAAGAATATAATCGGTATTTCTTCCGGTAAGGGAGGGGTAGGTAAATCTACCGTATCCGCAAATTTGGCGGTGGCTTTGGCTAAGTTGGGCTACAAGGTCGGCTTGCTTGATGCTGATATTTTCGGTCCTTCCATGCCGAAGATGTTCCAGGTGGAAGATGCCCGTCCGTATGCGGAAAAGATCGATGGACGTGACTTGATTATTCCGGTAGAGAAATACGGTGTAAAACTGCTTTCTATCGGTTTCTTCGTTGATCCGGATCAGGCTACACTCTGGCGTGGCGGTATGGCGAGCAACGCATTGAAGCAGCTGATTGGCGATGCCGACTGGGGTGATCTTGATTATTTCCTGATTGACCTTCCTCCCGGCACAAGTGACATTCATCTGACTGTTGTCCAGACGTTGGCAATGACGGGGGCAATTGTTGTTAGTACTCCGCAGGCGGTAGCGCTGGCGGATGCCCGCAAGGGAATCAATATGTTTACGAATGATAAAGTGAATGTGCCTATTTTAGGACTGGTTGAGAATATGGCTTGGTTTACGCCTGCCGAACTGCCGGAGAATAAGTACTATATCTTTGGTAAGGAAGGAGCCAAGAAACTGGCGGAAGAAATGAATGTGCCTCTGCTAGGTCAGATTCCTATTGTACAAAGTATCTGCGAAGGTGGGGACAATGGTACTCCGGTGGCGCTGGATGAAGATACGGTAACCGGTCGCGCTTTCTTGTCATTGGCTGCCAGCGTAGTTCGTCAGGTAGATCGCCGGAATGTGGAGATGGCTCCGACTAAGATTGTAGAGATGCACAAATAAGTGCTCTTATTTACTTTAAATATAAAACCTCCCGATGATGTTACTTTTGTCTGTCATCGGGAGGTTGTTTTATCTTATGGTATATATTGGTATAGCTTGTTGCTACCTTGCGATTGGTGATTCTACTTTTCCAATGCTTTCATCAATTGTTCTTTCATGGTATCCACTCCGGGGAATCCGGTCTGTTTATAAGTGATGTTTCCTTCTTTGTCAATAACAAAGTAAGTAGGAACGCCCCGGATACTGAACTTCTCGCGCAGATAGCTCCACTGTTCATCCGTCACACGGAAATGTTCTCCGTGAATGTCAGGAATCATGTTTCTCCAGGTTCCCAGCGGAGACGTTTCACCTGTGATGTAAAGGTAGATGATGTCTTTGTCTTTCAGTTCTTTTTTCATCGGGAGAATCTGTTTGTTGGCAGACCGGCATGGACCACACCAAGTTGCCCAAAAGTCAACTAACAGCGTATGTCCCCGGAATTTGGAGATAATGGAGGGGAATAAATCTTCATTCGATACTTCTCCTGTCTCATTAACGGTGAATCCTGTTTTCTTCTTGTTGATTTCTATTTGTTTCAGCAGGTCGTTGTTCATAGCCAGAGCCATGTCGTTGTATGCTGCGGGCATCGTTGCCAGTTCTGCCTTTTGCTTATCGTTAAGTGGATTGAGATCTCTCATGGAGACTCCAATCATCTGTGCCTTCAGATTTTGTATTAAGTAACTGGCAGCTGTATGATAACTCAGGCTCTTAAGAATCTTATCATCTATACCTATACGGCGTATGATGTCAAACAGTATCGGGTATCTGCTGTTGTAACAGGCTTTAGGTGAAAGGATATACGTGAAGTCCTGAAGACTTTCATAATATCCTTGCGGAATATCAATCTTAGTCTCGGCATAGTATTTATTTGCTTTTTCTCCTTCCAGCCCATTCGTCATGATATGAGCTAATTTCAAGTTCCTTTCTGTTTCGATAATCTTTAGTGCGGCAGACAATTCGAGGTCTGTATTAATAATCTCCTTATATGCAGGGCTTCCTTTCGACTGTGTGATTTGTTTTCTGAACTCAGGGAGTCGGGCAAGTATTTGAACTTTATATTCTTCAGCTGTTTTACCATTCAGCTTTTTAATCTGTTGTTGGTATTCTTCATAACTATTGCCTTCAGTGAAACTGAAACTCATAGGATGATCTGCCAGCTCTTGCTGTACTCCGGCTAAATATCCTCCGTAATAGATTTCTTTTCCGTATGGCTTTTCTGCTTGACGGAGATGTGACTGCTTGCGGGCATTTTCGCGAAGATTGATAACGACCGAAGTGGTTTCCCCCGGTGCTAATAAGTAGCTGACAGCTCCAAAAGGAAACCTGATCATGCATGGGGTGACCATGAAGACATTCATCTCATGATAAAACGTTCCGTCATCCTGAATGCGGATTTTTCCTTCCTGAGCTTCGTCTCTTATTACATCTTGAAAATAAAGACTGCCTTTGTTGGGCATCCCTTTTTGGTAGTCAAGGATTCTTCCTTTGAGGACCGCTTTGGCGTATTTAACAACAGGTTCGGGCAGCATCGTTTTATGGTCTGCTTTGGTGACTGTTACGTCTTTAGGCAGTCTGAACTTGCTGAATGTTTTCTTGTCCAGCTGTATGCCCCATATCTTATATGCTCCCTCAAAGTCTCCTTCAGAGAAATCCAGGCAAGTCACGTTTTGAGGGATGGGTGGGAAAGTTAATTGGAATTCGGCTTCACCGGATTCGGGCATCCAGAACTCTTTGTCCAGTGTAATGCCGATTCCCTTTCGGACAGGGTATAGGTTGCCATTATTGTCTTTTAGTACACTGCCGGTTGCGATCTTTATCCAGTATTTGGGCCGATAGAAAGCTTTGATATACACAGTGGTGACTGTGTCACTCATGACAATTTTGTCTACCTCTATACTTGAGGAACTCTGAGCTAAAAAGGGAGGACGTTCTACGATTCTGTCTTTAGCTTGTGCCATACAAAGTATGCTTACCAGCAAACTTATCATTAATGCGAATCTTTTCATACGATTAGGCTTTTATCTCCAACAAATGTAATCATATTATTGTAATAATCTATGCAAAAACAGAAAAAGGAGTGGAATCGCTTACGATTGCTCCTTTTTTCTGTTATTTATTTGTTAGGGGAATAATGATATTTCCGGTTTTGCTTATTGAAGTCGGAATGTAATAGGGAATGTATATTCTACGGCAACGGCTTGTCCGTTCTGTTTTCCCGGTTCCCACTTAGGCATACCCCGCACTACACGAATCGCTTCAGCGTCCAACCATGCCGACGCACCTTTTAATATTTTTATATTCGACACGTTACCGTCTTTTCCGATGACAATCTGGACCAGCACTTTTCCTTGTTCCTTATTTTGCTGGGCCATAGTCGGATATTTTATATTTTTGGCTAAATAGCGCATTAATCCTTCCTGTCCTCCGGGAAATTTAGGCATCTCGTCTACGACTTTGAAAGTTGGTTCATTATTGGGGGTGGCTTCTTTAGGACCATAGCCCACCACTACGACCTCTTCAAACTTTTCTATTGCTACTGCTTCGGGTGTTTCTGCCGTTTTTGCAGGTTCCGGACCGGACAGACGGAAAGTTACAGGAACCGTAAATCTTACGTTCACAGCTTGTCCTCTTTGCTTGCCGGGTTTCCAATTAGGCATGGCAGCAATCACTCGTTCAGCTTCCTTGTCAAGATAGGGGTCTACGCCCCGAACTGTTTTAACGTCAGAAATGCTACCGTCTTTTTTGACTACGAACATCACAATCACACGTCCTTGTTTTCCATTTTCATGAGCTGTTGCCGGATATTTGATATTCTTGGCGAGATATTCCATCAGTGCTGATTGTCCACCGGGGAAGTCGGGCATTTCTTCTACAACTTCAAATACGACAGAATCGTTTACAGTAGCACTTTTAACGGGTGCCGGAGGGGGAGGAGGAGCTACCTCTTTTGTTTTCTGCGTTCCTTTTTTATCCTGTAATGTCGCTACTCCCGTCATTCCATCGGGAAGTTCCGGACCATTGGCGAGTTCGGTTTGCGAAACACCTTGTACTTCGGGTGTTGTCATCATTTCTTTGGCAAATTCTTTCGTTGTACGAGCTACTACTTCGATGTTGCTGATAATCATCAACAGGGCAGCTAAGGGAAGGAACATCAGATATTTTGTCCTTCCTATTTTTTTGGTTCTTCGTTTATTCATCATTTTGATACGATTTTTAAGTGGTAAAACATTGAAACTATTAGATAAATTTGCTGCAGCCTTGTGATGTGCCAGTCCCAGCAAGTGGTACTGGTATGATTTACTATCATGTCCCGTCTCTAATACCCGGTGATCTGCCATGTATTCCAGATTACCTCTGACTTCCCGTTTCATCAGCCAGACGAAGGGATTGAACCAGCAGAAAGTACACATGATCTCACTGACGAGTACATCTGCTGAGTGATATTGGCGGGCATGAGTCTCTTCATGCGTGATTATTTCGCTGATCTCGGATTCTGTATGCGATTCCGGATGTATGAATATCCAGTGGAAGAAGGAAAAGGGTCCTGTACCTTTCTTCAATATGTGTACACGTGATCCTTGTATCGTGCTTTTCGGGCATAGGAAATGCAATCGTATGATACTGCCCAGCTGGATCAGGAAGCGTAGGGCAAGAAGTAATACACCGGTCCAGTAGATAAATCCCAGAATTTGTGGGATTAGCTCCTGCCAGTTGGCCGTTGTTTCCTGTGGTGCCTCGATGATTTGCTCCGGAAGTATGATCGTAGCATAAAGATCTGCCATTGCCACCATCGGCTCCTGCTCCTTTATCCACTCTTGAATATTCAGTAAGGGATAGAGCAGAGAGATGCCAAAGAAGCATAACAGAGCGGTCCGTCGCCAGTGGAAGAAGGTGTCTTTATGAAAAAACAACCGATAGAAAGCGTAGAACAATGCGATGGCTACGTTTATCTTTAAGAAATAGGCAAGTTCCGGAGTCATATCGATAAAGTTTCAGTTTATTTTTCTTTTCCTTTCTCTATCAGGTCGATAATGTCCTTAAGGTCATCCGTAGATATCTTCTGGTCCTTTGCAAAGAAAGAAACCATTTCCTTATAAGAGTTCTCGAAATAGTTGCGGACAACTCCACTCATGAAGTGGCGTTTGTATTCATTTTCACGAATAGCGGGAGTATACTGATAGGTGTTTCCTATATGTTTCGATTTAACGTATCCTTTCCGTTCGAGATTTTTCACGATGGACGCAACGGTAGTATAAGGTGGTGCCGGTTGCGGAAACTTAGATACGATGTCCTTTACGAAACAGTCTTGTAACTCCCAAATGTAGATCATTACTTCTTCTTCTTGTATAGTTAACTTTTCCATGGAGATGATGTTTAATTACGATTCTTTCGCAAAGCTACGAATATTTCGTAATTAAGCAATAGCTAGTCGGTTAAATATTGTAAATGCCCGTTTGAAATAGGATGATTGGCGGGTAAAAGCCCCTTCTCGTAAGCATGAAAATAATGTGGATAAACGTTATTTTCATCCAAATAAGCAATCTTTAGGACATTTAGGTGAACAAAATGCCTTTCGTGGCTTTTTTATATAAAATAAATGAAATACTTTTGTAGAGTATAAAACGTATGTTAATAAAAGGAGAGTGCGTTTCAGCACAAGGCAAAGCTTGAAAGATTCCCCGTACTCGATAATGAAGCTATTAACTATGCAGCCCGGAGGGAGGAGGGAGGCAAACTAAAAAAATGACTGATATGAAAAAAGGTTTGATTTTTGTGCTGTTTGCACTTGTTTCTATCGTTTCTTATTCTCAGATTTCCTGGAATGCTAAGGTAGGTATGAACATGAGTAATTTCACAGGAGACGCTGATACGGACATGAGAGTAGGTTTTAATGTTGGAGTGGGAATGGAGTATCAGTTTACTGATATGTGGTCTATTCAGCCTTCATTGATGTTTACTCAGAAAGGTGCTAAACTGGGTGATATCAAGGCTAATCCGATGTATCTGGAACTGCCGGTAATGGCTGCTGCAAGATTTGCTGTGGTAGACGGACAAAATGTAGTTGTAAAAGCCGGTCCGTATCTGGCATGTGGTATTGCCGGTAAATACAAGATAGCTGGCGTTAAAAGTGATTTCTTTGGTGATGATGCAGCGAAAAGATTTGATTTTGGTCTAGGTATGGGTGTTGCTTATGAAATCAATCGGTTCTTTGTTGACTTATCCGGTGAATTCGGATTAGTTAAGATGTACGATGGTGACGGCTCTCCTAAGAACATCAACTTCTCTATCGGAGTAGGTTACAAATTCTAATTGAATTATATTCTCTTTATAATACCATTCATAAAGTCCTCTGCCCAATAGATGGAGCGGAGGACTTTTTCATTTCCTCCCATAAAGAAACTTCTCTTCCTATAAAGAAAAACGATGTATACTTCCGAAGAAGCACACATCGTACTAAACTCTCTCTCTTAATTGTCTCAATCGGTCATCTGTTTGGCCAGATTCTCTTTTTCTTTCAGTTCTTTATATCTCTCTATGGCGTGTTTCCGGCTCATCAGTATTTGCCAGCGGTATACCCAGCAAGTGGTGAGGAAATAAATGCCTGCTTGTATCCACAAAGCTTTGTATTCAAAGGCGACTTCGCTTAAGGTAGCTCCCATATTATTGATCTTCACAAAGCCATTGATGCCGAATGTGGACGGGAAAATGTAAGAAACATATTTCCAGAACGGAGGAATGGCAGCTCCCGGCCACGAAATACCGGAAATAAACAGCAACGGTACGGAGGTGAATACAAAAATCAGCATACAGGTTTCCCGGTTGCGAATGGCGATGGAGGTGGTCATTGCAAAGAAAATGCAGGCTGCCAGATAGGGGGCGACGAATAATACTAGTGAACCGGGTTGCCCGATCTGGTTGAGGCTGAATAGTCTTGGCACGATATGCAGCACGTAAAATGATACCAGTACGTACACAAGGAAGTAACTTAGCCCCTTGCCAAGTACAATTCGCAACGTTCCGTTATAATGCCGGTTGATGGGTACAAGGTCTTTAAACCGGTTGTTTTCCCGGGCAGTTCCTGCTGCCAGTCCGATTCCGAGCAATAGCGTCTGCTGTATGATCAGCACCAATACGGCAGGAATCAGGAAAGCGGCAAAACCCGCTGTAGGATTAAAGATGGAAATCTCTTCATATTCTATCGGATAACTGGTGATTTCGTCCTGTCGCTCGGTCGTGTTCCCGCTACGCGCGATCTTTATATCTTTATTCATATCCAGTGATACGGCCGTATTGGCGATCAGCATGGATTTATAGTACAGCAATCCGCTCATGTCGCAATAGATGCTGACTTGCGTCTGTTTCCCTTTGGCGATGTTGTCGCTGAAATCAGATGGGATATAGATGATGCCGTATGCAAGCCGGTTCTTCAGCATTTGCTTGGCTTCTTCCATATCGGCACAGTAGGCAACAATCTGAATGTCCGGTGTGGCATCCACCTTCCGGAGATATTCGCGGCTCAGGGATGAATGAGAGTCATCGACTACAACGGCCGGAACTTCTCGTACCACTTCATTGTCATAGATAAAGCTGTACAGTAACGGATAGCCCAGTGGGACGAGGATAAAGAAAATCAGTACCCCCTGGTCGCGGAAAGTTGTCTGAAACTCGCGCTTCCAGATATAAAACAGGTCGTTGATGCCTTGGGCTATCTTGTCTTTAAATTTTATATCTTTCATCAGGGTATGTATTTATAGTAAACCAATGCTTCTTTCAAGCGGTGAACCACAAAGAAGGGAAGCATCATGAATATTAATAATGCCATATAGTTGGACCATGAGTAAGCCATGCTGTATCCGTTGAGCGCCTGATCTACATAAATCAGGAAATAATGACGTAACGGAAACAGGTTGCTCAGAGCCTGCAAAACAGGATTCATTGCCATCACCGGAAAAGAAAAACCGGAGATGGAGAATGAAATCACTCCCCACAAGGAGGCAAAACTTAATCCGAGGCGGAGTGTAGGCAGTGTACCTATCATGACGATGCCGCAACACTGGGATGCCAATACAAGGCAGAGCGTGGCGAATATCATCGGGAAGATGCCACTGTTGCAGGGGAAATGCAGAAAACCATACAGGTATACATTATAGAATATCCCCATTATGAAAAAGACCACCGTATGCGGAAGCAGTTTGCCTGCCAAAGCAATGTAAATGGAATTGTTACTCATTCGCAACCACTCACGGGCAGTGCGGTCTTTGATTTCTACACCGATAGAATAAACGGTGACCATGAAGATGAGCAGCATGAGTACTCCCGGTATCAGTGTATTGCAGAGGTATACCGAATAGTTCAGCCACGGATTGTTCAGTGGATGCGTGTCAATCACGATCGGTTGCAGGAAGCCCATAGCCTGATCTTCCGTAGCCCCTTTGGCGTACAGTACGCTCCTTGCCGCAGAGCCGGCGGTGAGTTCTCCCATCATTTTCATGTCTCTGAATAGTAAAGAACCCGCAATCAGATAGGAGTAATTGGTGTAGAAAGAGATTTTGGGCTGCCGTTGGCTTTGTGCCTCTGCCGACAAGCCTTTCGGGATATAGAAGAAACCGTAGATCTTGCCTTCCTGCACAGCGATACGCGCATCCGTCACATTGCTGTAATGAGCTACGACACCTGTTTGCGAGAAAGCATCCAGATTGCGGACAATGTTGCGTGAAGTAGACGAGTCGTCCATGTCTACCACGCCCGCCGGAAGATTCTGCGGAAGTCCCGAATCCATCAGGGTCGTGAAAAATAGGTAGCAGAACAATGGAGCGATGACCATGCAAAAGAGATAGAGCGGGCGTGATACTAACCGCCTGCACTCCCTCTGCATGACTTGCCATAAGGCTACATATTTCTTCTTTCTCTCTTTCATGATTATTTGTTAATGATAACGGACATACCCGGACGAAGATTTTCCACTTTTTCCATCGGAGAAGCTTTGACTTCAAATGTCTTCAGGTCGAACTGACCGGTAGTTTTGGTTGCTTTCCAGGCGGCGTAAGTACCTAAGTCTTTCAGATAGTATACTTTGAGTCTGACTGTTTTATTATCCAGCGCGGGAACAACAGCTTCAAATTCTGCTCCCATAGTCAGGTTTTTGAGCAAGTCTTCGCGTACGTTGAAAGTCACCCACATATCATTGAGTTCGGCTATGTTCATGATAGGAGCACCTGTGCCTACCAGTTCGCCTACTTTCGGGAAAATCTCGGAAACTTCTCCGGCAGCCGGAGCAATCAGATAGGTTTCCTTAATGTAAGATTCTACTTCGGCAACAGCTCCTTTGGCACGGTTCACCAACGCTTCGGCAGCCATCTTGTCTTCACGTTCCGCACCGTTCTTTGCCATAGTATATTGTGCTTTGGCAGCTTTCTCAGTAGCGATGGCAGCGTCGCGTTGTGCGGTTACTTCGTCCAACTTTTGTGCGGGCATCACTCCTTGTTCATACAGGTTCTTGACTCTCTTGTATGATTTCTCGGCAATTGTAACACCGGCCTGAGCTTTCTGCCACATTTCATAGGCTGCCTGAATCTGTTCCTCACGTGCACCTTTGATTGCTTTTTCGTTTTGTGCCTGAGCGGCAGCTTCGGCGGCACGTGCCTGCTCCATTTTAGCCACTACATCGGGGGCTTCCAGAATAGCCAGTGTATCTCCGGCATTTACGCTTTGTCCTTCTTTCACACGAAATTCCAGTATACGTCCCGGAACTTTGCTTGAAACGCGGTATTCGGTAACTTCAGCCTGCCCCTGAATAATTTCAGGACCTTTGCGGAGCATGAAAAAGCCAACGACTGCAACGATTGCAATAACTCCCAGTAAAGTAAGAAATGCAAGCAGCATATTGCTGTTTTGTGATTTTATAGGTGCCATATTATTGATGAATTATAAATTACGAATAATAAATTGATTGAATACCTCAGTCTTTAATTGTCAATAGTCAACTGTCCATTATTTCAGCGTTCCCAAAGACTTCTTCAGATAAATCTCCGTCAGCTTCACGTCGATTTGTGCGTCAATCTTTTCCGATTGGGCGGACAGCCATGCCGTTTGTGCTTCCAGGACATTGCTGGTGGCAATGACCCCTTCTTTGAAGCCTAAGGTGGCATAACGGAGATTTTCGTCAGCCTTTTCCATATTCTTGGTTGCCATTACCAGTTTTTTGCTGGCTTCCTTTACTTTAAAAGCGGATTGGTTAACTTGCAATTCGATCTTTTCTCTCGCATCCTGAAGCTGATATTGTGCGATTCGTGCTTCTGCCTTGGCGGCTTTGGTCTTGTAAATGCCTTCCCCCCAATGCCAGATAGGTATCTGTACCATAACGCCCACATTCCACATTCCTTTGAATTTATTCTCAAAGCTGTTGAATACGGAAGGATTGGTCACCATATAATTTCCCATCAACGCAATGGACGGAAGATGTTCGGCGCGGGTAACATTTATTTTCTGTTTATAAATCTGAGTAGCTAGTTCAAGACTGCGTATCTCCGGACGGTTGGCGTAAGCGGTGGACATGTCGAAGTGGGTCTCTGGTGTGAGCAGTGGAATGTCCTCCATATTTTCGTCTGCCAACGTGATAGGAGAGCTGAGATCAATGCCACATAGTTGACACAACAACATTCGGGCCAGGCTTAATCCGTCTTCCACTTTAGTCAGTGTCATTTCCGCTTCGTTGACTTTCACACGTACGGACAAACCGTCGGCTTTTGTGGCAACTCCTTCGGCAATCATCTTTTCCACATCGCTGTCCAGCTGCTGCAAAAGTTTGAGATAGCCTTCGGCCAGTTTCTTCTTGTTCACTAAGGATATGACTTGCCAGTAAGCCTGGTCAGTGCTCATGATAACCTCCTGCATGCCTCCTTGATGTTGCTGTTGCGCTAATTCTTCGGCATACTTTGTGATTTTATTATATGCACGGATTTTGCCGCCCATGTATAATGGCTGTGTCAGCGTGATGGCACCTGCATATACATTTCTTGTATCTGTGCGGAGCGCATCCACCAGTGAGTTTCCTGCCTGGTCGAGGGCGGGCAAGGCAGCTCCTAACTTTTCACTTAAAGAAGCGATAAGCGGTCTCAACTCCGGGTGTGCGGTAGCAATCTCTGTAGCCGTCTGTTGTATCGGACCGGCCAAATTGGTCCCCAATCCCGAAAGCGCCGCTTTCTGGTCATTGTTCAATAATGAAAATTCTTTTTGATTTCTCATGTAAGTTCCCGTAGCCGAGAAACTGGGCAGGTAGTTGGTAAATGCAGCTTTGTGCTGATAATGAGCGGCATTTATTTTTTCATTGCTTATCAACAGATCTTTGTTGTTGGCAAGAGCTAATGCGCGGCAACTATCTAGGCTTAGGAAGCTTTGCGCTTTTACTATAAAAGTCAGGCTCAACAGAATTGTCAGAAGAAATAGTTTTTTCATCGCATCTTACATATTAATAAGGTGATACTTCTTTTTTAAATAACCCCGTTATCATATAAATTGTTTATTGAAATAGTTCATTTTTTTGTACTTGTTGACTTAAACAATAATTGCATAAACAACGATGCAAATGTATGTGCTTTCTGTGAAAACGCAAAATGAATTAGCTTTTTTTAAATGCTTCTCTTTGGAAAATATGCTATACTTGCATTTTGAAACATGATAAACATACTATAATGTTATTAAATCTGACAGAAGAACAAATCACTCAACTCGCTCCGGACGCTGCGTCTGTCAAAGCAGGAAAAGGGCTGGCGAACCGGACTAAGTGGGTACTTCTGGAGCATAGTGACCGCGCCATCTGGGGACACTGCCAAGGAAGTGGAAAAACGCCTTATCAAACAGTAGTTGATACAAAGAATATTGCATTCAAATGTTCTTGTCCCAGCCGTAAGTTTCCGTGTAAACATGGGTTGGGGCTTTTATTTATGTATGCTTCCCATGCTGATCTTTTCAAGGAAGCGGAGGAACCGGACTGGGTAACGGCATGGCTCTCCAAACGTGAAGAGAAGGCGGAGAAGAAAGAGCAGAAAGAGAAATCGGAAACTCCGGTGGATGAAGCGGCACAGGCCAAGAGGCAGGCCGTGCGCCATCAGAAGGTATTGGCTGGAATTGATGATCTTCAGATCTGGATGAAAGACTTGCTCCGCAACGGGCTGCTGAATATCCCGGAAAGAGCACATACACTATTTGAACCCATATCCCGCAGGATGATTGATGCACAGGCCGGCGGATTGGCGGGCAGGTTACGATCGCTACAGGAAATCAATTACTATACAGACAGTTGGAAATATGAGCTTACCGACAAATTGAGTAAACTGTATCTTCTGACAGAAAGTTATAAGAATCTGGATTCTCTTTCTGCTGAGTGGCAAACGGAAATCCGTACTCAGGTTGGATATCCGCAGGCGAAGGAAGAAGTGATGTCCGGCGTACCGGTGACAGACCAATGGATCGTTTTGCATACCAGAAGCCGGAAAATAAATGAGCTGCGGACAGAAACTTTCTGGTTGTACGGGAAGTCCAGTCACCGTATGGCCCTCTATTTAAACTTTCTGGCTCCCGGAGCGTTGCCGGAATTTAATCTGGTTCCCGGCGGTGTCTATGAAGGAGAGTTGTATTTTTATCAGGGTGTTGGTGCCTTGCGTGCCCTGCCCAAAAACATGAAATGGCTGGATAGTACCTTTCTGCCTTCATTGTGTGCCGACATACCGGTTGCCATGCAATCTTACAGAGCAGTTATACAGACTCATCCGTTTGCGGAGGAAGTTCCTCTCTTGGTGGACAATGTCAGACTGGTAACAAGCGGAAATACGCACTATCTACAGGATGCCGGAGGCGTGGCTGTTCCGGTGCATATTGAAGAGACTGCACGTGTTGATATACTGGCTATAACAGGCGGAAAACCCTTCTCGGCTTTTTTGCTGGCAGACGCCGTTTCCTGTGAATTGAAAACAATCTGGTATCAATCTGAATTTTATTTTTGGAAAGATGAACTTAACTGATCATATCATCAATGTGGCATTGCTTGGCACTGCCACCCGTGAACTGATAACGACTGATTTTCCGGAAGAGTTGCAAGAAACCCTCCGCGACATTCAGGCGAAAGCAGAGGATGCGGAAGCTCTCTTCTATCAGCAGTCCGCTTTGGGCTTTGCCTTTGCACGTGCCGGAGTGGAGGCCCAATCCATTGCAGGAGTTACAAATGTGACAGAAGCTCCGGAAGAAGACAAACCTTACTTCCTCCGTGAAGTGGGAGAGTTGCTTACTTCCCTGTATCTCAATAAAAATCAGTATCTTTTGCTGTATGCTTATCGGAGAGCTGCCGACAAAGGAAAATTGATCCCTCCTGCCTATCTGCAAACTTTATTGCGAAGAGCTTTTGACCGGAATAATCCCTACAGGTATGAGGAACAGCACTGGCTGTCTCTGCTGACAGGGCAAAGAGGACGTTGGCTTCTTCCGCAAATGGGATTTCCCGTATGGGGAGAATCCGGTAATGAAACTTGGGAAACTGCCTCTCACGAAGAACGGAAACGAATGTTGACTAACCTGCGGAAAAATAGTCCGGAGCAGGGGCTTGCCTTATTGCAGACCGAACTGAAGAATGAGTCGGCTGCCCATCGGGATGAACTGATTCAGTGTTTGCGGTGGGGGTTGAGTAAATCAGACGAAGCATTCCTGCAAGAGATCGTGGCGACCGACCGGAGCAGTAATGTCAAAGAAACGGCCCGGCGATTATTGTGTAGCCTGCCGGACTCCGAACTGGTGAAAATATACGAAGAATTATTGCGGGGGAAATTACATTTCAATTTCCTTTTGGGATGGTCGTATGATAAGATTGAATTTACCCCTGAAATGAAGAAACTGGGACTTGAAGAGGTGAGTTCCAATAAAAACGAGAAGGATGATCGTTTCTTGTTACGCCAGTTGGCGGAACGTGTTCCATTAAGTTTCTGGAGTGAGTTTTATGACTGTCCGCCGGAGAAGGCTGCCAGCAAACTGGCGAAGAACCCTCCTTTTCAGAAACTGTTCGACCTGTCGAAACCGATCCTGAATTTCAGCGACTCCGGTTGGGCATATCATACCTTGAAGGAGAATGCGGATGAAAAAATGGCGGACGCGTTGATGGGTTTATTGCCTTCCTCCCAACGTGAGGAAATAGCTTTTCAGTCAGAGAGAGGCGGCTATATTCCGGATAGCTGGTTCAACGAAGACGGCACTGGATGGGGAATGAAATTCTCCACCCGTGTATTCCAGCGGATGCTTCGGAATAATTACTATCTCCCTAAGGAGACAGCCGAACGACTGGCATTATACTTCCCGTCCGAGATGAGAAAACCCATCGAACAGACAGCGCTTTCAATGGCCGCACAAGAGAATAATACCTCCACCCGTTTTTCCCGGTTGATGATGGAATACATGGATTTGAAGCAGAGAATAGATACCTTATTAAATAATGACTAATAAAAACAGAAAGAAGATATGAGCACTTTATTAAGACAACATGCTGAACAGCAATTTGCAGAAGAACTTCACGAGTTGAAACAGAATGAAACAAATCCCGTTCCGGAGAATTGGGAGATGTCTCCGCAGTCAGTGGTTACCTACCTGATGGGCGGTAAATTGAAAAACGGATTTGAAGTTGCTCCTAAATATATAGGTAACCGTCGTCTGATGGAAATAGCTGTGGCAACCCTTGTCACCGACCGTGCGCTACTGCTTTACGGACTGCCCGGAACTGCGAAAAGCTGGGTGAGCGAGCATATTGCCGCTGCTATTTCCGGTGATTCCACTTTAATAGTGCAGGGGACGGCCGGCACCGGTGAAGAAGCGATCCGTTATGGGTGGAACTATGCCCGTTTGCTGGCGGAAGGTCCGAGTGTGGGGGCATTGGTGCAAACTCCGGTAATGAAAGCTATGCAGGAAGGTAAGATAGGCCGTATTGAGGAGCTGACACGCATCGGTTCCGATGTGCAGGATACACTGATCACCATTCTTTCTGAAAAGACATTGCCCATCCCGGAGCTGAATACAGAAGTACAGGCAATCCGCGGTTTCAATATCATCGCTACTGCTAATAATCGGGATAAGGGAGTCAATGATCTGTCAAGCGCCTTGAAACGCCGTTTCAATACGGTCATTCTTCCCTTGCCGGATTCTATTGATGAAGAAATAGATATTGTGCGCCGACGGGTAGAGAGCTTTGAGAAAGTAATGCAGCTCCCGGCTGAAAAGCCTGCTCTGGAGGAGATTCGCCGTGTCGTTACTATCTTCCGTGAACTTCGTCAGGGCGCCACTGCCGACGGTAAGACGAAACTGAAGACTCCGAGCGGAACGCTTAGCACAGCGGAGGCTATTTCGGTGGTAAACAATGGACTGGCGATGGCAGGTTATTTCGGTGACGGAGAAATTCATGCCGAAGATCTCGTATCCGGTATTTTGGGTGCAGTGGTCAAAGACCCTGTACAGGATAAAGTCGTTTGGCAGGAATATATGGAAACGGTCGTGAAGAATCGGGACGGCTGGAAAGATATTTACCGTGCTTCAAGGGATATGATTTAAAAAGAAAGGAAGAAATGGCTATTCATTTACTAGGCATCAGGCATCACGGTCCCGGCTCGTGCCGCAATGTGCTGAACTACTTGCAGGAACTGCAACCGGATCTGATTCTGGTAGAAGGTCCGGCAGAAGCCGAAGCGCTGCTGGCCTGTGTGGAAAATCCGCAGATGACGCCTCCGGTAGCTTTGCTGGCATACCAGCCGGACGAGCCTCAGAATGCAGTGTTCTACCCTTTTGCGGAGTTCTCGCCCGAGTGGCAGGCGATGCGTTATGCCGTACAGAACCGGATACCTTTCCGCTTTTTCGACTTACCTCTGATCTATTCGCTGGCTCTTCGGGCACAAAAGACCTCTGAACAGGAGACGGAAACGACCGCTGAAGTCGCAGAAGCCGGCGACCCGTTCGACTGGCTGGCTCATGCCGCAGGATTTACTGATGGTGAATCCTGGTGGGAAACTATGATTGAACACCGGCAAGAACCTGCCGATATTTTTCAGGCGGTACAAGAGGCTGTGACTGCTCTTCGGGAAGAACTTCCGGGGCACACCTCTCCGCGTGACCTGATACGTGAAGCGTGGATGCGTAAAATGATACGTGCGGCACAGAAGGAGAATTTCGAACGCATTGTCGTCGTCTGTGGTGCATGGCATGTACCCGCACTGGACGATATGCCCAAAGTAAAGGACGATAATGAACTACTGAAGGGACTTCCCAAAGTAAAGGTAGAATGTACATGGATTCCGTGGACGTATGACCGGCTTGCTTTCCGCAGCGGGTACGGTGCGGGAATCGAATCTCCGGGCTGGTATCATTATCTCTGGCATCATCCGGAGGATGATGGCACGCTTTGGGTGAGCCGGATCGCCTCTCTGTTGCGGCAGAAGAATATGGATATCTCGGTAGCCCATGTTATTGAAACCGTCCGTCTGGCACAGGTGACGGCTGCTTTGAGAGATCTGCCTTATCCTTCTCTGAATGAATATAACGAAGCTGTCACTACGGTGATGGGCTTCGGAGATGATATTTTGTTGCAGATTATCAAAGAAGAACTGATCATCAGCAACCGCTTGGGAAGTGTACCTGATGACGTTCCCAAAGTACCTCTGCTGGTAGACGTGGAGAAAATACAGAAACGTCTGCGTGTTCCGTTCACCGCCGAGATCAAAGAACTGATATTAGACCTCCGCAAGCCGAATGATCTGGAGCGAAGTATCTTCTTCCATCGCCTGCAACTGCTGGGCATCGACTGGACTATCCTCGGACGGATAGACGGGAAAGGTACTTTCAAGGAAAAATGGACCTTGTATCACAAACCGGAACAAATCATCCAAATCATTGAACGGGCTATCTGGGGAAACACGGTGATGGAAGCTACGCAGAAATATCTGTTGAAACAGATGGCGGAGATTCAGCATATCCCGGAACTGACAGCTTTGTTGAGTACGGTCCTCCCCGCCGATCTTCCGGCGCTGGTAGAAGCGATGACCGTACAGTTGGACCGTCTTTCGGCTGCTTCTACCGATATTCTGGAAATGATGGAGGCGGTCCCCGATCTGGTGAATATCGTCCGTTACGGAAACGTGCGTGATCTTGATTTCTCGAAGGTCGGTGATATGCTCGAAGCCATGATTGCCCGTATTCTTGCGGGTGGTGTATTGGTGTGTATCAATATCGATGAAGAGGCAGCCGGTGATCTTCTGAATAAATTGGTTGCCACGGACTATGCGCTCTCCATTCTGAATCGGGAAGAACTGAACCTGATGTGGCGCAATTTCATCGGTCAGGTACGTTCTTCTGCCAATGTGCATCCGTTGTTGTCCGGTTATGCTACCCGTCTGCTGAATGACAAAGGGGAAATCTCCGCAGAGGAGATGGAGACGACACTTAGTTTTTATTCTTCTGTTGGCAATGCTCCGGCAGATATGGCATACTGGTTCGAAGGCTTTTTGCGTTCATCCGGTTCGATCCTGTTGCTGGACGACCGTCTCTGGAATTTGGTGAATAACTGGGTATGTTCGCAGGACAAAGAAACATTTATGGAATTGTTGCCTGTATTGAGGCGTACTTTCAGCGAATTTACCTCTGCCGAACGCCGTAAGCTGGGTGAGAAAGCCCGTCGTACGGATTCTACGGGCACATCATCTGCCGTAGGAGCTTCGGTAACGGAGAATGAGTGTCTGAATCGGGAAGAAGCAAAGAAGGTAATCCCCGTGATTCGTCAATTATTGGGACTGGAAACAAAGTAAAGGAAAGAAGATGGAAGAAGAATTACTGAAAAGGTGGCGTCTGATACTGGGCGGCGATGAGGCTGACGGTACAGGCGTGACATTGAATCTGGAAGAACAGCGGATAGACCATTCTCTGGAAGCTGTATATGATAGTGACAGAAGAGGGGGGCTGGGTTCCTCGGCTCCCAAAGTAAGCCGATGGCTTGGAGATATCCGTGAGTTCTTTCCGCAGACAGTGGTACAAGTGATTCAGCGGGATGCTATAAAACGTCTGAATCTGACCAGTCTGCTTACCGAAAAAGAAATGCTGGAAACGGTCGTCCCCGATGTTCATCTGGTTGCCACCCTGATGTCGTTAAGCCGGGTGATTCCTGAAAAGAATAAGGAGATGGCACGCCAGGTAGTCCGCAAGGTGGTTGAGGAGTTGCTTCGCAAACTGTCGGCTCCTACGCAACAGGCGGTAACCGGTGCTTTGAACCGTTCCAGCCGTCGCAGGAACCCGCGTTACAATGAGATAGATTGGAAAACGACCATTACCAAGAACCTGAAAAACTACCAACCGGACTATAAGACGATTATTCCCGAAATCCGTATTGGTTATGGGCGTAAACGGAAAGCGATGAAAGACATTATCCTGTGTCTGGATCAAAGCGGTTCTATGGGGACGTCGGTCATTTATTCCGGCATATTCGGTTCTGTGTTGGCATCCATTCCGGCGGTATCTACCCGTATGGTGGTTTTTGATACGGCAGTCGTTGATCTGACGGATGATTTGCAAGATCCCGTGGATCTGCTTTTCGGGGTACAGCTCGGGGGAGGAACCGATATAGCCCGTGCGCTGACTTATTGTCAGGGAGTCATTACCCGTCCGCAGGACACGGTGATGGTGTTGGTGACTGACCTTTACGAAGGAGGAGACTCCAGAGAAATGAGAAAGAAATTTGTCTCGTTGGTCAATAGCGGTGTGCAGTTGATTGTCCTTCCGGCGTTGAACGATGACGGTGCTCCGTCCTACGACAAGGGGCATGCTGAATTTCTCGCTTCCATAGGAGTGCCGACATTTGCCTGTACTCCGGATAAGTTTCCGGACCTTATGGCGGCTGCTTTGAGTAAACAGGACATTGGAATGTGGGTTTCTCAGAATGTAAAGAGTGAATGACAACTATTGGATAGAAAAGAAAGAAGGCTGTCCCTCATAGCGAAGGACAGCCTTTCTTAGCTTATATAAATGTAAGGGGATTGCTAATTACAGAGCACCTACTTCTTTCAAAGCAGCGTTTGTTCCGTGAACAGCTTTTGCGCTGGCAGCAAACTTAGCTTTTTCGTCAGCGTTCAGATCCAGTTCAACGATCTTTTCGATACCGTTCTTGCCAAGGATTACAGGAACACCGATGCAAATGTCTGATTCACCGTATTCTCCCTCCAGATATACTGAACAAGGGATCATCTTCTTTTGGTCGTGAAGGATAGATTCAACTACGAATGCTCCTGCTGCACCCGGTGCATACCATGCAGAAGTACCCAGCAACTTAGTCAGAGTAGCACCACCCACCATAGTAGCAGCAGCCACTTCGTTCAGTTTTTCTTCAGAGATGAAGTTAGTTACAGGCATACCTTTGTAAGTAGCGAAGCGAGTCAAAGGAATCATAGTAGTATCACCGTGACCACCGATAACCATGCCTTCCACTTCGTTGGCGTTGCAGCCCAAAGCCTGAGACAAGAAATATTTGAAACGAGAGCTGTCCAGTGCGCCACCCATACCGATGATGCGGTTCTTCGGCAAGCCCAGAGCTTTCAATGACAGGTAAGTCATTGTATCCATCGGGTTAGAGATAACAACAAGGATTGCATTGGGAGAATATTTCAAGATGTTTTCTGCCACTGATTTAACGATACCAGCGTTTACACCGATCAGTTCTTCGCGAGTCATACCCGGTTTACGAGGAATACCTGAAGTAATTACAACAACGTCAGAGTTAGCAGTCTGAGCATAGTCGTTAGTGCAGCCTACTACAGTTGTGTCGAAACCCAACAGTTGAGCTGTCTGCATCATATCCATTGCTTTACCTTCTGAAACGCCTTCTTTAACGTCCAGCATTACTACTTCGTCTGCTACTTCATTGAAAGCAAGTACATTTGCACATGTAGCACCTACGTTACCTGCGCCTACTACGGTTACTTTTGACATAATACTATATATTTAAAAAGTTGATAATTTATTTCATGCTTTTTAGCGCGACAAAATTACAACGATAATCCTAATTAAAGAAATTTTTCCGTAATAATTTTCGTTAAAGAAAATGCCCAAGACTATGTTACTCTGTTACGAAATGATTACTTTTGTGCCCGTTATCGATTAACAATTGGAACTATGAACAAAAAAAGCCTTCTTATTGCAGCTGTAGCTGTTTTGGTGATAGCGATTATCGGCATCACTTATTTGTTGTTTACTGAAAAGAAAGCCAATCGCGAGCTGGTACAGGAATTTCAGTTGGATAAGGAAGATTTGGAGAATGAATATAGCCAGTTTGTGCAAAAGTATGATGAGTTAAAGTTTACGGTAACTAATGACTCTCTCGCACTGTTGCTGGAGCAGGAACAATTGAAAACTCAACGATTGCTCGAAGAACTCCGTACCGTGAAAAGCTCGAATGCAACGGAAATCCGTCGTTTGAAAAAGGAGCTTGCCACTTTGCGTAAGATATTGGTAGGCTACGTCAATCAAATAGACTCACTGGACAGAATCAATAAGCGCCAGCAACAGGTGATTGCAGACGTTACGCAGAAATACAACACTGCTTCACAGCAAATCAGTACACTTTCCAAAGAAAAGGAGAATCTGGATAAGAAGGTGACACTGGCTGCCCAGCTCGATGTGACCAATATCCGTATCGAACCGCGCAATAAACGGGGGAAGGTTGCAAAGAAAGTGAAAGACATCGTGAAGCTGGCTATCAGCTTTACAGTCGTGAAGAATATTACGGCAGAGAATGGCGAACGTACCATCTATATACGTATCACCAAACCGGATAATGACGCACTGACCAAGAGTGCATCCAACACTTTCTCTTACGAAAACCGTACACTGACTTACTCCATCAAAAAGTATATCGAATACAACGGTGAGGAACAGAACGTGAATGTATTCTGGGATGTGGAAGAGTTTTTGTATGCCGGAAACTATCGTTTGGATATCTTCGAGGGCGGAAATCTGATCGGCTCTCAGAAGTTTACGCTGGACTAACCGATATAAATTCAAGAAAAAAATGCGCCAATAAGCAGTAAAAGGCTTTTTGGCGCATTTTTCTATTAGAAAAAGGTTAACTTTGTGAAAACTAATAGAATAATACGTATGAAAAAGCACTTGACTCAGCTACTGCTATCATTACTGTTTCTGGTGGTGACAGCCATGACTTGCGATGAACAGGATTTGGCTGAACCGATAGACATCTCCTGTACTTTGAAAGAAGTGGAGTTATATCATTGGGATAATGCAGGTGAGAAACCTAAGGAGGCTCTTGATAACAAAGTTCTCAAAGAAGCTTATATGATGGAGATTCGTTTGCTGACAGATGCGGGGGAAAAAGATCCGGAATCTTATGACGCTGATCATTATCTTCGCCATGTATTATCGGATGGCATCAAAAAGATTCAGATATTTACGGAAACAGCTTTTAATGAAGAATTTCCCGCAGGAGCAGAAGTCACTTCCTGCTTTTATGACTATCCAAAGACGTTTGTTAAAGATCAGCAGACAGATTATACTGTTAATGGAGGGGTTATATCCATGATAGATGAAGTAAACAAGATATATAAGGCGTTATTGACCATTCCCCAATCAGGCGGAGAGTTCCGTTTTCGTGTAGTGCTGACAATGGAAAGCGGTGAAACGGTTGAACGGCTGAGCGATCCGGTTACTTTCTATTAAATCTGCTGTCTATGAAGAAAGTACATTTATTAGCCATGCTATTGTTTACTGCATGTGTTGTGCCTGTATCGCAGGCGCAGGAAAGCCTGTTTCTTAAAGATCCATCTACCAAGAATAAGTTGCTACAGTTAGACTTGGATGTGGGAACCTGTTTTGACCTGGCTTATCGGGGGAAGGGAAATATGTACACTGCAATGTCGGACCGGAAATCTGTGTTTCCTGCTATCAACCTTCGTTTGCAACATTTCTTTTCGCGTAAATGGGGATGGTATACGAATATCCGTTTGGGGATTCCCGTGAAATATAGGCGGGATTGTTATACTGAATTAGTCCATGCAGTCGAAGCGAATTACTATGTGAATAATCTCATACCGGGAACGCAAAAACCGGACGTTAATCCCTGTCTGGATTTTGGTGTTGCTTATCGCTTTGAAAATTCCCATTGGGCTTTTTATCCTCGTTTGGGGATTGGTGTGAATAGCATTTCCTATCAGCGTGTTTGTGCGGAACTAAAGAAAAAAGGAGGAAATGAATTATATAAGATAGAGTATAGAGGGGATGATGAAAGTAACTATGGTAGTGAGAGTATCGATGCTTTTATTCTTTCGGCAGGTATTACCGCCAACTATAAGCTCAGTCGAAATTGTTTTTTACTGTTGAATGTCAATTATATACAGCCATTGGGGAGATTTACTTATCGTAAATATGTAACAGACCTTTATACGGGAGAAAAGGTGGAGAGAGGAGTCTATAAAAGTTCTACATTCGCCCGTGATCTGAATGTAAGTGTCGGATTCGGATTCCCTTTTTATCTGGGAAGAAAGACTAATAAAAAATCATCGCATAGAGAAAGAACCAGGCAGCTGATGGAACAGAAACGGAAAACATACGGGTTGTTTCCGGGAAATAAGTAGCCATTTAATCATTTCTTTGCAATGATGAGCGAATAGAATTTAGCCTTTATACAAAGTTTGAAAAAGAAAAAACTCTGCCATTCACAACAATTGGATTAACATTCTTATGATATACTTACGTGTCAGCTAGTCTCTCTATAAAAATAAAAACTATAAATTGCTGTCATCTGTCACTTTGTTGGGTATAATATCTTGAATATGAGTGATTAATGAGGTGACGGCAGTAGGTGACGGCAGTGTGACGGCAAATTTTGCTGTCACACTGCCTTGTTTTCAATGGTTCCTTATGGTCTGTTTGTAGTTCTATATAGAGCTTTTTAGTTTCTCCCGTTTGAAACTTTTGTTTCTTCAGCTTGGAACTAAAGTTTCATCGGCTTGAAACTAAAGTTTCAAAGCCTTGAAACCAAAGTTTCGGACGCTTGAAAACATTGGTTCCAGCGTATGGAAACTAGTTATACTAGAGTGTATGATGTCAAAAGTCAATAGTAGCGAGTTCAGTGTAGTCGATGTGCGTGTGACGGCAATAGTTGTCATCACCGTGCCGTCACCTGTTGCCGTCACAGCGTTAAGCATTGACTATGAGTGTGTTATTTGTGTTTTTGTGATGGGTGACAGCAATAATTGGATAAACAATACATAGAGAGAGAAGCCGGTTGATACATCTATTATGATAGGATTTATCAGATTGATAATCGTTTAAGAGCTTTTTAGGTGCCTTAACGACAAAACAAGTGGCTGATTGTGTTATATTCCCTAAGTAACCAAATAAAAATAACAAGATTATGAAACAGAAAAGAGCTAAAATTGGATTTACCGGATGTGCCAAAGCGTATATCCGGAGTTTGCAGGAAGAAGGGCGCTATTCTACGGCACATGTGTATAAGAATGCGGTTCTTTCATTTACGAGATTTCATGGCAGTACGTATATTGCATTCGAGCAGATCACTCGCGAGTCTTTGCGACGTTACGGACAATACCTGTACGATTGCAAACTGAAACTCAATACGATCTCTACCTATATGCGAATGCTGCGCTGTATTTACAATCGTGGTGTGGAAGCTGGTATCGCCCGTTTTATCCCCCGATTGTTTCGTGATGTATATACCGGTGTGGATGTCCGGCAGAAAAAGGCAATGCCCGTAAAGGAACTGCATACACTTCTTTATAAAACACCCCAGTCTAAGTACTTGCGGCGTACTCAGGAGATTGCCCGACTGATGTTCCAGTTCTGCGGAATGCCTTTTGCGGATTTTGCGCATTTGGAAAAGTCGGCATTGGCACAAGGGGTATTGAGATATAACCGTATCAAGACAGGCACTTCGGTTAGTCTTGAGGTGCTGGAGTCATCTCTGCCAACGATCAGTAAACTTCGCAATAATGACCCTGTTCGGGAAGATGGAACGAATTATTTATTCAGTATTCTGAGAGGGAATAAAAGCCCAAAAGGTGAAAGCATGTATAAAGAATACCAGTCGGCGCTTCGTCGGTTCAATAATCAGCTGAAAAGTCTTTCAAGGGAACTTCACTTAAAGTCGGCTGTCACCTCATATACCATCCGCCATTCTTGGGCAACGAATGCCAAATACCAGGGTATACCTATTGAAATGATCAGTGAATCATTGGGACACAAATCTATTAAGACGACTCAAATCTACCTGAAAGGTTTTGAACTGGAAAAGAGAACAGAAGCAAATCGGTTGAATTGTTTTTACGTTGAAAACTGCAATAATTAGAATAGAATATAATCAGAGTGCTGGATATTAGTGTGTTATCATGTCTATTACTTCTTAGGTAACGGAAATAAATACGACGCAAAGATATATAAAAAGAATCTCATATCCCAAACTTATTATACATTATTTTATTTCTCTGACTTAAGAAAATAAAATAACGCTATGAGAACACGAATACCACTGACTTCATGTTCCGAACCCTTATTGTTTGTCATCCGACAAAATCTCCTTCATAACCCTTTTATACAGTGCTTCTCGCAAAGGCCGCTGCCTTTTTCGCTTCTTTTCCCCTATGTGTAAAGTCCGGTAATGGACTTCCGTTACCTAAGAAGTAATAGATAAATGTAAGTAGTAAATTGTGACACGCAATTCAAACAACAAGCTCATTTTGCATGCCTTCTATTTACTTTGGTTCTGAATTTATCCATTGGGATATATGCTTGTAAAGGTACACACACAGTGACAAAATAAAGAGAATGAACATTGCTTCGATGTGGGCAATGTCTTAAAAAGGGTTTTTAGTTTACTTATTTAAAAGTAAAAGAAGAAATGGAAAGTTTATGGAAAGTCTGGTTCTCCAGAAGGAGAAAGGTGTATGTTCGGATAGCCCGTCAATATGGTTCCACTCCGTGGCGGGTGTATTATTTAGGACATGGAGGCAGGTGCAGGTCGCTCAAAGACATGCAGATATTGGAAGCGTTACAGCGGCAGGGAGTTATTTCGCATATTTACCCTTGGTGATAATTGACTGAAAAATACTTGAACATATTTAATTATGTGTCCGACAGAAATATGAATAATTATAAAATATGGGGTGAGATGTTTTTCTAAAAAGGTTACTGTGAAGTACCCGAACGGGGATAAACCCTTTATAGCATGTGTATGTTTCCCACAACATGCTTATTGCTTATATAAACGGAGTCTCTTGGATGCCCGTTTTATATAATTGTTTGTTTTTGTTTAAGTACATTCTGTCCTGGTGAGGAAGGATGTACTTTTTTATGCCCGAAGGTCCGGAATCAGATAGTTACGAAGGTCCGGTCGGAAGATCAGCGCCTTCCGTCCGCTCCCCACATCATCTTGCTGCGGAGGGTATCGAAGAAAATATGATTGAACCGTTTCACTACTTTTATACTGTAGTCTGCCCGGCGAATGGTCAGCTGAGTTGTCTCCTTGCACGTTTCGCTGCTGCCGTCGATGGCAACGAGGAAGTTATGGCTGCGGCTTTCCACGTCCAGCGTGATTTCCCAGTCGTCACGAATGACGATAGGACGGACGTTGAGGCTGTGCGGAGCTACCGGGGTAATGGCGATCGTATTGGAATGAGGAACGATGATCGGGCCGCCTACGCTTAATGAATATGCAGTAGAGCCGGTAGGAGTGGCAATCACCAGTCCGTCTGCCTGATAAGTATTCAGATAAGCACCGTTGATCGCAGTGCGGATGCTGATCATGGAAGAACTGTCCCGCTTGAGCACCGCAATTTCGTTGAGGGCATAAGGCGATTCCTGGAGATTTCTGTCATTGCAGATAAGCTGCAATACACTTCGTTCCTCCACACTGTATCTGCCTGCCTGAATCTCTTCGAAAGTCACCTCCATCTCTTCGGGTGAAACATCGGCAAGAAATCCCAGTCGCCCTGTGTTGATGCCAAGAATGGGGATTTGTTTTCTACCCACCCGGCGGGCAGCTTTCAGAAATGTGCCGTCACCTCCGATGCTGATAACCATATCGGCTGTGAAGTCGTTGCCTTCGAGCAGGGCATCGACAGGCACTTCCATTTTTAAATCTGCCGTCAGGAACTGGTAAAACTCCCGGCACATACAGATTTCCGCTCCCTGCTTCTTGAGAAGCTCGAACAGTCTGAGTGCATGCAAAGACTTTTTAGGCTGATACGTATTTCCGAAAATGGCAAATTTCATAAGCTGTTTCATTAGTTTCGGTTGCAAAATTGGCATTTTTTCTTGGATTTCTACTTTAAATAACCAAAAAAGAACTGAGAATGCGTTTCGTATTATTAGGCAACTAATAATAATATTTGTATTTTTGCGGCAAATATTGCGTAAAACTATGACTAAATTAAGTGTAAACATAAACAAGGTTGCTACATTGAGAAATGCACGCGGAGGGGATACCCCCAATGTGGTGAAGGTAGCACTTGATTGTGAAGCTTTCGGGGCTGACGGTATTACTGTTCATCCCCGTCCCGACGAACGCCACATCCGCCGGGCAGATGTATATGATCTGCGTCCGTTGTTGCGGACCGAATTCAATATCGAGGGCTACCCGTCGCCGGAGTTTATAGACCTGGTATTGAAAGTGAAACCTCATCAGGTGACGCTGGTTCCTGACGATCCTTCGCAGATTACTTCCAACTCCGGTTGGGATACAAAAGCAAATCTGGAATTTCTGTCGGAAGTTCTCGATCAGTTCAACAGCGCAGGCATCCGTACTTCCGTCTTTGTTGCCGCCGATCCGGAGATGGTGGAATATGCGGCAAAAGCAGGTGCCGACCGTGTGGAACTTTATACGGAACCCTATGCTACGGCATATCCGAAGAATCCGGAAGCGGCTGTTGCCCCATTTGTGGAAGCAGCCAAAACAGCCCGCAAGCTGGGCATCGGCTTGAACGCCGGACACGACTTGAGTCTTGTGAATTTAAACTATTTCTATAAAAACATTCCTTGGGTGGACGAAGTATCCATAGGTCATGCCTTGATCAGCGACGCATTGTATCTGGGACTGGAACGTACTATTCAGGAATATAAAAACTGTCTACGCTAATGAATGTATTGATGTTATTGGCCCAGGGTGCCATGAATATGGCCGACTCGCTGGCAACTGCCAACCCGGTGCTGACTCCGGTCAGCGCTCCCGAGATGAATATGCTTGATATGGCTATCAAGGGTGGTTGGATTATGATTGTACTGGGTGTACTGTCTGTAGTCTGTTTCTACATCTTATTTGAACGTAACTATATGATCCGTAAAGCGGGAAAAGAAGACCCGATGTTCATGGAACGGATCAAGGATTATATCCATAGCGGTGAAATCAAAGCGGCTATCCAGTATTGCCGCACGATGAACACTCCTTCGGCACGCATGATTGAAAAAGGAATCAGCCGTCTGGGACGTCCCATCAACGATGTGCAGGTAGCCATCGAGAATGTCGGTAATCTGGAAGTTGCCAAACTGGAAAAAGGCCTGACCGTCATGGCAACAATCTCCGGTGGTGCTCCGATGCTCGGATTCCTCGGTACGGTGACCGGTATGGTACGCGCATTCTACGAAATGGCGAATGCGGGAAGCGGAAACATCGATATAACCTTGCTTTCCGGCGGTATCTACGAAGCCATGATCACCACCGTAGGCGGTCTGATCGTGGGTATCATCGCCATGTTTGCTTACAACTACCTGGTGATGCTGGTAGACCGTGTAGTAAACAAAATGGAAGCTCGTACGATGGAATTTATGGATCTCTTGAACGAGCCTGCCCAAAAGTAACCCTGAGACGTTAATCACTATCATTAACCACTAATCAATAATAAAGTGGGATTAAAAAGAAGAAATAGAGTATCGCCCAATTTCAGTATGGCATCCATGACGGACGTCATCTTTCTGCTGCTGATATTCTTTATGATTACCTCTACGGTGGTGTCGCCCAATGCCATAAAGGTGTTGTTGCCGCAAGGCAAACAACAGACTTCGGCCAAACCGCTGACAAGAGTCGTGATCGATAAAGACCTGAACTTCTACGCTGCTTTCGGCAATGAGAAGGAAAAGCCGCTGTCGTTGGACGAACTGACTCCGTTCCTGCAAGGTTGCGCGGAGAAAGAACCGGAGATGTATGTGGCATTGTATGCAGATGAGTCGGTGCCTTACCGTGAAATCGTGCGGGTGCTGAACATTGCGAATGAGAATCATTTTAAAATGGTGCTGGCTACACGCCCGCCGGAAAACAAATAAAGTAAGTAGTTGCTACTTAACTACTAAAAAAAAGAAACAATTATGGACGACAGAAGAAAAAAGGGTGAATTCGTCGGCGCGCTGGGTGCACTGTTGGTACACGTGGCAGTGATAGCTCTTTTGATTCTGGTGAGCTTTACGGTTCCCCAGCCGGATGAAGACGCAGGCGGCGTACCTGTGATGCTGGGAAATGTGGAGTCTGCCCGAGGCTTTGACGACCCTTCGCTGGTGGACGTGGATATACTGCCCGAAGAACCGGAAGCACCTGCACCTGCGGAAACGCAGCCGGAACTGCCCTCGGAACAGGATCTGCTGACACAGACCGAAGAAGAAACGGTAGTGCTGAAACCGAAAACGGAACCTAAAAAGGAGACCGTGAAACCCAAAGAGGTAGTGAAACCCAAAGAACCGGTGAAGAAACCCGAAAAGACAGAGGCGGAGAAAGCTGCCGAAGCGAAACGTCTTGCCGAAGAAAAAGCGGAACGTGAACGGAAAGCCGCCGAAGAAGCTGCGAAGAAAAAGGTTGCCAACGCTTTCGGAAAGGGAGCGCAGATGGGAGGCAGCAAAGGTACTTCCGCCAGCGGCACGGGAACAGAAGGCAGCAAGGACGGCAATTCATCCACCGGAGCGAAGACCGGAACCGGAGGTTACGGAACATTTGACCTTGGCGGACGTTCTTTAGGTACGGGCAGTCTGCCAAAGCCTGCCTATAATGTGCCCGAAGAAGGACGTGTGGTAGTCAATATCACCGTCAATCCGGCGGGAGTAGTCATTGGAACCAGTATCAATCCTCAAACGAATACCGTGAACTCCACCCTGCGGAAGGCAGCGGAAGACGCGGCAAAGAAGGCTCGCTTCAACACCGTGGAAGGACCGAACAACCAGACTGGAACCATCACTTATTATTTTAACCTGAGATAGTATCACTAATCAAAAATATAGGATTATGGGAACTGTATATGCTTTTTTTGCAGATGGCTTTGAAGAAATAGAAGCCTTTACTGCTGTCGACACTTTGAGACGTGCCGGACTGAATGTGCAAATCGTATCTGTCACTCCGGATGAAATTGTAATGGGCGCTCACGATGTGTCATTGCTCTGTGATATAAACTTTGAAAACTGCGATTTTTTTGATGCCGATCTGCTGTTGTTGCCGGGAGGAATGCCGGGAGCAGCTACGCTCGACAAGCATGAAGGACTGCGTAAACTGCTTCTTGACTTTGCTGCCAAAGGAAAACCGATCGCAGCGATCTGTGCGGCTCCGATGGTATTGGGCAAATTAGGTTTGCTGAAAGGTCGGAAAGCAACTTGCTACCCCAGCTTTGAACAATATCTGGAAGGTGCGGAATGTGTCAGTGAACCCGTAGTTCGGGACGGAAATATCATCACAGGTATGGGACCGGGCGCTGCTATGGAGTTTGCTCTGACCATCGTAGATCTGTTGGTCGGCAAAGAAAAAGTAGACGAACTGGTAGAAGCGATGTGTGTAAAACGCTAAGCTGTCTATGAAACAATCTGTGATTATTGTCGCCGGTGGAAAGGGCTTGCGAATGGGAAGCGATCTTCCCAAACAATTTCTTCCTGTCGGTGGCAAACCTGTGCTGATGCGTACGCTGGAAGCATTCCGCAAGTACGATGCGATGCTTCAGATTATTCTGGTACTTCCCCGTGAACAGCAGGACTTTTGGAAACAGCTTTGCGAAGAACATCATTTTTCGGTGGAACATCTTGTGGCAGATGGCGGCGAGACCCGTTTTCATTCGGTGAAGAACGGGCTGGCACTTGTGCAGGCTCCCGGCTTGGTAGGGGTGCACGACGGAGTTCGTCCGTTTGTAACCCTAGAAGTGATTCGCCGGTGTTACAAGCTGGCGGAGCAATATAAAGCAGTGATTCCGGTGGTGGATGTAGTCGAAACGCTGCGCCATCTGACGGATGCCGGAAGCGAAACGGTGAGCCGTACTGAATATAAGTTAGTGCAGACTCCTCAGGTCTTTGAGGTGGAGCTGCTGAAACAGGCTTATGGACAGGAGTTTACTCCGTTCTTTACGGACGATGCTTCGGTGGTCGAAGCAATGGGTGTACCCGTACATCTGGCAGAAGGTAATCGTGAAAACATAAAAATAACAACTCCCTTTGACCTGAAGATCGGGAGTACTCTCTTGTAAATGTTCGATTTAACCACACGCGACATCAAATTTATCTCCGGTGTAGGGCCTCAGAAGGCCGCAGTATTGAACAAGGAGTTGGAAATCTACTCGTTGTACGATCTGATTTATTATTTTCCTTATAAATATGTTGACCGGAGCCGCATCTATTACATTCACGAAATAGATGGCAATATGCCGTATATCCAGCTGAAAGGAGAGATTCTCGGCTTCGAGACGGTAGGCGAAGGGCGGCAACGGCGGCTGACGGCCCATTTCTCCGATGGAACGGGAATCGTCGACCTGGTGTGGTTTCAAGGCATCAAATATATATTAGGTAAGTATAAACTTCACGAAGAATACATCATCTTCGGTAAGCCTACTGTGTTTAACGGGCGTATCAATGTGGCACATCCCGACATCGATAAGCCGGATGATCTGAAACTTTCTTCCGTCGGACTGCAACCTTATTATAATACGACGGAGAAAATGAAACGGAGTTTTCTCAATTCGCATGCGATTGAGAAGATGATGGCTACGGTGATCCAGCAGATACAGGAACCCCTGCCGGAAACGCTTTCTCCCAAAATCCTGTCGGACCATCATCTGATGCCTCTGACGGAGGCACTCCGGAATATCCATTTCCCGACGAATCCCGATTCGCTGCGCAGGGCTCAGTATCGTCTTAAATTCGAAGAACTATTCTACGTGCAGCTGAATATCCTCCGCTATGCGAAAGACCGCCAAAGACGATATCGTGGATATATCTTTGAACGGGTAGGGGATGTTTTCAATACTTTCTATTCGCAGAACCTTCCTTTTCAGTTGACGGGTGCACAGAAACGGGTACTGAAAGAAATAAGGAATGATGTGGGAAGCGGGCGGCAGATGAACCGTCTGCTTCAAGGGGACGTGGGTAGCGGTAAAACCCTGGTAGCGTTGATGAGCATGCTGCTTGCACTGGACAACGGTTTTCAAGCGTGCATGATGGCTCCCACCGAAATTTTGGCGAACCAGCATTACGAGACAATCAAGGAACTGCTTTTCGGTATGGATATCCGTGTCGAACTGCTGACCGGATCTATCAAAGGAAAGAAGAGGGAAGCGATCCTGGCCGGACTGCTGACGGGAGACGTGAAAATCCTGATAGGTACGCACGCGGTCATTGAAGACACGGTGAACTTCTCTTCTTTGGGACTGGTCGTTATTGACGAACAACACCGCTTCGGAGTGGCGCAGCGTGCCCGCCTCTGGACGAAAAACATACAGCCGCCTCACGTGCTGGTGATGACCGCCACACCTATTCCGCGTACACTGGCGATGACGTTGTATGGCGATCTGGATGTTTCTGTCATTGACGAGCTGCCGCCGGGACGGAAACCGATAACCACCATTCATCAGTTTGACAACCGTCGGGAAAGTATGTACCGCGCCGTACGCAAGCAGATAGAAGAAGGACGGCAGGTGTACATCGTCTATCCTTTAATAAAGGAAAGCGAGAAGATCGACCTCAAGAACCTGGAAGAAGGTTACCAGCATATCCTGGAAGAGTTTCCCGGCTGTACCGTTGCCAAAGTTCACGGCAAGATGAAGTCTGCGGAGAAAGATGAGCAGATGCAGCTCTTTATTTCCGGACAAGCTCAGATTATGGTTGCCACTACCGTGATCGAAGTTGGGGTGAATGTGCCCAATGCTTCTGTGATGATCATTGAGAATGCCGAACGCTTCGGACTTTCGCAACTCCATCAGTTGCGCGGTCGGGTGGGACGGGGTGCTGAACAGTCTTATTGTATCCTTGTGACGAACTACAAACTGACCGAAGACACGCGGAAACGGCTGGAAATAATGGTGCGCACCAACGACGGCTTTGAAATAGCGGAAGCAGACTTGAAACTGCGCGGTCCCGGTGATTTGGAGGGGACGCAGCAAAGCGGCATTGCCTTCGATCTGAAGATTGCGAACCTTGCCCGTGACGGTCAGCTGTTACAGTACGTCCGTTCGATAGCCGAAGATATCGTAGATAACGACCCGTCGGCTCAAAGTCCGGAGAATGAGATTCTGTGGCGGCAACTGAAATCTCTCCGGAAAACGAATGTTAACTGGGCGGCTATAAGTTGAAAAACGGTTAAACATGCAGTTTATTTGCGGGAATGTGTTGCAAAACATGTTTCGTTTCTATTCCTCCTATTTATAGGGCTTTAACGCTGCTTTTTCTGTTCTTTTCATCTCCGTACTTCTGAAAAATAGTTAATGACTTACTTGCCCTTTCATCGGAAAATACTATCTTTGGGGGAATTTTTTATAGTAAATGTATAGTTTAATCTTTTGAAAGTCACACATCATGATCGAAAAAACGCTGGTTATTTTGAAGCCGTGTACCCTTCAACGGGGATTGGTTGGTGAGATCACTCATCTCTTTGAACGTAAAGGACTACGGTTGGCCGGCATGAAAATGATGCAACTGACGGATGAATTATTAAGCGAGCATTATGCTCACCTGAGTAGCAAGCCTTTCTTTCAGCGCGTGAAAGATTCGATGATGGCAACTCCTGTCATTGTTTGTTGTTACGAAGGTGTGGATGCTATTCAAGCAGTCCGTACGTTGGCGGGACCAACTAATGGACGTCTGGCTGCGCCGGGAACCATTCGTGGGGATTATAGTATGAGTTTTCAAGAAAACATCGTTCATACTTCCGATTCTCCGGAAACTGCGGCTATCGAATTAACGAGATTTTTTAAACCTGAAGAGATATTCGACTACAAACAGGCGACTTTTGACTACCTGTATGCGAACGACGAATATTAATTGAATTGACAAGAACGAATGAATTTCAATTGCATTATTAAAACAGGATTGGTAGCTGTAGCAGCTATGGTCAGCCTGAGCTCTTTCTCTCAAGACCTGATTGCCCGCCAAGCTCCGATAGACAAGAAATTAAAAACCGTAGACTCTTTGGCACTTCAGAAACAGATCCGTGCCGAACAGTCGGAATATCCCGCCTTAAGTCTTTATCCAAACTGGAACAACCAGTATGCACATGCTTACGGCAATGCTATCATCCCCGACACTTATACCATCGACCTCACAGGCTTCTGTATGCCGACTCCGAGTACGAAGATTACTTCGCCTTTCGGTCCCCGCTGGAGAAGAATGCACAATGGTCTGGACCTGAAGGTGAACATCGGTGACACGATTGTAGCTGCCTTTGACGGTAAAGTACGTATCGTGAAGTATGAACGCAGAGGATATGGTAAATATGTAGTGATTCGTCATGACAATGGATTGGAAACCATATACGGACACTTGTCCAAACAACTCGTTGAAGAAAATCAATTGGTAAAAGCCGGTGAAGTGATCGGTCTGGGTGGTAACACCGGACGTTCTACCGGTTCTCATCTCCACTTTGAAACCCGCTTTTTGGGAATCGCCATCAACCCGATTTATATGTTCGACTTCCCGAAACAGGATATCGTAGCCGATACTTATACTTTCCGCAAGACGAAAGGTGTGCGTAGTGCCGGTTCTCACGACACTCAGGTAGCCGACGGAACGATCCGTTATCATAAAGTGAAGAGCGGAGATACATTGTCACGTATCGCTAAAGTGCGTGGAGTATCGGTCAGCACGCTTTGTAAGCTGAACCGTATCAAGCCGACGACCACCTTGCGTATCGGACAAGTTTTACGTTGTTCGTAAAGATGTAATACAATAATAGCTTTGGAAGAGGGCACTTTAATATAATTTAGAGTGCCCTCTTTCTGTTTTTACTTAATTATTGTTACCTTTGCGCACTATTTGGAAGAAGATGAAAGATACCAAGCAACAATTTGAACATGTCATCGCTTTGTGCCGTGACTTATTTTCCAAGAAGCTGCACGATTACGGGCCTGCATGGCGTATCCTGCGTCCGGCTTCGGTTACTGACCAGATTTTTATCAAAGCTAACAGGATTCGTAGTATCGAAACCAAAGGGGTGACTCTGGTTGACGAAGGAATCCGTTCGGAATTTATTGCGATAGTCAATTATGGCATTATCGGTCTGATCCAGCTGGAACTGGGCTATGCCGAATCTGCCGACATCAGCAATGAGGAGGCTTTGGCTTTATATGACAAGCATGCAAAGGAAGCGCTGGAGTTGATGCTTGCCAAAAATCATGACTATGATGAGGCTTGGCGCAGTATGCGTGTGAGTTCCTACACAGACTTGATTCTGATGAAGATATACCGTACCAAGCAGATTGAAAGTCTGGCAGGGAACACGTTGGTGTCGGAAGGTATCGATGCTAACTATATGGATATGATTAATTATTCAGTATTCGGATTGATCAAGATAGAATTTGAAGGATAAGAACTTACATATCATCCAGAAGACAGGAGCGAATGTCTGCCGTTTCCTTTTAGCGGCATCGTTCATCTTTTCCGGTTTTGTGAAGGCTGTCGACCCGCTGGGCTTCCAGTATAAGATACAGGACTATCTGACCGCCTTCGGGGTGATTTCATGGTTTCCTTCTTTCTTCCCGTTGTTGGGAGGCATTATATTATCCGCCATCGAATTTTCAATCGGTATCTTCCTGTTCTTCGGTATCAAGAAAACAATCTCTACCACATTGGCGTTGGTGCTGATGATTTTCATGACACCGCTGACGCTGTATCTGGCGATTTTCGATCCGGTGTCGGACTGCGGCTGTTTTGGCGATGCCTGGGTGTTGACTAACTGGGAGACATTTGCAAAGAACATCGTACTACTGCTTGCCGCGATTGTTACATTCCAGTGGAGGAAAATGCTGATCAGATTCGTTACCCGAAAGATGGAATGGCTGATTTCTCTGTACACGATATTCTTTGTATTTACACTGTCGTTTTACTGTCTGGACCGTCTGCCTGTGCTGGACTTCCGTCCTTACAAGATCGGACAGAATATCATGAAAGGCATGAGTATTCCCGAAGGAGCGAAACCGAGTGTATATGAGAGTGTCTTTATCCTGGAAAAGAATGGGGAAAAGAAAGAGTTTACACTGGACAATTATCCGGACAGCACATGGACCTTTGTCGATACGCGTACCATTCTGAAAGAAAAAGGATACGAGCCTTCGATCCACGACTTCTCCATGATGGATATGAGCACGGGTGATGATATCACGGAAGACGTGCTGACGGATATGGGATATACCTTCCTGCTGGTGGCACATCGTATCGAAGAGGCGGACGACAGTAACATTGATTTGATTAATGAGATATATGACTACTCGGTAGAGCATGGTTACAGATTCTACTGCCTCACTTCCTCACCGGAAGAGCAGATAGAATTGTGGAAGGACAAGACCGGTGCGGAATATCCTTTCTGCCAGATGGATGACATTACGCTGAAGACGATGATTCGCTCTAATCCGGGACTGATGCTGATAAAAAACGGTACGATTCTGAACAAATGGAGTGATGAAGACATTCCGGATGAATATGTACTGACTGACAAACTGGAGAATCTGGAACTCGGTCAGCAGAAGGTCCGGAGTGACGTACATACGATTGGATATGTTTTCTTGTGGTTTGTCATTCCGCTGTTGCTGGTGTTGGGAGTGGACATTCTGATTGTCCGCCGACGCGAACGGAAGAACGAAAAGCGGAAGCAGCAACAGGAAGTAAAAGAATAATAAATTTATTAACCCTTTAAATAAAGAACAAAATGAGAAAGAACATTGTTGCAGGAAACTGGAAAATGAACAAAACCCTTCAAGAGGGTATCGCTTTGGCAAAAGAACTGAACGAAGCATTGGCTAACGAAAAGCCTAACTGTGATGTAATCATCTGTACTCCGTTTATTCACCTGGCATCTGTAACTCCGTTGGTAGACGCTGCTAAGATCGGTGTAGGTGCTGAAAACTGTGCAGACAAGGCATCCGGTGCATATACAGGTGAAGTTTCTGCTGAAATGGTAGCTTCTACAGGTGCAAAATATGTAATCCTGGGTCACTCAGAACGTCGTGCTTACTACGGTGAAACTGTTGCTATCCTCGAAGAAAAAGTAAAATTGGCTCTGGCTAACGGTCTGACTCCGATCTTCTGTATCGGTGAAGTGCTGGAAGAACGCGAAGCTAACAAGCAGAACGAAGTAGTAGCTGCTCAGATGGAATCTGTATTCTCTCTGTCTGCTGAAGACTTCTCTAAGATCATCCTTGCTTACGAACCGGTTTGGGCTATCGGTACAGGTAAAACAGCTTCTCCCGAGCAAGCTCAGGAAATCCACGCTTTCATCCGTTCAATCGTAGCTGACAAGTATGGCAAGGAAATCGCTGACAACACTTCTATCCTTTACGGTGGTAGCTGCAAGCCTTCTAACGCTAAAGAACTGTTCTCTAACCCCGACGTAGACGGTGGACTGATTGGTGGTGCTGCTCTGAAAGTTTCTGACTTCAAGGGTATCATCGATGCGTTCAATGCATAATTAGAATATCTTTCGGGCATGGATGTGTTTGTCCGTGCCCAAATTAAACTTTTATCGAATGAGAAAACTAGGTTTACTTTTATGGATGCTGGCTTTTACCGCTGTTGGTGCACAGGCGCAGAACATCATCAAGAGTCTGGAACGTACAGTGCCGGGACAGGGAAAGGTGACGATTCATCAAGACCCTAAGATAGAGGCATTGATAGGCGTGGAACGTCCTTCTATGGGCGAACAGAAAGTGTTGAAGGCAGCCGGATTCAGAATACAGGCGTATGCCGGTAATAATACCCGTGAGGCAAAGAATGATGCTTATCGTGTAGCTTCCCGCATCAAAGAGTATTTCCCCGAACTGACGATTTACACTTCGTTCAATCCTCCCCGCTGGCTTTGTCGTGTGGGTGATTTCCGGAGCATTGAAGAGGCGGACGCGATGATGCGTAAACTCAAGGCAACCGGTGTATTCAAAGAGGTCTCTATCGTCAAAGACCAGATCAATATTCCTTTATAATTGTATCATGTTAGAAAAAGAAGAAATTGTCTCTCCGAATCTGGAGGAGTTGAAAAGTCATTATCACAGTATTATTACTTTGTTGGGTGAAGATGCCGGAAGGGAAGGTTTGCTGAAGACCCCCGAACGTGTTGCGAAGGCTATGCTGAGTTTGACAAAAGGTTATCACATGGACCCTCATGAAGTGTTGCGTTCGGCTAAGTTTCAGGAAGAATACAGTCAGATGGTGATAGTGAAAGACATTGATTTCTTCTCTCTCTGCGAACACCATATGTTGCCGTTCTACGGAAAAGCACATGTGGCATATATCCCTAACGGCTATATCACGGGATTGAGCAAGATTGCCCGGGTAGTCGATATCTTTTCCCATCGCCTGCAAGTGCAGGAACGCATGACGCTGCAAATCAAAGATTGTATCCAGGAGACACTGAACCCATTGGGAGTGATGGTGGTAGTGGAGGCAAAGCATATGTGTATGCAGATGCGCGGCGTAGAAAAACAAAATTCTATTACTACTACTTCAGACTTTACAGGAGCTTTCAATCAAGCCAAGACTCGCGAAGAGTTTATGAATCTGATTCAGCACGGCAGGGTGTAATACGCTTTACAAAATGTGGACGATGTAGTTCCCCGTCAATGAGGATTGCCTCCGGTACCGATGAAGGGGTGTCTCGGCACCGATGAGAAATTTAGCGTAATACAACGCGGTCGCCCAGGCGCTTCGCCATCAGACTTTGCACTTCCCGCATCTCATTGTAACGCTGCATCAGCGAATTACATTTCTCATTGTCATGAGCGAGTGCCGGATCTTGCAGGGCATAAAGCATATGTTTCAGTTCTTCCGTGACAATCGCATACTTGAAGTTGATCATCAACATCGGGACGAGTTCGTACAGCCGTTCTTCATCTGTCACGATCTTCTGTGATTTCGAGTGATACTTACTTAGCTGATAACGTACATTGATCAAGTCCACGCTCAACCGGCTGATGGTCTGGTCGGGATGTGCCAGGAAATAGCGTTCCGCGATAAAACCGGCATCGTGTATATGCGTGGCGGCTTCTGTCAGAATCTGTCGGTGCAACGGATTATGGAAAGCCAGGTCGTCTTCCTTCAGATCATTCACCACATATTCGATAACGGTTACCGGAATTTCATTTCCTTCTTCGTCGGTAAGGTTGCACATCACTTTTTCACCATAACGGACTACTGCCTGCAGGATCAATCGCTCAAACTTATAGAACTCCTGACCTTCTTTCCCTTCCTGTGGAATAAAGGAGGTATAAGAATCTCCGGGAACAGTGGTATCCGTAGTGGAGGCAGGTGCATTGCCGGGAGGAAATCCTGCCGCACCTCCTGTAGCAGCGGACATCGGATCTGCGAAAGATACGATATTGCCATCGTCATCATATTCGGGTTCCGGTGGCATTCCTGCATTGGCGTAGGGACTTGATGGAGTAGAATAAGTCGGAGCACCGGAATAAGCCGGTGTGCCGGAAGCGGCAGCTGTACCGGAAGTATCTCCGGTTGTTGAAGATGAATGATTATAGCTGGGACGATTGGCTTTTTCAGCCTGCGCCTCTCTTAATTTGGCGACTTCCGCTACCAGCAGTTTTTCTTCGATGCGCAGATGTTGGCTGCATTCTTTGATGTAGACATCCCGTATAATGGCTTCCGGTATGACGGAAATGCTTCGTACGATATTCGAAATCAGTTCCGCGCGTTTGATCGGATCTCTTCCCGCGTCTTCCATCAGAAGGTCGGTCTTGAAGCGGATGAAATCTTTCTCGTGCTCACGGATGAATGCCTGGAATTCTTCCGAATTATGTTTGCGGGCGAAGGAGTCCGGGTCGTCTCCGTCCGGAAGCAGGCATACTTTGATGTTCATGCCTTCTTCCAGCAGCATATCGATTCCGCGGATAGAGGCTTTGATACCGGCTACGTCACCGTCATAGAGTACGGTAATGTTATTGGTGAAACGGTGGATCAGACGAATCTGTCCCGGCGTCAATGCGGTGCCCGATGAAGCGACTACGTTTTCTATGCCCGACTGGTGCATGGAGATAACGTCCGTGTATCCTTCCACAAGGAAACATCTGTCCTGCCTGACAATCGCCTGTTTGGCAAAATAGATTCCGTATAGCTCGTTACTCTTGTGGTAAATTTCCGACTCGGGAGAGTTGACATATTTCACCTTTACCCCTTTGGTGGCGGTGCTGAGCACACGTCCGCCGAAGGCGACCACCTTTCCGGAAAGGGTATGGACGGGGAAAATCACACGTCCCCAGAAGCGGTCACGAAGACGGTGGTCATCCGTTTCGTAGCAGATTCCCGTTTTCACCAGGAATTCTTTCTTGTAGCCTTTGCGCAATGCTTCTTGTGACATGGCATCATGGCTTTCCGTACAGTAACCCAACTGGAATTTCTCAATGATGTCATCACGAAATCCACGCTGACGGAAATAAGCCAGACCGATGCTGCGCCCGTCCACATGATTCTTTAAGATATTCTGAAAGTAATCGCGGGCGAAGTTGTTGACAATGAACATACTTTCGCGCGTTGTCTGCGCCTGTTTCTCTTCATTGGTCAGCTCCCGTTCTTTGATTTCGATGTTGTATTTCTTGGCGAGATATTTCAGTGCCTCGTAATACGACATCTGTTCGTGCTCCATGATGAAGTGGACCGAGTTTCCGCCCTTACCGCAGCTGAAACACTTGCAAAGTCCTTTGGCAGGGGAGACGCTGAATGACGGAGTCTTTTCGTTGTGGAACGGGCACAGACCTACATAGTTCACTCCGCGTTTGCGCAGGGTGACAAACTCAGACACTACATCTACAATCTGTGCGGCATCTAAAATTCGGTCTATGGTAACTTGATCTATCATTCTTCTTTTCTCCTGTGATTCCGTTTTTGCGGATACAAAGGTACATATAAAAAAATCCCCTGCAAAGAACTTTTTTGCAGGGGATGGTTAAATCTTATCGAAGGAGAGGATGATTTACTTGATCTTTTCCCGAATCTTGGTGAGGTAGGCTTTCATACCTTCCGCATCTTTCTTTTCGATGATTTCGAGAAGATTCTTCAGCTCTGTACGGATATTGGCCACTTGTCCCGGGGTGCGTGGGTTGAACAGGATTTCCTGCAGCAGGTAGTCATCTTCGCTCAGCAGCCCCTTTGCGATAGCCATGTGCTTCTTGAAAGTTGTTCCCGGAGCTTCCTGATGCTTCATCACGGCAGCAAATACGAAAGTCGAAACGAATGGGATGGAGAGCGAGTATGCCACCGTTTCATCATGTTCGTCGAACGTATATTCGAAGATGTTCAGGCGCAGCGTCTGGTAAAGGTCTTTGAAGAAAATCTTTCCCAAATGATCTCCTTCGCTGATGATAATCGCATTCTCGCTGCTCAGATTGCTGAGACTGGCAAACGTCGGTCCGAACATAGGGTGACTGGAAACGTAGCGGAATCCGCTTTCTTCGTAGAACTTCTTCAGTCCTGTCTTTACGGAAGCGATGTCACTGATGATACAGTCTTTGGGCAGCACAGGCAATACCTTGCGGAAAGCATCCAGCGTGTATTTTACGGTGACGGCATTGATGACCAGTTCGGGTTCGAATTCTTTGATTTCCTCCAGTGTGGTGAAACGATACGTGTTATACACGAAACGCAACTGGTGCGGGTTGACGTCAAACACGGCCGTCTCGTGCTGAAAACTCAGTATATCCGTAAAGAAGGAACCCATTTTACCGGCTCCGAGGATTAATATTCTCATATCTATTATTATTGGGGAGTTTCTCAAAAGTCAATAGTCTCTTCAAAAGTCAATAGTATCTCTAAAAGTTAATAGTATCTCACATTGGGGTGACTAACAAGTCGATTCTATCTTTATTCTCCTCCTTCCAGAAGGAGGAGAGTTAAGATACTACCGACTTTCTAGTCGGCCTCAGTTGTGTTACTGCCGACTTATTTGTTAGTTTCCATTTGATTTTTGAGTTCTTTTGGGCTTTTTATTTATTAATAATCTCTATCTGCTGGCGGACAGACTCTTCGTGGATTGCTTCGAAGATCAGCTTCATAAAGTCTGCGCTCATACCGCATTGTTCTCCTTGCGCACCGCGCTTTTCCAGGATTTCATTGTAGCGCCCTGCTTGAAGAACGGTGATTCCGTGTTCTTTTTTGTAAGTACCGATCTCACGTGCTACGCGCATTCTCTTAGCCAGTTCCTGGATGATGTTATCGTCGCATTCGTCGATTTGCTTACGCAGTTGGCTCAGGCTTTCTGTCGTCTGGGTTTCGGTACGGATCACCAATAAGTTGAGGATGTAGTCGAGTACATCGGGCGTTACCTGTTGAGAAGCGTCGCTCCACGCACAGTCCGGATTGCAGTGACTTTCCACGATCAGACCATCGAAGTTCAGGTCCATTGCCTGCTGGCAGAGCGGGGCAACCAGTTCGCGTTTTCCTCCGATGTGACTTGGGTCACAGAAAATCGGCAGGTTAGGCAGACGGCGACGCAGTTCGATAGGAATGTGCCATTGCGGAAGGTTGCGGTATATCTTTTTGTCGTAGCTGCTGAAACCACGGTGGATAGCTCCCAAACGTTTCAAGCCTGCGTTGTGGATACGTTCCAGTGCACCGATCCACAATTCCAGGTCTGGGTTTACCGGATTTTTTACCAGCACGGGGATGTCGACCCCTTTCAATGCGTCGGCAATTTCCTGTACGGCGAAAGGATTGGCTGTGGTACGTGCGCCTACCCAAAGGATGTCGATTCCTGCTTTCAGACATTCGTAAACGTGTTTGGCAGTCGCTACTTCGGTAGAAACATACATACCTGTTTCTTTCTTCACTTCCTTCAGCCAGGCAAGTCCTTCCACACCGATTCCTTCGAAACCTCCCGGTTTGGTACGCGGTTTCCAGATACCGGCACGGTATATCTTTTGTCCTTTGGCTGCCAGTTGTTTGGCGGTTTCCATTACTTGTTCTTCAGTCTCTGCGCTACACGGGCCGGCGATAACAATCGGTCTTTTGGCTTCGATGCCCGGTAATAAAATTGATTCGAGTTCCATATTCTTATTGTTTTTATTTTATTCTTGTTCTTACTCTTTCGGGCAGGCGTTTCCTGGTCTGCCGCTGATTTACTTTTATCGGTCTTTTCTTTTTAAGAAAGCTTCTTGATTCTTTCCAATGCTTCCGCCAGTTTGGCATCCTTGCAACAAAGGGAAATACGGATAAACCTTGCTCCGTTGCTGCCAAAGATGAATCCCGGCGTGATAAATACCCTTGCCTGGTGCAATACTTTTTCGGTCAGTTCTTCTACATCCTTGCACGAAGCGGGAATCTTTCCCCAAAGGAACATACCCACCTGGTTTTCGTCGTAGGTACACCCCAGTGTTTTCATGATTTCGCCGGCCAGATGGCGACGGCCGCGATAGTTGTGGTTGTTACCTTCGTACCAGTCCGCTTCGGCTTCCAGAGCTGTGGCGGCTGCCAGTTGCATTGCACGGAACATACCGCTGTCGATATTGCTTTTTACTTTCAGTATCCATTGTACGAATTCGGCATTCGAAGCCAGCATTCCGATACGCCATCCCGGCATATTGTGGCTCTTGCTCATGGAGTTGAATTCGATGCAGCACTCTTTGGCTCCCGGTACGCTGAGAATACTGATCGGCTTTTCGTTCAGGATAAAGCTGTACGGGTTGTCATTCACGATGACGATATTCTTGCGGCGTGCGAAGTCTACCAGACGTTCGTAGAGTTCCGGAGTAGCGTTGGCTCCTGTCGGCATATTCGGATAGTTGGTCCACATTAGTTTCACGCGGCTCAGGTCCATCTTTTCCAATGCTTCGAAATCGGGCATCCAGCCGTCTTCTTCTTTCAGGTCGTAGCTGATTACTTCCGCACCGAGTATTTTACTCAGAGAAGTATAGGTGGGGTATCCCGGATTCGGCACCAGTACCTGTTCGCCCGGATTGACAAAAGCCAGCGTGACGTGAAGGATACCTTCTTTGGAACCGATCAGCGGCTGTATTTCCGTATTCGGATTCAGTTCCACTCCATACCAGCGTTGATACCAGGCTGCGAAACCTTTACGGAGTTCCGGTATGCCCACATACGGTTGGTAACCGTGTCCGTTGGGATCGTGAGCATTGTTGCACAATGTTTCGATGGTAACCTTTGAAGGAGGCATATCGGGACTTCCGATACCCAGACTGATAACATCTTTCCCTTCTGCATTCATTTGTGCTACCTCTTTCAGCTTCTTTGAGAAGTAGTATTCGCTGACACTTGCCAGTCTTTCGGCAGGAGCGATTTTATACGTTTGACTTTCCTTCTGCATATTCGCCTAATATTTTAAGTTCTTTGGTTAATGGAGTAATTGCTGCTATAGATTGTTTATATCTCAGATAATCATTGAAAGATACATCGACGTAAAACTGGTATTCCCATTCCCGTCCGATGATCGGCAGCGATTGTATCTTTGTCAGATTGATGTTGTAGAACGAAAGAATGGATAATACTTGCGACAGGCTTCCTTCTGTGTGTGGCAATGTGAATACCATGCTTGCCTTGTTGGTCGCCTTTGCGTGATGCTGGCGGAGTTCGTCCACTTGCCACGGATCGGCAACTACCAGAAAACGGGTGAAGTTGTGCTTGTTGGTTTCGATGCCTTCTTGGAGCACTTTCATTCCGTAGCGTTCTGCCGCCGTTTTCGAGCAAATGGCTGCATGCCCTTTCAGGTTTTCTTTCTTGATGATTTCCGCGCTGCGTGCCGTATCTTCTCCTTCCACTACTTTGAGTTGCGGATGCTGATTCAGAAAATCACGGCATTGCATCAGGGCGATAGGGTGGGAGTTGACTTCTGTCAGGTCTTCCCAGCTTTCTTCGGGCAGGCAGACGAAGCTATGTGAGATGCGCAGCTTGTATTCGCCGATAATCTGCGTACCGCTTTGTCTCAACAGTTCATTGTTGTGCAGCAGGCTTCCCGCTATCGTATTTTCGATGGCTAGCATTCCGATGACCTGGCTGTCTTTCCGTATCGAAGTAAACACGTCTTCGAAGTTGGCACAACAGATTAACTCTATTTCTTCTCCCTCGAAGTACTTGTGTGCGGCGATATCGTGATATGAGCCGAGTGTTCCTTGAATTGCTATCTTTTTCATTGTTCTAATAGGGTTATATAAAAAAATCCCGCGTCCATATGGAAGCGGGATTTATATGATTAATTTCTTCATCTCAGTCCTTAAGCATCATGTCACTTGATACATACAAACTCCCGCTCTACTTTCTGGCTAAAGTAAAAGTAAAAAAAGAAGTAATATGCATAAGAAAATGATTTCATACGAATCTTTGTTTCTGCTTTGGTTTCTAATTCTGGGGCAAAAGTAATAATTTTCTGTTAGATGCAAACAAAAAGCGATACTTTTTTTGTTTTCTTCTCTAAAAAAGATGAAAAGGTCACCTGATATGACAGTAATGTTTCAGTTAAAAATGAGTATATACCGCCGTCTGCCTAGAAGATTCCCGGGAGTGCTTCCGGTTTCGGTCCCAGGTTCTTGAATTCTCCGTTCAGACTAGCTTCGTCTTTTGGATTCAGCTCCAGTGACTTCTTCATGTCTTCTACGGAACCGTCTTTATCACCGTTCAGTAGTTTGGCGCGTCCGCGTTCTTTATAGGCTTCGGCGAAGTTCGGGTTCAACTCGATGGCTTCGTCAAACAGGGCGATTGCTTCCGCCAGTTTCTTCTGATTGATATAAAGCTGTCCCAGATAGAGATAGGCTTGTTCGTTGAATGGGTTTATTTCCGTTACGAACTTGTAGTCCGTTTCCGCTTCTTCTTCCTGTCCGTTGGCTTCTTTCACCTTGCCACGCAGCAGGATGGCGGTCTCTTCTTCCGGATTCTGGGCGAGTACGGCGTCTATGTCTTCCATTGTTTCCTTGTATTGCTTCATTTTCAGCAGAGCTTCCGCACGCATCAGACGGGCTTCGATGAAGTCGTCTTTCAGAGTGATGGCTTTCGTCAGATGAGCGATGGTCATGATTTCGTCATCCTGTCCTTTGCGGGCTTTTCCGAGCAGGAAGTGTGCGGCTGCATTTCCTTCTTCGATGGCGATTGCTTTGCCGGCAGCCTCTTCCATTGCTTTGTAATCTTCCTGGATGTAGCAGACATTGGCCAGTGTGAGGAATGTGCTGGTCACATGAGGTTCCATTACTGCCATTTTCTCCAGAAGTTCGCGGGCTTTTTCGGTTTCTCCCATCGGGATGTAAAGTTGGCTGAGATAGCCCATCGTTTCGAAATCCTCTTCGATGGCAAGCGCCTCGGTAAAGCACTTTATGGCATAATCCGGACGTCCCATGCGTTGTGCACGCAAACCGTCATATTTGAATATCTCGAAGTTTTTCTGATCGTTTTTCTGTTTTTCACTCTCCGGAGTTTCGGACTTACCGGAGAAAAAAGACTTAAAAAAGTTCGGCATGATAGTGTTGTTTTAGAGTTTATCTGCAAATGTAATAACTTATTTTGAAATATGTAGCATTCCGTCCTGCATCTTCAGCTCGCCTTCGTCCAATAAATATCGGATTACTTGTCCGATATCCTCTTTTTCCGCCTTTATCTGATCGGCTGTTTCGGCAGGAGTGAGAGGGCTGTGGCTGAGTAAGTCGAGTATTTGCCTTTTCACTTCTTCGTAAGATTCCTCGGATAAGTTGTCGGTGGCACGCTTGCTGAGGCAGACATCGCATTGCCCGCAGTTGTGTTCGTTTTTCTCTCCGAAGTAGCGGAGAAGCATCCGGCTCCGGCATATGTTTTCGGTGGTGACGTATTCTTCCATTGCCTTGATGCGTGCTTCATAGCGAGCTTTGCGCTCTTCGTAGACGCTGGCGGGAATATGCAGGAAGCGTAATTCCAGTCGTTCGCGCGTATATATAATATAAGGTGTCTTTTTGCGGGGAATGTAGTCCACGATGCGGCGTTTGGTTAACGTCACCAATATATTATAGATTTGCTGGCGTGTTAGTCCGGTGCGGACGGCAAGAGACTCTTCGCTGATGTAGGCATAATCGGTGAAAACTCCTGTGTATGAGCGAAGAATACTTTGTATCAAAGCTTCCGCCTCCTTTCCCATCTCCCGCAACTTGTATAGTTCGTCCCGACGGATGGTAAAGAGAATCCGTGATGAATTATCCTGTTCGTCCGTGTATTCCAGATAGCCTGCCTGAGTCAGTATTTTCAAGGCACTGTCTACCGGCACCGGAAAGTATTTGAACTTCCGGCAGAACTCTTCCAGATTGAATTCACGGATACATTGAAAACCGTCGCCCATCGCCATTTGGTAATAGTACTGGAGATGTTCGTAGACATTCAGAATGTACTCTTTGTCGGGGAAGGTGTCGACCACTCGTTTATGGAGTGTTGTCTTGTCCGATTTGGAGTACAGGATGACGGCATAGGCTTTCTCTCCGTCTCTTCCGGCACGTCCGGCTTCCTGAAAGTAGGCTTCGGGAGAGTCAGGCAGGTCGAGATGCAGCACGATGCGGACATCCGGCTTGTCGATACCCATGCCGAAGGCATTGGTTGCCACCATGACGCGGACTTCTCCGCTTTGCCAGCGTTTCTGCCGGAGGTCTTTGACGGCGTTATCCAGTCCGGCATGATAGAAGTCGGCGGTTATACCTTCGTTCATCAGCAGTTCAGTGATTTCTTTGGTACGGCGTCTGTTGCGGACATAGATGATGGCACTGCCCGATATTCGTTGCAGGATATACAGGAGTTCTTTCGTTTTGTTGTCGGTTTTGCGCACGATATATGCCAGATTCTTCCGTTCAAAGCTCATTCGGAAGACATTTCCTTCCCGGAATTTCAGACGGGCCTGAATATCTGTTACGACTTCCGGAGTGGCCGTAGCTGTCAGTGCCAGTACCGGAACTTCCGGCAATAGTTCCCGTATCTCTGCAATTTTCAGATATGCCGGGCGGAAGTCGTATCCCCATTGTGAGATACAGTGGCTTTCGTCTACCGTAATCATGGAGACTTTCATCGAACGCAACTTGGTGCGGAATATTTCCGTATCCAGCCGTTCCGGAGAAATATAAAGGAATTTGTAATTGCCGAAGATGCAGTTTTCGAGTGCGGTAAGTATTTCCTGCCGCGTCATGCCCGAATAGATGGCAAGAGCTTTGATTTCCCGCTTCCGCAGATTCTGCACCTGATCTTTCATCAGGGCGATAAGCGGGGTGATGACGATACAAATGCCCTCTTGGGCGAGAGCGGGCACTTGAAATGTAATAGACTTACCGCCTCCGGTAGGCATCAGTCCCAGTGTGTCTTTGCCTTCGCCGATACTGGTGATGATCTCCTCCTGCAAGTCGCGGAAGGAGTCATATCCCCAATATTGTTTTAATATCTCCTGATACTTATTCAATCGGCTTTATATCCTCGATTTGAAGTTGGACTTCGCCACGCTTGTGCGTGTTCTCCTCGATCGTATAGCAGATGTCGAATGAACGCTTCGTCTTGATATAGCGCACATGAGAACTCTGTCCGAATGCGATGCCGTTCATGACGTTATTCGACTTGTTGTCAACCAGTTCCAGCTTGATATGTTCCTGGTCGCGTCCCACTACTTTGCTGGTTCCGTAGTCATAGACGTGATGCGTACAGAAGATCGGTTTGATATTGTCCGGACCGAAAGGATTGAATTTCTTCAGGTCATTGAAGAATTTCGATGTGATGTCTCTGAAGTCGATCTCCGCATCTATATTGATGACGGCGCTGGTTTGTTCCGGCAGAATATGTTGTGACACATATTCTTCAAATCGTCGGGTAAAGGCTTCCACATTCTCCACTTTCATGGATAACCCCGCTGCATAGGTATGTCCGCCGAAGTTCTCCAACAGGTCGCGGCAATGTTCAATCGCTTTGTACACATCAAATCCGGAGACGGAACGTGCGGAACCGGTGGCCATATCATCCGTCCGTGTGAGTACTACTGCCGGGCGGTAGTAAACTTCTGTCAGACGGGATGCTACGATGCCGATGACACCTTTGTGCCATTCCTCATTATAAAGCACGATGGAACGGCGTTCGGACAGCCCTTCCAGATTGGCCACAATATTGTTAGCTTCTTCTGTCATGCTCTTGTCGAGGTCTTTCCGGGTTTCGTTGTACTGATTGATCTGTCCCGCTTTCTCCAGTGCGGCAGAAAAGTCCTTCTCTGTGAGGAGGTCCACCGCTTCCTTACCGTTCTGGATGCGTCCCGATGCGTTGATACGTGGTCCGATTTTGAACACGATATCGCTGACGGTGATCTCCTTTTCGGAGAGTCCGCATACATCGATGATGGCTTTCATGCCGACGCTGGGGTTGCTGTTCAGTTGCTTCAGACCGTGATAGGCGAGAATACGGTTTTCGCCCATGATCGGGACGATGTCCGATGCAATGCTCACCGCTACGAGGTCGAGCAATGGAATCAGATGATGAAATTCAATACCATTGTTGATAGCAAATGCCTGCATAAACTTAAAACCAACTCCGCAACCGGAAAGGTGGGTGTATGGATAAGTGTTGTCCAGGCGTTTGGCATTCAGGATTGCGACGGCAGGGGGGAGGATATCGTCCGGCACATGATGGTCGCAGATGATAAAGTCGATTCCCTTTTCTTTCGCATACGTTATTTCCTCCACTGCTTTGATTCCGCAGTCGAGTACGATGATCAATCCTACGCCGGTCTCTGAGGCATAGTCAACTCCTTTTTTAGAAATGCCATACCCTTCGTTGTAGCGGTCGGGTATGTAATAGTCAATGTTCGAATAGAACTGTTGAATAAACTTGTAGACCAGTGCTACGGCAGTAGTACCGTCTACATCATAATCTCCATAAATCAGAATACGCTCTTTCTTTCCCATCGCCTTGTTCAGACGTTCTACTGCAATGTCCATGTCCTTCATCAGGAACGGATCGTGCAGGTCGGGCAATTGCGGGCGGAAAAACTTCTTGGCATCTCCTGCCTTCGTTATTCCCCGCTGCACCAAAAGTTGTCCAAGTATCGGGCTAATGCCTAATTCCTGGGCCAATGTCTGGCTTGTCTCTGCCTGTTCGGGTGTAATGGGTTGATAATTCCATTTGTGATTCATTTTATATATTGTTTTTTCTTTTTCTGTTCTCAGGGGTCAGAAAGGCGCTACTTTCCAACAAGGGGTAAAAGTACGAAAAAAAGCGGAAGGGTATAGTAGATATGACGAAAATATTTCAAAACCTGTGGAATTAGCTCCTTACGGGCTTGGTATTCAAATGGAGCAAATGCATACAGATTTGAATCAACCGCTGATTCGTATTAATAGCTAATAAAGCGAAAATAAAAATTAAGTCCGAAGATTATTCTCCTCATAACATCATAAGGTATTCAGTTATATGACACAAAAAGAGAAAGGTAGTATTGTAGCAATAATTCATCGATTTACCTAGAAAATAAAGAATCTTTCAAAATCAGCACCCACATCTATACGAAAGACTTTGACTAATTATGCGGTAACCGCCAATCATTTATTAATAAATTCTTTCATCGTTTATTATAAACGTCCTCCAAGTTTATTATAAACTCTAATTTCGTTATTCCTGCAATAAACATCCATTTTAAGCAACAAAAAGGGCTGCAATTCCCATAAGGAATCGCAGCCCTTAGCTTGTATCAGACTATCCAACAAGCATTACCCGGAGTGGGAATGCCTGTAATCTGTTATTATATAATACTTATTATTGCTCATATTTCGTCTATATTATCAATGTTATCGAATTTACTTCCGGTTTTCACTTACAAAGATACAACATTAAAAGCGGTTTGTCAAGTCCTCCATGCTTCTTTCATACATCTGATTACAAATCACATATAAATGAATTAATTTATATCCGAATATATTAGTTATATGACGGGAGAAGTATATCTTTGTGTGATTAGTTGCTACACGAAATATGAATCCAAAACTTACAGACTGTTTATGAGAAGAAATCTTGTTGGTATCATTGTTCTAATCTTGTTGTCCGTTAGGGTCGTAAATGCACAGACTGTTGCTGACTCTATAGCAATAGTGACAGCTCCTTGGGAAGTGGTGACCGTAGAAAATGGAATTGTACATAAGCGGGCTTCCATCCCTTTTCTTTATCAAGGCACTCAGTCTATTAATATATTGGAGATAAATCCGAAGACTGGCAAAAAGATCGGCATTGCCTTTACTGGACAATTGGAGAAAATAAGCCGGATTGCCCGGAAACATCAGGCCATCGGAGCCATCAACGGCTCCTATTTTGATATGACGAAAGGAAACTCCGTCTGTTTTCTGAAGGTGGGAAGTCAGGTTGTGGACACTACTTCTTTGGATGAATTGAAGTTGCGGGTGACAGGAGCAGTTTATGAGAAGAAAGGAAAAGTGAAGCTCATTCCTTGGGACAGGCAGATCGAGAAGAACTACAAGAAAAATAAAGGTTCTGTGTTAGCTTCTGGCCCGTTGATGCTGAAAGACGGGGAATACTATGACTGGAGTCAGTGCAATGCCAATTTTATAGAAACCAAACATCCGCGTAGTGCTGTTTGTCTGACTGAAGAAGGAAAGATTCTGTTTGTTACTGTCGATGGGCGATCTCCGGAAAATGCTGTCGGAATCAACATTCCGGAACTGGCACATCTGCTTCATGCATTGGGTGGAAAAGATGCGCTGAATCTGGATGGAGGAGGTTCTACCGCCTTATGGCTGTCCGGTGCACCGGAAGAGGGAATTGTGAACTTTCCCTGTGATAACAGAAACTATGATCATCAAGGAGAGCGTAAAGTGGCAAACTTCCTTTATGTTCATTAAGAGAGTATTCACATGGTTGCTGTTCACTTTTGGAGAGAGGAATTATATAATATAATGTATAAGCAAGTAATTTCTATTATATAGCGGACATGATTCAGTATAAAACTTTTCTTATCGCTTAGGTTTTGGCTCTCCGAAGTCAGGCACCGATGAGGAATGGTCCCGACACCGGGGAAGGCTTATTTCTTTCAGTTTTTCTTCTTGCGTACGTCCTTCCCTTCGAATTTGCAGATTGCCTCTATCCAGTCTTCGGTTAGTGGCATCGACTCATGTTTTTCCAGGTCGAAAGTTACCATGATCGATTTGCAGATACATTTCACCTCTTGGGTTTCCGTGTCGATCACCCGTTGGATGAGATGAAAGCTTTTGGTTCCAATTTCAGAAACGGCGGTTTGTACGGCAATATGATCGGATGCGAAAATCTGCTTTACAAAATTGGCTTCGATATGAACGACCACTATGCCGATCTTTTCCCAGTCCACTCCCGGACATACGGATGCGAAATATTCAGTCTTCCCTAAGTCATAGAAAGAAAAGTAGACAGTGTTGTTGACGTGACCGAATTTATCTACGTCGTTGAAGCGCAACTGGATAGGCAGTGCATGATGAAATACGATTTCTTCCATTGTTTTCCCTTAATCTTTTTTATTTCGACGCAAAAGTACTACTTTTGCGTGTTATTCTCAACAGAAATAGTTCAAGAAATGATAGAAGATATTAAAAAAGCCTGTCAAGTGATGAATGAAGGAGGTGTCATCCTTTATCCCACCGATACCGTATGGGGCATAGGCTGCGACGCTACTAACGAAGAGGCTGTACACCGGGTGTATGAGATAAAAAAACGTGCCGATAGCAAGGCTATGCTGGTACTGGTAGACTCTCCTGTGAAGGTGGATTTTTATGTACAGGATGTCCCCGATGTGGCATGGGACCTGATAGAAGTAGCCGACAAACCATTGACTATTATTTATTCCGGTGCACGGAATTTGGCCCCGAACCTGCTGGCGGAAGATGGCAGCGTGGGTATCCGGGTGACCAATGAAGAATTCTCCAGACGACTTTGTCAGCAATTTCGTAAAGCCATTGTTTCCACTTCTGCCAATATCAGCGGACAGCCGGGAGCGGCCAACTTTACTGAGATCAGCGAAGAAGTCAAGTCGGCAGTGGACTATATAGTCGGCTTCCGACAGGATGATATGAGCCGTCCCAAGCCCTCAAGTATTATAAAGTTAGATAAAGGCGGAGTGATCAAGATAATTCGTGAATAGATGAAAAGAGAGGAGAGACAGAGTTTACTACAGCGTTGCATCAAATGGCGGGAAGCTAATATTAAGGAAAAGCAGTTTATCCTGATATTGAGCTTTCTGGTCGGGATCTTCACTGCGATTGCCGCTTTATTTTTGAAGTTCCTTATTCATCAGATACAGAATTTTCTGACAAACAACTTTAATGCGACATCGGCCAACTATTTGTATTTGGTATATCCGGTGATCGGTATTTTCCTGGCGGGATGGTTTGTGCGTAATATTGTGAAGGATGACATCAGTCATGGTGTTACCAAGATTCTGTATGCGATTTCGCGTCGTCAGGGACGTATCAAACGACATAATATCTGGTCGTCTACGATTGCCAGTGCCATCACGATCGGCTTCGGTGGATCGGTCGGAGCGGAGGCACCGATTGTGCTGACGGGTTCGGCCATCGGCTCCAATCTGGGAAGTGTTTTCAAGATGGAACACCGCACGCTGATGCTGCTCGTCGGCTGTGGCGCGGCAGGGGCGATTGCGGGAATCTTTAAGGCCCCGATTGCCGGACTGGTATTTACGCTGGAAGTGCTGATGATCGACCTTACGATGTCTTCTCTGCTTCCTTTGCTGATTTCCGCCGTGACTGCGGCAACTGTTTCCTATATCACAACCGGAACGGAGGCTATGTTCAAGTTCAACCTCGACCAGGCTTTCGAACTGGAACGTATCCCTTACGTGATCTTGCTGGGAATCTTCTGCGGACTGATTTCTCTCTACTTCACACGGGCGATGAACTCCATTGAAGGAGTATTCGGAAAACTCAAGAACCCTTATCAGAAACTTGCTTTTGGCGGTGTGATGCTGAGTGTGCTGATTTTCCTTTTTCCTCCGCTCTACGGTGAAGGCTATGATACAATCGAACTTCTGCTGAACGGAACTTCGGCTGCGGAATGGGACACGGTTATGAACAACTCTATGTTCTACGGCTATGGTAATCTGTTGCAGGTTTATCTGATGCTGATTATCTTGCTGAAAGTGTTTGCTTCCAGTGCGACGAACGGTGGCGGCGGGTGTGGTGGTATTTTCGCTCCTTCGCTTTATCTAGGGTGTATTGCCGGATTCGTGTTTTCTCATTTCAGCAATGACTTTGCCTTTTCCGCCTATCTGCCCGAAAAGAATTTCGCCTTGATGGGAATGGCGGGTGTTATGAGTGGGGTTATGCACGCTCCGTTGACAGGAGTGTTCCTGATAGCCGAGCTGACCGGAGGTTACGATTTGTTCCTGCCGTTGATGATTGTGTCTGTCAGTTCTTATTTAACGATTATAGCTTTCGAGCCTCATAGTATTTACTCCATGCGTCTTGCCAAGCGCGGTCAACTCCTCACACATCATAAGGATAAGGCAGTGCTGACCTTGATGAAGATGGAGAATGTGGTGGAGAAAGATTTTGTAGCCGTGCATCCGGAAATGGACTTGGGAGAGTTGGTAAAAGCCATTGCCGCTTCCCACCGTAATATGTTTCCAGTGACGGATAAAAAGACCGGCGAATTGTTGGGAATTGTCCTGCTCGACGATATCCGCAACATCATGTTCCGGCAAGAACTTTATCACCGTTTTACTGTTAATAAATTAATGACATCTGCTCCTGCCAAGATATTCGATACGGATGGAATGGAACAAGTGATGCAGACGTTTGATGATACCAAAGCATGGAATCTGCCGGTAGTGGACGAAGAAGGACGATATCAGGGATTTGTCTCCAAATCAAAGATATTTAACTCATACCGCCAAGTACTGGTACATTTTTCTGAAGATTAACCGGCAAGGTGCCGGAGCCAGGTTACTATGCAGATAACTTCTACGAAGATAATAAGAAGATTATGAAGAAAGAAGATTTAAGGATCGTTTATATGGGTACTCCCGATTTTGCGGTGGAGGCCCTGCGTCAGTTGGTAGAGGGTGGTTATAACGTGGTAGGCGTGATAACGATGCCCGATAAACCGGCCGGACGCGGACACAAAATTCAATATTCTCCTGTCAAGCAATATGCACTCGAACAGAACTTGCCGTTGCTGCAACCGGAGAAACTGAAGGATGAGGCTTTTGTGCAGGCACTTCGTGAGTGGAAAGCTGATCTTCAGATTGTGGTTGCTTTTCGTATGTTGCCGGAGGTGGTCTGGAATATGCCGCGGTTGGGTACTTTCAACCTGCACGCTTCGTTGCTTCCTCAGTATCGGGGTGCTGCTCCTATCAATTGGGCGGTTATCAACGGCGATACGGAGACTGGTATCACTACCTTCTTCCTGCAACACGAGATTGATACCGGAAAAGTGATTCAGCAAGTACGTGTCCCCATTGCCGACACGGATAATGTGGAAGTGGTGCACGATAAACTGATGATCCTCGGTGGTAAGCTGGTGCTCGAAACCGTGGATGCGATCTTGAATGATACGGTGAAACCAATTGCTCAGGAAGATATGGCAGTGGTGGGCGAACTACGTCCCGCTCCGAAGATATTTAAGGAGACTTGCCGGATTGACTGGAATTCTTCGGTGAAAAAGGTGTATGATTTCATTCGTGGTCTGTCGCCTTATCCTGCTGCATGGAGTGAGTTGGTCAGTCCGGAAGGAGAAGCGGTGGTGATGAAGATTTTTGAGAGCGAGAAGATTTATGAGGCACATCAGTTGCCTGTCGGAACAGTTGTGACGGATGGCAAGAAATATATAAAGGTGGCTGTGCCCGATGGATTTGTTTCTGTCCTCTCTTTGCAGCTTCCCGGCAAGAAACGTCTGAAGACCGATGAATTGCTTCGTGGATTCCGCTTGTCGGATGGATATAAAATGAATTGATAGAATGAACTGACCACGGTCAAGCTAACTTAGAACTTAAAACAATAGAATGATGAAACCGATTATTTCTCCTTCCATCCTTTCTGCCGACTTTGGTTATCTGGCGAGAGATATTGAAATGATAAACCGCAGCGAAGCGGAGTGGGTACATATTGATATAATGGATGGAGTATTTGTTCCTAATATTTCATTCGGCTTCCCGGTGTTGAAGTATGTAGCAAAGTTGACGGACAAACCGTTGGATGTACATCTGATGATAGTCAATCCGGAGAAGTTTATCCCTGAAGTGAAAGCGTTGGGCGCACATACGATGAATGTTCACTATGAGGCTTGTACGCATCTTCATCGGGTGATTCAGCAAATCAAAGAAGCTGGAATGCAGCCGGCAGTGACAATCAATCCGGCAACTCCTGTTGCTTTATTGCAGGATATCATTCAGGATGTGTATATGGTACTTATCATGAGTGTGAATCCGGGTTTTGGCGGTCAGAAGTTCATTGAGCATTCTGTAGAGAAAGTCCGTGAATTGCGTGCTTTAATAGAACGGACCGGTTCAAAAGCATTGATTGAAGTGGATGGAGGTGTGAATTTGGAAACGGGTGCCCGACTGGTGGAAGCTGGAGCGGATGTGCTGGTAGCCGGCAATGCTGTCTTCGGAGCACCGGACCCGGAAGAGATGATCCGCCAGTTACACAAGTTGTAACGGACACATTGAATACTGCCTCTTTACATCAGTATCCTTATATACGCCTGATTATCCCGTGGATAGCAGGCGTTTTTTGTGGAGATTGGTTCTTTGATCAATCGACGGAACTGTTTTGGAGTATTCTGAACTTTGGTCTCTTTGCCGGACTGTGCATTGCCCTCTATTTTCTGAAACGGCGTTCACTTCGGTGGTGTTTTGGAATATCTGTCTTTGCACTTTGTTTCGCAGGCGGGTGGCTAGGCATTACTTGTCAATTAAAACAAACGGTATATGACTTTCCGGAGAAGGAAGTGGTTTATCGGGTACGACTAACGGATACTCCGGAGACTAAAGAACGGACGTTGCTCTGTAGGGTATTGCTTAAAGAGCTGCGAGATTCGTCAGGGGTATGTCCGATAGGGCGAAAGGCTATTCTTTATTTGCAGAAAGATTCATTGTTTACTTTATTGAAACTGGGGGATAAACAATTAAAGATAGGAGATGAACTGCTGGTATCTGCCCGCATTGCTCCACCCGCTAACGGAGGAAACTTTGATGAGTTTGACTATGCCCGCTATTTGATGCGTCATGGCATTAGTGGAACGGGGTACGTAGCATCCGGGAAATGGGCGTTATGGTCACCATCTATCAGGTATACTGCGATGTTTTGTCAGGAAAAGGTGATAAACCTTTATCGGAAGCTGGGATTTGAAGGAGATGAACTGGCTGTGCTTTCAGCGTTGACCGTGGGTGAGAAGACCGATTTAAGTGACTCTATCCGTGAAAGTTATTCAGTATCCGGTGCCAGTCATGTCTTGGCTCTATCCGGCCTGCATATAGGGCTTTTGTATGCTTTGCTTTTCCTCCTTTTGAAACCTCTAGCAAGGAAGTGGCAGGCAGGGCGATATTTCCGTTCCGTTCTGCTCCTTGTTTTATTATGGTCTTTTGCCTTTTTTACCGGTCTGTCGCCGTCTGTCGTCCGTTCGGTAAGTATGTTCTCGGTTTTGGCAATAGCAGAACTGTTCGGACGCCAATCATTGACTCTGAATACACTGGCTGCTACCGCATGGGTAATGCTGTTTGTCAACCCGGCTTGGTTGTTCGATGTTGGTTTTCAATTATCTTTTCTAGCTGTACTTTCTATTTTGATGATTCAGAAACCGGTCTATCAGTTGTTGCCTGTGAAGAGCAGGATAGGAAAATATGTTTGGGGATTGATGAGTGTATCGATAGCTGCGCAAATAGGAACTGCTCCGCTTGTAATGCTGTATTTCTCCCGTTTCTCCACTCATTTTCTGCTGACTAATTTAGTAGTCATACCTTTGGTGACTGTAACTTTGTATGCTGCCGTTCTTATGCTTCTTCTGACTCCACTGCCTGCCGTTCAGTTTGTTATGGCGGGAGCAGTCAGATTCCTGTTGAAAGTGCTGAATGATTTTGTCCGGTGGGTTGAGCAACTTCCTTATGCTTCCTTGGATGGTATCTGGCTTTATCGTCTGGAGGTGTTGGGCATCTACATTTTCTTGTTGCTTTTCCTTTATTATTTGAAGACCCGAAGGTTCAGGAATCTTGTTGTTTGCCTTTCCTGCCTGTTGTGTCTGGGCATTTATCACACGGTCATGCGCTGGTATGACCGTCCTTGTCCGAGCCTTGTATTTTACAATGTCCGTGGTTGTCCGGCGATTCATTGTATTGCTGAGGATGGGACTTCTTGGCTGAACTATGCCGATACCCTTTCTGATAAGCGCCGTTTGCAGGCTGTAGCGGCTAATTATTGGAGACGTCATCAACTTCTGCCTCCAATAGAAGTAACGGCTGATTGTCAGAACGTTGACTTCTGTCGTCATCAGCAGATTGTATTTTATCATGGCTGCCGTATTTGTATGGTGACTGACAATCGATGGCGGAACAAATCTGCCGCTTCGCCGTTATTTATTAATTATATGTACTTATGCAAAGGCTATAACGGTCGTCTGGAAGAACTTACCGGACTCTTTTCTCCATCTTGTATCCTGTTGGATGCTTCCCTTTCCGATGATCGCAAACAGTTCTTCCGGGAGGAATGTAAGAGACTGCATCTGCATTTTATCACTCTGTCTGAAGAAGGTTCTGTGCGGTTTTTGCTCTAAGTACGAAGAATTATCGTACATTTGCAACTCGAAAAAGAATATGGTATGTTGACTAAAGTAATAGAACAGGCAAAAATCGACCACTTTACCAAGTGGTTTGAGCGCGCTGACAAAATAGTAATCGTTTCTCACGTGTCGCCCGACGGCGATGCTATCGGCTCTTCACTGGGGCTTTATCACTTCTTGGATTCACAGGAGAAGACAGTAAATGTAATTGTTCCTAACGCTTTCCCCGATTTCCTCCGCTGGATGCCGGGCAGCAAGGATATCCTTTTGTATGACCGCTATAAGGACTTTGCGGACAAATTGATTGCCGAAGCTGATGTGATCTGCTGTCTGGACTTTAATGCCTTGAAGCGTATTGATGAGATGGCGGATGCCGTGGCAGCTTCTCCGGCACGCAAAGTGATGATCGACCACCATCTTTATCCTGAAGAATTCTGTAAGATCACCATGTCTTATCCTAAAATATCTTCTACTTCCGAACTGATATTCCGTCTGATTTGTCGTATGGGCTACTTCAGTGATATTTCAAAGGAAGGAGCAGAATGTATCTATACCGGTATGATGACGGATACAGGTGGCTTTACCTACAATTCCAACAATCGTGAGATTTATTTTATCATCAGCGAACTCCTTTCCAAAGGGATTGATAAAGATGATATCTACCGTAAAGTATACAATACATATTCAGAGAGCCGCCTGCGTCTGATGGGGTATGTGTTGTCAAATATGGTGGTTTACTCAGATTACAATGCCGCATTGATATCGCTGACAAAGGAAGAACAAAGTAAGTTTGACTATATAAAAGGTGACAGCGAAGGGTTTGTGAATATTCCCCTTACCATTAAGAACGTATGTTTTTCCTGTTTCTTGCGGGAAGATACGGAAAAGCCGATGATTAAGATTTCGCTCCGTTCGGTCGGTACTTTCCCATGCAATCAGCTTGCAGCCGAATTCTTTAACGGAGGCGGTCATCTGAATGCTTCGGGCGGTGAATTTTTCGGAACGATAGAGGAGGCGAAAGCCGTTTTCGAACAGGCACTGGAGAAATATAAACCTTTGTTGACAGCCAAAAGCTAAGAATGGAAGGTTAAAAGTAGACAGAGAAAGGTTAAAAGTTACCAACTTTCAACTTTCCCCTTTCATCTTTCAATGAATTTGAGATACATTTGTGCAGAATATAGCTAAATAACAGATAATGAAGAAACTTGTATTTTTATTTCTCTCTTTGTTGGCAGCCGGAGGTATATTCCAGGCGTGCGACGATTCAAAGACTTATGCTGAAATGTTGGAGGACGAAAAGAATGCGGTGAATAAATTCATCAAAGATAAAAGAATCCAGATCATTTCACAGGACGAATTTGAGAAGAATGATACTGTCACCGATTTGATCCGGAACGAATACGTTGCCCTCTCCGATGGTGTATATATGCAGATTGTAGATCGTGGAAGTGCCGAGAACAAAACGGATACTTTTGCTAACAACAATGAAATCTGCGTCCGTTATATCGAAGAAGATATAATGACACGCGACACTACCTGTTTCAATGTTTTCCTCGAAGAGTGGGGAGATGCAAATCAGCTTTACACGAATCCTGCTGTATTCCGTTATGTAGCCGAAGGCAGCTATGTGTACGGTACTTTCATACAAATGGACTATTATTGGGCAAGTTATTATCAATCAACAGCAGTACCTGCAGGCTGGCTGCTTGCACTACCTTTTGTGCGCAACTATGCCCATGTACGTTTGATCGTTCCTTCCAAGGTAGGACATTCATCAGCACAACAATACGTCAATCCATACTATTATGATATTTGGACATTCAGCAAAGCACTGAATTAACCCCCATATAAATCTTAGTTAAAAGACCTATGACTCTAATCAAATCTATCTCTGGAATCCGCGGAACTATTGGCGGAGGAGCGGGTGAGGGACTAAATCCGCTTGACATTGTAAAATTCACCTCGGCTTATGCTACTTTGATTCGTAAGACCTGTAAGGCACAAAGCAACAAAATTGTAGTGGGACGCGACGCCCGCATCTCAGGTGAAATGGTAAAAAACGTAGTTGTCGGCACACTGATGGGAATGGGCTGGGATGTTGTAGACATCGATCTGGCTTCTACCCCGACTACCGAGCTGGCTGTGACGATGGAAGGCGCCTGTGGCGGTATCATCCTGACAGCTTCTCACAACCCCAAACAGTGGAACGCACTGAAACTACTCAATGAACATGGAGAATTCCTGAATGCGGAAGAAGGCAATGAAGTACTTCGTATTGCTGAGGCTGAGGAATTCGACTATGCCGATGTAGACCACTTGGGCTCTTATCGCAAAGACCTGACTTACAATCAAAAACATATTGATAGCGTACTGGCTCTCGACCTGGTAGATGTGGAAGCTATCAAGAAAGCGAATTTCCGTGTAGCTATCGACTGTGTAAACTCTGTAGGAGGTATTATCCTTCCGGAACTTCTGGAACGTCTGGGTGTGAAACATGTAGAGAAACTCTATTGCGAACCTACCGGAAACTTCCAGCACAACCCCGAACCACTTGAAAAGAACCTGGGTGACATCATGAACCTGATGAAAGGTGGAAAAGCGGATGTTGCATTTGTTGTAGACCCGGATGTTGATCGTTTGGCTATGATCTGCGAGAACGGTGTCATGTACGGTGAAGAATATACATTGGTTACTGTAGCTGATTATGTATTGAAGCATACTCCGGGCAATACGGTTTCTAATTTGAGCTCTACCCGTGCTTTGCGTGATGTAACCCGCAAATACGGTATGGAATATAGCGCCTCTGCTGTAGGAGAAGTAAATGTAGTCACCAAGATGAAAGCAACGAATGCTGTAATTGGCGGTGAAGGAAACGGTGGAGTGATCTATCCTGCCAGCCATTACGGACGTGACGCTTTGGTAGGTATCGCTTTATTCCTCAGCCATCTGGCTCACGAAGGGAAGAAGGTGAGCGAGCTTCGTGCTACTTATCCTCCTTATTTCATAGCCAAGAATCGGGTAGATCTGACACCGGAAATCGATGTGGATGCTATCCTGGCTAAAGTAAAGGAAATCTATAAGAACGAGGAAATCAATGACATCGACGGTGTGAAGATTGACTTCGCTGATAAGTGGGTGCACCTGCGCAAGAGCAATACGGAACCGATTATTCGTGTGTACAGCGAGGCTTCGACCATGGAAGCTGCTGAAGAGATCGGTCAGAAAATTATGGATGTAATCAATGAACTAGCCAAGTAACAGCAATCAACTAGCTTTGAGCATAATAAGAGAGGGAGGACTAATAAACGAGTCCTCCCTTTTTTCATGCCTTTCTGAGATACCTATTTGTTAATGTTAGGTTTGTAACCGCTGAAGGCGAAAAAAACTTTTGGTAATTTGCTACCGAAAATATACCTTTGTGCATATTATTATCTGATTACTTTCCAAAATGCTATGAGAATACGCCTGATTCTAGTTTTTATCACATTGATTTGTCCATTGATTAGCATAGCTGACAATGTAAAGGATGCCTATCTTTTCCAAAAGGTGGACTACCAGCAGGGATTGTCCAATAGCGCCGTACTTTGTCTTTTTCAGGATAATGAGGGATTGATGTGGTTTGGTACCTATGATGGGGTAAATTGTTACGATGGGAAAAGTATGGAAGTGTTTCGTTCAGACTTTTCGGAACAAAAGACGCTGAGCAATAACATTATTCATTCTATTCAGCAGGCAGACAGCAGTTGCTTATGGATAACTACACATTTGGGAGCCAATCGTTTTTCGAAGGATTCACGGCAGGTAATCTGCAATTACGAATTTGACACTGATTTCGTGATTCATTCCAACCATGCAGGTAATACATGGGCGTTGAGTTATGACTGGATTGCCTATTACAATACCCACCATCGCCGTTTTGTACGGATTCCGATGCCCGATATTAAAATGCTGAAAGTAGATGTTCGCGCGTTTGTTACCGACGAAGGTGAATTATACCTTTTCCCTTATGAAAGCGGTGACCTGTATCGTTTCTCTTTAAACTCTTTCGATCAGGATACCTTGTCTACGCGTCTCACTACTACTCCCTCACATTTTCACTCCAAGCAGATACAGTATGTCTGCTATCAGAATGGTGTATTCTGTTTCTATGATTCGGATTATGATCTTTTTGTGTATGATATATCAAGAAAGTCTAAGATTTACATCCGTAACATTGGTGAGATGGTTCATAAATATGGGCAAATAACGGGAATTGTACCTTTCTATGAGGATATTGTTATCGCATTCCAGACGAATGGTCTGATTCGCTTGCGTCTTTCTCAAAAGTATGCAGAGGAGATTATCGATCAGAATATGCGTATTTATGGTATTTATAATGACTCCCGGCAAGGGGTACTGTGGGTAGGAACCGACGGGCAAGGAGCCATTATGTATTCCAAGAAGTATTCTATTGCCACTAATCTGATGTTAAACAGTTTCTCACCTAATTTGACCCGTCAGGTAAGGTCGATAATGACCGACAAATACGGGGGACTTTGGTTTGGAACCAAGGGAGACGGACTGCTGCATGTGAAAAACTATCGGGACGGGGTACACGCATCCAACACAGAGGTTTACTCGCTGGATAAAAAGCAGAATGCGATGTCGTATGTCAAGCAGAACAGGGAATTTCAGGTATACTCCATGTTGGAGAGCCGTTATAGGAATGGATTCTGGGTTGGAACCGGCTCTTCGGGCTTGTGCTATTATTCTTTTGATAATGGAAAGTTGCATGAACTTTCAAATAGGGAAACAGGAACTGGAGGAGAAGTGGCAGAAGTGCATTCCATCTTTGAGGAAAGCGACAGTGTCCTTTATCTGGCGACTTCGGGTAAAGGTTTTTATAAAGTAATAGTAGATAACAGTAAGCAGGACGTTCAAATCAAATCGTGGAAGAATTATCGTTTTTACCATGAGCAACAAGAGCTTAACCTTTTTTATAGTATGGTGCCACAAGGAGATTCCCTGTTGTGGCTGGGAAGCAGGCAAAAGGGATTGATACGTTTTGACCGGAAAACGGAAGAGTATCAGATCTATTCCCTGAATGAGATTCTGCATAAATCTGTAGACGATATTCTCTGTTTGCACTGGCATGGAGAGCAATTGTATGTGGGCACTACCTCCGGCTTGGTGCGCGTTACTTTTAAAGAACGCAAACTGGAAGCGGATTATATCGGTCGTGAACAAGGGTTGCTTAATGACATGATTCATAGTATTCTGGAAGATGCCAACGGGCTGCTGTGGCTGGGTACGAATCGCGGACTGATCAAATTCAATCCGGAAAATTCATTTTCTCATGCCTATTATTACAGCGGAGGCATTCAGATAGGAGAGTTTAGCGATGATGCATATTACCGTTGTCCATATACCGGTTGTCTTTTCTTCGGAGGAATCGACGGATTGCTCTACCTTGATAAGAAGGTGTCGGCAGCACCGGAATATTATCCGGAAATATTATTGCGTAAGCTGATCATAGAAAAGACATTTGTCAATTTGCAAGACCATTATTTGCCGGACAGGAAAGGGCTGCGGATGCAGGGAGCCAATCTTTCGTTTTCTTTATTCTTTGTTGTACCTGATTATGCCAGTGGTGGCGATGTGGAATACTCGTATATGCTCGAAGGTTATGATAAGGACTGGGGAGCTTTCAGCAGTGTGAATGAAGCATCCTATTTCAGCGTCCCGTCCGGAGATTATCTGTTTAAGGTTCGCTATAAGAAAGATGTGTTTGCTACAGAATACAAGACCTTCACGATTCCCGTACACATTCTGCCCCCTTGGTATCGCACAGTGTATGCGTACATTGTTTATATACTATTGGGTATCGTATTGGTAATGTATGTGATTCATCTTTTCCGCAAGTATTTTCGTCATGAACGGATGATGAAGAAACTGCTGGAGTCGGAAAATCGAAATATATCTCTGGCGGCGGATAGTTATCAGGCGCGTGAGGTGCTCAATACTTGTACTCTCATTTATCAGGCTTGTGATCAGCTAAACGACAAGAATATCTCCTCTGAAGGACATGCAGAGAAAATAGGTCAGATTCGTGAATCCGTGATGTCCTTGCTCTTTGGGTGTGGGTTGGGTGATGAATGTTTCCGTTTGTTGTCGTCGCTGCATTTTTCGGTTTCGGGGCGTTTGTCTCTTTTGAAGTTGGCGGAAGAGGTGCTTCAAGTACTTGAAAAAGAAGGCCATGATGTCTCTTCGATACAGTTAGACATTCCGGAAAATTTCACTTATCCCGCCTATAAGAATGCGTTACGTTGTATCCTTTATTTCAGTTACCTTTATATTTCCAGTTGTAAGACAGAGAAGGTATCGGTGACGGTGACAGAAGAAGCAGGTTGTATGATGCTGACATTTGTTTCTCCAGATGAAACAGTGAAAGGATTGAAGGATGTATTGTCCGGAGAAGAACTCTTGTCTATCAGGGCGAAAGATTCGGATGATATGTTCAGGATACGGACCATGCAACGTTTCGTGTTTTCTGCATTGAAGCAGCAGAATAGTGTGATGCGCTATATAACCCCTGTAGGGCAGGATAATCAGTTGACTATCACATTCGATCCGGTTGTTGTGGCAGAGCAGAATGAAGTGAGAAAAACAGTTTTGTTGTTGGAAGACAGGGAAGAGATCGTCTGGTTGATCAGTGCGTTACTTTCCGATGAGTATGAAGTCCGTTCAGTGCGGAGTGTGCAGTTGGCATTTGACGAGATGCATAAGTCCGCACCGACTTTATTTCTGGTGGATATGCTTATGTATGCCGATGCGGAAAGTACCTTTATAAAGTATGTCAATAAGAATCGTTCTATGTTGTCGAAGACAGCGTTTATTCCGATGTTGACATGGAAAGTCAGTGCGTCTATGCAGCGGGAGTTGATTCTATGGGCAGATTCTTATATTGTTCTTCCTTATGATATACCATTCCTGAAAGAAACGATCCATAAAGTGATTTATGGCAAGCGGGAAGCCAGACAGATTTATATGGAAGACCTGGAAGGCTGGGCAGATTCTATTGTTTGTACCACTACGGAACAGGCGGATTTTGTCAGGAAGTTCTTGCAGGTCGTGGAGCAGAATCTGGATCGTGAAGATTTGGGCTCCACGTTTGTGGCAGAACAAATGTTGATGAGTTCCCGTCAGTTCTACCGGAAGTTTAAGGAGATTTCGGGTATGTCACCCAGCGATTTGATTAAAGATTACCGGATGGAGAAGGCCGCCCGTTTGTTGCAGAACGAGGAACTGTCTATTCAGGATGTAATTTCCGATGTAGGTATATCCAGTCGTGCTTACTTCTACAAAGAGTTTACCCGTAAGTTTGGCGTAACTCCTAAGGTATATAGAGAGAAGCTTTTAGGGAATGACACTCATAAAAATCAGGAGTGAACAGCCAGGAAGCGGTCTGGTATTAGTTGCCAAGAAATAAATTCCCATGCTGATCTGTGCTGCTTTTTAAGGTTGGTCTCCTTTGTACTCTCTTTTGTTTTCCATTATTTATTATTCTGATATATAGGGTATTATCCAGTACTCTATTTTACCATCTGTACTTTAAACAGACATTTTTTCTCTTCTCTGTTTTTTGGCGCACAGGAGTATCTCATTTCTTTGGCTATTCCTTTAATTTGCGTCAACGTATTAAACGTATTTGGTAACCTTATTATTATTAATTAAAAACAAGTAGTATGAATTTGTTTGGAATGAAAAAACATCGCATCAGGTCATTATGGCTACTACTATTGTTACTTACGTGTAGTGTAACAGTATGGGCGCAAGGAAGTTCCGTCACAGGCCGTGTCTCTGATGAAAAAGGAGAACTGCTCATAGGGGTGAGTGTTCAGGAAAAAGGTACAACGAATGGTACCATTACCGATATGAATGGTCAGTATACCTTGAAGCTTTCAACAGGGAATCCTATTCTGCTCATATCTTATATAGGATATAAGCCGCAAGAGGTAAAGGTAGCAAAGCAAAAAATCGTAGATGTCGTTTTGGTGGAAGATGTGTCGTCACTGGATGAAGTGGTAGTAGTGGGTTACGGCAATCAGCGTAAAGTATCTGTGGTAGGCGCTCAGTCTACGATGGATGTGAAAGACATTAAGATGCCTGCTGCAAGTCTGTCTTCTGCTATTTCCGGACGCATTGCCGGGGTGGTTGCCGTTCAGCGTAGCGGCGAACCCGGTCACGATGAATCGGATATCTGGATTCGTGGTTTATCTTCCTTGCTCGGACAGAGTTCCAGTCCCCTTGTGCTCGTTGATGGGGTAGAACGTAGTTTCAACAATATCGACCCTGAAGATATCGAATCGTTTACAGTGCTGAAAGACGCTTCCGCAACTGCAGTATATGGTGTACGTGGTGCCAACGGAGTCGTAATCGTGAAAACCAAACCCGGTAAAGTAGGCAAACCACAGTTTAGTGTGGACTATTACGAAAGTTTTACCCGCCTGACCAAGAAAGTAGATATGGCAGATGCCTACATTTACATGGATGCACGCAACGAGGCGCAGATGAATACAAGCGGTACACTTAAATATTCGGCTGCTTATATCGAAGCGACAAAGAAGGCCAACGGTTTATTGCCGAATGACAATCCCCGATTGTATAATCCTTACCTGTATCCGGCCATCGACTGGGCAGATAACCTGTTCAATGACTGGGGACACAACCGTCGCGGGAATATTAATATCCGTGGTGGTGTACCTAATGCAAACTATTATGCTTCATTGAGTTACTACGGAGAAACCGGTATGACCCGCAACTTCAAGCTGGAGAACTACAATACTCAGATGAAGTACGACCGTTATAACTTCACCTCCAATCTGAATCTGAAGCCGACTTCCAAGACGACGGTTGATCTGGGTTTTTCCGGTTATCTGGGACAGGGACACTATCCGCAGAGCAGCACCAGTTCGCTGTACGCAGCCTGTATGGATGTGAATCCGGTTATTTATCCTTTGTTGCTGCCCAACGGTACCGTGTCCGGTATCAACTCACAGCAAAAGTTCAACCCTTACGGTCTGCTGGCTCGCGGAGGTTATTATGATGAATTTTCCAGCCAGTTAAATTCTAATATCCGCGTGAAGCAGGACTTGGATTTCTGGAAGTGGAGCAAAGGACTTTCCGCTTCTGCCATGGTAGCTTTCGATACTTACAATTCACGTAAGAGAAAGTATAACCGGAATGAACCGATGTACACCTTTGCCGGTAAAACGGATGAAAACGGAATCTGGATAGAAGACACCTTGTTTGATGAAGAAACAGGCGATTACCTCTACTCGGTGCTGAAAGAAGCGGATGGTAGCCTGTCACTTCAGACACCGGAGCAATGGAGCAGCCGCACGGTGTATACAGAAGCATCCTTGAACTATGACCGTAGTTTCGGTGCTCATCGGGTAGGAGGTCTGTTGCTTTACAATCAGAAAGTATATTGGGATTTGAATGCGACGGATGTCATTGGCGGTATGCCTTACAAGCAACGCGGTTTTGCCGGACGTGCTACTTATTCATGGAACGACCGTTACTTCGCAGAATTCAATCTCGGTATCAATGGTTCGGAGAACTTCAGTCCGGGCAAGCGTTATGGTGTCTTCCCTGCTTTTGGTCTGGGATGGGCAGTCTCCAATGAATCTTTCTGGAATCCGGTCCGCAAATACATTTCCTTCCTCAAATTCCGCTATACGGACGGATGGGTCGGCAGTGATACCGCAACAGGCAGACGCTTCATGTATCAGGGGGTGTTCACCGGTCTGACAGGAACCATGTTCGGAACCAATTATACAAGTGCCAACGGTTATGGAGAAGAAAAGTATGGTGTAAATGTCACTTGGTCTAAATCCAGAAAGCAAGACTTGGGTATCGATATCAAGTTCCTGAATGATAATCTGTCCTTTGTAGTCGACTTTTTCAAGGAACGTCGCGACAACATCTTCCTGCAACGCAGTACAATCCCCAGCTACGCCGGATGGATCGAAAACCCTTATGCTAATCTGGGTGTCGTAGAAAATAAAGGTATAGAGCTGGCGATGGACTATACACAACGGCTGGGTAAGAAGACATTCCTTACGGTACGTGGCAATCTGACTTTCAATAAAGACAAGATTATAGAGAACGACGAACCGCCGGTAGACTATCCTTGGATGGAGACACGCGGTACGAATGTAAATGCGACTTGGGGATTCATAGCCGATGGGCTCTTTACCAGTCAGGCGGAGATTGAAGACCATGCTACCCAGTTCGGGACAGTACATGTAGGCGATATCAAATACCGTGACTTGAACGGGGACGGGGTGATCGACAACTATGACAAGACCGTCATCGGACGCGGTGATGTCCCCAGAATCTATTACGGATTCGGTGCCGACCTACAGATCGGAGACTTTTCTATCAGCGCCCTGTTTCAGGGAACCGGACAGGCCGACCGCTATCTGGACGGCATTTGTATCAAGCCTTTCTGGGATGACGAAGGCCGTGACAATGTCTTTGCCAACATCCACGACCGCTGGAGTCCCGACGATCCGACCAATCAGGATGTGTTCTATCCGCGCATGTATGTTGGCAGTGACGCCAACACGAATAATGTTCAGAGAAGTTCGTGGTGGGTGAAAGACGTCAGCTTCCTGCGTCTGAAGCAACTGAACATATCCTATAATATACCGAAAAAGCTGCTGGACAGATGTTTCCTCAAAAGTGCAAGCGTCTACCTCATGGGTACGAATCTGCTTACCTTCTCTAACTTCAAGCTGTGGGATCCGGAGCTGAACTCGAGTAATGGAACAGCTTATCCGAATGTATCCAGCTATTCGGTCGGAGTCAAGTTTAGTTTTTAACCCTAAAGTCAAATAATCGTTATGAAGAATAGAATAAAACAATACCTGTTGGCTGCATCGATGTGTGTCGGACTGACTGCTTGCAGTGATTTCTTTGAACCGATTCCCGGTGTGCAGTTTGGACTGGACGAAACGTTTGCCTCCAAGCAAAGGACGGAAGAATATCTGAACAATGTATACAGCTACGTGCGTGAAGTGACAGATGCCATTCATCCGAACACCTACGGAGGTATCTTTACGGAAGCATCTTTGGACGGAGCAAACCGCTGGAACAAAACGTATGCGGAATGGACCAACGGCTCCTTTAACTCCGCTTCAGCTCAGGCAAGTGAATACTTTTCAAAGTACTATCAGGCAATAGCCAAAGCAAGTACGTTCATCCAGAACGTAGATAAATGTACAGAAGCCGCCGCCTCTACACGTGGAAAGTGGAAATCGGAAGCACGTGCATTGCGGGCATACTATTATTTTGAATTGCTGCGCCTTTACGGTCCTATTCCGTTGATTGGCGAAGATCCCATTCCTTTGGACGCTTCCTTGGAAGAACTGATTAAAGAACGTAATTCGGTAGACGAATGCGTAAACTTCATTGCTACGGAATTGCAGAGCGCTATTGATTCCGGCGATTTGCTCCAGAGAGCCGGGAAGGCAAACCTGGGACGTATGGATGTCGCCACTTGTATGGCACTCAAGGCAAAGCTGTACCTCTATTGGGCAAGTCCGCTTTTCAACGGAAATACGGATCAGGCGTCAGTCAAGAATAAAGACGGCAAACAACTTTTCCCTCAGACCGAAGATAACTCCAAATGGACTCAGGCACGCGATACATATGAACGGTTTATGACCTTCGCAACCGGACAGGGATACAAGCTGACCGAGGTCTATACGAATGGAAAACTGGACCCTTATGCTTCGTGCAGGGCTGCGGGCGAGTTTTTCACCACAACCTGGGAAGCTGTTGATGAACTGATTTTTGTGAAGCTGAGAGATTTGTACGACTATACCTACTGGGTATGCCCTAAGTTTACCGACTTCCAGGATACCGATGTGACTGGCGGCGGTGGCTATTATACAACACAGGAAACGGTAGACCTGTTCTTTACGAAAGACGGACTGACCATCGAAGAAGATCCCGGCTATGACAAATTCGAGGGCATACCGAGCGCCAACAACTTCACATCCGGAAGATATTATGACCCCAATAACCCTTCCCGTCTTTACTTTGACGCCGATAAGTCCAAAGTGCTGAAACAGTGGAAAGACCGTGAACCGCGCTTTTATGTGAATATTACCTATAGCGGCTCTATCTGGCTGAACGAAGGTAAGTACAATGAGGAAATGCGCACAGACTTCACCAACGGTGCAAACGGAACCTGCGGCAAGTCCAAAGCCTCCGGCGACTGTCCGGATTCGGGATACTTGATCCGTCGGGGTGCGAAAGCTTCTAACAATAACGGCTCGAAACACTTCTCTCCGGTACTTCGTCTGGCAGATATGTATTTGGGATATGCCGAAGCACTTTGTATGTGCAGCGATCTCGATAATGCCCTGACTTATCTGAATAAAATCCGTGTCCGTGCAGGCATTCCCGAATATACATTTACCGCAACAGCCGGCAAAATAACCTGTCCGAAGACACAGACCGATCTGCTGAACCGTATCCGCCGCGAACGTCTGGTTGAACTAGTCTTCGAATGGAACCGCTATTTCGATGTGCGTCGCTGGAAAGTGGCGGAAGGACAGAATGATCCCGAACATTGGATCTATCCGGCATATCACACCGGAGGCGAAGGAGGCAAAGTATACGGTATGAATATGGACAAGGATTATCCGGCATTCTTCGAAAGGACCTCTTTTGAGACTCGTGTAGCATTTACGAAAAAGCAATATTTCATGCCGATACCTTATGATGACCTCCGTCGTATCCCGTCACTGGTACAAAACTTAGGATGGTAATACGATATTCGAACAATAACGCTTAAACAAGAAGATTATGAAACATTGGAAAGATATAGCTTTCGGGTTGTTTGTCTCACTGACACTGGCTGCCTGCTACGGTGAGGAAGACAGCTTCGCAACTCCTGACATCTATAAAGATTATCAGCCTGTACTGAAAGACGGGAATACCGTAGCCGGATATGCGGCTGCCCCTCTCAAAGAGGCGAAATATGATGAGGTGCTGAATGAACTTTACCTCACGTGGGACGGCAGTAACTCCGGCTGGGAAAAGAGAGATGAATATGTGGGAGTGGAAGTAGAATTCAACTCCCTGCTCTCCGGCAAAAAGATAAAGCGCGTCATGATCCCGAATGTCGGTGATTTTGGCAACCTGACTGTGAAAAGGCGGGATTATGGCAACGAGCCGACCACTCTGCGTCTGAGTAAATATCGTACAGTAGTGGTTACAGACCGTTACGGTGTAGAGGAACTTCGTTTCCGTTCTATCTACAAAGATGCCGACGGTGCCCGGCAGACAAGTGACTGGACGAATCTGAGCGATCAGGCGGATAAGTATGAACTTCAAGTGGATATGAACTATGCTGCCTGGCAGTATTTTAAAACCAGCCAGGCGACACAAGTTCAGATTTCCTTTGAGAGTGATTCGGAGATACGTCCCGTTTCTGCATTGTATAATCTGATAGGTAACGGAGATGAGGCTGCTACTCAGGAAGAGTTCCGGAAATGGTATTATATGGATTGTGCGGCTATGTCATTCGACCCCTATAATCTGGCTTTCGACCCTTACGGCAAACTGCGTGTCTTTATCAAGAAAGACCAGACCGGAGGAGCGTATGCGATAGATTACCCCACCCATAACGAAGGAAGAGGTATTGTTTATCCGGCTTCGGAAAGCAATCCGAACGATGCGTGGTGGAAACTGCCGGACATGCAGCATGTGTTCATGCACGAGATGGGACACTGCGTGCAGTGGATGCCCAAACAAGGAAAATATATCATGGAAGGTGTGCAGGATTGTGACCGACAGGGGTATCAGGAAGGATGGCCGGACGCTGTGAAAGTAGCGAGCAAAGGATATATTCTGGCTACGCAAAAAGAAGAGTATCAGGCCGCTATCGCCAAGTCTTACCGGAATCCGCAGAGTGATAAATACTTTGTCTGGCAGGTTGACTATAATACTTCCGGTGCTTTTATGAGTTGGCTGCGTCTTTATAATGGCGACTTCGTACGTATGTTGCCGTGGACGGTGCTGATGGACGAACTGACCAACCAGTGGAGCCTGGAGGATGCGGTGAAGTATATCCTGAAGGAGAGCTACCCGGACCTTACGATGGAAGAACTCTGGAACGAATACAAGACAGAGGTGGAAGTGTTCCTGCAAAATAACTAATAGAGCAACCTTTAAAAAAAAAACTATAATGAAGAAAGTATTATTTGCATTAGCTGTGCTGTGCACGAGCTTTTGGAGTTGCAATACCTTGGATTTGAATGACGTGGGCTACGGAGATGGTGACCGTCTGAAGGCTTCCTCCGTTAAAAAAATATTGTATGGCACAGCCGATGGCTGTTGGAAAGCTGACTATCAGGGGCACGAGTTTTACTTCCAGTTTCATGAAGACGGAACAGTGACACTGGATTCGGACTTTCTGGAGATGGCGGTAGAAGGAAAAACATCATTCTCTGCCAAAGGCAAGGAAGTGGCACTGGATATTGAGAATTGCGATGTCCATCTGCAAAACCTGGGGAGTGAATTTGCAGATACCAAGTTTGTCGTATCAGAGATTCCGGCAGAAGGAGAGGCACCACAGCTGAACTTATACGGTGAATCTACCGGCAATACCATTGAACTGCAGCCGACTACACAGGCATACATCGATGGTAAAGTTGCTTCAAAAGCGGACTTTACCGAACTCTTTGAGAAAAACTTATTGGATAATCAGTCCATCTGTGACGCTTCCGGCAATTTTATCGGTTATTATAGCTTGGTACTGAATGGTGTCAATGATCTTTCTGTCAAGGTAATAACGATTGAAAACAAGGATGGAAGCGATGCGAACGGCCATACGCAATATTATGAATCTAAACTGACGAAAGAAGGGCAAATCTTCAAACTGGACACGCCGGTAGAACAGATTAAATCGGTGAACGGAGCCACTTATGCCTTCAAAGCCATTGATTGCACCGGTGATGCGGTGGCGGTAGACGGTATGTCAAATGTAACCCTGACCTCCAACAAGGGAGCGGTCAATGACTTCGACTATGTGACTTCCGGAGGAAAATTCACACTCGGAAAAGCGCAGGATCACGGTGCCGCTTGTGATGAAATATGGGCGGGAACAGGCGGACAGGCTACAAGCTCCGGTGGAACAATCGCCGATATAAATGCCATGAGCTATGATTTCGGATGGAGTGGAAGCGCGAAGCAAAGACCGCTCGTTATCTGGACATGGTGGTTTGCAAACCTCGCTTTCCCGAGCAGTGAAGAAGGAGCAAGCATCCTGATGAATAATTCCGATAAAGACCGTGTCTTGTTTAAGAACATATCCGGCAGCGGACAGACTTGCGGCGGCGGTACTCTTAACGCGACTGAAGTAGCTGAGATAAATGCCTACTGTAAAGACCTGATAGATACCTGGTTCAATGAGAAAGGGCTTTTTGTTGTTCGTCACGACCGTCAGAGTGCAGGAGATAAATTCTACATCTATCTTTTGTGTCCCGATACGGAAGCCACTTCGAAAGGTGGAATGTGGATGAAGTATCAGAGAGACTGAGAATGAATGTGAATAAGATAGTATAAGCTAATGATGCTAACGTACTTAACTAATTAATAATTAATAAATGAATAGATGATGAAAAGACTGTTTTTACTGATGATCCTGGGTGTAACTTCGGTGTTATGCCTGAATGCTCAAACTAAGTCGTTGCACCAGCTGCAACAGGAATTCGTTGATTTACGCTGTGGTATGTTCATTCATTTCAACATGCCGACCTTCTTTAATGAGGACTGGCCGGACCCGGATGCTGCTCCCGAGCTTTTCAACCCTGTCAGGATGGACTGCAAACAATGGGCAAAAGCGGCAAAATCAGCCAACATGACCTACGGATGTCTGACAACGAAACATCATAGCGGTTTCTGTATATGGGATACTAAAACGACCGATTATAGTGTAATGAGCAGCCCGTTCAAACGTGACGTGGTAAAAGAATATGCCGACGCATTCCGTGCCGAAGGGATGAAAGTGATGCTCTATTATTCGATCCTCGATACGCATGCCCGGCTGCGTCCCAAGTGTATAACTCCGCAGCATATCGAAATGATCAAGGAGCAACTTCGCGAACTGTTGACCAACTATGGTGAAATAACAGCTTTGATCATTGACGGTTGGGATGCCCCGTGGTCACGTATCTCTTACGATGACGTACCTTTTGAAGATATTTATCGTCTGGTCAAATCAATCCAGCCCAACTGTCTGGTGATGGATTTGAATGCAGCGAAATATCCTGCCGAGGCTTTGTTTTACACGGATATCAAGTCTTACGAACAAGGAGCCGGACAGCATATCTCGAAAGATACCAACCGTCTGCCTGCCTTGTCTTGCCTGCCGTTACAGCAGAACTGGTTCTGGAAAGAAAGTTTCCCGACTACCCCTGTGAAGTCTCCGGCACAAATGGTCAATGATAATATCATCCCGATGGGCAAATCCTATTGTAACTTTATCCTGAACGTAGCTCCCAACAGAGACGGCTTGATGGATGCCAACGCCTTGAAAGCTCTGAAGGAAATAGGTAAACTGTGGAAGAACGACGGTCGTGTAGCAACGGTTCCCGAAGCGGATGCTCCTATTATATCTTCCAACATTGCCAAATATCAGCCTGCCGAAGGTACATGGAGCAGTGACTATGCTATCATGGACTTTGCCAATGACGATGATTTCGGGACCTGCTGGAATTCTAATCCTGAAGTGAAAGTGCCCTGGTATTCGGTTACTTTTGAGCGCGAGAAATCTTTCAATATGGTGGTTATTACGGATCGTAACAATGACCGTTTGCAGGAATACCGTCTGGAATACCGTGCGGGTGGTACATGGAAACCCCTTTACGAAGGTAAGGCTCCTACCGGTCTGCGTGTGAAAATCCACCGTTTCGATACGGTTTGGGGAGATGCGGTACGAATGACTGTCTTAAACTCTAATGGTACTACCTCCATTGCAGAGTTCGGGGTATATTGTGAGAGAAGATGATGAATTTATCTTAGAGTTAAATCATTGATTTTATATAGAATCACCATCAGGTAAAGTCGTGTTTTTTGATGGTGATTCTATTTCATCCAACTCTTTATCGTACGTCCGTACTTCCCTTTTTGTGGGACTTGCGTGTAGAATAATATTTGGATTTAGGCCAAACATTTGTATCAGCTTTCTAATGGTCTATCCGATGGCTTTTGTTACTTTTCTTACTTATTAATGTCTCATTTATATTATATTTAGTATATTTGTTCCCGCTTTATCTAATAAGACATGAACAATAACACTTGCTATTAATATAATGAGAAGATGTCTGATATTATGCCTTTTTACATTTATTAGTTCGTTGGTCTGTTGGGCTGATGCGGGTAAAGATGCTTATCTTTTTCGGAAAGTCGATTATCAACAAGGGCTTTCTAATAGTGCTGTGCTTTGCCTCTATCAGGATAAAGCAGGGCTGATGTGGTTTGGCACTTATGATGGCGTGAATTGTTATGATGGGAAAGGTATCGAGGTCTTTCGTTCTGATTTCTCAATGAAAAAGACGTTGAGTAACAATGTCATTCATTCTATTCAGCAGGCAGATAGCAGTTGTTTGTGGATTACTACACATTTGGGAGTTAATCGTTTTTCGCAAGATTCGCGTCAGGTAGTGGGATATTATGATTTTACAGGTGATTATTATCTGCATTCCAATCCGAAAGGAGATACTTGGGTAGTAAGCGATGAAGGAATCTTTTATTATAATACTTATCATAAAAAGTTTGTCCATCTCAAAAATATAGAGACTCCTGTCGAGAATATGGATCAGCGTGCTTTTGTCACGGATGATGGTGTCTTATGGACTTTTCCACGGAATACAGGTAGTCTGATTCAATGTTCATTAGATGGCTTTGACCGGGATACATTGTCTGTCCATCCTACTGTTTCATCTTCTGATTTTCATGCAAAACCTATCGATAATGTATTTTATCAGAATGGCATTCTCTGTTTTGTGGATGCAGAGCGGGATCTTTATGTATATGATATTTCCAGAAGGTCTAAAATCTATATTCGTAACCTTTCTTCGTTGGTGCAACGATATGGGAAAGTTGTGGGAATTGTTCCTTTTTATGAAGACATTATAATTGCTTTTCAAACCAATGGTTTAGTACGTTTACGCACCTCGAAAAAATATGAAGAAGAAGTGGTGGACCGTAATGTACGTATATATGATATTTTCCGCGATCCTCATCAGAATATTCTTTGGGTAGCTTCTGATGGGCAGGGAGCTGTCATGTACGCTAAGAAGTACTCGATAGCCACTAATCTGATGCTTAGCAAACTATCATCCAATCTAAGTCGGCAGGTACGTTCTGTCATGACAGACAAATATGGCGGATTATGGTTTGGCACGAAAGGAGATGGACTTTTGCATGTACATGACTATGAAGGTGGTATGGATGCTTCTGCTACTACAGTTTACTCTCCAGTAGGCAGGCAGGATGCCTCATCTTATACCCGTTGGAATAGAGAGTTTCAAGCATACTCATTAAAACAAAGCCGTTATATGGATGGCTTTTGGGTAGGATCGGGTAATCCCGGACTGTTTTACTATTCTTTTGCAGATAAGGCCTTGCATTGTGTTGAGGATAAGTCTGTAGATCCTGTTATCGAAATACATGATATCTATGAAGAGAATGACAGCGTACTCTATGCGGTTACGGCTGGGGTCGGATTTCGTAAATTGATATTGGAGAGGAAACAAGGGGAAATTCACCTCAAATCGCAAAAGCGTTATCATTTCTTTTATGAACAAAAAGAGATAACCATGTTTTATCCTATGTTAGCTGAAGGAGATTCCATTCTTTGGTTGGGAAGCCGGGAAAAGGGGCTAATTCGATTTGATAAACAGACAGAAGAATATAAAGTCATTTCTTTGAAAGAAATATTGCATAAATCTGTTGATGATGTACTTAGCCTGCATCGTGCTAAAGATGGTAGGATGTATGTAGGAACAACATCAGGACTAGTGTGTTTGACCTTTAATAAGAAACAAATCAGTGCCTCCTATATCGGTAGAGAACAAGGGTTGCTTAATGATATGATTCATGGCATATTGGAGGATGCAAATGGTTTTTTATGGCTTGGCACTAATCGTGGGCTTATTAAATATAATCCCAAAAACACTTCTTCGCATGCTTATTATTATGCCGCCGGTGTGCAGGTGGGCGAGTTTAGTGATGATGCCTATTATCAATGTCCTTATACCGGACGTCTTTTCTTTGGAGGTATTGACGGTTTGCTTTATCTGGATAAGGAAGTGGCGACAGCTCCGGAATTCTATCCGAACATATTATTGCGTAAGCTAATGATCGGACGTAAGGAGGTTAATCTGGGGGATTATTATACCGATGGTGGCAAAGCGTTAAGTTTTAAAGGAGCGAAGGCTTCTTTTTCCCTTTCTTTTGTTGTTCCAGACTTTCTTACTGGAGGTGATGTGGAGTACTCCTATATGCTGGACGGATTTGATAAAGACTGGACCTCGTTTAGTAGTATAAATGAAGCATCGTATCTGGAAATACCTTCGGGTAGCTATGTTTTAAAGGTCCGTTATAAGAAAGATGTATTTAATACGGAATATAAGGTATTTTCTATCCCTTTGTACATTCTTTCGCCTTGGTATCTTTCTACGGTAGCCTATGTCATTTACTTGCTGTTTTTTATATTAATAGCCGGTTATCTGATTCATTTATTAAGAAAATATTTTCTCCAGAAGCGTATGATGCAGCGGCTGTTGACAGCAGAAAGCAATGAAGCTCTACCGGAGTCCGCCAGTCTTAATCGTGAGTTACTGAATCGTTTTACGTCCATTTATCGTTCTTGTGATCAGTTGCGTGCGGAAAATCTCCCTTATGAACAGCGTCTCAGAATTATGGAGCAGGTACACGAGACGGTTATTGCAACTCTTTTCCGTCCGGGAACTTTGGCTGTAGAGGAACTTAAGTCATTTTTCCCTACGGAATATGCGATTACTGGTTGTATGTGCATGAAAGAGCTCTCTATAGAAGTCTTGCATGTGTTGGAAGGACAGGGCGTTGATATATCTTCTGTAAAACTTGCTATACCAGAACACTTTGTTTATCCTGTTTATAAGAATGCTTTACGCTGTATGCTCTATTGGTGTTACCTTTATATTGGCGGAGTAAAACATAAGTCGGATATTGTAGTGGATGTGAAGGAAGAGGAAGGACGGATGTTGCTGCAGTTCTCTGCTGTAGATGATACTCTGAAGGAATTATATAAGCAACTTTCCGGTTCGGAAGAAGAGGGAAGAAGAGATAGTCAGGAAATAGAAGAGGCGATAACTACCCGCCAATTACTGTTTTCTGTGCAAGCGGCTTTGAGACAGCTAAATGTTACGCTTCACTATGCCGACAGAGAAAAGGATCATTTATTGACGTTAGCCTTTGAACCGGCTATCATCAAGGAGACTGAAGAGCATGGGAAGAAAACGGTTCTTCTGCTGGAGGATAGGGATGAAATGGTATGGCTGATAAGTGATCTCTTAGCAGATGAATTTGTTGTTTGTCCGGTGAAAAGTGTACAACTTGCATTTGAAGAAATACGTAGATCGGCTCCTGCTTTGTTACTAGTTGATATGTTGATGTATGCAAAAGCAGAGAGTGACTTCCTGGAATATGTGAATAAGAATCGTACTCAACTTTCGAAAACGGCATTTATTCCAATGTTAAGTTGGAAAGTAAGTTCGTCCATTCAGCGCGAATTGATTATGTGGGCTGATTCATATATTGTACTTCCTTATGATATTATATTTTTGAAAGAAGCCGTCAATAAAGCTATTTACGGTACTCGGGAGGCAAAGCAGATTTATATGGAAGAGCTTGGTGACTGGGCCGGACGCATTGTTTGTACTACAGAAGAACAGGCGGACTTTATCCGGAAACTGTTGCAAGTGATAGAACAAAATCTTGACCAGGAAGAATTGGGATCAACCTTAATTGCCGACCGTATGGCGATGAGTCCGCGTCAATTCTATCGCAAGTTTAAAGAAATATCCAATGCGGCTCCCAGTGACTTGATAAAGAGTTATCGGATGGAGAAGGCTGCACGATTGTTGCAGAATGAAGAACTTTCTATTCAGGATGTTATCGCTGAAGTTGGTATTTCCAGCCGTTCCTATTTTTATAAAGAGTTTACCCGCCGATTCGGAATGACGCCGAAAGATTATCGGGAGCAACTCCGATAATGCTATCCCCACTATCTTATTCTTTACTAATTGAGTTTTATGGATGTATTACCCGAATCCTTAGATCAGTAATTCCGGATAATTAAGTCTTTCGAGGTCCTTATTTATTCGTTCCACTATAGTTGGGCGCAAGAGGAACTATAGTGCTTCTTGCGTCCAACTATAGTGGAACGAAAGGGAAACTACAGTAGAACGAATGAATTTGGACTGATAAGAAATTAGTTTTTCAAAGTCTTTCGGTTAATGATTCGGGTTTTCTTCATTCCTTCTGTTCTTTGGTCGTTTGGGGTGATAGGTATATTTGAATTCATGTCTGTATAGATTTTATTTATTACTGCTTACGAATAAACTTTTTAATAAAAGTGGCGAAAATGCGGCTATTATAACTTGATACAATGTGCGCAAACTTGTGCTCTGTTTGTGCGTGAATGAATGCTATGTGTTGATATATAGATGTTTATAATGTGCTTTATTTCTCCTTTCTGTTCTATAAATGAGCATTTTCATTTTGACATAATTTTGTCACTTCTGCGGAATATTCTTAATATTAAAAGTTTTTAATTTGCCTCCGCTTATAAGAATTATATAGGCGATTGATAACCTTAGTATTAATTAAAAAAAACAAAGTAACATGAATTTGTTTGAAATGGAAAAACATCACACAAAGACATTGTGGCTATTGGCATTACTGCTAACATTTAGTACAGTAGTGTGGGCACAAGGTACTCCTGTAACAGGGCGTGTGTCTGATGAAAAAGGCGAATTGCTCATTGGAGTGAGCGTTCAGGAAAAAGGTACTACGAATGGTACCATAACAGACACCAATGGTCAGTATAATCTGAAACTGACGAGTAACAATCCCATTCTTATCGTATCCTATATAGGATATAAATCACAAGAGGTAAAAGTAGGCAAACAGAAAGTGCTGGACGTAATTCTTGCAGAAGATGTATCGTCACTGGACGAAGTGGTAGTTGTGGCTTACGGACATCAACGTAAAGTATCGGTAGTAGGTGCGCAGTCATCTATGAAAATAGAAGATATAAAGATGCCGACAGCTAATTTATCTTCTGCTATTGCTGGACGTTTGCCGGGTGTAGTAGCTGTGCAACGTTCAGGAGAACCGGGGCATGATGATTCCGATCTTTGGATCCGTGGTATTTCTACACTGGCGGGTCAGAGCTCTAAACCACTGGTATTGGTGGATGGTGTGGAACGTAGTTTCAATAATATCGACCCTGAAGATATTGAGTCGTTTACGGTGCTGAAAGATGCTTCTGCCACAGCTGTATATGGAGTACGCGGTGCTAATGGTGTAATTCTGATTAAAACCAAACCGGGTAAGGTGGGCAAGCCGCAATTCTCAGTAGACTACTATGAAGGTTTTGTGACATTGACAAAGAAACCTGAAATGGCGGATGCCTTTACGTATATGGATGCTGCCAATGAAGCGTATATGGATACTAGAGGCAGTATGTTATATTCTCCTCAATATATTGAGGCTACGAAGAAAGCCCATGGATTACTACCGAATGATAATCCACTGATGTTCAATCCTTATTTGTATCCGAACGTTGATTGGATGAACGAATTATTCAATGACTGGGGACATAATCGTCGTGTAAATGTAAGTGTGCGTGGGGGGGTACCTAATGCCACTTACTACGTTTCATTGAGTTATTATAATGAAAAAGGTCTGACACGTACCGCTGAAATGGAGAACTATGATGCTAACATCCGTTACGACCGCTACAATTATACCGCTAATTTGAACTTGAAGCCAACAGAAACGACTACTATTGATTTGGGCTTCAATGGTTTCCTTTCTATGGGTAACTATCCGCAGCAATCTACCAGTGACTTGTTTGCGTCAGCTATGGAGATTAATCCGGTCTATTTGCCGTTAATGATGCCTGATGGTTCTGTACCAGGTATCTCTACCAATGGTGACCTCCGTAACCCGTATGCCGATTTGACTCGTCGTGGTTACAAAAATGAAGCAAGAAATCAGTTGAACTCCAACATTCGTTTGACGCAAGACCTTGGTTTCTGGAAGTGGAGTAAAGGGCTTACCGCCTCTGCCATGTTGGCTTTCGACGTGCATAACAGTCGTGACCTGAAGTATAACAAGCGTGAAGATACTTACAATTTTGCCGGAACTAAAGACGAAAACGGATTGTGGAATGATGATGTATTTGATGCAGATGGCAATTATCGGTATGCACTGACCTATACAGGACATAAAGATCTTGCATTTGACCAGGGCGCTTCCGACTCTAGAAGTACTTACTTTGAAGCTTCTTTAAATTACGACCGTTCGTTCGGTTTGCATCGGATAGGTGGTCTTTTGCTTTATAACCAAAAGATTTACCGTTCGAGTTCTGATAATCTGATCGGTTCTTTGCCCTATAAGCAACAAGGCTTGGCCGCCCGTGCTACTTACTCATGGAACGACCGTTATTTTTTCGAGGCAAACCTTGGGTATAATGGTTCCGAGAACTTCAGTCCAGAAAAACGTTTCGGTTTCTTCCCTGCATTTGGTCTTGGCTGGGCTATCTCTAATGAGGCTTGGTGGGAATCTTTGCAAGAAACTGTTTCTTACTTTAAAGTGCGTTATACAGATGGCTTAGTTGGTACGGATGCTGTAACAGGACGGCGTTTTATGTACCTAGACCAGATGGCGAGCGTAGATGGTTATCGTTTTGGCGACCAGAATAACGGTGTTGGTGGTTGGGGGTTCAGCAAGTACGGAGCCAATGTCGGTTGGTCTACTTCCCGCAAGCAAGACTTAGGTGTTGACTTAAAATTTTTCAAAGACAATCTTTCGCTGACATTAGATATCTTTAAAGAACATCGTAAAGACATCTTTATTACCCGACGCGTTATTCCTGATTATTCCGGGTTCGTAGAAATGCCTTATGCTAATTTGGGAGTGGTAGACAATAAGGGTTTTGAAGCTACATTGGAATATACACAGCAACTCGGTAAGAAATGTTTCCTGACTGTCCGTGGTAACTTCTCATGGAATGAAGATAAAATTATAGAGAACGATGATCCCCGGGTACAGTATCCGTGGATGGAAAAAAGAGGAACGAACGTGAACGGACGTTGGGGATGGATCGCCGAAGGGTTATTCACTAGTGAAGAAGAGATCATGGACCATGCCAAGCAGTTTGGTGAAGGGCATCCGGGACAGATTTCGAAAGTGGGTGATATCAAATATAAGGATTTAAATGGTGACGGAGTAATTGACGATTATGATAAATGTCTGATAGGTCAGGGTGACGTACCTAAGATTTATTATGGTTTCGGTGCAGATTTACAATTAGGTGATTTCTCTGTCGGTGCGCTCTTTGCCGGAAATGCCAAGGCAGACCGTTGTTTGGGAGGAAATGCCATGTATCCTTTTAATGATGGTTCAGGTATTACGAACTTGTTTGCAAACATTACTGACAGATGGTCTGCTGACAATCCGACTAATCAGGATGTATTCTATCCTCGTTTGCATCATGGAAACAATGCGAATCAAAATAATATGAAAACCAGCACATGGTGGCAGAAAGATGTCAGTTTCCTGCGTCTGAAACAGTTGACTATTGCTTACCAACTCCCGAAGAAGTTGATTAATCAAACATTCCTGAAGAGTGCGCGTATTTATGTGATGGGTACCAACCTATTGACATTCTCTAAGTTCAAATTATGGGATCCGGAGTTGAATACCAATAATGGTACTGCTTATCCTAATGTACGTACTTATTCAGTAGGTGTGAATGTAAGTTTTTAATAATAATCAGTTAGCAAGAAGGATATGAAAAATATATTTAAAATAGGAACTTTGGCGCTGTGTTTGGTGGTCGGACTTAGTTCGTGCAATGATTTCTTCGATGCAATCCCCGGTGAACAATATGACTTGGAGGATACGTTTACTAATCGCTCGAAGACAGAACAGTTTTTGAATAACGTGTATAATTATGTGCCCGATGAAACATTAGAACGTTCTGCAAGGAATACGATGTCGGGGATCTGGACAACCGGTTCGTTGGAATGTAAGCTTTCATGGGACGGAAATAATGGTAGCGAATGGGCTTCCGGAGCCACCTATGCAGGTTCCTCATGGATAAACTTTTGGTACATCGAGTATTATAAAGGAATTTCTCGTGCCAGTACATTTATCATGAATGTAGACCGTTGTTTGGAAGCTTCGGCCGCACAACGCAAACAGTGGAAAGCGCAAGCCAGAGCTTTGCGTGCTTTCTATTACTTCATGATTTTCCGTTCCTACGGCCCATTTGTGATTTTGGGGGAAGAACCAATTCCATTGGATATTTCTACTGCTGAACTGCTGAAAGAACGTAATACGGTAGATGAATGTGTGGCTTTTATGGCAAAGGAATTTGATGATGCGGCAAATGAGCTTCCTGATAGATATGACGGATCCAATTTGGGACGTATAGACAGAGCTGCATGTAAAGCTTTCAAAGCGAAAATGTTGTTGTATGCGGCAAGTCCGCTATTCAATTGTAATCCCGATTATGCCGCCATCGTTAATCCGGAAAGTGGCAAGCAACTCTTTCCGCAAGATAAATCGCAGGAAAAAGCGAAATGGGAGGCTGCACGTGATGCTTACAAAGAATTCTTTGATGAATACGGTAACACTTTCTCTTTATATACGGAGAAGACAGCCGATGGAAAGATTGATTTCTATGAATCTTATAGAAAAGTGACATCGGGAGTTTTGTACGGTATAGAGAATAAAGAACAGATTTTCATTCGCTTGGCAGACCATGATTACCGGGCTTACGAAACCACGCCTTATCACAAGGGGTACGATGATAATAATGGTGCTTTGAGAGGTGGTCTGGGATTTGGTGTACCTCAGGAGATGGTGGACTTGTACTTTATGAAAGACGGTCGCCGGATTGTTGACGATACGAACTATAAGGAATATGAGGGGGTACCTTCTAATGAATATTTGGGATGGTCGAGTGACTATACTGACGAAGTAGTTCCTTCCAGAACCTATTTCAAGAGCAATTCGAATCAAACATTGAAACAATGGGCTAATCGCGAACCGCGTTTTTATACGAACATTACATTCCATGGTTCTACTTGGTTAAAGACAGATACTCCGCGTGGAGAAATAACCACAGAACTGACTTATAACGGTAATTCCGGTTATGCTAATGCCAATTGGGATGCCCCTTACACGGGTTATGGTATGCGTAAAATGTCTTCAAAAGAAGGACGTAGCGGGGCTAACAGGCATTGTGCAACTTTGCTTCGTTTGGCAGACATGTACTTGGGGTATGCTGAAACGTTGAGCGCTTGTGACCAACGTAATGAAGCGATTAAGTATGTAAATAAGATACGCGCCCGTGCCGGTATTCCTGGATATGGTGCGGTAGGTACTAAGGACGATAATGGATTTGCATGCATTCCTTATGAAGATACACGTGACGGAGTGGACAAACGTATTCATCGTGAACGTTTGGTTGAGCTGATGTTCGAATGGAATCATTTCTTTGATGTACGTCGTTGGAAAGTAGCCGATATGGCTGTAGGCGATGATTGGATTTATCCTAAATATCATAGAGGTGGAGAAGGCGGACCTATTCATGGTATGGCTTTCCGTTCGGATGCTCCTGCATTTTTTGAGAAGGTAGTAGTAGAAACACGTACATTTTTGCCTAAACATTACCTCTTCCCGATTCCTGACGAAGATGTACGTCGTAATCCGAAGATGGTACAAAATCTGGGATGGACAACGGAGTAATATACTCCGGATGTCCGATCTGCGAATGAATGAAAGAAATTAATGAAAAGAAAAACAATGAAGATACCTCAAATAAGATGTAGCGATGTGAATGCAGTGAAGAGAATCATTTTTCTTTTGGTGCTGCTAATTCCCTTTTGTCTGGCAGGATGTTCGTCCGACGATGATGAAGGAGATAATGGAGGAGAAGGTCCGAACGAAGATGCTCCGGTTTCTTATGTACTTGGTTCGGGTAACACGAATATGCCCTCCAGTGGTACAATTATAGCGCAATATGCTGATGCTCCTGTCGGTTCGGAAATCAGACGTTTGGTAGACGATAATGCTGACACGAAGTATGTTACTTATCATAGTAGTTTCAACATCACTTGGAATGGAAATAGTAGTAAGGCTGTCACTGCCTATTCGTTGACCTCGGCTGCCGATACTCCCGAAATGGACCCGAAAGATTGGACACTCTATGGTTCTAATGATAATACTACGTGGACAGAACTGGATGCGCAGACAAACCAACTTTTTGCAGCGAGAAAAGAAGAGAAAAGCTATGAAGTGGATAATGCAACTTCCTATCGTTACTACAGACTTTCTGTTGAAGCGAACAATGGTGGTGCTGCCACGCAGATAGCTGAATGGAAACTGGTGGCCATGCGTTCATATACGGAGAATATCAACGACTTGATTGCTAGTAAAGGTTCCAGTACGTTTAGTGCGATAACTCCGATGGGCAGACAGCATGAGAATGACAGAGAAGCTACGGCAGCAGACTTGAAATGGCTTGCCGATCCTGCTGAAGAACCTGAACCATTTGGAGATGGTGGGACGAAGATGGCTTGGAATACATTCAATGTTGTATCCATTTATCCAAATGGAAATCCTGTGATGTCTGATGTAAATCAGCGTTGGGTAGGTGACTGCTGTGCTTGTGCGGTGATTGCTTCGATGGCATACCTCTATCCCCGTTTCGTAAAACACATTATCAAGGATAATATGGACAAAACATACACAGTTACTATGTATGACCCGAAAGGAAAACAAATATCAGTTGGTGTAGGTGGCGACTATTTTATCGGTAATAGTGGCGATTTAGGTGCCTTAGGCGGCAGAAATAAAGAAGTCACTTGGGCTACGATTCTCGAAAAGGCTATGATTAAGTGGAATCAGATCTATCAAGGTAGTTCTAATGTCGGTGGTATTGGTACTGAATATGTTTCTGCTATCTTTACCGGCGACGGGGAAAGTGTAGGTTTCGGTGCAAATGCATTGATTGCCGAAGACTTGCAACGCGCGGTGGAAGTGTCGCTCAAACAGGGTAGACTGGTGATCGGTGGTTTTACAAGAAGCGGTGAACAGGTAGATCAAAATTGGCAGACGACCAGTGGGCATGCGTTTACGTTTATCTTGCCGGATGATAATACTCATCTTTTCAAGATGAGGAATCCTTGGGGAGGTACTACCGACGGTGTGATGAAAGTGAAGGATGACGGACGGATTCCGCCGATGATTGACTTACGTATTTGTGCGCCGGGAGCAGCCAAGAATTATGGAGTGGGACCGGACTTGGGAGGATATATACCTAATTTCTAATTTCAAATCTTAAAAGAAAAACATCATGAAGAAACTTATTTATATAATGTTGTCGTTGTGTTGCCTGGTTTTTTATAGTTGTGGCATGACGGAACCTTGGAAAGACTGGGAACATGAAGGTGACATGAGTGCAGACCGCTTGCGTCCTTCAGAGGTAAAAGAACTGCTGTGTGCGGCAGACGGATGGAAAATGATTTATCAAGGAGTAACGTTCTACTTTCAGTTTGATGAAGAAGGAAATGTTGCATCGGATTCAGACGAAACGTTGTTGAAGAATGAGGTTGGAACAGATTATTCTCTGGATTTCCAGGGGGAAAAAGCGGTGTTGCTTACCTTGCTGAATGGAGGAATGCTACAATATTTGAACGAAAACTCGGAGACGACATTTGTCATTACGGGGTATTCTGATTCACAAATTACAGCTGTAGGACAGACGCATGGCAAAGAAATGATCTTGACTCCGGTCTCAACTGCAGCTTTGCAACAAGCTAAGGAGAGAAAACGATTGGCCATTATTGCTTATAATAAAGCACAAGCCATGGATTTGCTTAAGGGAGAGTTGAATAATGGTGTATTTCGTAGGTCATCCTCTTCTTTCCTTGCACACTATTTGATTATTTGCGACGAGAGCAATAATTGGAAAGTGAAGATTTCTGCAATAGATAACGGTGTGGTAAAACACACAGAGTATCCGATGATAATTGATACAACGAATGATGAAAATGCAGTGTTGACTTTGGGCAGCAATGTGACGGTAGATGGGATAAGTTTGAATAAACTCTATTATAACTATTTGAATGGTGAAATTGAAACTGACAATGCTAATGTTGTATGTGATACTCGGAAGGCCTCTGATATTGCAGCATGGTATGCAGATGGTTGGAAGACCCATATAGTAGATCAGGATGAGATTCATGCAGACTTTAAGGGAATCTTCCACTCTGGTGTGGAGTTTGATGATCGTAATCCGAGAAATTTGATTGCTTGTCCGTGGAGTGGTATGGGATCTTATATTGGCTTTGCGGTTACTATGACAGCAGATAATGCTACTGGTCGTATATTCATCAGCTTGGGCGAACCATATGATTTATTCGGATGGAATAATAATCCGGCTGATTATAACCGTGTACAGCAGGATTACAGTAAATTCCTCTCTTTCTGTGTTTCGGAAGACGGCTTCTATTGGAGTTATGATGACAATGACAGTATGGTGTATGTGTTAAGTGCTACAGGCGAGCGTTGGTTTAGAATGAAGAAGTAACCAGTCTTTGAAAAAAGCAAGAAAGTAAACAGAACATAATCTCGATTACTTTCTTGCTTTTGTTTTTGTTTGTACTCTATTTGTATTTTCTTATGGGCAATTATTTGATTATTAGTAATTTAATTTGTGCTCTGTTTGACTCCTAGTTCTCTACTCTGACATTCTCGTCCGGACGTGCTTTTTGTCACGTTAGAGTATAGTTATTAATTTTCTATTGCGTTAATTTGTAACGTGAATAATAACACTCGCTAATCTAATATTAATAGTTTAACTCTTATATCATGAATAAACAGAAACTACTGTCTATCACAATGACTCTATTGTTGGGAGTCTCCTCTATCTTTGCGCAAAAGCAGCCGGTGGATTACGTGAATCCCCTGATGGGAACCGACTCCAAGATTTCGCTCTCCAACGGAAACACCTATCCTGCCATTGCACTGCCTTGGGGGATGAACTTTTGGATGCCGCAGACCGGAAAGATGGGGGACGGTTGGGCTTACACGTATGCTTCTGACAAAATCAGAGGTTTCAAGCAGACCCACCAGCCCAGTCCCTGGATCAATGACTACGGACAGTTTTCCATTATGCCGATGACCAAACAGCTGAAGATTGATCAGGACAGCCGTGCTTCCTGGTTTTCGCATAAGGCAGAGAAAGCAACTCCTTATTATTACAGTGTTTATCTGTCAGAGTATAACATGACAACGGAGATTGCCCCGACGGAGCGTTGTGCGTATTTCCGTTTTACTTTCCCCGAAGCGTCCGATGCTTATGTGGTAGTAGATGCTTTCGACCGTGGTTCGTATGTGAAGGTGATTCCTGAAGAAAATAAGATTGTAGGTTATACGACACGTAACAGTGGCGGTGTTCCGCAGAATTTCAGGAACTACTTTGTGATAGAGTTCGACAAGCCTTTTACATTTAATAAAGTATGGGCGGACTACCATCTGGTAGAGACGCATCTTGAACTGCAATCCAATCACGTAGGTGCTGCCATCGGTTTTTCGACAAAGAAAGGAGAGCAGGTGCATGCCAAAGTGGCTTCCTCATTCATCAGCCCCGAACAGGCGGAACTGAATCTGAAAGAAATCGGAAACAAAACATTCGAACAGACCAAGGAAGCCGGACGTAAAGCTTGGAATGACGTACTGGGACGTATCAAAGTCGAAGACGATGATGAGAACCGGATGCGTACCTTCTATTCTTGTCTGTATCGTTCGGTATTATTCCCCCGTATGTTCCACGAAGTGAATGCGAAGGGTGAAACGGTACATTACAGCCCTTATAACGGTGAAATCCGTCCGGGATATATGTTTACCGATACCGGTTTCTGGGATACGTTCCGTTGCCTGTTCCCGTTTGTCAATTTGATATATCCTTCAATGGGAGAGAAGATGCAGGAAGGACTGTTGAATACATATCTTGAAAGCGGATTCTTCCCCGAATGGGCGAGTCCGGGACATCGTGGCTGTATGGTCGGAAACAATTCGGCTTCCGTAGTGGCAGATGCTTTTATGAAGAATGTGACCAAAGCGGATGCGGAGAAAATGTATGAAGGTTTGCTCAAAGGAGCCAACAGTGTACATCCGAGAGTTTCTACAACAGGGCGCCGTGGATACGAATATTATAATAAACTGGGTTATGTGCCTTACGATGTAAAGATTAACGAGAATGCGGCGCGTACATTAGAGTATGCATACGATGACTGGTGCATCTACCGAATGGGTGAAAAGCTAGGGCGTCCGGCAGAAGAACTGGAACTCTATAAGAGCAGAAGCAAGAACTACCGCAACCTGTTCGACCCTGAAACAAAACTGATGCGTGGCAAGAACGCCGATGGCACCTTCCAGACTCCTTTTAATCCGTTCAAGTGGGGGGATGCCTTTACCGAAGGAAACAGCTGGCACTATACGTGGTCTGTATTTCATGATGTACAGGGACTGGCCGATTTGATGGGCGGCAGAAAGATGTTTGTCAGTATGCTCGATTCTGTGTTCAACCTTCCACCGATATTTGATGATAGCTACTACGGAGGTGTGATTCATGAAATCCGTGAAATGGAAATTGCCAATATGGGTAACTATGCGCACGGCAACCAGCCTATCCAGCACATGATTTACTTGTATAACTATGCAGGCGAGCCCTGGAAAGCCCAGTACTGGCTGCGTGAAGTGATGAACCGCCTCTACTTTGCCACTCCCGACGGTTATTGTGGTGATGAGGATAACGGACAGACTTCTGCCTGGTATGTGTTTACCGCTTTAGGCTTCTATCCGGTATGTCCGGGCAGCAATGAATATGTGATGGGTGCTCCTTATTTCAAGAAAGCGACGATCACACTGGAGAACGGCAAGAAACTGGAAATCTCCGCTCCTAAAAATAGTGATGCCAATCGTTACATCCGTTCGCTGAACTATAACGGTAAGAACTATACAAAGAATTATCTGAATCATTTCGACTTGCTGAAAGGCGGACGTCTGGTATTTGATATGGATAATAAACCGAATAAAGGAAGAGGTATTAACGAATCCGACTTCCCCTATTCCTTCTCTCGTGATAACAAGTAAGCAGGTATGAACAGGTATGAATAAGATGAAAAAGAAAGTATTGATGATGACTATGGCGGCGGTAACCTTGTCCGCCGTAGCTCAGCAACCGGTAGATTATGTAAATCCGATTATCGGGACAAACGGAATGGGGCATACCTTCCCCGGTGCTTGCACCCCTTTCGGATGGGTACAACTGAGTCCGGACACAGACACAATTCCACATAATGTGAATGGAGCTTATCAGAAGAATGCGTATGAATATTGTGCCGGTTACCAGTATCGGGATAAAACCATCGTAGGTTTCAGTCACACCCACCTCAGCGGCACGGGACATTCCGACCTGGGAGATATATTGCTGATGCCTGCTGTCGGCGATGTAAAATTGAATCCCGGACGGGCGGACCATCCGGAAGAGGGTTACCGTTCGCGCTTCGATCATGCCACAGAGAAAGCGACACCCGGATACTACGAAGTGATGCTGGACGACTATGGCATTAAAGCGCAACTGACAGCTACTCAACGGACGGGTGTACATAAATATACCTTCCCGAAAGGAAAAGACGGTCATCTGATCCTGGACCTGGTGCATGGTATCTATAATTATGACGGCAAAGTATTGTGGGCAAACCTGCGGGTGGAAAACGATACATTGCTGACAGGATACCGCATCACCAACGGATGGGCACGTACGAATTATACCTATTTTGCCATTTCCTTGTCACAGCCGATCAAGGATTACGGATATAAGGATAAGGAAAAGGTATTGTACAATGGCTTTTGGCGTCGTTTCAAGCTGGAGAAGAATTTCCCGGAAATCACTGGTCGAAAAATCGTGGCTTACTTTAACTTCGAAACGGCCAAAGATCCCGAACTGGTTGTAAAGGTAGCCTTGTCGGCAGTCAGCACGGAAGGCGCTGTAAAGAACCTGCGTGCCGAGGCTTCCGGAAAGAGCTTCGAACAGTTGGCGGAAGCTGCACGGACAGACTGGAACAATGAATTGGATCATTTCGAAATAGAAGGTACACCGGATCAGAAGGCGATGTTCTACACTTCGCTTTATCATACCATGATTAATCCGTCCGTGTATATGGACGTAGACGGTTCCTATCGTGGTCTGGATCATAACATACATCAGGCGAAAGGATTCACTAACTATACTATATTCTCACTTTGGGATACATATCGCGCGGAACATCCGTTCCTTAACCTGATGAAACCGGAACGCAATGCGGATATGGTGGAATCAATGATCAAACATGAACAGCAGAGCGTGCATGGCATGTTGCCGATATGGAGCCTGATGGGAAATGAGAACTGGTGTATGAGCGGTTATCATGCTGTGTCCGTGCTGGCGGATGCAATAACCAAAGGAGTTTTTTCAAATGTGGATGAGGCATTATCAGCGATGGTTAGCACATCTACGGTACCTTACTATGAAGGTGTTGCCGATTATATGAAGCTGGGATATATCCCGCTGGACAAGAGTGGTACGGCAGCTTCCTCTACGTTGGAATATGCATACGATGACTGGACTATTTATCAGACAGCCTTGAAAGCCGGTAATAAAGAGATAGCGGATACTTACCGCAAACGTGCTCTCAACTATCGTAACATCTATGATACAAGCATCGGTTTTGCCCGTCCCCGCTACAGTGACGGCACATTCAAAAAAGAGTTCGATGTGTTGCAAACTTACGGCGAAGGCTTTATCGAAGGTAATTCATGGAACTTCTCCTTCCATGTACCGCATGATGTGTTTGGTATGATCGACCTGATGGGAGGAGAAAAGACATTCGTACAGAAACTGGACGAACTCTTCTCCATGCATCTGCCGGAGAAGTACTATGAACATAATGAGGATATTACGGAAGAATGCCTGGTAGGTGGATACGTACATGGCAATGAACCGAGCCATCATGTACCTTATTTGTACGCATGGACCTCCCAACCGTGGAAAACACAGTACTGGCTGCGTGAAATCCTGAATAAGATGTATAAGAATGACATCAACGGACTGGGCGGAAACGACGATTGCGGACAGATGTCGGCATGGTATCTTTTCTCTGTGATGGGCTTCTATCCGGTTTGTCCGGGTACAGACCAGTATGTCCTTGGTGCTCCCTATCTGCCCTATCTGAAGCTGACACTTCCCAACGGAAAGACACTGGAAATCAAAGCGCCGGGCGTCAGCGACAAGAAGCGTTATGTACAGTCACTGAAACTGAACGGCGAGTCTTATGATAAAATGTACATCACACACGAGGATATCCTGAAAGGAGGCGTATTGGAATTTAAAATGTCGGCATCGCCCAACAAACGTCGTGGAGTATCGGTGCAGGACAAACCTTATTCATTAACTAATGGAATCAATTAACAGCATCAATAAATAATCAAGAAAAGAATATGAAAAAGAGACATTTGGTATATGCAATTGCCCTGATTGTGGGCATGGGAGCTTGTGCGGCAAGTGCGAAGAAGCAAGCCGAAGCAAAACCGGACGTATGGAAAAGCTACAATGTAGGAACTGTCTTGTTCGAAGATAAAGCTTCGGAAACAAAAGGTTCGGACATTTATCACCGGATCATTCCAGATGCGGAGTCTTATATCAAAGAGCAGGCACGCACTGTATTGGCTACTCTTTATAACTCACCGGAAGACAGCATAACTCCGGTGAACAAGATACATTATACACTGGAAGACATCGAAGGAATTTCTGCCAAAGGCGGTGGTAATGGAGACGTTACTATCTTCTACAGCACACGGCATATCGAGAAATCATTTGCGGAAAACGATACGGCAAAGCTGTTCTTCGAAACGCGTGGGGTACTGTTGCACGAACTGACACACGCCTATCAGCTGGAACCGCAAGGCATCGGCTCTTACGGAACCAATCGTGTATTCTGGGCATTTATTGAAGGAATGGCAGATGCCGTACGTGTAGCTAACGGCGGATTCGACGGACCGAATGCCCGTCCGAAAGGAGGAAACTACATGGACGGTTATCGGACGGCAGGTTATTTCTTCGTCTGGTTGCGCGACAATAAAGATCCTGAATTCCTGCGTAAGTTTAACCGCAGCACACTGGAGGTGATTCCCTGGTCGTTTGACGGAGCTATCAAGCATATCTTGGGAACAGAATATAGCATAGATGAACTATGGCATGAATATCAGGTTGCCGTAGGTGATATACAGGTGTAATATACGATTGGATATGGTTAATAAAGTTGGTAGAAAAAGGTTGTTTTTGGTTTGGTCGTGTCTGGTGAGTATCTTGCCGGGCATGGCTCAAACTGAAAAGCTGACGGACTACGTGAACCCGTTTGTCGGTACGGATGGTTATGGAAATGTTTATCCCGGTGCACAGATTCCTTTCGGGGGAATCCAGATAAGCCCCGATACGGACAGCCGCTTCTATGATGCAGCTTCCGGATACAAATACAATCATCTGACATTGATGGGATTCAGTTTGACGCACTTGAGCGGAACAGGTATTCCGGACTTGGGCGACTTTCTGTTTATCCCCGGAACGGGAGAAATGAAACTGGAACCCGGTACTCATGAAGATCCCGATCAAGGCTATCGTTCGCGTTATTCACATGATAAGGAGTGGGCGTCCCCCAATTATTATGCTGTGGAACTGGCAGACTATGGAGTCAAAGCCGAAATGACTTCCGGTGTGCGTAGCGGTATGTTCCGTTTTACTTATCCGGAGTCGGACAATGCGTTCATCATGATTGATATGAACCATACGCTCTGGCAATCCTGCGAATGGTCGAATCTGCGAATGATAAACGATTCGACTATCACCGGATACAAACTGGTGAAAGGTTGGGGACCGGAACGTCATGTGTACTTCACGGCTACTTTCTCAAAGAAGTTGACCGGACTGCGCTTTGTACAAGACAAAAAGCCGGTTATTTATAACACTTCCCGATTCCGCAGCTCTTACGAAGCCTGGGGAAAGAATCTGATGGCTTGTATCTCCTTTGATACAAAAGCAGGAGAAGAAGTGACGGTGAAAACAGCCATCTCTGCAGTCAGCACAGACGGTGCCCGGAATAATATGAAGGAACTCGACGGATTAACTTTCAACGAGTTAAGGGCGAAAGGGGAAGCCCTTTGGGAAAAGGAACTTGGAAAATATACGTTGACTGCTGACCGAAAGACAAAGGAAACGTTTTATACTTCCGCCTATCATGCCGCTCTGCATCCGTTTATCTTTCAGGATTCGGACGGGCAGTTCCGCGGACTAGACAAGAACATAGAAAAAGCGGAAGGATTCACGAACTATACGGTGTTCTCTCTTTGGGATACCTATCGGGCTTTGCATCCCTGGTTTAACTTGGTTCAGCAGGAGGTGAATGCGGACATTGCAAATTCTATGTTGGCTCATTACGACAAGAGTGTGGAGAAGATGCTTCCTATCTGGTCTTTCTACGGCAACGAAACCTGGTGTATGATTGGCTATCACGCCGTATCCGTATTGGCGGATATGATCGTGAAAGAAGTGAAAGGCTTTGATTACGAGCGTGCATACGAAGCGATGAAAACCACAGCGATGAATCCGAACTACGATTGCCTTCCGGAATATCGTGAAATGGGCTATGTACCATTCGATAAGGAAGCGGAGTCAGTGTCAAAGACACTGGAATATGCTTATGATGATTATTGCATCGCACAGGCAGCCAAGAAATTAGGCAAAGAAGACGATTATCATTATTTCCTCAACCGTGCTTTGTCTTATCAGACCTTGATTGACCCCGAAACGAAATATATGCGCGGACGCGACAGCAAAGGTGACTGGCGCACTCCGTTTACTCCGGTTGCCTATCAGGGGCCGGGATCGGTACATGGCTGGGGTGATATCACGGAAGGATTCACGATGCAATATACCTGGTATGTTCCGCAAGATGTGCAGGGATATATCAACGAGGCCGGTAAGGAACTGTTTCGCAAACGCCTGGATGAGCTTTTTACGGTAGAACTGCCGGATGATATCCCCGGAGCACATGATATACAGGGACGTATCGGAGCCTATTGGCATGGAAATGAACCTTGCCATCATGTCGCTTACCTCTACAACTACCTGAAAGAACCGTGGAAATGTCAGAAGTGGATACGTACCATCGTCGACCGTTTCTACGGAAATACACCGGATGCATTGAGTGGTAACGACGATTGCGGACAGATGTCTGCGTGGTATATGTTCAACTGCATCGGTTTCTATCCAGTGGCTCCGTCCAGCAATATTTATAATATCGGTTCGCCATGCGCAGAGGCTATTACGGTCCGGATGAGTAATGGAAAAAACATCGAAATGACAGCGGACAACTGGTCGCCAAAGAACCTGTATGTGAAGGAACTTTATGTCAACGGTAAAAAGTACGATAAGTCCTACCTGACGTATGATGATATCCGTGATGGAGTGAAACTTCGTTTTGTGATGAGCAGCAAGCCGAATTACAAACGGGCGGTGTCCGATGAGGCTGTACCTCCTTCGATTTCCTTACCGGAGAAGACGCTGAAGTATAAATCATCAATTGGGTTTTAATAAGGTTAGGTATTAAGATAAAAATGGAAAGGATGAGGCTGGGCTTCATCCTTTCCATTTTTAGAACTGATATCCGATACTTATAAAGAACGAATGCATATAGTGGGATTTCAATATAGTCCCGCTTGTTTTACTTTTTGCTCGAAAACCATTCCTTAAATTCCGCTACCCGTGCTTTGCTTACCAATATCTTCTCTGTCATTCTGGAGTGGCGCAGATTAATGGACAACCGGCTGTTGAACCACAAATCGATATCCTTGATCGCCTCCCTTGAAATCAGAAACTGTCGGTTGACTCTGAAGAAGAGACTAGGATTCAAACAATCGACCAACTCATCCAGCGTAAGAGAAAAGTTGTATTCCACCCCGTCCGTTAAGACAGCTTTTACCTGACAATCTTTGATATAGAACAGTTGAATCATGTCGATTGAGACAGGAAGTAGCTTATCGCCTTTTATCGGTATGAGGAAATGCGTCTTGTAATTCTCCTGTTTTTTCAGCGAGTGAATGAGGTGAAGTAGTTCCTCTTCCTTATTTTCCCGTCTGCTTCCGTTTTCGGGGATGGTATCCTGCAAGTTGTCCAATTTTTCAAACGCATGTTCGATGTCCTCTTTGCCGATAGGTTTCAGCAGGTAGTCGATACTGTTCACTTTGAAGGCACGCAGGGCATATTCGTCGTAAGCCGTGGTGAAGATAATGGGGCAGGTGATGCTGATATGATCGAATATTTCGAAAGCAGAACCATCCGCTAGGTGAATATCCATAAAAACGAGTTCCGGCATCGGGTGGATGCCGAACCATTCGATGGTGGAATTGATGCTGTCCAGTATGGCAATAATTTCAGCTTCCGGTTTCACTTCGTTGAGCAGGGAAGTCAGATTGCGTACAGCAGCTTTTTCATCTTCAATAATAACTGTTTTCATAACACTTGGCTTGTCGTTCATTGTACTTCATCAATAAGAGGAATGCAAACGGAAAACTCTTTGTCCTCTGTGATTTGTATGTCCTGTTTGAATAATAGCCGGTAGCGTTTGGCGAGATTGACAAGGCCGATGCCGGTGCCGGAGGCAGCGGTCCGTTTGGGCTGAATGTCGTTGCTTACGGACAGATATCCCTCGTTGTTGGTGACGATATGGATAGTCAGCGGTTTGCGGTCGCTGATTTCATTGTGCTTCACGGCATTCTCTATCAACACCTGTACCGCCATCGGAGGGAGACGGTAGTCTTCGAAAGACTTGGCTATCTGTATATCAAACTGCAAGTTGTTCTCAAAACGCATCTTCAGCAGGAAGATATAAGCAGAGGCGAACTCCATCTCTTCCCGGAGGCTGACGCTTTGCGATTCGTTGCTTTGTAGCGTATACCTCAGTACCCGCGAGAGTTCCTGAATATAATCCTGTGCCTTATCCTGATTCTCCCGTACCAGTGAACGCAGCGTATTCAGTGAGTTGAACAACATGTGCGGATTGAGCTGATTCTTCAATACTTCATACTGGTTGCGGATGTTTTCCGCCTGTAACTGTTCGTTCTCAATCAATACCAGTTGCTGGCGGCGGACAAGGTAGATGATGCAGCAACTGCTGGTGACGAGGCAAGCCATGATGAAGTCCCGCAACGGATGGAGGTAATGGTGTACCATCGCATCGATGGCGGGAATGTCGAATGTCCGGTGCAGGAAGACAAACACTTGTCCCAGCAGATTGCTGAGTATCCATGTCAGGATGAAGGAAAGCAGAATCTTTGCAGCCGTTATTTTAATGGACGCCTGGTTGAAATGGAACAAGCGCGTATTGATGGCAAAAAGTATGAGTAACGAAACGAAGGTAAACAGAATCTCATTTGCCACATCCATAAACTTCATCCCCGGGAAAAGCGAATGGCTTTCGAAACGGTCGAAGAGAGAGACCGATTCCGGAAAATGAATGAGCACAGCCACCATCAGCGAGATGATGACCGTGGACAGGAAATACTTATCTTTATTGATAGCTTTCAATACCATGTTGCAAAGATAATGGTTAATTACGAATTATGCATGATGAATGGCTGTCGCTGCACGGCAGATTATTGTTTTTGGATATGTGCCGTGACGTACATCCCCGGTCGGAACTGCGGATTCGTCTCCTTGATGGAAGCGTATACTTCGAGTGAGCGGTTCACTTCGTCCACTTTTTGTCCGATGGAGATGACCGTGCCGTTGAACATTTGTGTACCCATGCCGTTGACACGGAATTGTACGGGACTGCCTGTTTGCATATCTGCAAGGTCTTTTTCGTAGGTAGTCAGGCAGAGCATCGGTGCGCTTTTATCGATCACTTCGCAGAGAGCTTCTCCCGGATTGATGTACTTTCCCATGTTCATAGCTACATTGACCACATATCCGCTGATAGGAGCTTTTACTTCCAGAAGCGGCTGGATGCCATCCCGAAGCAGTGTTTCCGGATTCACGCCCAAAAGCGAAAGTTGTGCGGCGGCAGCATCCTGACGGCTTTTCATCGAAAGATAATCCGCTTTGCTTTGCTGGAACTTCTTCTGCGAAGCCGCTTGTTCGGCAGAGAGATTCTTTTGCCGTTCGTATTCCATACGCAGATATTCTGTTTGTGCGTGGCTGTCCAGATAAGTCTGTTGGAGGGTGATAAACTCCGGATTCTCCAAAGTGGCGATTACAGAGTTCTTGGTAACGTGTTGTCCGGGGAGTAAGGAAGTGTTTTTGATCACTCCGCCGATAGTCAGTGCGACGGTTGCCTGCCGTTGGGGCGGAAGGACGATCCGGCCGTTGAAGGAAACCTGATTGGGGCGGGAAGTGGCGGAAGTGATTGCATCCACTTCGGGCTGTGCAGTGGCATCGGCGTCGCTTTGACCATTGTTTTTTCCCATTTCTGGATTCACGCTTTCTGTTGCAGGGTCCGCCACAGACTCTGAATCTGCCGTTTGTTGTTGTCCCTTGCAAGCTATTAAGGCGAGCAGAAGGAGGGGGTAAAATATCTTTCTCATAACTTTTTTATATTAAGTACTCTTGCAAAATAATCTTCTATATTAACAGGAAAACTGTTCATTAAAACTCTCCACTCTCCATTTATTCAAACAATTCATGTTCCAGAGCGGCAATGTTATACTGATAAACGGTTTCGATATACCCTCGCCGGATGTCCCGTGCCGTCGTCACGGACTGTATGTATTCGGCAATGCCCGTTTCGCTCTGTTGCAGTTGCAGGTTGGCGGCTTTGGTTAGTTCTTCCGCTTCTTTGAGAGCGGAAGTAGTATAATAGCGCAGGCTCTCGTTGTATCTCCGGAGAGAGGCTTCCAGCTCCATCACCTTATTGCGAAGTTCGCGGATGTTGGCATCCGCCTGAATCTGTGCCGAAGCGGCAGCCAGTCTGGCTTGCTTCACCTTGCTTTTCTGGGGCAGGAAGTAAACGGGGAAGGAGACTCCCACCATCCATGCATTCAGATTCTTCAAGGGAAGAATGTCCTGACGGGTATATCCTATGCTGATCTCCGGAAAGAAGTGGCTGCGTTCTACATGAAGCATTGCTTTCGCTTCTTCCGCCTGACTCCGGAAGTATCCGGTATGCGCTTCGGACAGATTACCGTCCGAAAGGGTGGTATAAAAGAGAGATAAGGTCGAATCTGCCGGCACGATCGGGCTGTCGGCATAACAGCACCACTGGAAACGTGCCAGTGCCGTCTTTTCCTCTTCCTGTGCCTGATACCAGCGGTTGTGCAGGTCGGCGGCGGTAGTCGTCATCATGTTCTTTTCGAGCAGGGTGATTTCTCCTTGTTGATAACGTATTTCGCCGATACGTTTCAACTCTTCCGCCATCTTGTCCTGATCACGGTACATGGAGCAGAGGTTAGCGGCATATTGATAGTAAGCCCATGCCCGTTTTACTTCCGCTATCACTTCTTTTTCCACCATCCGGCGATAATAAGTACTTGTCTTTACCTGTCGGCTGACCAGTGCATTCTTGTAAAACGGAGTCAGCAGCGAACCGAGGCTCTGTTCGAAGGCAAGTTCCTTGTCTTGCTTGTTTTCTCCGTTGAGTTGTCCCCATGAGTAACTGAATGAGGTGGGAGCTGCCTCGACAATCTCTCCGCGAGTGGCTTTTGCCTGACGGATGGCGTTGGCGGCTATTTTCAGTCTCGGATGATTTTGTTTGGCTATCTCGATGGCCTGTTCCAGACTGACCGCTTCCGGTTGCTGCGCTGAGGCGAAAGAAGGAATCAGCAGCAATAACGGCAGGATGACGAAGAACGGCAGATGAAACTTGCTTCCGGGACGTCTCCATACAGCAAATGAGTTGACAATCTTGTAGAATACCGGAATGATAAGCAAAGTCAGCACGGTAGAGATAATCAGTCCGCCGATGACGACCGTAGCCAGCGGGCGTTGTACTTCGGAACCGGCGGAAGTGGCGATTGCCATCGGGACAAATCCCAGCGAGGCGACCAGTCCGGTGAGGAATACGGGGCGCAGCAGATGCGGGGTGCCCAGAGTGAGGATTCGGTTGGTAGTCATAGCATATTTATTTCGTTTACGAAGTTCGTTGAAATGGTTCACCATCAGGATACCGTTCAGTACAGCCACACCGAACAAGGCGATGAAACCGACTCCTGCCGAGATGCTGAACGGGAGTCCGCGCAGCCAGAGGGCTACGATACCTCCGATAAGTGACAGCGGGACGGTGGAGAATACCATCAATGTATAAGTAATGTTCTTGAAAGCGAAAAACAAGATCAGCAGAATCAGCATCAGTGCTACCGGAATGACGATCATCAGCGTATTGATGGCGTTTTGCAGGTTCTCAAACTGACCGCCGTATTCGAAGTAGTAGCCCGGTTGCAGTTTGATGTTCTTGTCCAGTGTCTTCTGGATGTTGGCTACTACTTGCTGAATGTCCGCGTCGCGTACGTTCACACCAATCACGATGCGGCGTTTGGTAGCGTCGCGGTTGATCTGCAACGGACCGCTGACAAGTTCGATGCTTGCCACCTCGCCGACCGGAATCTGAATGCCTTCGGAAGTACGCACAAAGAGCTTGTCCAGATTTAAGTCTGCCACTTTCTCCTGATCCAGACGTACGACAAGGTCGAACTTCCGTTCGTTTTCGAAAACCACACCGCTGGCTTCCCCGGCATAGGCTGTCCGGATAATCGTGTTGAGTTCTTCGATATTGATGCCGTAACGGGCTATCTTGCCGCGGTTGTATTTGACAACCAGCTGAGGCAATCCCATCGTCTGCTCTACGATGACGTCTGCTGCCCCCGGCACTTTCTCTACATACGTGGCGGCTTCCTTTGCCCTCTGATAAAGTTCGTGCGTGTCTTCGCCGTATAACTTGACTGCAATATCGGCTTTCGCACCTGTCATCAGTTCGTTGAACCGGAGCTGTATCGGCTGCGAGAAGTTAAACTCGGCACGTTCCGAGAGGGGTTCGAGCGCTTCTTTCATCTTCTCTACCATTTCCGCACGGCTCGTTGCACTGGTCCATTCCTTGAAAGGTTTCATGATGATCATCACGTCGGCGTCTTCCACTGCCATCGGGTCGGTGGGGACTTCTGCCGTACCGATCTTCGCCACTACGTGCTTGATTTCGGGAAACTGATCCATCAATGTCTTTTCCGCTTCTTCGGAGAGTTTGATACTTTCCGAAAGCGAACTTCCGGCGGGTAAGGTCATCTGCATGGCGAAGTCGCCTTCGTCCAGTGTCGGGATGAACTCGGCACCCAGACGGGTGAAGAGAAAGAGGGAGCCGATCAGTGCGGCAAAAGCAATGACTACGGTGCGTGCTTTGTGATGCAGGCAGGCATGCAGGCAACGCTGGTAGAGTTTGTTCAGCTGCTCGAAGAATCGGTCGGCAAGTGTCGGCTTCACTACGATGGTATGTTTCAGGAAGAGCGACGCCATCATAGGGACGTATGTCAGCGACAGGATCAAGGCGCCGATGATGCAGAACACCAGGGTTTTGGCCATTGGAGTGAAGTATTTTCCTTCGATTCCGTTCAGAGTCAGTATCGGGAAGAACACGATGAGAATAATCAGTACGGCGAATGTAGCCGAGCGGACTACACCGGAAGCGCCTTTTTCCACCTCTTCGTCCATCTCTTTGCGGGTCAGTGTCCGTCCGCGGAACTGCTTGCTGTAGATATGTGCCAGGATACCTTCCAGTATGACGATGGAACCATCTACCACAATACCGAAGTCGATGGCGCCGAGGCTCATCAGATTGGCGGTCACGTTGAAAAGACGCATCATGATGAATGCGAAAAGCATAGCCAGCGGGATGATCGAAGCTACAATCAGCCCGGCACGGACGTTGCCCAGAAAGATAATAAGTACGAGGAAGACGATGATGGCTCCTTCAATAAGGTTGTTGACGACGGTGGAGATGTTCCGGTTGACCAGTTCCGAACGGTTCAGATACGGTTCGATGCTGATGCCTTCGGGCAATAAGTGCTGTATCTTTTCCACCCGCTTTTCCAGTTCCTGCGTCACTACATTGGCGTTGGCGCCTTTCAGCATCATGGCAATTCCGCCTACGCATTCGCCCTTTCCGTCCATCGTCATCGCACCGAAACGTTTGGGGGCGCCGAAGCGGACAGTGCCTACGTCACTGATGTGTACGGGAATCCCGTTCCGGTTGGCTACCACGATCTGCTCGATGTCTTTGATGCGGGTGATCATCCCTTCCGAACGGATGTAATAGGCATTCTTTGCTTTCTCGATGTAGCTTCCGCCCGTGTTCTGGTTGTTGCTGCTCAGTGCTTCGAACACTTCGCCGATGGTGATGTTCAGTGAAAACAGGGCGTCGGGGTCTACCGCCACTTCGTATTGTTTCAGATAACCTCCGAAACTGTTTATTTCCACGATGCCCGGTATGCCCGATAACTGGCGTTTCACCATCCAGTCCTGAATGGTACGGAGTTCCATAGCGTCATATTTCTCTTCGTATCCCGGAGCTACTTTCAATATGTATTGGTAGATTTCGCCCAGTCCGGTGGTGATCGGCATCATTTCCGGTGTTCCCAGTTCGGGGGAGATTTCGCCGGATACGGTTTGTATCTGCTCGTTGATCAGCTGGCGGGCATCGAGTGTGGGCACGTCTTCCTTGAAGACGACCGTTACCACTGATAGCCCGAAGCGACTGACGGAACGGATATCTTCTACATTCATGATGTTGCTCATCGCTATTTCGATGGGCATGGTGATGAGCTGCTCCACTTCCTGCGGCGCAAGCGTAGGAGATACGGTTACAATCTGCACCTGATTGTTGGTTATGTCCGGTACGGCGTCAATGGGGAGCGTCAGCATGGCATAGATTCCCCCGATAAACAGGAAGAGGGTGGTTAACCCTACGAATAGTTTTTTCCTGATCGAAAAACGTACGATAGCTTTAAACATGATTTTACAGTGTTATTGTTTCATGTTACAAAGTTACGGACTATCCTTATCCGTGATTATCGGGAAAAGATGAAGCGGAAAGATTGACAGGTGAAATGACGAAATCAAGGTCTGAACGTGAAGGGCTGTTGTCTGTCGAATCAAGGAGTTTGAACCTCCTTTGGTTATTCGCCACAACGTTTTATGCAGCGTTTTTATTGTCACTTGTCACTTTTGCGACTTAATACGTTGCAAATTAGAATGGTAAGGGTGATAATAAGAGGTGACAATAGGGTGATAATAGGCGGAACTTAGTTTTTTATTGTCACCGCAAAGAGTTGAAGCCGGGCGCTACGTCAGTTGAGACGAAACATTGAGCATTACTAAATCGAATGAAAAATGAATCAAACAGCAGTATCTCCATTGGGGGGAGACTAAAAAGTCGATTCTATCTCTATTCTCCTCCTTCCCGAAGGAGGAGAATAGAGATACTATTGACTATCATTTGACTCAAAACATGTTTGGACATGAACATAAACTCTATAACATTATCGATAGAACTCTATGTGGTTAGATCTCAATGACTTATAGTTTCCTGTTTTTTCCTGTAATGGAAACTGTCGTTTCCCGGTGAGGGAACGGTCGTTCCTTATAATGGAGACGACCGTTCCTTTTAAAGGGAACTGGCGTTTCCTCCGAGGAAACCAACGCTTGCCCCATATGATACTGATGCTTGATTTATATGGACTGACAATTTAGCTTATAACTGAATCGTTGTTGAGCCATTCGGCATGGATACGAAGAAACAAGCAATCTCATGCTACGGCAGAACATTTCTTTGCATAACCTCGTTTATTATATAACAAACTAAATATATATTCAGTATGAAGTCATTCATCTTAATGGTTATAACAATGGTATGTGCAATCTCTCTGGAAGCGCAGAATAAGTCTTTCTACGACTTCAATGTGACCACGATTGATGGTAAGGAATTTCCGCTTTCTTCTTTGAAAGGAAAGAAAGTGCTGGTAGTAAATGTAGCCTCCAAATGCGGACTGACGCCACAGTATGCCAAACTGCAAGAGCTATATGATAAATATAAGGATAAGAATTTTGTAATCATCGGCTTTCCTGCCAACAACTTTATGGGACAGGAACCGGGAAGCAATGAAGAGATCGCTCAGTTCTGCTCCTTAAAGTATGACGTTACTTTTCCGATGATGGCCAAGATTTCCGTCAAGGGCAAAAACATGTCGCCACTTTACCAATGGCTGACGGAAAAGAAACTGAACGGCAAAGAAGATGCGCCCGTCCAGTGGAATTTTCAGAAGTTTATGATTGACGAGAACGGAAACTGGGTCGGCTTTGTGGCCCCCAAAGAGAGTCCGCTCTCGGAGAAAATCGTTACTTGGATAGAGCAGGAGTAGGAGCAGGGAAAAGAGACGGAATAAGGGATACTTTCTTTAATTCCCCTTCGAAGTTGGGGGTGAAAATACCTTTTCCGAGGTTTTCTTCTATTTCTTCGATGGTCCAGAATCGTCCGCCGTCCAGTTCGTCACTGGGGTGCAGTTCACCGTCGTAAACAGTTTTGTGAACAAAGACAAGTTCTTTCTCACGATCCGATTCGAATACATAGCTGGTTAGCAGTTCGGGAGTAAAGTCCGTGATGCCTAGTTCTTCGCGGACTTCCCGTTTGAGTGCGATTTCTACACTTTCGCCCAGGTCAATATGTCCGCCAACGGCTGTGTCCCATTTTCCGGGCTGGATGTCTTTCCATTCCGGACGTTTCTGCAGATATAAATCTCCTTTCGAATTGAAAACGTGAAGATGGATGACAGGATGAAGGAGCTTGCTTCCGCTATGGCATTCTCCGCGTGTGGCGGCTCCGGTGATGTTTCCCTGTTCGTCTACGATGGGAAACATTTCTTGATTATTATCGCTTGGCATAGTTGTTTTTATTTTTTGGTTTACGGTATCAGCAGAGAAGAATCTCCATAGCTCAGAAAACGGAAATCGTGCGCCAGCGCATAATCATAAATTGTGCGCCAGTTTCCCTTCACGAAGGCGGAAACCAAAAGTAACAGCGTACTTTGCGGCTGGTGAAAGTTGGTCACCATCGCTTTCACTATCTTATACTGATATCCCGGAGCTATGATAATCTGCGTACTGCTGTGAAGGGCTTCCAGCCCGTTCCTGTCGAGGTAACCTAAAATCTTTTGCAGTGCGACTACAGGCGGAATTTGATCATACTTTTCGTATGGCTGCCATTGCTTGACGTGCAGTTCTTCTTCCGTAGCATCGGGATTTTCTGCCAATGTTACTCCGATGTGATACAGGCTTTCGAGCGTACGCACCGAAGTGGTGCCTACAGCAACAGCGCAACCGTCATGATCGATCAGCTTTTTGATCGTAGCCCGATTGACGGAGATATACTCCGTATGCATCTCATGTCCTTCTATCTCTTCGCTTTTCACGGGCTTGAAGGTTCCTGCGCCTACATGAAGTGTCAGTTCTTCCAGATCAATGCCTTTTTCCTGCAATGCTTCCAGTACACGGGGAGTGAAGTGCAGTCCGGCTGTCGGTGCGGCTACCGAGCCTTTTATTTTGGAATAAACGGTCTGATAAGTTTCTTTATCGCTCTCTTCCGTATCCCGGTTCAGATATGGGGGAATCGGCAGTTCTCCGAACACTTCGAGGATATCGGCAAAGGTTACTTCCGGATTGTCCCAGGAGAAATCAATCCAGTGGCTGGTGCCCCTGCATTCTCCACGGGTAGCGGTCAGAGTGATCGGGAAACCTTTTACCGTCATCTCCCGTTTCAGTGCTCCGTCTTTCCATTTCTTCAGGTTACCGATCATGCAGAGCCAGGCAGCGTGTTCCGTTTGCTGGAAGTTCAATACATAATCGTTGGGCTGAATCGGTTCCAGACAGAAGACCTCGATCAGCGCCCCCGTTTCTTTGCGGAAGTGGAGGCGTGCCTGAATCACCTTCGTGTTGTTGAATACCATCAGGCTTCCTTTCGGAAGATAGTCCGGCAAGGATGTGAAGACATCTTCGCTTACTTCACCGTGGCGATATACCAACAGTTTTGACTGGTCTCGTACTGCTAAAGGAAATTTGGCGATTCGTTCATCCGATAGTGGATAGTTGTATTCGCTGATGTGAATATGTTTCGGGTCTTCTTTCATTCTCGTTTCAATAAAAAAAGCATCAATAACCCATCGATTATCAATGCTTTGTCGGTAGTCGGGATGACAAGATTCGAACTTGCGACCACACGCCCCCCAGACGCGTACTCTACCGGGCTGAGCTACATCCCGAATTGCGGTTGCAAAAGTAGTGCTTTATTTTTAAATAGCAAATAAATAGCCTGTTTTTTTCCATTAGCTGATTTTAGGATAAGTTTCCGTTTGCGGAATAAAAAGTCCTTTAGTCCATAATAATTCTAAATAATATAGGTGGTTGCAAACTAACATAACAGGGTTTTGTTTATGAAATTAAGTGAATAGATAGTGCGTAACTTCTTTAAAATGAAACCATATCGGCATACGAGACATGAGAGTAGTTTAGGATAGTATATTTTTGTATTTAGTTTTATTTAATGAGGGGGTAAATGTGTATAATAAAAATAGAGAAACGTTAGAAGCTTATGTCTTAGGTGATGATTTTAAGTATTTTCAGAATTTGAAGTATCTTCCCCTAAGCGTTTATCCTTCTAATATTCAGTCTGCTTTGGTCGTGTATTGCTTCAGCGGAAAGGCCAAGCTTAATGTATATGATGATTCGCATTGGATACAGCCGCAGGAATTGATTATTCTGTTGCCGGGACAATTCGTTTCGTTCACCGAGGCCAGTGATGATTTTCTGACTACTACGTTGGTGGTGTCGCCTACAATGTTCAGCGATGCGCTGAGCGGTGTGCCTCGCTTTTCACCGCATTTCTTTTTCTATATGAGGACCCATTATTGGTATCCTCAGACCGAAAATGATACCCGGCGGTTGATGAATTTCTTTGGAATGGTAAAGGATAAAGTGACGTCTAATGATATATACAGGCGTGAGCTGATTATTCATTTATTAAGATACTTATATTTGGAATTGTTTAATGCTTATGAAAAGGAGGCATCTCTGATGACTACCCGAAAAGATACTCGTAAAGAGGAACTGGCTAATAAATTCTTTGGGTTGATAATGAAGCACTTCAAGGAGAATAAGGATGTTGCTTTCTATGCTGATAAGTTGTGTATCACATCCAAATACCTGACGATGGTGATCAAGGAAGTGAGCGGCAAATCTGCCAAAGACTGGATTGTAGAATACATCGTACTCGAAATAAAGGCTTTGCTGAAGAATACGAATATGAATATTCAGGAAATTGCCGTGAAAACAAATTTTGCCAATCAGTCGTCTTTGGGACGTTTCTTCAGGAAACATACCGGAATGTCATTGTCCCAATACCGGATGAGTAACTTAGGATAATATTGAAGATGCCTGTGGGGAATAAAGGCATATGTGGGGAGAGGAGAATGGGAAAGGGAAAGAAGAAATGGGAAACCTTTTAGGGAATCCCATTCTCCTTCATTATTATAATAAGTTTCAAGATCAGACTCCCATACATTCGCGATAGAAGTCAAGCATTTCAAAAATTGTGTCTTTATCAGCTGTCTGGTTGATGCAAATATCTCCGATCTCTTTCAGTAAAGTAAAATTGACCGTTCCTGAGGTATTTTTCTTATCATGTTGCATAAATGCGTAGAGTTGTTCGTACTGCTTACAGTCGAATGCGAATGAACCATAATTCTCTTTGATGAATTGGATGGTCTGTCGCATCTTGTCTTTCGGAAAGCCGACTTTGAGGTGTGACAGGTAAAGCTCGCATACGATTCCCCATGCTACGGCATAGCCATGCAGCACGGGGCGATTCTCAGCCAATGCCAGACTTTCGAAGGCATGTCCTGCTGTATGTCCCAGATTCAGTGCTTTACGGATGCCACGCTCGAAGGGGTCTTGCTCCACAATGTCTTCCTTCACCTGTACCGATCGTCCCACCATATTTTTGAGATATGCATAATCAATGTTATTGGTATTGAAATCCAGTAATTCGACCCAGTGTGCGGTATTGCTGATTAATCCGTGCTTTAACATTTCAGCATAACCGGAGAAGAAATTCTGTGCATCGAGGCTGCGCAGGAATTCAGTTTCAATCAGCACACTGTCTGCCGGAGCAAACGAGCCTATCTCGTTTTTCAGTCCGTTGAAGTTGATGCCTGTCTTACCGCCGACGGATGCGTCGACCATAGCCAACAGTGTAGTGGGTATATTGATATAAGAAATCCCCCGTTTGAAGGTAGCGGCGGCAAAGCCTCCCAAATCTGTAACCATGCCCCCACCAAGGTTGATGAGCAATGAGTGACGTGTAGCCCCTTGCTGACTCAGTGCCATCCATACGGAGGCCAGAGTCTCCAGTGTCTTATGCACATCTTCGGCTCCGATACAGATTTCGACTGCGTCTTTCAGAAACGATACCTCTTTCAATGAGGGCAGACAAAGACGCTGGGTATGTTCGTCTGTGAGGATGAATAACTTGTCATGCGGACACCTTTCAATGGCACGACCGAGGCTTGTTTCCAAGCTTTCGCAGAGAATGACTTCTTGTTTACTCATGATTCTTTTGCTTTTTCTTGGTGCAAATGTATATAAAATATCTTTTTTTACTTACTTTTGTCTCGTTAAAACGTTCAATTATGAAAGCATTGTTTCCTGTATTTTGCCGTCCTTTGGGATATGTGGTGTTGTTAGTAGCTTTGTTTCTTCTTCCGATTTTGCTAATGCAAGGGTTGATAACCGACCATAACCTGCTATTTTATAAGGAATGTACGAAGCTGTTGATGATGGCAGGATGCTTGCTGATCATCTTTGCCTTAAGCAAGAATGAAAGCCGCGAGACGGAACAGATTCGTAATGCGGCAGTCAGGAATGCAGTCTTTCTGACTTTTCTGTTTGTTTTCGGTGGTATGTTGTGGCGTGTTCTGCAAGGAGATGTGATCAATGTAGACACTTCTTCTTTTCTCACCTTTTTAATCTTTAATGTGCTTTGTTTGGAGTTTGGTCTTAAAAAAGCGCTTGTTGATCGATTCTTTAAAAGATAATTTTCTATTAAATTAAACCTTTTACGATTCTATTTGTCAAAAAGACATTGTTATTACTCTACTAATCGTAATTAAGGTAAATGAAAAGATTATCAGTTTGGTGGGTGCTTACACTGTTATGCACCTTCTCTATTTTTGCACAGAATAAGGTGATTACCGTTTCGGGGCGTGTTGTCGAATCTGACTCTAAAGAGCCAGCTGCACAAGCAACTATTCAATTGTTATCGTTGCCGGATAGCGCTTATGCAGCCGGTATAGCAAGTAGTAATAAGGGTTGGTTTACGCTCCCTAAAGTGAAAGCGGGGAAATATTTGTTGAAGGTTTCTTACATCGGTTTCCGTACGAAATTCGTTCCTGTACAATTATCCAACAATGTGACTGAAAAGAAAATGGGGACAATCTCTCTGGACCCTGATGCAGTGATGCTGAGCGAGGCTGTGATTACGGCGGAAGCTCCTCCTGTTACTGTAAAAGCTGATACTACAGAGTATTCTGCAGCGGCTTACCCTGTACCGGAAGGTTCAATGTTAGAAGATCTTGTGAAAAAAATTCCAGGAGCTGAAGTGAGTGATGAAGGTAAAATTACTATAAATGGTAAGGAAATAAAAAAGATAATGGTTGATGGAAAGGAATTTTTTTCTGATGACCCGAAAGTCTCTATGAAGAACTTACCTGCTAATATGATTGAGAAAGTAAAGGCTTATGATAAAAAAAGTGATATGGCACGTATCACAGGAATTGATGATGGAGATGAAGAGCCCGTCTTGGATTTGACCGTTAAGAAAGGTATGAAAAAAGGATGGATTGGAAATCTTATTGCAGGGTATGGTAGCCAGGATCGGTATGAAGGGGGAGTAATGATCAGCCGCTTTAAAGATGATGCCAGTCTTTCAATTATAGGTTCTGCAAATAATACTAATAATAAAGGATTTTCTGAATTTGGTGATGCCGGACAAGGACTAGGTGGAGGTAATGCTGGTTCAGGTATTACAACTGCACAATCGTTGGGAGTCAACTTCGCTAAGGATACTAAAAAGTTGCAGATCGGGGGGAATGTACAATATGGACATTCTGATAATGACGCTCGTCGCAAAACCTCTTCAGAAACATTTTTGGGGGAAACATCTTCTTTTGCTCAAAGTGAGAACTTTTCAAATCGTAATCGTCATGATTTTCGCGTTGATTTCCGTTTGGAGTGGAGACCTGACACATTGACTACGATTATTTTCCGTCCTAACGGTAGTTATTCACAAACAGAATCTAGCAGTCGTTCTTGGTCAAAGACAGAAAATAACTCGCATAGTCCTGTTAATGAAAAAGAGGCAGCTTCTTCTTCTAAAAGTCATAATGCATCTTTTAATGGTAGCTTGATGGCTTTTCGAAGATTGAACAATAAAGGACGAAACTTGTCTTTGGGTGCACGTTTCGGATATAGTGACAGCGAGTCCGATTCTTATTCTGATTCAAAGACTGAATTCTTCGAAAAGGATAGTATTTCTGATATTTCGCGCTATACAGACAGAAATAGTGATAGTCGTAACTGGAGTGTATCAGCTTCTTATACAGAACCTGTATTTAAAAATCACTTTTTGCAGTTGCGTTATGAATTTGCTCATCGCAAACAGTTATCACAATCATTAGTGTATGATAGTATTAACTACTATCCGTATCCTGAATATATAGAGCGTGGGTATGATAATGAACTAAGTACACGTGTGGAGAATTTCTATGATACTCATACTGCTGATGTTTCTGTACGTGGTATTCACCCTAAGATGATGTATAGTGTAGGAGTGGGGGTGACTCCTCAGTCATCCTTAAGTAAAACGACAATTGGTCCGAACTATAAGAAGAATCTTCCAGAACAGAATGTTTTGAATTGGGCTCCTTCAGTAATGTTCCGTTATATGTTTAATAAACAACATGTATTAATGTTCCGTTATCGTGGAAGAAGCAGTACACCTAACATTGAGGACCTGCAGGAGGTGATTGATATAACCGACCCGATGAACCTAAGATATGGTAATCCGAATTTGAAACCATCATTTAATAATAATTTTACTCTCGATTATAGAAAGTTTGTACCGGAATCTATGCGTAGCTATTCTGCTAATTTGTATTATACAAGTACATTGAATTCTGTAGCAAATAGAATGACATATGATCCTCAGACGGGTGCTCGGGTTTATAAGAAAGAAAATGTAAATGGTAACTGGCAAGCAAGAGGATTTTTTTCATTCAATACACCGTTGAAGAACAAGAAATTTACAATTTCATCTAATACAAATGCACGATTTAGTGATGCTGTAAGTTATACAAGTGTCGGAAGTTCTAAAAATGCAGATCAGGAACTAAGTACAACGCATAATTTAGGGTTAGGAGAACGGTTTACCAGTAGTTATCGTAGTGAAGTTTTTGATATATCCTTAAGTGGTTCTGTTAATTATAATTTGGTCAGAAATAGTAAACAAGAAAATAGTAATCGAGAAACATTCGACTACTATATTGGAGGTAATACCAATGTAAACCTTCCTTGGCAAGTCTCGATTTCCACAGATATTAATTGTCGATTTAAAGATGGATATACAGGTGGGCTTAATAATAACGAAGTGATGTGGAATGCACAAATTTCGAAGAATTTTTTAAAGAATAATTCGGGTACAATTCGTTTTAAAATATATGATATCTTAAAACAACAAAGTAGTTTGTCGCGTTCGATTAGCGAAACAATGATGAGTGATACTGAATATAATACTTTAGGAAGTTATTTCATGGTACATTTTGTATATCGCTTTAATACGTTGGGTGGAAAGTCACCAAATCGACGTGGACCGGGTGGTGGACCTAGAGGAGGACATGGCTTTGGCGGCGGTGGCAGACCTATGCGTTTCTAAATTGTGACTAGCTCTGAATGAAAACGGGAAAGTCCCGATGGTAATGAACATGACTAACATGACTTGCCATCGGGACTTTTTTGTTTATCCGATAATTTGCTTTATATTTGTTGTTCAGTATCCATATAAAAAAGGAGTATCCTATGATTGACTGGAACATACTAGTTAGCCAGATAGCTACGGTTGCTTTTGATATCGTTTATTTTGGAGCCATTATCAGTACGATTGTCGTTATCATTCTTGATAACCGGAATCCGGTGAAGACTATGGCATGGATACTCATATTACTTTTCCTCCCAATTGTCGGTCTTGTTTTTTATTTCTTCTTTGGTCGGAGTCAGCGTCGGGAACGTATCATCGGTCAAAAAAGTTATGACCGCCTTTTGAAGAAACCTATGGCGGAATACATGGCGCAAGACTGTTCGGATGTACCTGAAGAATATGCCCGCCTTATCCAACTTTTCCAGCATACCAATCAAGCTTTTCCATTTGAGGGAAACCGTATTGCTGTCTATACGGAAGGCTATACCAAATTGCAATCATTGCTTCGTGAGCTCCAAAAGGCGAAACAACACATTCATATAGAATACTATATCTTTGAAGATGATGCTATAGGACGTCTGGTAAGGGATGTACTAATCGAAAAAGCATCTCAGGGGGTTGAAGTAAGAGTAATTTATGATGATGTGGGGTGCTGGCATGTACCTAACCGCTTTTTCGAGGAAATGCGTAATGCAGGTATTGAAGTCAGGAGTTTCTTGAAAGTACGCTTCCCTTTGTTTACAAGTAGGGTCAATTATCGTAACCACAGAAAAATAGTCGTGATAGACGGACGTATCGGCTTTGTGGGAGGTATGAACCTGGCAGAACGTTATATGCGTGGTTTCTCATGGGGGATTTGGCGTGACACCCATGTTCTGATAGAAGGAAAGGCTGTGCATGGTCTGCAAACGGCCTTTTTGCTCGACTGGTATTTCGTTGACCGTACATTGATTACAGCTTCACGTTATTTCCCAAAGATAGAGTCTTGTGGAAGTTCATTAGTTCAGGTGGTTACCAGTGAACCCATTGGCCCCTGGAAAGAAATCATGCAGGGACTGACTATGGCGATCAATGGAGCGAAGAAGTATTTCTATATGCAAACCCCTTATTTCCTGCCGACAGAGCAAGTACTTGCCGCTATGCAGACAGCTGCACTGGCAGGAGTAGATGTGCGTTTGATGTTGCCGGAACGTGCCGACAACCGAATCACTCATTTGGGATCGCATTCTTACCTGGCAGATGTGATGCAGGCAGGTATCAAAGTCTATTTTTATAAGAAAGGGTTTCTGCACTCCAAACTGATGGTTTCTGATGATATGCTCTCTACAGTAGGGTCTACCAATGTTGACTTCCGTAGTTTTGAGCATAATTTTGAAGTAAATGCCTTTATGTATGATGTGGAAACGGCTCTTGAAATGAAGGAGATATTCCTTCAGGATCAGCGGGAAAGTACACAGATCTTTCTGAAAAACTGGGTGAAACGTTCGTGGAGGAGGAGGGCAGCAGAGTCTGTCGTTCGTTTGTTGGCTCCGCTGCTTTAAAAAGGATGCTTCCTTTATCTGATATACTTTTATCTTATCTGAAAAGCGAGAAATTCACACTTCCATAGACTCTTCTTTCTATGAAATGCGGATGATCTTCAAAGTTATTTTGCTTACCATGCTCCAATACAAACAAACCTCCTTCTTTGAGCAGATTATTTTTGAATATTAGTTCCGGTATCGATTCCAGCTCCTTTAAAGCGTAAGGAGGGTCGGCAAAGATAAAATCAAACTGCTCTCGTCCGCTGTTGATAAACTTAAATACATCGCCACGGATAGGCAGACATTTGTCAGTTTGTACTTCTTTCATTATTTTGCAGATAAACGAGTGATGAGCCGGATCTTTTTCCACACTGATCACACGGTCGCAGCCTCGGGATACCAGTTCGATACTGATACTGCCCGTGCCTGCAAACAAGTCAAGTGCAGTTACTCCTTCTTCGAAATCAATATAATTATTAAGTACATTGAACAGATTCTCCTTGGCGAAATCTGTTGTAGGGCGTGCTTTGAATGTACGTGGTACATCAAATCTTCTTCGTTTATAAATACCGCTGATTACTCGCATGTTAATAAGGCTTGCATGTCAATATTGTTGGCAGGATTCATAATGAATACCTGCAGAATGAATTTTTTCAGTTCGTTCATCAATGTCTCTTTGTCCGACAGAGTGCCTGTCAGATGTAGTTCATCCCGTTCCTGATTAAATTCCAGTTGCTTCCAGACATATAATAGATAGTAGATACGATCTTCGGTTTGCATGCACTCGAAAGAGTTGGCCAAAAGTAGCTGCCCCCGTTCGAAACAGTAAATGTCAATGGCATCTTTGCGTACTGAAGCATACATTTTCTTACTATTCCCCAGTCTGCTTTTGATAGAAAAATACTCGATGAGCGGGGTAGACTGAGAGTAGAAGCGGGCTTCGGGATATTGTTCATTTAAGAATGTATAGGTGCTTTTGTCTATGCCGAAGATTACGACTACATTATTCTTTTTTAGAATATTGTACATCACTATTTCATTCTCCCGTTTCTGATGATTGTGATAGAATAAAAGCTCTGCCTGCTCTTCTTCAAACAGTTCCAATGGTATCATGGTAAAGCGTTTGCTGGCTATCATGATGTTCACCCGTTTGTAGGAGTAGCTTAAAAAGTCCGATTCGTGGAAAACGTTTTTAAGATTGGCTGTCAGAGACAGAGAGGTGTCTACCTCTTTTTCGAACAGCGACTGCGAATTGTCGTTAATCGGATTGTAGATAGAAAAAGAAAATCCATCCGTACTAAGACGGATGGATAAAGTATATTGTTTTGATTTTGTAAAATCAATCATTATTCCCAGTTACCAGCACCATTGTTAGGATTGTCAATAGAACCTACCATCAAACCTGAGTATCTGCCCAGTTTTTCATTAAGGTCTTTCAAATTGATGATTTCTTGTCTGTCAAGTCCGCCCAAGTAAGTTTCATATGGAGCTTTCACTTCAAACAAGTATACAGGAGCACCTGATTTAGCTGTGTCGTTTTTAACATTCATTTCAAAGATAGCACCGTTGCCATAAGGAATGTACTTCATTGAATCTGCATTGAAACCTTTTGGATAGATGGTGTCCATTACAGCTACCCACATGGTGTCACGCTTAAAGTTTTCAAGTCCGTTTTTCTTAACTTCATCATACTTGCCTGTTTTTTTAGCTTTGTTGATGATTGCCATTGCTTTCTTCTCAGTCAAGCCGCTTTCCAATTGGTCGTCTGTCAGCTGACCTACTTTCATAACGAAAGGTAATTTTTGATTTTTAACGAAATCAATCAGTGTGTCAAAATGTTCTGTGTACATTCCGTGATGAAGCGAACGGTATTCCTGTTGTGCTTTACGGATGTCGATCAAACGGGCAATGACAGCCTGCTCTCTTTCCTTTTTCGCTTTTTCAAAATTGATAGGACCCATAATACTGCTATAGCAAATGTAGATTAATGCAGCAGCACAGAGTACTAATACAATATTAAATACTGTTTTCATGATAAATTATGTTTTTAGTTGTTATATTCGCATCGCAAAAATAGAATAAATAAATTTAAATACGATAGTTCCGGGAACTTTTTTCTCGTACAAAAATGATAAATAACTATTTAGAAAGGCAAATTAAGGAAAATTTTCCTTATCAACCAACTTTTGAGCAGGAAATAGCTGTAAAATCTCTTTCAGAGTTTCTGCTTTCCACACTGGCGGATGAAGTATTTATCCTCAGAGGCTATGCCGGTACTGGTAAAACATCTTTGGTAGGGGCATTGGTAAAGACGATGGATCAGTTACAGCAAAAGGCTGTGTTACTGGCTCCTACCGGTCGTGCTGCAAAAGTTTTTTCATCCTATGCCGGTCACCCGGCTTTTACAATTCATAAGAAAATATACCGGCAGCAGTCGTTTTCTAATGAAACCAGTAATTTTTCAATAAATGACAATCTTGCTACGAATACTTTGTTTATAGTCGACGAAGCTTCAATGATTTCCAATGAAGGATTGTCGGGCAGTATGTTTGGGACGGGAAGATTATTGGACGACCTGATACAGTTTGTTTATTCCGGTCAGGGGTGCCGTCTTTTGTTGATGGGAGATACTGCGCAGCTTCCTCCGGTAGGTGAGGAGTTGAGTCCGGCACTTTTTGCAGATGCATTAAAGGGATATGGATTGGAAGTGCGGGAAGTTGACTTGACGCAAGTGGTTCGTCAGATACAGGAATCGGGCATTTTGTGGAATGCGACTCAATTGCGTCAGCTGATAGCGGAAGATAATTGCTACTCTTTACCTAAAATAAAGATAACAGGTTTTCCAGATATAAAGATGGTGCCGGGTACGGAATTGATTGATGCCATCACTAGTTGTTATGATCATGACGGCATGGATGAGACGATTGTGATCTGTCGTTCTAATAAACGCGCGAACCTATATAATAACGGAATACGTGCACAGATCCTTTGGCGAGAAGATGAACTGAATACGGGAGATATGTTGATGATAGCCAAAAATAATTATTATTGGACAGAGCAATATAAGGAAATGGACTTCATTGCCAATGGAGAAATAGCAGTCGTGCGTCGTGTCCGTAAGACGCGTGAGATGTATGGTTTTCGCTTTGCGGAAGTGACTCTCAGGTTTCCTGACCAGAATGATTTTGAACTGGATGCCAATTTGCTGCTGGATACTCTTCACTCTGATTCTCCCGCATTGCCAAAAGTAGATAATGACAGATTATTTTATACCATACTTGAAGATTACGCAGATATATCTAACAAGCGGGACCGGATGAAAAAGATGAAAGCAGATCCACACTACAATGCGTTGCAGGTGAAATATGCTTATGCGATAACTTGTCATAAAGCACAAGGTGGGCAATGGCAGAATGTTTTTCTTGATCAGGGATATATGACGGATGAATATTTGACTCCGGATTATTTTCGCTGGTTGTATACGGCATTTACTCGCGCCACGAAGACATTGTATCTGGTGAATTATCCCAAAGAACAAATTTTATAAAAGATTTCTTTTTTTTTCTTCGTAAATAATTGATTCCCAGTCTAGATGAATGGGGAGATACTCGTTGTGAAAAAATAAATATGAGATTATATTTATTTTTTTTCAAAAACCTCTAAGTGTTTTTCAAGGTATGGGTTGTTATATAAATGTGAATCGAAAATAATAAATGGAATATCGATTCTAATATTTATATAAAAACTAATGTTTAATCTTAAATTCAAGTGTATGAGAATCAATGACTCGTGTAGAGGCTCGAAGATTTTTCGGGCATTGTTGATCTTGATGCTATTCGCCCTTCCGGCACAATCTGCAATAGCACAGTTAACAATTAGGATCTCCAATTCTTCTTTAGGAACTGTGATTAAGCAAATCCAGTCTCAATCCAAGTATCAATTTTTTTATGATGACAATTTGGCTTCAATGCGAATAGAGTCATTGAATGTTAAAGATGTTTCTTTGGTAGAAGTACTGGATAAGGCTTTGAAAGGGAAAAATGTCGTTTATAAAATTGATGACAATGTTGTTTATTTGTCGAAAGCAAATGCATCTTCTTCGACAAAGTCGACTCAACAACAACAGAAAGTAACAGGTAAGGTGGTAGATGCTAATAACGAACCTTTGATTGGCGTTTCTGTATTGGAAAAAGGAACAACTAATGGTACTATTACTGATTTTGATGGTAATTATACATTAGTCGTTACAGGTTCAAATGCAGTTTTGCAATTTTCGTATGTTGGATATCAAACTTTGGAGAGGGCTGTAGCAGGAAAGACTGCTATTAATATCACTTTAAAGGAAGATGCTCAAGTCTTGGATGAAGTCGTAGTTACGGCATTGGGAATCAAACGCTCAGAAAAAGCGCTGTCTTACAATGTACAGCAGGTAAATGCTGATGCAGTGACTACCAATAAAGATCCTAACTTTATTAACTCATTGAGTGGTAAAGTGGCAGGTGTTAATATCAATGCTTCTTCATCCGGAGTGGGCGGTGTATCTAAAGTAGTGATGCGTGGTACAAAATCTATCATGCAGTCTTCCAATGCATTGTATGTAGTAGATGGGGTTCCGATGTACTCCAATGCAAATAAAGTGAATGGGACAGAGTTTTCTTCTAAAGGAAATACTGAGCCGATTGCCGACATTAACCCGGAAGATATTGAATCAATGTCTGTGTTGACTGGTGCGGCAGCAGCTGCACTTTACGGTTCTGATGCTGCCAATGGTGCGATTATCATTACTACTAAAAAAGGAAAAGAAGGTCGTGTGAATATCACAGTGAATAGTAATGTTGAGTTTAATGCTCCTTTGGTAATGCCTCGTTTCCAGACACGTTATGGTACAGGTATTGGTGGCGTGAAAGATGATAACTCCAGTCGTAGCTGGGGCCCTAAACTGACAGAAGCCAGATATTTTGGATATAATCCTCGTGATGATTATTTTCAGACTGGTGTTATAGGTACAGAAAGCGTATCATTCTCTACCGGTTCGGAAAAGAACCAGACTTATGCTTCCGCTGCAGCGGTTAATTCAAAAGGTATCGTTCCTAACAACAAATATGACCGTTATAATTTCAACGTACGCAATACTACTTCATTTCTTGATGATAAGATGACATTGGATGTAAATGCCAGCTACATTTTGCAGAAAGACCGCAATATGGTGAATCAGGGTACTTACAACAATCCGTTGGTAGGAGCTTATCTGTTCCCTCGTGGTAATGACTGGGAAGATATTAAAATGTACGAACGCTATGACGTTGCACGTAAGATCTATACTCAGTACTGGCCGACAGGTGATGGTAATATGACTATGCAGAATCCTTATTGGGTGAACTACCGTAACTTGCGTGAAAATAAGAAAGACCGCTATATGTTAGGTGCAAGTCTGAATTATCAGATTCTTGACTGGTTAAATGTTTCCGGACGTGTCCGCCTGGATAATTCTAACAATGATTATACGGAAAAGGCTTATGCCAGTACAAATACTCAGCTGACAGAGTTGTCTGATCGTGGTCTTTATGGCATTTCCAGAAGCTACGAAAAGCAGTTGTATGCAGACTTCCTGGTAAGTGTGAACAAAACATTCGGTGAAAAATGGTCTTTACAAGCTAATATGGGTGGATCGTTTACTGATATGCGATATGATGAAATGGCTGTACGCGGACCTATTGCTGATGATTCAAAAACGTTTGCTGGTGAAAAAGCCGGATTGACAAACGGTTTCTATATTCAAAACCTGAGTACGACCAAGACAAGCAAAATGCAGTCAGGATGGCGTGAACAGACTCAGTCTATCTATGCATCTGCCGAAGTTGGCTACCAAAGTACTTATTATCTGACATTGACAGGTCGTAATGACTGGCCTTCACAGTTGGCAGGTCGTAACTCTGTCAATAAATCATTCTTCTACCCTTCGGTAGGTATGTCTGTAGTGTTATCTGAATTGATGCCTAAATTGAATAAGGACTATCTGTCTTACTGGAAGATACGCGGTTCTTTTGCTTCTGTAGGTACAGCATTCGAAAGATATATAGCTAATCCTTTGTTCGCATGGAATACCAGTATCGGTCAGTGGAGTAACCTGACTGACTTCCCGGTATATGACTTGAAACCGGAACGTACCAATTCTTTTGAAGTAGGTATGAATATGCGTTTTCTTAAGAACTTCGAACTGGATGTGACTTATTATAACGCCAAGACAATGAATCAGACATTCAATCCTGAGTTGCCGGTAGGTGAATATGCTCGTATCTACATTCAGACAGGTGCAGTTCGCAATCAAGGTCTTGAGTTAGCGTTGAATTACAATAATACATGGAAAGATTTTACTTGGAATACAGGAGTTACTTATTCAATGAACAAGAATAAGATTCTTACCTTAGCTGATAATGCCATCAATCCTATCACTCGCGAGAAATTCTCTATTTCTTCTCTGAATATGGGTGGTCTGGGTAGTACCCGTTTCATCCTGAAAGAAGGTGGAAGCATGGGTGACATTTACTCCTTGATGGATTTGAAGAGAGATGCCAATGGAGCTGTTTATATCGATGAGAACAACAGTGTTGTAACAGAGAGTCTGGAAGCTAATAATTACATCAAATTAGGTAGTGTATTGCCGAAAGGAAACTTGGCATGGCGTAACAATTTCAGTTGGAAAAACATTAATGTGGCATTCCTTGTATCAGCTCGTCTGGGTGGAGTTGTATTCTCACGTACACAAGCTGTTCTTGATAACTTCGGAGTTTCTGAAGCATCTGCTGCTGCACGTGACAAAGGTTATGTATCGGTAAATGGAAACGACCGTGTAAATCCGGAAGGCTGGTATTCAGTAGTAGCTGGTGGTACGGCTGTTCCTCAGTATTACATTTATTCCGCTACTAATATTCGTTTGCAGGAAGCTTCTATCGGTTATACTATTCCGAGAAAATGGCTGGGCAATGTGTGTGATATCAAAGTTTCATTGATCGGACGTAATCTTTGGATGATCTACAACAAGGCTCCTTTCGATCCTGAAAGCGTGGCATCTACTGATAACTTCTATCAGGGAATTGACTACTTTATGATGCCTTCATTGCGTAATATTGGCTTTAATCTGAGCTTTAAATTCTAAATAAATCAAGATAGGTATGAAAAATATAATAAATAAATTAGTATTTGGATCTCTTACCGTTGCCCTGTCCTCGTGTATCGGTAACTATGAGAATATCAATTCCAACCCATATGAAGCTCCTGATTTGTCAGCGGATGGATATGCTTTGGGATCTGCCATGAATAACCTGGCCGGTTGCGTGGTATCACCGGATGTAAATACAGCTCAGTTCACAGACTGCTTGTTGGGCGGACCTTTAGGCGGATATTTTGCCGATTCTAATGCCGGTTTTACAGAAACCATTTCAAACTTCAATCCGAAAGACGACTGGAGCCGTGTGTTTCTGAAAAGTGATAAGATTATTCCGACATTATATTCTAATCTGACCCAAGTGAAACTTGTATCACAAAATACGAATGATCCGGTTCCTTATGCCATTGCACAAGTGATAAAGGTGGCAGCTATGCATCGTGTAACTGATGCTTTCGGTCCGATACCTTATTCTCAGATAGGTGCGAATGGCGAAATTGCTACTCCTTATGATTCTCAGGAAGTAACATATAATACATTCTTCGATGAGTTGAATGCAGCTATTGCCACACTCAATGAGAATTCTAACGAACAGCTCGTTCCTACAGCCGACTATATATATAAAGGTGATGTAAAGAAGTGGATCAGATTTGCCAACTCACTGAAGTTGCGTCTTGCTATCCGTATAGCTTATGCTAATCCGGTGAAAGCTCAACAGATGGCTGAAGAAGCTGTGAATCCTGCAAACGGAGGTGTCATCGAATCGAATGCGGACAATGCAACATGGAACTACTTTGAGACTTCACAAAATCCTATTTATGTAGCTACCCGCTACAATCAGGTACAGACTTCCGATCATGGCGGCGTACCCTGTTTGACTGGTGGTGATACGCATGCTGCTGCCGATATCATCTGCTATATGAATGGTTACAAGGATAACAGACGTGAAAAGTTCTTCACAAAATCCGAATGGGCAGGACAGGACTATGTAGGAATGCGTCGTGGTATTGTCATTCCCGAACTGAAGACAACCGGACATAAATACTCTGGGGTGAACATTGCTCCTACATCTCCGCTTTATTGGATGAATGCAGCCGAAGTAGCTTTCTTACGTGCTGAAGGGCAAGCTGTTTTTAACTTCAGCATGGGTGGTACAGCAGAATCATTCTATAATCAAGGTATCCGTCTGTCATTTGAGCAATGGGGTGCAGACGGTGTGGAAGACTATCTGAAAGATGATGTAAACAAACCGACTGCATATACAGACCCGGCAGGTACGAACACTTATCAGAATGCTTTGTCCAATATCACTATTAAATGGAATGATAGTGCTGACAAAGAAGAGAAGCAAGAACGCATTATCGTGCAGAAGTGGATTGCCAACTGGCAATTGGGTAATGAAGCTTGGGCAGACTTCCGCCGTACCGGATATCCGAAACTGATCCCGGTGAAAGAAAATAAGAGCGGTGGTGTCGTTGATTCAGAGAAAGGGGCGCGTCGTATGCCTTATCCGTTGGATGAGTTTGTCAGCAATAAAGCAAATGTAGAATATGCGATTGCCAACTACTTGCACGGTGCAGATAACATGGCTACAGATGTATGGTGGGCTTCTAAAAAATAATATTAAACTTAAAGGAAAGTATATATGAAAAATAACCTGAAATATAGATTGTCTGCTCTGCTGTTTTTGGCATCAGCTCTGACAATAACTTCATGTAGTGATTGGACAGATGTGGAAAGTCTCCAATTGAATACTCCTACATTTGAAGAGCAGAATCCTCAGTTGTATGCTGACTATCTGAAGGATTTGAACAGATATAAGTCTGAAGAACATAAGGTCACTTTTGTTTCTTTCGAGAACCCTAAGGGATCTCCCGGCAAGCAGGCTGAACGTCTGACCGTCGTACCTGACAGCGTTGATTTCATCTGTCTGAATAATCCGGAAGTAAGTCCCGAAGTACAGGCAGAAATGGTCAAAATACGCGAGAAAGGAACTCGTACGGTTTACAGTATTGATTATTCCAGCATTGAAAATGCCTGGAAGGAGAAAGTAAAAGCCGAACCGGAGTTGACAGAAGAGGATGCTCTTCAGTATATCGGTGAACGCACCAATGAGATGTTGGCACTCTGTGACAAATATAACTTTGATGGTGTTATTGCTGATTATACGGGGCGTTCGCTGGTGAGCCTTCCGGAGGCAGCTCTGAAAGAATATAATGACCGTCAACAGAAGTTTTTTGGCGAGGTGATGAACTGGCAAGGCAATCATGATGACAAGACTCTGGTATTCTACGGAAATGTACAATATTTAGTGCCGGAGAATATGGATATGTTAAGCAAGTTTGACTACATCATGTTGAAAACTGCTTCTTCTACCAATGCTGATGATCTTGCTTTAAAAGCATATTTGGCTATTCAGGCGGGTATAGATGCAGTAGGCGGTACAGAAGAAGGAGTGAATCCTGTTCCTGCTGATCGTTTTATCGTTTGTGTCGAATTGCCGCAGGCTGACGATAAGGATAAAGTGAAGGGTTACTGGAGTACAGTGGATGAAAAAGGCAATAAACTAGTAGCAGCTCCGGGAGCAGCCCGGTGGATGGTTGAAGCATCTCCTAATTACACCCGGAAAGGAATCTTTATTATGAATGTCCATAATGATTATTATAACAATACTTATGGATATGTGCGTGAAGTTATTCGTATTATGAATCCTAATAAATAAGAATAGAAATGAAACTCTATAAATATTGTTTTGCGCTTTTGGCTCTTACAACAGTCACAGTGAGTGGTTGTAAGAATGAAGATATCAATGAAGAGCATCATTATGACAATAAACTCTATGTTAGCTCGGCTCCTGTTTGTGATGATTTGCTGATTAAGCCCAGTATAACTGAGGCTACCCGTGAACTTAGCTATCGTATAGCATCGCCGGCAGAACAAGATATTCAAATAAGCTTTGATGCGGCTCCCGCTATGACAGCAGCATATAATTTGATTTACAATGATAACGCAACTGCACTGGATTCATATTTTTATAATATACCAACAAAAACTGCTACTATTAAGGCAGGGGATATTTCCAGTGATAATATTGTGATTGACTTTAAGAATACCAACGAATTGGATAAGTCAAAACGATATGTATTGCCCGTCACCATTCTAGATGCATCCAATATTGATGTACTCGAAAGTGCCCGTACTGCTTATTTCATATTTAAGGGTGCTGCCCTTATTAATGTAGTGGCAAATATCAAAGAAATCTATTTCCCAATTAACTGGAAGAGCAGTGTGAATAGTCTTTCTACTGTTACTATTGAAGCTTTGGTTCGTAGTGAAGACTGGGTAGCAGGACGTGATAATGCCCTGAGTTCTGTTTTCGGTATTGAAGGTAAATTCCTTGTACGTATTGGTGATGCTGACCGTCCACGTGATCAAGTTCAGGTAGTAGCTCCCGGTGGTAATTTCCCAGGTCCGAATGTTGTTCCGGGTTTACCGGTTAATGAGTGGGTACACATTGCCATTGTTTATGATAATACAACAAAAGAACGAATCTATTATAAAGATGGTGTGCCTGTTTATAAAGACGAAGCAGCTTCAGGTAATGTATCTTTGAGCAGTGGTTGTTATATTGGTCGCGCTTGGGATGATACTCGTTGGTTGCCGGGAGATATTTCAGAAGTCCGCGTGTGGTCAGTGCAAAGAACGGCAGAGCAAATTGCCACTAAGCCTTATGAAGTAGATCCTGCCAGTGAAGGACTGGTTGCTTACTGGAAGTTTAATGAAGGTGCTGGAAATGTTATTACCGACCAGACTGGACATGGTAATGATATTACAGGTTCGGGCGATCCTACTTGGGTAAAAGTAGAGATTCCTAAGATAAATTAATTGTTGGTTTAATCTTTTATTCAAGAATTCATTATGAATATGAAATATATAACTTCGGGTTTGTTCGCTGCCATGATTGTGAGCAGTACTGCATTCTTGACCTCTTGTGCTGATGATCTTGAGGTCGGAAAGAATATTGATGAGTCGGCCTACAGTGGCATTTATGAAAATAATGCATATCTGCGTGATGGAAAGTCGAACTTAGTTTCTAAGGTTGTCGAATTGCACGGTGAGACTTATGCTACTACAGTAAAAATGGGGTTGAGCAAGACACCTAATACAGCTACATCGGCAAAAGTGAAAATTGATGCTGCTTATTTGGAAACGTATAATAAGGCGCATAATACAGATTTTGCATTGTATCCGCAGGACTTGGTTACCTTTGCTAACGAAGGAATACTTACAGTGAACGCTAATACTAAATCAGCGGAGGTAGAGATGACTATTCGGGCAGGAGAAGGTCTGCAGGAAGATAAAACATATGCTATTCCGGTAGCTATCAGTGATCAGAGCAGTGATATCACTATTAAAGATGAAGATGCGAAACATTGTATTTATCTGGTGAAAGATATGCGAAATGCCGGTGATACTTATAAGGGCGAAGATGCTGTAAAGGGCTATTTGTTTTTTGAGGTAAATGGTGTTAATCCATTGAATACTTTGTCTTTTCAATTAGAAAACGGAAAACTTATATGGGATGTTATTGTGCTGTTTGCTGCTAATATTAATTATGATGCTGAAGCAGGGCGTCCGCGTGTACAGTGTAATCCGAATGTGCAATATCTGTTGGATAACAATGAAACTCTTTTGCAGCCTCTTCGTAAACGAGGTGTTAAGGTTCTGTTAGGGTTACTTGGAAATCATGACATTACAGGTTTAGCTCAACTTTCTAATCAGGGCGCTAAAGACTTTGCTCGCGAAGTGGCTCAGTATTGTAAAGCATACAATTTGGATGGAGTAAATTATGATGATGAATATTCAAAATCTCCGGATTTGAGTAACCCGTCTCTTACTACTCCGAGTACAGCTGCAGCGGCTCGTCTATGTTATGAAACCAAGTTGGCAATGCCTGATAAGTTAGTAACTGTATTTGCGTATGGTCAAATGTATGGAGTAGCTACAGTTGATGGTGTGGATGCGAGTGAATGGATTGATGTTGCTGTTCCAAACTATGGTAGCAGTGCGCATCCAGTAGGGAATATGACTAAGAAACAATGCGCAGGTATAGCAATGGAATTCCATTTGGGTATTGGCGGCGATTTATCACCGTCAACGGCTCATAGTCTGATAAATGATGGGTACGGTTGGTATATGGGATTTGCTCCGAGTCCGGGAAAATATTCAAGTATCTTTAGACGTTTGACCGGTGCTGAAACATTGTATGGATCTCAGATAAAACAACCTACAATATTCTACAAAAAGGATGATCCGACACCTTACAAATATCCGGATGATCTTCCCAAAGAATAGTAAATGTAAAGCTTTCCATAGCGATTGGTGTTTTAATCGCTATGGAGAAATAGAAACAAATAAAAAACAAGAATATGAAAGCACATTATAAACTCTTTTTATCTCTAGCATTAGGATTATTCATTACTTTTGCTGGATGCCAGGATGATGAGGTGGTGGATTTGGTTAAATATCCAGTGAATCAGCCTGTTATAACGATTGATGATGCGGAAGGAGCGTCCAAAGCGACGTTAACTGCGGTTTACAAGTCTGATGGTACATTGAAATTAGATGGTCCTGTCACTAGAACTTATACATTCCATTTTGCTGCATCACCGGAAGATGCTACAGTGACTTTTGATATTATAAATACTAATATCCCAAAGGAAAATGTAGAGATCAGTGACACTAAAGTAGTTCTTCCTGCCGGTTCAACAGATGCTTCTGTCACTGTGACTTTGAAGGATGAAGATTTTAGTTTTGCAGCATCCAATTATGATGCGGCAACTTACGAATTGGGGGTGAAAGCCAATGTGGAAGGATATGAGATAGGAACTGAGCCAATTGAATCTAAAGTTGTAATAGAGAAGGAAGCATATACTGTTTCATGCTCTGTGGCTGGTGACAGTGGAAATAATGTTACATTCGAACGTGGTTTCTCTCAAGGAGCGATTGTCAATTCTGATCCTATATCCTGTACCTTCAAAATGAAGTTGGACAAACCGGCAAGAAAAGACGTAAAGGTAAAACTTGCCACTACAGGTCTGGACGAACAGTTTATGAAGAATATCACTGTTACTCCTGCTGAAATTACCATATCTGTCGGTGAATTAGAATCAGCAGAGGCTACCTGGACTATTACTGATGATTTCTTGCTGACAACAACTGGAGAAGAATCTCACACTCTTGTTGTAACTGCGTCAGTAGAAAGTGAAGACCCCGTTGTGAAGATTAATAGCAAGGAGAATTTTTTAACCTTTAATGTGGATAAAGTACTTAGAAACTTTAAATATTTGTCCGCCATAGGTAGTGTCTGGACTGAATTGTCGAAAGTAGGTTGGAGTGCGGAAATTCCTTCAGGTGTCTCTGGCAGAGCTAGTTATTTGATTGATGGTAATGGAGGAAGCTATGGGTCAGATGTGTATAGTTCAAATCCATTTTGGTTTGTTATTGATATGAAAGCAGCACAGACTTTTTCTGCTTTAGGTATGGATTATTATCATACGTATGCTTCTAAGAAAGTAGGAATTTCAACTTCATTGGATAATGAAGCCTGGACTCCGCAGGGAGTGTTGGAAACTCCTCGTGTGGGTAATCATTATTTCCAATTTTTCTCTTCTATAACAGCTCGTTATGTGAAAGTTGAATTATTAGCGGGTTTCAGTATTGACGTAACTGAAGTTTATATCTACAATGCTCAGTAAGATCTAGTCATTAGCAGATAAGTTAATTTTAGAGCCAGGCTTTCAGAATGATGAAGCCTGGCTCTTTTCTTGTATAAGCTACTATGTCCCTCCCTGTCTCCTCGTAAGGGAACCCTTGTGCCAAGGGCTTGGCACAGTTGTGCCACTACGGTGTCATTGTTGTGCCAACGGCTTGGCACAGTCGTGCCACCAATATGTGACAACAGTGCCACCAAATGGTGACAGTTGTGTCTTCTGAGCGTAACAGTAGTATCACTTCGTGTTACTGCCGATCACCAGTCATAATCTTCAACGTATGCATCAAAGTTTTGTAGATGAGTTGCTCCGCAATTCTTGAGGATATTTAATATTCTTTGTTGCTCGGAGGGGGTAAGGAGGCGTTCGCCTTTGCGGATGCGGTAGTAAGTTCTGCGACCAAAATAGCTCATTAAATGCGATATGACAGTTTGCATTTGCTTATAAGGCAAGTCTTCTAACATTCTGATGAATCCCTTAGCATAACGTACTTTGACATTAGAACGATAATAAGGACAATTCCCTTGTTGGGCAGCGAGATGTTTGGGACTGATAATAACCCAGTATTCAATCTTTTCCGGTACACTTTGTGCTGTAAGTAGTCTTAAGCAAGTGTTTGCTTTTGAACATTCCCGATTGAGGCACATTGCGTACTGATAGGGGACTTTGGTAAAGTCAATTTCTTCTTCCATGATTTATAGTTGTTTGTCCGGCAAAAGTAGTGAATACTAACTGAAAAATAGCCTGAAAGTAAACTTCTTTACTTTCAGGCTATCGTTTTTTTTGCCATTATCCGGATAAAGTCTTTCAGAACAGAGAGAAAGTCAGAAAACCGGAAGAAAAAGGGCCTAATATAGGAACGTGAATTTAATCGATGAACTAACTACTGTTCTTTGGAAAAAGAATAAGGCATATCCTCTTCTTTGGTTCCTCTGTTCAGATTCGGTCGATTACTCATGTCTACTTTGATAGTACCTCCCTTGAACAAATCTTCGTGACGCAGATAATTCTTGGTATGATCAGCACCATTGAAGTTCATGGAATCAATATAGAAATTTTCCGTGCTGTTATTGGGCGCGTCGATAACAAGACTATTGCCGTTCTCGAAGTGAAGAGTAGCCTTTTTGAACAGAGGAGTTCCCATCACATATTCGTCCGTTCCAGGGCAAACAGGGTAGAAACCCAGCGCAGAGAACACATACCAGGCAGAAGTTTGTCCGTTGTCTTCGTCTCCGCAGTAACCGTCCGGTCCGGGCGTGTACATTCTGTCCATTACCTGACGTAACCAGTATTGAGCCTTCCACGGTTGTCCCGCATAGTCATAGAGGTAAATCATGTGCTGGATCGGTTGATTTCCATGCGCGTAGTTGCCCATATTCATCACAGTCATTTCACGAATTTCGTGAATTACCTGTCCGTAATAGCTGTCATCAAAAATGGGCGGTACGGCAAATACGGAATCCATCATGGTAACAAACATCTCTTTCCCGCCCATCAGGTCAATAAGACCTTGCGGATCGTGGAAGACAGACCAGGTATAATGCCAGCTATTTCCTTCTGTAAAGGCATCTCCCCATTTCAGCGGTGAGAAAGGAGACTGGAATGTACCGTCTTCGTTGCGACCACGCATCAGCTTGGATTCTTTATCGAAAAGATTCTTGTAATTCATGGCACGTTTGGCAAACAGGTTGATTTCTTTCTTGGGACGTTTCAGCTCTTTTGCCAACCGGTAGATACACCAGTCATCGTATGCATATTCCAAAGTACGGGCGGCGTTCTCGTTGATTTTCACATCGTAGGGTACGTATCCCAGTTTATTATAGTACTCGTATCCCAATCGTCCGGTGGAAGAAACCTCCGGATGTACATTCTCCGTTCCGTGAATCAGTCCTTCATACAGCGTTTTGATATCATCGACTTTTACTTCCTTCATATAAGCGTCCACAAGGATTGATGCGGAGTTATTTCCAACCATACAACCTCTGTGTCCCGGACTTGCCCATTCGGGGAAGAAACCGCTTTCCTTATACGTGTTGATTAATCCTTCCTGCATCTCTTTGTTGACCGACGGGTACATCAGATTCAGTAGCGGAAAGAGGCAGCGGAATGTATCCCAGAAACCGGTATCGGTAAACATATATCCCGGAAGTACCTGCCCGTTATACGGACTGTAATGGATGGGCTGGCCGTTTGCATCCAGTTCATAGAACTTGCGCGGGAATAGCAGCGAACGATACAGGCAGGAGTAGAATGTACGGTACTGATCCAGATTACCGCCTTCTACTTCTATTTTACCCAGTACTTGATTCCAGGCATCTTTCCCTTTTTGGGCGAGTTGTTCTATGTTATCTTTGCCCAGTTCGTTCATATTAGCAGCAGCCTGCTCAAAGCTGATAAAAGAAGAGGCGATACGTGCATTCACCTGCTCCCCTTTGCGGGTTTTGAATCCGATGATCGCTCCGGCATGGTCGGTCATCTGTTCCGCTACGTTCTCTTGCAGATTTCCATTCTCTACCGTGGCCTTATAGGTGAAAGGTTTGTCGAACTCGATGATAAAGTAGTTCTTGAAGTTTTCAGGAACACCACCGCTGTTGCGTGTCGTATAACCGATTATCTTATTCTCTTCCGGAAGAATCTTGATGTAAGAACCTTTGTCGAAGGCATCTACGACCACATAAGAATGATCATTCTCCGGGAAAGTGAAACGAAAAAGCACGGCACGTTCCGTCGGTGTCATTTCGGTGACTATATCGTGTTCTGCCAGGTATACTTTGTAGTAGTAAGGAGTTGCCACTTCCCCTTTATGTGCAAACCAGCTTGCCCGTTTCTCTTCGTCAAACAACGGTTGGCCCACTATCGGCATAATCGAGAACTGACCATAATCATTGATCCACGGACTGGGCTGGTGTGTCTGTTTGAACCCGCGGATTTTGTTGGCGGTATAGGTATATTGCCATCCGTCTCCCATTTTGCCTGTCTGTGGAGTCCAGAAGTTCATACCCCAGGGACGGGCAATAGCTGGATAAGTATTACCTGTTGATAACTCAAAAGTAGACTGGGAACCCATCAGCGGATTGACATACTGCGTCCAGTCTTTGGCTTGGGACAATAGCGTACAACTAAGTACACAAGCTATCAATAAGAGTCTTTTCATGATTAGTAATGGTTTTTATATGATTATTGAGAAGAGTTGTTACTTCCCCATTGTGTAGGATGGTCAGTCATTTTGATCTCCATGATTCCGCCTGCTACAATGTCCTGATGTCCGAAGAATGGCGTGTCCAGAGGTTTGCCGTTCAGCAATACGCTTTCGATGTATTTGTTGCTTTTGGAGTTGTTCTTCACCACGATGCTGAATGTCTTTTCACTGGGGAGATTGATCACAGCTTTGTCGAAAGCCGGACGTCCGATAGAATACACCGGTTTGCCCGGGCATACCTGATAGAATCCCATCGAGTTGAGTATGTACCATGCCGACATCTGTCCGCAGTCTTCATTGCCGGACAACCCGTCGACGTTGTTGGCATACTGGCTCCGGTAGACACTGTCCACTAATTCCTGCGTTCTCCACGGACGATTCACATAGTTGTACAGATGAATCACGTGATGACTCGGCTCATTGCCATGTGCATACTGACCGATCAGTCCGCTGATATCAGCCGAGGTGGTTTCTCCGTCCAGACTCGAATCGACTGTAAACAGCGAATCCAGCTTTTCTACAAAAGCCTCCTCGCCTCCCATCAGTTTTACAAGTCCTTCCACATCGTGCGGAACAAACCAGGTCCACTGCCAGGCGGTTCCTTCGCAATAGTCATCGCTACGGTGAGTGGAGGCACGCGGGTTGAATGGGGTGCGCCATTCGCCATTCGAATCCAGTCCGCGCATGAAGCGGGTCGATTTGTCGAAATAGAATTCGTAGGCTTTGGCGAAACGTTCATACTTTGCTTTGTTTTCGAAGTCGTTCATTGCTTCGGCAAAGATGGAGATACACCAGTCGTCGTAGGCATATTCCAGCGCTTTGGCTACAGATTCATTTTCGCGGTCGCAGGGGATGTAGCCGATGGCGTTTTTATAATACTTCGCTTTGGGCATCAGATGCGGCAGCACCAGATCGGGGCATTTGATGCCTGTAGTGTCATATTCGGCTGCCCGTAGACTGGCTTTATATGCTTCGTGAGCATCAAAATTGCGGTAACCTTTCATATAGGCATCCACGATAACGGGGACCGCATGATATCCGATCATCGTTCCAGTGTAGTTGGAAGCCAGATCCCACATTGGGTATATTCCGCCTTCCTGATGTTTCCTGATCAGTGAATTGATGAACTGATTGTTCAGATTCGGGTCGATGATCGTCATCAGCGGGTGCAGTGCACGGAAAGTATCCCACAGGGAGAAGACAGTATACAGCGGATTAATGGTATCTCCCTGATGTACTTCGAGATCCATGCCGAGATAGCGTCCGTCCGCATCCGTAAACAGGTTCGGGCTGATGGCCGTATGATACAGAGCGGTATAGAAAATGGTTTTATCTTCTTTATCGGAAGTGGTGATGTCTATTTTAGACAGATAATTATTCCAGGCAGTGCGGGCATCTTTTCGTACCTTGTCGAAGTCCCATTCGGGAATTTCGGATTCCACATTCTTGCGTGCGCCGGCGATATCGACGGCGGATACACCCACTTTTACCAGTACTTCTTCGTCTTTCTTTGTATTAAAGTGCAGTACGGCTTTGCATACAGGCAGGCGTTTGCCGTTGTCCATTGTGACAGAGTCGGTGATGAGGGTATATGCGAACGGTTTGGAAAACTTGGCGTAGAAGTTAATATACTGGTCGAAAGCCCAGTAAGTCGTCTTCTTATGTCCGCAGATTTCCGTGTCACTGATAACTTCGATTTCCATCTCGTAGTTGGTCTGCCGTTGCAGGCTATAGTCCAGGTCGATGATAAATCCGGATTCTGTGCTTTCGGGGAAAGTGTAGCGGTGGATGGCGCCGCGTTTGGTAGCTGTGATTTCCGCTTTTACCTGATAGGTGTCGAGGAAGACGGAGTAATATCCGGGTTCCGCAGTCTCATTCTCGTGCGAGAAAGCAGAGGCGTGAGCCAGTTTCTGGCTTTCCGGATCAGTTGTCAGATACTGCGGTTTGCCGACAATCGGCATCAGTAATACATCTCCGTAGTCACAACAGCCTGTACCGCTGACGTGGGTATGCGAAAAACCGTTGATCGTGTTGTCGTCGTAATAATAACCGGAGCAAGCGTCCCAGCCGTCGATCCGGGTGTCCGGACTGGGCTGGATCATACCGTGCGGAACTACGGCTCCGGGGAAAGTATGTCCATGTCCGCCGGTGCCTATGAAAGGATTGACATAAGCACTATAATCTTTTACACTGGGGGACTCTGTGCAGGAGTTGAGCATTATAAATCCTCCGAAACATCCTATCAGAAGTGTTTTTAATTTCATGTCGTTTATTAGTTTAAGTTTAACACAGGAGTCATTTCTTATCTGAAGAGATAAAGATGTTGTTTCCTACGATTTTATATTCAATAGGTATGGAATTCTGCAAGGATTTCAATACCGATTCGATGGTTGATTTTTTCTTCAATACACCCGAATATGTTTTGTCCGACCGAATGTCAGGAGACAGAATGATCTTCACGTCGTAGAAGCGTTCCAGTGCCTTGGTGATGGTAAATATGTTTGCTTTGTTGAATGGTATCAGATTGTCACGCCATACGGCATCCAGTTTCGCGTCGACCTGTTTCACCGTCAGCCGTCCGCTGTTTCTGTTCAGTTCGGCACGCTGACCGGGGGCGAGGACGATTTGTCCTTCATCCTTGTTGCCTTTCACTTCGATTTCTCCTTCGATCAAGGTCGCTTCGGCTATCCGGCAACGTTTGTCGCACTTGAAGTTGAAAGTGGTTCCCAGTACACGTACGCGCATGACGTCACTTTCTACTGTGAATGGTTTATGGCGGTTCTTGGTCACTTCGAAATAGGCTTCTCCGTCCAGATACACATTACGTTCTTTTTCGGAAAATTCGCGCGGGTATTTCAGCGTGGCGGCATTGTTCAGCCAGACTTTCGTCCCGTCCGGCAAGACAACTTCTTTCACGATGCCTTCATTGGCAACGGCTACCAGCATCTGATGCTCCGGCTGGTTGTAGAGCCAATATCCGGCTCCTCCGCCCATCAGTAAAGCGACGGCAAGGATGGCCGCATATCTCATCCAGCGATGCATATGCAGTACTTTATCTTTCTTCTTTTTCTCTTGCGACAGTTGTTTATAAAGCCTTTTTTCCGCATTAGCCATTCTCTGTTCATCGGCATAAGGATCGAACTTACCCAGATGATAAATTTCTTCCATACGGAACAACTGGCGGGCATTTTCGTCCGATTCGCTGATCCAGGCATTCACCTCGATCAGCTCTTCTTCAGAACACTGACCTGTCAGATATTTGTTTATTATTTCTTCGCTCAGATTTCTCATTTTCTTTTCCTTCATATAAGTAATACAACTGAAACCCCAAAAACACTTATCTTTAATCCAATAAAAATAAGAGGAGAATGAACCAAAGATGTCCGAGACGATTTCGCAGGAACTTCAAAGCCTTATACATATGTGCCTCGACCGTGCGGAGTGAAACTCCCAGTACATCGGCTATCTCCTTATTTTTCATGTCGTGCAGATAGCTGAGCTTGAAAACTTCTTTGCACTTGTCCGGAAGCTCATTGATCGCATCGTGAATCTCTTTCCGCAATTCCCGGTCTTCGATCTTGCGGATCACTTCGTTGTTGTCCGGCTGATAAAACTCTGCACGCCTCCGGTTTATCTCTTCCATGGCGGTGCAATAGCCATCTTCTACATTACGATGTTTCAATACGTTAAGGGCACGTGTATAGACAGCACGATAGAGGAAAGCCTGAATCTGCTCTCCTATCTCTATGCTGTCTTTTCGTTTCCAAAGCTCTACGAACACGTCCTGCACTACATCCTCCGCCTCTTCTTCTCCCACCAGTCGGGTGGCATAGAATATCAGGCTAGGGTAGTACCTGCGGAATAGAGCTTTGTAGGTTAAGTCGAAGTTTTCATTCATTTTTCCGATAGATTAGTTTAGGTGAACCTACTGGGTCTGTTCTTCAAATTCGACTCCCGCTAATCGGGGAATATCACCCATTTCAAATTCGACGGTGGCACCGCTCATAATCTGTTCATGCGTAAGGTAGGTCTTATCGTACGGTTGACCGTCTACTTTGATAGATTGAATGTAAATATTCTCTTTGCTCACTTTGGGGGCAAGTACTGTAAATGTCTTTCCGTTAGCCAGATGCAACTTCATCTCCGGGAACAGGGGAGTACCGATTTCATACTTTCCGCTGACCGGATTGACGGGATAGAATCCCATTGCGCTGAATACGTACCAGGCAGACATTTGTCCGCAGTCTTCGTTTCCACAAAGACCGGCAGGCTCGTTCTTGTAAAGCTCGTTCATTACTTTGGCAACGTATTTCTGTGTCAGGTTCTGTTGTCCTACGGCATTGAAGAGATAGATTACGTGATGGCTCGGCTCATTACCATGAGCATATTGCCCGATCATTCCCGTGCTGAAGATGGGAAGTTCTTCGTCGGCTGCCGGATGGTAGGTAAACATACTGTCCAGTTTCTCTGCAAAGCGGCTTGTGCCTCCTGTGAGATCAATCAGACCGTCTATGTCATGCTGCACGGACCAGAAGTATTGCCAGCCGTTGCTTTCGCAGATATGCGGAGTGTATTCGTCGGCTTTGAAGTCTTTGATAAAGTTACCTTTATCGTCACGCGGCTGCATGAACGAAGTGGCCGGATTGTAAACATTCTTATAGTTCTGGGAACGTTTGTAGAATTCGTCCGCTATCTCCTTCTTGCCCATCTTGTTCGCCATCTCAGCGATGCAGTAATCGTCAAATGCATATTCCAGTGTTTTGGACAGTGACCAATTTTCGGCATTGTAATGATCTGTCACATTGTAAGGAATATAGCCTAATTGCTTGTATAGCCCGATGCCCCGGTAGTTATCCAGATTGGCGGTAGCTACGCAGGCGGCCAGTGCTTTCTCTGCATCAAAGTTGCCTATACCTTTCAGATAGGCATCTACAATCACGGGAACGGCATGATAGCCGATCATCATATCGGTTTCACTCCCGTAGAAGTTCCATACGGGCAGGCGTCCGTTCTGTTCAAAGAAGGCGATGAAGGATTTTACCATGTCGTTGACACGTTCCGGTTCGGTATATGTAAAAAGGGGATGGGCGGCACGGTAGGTATCCCAAAGGGAGAAAGTGCTGTAATTCACCCAGCCGTCACTCTGATGTACTTTTTTGTCGGGACCGTAATAGGCTCCGTCTACGTCACTGTAAATCGTAGGTGCGATCATCGAGTGGTACAGAGCTGTATAAAAGTTTACTTTATCGTCTTGATTGTTACTTTCGACTTCGATCTTCCCTAGTTGGCGGTTCCAGTTTGCTTTTGTTTCTGCCAGATACTTGTCGAAGTCATTTTCGGGCACTTCGGCTTGCAGGTTCTTGGCTGCGCCTTCCATGCTGACGCCGGAAATGGCGGTATTGACGAGAATCTGTTCTCCTTCTTCGGTATGGAAGTCAAAACGTGCGATGACAGCCGTACCGATGTGTTGCTTGTCTTTGATAATGGCAGTCGTATCCAGTTCTACCTTGTCGAAAGGCTTGGAGAAGCGGGTGCGGAAGTAGATTCGCTGGTCGCGTGCCCAGCCGTCGGAGTAACGGTATCCTTGAATCGTCACAGAGTCCACTACTTCGATGTGCGAATCGTTTGTGAAGTCCCAGTTCATGGCTTTCTTCAGATTCAGGAAGATGGCGGCTTCGGCTTTGGGGAAGGTGTATCGCTGGATGCCACAACGTTCGGTTGCGGTCAGTTCCACATTGATATGGTAGTCTTTCAGACGTACTTGATAGTAGCCTGCATAGGCGCTCTCTTCATCGTGAGAAAACTTGGAGTAGATGCCCAGCGGCGCTTCTGCCTCTTTGTAGGGCAGTGTGACCGGCATGAAAGAGATGTCGTACAAGTCGCCTGCACCTGTTCCCGAAAGGTGGGTATGGCTGAAGCCGGCGATGGTGCTGTCCGGATAAAAATAGCCGGAGATGCGGTCCCATCCCGGAAGTCCGTTGTCCGGGCTGAGCTGCACCATACCGAAGGGGGCTTGTGCGCCGGGATAAGTGTTTCCTGTGAAATCGGTGCCAATAAAAGGATTTACATACGATGTGTAATCAATTTCAGCTTGTGTCTGTTTGGTGTTGCAGGATGCAAAAATACAAATGATTAGAAGTAGGTAAATAGGTGTTTTCATCGGTGTACGGGTATTGGTGATTACTTATTTTATTATTTGAAGGATAAGAAAAATAATTAATCTGTTTACAAAGGTAGGAAAAAGTTGTGATAATTGAGTTTATATCACGAATATTTTTGGCAGGAGGCTGATTAGTTGCTGTTGACACTGGAATCTGAAATAAAAAACGTGCCTTAAAGTGCGGAGGACTTTAAGACACGGTTCTTGTATTGGATGTATGTTACTGCTTTTTTAGATACCTGCGAGTTCCAGTACCTTTTCGATAGCGGCATTCAGTCCGTCTGTATTCTTGCCTCCGGCAGTAGCGAAATGAGGTTGACCGCCTCCGCCGCCTTGAATCAGTTTGGCTGCCTCTTTCACCAGGTTGCCTGCTTTTAAGCCACCGGCCACCAGATTGTCACTTAGCATGACGGTCAGCATAGGCTTGCCGTTGTCGAGGCTTCCGGCCACAAAGAACAGGTTTTCTGTGATTTCACCGCGAAGCTGGAAGGCGATATTCTTCACCACTTCCGCCGGCAACGGAGCACAGAACTTGATTACCTTGATACCGTGAATTTCCTGTATATTCTTCAGCAGTCTTTCTTTCAGCGAGGCTTCTTTCTCTTTCATGTAGTCTTCTACCTGCTTTTTCAGTCCTGCGTTTTCCTCAATATACTTGCGGATGGCAATACCCAGGTCGGGTGCGTTGTTGAAGAGCGATTTCAATTCACTGATCGTATCCTGGATGGTATCCAGCATTTCTTCCACACGGGCTCCCGTATATGCTTCGATACGGCGTACACCGGCTGCAACAGAGCTTTCGGAAATGATCTTCACCATACCGATATTTCCGGTTGCGGCTACGTGGATACCTCCACAGAATTCGATAGAAGAACCGAACTGGATGACACGTACTCTTTCACCGTACTTTTCACCGAAGAGGGCGATAGCTCCCAGCTCTTTCGCTTCCTCGATGGGAATGTTGCGGTATTCCTTCAAAGGTATGTTGGCACGAATCTTGGCATTCACCAGGTGTTCTACCTGGCGGATTTCTTCGTCGGTCACCTTCTGGAAGTGAGAGAAGTCGAAACGCAGTGAATCCGGTGTTACTAACGAACCTTTCTGTTCGATATGCTCGCCCAGTACTTCACGCAGGGCAGAGTCCAGCAGGTGAGTTGCCGAGTGATTGGCTGCGCAGGCTGCCCGTTTGTCGGTGTCTACACAAGCCATCATCGGAGCTTCCGGATGTTCCGGCAACTTTTTGGTAATATGTATCGGTAGATTGTTCTCTTTCTTGGTGTCAATCACTTCGATGGTCTCGAATTCGCTGACCAATACACCGGTGTCGCCTACCTGACCACCGCTTTCTGCATAGAACGGAGTACAGTCAAGTACGATCTGATACAGTGTCTGGTTTTTCTGCTTGATCTGACGATAGCGGAGAATAGATGCTTCGTATTCAGTATAGTCGTAACCTACGAATTCGGTTGTTCCTTCTCTCAGAGTCACCCAGTCACCGGTTTCGATGGCGGCAGCGTTACGTGCACGCTGTTTCTGCTGTTGCATTTCCGCGTTGAACTCTTCGATGTTGACTGTCATTCCATTTTCGCGAAGAATCAGTTCTGTCAGGTCTAACGGAAAACCGAAAGTATCATATAAGGTAAAGGCATCTTTACCGCTGATTTCTGTCTTTCCGGCGGCCTTTGTATCTTCCATTGTTTTATCCAGCAGACGGATACCTGTTTCCAGCGTGCGAAGGAAGGCTTCTTCTTCTTCCTTGATTACTTTTTCGATCAGACCTTTCTGTGCGATCAGTTCCGGATAAGCGTCTCCCATGTTGTCGATCAACACCGGAAGCAGCTTGTACATGAATGACTGTTTCTGTCCGAGGAAAGTATATCCGTAGCGAACGGCGCGGCGGAGGATACGGCGGATTACATAACCTGCCTTGGCATTGGAAGGCAGCTGACCGTCCGTAATGGAGAAAGCAATCGTACGGATGTGGTCAGCGATTACACGCATGGCGATGTCCTGCTGTTTGTCTTTTCCATACTCTGTGCCTGACATTGCTGCAATCGCTTTCAGCATCGGCTGGAATACGTCTGTATCGTAGTTGGAAGTCTTGCCCTGCAAAGCCATACAGAGGCGTTCGAATCCCATACCTGTATCGATAACCTTTGCAGGAAGTGGTTCGAGGCTGCCGTCAGCTTTACGGTTATATTGCATGAACACAAGGTTCCATATTTCAATCACTTGGGGATGATCGTGGTTGACGAGATCACGGCCGGAGATTTTGGCACGTTCTTCTGCCGGACGGAGGTCGATGTGGATTTCCGAACAAGGTCCGCAAGGGCCTGTATCACCCATTTCCCAGAAGTTGTCGTGCTTGTTGCCGTTGATGATGTGATCTTTCGGCAGATACTGTTCCCAGTAAGAAGCGGCTTCGTCGTCACGGCTCAGTCCTTCTTCGGGGCTTCCTTCGAATACAGTGGCGTACAGGTGTTCCGGATTCAGTTTCAATACTTCTACCAGATATTCCCATGCCCAGTTGATGGCTTCTTTCTTGAAGTAGTCACCGAATGACCAGTTGCCCAGCATTTCGAACATGGTGTGGTGGTACGTATCGTGTCCCACTTCTTCCAGGTCATTATGCTTTCCGCTTACACGCAGACATTTCTGAGAGTCCGCGACTCTGTGGTATTTGGCCGGGTGGTTACCCAAAATAATATCTTTAAACTGGTTCATCCCTGCGTTGGTAAACATCAGGGTAGGGTCATCTTTTATCACCATCGGAGCCGAGGGAACAATGTGGTGTCCTTTCGACTCAAAGAAATTCTTGAATGAATCTCTGATCTCTTTTGCAGTCAACATATTCTTCTATATATCTATTGTTGAGGTTAATATTCTCAAAAAACTGTGCAAAGATAGCTTGTTTTTATTACTTTTGCCGTATTAACAAGCGAAATATTTCCAAAAAGATGCGCAAAGTTTACTACATCTACAATCCAAGGACGCAGACTTATGACCGAATTTACCCTACCGTACGGCAGCGTGCGCTTAGCATTCTGCGCCGGCTTTTTATCGGTATGGGACTTGGAGCCGGATGCTTCATCGTCTTGCTTCTAGTGTTCGGATCGCCTTCGGAGAAGGAACTGCGAATCGAAAATAGCCGTCTTTTGGCGCAATATAATGTACTTTCCCGCCGTCTGGATGATGCGATGGGGGTGCTGCAGGATATTCAGCAGCGTGACGATAACCTGTATCGGGTGATTCTGCAAGCTGATCCTGTTTCGCCGGCTATCCGTCAGGCAGGTTTTGGAGGTACGAACCGGTATGAGGAGCTGATGGATCTGGCAAACTCCAAGCTGGTGGTAAATACGACCCAAAAGCTGGATGTACTGTCCAAACAACTTTATATCCAGTCCAAATCTTTCGATGACGTGGTGGATATGTGTAAGAATCATGATGAAATGCTGAAATGTATTCCGGCTATCCAGCCTATCTCCAATAAAGACCTTCGCAAGACTGCTTCCGGATACGGAACACGTATTGATCCGATTTACGGTACGACGAAGTTTCATTCGGGAATGGACTTCTCCGCTCATCCGGGAACGGATGTCTATGCGACCGGTGACGGTACAGTGGTAAAAGTAGGATGGGAAACCGGATATGGCAATACGATTGAGATTGATCATGGCTTCGGTTATCTGACTCGGTACGCTCACTTACAGAGCTATAACACGAAAGTCGGGAAAAAGGTGGTGCGTGGCGAGGTGATTGGAAAAGTGGGAAGTACAGGTAAGAGCACCGGTCCTCATCTTCACTATGAGGTACACGTGAAGGGAAAGGTTGTGAATCCTGTCAACTATTACTTCATGGACTTGAGTGCGGAAGATTATGAGAAGATGATTCAACTAGCCGCCAATCACGGTAAAGTGTTCGATTAATCTCTTAAAACAACGATTTCTATGCTGAATACGGACAAAGAACTAAAATTATATTACTCCATAGCCGAAGTGGCCGATATGTTTGGAGTCAATGCATCCTTGCTTCGTTTTTGGGAGAAGGAGTTCCCGCAGATTTCTCCCAGGACAACGGGGAGGGGGATACGTCAGTATCGAAAGGAGGATGTGGAAACGATTGGTCTGATCTATCATCTGGTGAAGGAGAAAGGTCTGACGCTTCCCGGTGCCCGTCAACGGTTGAAGGATAATAAGGAAGCCACGGTTCGCAATTACGAAATTGTGAACCGTCTGAAAGGTATTAAGGAAGAGCTTCTGGCTATCAAGAAAGAACTGGACGGACGATAAATTATTCCTCCACCCGGTTCACCTGTTTGATGTTTTGAATCTTCTTCAGATTATTACAGATTGTCTTTACATCTTCCACATCGTGTACCCATAGCTGAATCTTTCCTTCGAATATCCCGTCATTCGTTTCAATGGCAAGTTTACGGATGTTCACGTTGAGCTGTCTGGAAATGACCTGAGTCACTTCGTTCAGAAGTCCCATGCTGTCAATACCTCTTAAATAGATATATACGAGGAAAGAAAGTTCTTTGTGAGTATCCCATTCGGTCGCTAATATACGGTTGCCATAGCTGCTTTTCAGCTTGGCAGCAACAGGGCACTGACGTTTATGAATAATAATGCGGTCGTTTTCATCAACGTAACCCAAAACATCATCACCGGGAATCGGATGACAACATTCGGCCATGATGTATTTCTTTTGCAGGCTTTCTTCGGTCAGTTTAAGAATCTCTTTCGGATTGATCTTTTCTTTTTCCTGCGGTTCTTTCTCTTCCGGTTTTTCCTTGTTGCTGTTCCCGAAGGAGAACGTCAGGTATTTCTTCCAGTTGCTGGTTTGCTTTTCTCTCAGCTCGTTCTTGTCCGCTTCTCCCAAAGTAATGGCTTTGCTGCCGATAGCGGCCAGTAACTCTTCTTCATTCTTGAAGTTGTGAAATTTACGCAACTTCTCGATGACAGCTTCTTCCGGACGTATTTCTTCCTTCTTCAGAAACTCGTTGAGTAGCTCTTCGCCAATTTTCTGATTCGCTTTCCGTTCTTTGCGAAGAATCGCTGCGATCTTGGCACGGGCACGGGCGGTCGTTGCAAATACCTCCCATTGCGGTTGTACACGTTGGGATTTGGAGGTCAATATTTCAACCTGATCTCCACTTTGCAGTTTATGACTTAGCGGCACCAGTTTATGATTGACCTTGGCGCCGATACAATGGCTACCGATATCTGTGTGCAGTGAGAAGGCAAAATCCAGTGCCGTAGAGTTTTGTGGCATTGTCTTTAACTCTCCCTTCGGAGTGAACACGAAGATTTCGGAAGCAAACAGGTTCAGTTTGATCGTATCCAAAAAGTCGATTGCGTCCGGTTGCGGATCATCCAGTATCTCTTTAATGGTTTTCAGCCATTTCTCCAGTTCACCTTCGTCTTCGCTGCCTCCTCCTTCTTTATATTTCCAGTGGGCGGCAAAGCCTTGTTCTGCAACATCGTTCATCCGTTCGCTGCGAATCTGTACCTCGATCCATTGTCCGTTGTTTCCCATCAGGGTGACGTGCAATGCTTGGTAACCATTCGCCTTCGGGTGGCTTACCCAGTCGCGTAGGCGGTCGGGATGAGGCTTGTATATCTTGGAAATGGAGACATAGATGTCGAAACAGTCGTTGAGCTCTTCTTCCACGTTGCGTGGTTCGAAGATGATACGGACAGCGAGCAAGTCATAAATCTCCTCGAACGGGACGTGTTTGGTCTGCATCTTGTTCCAGATGGAGTAGATCGATTTCACACGTGCCAAAATCCGGTATTTCAGCCCCATCTTATCCAGCTGGGTGCGGATCGGAGCTGTGAAGTCGTTGAATACTTTGTCGCGTTCGGCGGCGGTAGCATTCAGCTTTTCTTCTATTTCGGCATATTCTTCGGGGTGTTCATATTTGAAGCTGAGGTTTTCAAGCTCTGTTTTTATCTTGTACAGACCTAGGCGGTTGGCTAACGGGGCATAGATGTAGAGAGTTTCTCCTGCTATCTTATATTGCTTGTTGGGCAGCATGGAACCCAGCGTGCGCATATTGTGCAAGCGGTCGGCTATTTTGATCAGGATAACTCGGATATCGTTCGACATGGTGAGCAGTAACTTCTTGAAGTTCTCTGCCTGTGCCGAAGCACGGTCACCGAAGATCCCTCCGGAGATTTTGGTCAGTCCGTCTACAATCTGGGCAATCTTCGGTCCAAAGATATTTTCGATGTCTTCTACCGTGTAATCAGTGTCTTCTACTACGTCGTGCAGCAGTGCCGCACAGATAGAAGTAGAACCAAGACCAATTTCGTTACATACTATTTGTGCAACGGCAATCGGGTGCATGATATAAGGTTCGCCGGATCGGCGTTTGATTCCTTTGTGTGCCTGATTAGCGAAGTTGAAAGCTTTTGTGATGATTTCAACTCGTTTGCGATGTTTAGTATGGAGATAATCATTCAGAAGTTCCTGGAACGCCTGATTGATCATCTCTTCATCTGCTATTTCTTTGGGGGTTATATTATCCATATTCGTTATCCTTTCATTCGCTTATTTTTGCAAAAATAAGCAAATTTCCGAATGAAGCAAGCGGGAAGTCATTTATTTGTAGATTTTCAATTGTTTTCCTGCTGCGATTCTGGTGTTCGACATACCGTTCCACTGCTGTATATCTTTGACACGTACGCCTAGCTTTTCGGCAATCGATGAAAGAGTGTCTCCACTTTTTATCTTATAATAAGTTAATTTTCCTTTACCGGCAACAGCGCTTGTCTGTCTGCGGGTGGTTGGAGTAACTTCTTTCACTGCAACGGTTTTGCGGTTGCGGAATAGCTCGTCGGCACGGTGTGCGTAGATTGTATCTTGCTTGTCAATAAACGTACTGATGGCACCTTGTGGTAAACGTAATGTACAAGGTTTGGTCGTGCCGGGAATCACTTGTTTCTTGTATTGGGGATTCAGGCTCTTCACTTCCTCCAGCGGAACATTGCAAAGTTCGGCAATCTGCTCGAAATGAAGGTTTTTAGTGACTTGCACCGTATCTGTGCTTGCCGGAATGTTTGTTTCCATCGGACAGATGTTGTGGTCGCAATAGTATGTCATCACGTAGTTGGCTGCGATGAAAGCAGGTACATATCCGCGTGTCTCTTTAGGCAGCAGGTTATAGATTTTCCAGTAATCCGTTTCGCCTCCAGCGCGGCGGATTGCCTTGTTGATAGTACCTGGGCCACAGTTATAGGCTGCTATAACCAGATTCCAGTCTCCATAAATATCGTACATCTCTTTCAAATAACGGGCGGCAGCCCAAGTTGCTTTGATCGGGTCGCGGCGTTCGTCTATCAGACTATTGGATTCAAGACCGTAAATCTTTCCTGTTCCAATCATGAATTGCCACAGTCCAGAAGCACCGGCACGTGACACAGCTGAAGGATTCAGTGCAGATTCGATAATCGGCAGGTACTTCAGTTCCAAAGGAAGTCCGTAAGCGTCCAGTGCTTCTTCGAAAATAGGCATATAGAAATTGCAGGCGCTCAGCATGAATGAAACCTGATTGCGCAGGCGACCCGCGTACATATCGATGAATTTGCGTACAATGTCATTATAAGGCATTTCCATGACAGCCGGAATACGTGAAAGGCGGTCAATGTAGACAGAATCACTGAATAAAGGATTCACTTCCGCCGTACTGCAATCTTTGCCTAAATCAATATAGTTTTTAGCTTTCCAGTCGTTCAGCAGACTGTCGAGCGGGTAAGTCATACTCTTTGGAAGATCGATGCTTTCTTTGCGTTCGGTTCCGTTTTCACGAATAACTACATCTACACTTTGAGCTTTTACCTGTGTGGTTGCCAACAGGAAAAGGAAAATAATCGAACAATAGTTTTCTAATTTCTTCATGCTTTAATTATAAGTTCAATCTAAATTGTGTTTTTAAAATCGTAGTACGCATTGCAGTCCCACTGACTTATTCTTGTAACTGTTGGAGCGGAACTGGCTGTTATTGTCGATGACAGTTGGCTCCAGCTTCATACTCAAGTCAGGTGAAATGTCGAAGTTCGATAATTCCGCATCGACATAGGCATCGATGATGGAGATAAGGTATACTCCGATAAATGCAAATATACTAAGGTCCCGAAAACGACGGAACGAGTCCTTTCTTCGTTTCAAGGTGTTTTTCAGTTGCTCTTCATTATACTGGGCGTTCGGTGGCAGCAAATCTTCATAGCTCTTGGTGTTTGGATTACTGTCCATGATGTCCAGATAGGCCTGTGAATAGTCTTTATACATTTTCCCGTTCCAGCTGAGGGCATACGCACATCCTGCAAACCCTCCATATATAATAGGTAGTTTCCAGTATTTACGGTTGTAAATCTGTCCTCCGCCAGGGAATACGACTGCAAGCCATGTTGCTTTGGTCGGGTTGGGAATGAACAGTTTCTTGTTGAGATCCTGCACAGGAGGTACTGTGTCGGTTTTCACTACAATAGGTGCCGGCTGTTCTATCTTCTTCAGTTCTTTTTTATTGGCTGCGTCAAGGCTGTCGGCTATCTGTATTTTGGCAGCAGACAGACTGTCGGTTGCTTGCAGGCGTTCCGGATGCAATATTTTGATTGAATCCTTTTTCAACGAATCCATCACCTGAGCAGGATCCCGGTGCCTTCGTGCACGTGCTTTCGGTGCTTCCCGGCTCTGAATAATACTGTCTTTCTGTACCGGAGTCACAGGTTCTTGTGCATACACATCAATCCCTGCCACCTGTAGAAAACAGAGAAGCAGGGTGATGATGAGTAACTGATATTTCTTACTTTTTCTTGTCATCTACTTTTTTAGCGTATCGAAGATTTCCATGATACGTTCCAGTTCCTCCTCGTTGCTGAAAGGAATACTGATTTTTCCTTTCCCCTTTTCGGAGCAAGTCAGTTGTACCTTGGTGTTGAAAAATCCCGTGAGTTGTTGCTTTAGTAAATTAAACTCTTCCGGTAGTTTGCTGCGTTTCGGAGTGATTTTCCGTGTGCCGCTTTTCACAGCTTCTCCTTCGCTCAGCGATTTGACAATCTCTTCTACTTTGCGGACGGAGTATCCGTGTTCCTGTATCTCTTCGAATATTTTTACTTGAAGTTTGGGGTCGCCTAATGAAATCAATGCACGTGCATGTCCCATATCTAGCTGTTTGTTTTGTAGAGCCATCTGTATAGGAGCCGGCAGTTTCAGTAGACGCAGGTAGTTGGCGATAGTGGTCCGGTTCTTGCCGATACGTTCGCTCAGGCGTTCCTGTGTCAGTTCATACTGGTCCAGCAGATGTTGATAAGCCAATGCTATTTCTACCGCATTCAGGTCTTCACGCTGTATGTTTTCAATCAGCGCCATTTCCATCATGTTTTCGTCGTCGGCAGTGCGGATGTAGGCAGGGATGGTTTTCAGTCCTGCTTTTTGTGAAGCACGGTAACGACGCTCTCCCGCGATGATCTGATACTCATCGTCCGAGAGCTTGCGTAGAGTGATAGGCTGTATGATACCGATTTCCGCAATGGAATCAGCCAGTTCCTGCAATGCCGTTTGATCGAATTCGCGGCGTGGCTGATTGGGGTTGACGGTAATCTTCGCCAACTCTATTTCACTAATGGAAGAAGAACCTTCGGTTTTCACATCATCCATTGAGAGCAGGGCGTCAAGTCCGCGTCCTAATGCATTTCTTTTTTGTGTTGCCATATCTTCTTCGGTTATTTATTTCTGTTGATAATCTCTTTGGCAAGGGCGAGATGGTTTTTGGCACCGGTAGAGTCCGCATCATAAAGAATGGTCGGGATACCGTAGCTGGGAGCCTCGCTCAGTTTCACATTTCGCTGGATCACGCTGTTGAAAACTAATTCCTGGAAGTGTCTTTTCACTTCGTCGTAAATCTGGTTTGCCTGACGCAGACGTGAGTCATACATCGTCAGCAGGAAACCTTCGATTTCCAGAGCGGGATTCAGTTTCGACTTGATGATTTTAATCGTATTCAGCAGTTTGCTGATGCCTTCGAGAGCAAAATACTCAGCTTGCACGGGGATGATCACGGAGTCGGCTGCCGTCAGGGCATTGATGGTGATCAGTCCGAGTGAAGGAGAACAATCTATCAGAATATAGTCATATTCTTTCTTCAAGGGTGTGAGCACTTCTTTCAGTATCTTTTCGCGGTTTGGGAGGTTCAGCATTTCAATCTCTGCTCCTACAAGATTGATGTGCGAAGAGATCACTTTCAAAGAGTCGATTTCTGTGTCAAGAATAGCGTCCTGTACATTGGCTCTGTCAATAATGCATTCATAGATAGTGCATTCCGACTGCTTGATGTCCACTCCCAGGCCGGAAGAGGCATTTGCTTGCGGGTCTGCATCTACCACGAGTACTTTCTTTTCAAGTGTAGCAAGTGACGCTGCGAGATTAATCGTAGTCGTGGTCTTTCCTACACCCCCTTTTTGATTGGCCAAAGCAATTATTTTTCCCATATACTCTAAATTTATTGGCAGCGAAATAAGTGATAATTCCTTAGAGCGCCTACGAAAAAAGAGAAACTTTGCATTTTCTGTTGATAAGTCACCGGTTTTGTTAATAACTGCCGGACGAAACAGTTCCGAAACCCGGTTGATTTTATCATCATACTTTCTCTGTTTGAGCTTGCAAATATACATATTTATATTGGATATCTATTTCTTTTTTTACTCGCTTGCAGAAGATTAAGATTTGTAAACGGGTGTATATTCGTCAGATAGCGATGTGATTAATATGATATTCGGAGATAAGCGGTTGGCAGTACGGTTACTTTTTGCTACTTTTGTGCGAACATTAAAAAGGAAAGGATTGAATATATGGAAAGTAAGAAGCCGTTGATCCTCGTTTCGAATGACGATGGTGTTATGGCTAAAGGTATTAGTGAACTGGTGAAGTTCCTTCGTCCGTTGGGGGAAATTGTTGTAATGGCACCCGACTCTCCGCGCTCCGGCAGCGGCAGTGCATTGACGGTGACTCATCCGGTTCATTATCAACTGGTCAAAAGAGAAGTGGGACTGACTGTATATAAATGTACAGGAACGCCGACCGATTGTATCAAGCTGGCATTGGGCTCAGTGCTCGACCGGAAGCCTGACCTGATCGTAGGCGGTATCAATCATGGAGATAATTCCGCTATTAACGTGCATTATTCGGGAACGATGGGAGTAGTGATTGAAGGCTGTCTGAAGGGAATTCCTTCGATTGGTTTTTCTCTGTGCAATCATCAGCCCGATGCTGATTTTGAACCTTCGGGTCCTTATATACGCAAGATAGCTGCCATGATATTGGAAAAAGGACTGCCCCCGTTGACTTGTCTTAATGTGAACTTTCCCGATACTCCCGACCTCAAAGGAGTGAAGGTTTGTGAACAAGCAAAGGGATGCTGGGTGAATGAATGGGTAACTTGTCCCCGTCTCGATGACCATAATTACTTCTGGCTGACCGGTTCATTCACCGATCATGAACTTGAAAATGAGAACAATGATCATTGGGCGCTGGAAAACGGATATGTGGCTATCACGCCAACGACAGTCGATATGACTGCTTACGGCTTTATAGATGAACTGAATGGCTATTGTCAGCAACTGGAATTCTGACATACGCATTGTGCTGATTTCAAATATCAAAACTCCTAATTCAAAATTCCCATGAAGTACTATCTGATTGTCGGTGAAGCTTCCGGAGACTTGCATGCGTCCCATTTGATGACTGCCCTCAAGGCGGAAGATCCTCAGGCCGATTTCCGCTTTTTTGGTGGAGATTTGATGGCTGCCGTCGGAGGAACGATGGTGAAGCATTATAAAGAGCTGGCGTATATGGGATTTATTCCAGTACTGCTTCATTTGCGTACGATTTTTGCAAATATGAAACGTTGCAAGGAAGATATTGTGGCGTGGAATCCCGATGTGGTGATCTTGGTCGATTATCCCGGTTTCAATCTTAACATAGCTAAGTTTGTGCATTTCGAGACGCAGATTCCTGTCTTCTATTATATTTCTCCGAAGATATGGGCATGGAAGGAGTACCGCATAAAGAATATCAAACGTGATGTGGATGAACTTTTCTCCATCCTTCCTTTTGAAGTGGAGTTTTTTGAAGAGAAGCACCGGTATCCTATACATTATGTAGGAAATCCTACGGTAGATGAAGTGGCTGCTTATCAGAAAGCTCATCCTAAAAATCCGGAAGCATTCTTGGCGGATAATAATCTGGAGGATAAACCGGTAATCGCACTGTTGGCGGGAAGCCGGAAACAGGAGATCAAGGATAATCTGCCGGATATGCTGAAAGCTGCTTCTGCTTTTCCCGATTATCAACTGGTACTGGCCGGTGCTCCCGGCATCGCTCCGGAGTATTACAAACAATATGTAGGGCAGGCTAAAGTGAAAATAATCTTTGACCAGACCTATCGTTTGCTACAACATGCGGAGGCGGCTTTGGTCACTTCGGGTACGGCGACTCTTGAGACAGCCTTGTTCCGTGTTCCTCAGGTGGTTTGTTACTATACACCGATTGGAAAAGTGGTTTCGTTTTTGCGTCGTCATATCTTGAAAGTGAAATTTATCTCACTAGTCAATCTGATTGCAAATCGTGAGGTTGTAAAGGAGTTGGTTGCAGATACAATGACAGTCGGAAATATGCAGAGTGAACTAAAGAAACTGATTGAAGATCAGGAATATAAGGATCGTATGCTTGCCGAATATGAGTATATGGCAGATCGGTTGGGGCCTGCAGGTGCTCCCCAGCATGCTGCTCGCAAAATGCTTGAACTGTTGAAAAAATAACTTTCTTTTTCTGAATAAACGTAAAGCCGGTGCAGTAAATGCCCGGCTTTTTTATTTATATAGCAGAAGAATTAAAAAGAGAGGAATAAATATGAAAAAATTTAATTGGCTTTTAGTAATGTTATTGCTCGCATTGGTACCTGCGCTGCAATCATGTGACGACGATGGGTACTCAATTGGAGACATAGGATGGGATTGGGCTACAGTTCGTGCTACCGGTGGCGGTGGTTATTATCTGGAAGGTGATCGTTGGGGTATGATTGATCCGGTGGCCAGCTCTATTCCTTGGTACAAACCGGTAGACGGTGAACGAGTAGTTGCTTTTTTCAATCCTTTGGCTGATACGGATAAGGGTGCTCAGGTAAAGATCGAAGGAATTCAGGAAGTGTTGACAAAAGAAGTGGAAGATATGACGGCTGAAAATGAAGAGGAATTCGGTAATGATCCTATCGTGATTTATCAAGGAGATATGTGGCTGGGAGGAAAGTTTCTGAATATCATCTTCCATCAGTATTTGCCTCGTTCTGAAAAGCACCGCATCAGTCTTGTACAGAATAAGATAGAACCGGAAGCTCCGGAAACACCGGAAGCTTTGAATGTGGATGAAGATGGGTATATACATCTGGAATTACGTTACAATACGTATGATGATGTGACTGGATACCGGGGATGGGGACGAGTTTCTTATAATCTGGAAGAGTTCTATCCAACGGCAAAAGATGCAGCTGAAACAGAATTTAAAGGATTCAAGGTGACTATTAATTCAGAAGAAAATGGAGAAGGAAGAGTGATCGTTCTTGATTTGGATCATCCGGTAGGCGTTCCGGAAAAAGCGAAAGATGTGCATTCTACTTCTTTTGTTAAATAGCAAAACTTTTATAAATAACTAAACCTAAACCTTGACGAACACTGTGTGTGAAAAAAAAGGTCGGAAGTGCTTCAAAGCGGCTTCCGACCTTTTATTTTATTTATTCTGTTATTAAAACCAAGTCAGTGCATATAGATAAAAGACTGCTGCCGGTATAGCCATCAAAGCACTGTCGAAGCGGTCGAGCATCCCTCCATGTCCCGGAAGAATGTTTCCCGAATCTTTAACGTGCAGCTGGCGTTTCAGTAATGATTCTGTCAGGTCACCCCATGTTCCGAAAACGACAACGACTAAAGCCAGACCTGCCCATTCCCACATTGACATAATCGTGAAATAATGTGCCAAGACAAAAGAAGCTCCGATAGCTACTACTCCGCCACCGATGGAACCTTCCCATGATTTTTTAGGAGAAATACGTTCAAACAAGCGGTGTTTGCCAATTAATGAACCGACACAATATGCACCCGTATCACTCAGCCAAAGGAATATAAAGATAGACAATGGCAGGATCGGATTGTAGCTTACGCTGCTATATTCCGGATCAGTATGAAATGCCAAGACATTGAGCAATGCAAACGGCAGACCTATATAAAGCTGGCTGAGCATGGAATATGCCCAGTTAAGCATTGGACTTGCCTTTTTCAGATACAGCTCACTGATCATCAAATAGAGTAGCAGCAGCAAATAAGGAATGAAAATCTTGGAGTCGGCTGCATCGATACAGAATCCCATCACTGCGAGGAACAAGTAAGCTCCTCCCAGCATGATAATGGTTTTGTTTACATTGACTCCTTCTGCGCGGCTGTTGATTAACTGTCCGAATTCATAGATTGTCAGTGCACTGATCGCCATGAACAGAATGCCGAAGCTGAAAGAATTATAGAGTATACATCCCACTAAAATGGCAACAAAGAGTATACCCGTAATGGCCCGTTTTATAAAATTACTAATCAAAATCTTCGTGTTTTAATTATTTAGATTCGGTAGTTTGTTCTTCCTCATTGGATTTTGCTTCTATAGTAACTTTTCCTTCTACGGTTACTTTTTTTCCTTCCGCAGTGATTTTCGTTTCTGTAGTTGCTTCTTCCTGAGCAGAATTTTTAGCTTCCTCTTCTTTGATTTCTTGTTCTTCTGCTTTCAGTTTCTCGGCAAGTTCTCTTTCCGCTCTGGCAGCGTCCTGGCTTTCTTTGGCAGCCATGATTTCTTCCGAGCGGGATGCCCACGGGCGTTTACCGAAAATACGTTCGACGTCTTCGGCAAAGATCACTTCTTTGTCGATCAGTAACTGAGCCAGTTTATTGTGTCCTTCCATATGTTCGGACAAAATCTTCTTGGCACGTTCATATTGCTCGTTCACCATCCGTTTCACTTCTTCGTCGATGAGTTCGGCTGTTTTTTCGCTATATGGACGGTTGAAAGAATATTCCTCATTATTATAATAGCATAAGTTGGGTAGTTTGTCACTCATACCTAAATAAGCAATCATGCCGTATGCCTGTTTCGTAACTCTTTCGAGGTCGTTCATGGCACCGGTAGAGATGCGTCCGATGAACAGATCTTCGGCTGCACGTCCTCCGAGGGTAGCACACATTTCATCAAGCATTTGCTCTTTAGTAGTGATCTGACGTTCTTCCGGCAGATACCAGGCGGCACCCAATGCACGTCCGCGGGGAACAATCGTTACTTTGATCAATGGATTTGCGTATTCCAGCAACCACGAAATAGAGGCGTGTCCTGCTTCATGCAAGGCAATCGAGCGTCTTTCCGCTTCTGTAGTAATCTTGGTCTTCTTTTCCAGACCACCGATGATACGGTCTACCGCATCCAGAAAATCCTGCTTGCCTACAAATTTCTTTCCGTGACGGGCTGCGATCAGCGCAGCTTCATTGCAGACATTCGCAATGTCCGCACCGGAGAATCCCGGAGTCTGACGTGCCAGCAAATCTACATCTACTGTATCGTCTATCTTGATCGGGCGCAGGTGTACGCCGAATACTTCTTTACGTTCGTTAAGGTCGGGCAGGTCTACGTGTATCTGACGGTCGAAACGTCCGGCACGAAGCAATGCCTTGTCAAGTACGTCCACACGGTTGGTAGCGGCAAGGATAATCACACCACTATTGGAACCGAAGCCGTCCATTTCAGTCAGCAACTGATTCAGAGTGTTTTCACGCTCATCATTTCCACCCATTGCCGGGTTTTTGCCACGAGCACGGCCTACCGCGTCAATTTCATCGATAAAGACAATACAAGGAGCTTTTTCTTTAGCCTGCTTGAACAAGTCACGTACGCGGGAAGCACCTACACCGACAAACATTTCTACGAAGTCGGAACCTGCCAGTGAGAAGAACGGAACGTTTGCTTCGCCGGCAACAGCCTTGGCAAGCAAGGTCTTACCGGTGCCCGGAGGGCCTACGAGCAATGCGCCTTTGGGAATCTTACCTCCCAAGTCAGTATACTTCTGAGGTTCTTTCAGAAACTCTACGATTTCTTCTACTTCCTGTTTTGCTTCCGCCAGGCCGGCTACATCCTTGAATGTAATCTTGATGGAGCCTCCCTTTTCGAAAAGCTGGGCTTTGGATTTTCCTACATTGAATACACCGCCGGCACCACCGCCGCCACCGCCGCTCATACGGCGCATGAAGAATATCCATAGGGCGATTAATAAAACCAGTGGAAGAATATTAATCAGGATTGCCGGGAAAATATCCGAATCGGCAGGGTAATCTGCGATTCCGTCAAAATGACCGGCTGCTTTTTCGTCCTGCAGAAATTTATCCAGTCTGTCCTTGGAAGGAGGGTTACTGGTGATAATCGGGTTTCTTCCCACTTTGGTGGAGTCCGCACCGAATATTGCACCTACGGCATTCGGCTTGACATGGGCTTCGAGAGTTTTCTCAGAGCCCAGCACTTTGCTGATGTAGCCGTTAGTGACATACTTCTGGAAGTCGCTGTAAGGAACGACTTTACTTCCGCTTCCTCTTGAATCGCTGCTCCACCAAAGGCCGAGAAGCATGAGGGCAATAATCATATATAGCCAGTTCAGATTGAACTTGGGCATATTCACCTTATTGTTAGGCTTATTGTTATTAGTATTATTGTTGTCCATAATTGTGGATTAGTCTAAATCGGGGATTTGAGTAAGTTTGGCGTCAGCCCACAGATGTTCAAGATTATAGAAGGATCTTACTTCCGGCAGAAAGACATGTACGAGTACATCGGAATAATCCATTGCCACCCATTCTGCATTTCGGAGTCCGTCGATTGCGGTCGGTTTGCTGTCTGCACCTTTACGGGCAAACTCCTTGACAGAGTCTACAATAGCATTTACCTGACTAGGGGAGTTCCCCTGGCATATAACGAAATATTTGCAGATGGTATCTTCTATACTGGTTAAATCAGCAATAATGATGTTTTTACCTTTTTTTTCCTGAATTCCCTCTTTAATTTTTTCAATTAATATTTTCGTATCGTTCATTCCTGTAATTGAAATTAATAATTCATGTTCTCTTTTGGTTTATAACAAAAAAGGATTCCCCTTTGTTTCTGATTATAAACGTGATATTTTTGACAAATATACGGTGATTTATTGGATACAAGAAAGTTATGACTTAATTTTTGTGTTTTTTAGGGGAGATGCTTCTACTTAAGGGAGCAAAATGAGAGTTTTTGCAAAAAAAATAGCAGAAATGTTTGCAATTCCCAAATTATTTGTATCTTTGCACCCGCAAACGAAAATCATTGGGCTATGGTGTAATGGTAACACTACAGATTCTGGTCCTGTCATTCCTGGTTCGAATCCAGGTAGCCCAACAAACCACCAGCTTTTTAATGACAAAACCCCGCTAAAACTGCAATTTTAGCGGGGTTTTTGCTTTTTGTGGTATACTTTCAAGTTGGTAAGGCTCAAAAAAAAGAGTCTTCCAAAATGAATGGAAAACTCTTTTTACATCAGCACCGTTTAGGTGATGTTTTTCTGCATCTATGATGGGATACCTATTGTGTCTGTGTTATGACATTTGGCTGCTACCAACCCGGATTCTGAACAAGTTTGCTCGACTTCTGAATCTCGTTTAACGGGATAGGATAGAGGTACATGCGTCTTTCAAAAATACGGGTTTCAAATGCGGTACGCTCCATAAAGTCCTCCAGGTTATCGGCATTCATATTCATACCATGTACCGGTCCGCCTTGCTTATATCCTTCTTCATCGGCACACATCCAGCGACGGACGTCGAAATAGCGTTGTCCTTCGGCGAATAGTTCGATCCGGCGTTCTTTGCGGATGGCTTCTTCCTGTAAGGCTTGGTTGCCTTTTATTTCAGGCTTGATGTCCTTTAGTAAAGGGATACCTGCCCGGTAGCGGACACTGTCGATATGTGCAATGATACGTTCATCCGAAGGATTTACATGGTTCAACGCTTCGGCATATAATAAATAGAAGTCGGCGAGACGGAATAACATTCCTGCTCTGTATTTTGATTTGGCATTGCTTCCTTGGTTTAAAAGATCACGGTTCATTCCCTTGTAAAGCAGATAGCCGGAGTAGCTCATATCCGCTTTGGAGTTATCGTCTCCGCTGCCTTTATAGAAATAAATCTGTTTCGTTGTTTTTTGCCATGTCTTGCCGGAGTAAGTTATGGCCTGATAAAAACGTGGTTCGCGATTCTTATACATATTAGGAATGCCGTCTTCGCCAATGCCTTCTTCTGAATAAAGTCCTGACTCGTGAATACTCTTGCCGTCATTCATGTAGAAATCGTCAATGGCTTCCTGCAATACACCTACACAACCGAATCCGCTATATATCGCACGTGGAGTGCATCTGCGTTCTCTTCCTTCTCCACCTACATCGCCCCATGAATTCTTGCTGGTTTGCCAGATAGCTTCCGGGTTGTTCAAACTTACCTGAAAGAGTTGGTATAGAGATTCTTCTGCATTCAACTCTCCGTCTTTATCTTTTTCTTTATAAAGGTGATAGTGAGTTTTTGCATAATCAATGAAGCGCTGCAACGCGTTTAAGGCAGTTTGCCATTTTTTGTCATCTTTCGCAGGAAACAGTTGTTTGTCCTGATTATCCCTCAATGCGATTGCTTCCGAATATCCTCCGTTAAGTAAGGGGCTTGCGGCATACACGTGGAGTTTTGCCAGAATAGCCAATGCTGCCCCTTTGGTAGGTGCTGCGCTTCGGTTCTCGTTTGGAGTCCCGTCATCGTTCACTTCCTTTTCAGGCAGCTCATTGTAGCATTCATTGAGTTCGGAATCGATGAATTGCACTACTTCGTCGACAGAGTTCCGGTAATAGTCCAGATCACTTGCGGACGGTTCCGATATTTCTGTCATAATGGGGATAGGGCCATACAATTCAAATAACAAGTAGTGATAGTAAGCACGTAGGAAACGAGCTTCGTTTTTCAATCTTGCCAATTCGTCTTCGTCAATGTAATCCGTAACGTCGCCTTGCTGTGGGATCGTATGCGAGTATGCCAGAAATTCGTTTGCCTGACGGATTTGTTTGTAAAGACTCCAGCGCGATAAATCCGCCGATCCGGCATGGTAACCTACTGTCGGAATTGTCTTGACATTATTTTGTGCACTTTTTAACTCGTCGGAAACTGCCGGCCAGGGATTATCCAATCCTGTCAAGGCTGCATAAGAACTGGTTATAATAATGTTTGATACATCCGGAATTCCGGAATATATATATCGGTGGAAGCGACGGGCATAACCGGTATTATTGAATACTTCTTCCATGCTTAATTCTGCCGCCAGGTCGTCCGATACATCCAGATAATCGCTGCAACCCGAAAAGAATATCGTGCTTAGTCCTACGGTCACTATGATTGATAGTTTTTTCAATGTCTTCATATATATAATGTATTATATGTATTATTAGAAAGTAAAGTCAAGACCGAATGTGAAAGTCCGGCTCAGTGGATATGAGAAGCCGCCGTTGGTGTTTCCAAGTTCCGGGTCCCACATTTTGATATCATCCCATACACAAAGATTGTTTCCTTGCAGATAAACACGCAAAGCTTGTATACCGATTTTTTTCAGTGTTTTCTCCTTGAAGTTGTAACCGACTTCAATATTTTTCAGTCGCAGGAAGCTGGCATTGCGCAGCCACCAGGTGCTGGCAGCTGTATTGTTATCATAATTGGTAGAGTGCATGCGCGGGAACATTACATTTTGGTTTGGGTTCTGTTCGGTCCATCTGTTGGCTACTTCTGATCGTACAGCGGATTCTTCGACTCCCCATTGGAACGGGAAAAATGCTCCGTTCGAGCTGGCTCCTAATACGGTCGATGTATTTCCTGATCCTTGGAAGAAGATACCGACATAGGCTCCTTTCCATTCGGCATTGAGGCCGAAGCCATAAACTATTTCCGGAACGGAAGGATTTCCTACATCTTCCATTTGGTCGTTGCTGTCGATCTTACCGTCTCCGTTCAGGTCTTTGTATTTGATATCTCCCGGACGTACTCCGCTTGACAAGCCGGATACAACTCCCGGTTTCAGTTCATACTGGCGGTTCAGACCTTCACCTGTTATGTTGAAATCGTCGGCGGTATAAAGTCCGTCAGCAATGTATAGTTTCCATGAGTTGAGGCGAGTTCCTTTCTTTTCGAGCCACGGATAGACTTGTGGCACCTGATCATATTCGAGGATTTCGTTGCGTGCAAATGTAAAGTTGCCGCGTGCGCTCAGGTTTACTTCACCGACTTTATAATTGAGATTCAGACTTGCATCCACACCCTGGTTTTTCACGATACCGAAGTTTTGCCATGGCATTTGCTGGAAGCCTGTCACATTGGAAACGGTATTACGTTGCAATAGGATGTCCTTACGTTTGTTGTTGAAGTAGTCCACTTGCAGGTCAATGCGGTTGTCGAATAACCCCAAGTCGATACCGAAGTTGCGTTTGTCTTCGATTTCCCAGGAAAGAAACGGTGACTCGAACTGGGCTTCGGTAATTCCATTGCCTACTCCGCCCAATGCGCCGCTATTGCTGAATCCGATATTATAGCCACTATTATCTTGTTTCATGGTTCCACGATATAAGAAGCGGTTGCCTCCGGTATCGTCGTTACCGGTACGCCCGATGGAGAATCTTAGTTTCAATTTACTTACTACCTTTTTCAAGGCTTCCGGATAATAATGTTCATTGCTGATATACCATGCCAAACCCATGGCGGGGAAGAAACCGAAGCGATAGCCTTTTGCAAAGGTTTCCGAACCGGTGTAGCCGAAGTTACCTTCTAAGAAATAGCGTCCGTCATATCCATAAGTTACACGGCCTACCAAACCTTGCTTTCTATAAGGTAAAGCGTTATTGTGATACTGTGTTTCTTTTTGCATGTATAGGAACATGGCGCCTACATCGTGTTTCTCTGCAAATGTACGGTTGTAATTGAAGGCTGTTTCAAAGTAAATCTTTTTGTTTGAACTGTTACTCAGGTTTTCTGATAATACATCGCTGCCTTCTACTACAGTCTTATATAACAGTTTGCCATTTTCGTCGCGTCCTGTGGCCAGATATTGTGTCGGTGTTTTGGTGCGTTTGGCGATATATGACATGTCTGCGTCAAAGCTGATGAGGCCTTTCCATGTCAAGCCCTTAGTCAGGAAGTCCAGTTTTTGGTCTACTTCCACTTTTGATTGGATGGAAGTTCTCCATTCTTTGGCGTATCCTGAGTTAACAAGCAGGTTGTACGGGTTGGAACGATTGCCTGACGGACGGGGATGTCCGGCCACAGTTCCGTCGGAATAAACTGCCGGCATGATATAAGACGGAGTACGGCACATGGTAGTAAAAATAGTGCTGGTTCCTGTTCCCGGATAATTGGTTTGCAGGTATTGTCCGCTGAGGTCTACTTTTACTGTTGTGGTTTTAGTTGCGTCAAAGTCAATGTTGCTGCGCAGATTGTAGCGCTTCAATCCGATATTGTTATCATAGTCATTGCCGAAATCCTTGAATATACCATTTTCCTGATAGAAGGCGCCGGATACGAAATAACGGGCACGTTCAGTTCCTCCTCTTACGTTCAGGGTATACCGCATATTATAGGTGTGGTTTCTTAGCATTGTACCCAACCAGTCAGTGTCCGGATATAAATCACGGTCGGCTCCGGGGCCGTATTTGGCTATCTCTTCGTCTGTGCGTATGCTGGCGGTCCCTTCGTTGTTCAATGCTTCGTTGTATAGGTTCAACGTTTCTACTGAGTTCATGAAAGTCGGCAGACGTGTTGGTTCGAGAATAGTTCCTTCGGCTCGGAAAGAGATTTTAGGTTTCTGTGAATTTCCTCGTTTGGAAGTAATCAAGATAACTCCGTTTGCGCCTTCGGCTCCGTAAACAGCTGTGGCGGCAGCATCTTTCAGTAAGGTAAATGATTCAATTTCATCTGCTTCAATATCCTGCATTTGCCGGGGGACACCGTCGACTAATACAAGCGGATTGGTACCGCCTTTGAAAGAACTTTGTCCCCGAATCCAAAAGTCGGCATTGTCATATCCCGGTTCACCGGAACGTTGCACTGCGATCAAGCCCGGTACTTGCCCTGCCAGATTATTGGTCATATTACGACTGGAAGAAACGGACAACTCTTTGGGACCGATGGCGTTGATGGAGCTCACTACGCTGTTCTTCTTTTGTTTTCCGTAGCCGATAACAACGACGTCCTCCAGCATCTCTGTGCTCGGAAGCATTTTGATTGCTAATACCTTTTCTCCTTTATAAGTGATTTTTTGCTGTTCGTAACCCACATAAGAGAAAATAAGTATATTGCCTTTTTGGGCTTTGATGGTGAAATTACCATCAACGTCAGTGATGGCACCGACTGTGGTTCCTTCGATTTTTATCTGCACTCCGATCATCGGCTGCCCGTTTTCATCGACTACGAGTCCTGTCGGACTTTGTCCTTGTGCATAAATAGTGTTTATTCCTGCAAATAAGGCAAACAGAATGAAACACATTACTTTTAATATCTTATTCATAAATGTTTCTTTTAAGTAAGAATTAGAAAATAATTAAGGTTACTTGTCCGTGCCGTATACATATATTTCTGCCAGGTGTCCTACAGATGAACCACTGCCCAGAGTGGGGATGTAAATACGTATCCAGCGTGCATCACATGCTTTTACGGGGACCATTTGCTCTGTTTTTATGCTACCGTCAAAGAAGTATTTTCCAATCAGGTTCCATGTTTCACCGTCATCTCCTGCATAAATCTCAAGGTTCATAGAAGTAAGTGCATTTTGTCTGGCGATGAGTCCTAATTGGCTGACACTGTTCTCTTTGCCCATGTCGAGTATTATTTCGTATGGTGGAGCTACTTCTCCTCCCTGCCATTTACTATGCCAGAAAGTGTTTATCTCTCCGTCAATCAAAGATATTGTCTGACCGTTGTGGGGGTAAGCGGCTGAAACTTCGCCTGTCTTTTCTTCCGTGTTGGCAGTCACTGTCCAGTGGTCACGGTTAATAGGGCCGCCTTGTTTGATTACGAAATAGTTGGCTACCGTTTCCTTGTCTATGTTGATGCTGGCGTCTCCTTGTCCGCTAAGTCCGCCGAGTGAAACCGGAAGAAGATAATTTCCGGGGGGGAGTGTTTCACCCAGCAGGCTAATAGCAGAGCCTCCCGTTGTCTTTCCCTTGGCGATAGTGACATCGGGAAGAGTGTAGAAGTCGGAAGGTAAAGGTATGTAATAGGTCGAATTTGCCGAATTGTAGTTGTCCACATAGTCCGCTCCTTTGGTTGCAAACGAGGTCGTCAGATCCCATTCGTTCTCAAAGCTTATCTCTGTGTCGAGATTCATAGGTGAAGTAGTCGTTCCTCCTTCTACTACGAAGTCTCCTCCGGTAGATGCAAGTCTGACGATGGCTTCTTTAACGATAAATCCGTAAAGTGTTGCCGTTCGGTCGGAGTTCATAGGAGTCCCTGTAGAGGATACCCGTAATGGAAGAACGTATTTAAGTTCATCAAAGCCGCACAGGTTGTAGATTTTGTGAGGATCATACACCAGACTGCCTCCTGTTACGCGCCTGTCTCCGCCAGGAGAGACGGAATAGGTTGCATTTTCAATCGTATAGCATTCGGGAGGTAGTAATTGATAGGAAGTGCCGTCCGCATTATTCAGAGAATCCAACAGGGATTGTTCTACTGAAAAAGTCACCGTTCCTCCGGTATCCTTTAATCCTGCCTTGGCAATGGATAGATCAATCTTGTTGAGAGGGCCTAAATCGTAAACTTCAATGGTGGAGAATCCACTTTGTGATGCTGAGAACATTCCCTTAGAACGTTCGTTATCAACATCTTCTACGCAGCTGGTAATGCATAAGAATGCCAGCAAGCATGGTGTTAGTTCAAAGCATTTTTTCATAAATTAATATTAGTTTTATTAAAGGTAAAAAGGGTAAAAACAAGTTGAAGTACTTGTGGGTACTCTTGGATTTGGAATACTTATTTCTTTCTCATAGGCATTAAAATTAGAAGTTAAAACTTTTATTTGTGTGCTGAACTATGCTGATTTAAAGTCAAAAAAATAATAAGTTCTATATCTTAGTTCTTGTAGAACTATAATATAGTAGATGATAAGATGGAATAGAATGCATGTTGTTGATAATCAATGGGGAATATTGGGGGATGTAAACGTGTAATAGTGAAATACTCACTCTGTTTCTACCCGTTGATTGATTAAATGAGAATAAATGAAAAACTTATTTGTCATTTAAATATGAAATATTCTTGAAAAATAGTATGACTTTTTCAAACTAATTAGTATATTTGCGCACGAATCGTTGATTTTTAGCAAAAAAGATGGTAAATCTATTGCTTAGTTAGATGCGTTAGTTTAGATACAAATGGATTAACAGACTGTTTTTTGTGCTAAGTTCTACAAGAACTTAGTTTAATTATTCCTCTATTCCTTTTTAATTGGTTGATTGTTTCGGTCAGACCGGGCGAAAAACTCACTTCTTAAATATAAAGCATTTTGGCAGTCGTTTAATTACGGGTGTAAGGGAGAAAATATTTAATTGCTATTTGGATAGTACACAGCGTGATAAAGGTTGTTATATTCTCAAAGAGTTCTCATGCCTTTGAGAAAAAATTCTCACCACACTGAGAAAAAATTCTCAATGCAATGAGAAAATTTTCTCAAAGGCATGAGTATTTTTTCTCAGTGCAGTGAGAATATAATGAAAGCTTCAATAAAAAAGCCAACTAAATCCATAATGGGTTAGTTGGCTTTTATATTAGAGGATTTATCCTTTGTTTCGGGAATATTTATTCTTCCGCTTTCAATGATTCATCGATAACCTTGATTTTCTGTAATACCAGTTCAAGGTCAGCTTTCAGTTTATCCACTTTTCGATTCAGTTCAGTCAGCAGGCTGCTACCTTTCTTGGAAGAAGAAGTAAGGAATCCCAGGTTATTTTCATAAGTCTGAAGTTCATTCTTCATATTCTCATAAATACGTACCAGTTTTTCCCGTTCTCTATATAAAGACTGAGAGCCTCCTCCTTGGATATTGCTGATGTTTGAACGGAAATTGCTTAATTTCTTGTTGGATGCACTGATGTTGAAACGGTCGAACAGTTGATCGATCAAGCCATGATATTGCTTATACAATTTGTCTTTCTCCTTGAACGGAACATGACCGATGGTATTCCACTCCTTCATCAGTTCGCGTACCAAAGTGCTGGCTTCGTCAGTATCCATGTTTTCATCGATTGAAGCTAATTTTTCAATCAACGCTTTCTTCTTCTCCATGTTCTCTATTTCTACAGAACGTTGTGAAGAAGTAGCCTTGTTTTTCTGGTCGAAGAAATAGTCACAGGCAGTGATGAAACGTTTCCATACGGCATCCGAGTATTTCTTGGCTACCGGACCGATTGTTTTCCACTCTTTCTGCAATTTGGTCAGCGCATCAGCAGTTGCTTTCCAGTCGGTGCTGTCCTTCAGTGCTTCTGCCTTTTCGCAAAGTGCTTTCTTCTTTTCCAGATTCTCGTTCATTCCTTCTTTCAGAGCCTTGAAGAATTCTCCTTTCTTTTTGAAGAAGTCATCGCAGGCATGACGGAAGCGTTCGAAGATCTTCACATTCATCTTTTGGGGAGCAAATCCGATTGTCTTCCATTTGTTTTGCAGAGCAATCACTTCCTGTGTCTTGTTTTCCCAAGCCGAGAATGTTTTCAGTTCATCATACTCGATTGCTTCTACAATTTCGCAAATGACAGTTTTTTGATCCAGATTGTGCTGTTCCGATTCTTTCAGCGCTTCGAAATGTTGCTGGTGACGGCGGTTTACAGCCGTAGAAGCAGCTTTGAAGCGGTTCCAGATTTCGTCACGCAGTTCTTTAGCCACCGGACCTGTATCACGGAATTCCTGATGCAGCTTCTGAAGCTGGTGGAAAGCGGAAACTACATCTTCCTCGTCAGCCAGCTTTTCGGCTGCTTCGCAAAGATGAGTCTTGATCTCCAGATTCTTTTTGAAGTCGTATTCACGAAATTCGTTGTTCAGTTTCAGCAGATCGTAGAATTTCTCTACGTACAGTTGGTAATTCTTCCAAAGTTCATTCACCTTGCCTTGCGGAACCAGTTTGGTTTCGTTCCATTGCTGTTGCAGCTTTTTGAACTCCGTATAAGATTTGTTGGCATCATCACCCGATTCTACCAGTTCTTTAAGTTCTTCGATAATGGAAAGCTTGACTTGCAGATTTTCTTCTTTCTGACGTTCCTGTTCAGCTACAAGTTGACTTCTTTTCTCTTTGATCGATCCCATGAGGCGTTTGAATTCCTCTTCTGTCGGATCATCCTTCGGAGTGAAGTCTTCGGCAGCGCCTCCGTTGTCGATAAATTGCTTTTTAGCAGCTTCTAACTCGGCGTTGTGTAACTTGTAGAATGATTGTTTTAGATTGTCAATTTCCTGCTTGTTTGCGTTTTCCGAGTCTTGCGCAAGCTCTTTCAATCGGTTCAGTACGTCTTCCTTTGTGGCAGGTTTAGGTGCTGCTTCAGTCTGAACTTCGGCAGTAACTTCTTCAGTAACTTTTTCGGTACCTTCTTCAGTCGGAGTCTCTGTAATGGCTTCAGAAACCTCAACTGTTTTCTTTTCTTCTTCTAACTCCCCTTGGTTCAAGGGAAGATTAGTGTCATGAGCGTCCATCATTGTATATTAGTTTTGGGTCACAAAATAATGAAATAAAACGATTACTTCATACTCTTTTGCTTATTTTTTTTTGATTATCGCATTTTTATGATAATAAAACAGTAATTCCCATGTACAGCATCATGCCGATTATGTCATTTGTGATGGCTATAAACGGACCTGTTGCGATGGCGGGATCTATTTTTAGTTTCTCCAGTGTCATCGGGACCAGTGTGCCGAAGATGGAGGCGAACATCACAACGGCAAACAGGCTGATGGATACGGAATAAGTAACCGTAGCCGTCGCACCGAACCGGATAAAGTTGTAGGTATATACCAGCAGGGAGATGATGGTAGCATTGATTAAGGCTACTACCGCTTCCTTGGTCACTTGCTTGAAAGTGTTTTTGGCGTCCAGCGAACTGTTGGCAAGCCCTTGTACGATGATAGCGGAAGACTGTGTACCGACGTTTCCTCCCGTACCGCCAATCAGCGGAATGTATAATGCCATTTCGGGGTGTGCGGCAAAGGTTGCGTCGAAATTTCCCAATATCATGGAGTTTCCGATACCTCCGATCATGCCGATCAGTAGCCAGGGCAGTCGGGCTGTGGTCTGTCTTAGTACGTTGTCGTCGGTTTCTACGTCCTGCGAAAGACCGGATGCCAACTGGTAATCACGTTCCGACTGTTCACGAACTTCGTCCATGACGTCGTCGACGGTAATCTGTCCTATCAGTCGGCCGATGCTATCCACCACGGGGATGGCAACAAGGTCATACTTTTCGATGGTTTGCGCCACTTCATCGATGGAAGTGTCTACGTGTACGGAGATCGGGTCTTTCTGCATCACGTGTTTCACTTTGGAGACAGAAGGGGAGGTGATCATCTTCTTGAGCGGGAAGATTCCCCTCAGGCGTTCATCGTCGTCAATGACATATACATAATATATTTCGTCCAGTTCTTCGGCTTGCTGACGCATTTCCTTCAGACACTCGGGCATACTCCAGTTCTCGTTCACGACTACCATTTCGGTGCCCATCAGACCACCGGCGGTGTTTTCGTCATATTTCAAGAGGTCCACGATGTCTCCTGCCTGTTCGATGTCTTCGATGTGCGAAAGAATTTCTTCCTGCTTGTCTTCGTCGAGGTCACGCATCAGGTCTACGGCATCATCCGTGTCCATGTAGTCCACAAAGCGCTTGGCGATTGTTTCCGAAGGGATCATTTCGAGGAACTCTTTACGAACGTCCTCATCCATTTCGACGAGTACGTCGGCCGCGGTTTCATTGTTGAGCAGGCGGTAGACAAACCGGGCTTCTTCCGGGTTCAGGTCATCACACAATTCAGCGATGTCGGCGGGATGAAGGTCGACAAGAAGTTCTTTAACCTTATCGGCATCTTTTTGCTCGATAAGGTGTTTTACGTTGTCAATGTATTCCTCGTTCATCTTTTTGTTTACGATTAAACGTTTTACAAATTACGGTTTTCGCTCACTATCGGTCAGTTACCGGATGCGGTGGCTGTTTTCAGCGCTTCTTCCACCTGGTTGGTCAGACTGATGAATTCTTCCACCGACAGTTGTTCCGGGCGCTTGTTAAATAATGCATCCTCCGTCAGCGGACAATCTTTGCCTAAAATCGGCTTGATAGAGTTGCGTAATGTTTTGCGCCGTTGGTTGAAGGTGGTCTTCACCACTTGTTTGAACAGTTTTTCGTCGCATCCCAGTTCCTTGGTATCATTGCGGGTCATGCGGATGACGGCACTTTTCACTTTTGGGGGCGGGTTGAAAACATGTTCGCTGACGGTAAAGAGATATTCTACTTTATACCATGCCTGTATCAGTACGCTCAGGATGCCGTAGGTTTTGCTGCCCGGTCCGGCAGCGATACGTTCGGCTACTTCTTTCTGTATCATTCCGGTACAGCAAGGGATGATGTCCTTGTTTTCCAGCATCTTGAAAAATATCTGGCTGGAGATGTTGTACGGGTAATTACCGGTCAGTACGAAAGGCTTTCCGTCGAACAACCGGTGAAGGTTCATTTTCAGAAAATCGTCTTCGATAATGTGATCTTCCAGTGACGGATAGGCTTCACGGAGATAGGCAACCGATTCGTAGTCTACTTCAACGACTTTTACCAACCGGTCTTTTTTTACCAGAAACTGGGTCAATACTCCCATACCCGGTCCTACCTCCAATACAGGCAGTTCGGGGAAGGTGTCGACTGTATCGGCAATATCCTGCGCTACTTTCAGATCTTTCAGAAAGTGCTGTCCGAGAAACTTTTTAGGCTTTACTAATTTCATTTACCAACTAAATAATTACTTTTGCAGCCGACAAAGGTAATTCTTTTAAATGAAGAATGAAGAATTAAGGATGAAGAAACTACTAAAAAAGACGCTGAAGCTGATATTACCGATCGTTTTAGGCGGCTTTATTCTATACTGGGTTTATCGCGACTTTGATTTCAGCAGGGTCGGCGAGGTATTACGGCATGGTACGAACTGGTGGTGGATGCTTTTTTCGCTCTTGTTCGGGGTGCTTGCTCAGGTATTTCGCGGGTGGCGGTGGCGGCAGACGCTGGAGCCGCTGGATGCTTTCCCCAGAAGAAGCGACTGTGTGAATGCCATCTTTATTTCTTATGCCGCCAGCTTGGTCGTTCCCCGGATAGGGGAGGTGAGTCGTTGCGGGGTGTTGGCGAAGTATGATAATGTCTCGTTTGCCAAATCGCTGGGGACAGTGGTGACGGAGCGACTGGTAGATACATTGACCATTTTTCTGATTACCGGCATTACTGTATTGCTGCAAATGCCGGTGTTTGTCACTTTCCTTGAAAATACGGGGACCAAGATACCTTCTTTTGCTTATCTTTTGACTTCGGTATGGTTTTATATCGTCCTGTTTTGTTTTATCGGGGTGGTGGTGCTTCTTTATTATTTAAGGAAAACGCTGTTTTTCTATGAACGGGTGAAAGGCTTTGTGTTGAATATTTGGGAAGGAATCATGTCTTTGAAAGGAGTACGCAATATTCCTTTGTTCATATTTTATACATTGGCCATCTGGGCTTGTTATTTTTTTCATTTCTATTTTACGTTCTATTGTTTTGCATTCACTGCTCATTTGGGCATTCTTGCGGCACTGGTAATGTTTGTCGGCGGTACGTTTGCTGTTATTGTGCCGACTCCCAACGGGGCGGGACCGTGGCATTTTGCTATCATGGAGATGATGATGCTTTACGGAGTAAATGTGACGGATGCCGGAATATTTGCTCTAATTGTGCATGGTATTCAAACTTTTTTGGTAGTTTTGTTGGGTGTATATGGTTTGGCGGCTTTGCCGTTTACCAATAGACAGCGAAAGTAATCACTTAATAAAAATAGATTTGTTATGAGTACTATTCTTTCTTTAGCTCCACAGAATGTGTGGAAGCATTTTTATTCGTTGACTCAGATTCCCCGTCCGTCCGGACACATGGAGAAAGTGACTGAATTTCTGATTAACTTCGGAAAAGGCTTGGGACTGGAATCTTTCGTAGACGAAGTGGGTAATGTGATTATCCGTAAACCGGCAACTCCGGGCATGGAAAACCGGAAAGGTGTAATTCTTCAGGCACACATGGATATGGTTCCTCAGAAGAATAATGATACGGTTCATGATTTTGAAAAAGATCCTATCGAAACTTATATAGACGGTGACTGGGTAAAAGCCAAAGGTACTACGCTGGGTGCTGATAACGGACTGGGTGTAGCTGCTATCATGGCTGTATTGGAAGCAAAGGATTTGAAACACGGTCCGCTGGAAGCATTGATCACTAAAGATGAAGAAACCGGAATGTACGGTGCATTCGGCTTGAAACCGGGTACGGTAAACGGAGAAATCCTGCTGAATCTTGACTCTGAGGACGAAGGCGAACTGTATATCGGTTGTGCCGGCGGTATGGATGTAACTGCTACGCTGGAATATAAGGAAATAGCTCCCGAAGAAGGCGACGTCGCTGTTAAAGTAAGCCTGAAAGGTTTGCGTGGCGGACACTCCGGATTGGAAATCAATGAAGGACGCGCCAATGCCAATAAACTGTTGGTACGTTTCGTGCGTGAAGCGGTTGCCAGCTATGAAGCCCGCCTGGTAAGCTGGGACGGTGGTAATATGCGCAATGCGATTCCTCGTGAAGCGTGTGCGGTACTTGCCATTCCTGCTGAAAACGAAGAGGAACTGCTGGGATTGGTGAAATATTGCGAAGACTTGTTCAATGAAGAGTTCTCTGCAATCGAAACTCCGATCAGCTTTACGGCAGAACGTGTGGAACTGCCTGCCGGTGAAGTGCCCGAAGAAATTCAGGATAATCTGATTGATGCCATCTTTGCTTGTCAGAATGGTGTGACTCGTATGATTCCGACCGTTCCTGATACCGTGGAAACATCTTCTAATCTGGCTATTATTACGATTGGCGGCGGTAAGGCTGAAATTAAGATTCTGGCCCGTAGCTCCAGCGATAGCATGAAAGAGTATCTGACTACCAGTCTTGAGTCTTGTTTCTCTATGGCAGGTATGAAGGTGGAAATGACTGGTGGTTATTCAGGATGGCAGCCGAACGTTGAATCACCTATTTTGCATGCGATGAAGGAATCTTATAAACAGCAGTTTGGAGTAGAACCCGCTGTGAAAGTAATCCATGCAGGTTTGGAATGCGGTATTATCGGTGCTATCATTCCGGGGCTGGATATGATTTCGTTTGGTCCGACATTGCGTTCGCCGCACTCACCGGATGAAAGAGCTTTGATTCCTACCGTACAGAAGTTCTATGACTTCCTGGTGGCTACCTTAGCACAGACTCCGACGAAATAAGATTTCTTTTCCTATTATATATAGGTATAATACAGTAAAAAGGCACGGAAGACATCTTCCGTGCCTTTTTGTCATATTTACTGCCATTGATATTACAATTCTGCTTTATAACAAATAAATTAATTGATGCAAATCAATTAATATGCTATAAAACATAGATTTCTCTCCTTTTTCGGTATAACCTATAAACAAAGGCTCTATTTTTGTGTTGTAAAACATATAACTAGGAGGATAACAAAATGAAAAAGTTAGAAAGATTGTTTAGAAAGATCGGCAATGCCGATGTACATGTTTGGGGATACTCAACACTTGGCATACTCCCCAAAGAGAAGATTTAAGTTTTTTAGTTTTCAGGTATTAGTAATATTAAAGGTTTAAAGATTATGGCAAAGAAAATGAGTTCATTAATTAGAAAAATCCTCAGTGAAGTAGGTCGCAACGAAATGCTTTCATGGGGGTACAGAATTGAAAAATGAGATTCAGTACATTAACTAAGCTTGAGTGGGGATGCGTTATTGAAAACGTTATCCCCACTTTTTATTCTGTCATTTAGGCTGTATAGTGGTTAATCCGCGTTCTTTATCTTTCTGTTTTCCATGTTCCGATAGTTCTTGTCGCACTATCAAAGTTTACCCCCACTTTTATTATTTTCCAGTCTCCCACCTGATAGGGAATGGCATACTCCTTACTATTAATCTGCGCCAATGCTTCTTCCGGTGTACCGTCCACTTTAAATTCAAAGACATAAAGGGTATCTTGTAATTTTACAATGGCGTCAGCCCTTCCGATAGCTGTATCTACTTCCACATCTATATATTGTCCCATCAGCCTGAAAAATAGATAGAAGATGGTTTGGTAATGTTTCTCTTCTTTATTATTTAACTTATTAGGGATAGAAGCGAAGAAGGACTTTAGTCTTTCCAGGCATCCATCCAAATTTCCGGCACGTAAGTCTTTAATAAATGATACTATATAAAATGTATTCTCTCGTGCGGGCAAATGTACATAAGCAGGCATGAGAGATTCGAGAAATCCTTTCCTGACTTCCTTGTTGGGGTAAGCTAGGGTATAGAGCTGAAAACTCGGGTCATATCCTTTAATAGTGAGATAGCCGCTTTGATAAAGTACTGGAAGAGGGTCGGTAATTCTATTAGTGGGAGCATCAAATTGTTCTGCTGTAGCAGTAGTGTCATCCAACTCACGGATATCAAAGTTACTTTCTTGTAGGAGATCTATCAAAAAAGTGGGAGTACCGGTAGAAAACCAAAAATTGGAATACTTTTTTTGTGCGAAAGCATTGAACAGACTGAATGGATTATAAATATCCTCGCTATTTTCACTAAAATGATATCCGTCATATTGTTGTTTCAGATGAGTACAAGCTTCTTCATATGTTTCGTTATTGGCTTGAGCCATCTGTTCGATATCGATTTGCAGTGTGTGTACCTCTTGTTCGGTAATGCCGCATATAGCGCTATATTCATCCCACATACTGATATTTTGCAAGTTGTTCAGTTCGCTAAAGATACTCATTTGACTGAATTTGCTGATACCTGTGATAAAAAGGAAACGGATATATTGGCCTTGCGCTTTCAAAGGGCTGAAGAAATCGCGCATAATATCACGAATTTCTATTTGCAATTCCGTATTGTTATTACTGTCCAGCATGGGAGCATCATATTCATCTACAAGTATCACAACCGGTTTGCCGGTCTGTGTATATGCGCGTTGTATGATTCCCTTTAAACGAAGGCTGAAAGTCGTTTCTCCTTCTTCGCGTCCATATAATTTTTCCCATTGCAGTAACTGGTAATTAATGACGGCTGATAACGCTTCGGCAGTCATATATTTACTCACACTGAAATCAATATGTAGCACCGGATAAACAGCCCATTCTTTTTCCAGAGTTTCCATTGCCAATCCGTTGAACAAGTCTTTCTTTCCGGAAAAATAAGCTTCGAGTGTAGATACTAGCAGACTTTTCCCGAATCGTCGGGGACGGCTTAAAAAATAAACCTTATTTGTGTTTGTCAAACGGTAAATTAACTCCGTTTTATCAACGTACACATAACCATTATTTCGCAAATCTTCGAAATTCTGTATTCCTATCGGGTATCGTCTGAGTCTCTCGTCCATCTAAATTACATTTTTATATGAAACATAGACAAAGATAGAACTAAATAGGGGAAAATCAAAGATCAAAAAGTATATTGTTGTTTTCTTCCATTTTTATTTTCGTATTTCTTTTCACATAATATACTCTTGTTTTCTTCCCATATTACGATACATTCTTTTAGCTCCTCACCTGTTTTATTTCTATTTGTGTATATATCGGTCTCATGGTGAAAAAATGACCTTCTTAAAAAGGGAATATTTAAACAGTCAGGAAGGCGCTAATGCCAACATCATATAAATATAGAATGAAAAAGCTTCGGCATTTGTAACTATGATATTTACTCTTTTTATGAATTGGATGGTTTTGTGATTAAATTGAAGCTGTCTTGATCTTAAACTGGTTATTTGGTAACTTTATTGAAATTTGATGATTCATTATGCTATTGTTATCATGTTTGTTATTGTCGATAAACTAGAGAAAAATGGCCTCCCTATGCCTCTTTTATTACTTTTTTGCCAGTGATAAATAAGTTCCTCGGTGAGGAAAGAGTTGTTGGTTTAAAAGGAACATCCCGTTGGTTTTAAACCAACGAAGGTTTTGTTGGTAAGAAAAGATGCATATTTCACGTACTTTTATGTAATATTAGTCTATGTTTCTGCATATTATTACACTTATTTATGCGAATTATTTGCTGGTTCATTATTTTTTGATTAACTAAATTTCTAATATAATCTTAAAAATCGAACATTGCTGTCTCTTTTTCAAATTTGGTATCAGATGAAATAAGACAATTATTGAAAATTAATTGAAAAAGAATAAATCTTTAAACTTTTATTCCTTACTTTGTTATTTATACAGATATATATCAAACTTAAACTGGAAAGATTATGAAAATAAGGCAGATTTGTATGCTGGTGCTATTATGTCTGGGAGTGATTCCGGCAGTGCAGGCACAAACTTACGACAAATTATGGAAACAAGTGGAGCAGGCAGAAAAGAAGAGCCTGCCTGAGACTGTGATAAAACTGACTGGCGAGATTTATCAGAAAGGGGAGAAAGAAAAGAACTCTCCACAAATGCTGAAAGCGTATATGTGGCGGATGAGATACCGGGATATGCTGACCCCAGATAGCCTGTATACGAACCTGAATGGTTTGGAACTGTGGGCAAAGCAAACTGACCAACCCATGGACCGAGCTGTATTACATTCGCTGATAGCCGAGATTTATTCAATGTATGCTTTTAACAATCAATGGCAACTCCGGCAACGGACAGAGATTGTAGGTGAAGCTCCTTCGGCAGATATGAGGGAGTGGACAGCAAACATGTTTGTAGAGAAAGTGAGAACAAACGTAAGGGAAGCAATGGCGGATTCCGTACTATTGCTTAACACATCTTCACGTACTTATATTCCTTTTGTTGAGTTGGGCGAAACAAGTGAATACTATCATCATGATATGTATCATCTGCTGGCTACCCGCGGTATTGTAGCTTTACAGCAGGTAGCGGGATTGGATCGTGCCACTCCGGTGGAAGATATTTCGGAAGATTCGTCTGCTGAAAAAGAATCTTCGGTGAAACAGGATATTATAGCAATTTATGGAAATATGATTGCTGCTTATAAAGCATCCGGTTTGAAAGAAGGCTATGTGTTGACAGCGCTCAGCTATTTAGAGTGGAGACGTGATTCAGATAGAAACATCCGGCCTTTCGGACTGAAGAAAGGATTGTCGGGATTAACAGAAGATACCTACGTTACTGCACTGAATGAACTGAAAAGCAGATTTAAATCAGAGAGTATTTGTGCTGAAGTTTATTTGGCCCAGGCTCGCTATGCGATTGAAAAAGAACAGCAAACGTCAGCTTTGCAGCTTTGTGATGAGGCCATCCGTTTATACCCCGGTTATCGTAGAATTAACGCTCTGAAGAATTTGCGTGAAGATATCCTGTCACCGTTTCTGAATGTAACTGCGGCTGCAACAGCTTTCCCTGGTGAGGAAATCGAAATAAGAGCTTCGCACAAGAATCTGGATGGATTTACACTTCGTCTTTATCAGGCAAAGAAGTTGATAAAGGAACAGCACTTTGCAGTTCTTCGTCCCGAAGACTACCGGACGCAGGATACGGTATTTACCTTTAAAGCGCCGGAAGTCGGACAATATGTAATGCGTATCGTTCCGGATATTCGTGCCAAGAGAGACAGTGAAAGCAAATTCAATGTGACACGTTTCAAAGTATTGACCTGCCGTTTACCGGGAAATCAATATGAGGTAGTGACGCTGGACGGACAAACGGGACACCCTATACCGAATGCGAAAATAACTCTTTATACGAATGACGAAAAAGTATTGCAGGAATATACAACCGGGGCAGATGGCAAAGTTGTCTTCCCCTGGAAATCCGAATACAGATATTTGAAAGCTGCTAAAGGTATCGATACCGGTATGCCGTTTCAAAGCATTTACGGTGGAAGTTATGGATATTACGGAGATGAAAACAAGGTCTCCGAAGGAATGACTTTGTTGACGGACCGTTCTTTGTACCGTCCCGGTCAGACCGTATATGTGAAAGGAATTGCCTATGTACAGAAATCTGATACGGCAAATGTACTTCCGAACAAGGACTATACTGTTGTTTTGATGGATGCAAATAATCAGGAAGTTGGACAGAAAGCGGTTCGTACCAATGAATTCGGCTCGTTTACTGTCGATTTTGCATTGCCATCCGCTTGTCTGAATGGGATGTTTTCGTTGAAAGCCGGCGAGGGAAGAACGAATATTCGCGTGGAGGACTATAAACGTCCGACGTTTGATATTACTTTCGACAAGCAGCAGGGCAGTTATCAATTGGGCGATAAGGTAGAGGTGAAAGGTAAGATACAGTCTTATAGCGGTGTGTTGCTGCAAGACCTTCCGGTAAAATATACAGTGAAGCGTTCTGTTGTCGATCTTTGGAGACTGGCGGAAAGTATGCAGATTGCTTCCGGTGAGGTAATTGCCAATGAGGACGGGGAATTTACGATTCCGGTTCTTCTGGAAGAAAATAATGCCTATAAGAATAATACCAGAATCTATTACCGCTACTCGATAGAGGCTACTGCAACCAATGTAGCAGGTGAAACACAGTCGTCTACAGATGTGATAGCAGCAGGTAACCGTTCACTGATTCTACAAACAGAATTAAAAGAGAAGATCTGTAAGAATCAACCGTTTAACACAGTATTTAAGGTACAGAATCTGAATGGGCAGCCTGTTGAAGTAAAAGGTACATTCTCCCTCTATCAGGCGAAAGATGCGGACTTCAAGCAACTGGACGAGAATCCGGCTGCAACAGGTACATTTACTTCCAACGAAGAAATGACGATTGAGTGGGGAAACCTTCCTTCCGGACCGTATGTGTTGAAAGCAGTCGTAAAAGATGGACAGGGCAAAGAAGTGACGGCTGAGGCCAACACCATTCTTTTCTCCCGCGAAGATAACCGTCCGCCGGTAGAAACGACCGTTTGGTTCTATGAGGCAAATACGGAATTTGATGCAACGCATCCGGCCGTGTTCTGCTTCGGAACTTCGAAAAAAGATGCTTATGTGATGATGAATGTATTCTCCGGTAATAAGTTGCTGGAAAGCAAGACTATGAATCTGTCCGACACAATTGTACATTTTAAATATCCATATCAGGAAAGCTATGGTGACGGAGTACTGGTAAGTTTCTGTATGGTAAGAGACGGACAAGTCTATCAGGAACAGGCAAGGCTGAAAAAGCGTCTGCCGGACAAGACATTGACCATGAAATGGGAAGTATTCCGTGATAAGCTGCGTCCCGGACAGAAAGAAGAATGGAAACTGACTATTAAGACACCGCAGGGACAGGCTGCCGAGGCAGAAATGCTAGCAACTATGTACGATGCTTCGCTGGATAAGATATGGAATAGAAAACAGAATTTCAGTGTATTCTATAATCAGATCATCCCTTATTCTAGTTGGATGGGCGGATATTTCGGTAATAATTCGTTCAATTACTGGTGGAATAATAAATACTTCAAAGTACCGGCAATGGAATATGACTATTTTGTGACGCAGGGAACGATGTCGATGGATCAGGCGTTGAATGGAATGGTGCCGGGAGTGATGGTCAGAGGATATGGCGTGCAAAAGCAGGCCTCAATGACGGGCAGTATGATGATACGGGGCGTTTCGAGAAGTAAGGCGGAAGCAAAATATGTACCTGCTTTGGCTGGAAGTGTTGCTGAGGATGCGGTATTTGAATCAGAGTTAGTGTCAGTAGAGGCAGGCAAGCAGGACAGCGCATCCAAAGAAGAAACTCTTCCCGAAGCTCCCGCCGATTTGCGTACGAACCTTGCGGAAACAGCCTTCTTCTACCCGCAACTTCGTACCAATGAACAAGGCGAAGTTTCCTTCTCCTTCACTATGCCCGAAAGTCTGACCCGCTGGAACTTCCGCGGTTACTCTCATACCAAAGGTATGCTGATGGGCACACTGGACGGTGAAGCCACTACAAGCAAAGAATTTATGCTGACTCCTAATCTGCCTCGTTTCGTACGTGTCGGAGATAAGACATCTGTTGCCGCCTCCATTTCCAACATGACCGGAAAGCCGCAGGCCGGTACGGTGAGCATGATTCTCTTTGATCCGATGACGGAAAAGGTAATCAGCACACAAAAACAGAAGTTTACCGTAGAGGCCGGAAAGACAATCGGTGTCAGCTTCATGTTTACCGTGAGTGATAAATACGAGATACTGGGATGCCGGATGATAGCCGACAGCGGTACCTTCAGTGATGGTGAACAGCAGCTACTTCCCGTGCTTAGTAATAAAGAGCATCTGGTAGAAACGCTTCCGATGCCTGTCCGTGGAGAAGAAACACGTACTTTCTCTCTCGACAGCCTGTTCAATCATCATAGTAAGACGGCAACTGACCGTAAACTAACCGTTGAATTTACCGGAAATCCTGCCTGGTATGCTATTCAGGCATTGCCTTCATTGAGCCTTCCGGAAAATAATAATGCCATTTCGTGGGCTACCGCTTACTACGCAAATACACTGGCTTCCTACATCATGAACAGCCAGCCACGTATTAAAGCTGTATTCGATAGCTGGAAGCTACAGGGTGGAACCAAAGAAACCTTCCTGAGCAACCTGCAAAAGAATCAGGAAGTGAAGAATATCCTGTTATCCGAATCTCCGTGGGTACTCGAAGCGCAAACGGAAGAACAGCAGAAAGAACGTATCGCCACTCTGTTCGATCTGAACAATATCCGTAGCAACAACATTGCCGCATTGACAAGATTACAGGAGTTGCAGAATTCAAGCGGAGCATGGTCGTGGTATAAAGGTATGACCGGTAGCCGTTACGTCACTACCTACATTGCCGAATTGAATGCCCGTCTGGCTATGATGACGGGTGAACAACCAAGCGGCACGGCGCTTGCCTTGCAGAAGAATGCCTTTACCTATCTCCATCAGGAAGCTCTGAAGGAATATAGAGAAATTCTCAAAGCACAGAAAGACGGTGTGAAGTTTACAGGTGTTTCCGGAAGTATCTTGCAATATCTATATCTGATCGCTCTGTCCGGCGAACAAGTTCCGGCTTCCAATAAAGCCGCCTATACTTATTATCTGTCCAAGATAGGCGAAATGCTTCCGACCGCTTCGATGGATACGAAAGCGATTGCCGCTATCATTCTGGATAAGGCCGGACGGAAGAAAGAAGCTCAGGAATTCATCGCTTCACTGAAAGAACATCTGACGAAGACGGATGAACAGGGAATGTTCTTTGCCTTCAATGAAAATCCCTATTCCTGGGGCGGAATGAAAATGCAGGCTCATGTAGACGTAATGGAAGCGCTGGAACTGACAGGCGGAAATAACGATACCGTAGAAGAAATGAAACTCTGGCTGCTCAAACAGAAGCAGACCCAACAGTGGAATTCTCCGGTAGCTACTGCCGATGCCGTCTATGCCTTACTGATGAAAGGCGTAAACCTGCTCGACAATCAGGGAGACGTGCGTATTGTCATTGCCAATGAAGTGCTGGAAACTGTCTCTCCAAGCAAGACTACCGTACCGGGACTGGGCTATATCAAACGCTCGTTTACACAGAAGAATGTAGTGGACGCCCGTAAGATAGAAGTCGAAAAGAGAAATCCGGGCATTGCGTGGGGAGCCGTTTATGCGGAATATGAATCACCCATCAAGGATGTGAGACAACAGGGAGGAGAACTGAATGTGCAAAAGCAACTGTATGTGGAACGTATGGTGAACAATGCTCCTCAACTACAGCCTATTACAGAAAAGACTGTTCTTCAGGTAGGCGATAAAGTAGTTTCCCGTTTGAGTATTCGTGCAGACCGTGCGATGGACTTCGTACAGTTGAAAGATCAGCGGGGCGCCTGCTTCGAACCGATCGGCAGCGTATCCGGTTACAACTGGAGTAATGGAATCGGCTATTACGTAGACATCAAGGATGCTTCCACCAATTTCTTCTTTGACCATTTAGGAAAAGGAGTGTATGTGTTGGAGCATAGCTATCGTATCAGCAGAGTAGGAACCTATGAGACAGGTTTGGCAACCATGCAATGCGCCTATGCGCCGGAATACGCTTCACACTCGGCTTCGATGACAATTATTATTAAATAACGCACAGAGAAGATTTCTTCTCCACCGGTGAGCAGGGCACTCGCCACCGATAAGGAAGGTGTTCCCCACCGATGAAGGCTACCTTCATCGGTGGGGAACTTTTTGTTGATGAATACTGCGTTGCAGGAGTTGTCACAGGGTAAAGTATTTTCTCAAACGGTGTTAATCTATGTAATCTGTGATGAAAAACTCATCTAAAACTCCTACATTTGTGGACCAAAATAAAATATATCACATGAAACGTACTTTACTATTGATATTTACTCTGCTTACTGTCACTTTGGCGGCTGTTGCCCAACCCCGTATTTCCTCTAACAAGGAGACGCACAACTTTGGACAAATAGAATGGAAAAAGCCGGTAACAGTAGAATATACCATCACCAATACCGGAAACGAGCCGTTGGTGCTGACCAATGTCACGACTTCCTGTGCCTGTGCCGTAGCCGACTGGACAAAGGAACCCATTGCTCCGGGTGCCAAAGGAACTGTGAAAGCCTCTTTTGACGCGAAAGCGCTGGGACGTTTTGACAAGTCGATAGGCATATACAGCAATGCCACTCCGAATCTGGTTTATCTGAAATTCACCGGTGAGGTAGTGCAGGAAATCAAAGATTATTCAAAACTTCTTCCGTACGCCATCGGCAATATCCGCATTGACCGTGACGAGTTCTCCTTCCCCGATGTCTATCGCGGACAGCAACCGTCTATGACGTTCAGTATTGCCAACCTTTCCGACCGCCCGTACGAACCGGTGTTGATGCACCTGCCTCCTTATCTGAAGATGGAAGCGGAACCTAAAGTACTGCTGAAAGGTAAAAAAGGAACGATCAAGCTGACACTGGATGCCAGCCAGCTACAGGACTTCGGACTGACACAGACCTCTGTCTACCTGTCCCGTTTCTCCGGTGATAAAGTGAGTGAAGACAATGAGATACCCGTTTCGGCCATTCTTCTTCCCGATTTCTCGCGTATGACGGAGAAAGATTCTTTGAATGCTCCTTCCATCCACATCTCGGAGACGAATATTGACCTGAGTATTCCGTTGATCAAGAAGAATAAAGTCAGCCATGATATATTGATCGCTAATGCGGGAAAGACCCCGTTAGTCATCAGCAAGCTACAGGTATTCAACTCTTCTGTAGGAGTAAGACTGAAAAAGACGGTCATTCCGCCGGACGGAATGACTAAGTTGAAAGTGACGATCCACAAGCGGGATGTAGGTAATAAGAAACATCATTTACGTATCTTGATGATTACAAACGACCCGTTGCGTCCGAAAGTTGAAATAAATATCAAACGCTAACTCTTATTATCATGGAACATCCTGAAAATAACGAAGAATATAAAGGACTCGTTGTCAATAAAGGCATCGAACAGCCCTCATCCGTGAATCCTTATTTGAAACGTAAGCCCAAAAAGCGTCAGCTTTCGGTAGCGGAATTTGTAGAAGGTATTGTGAAAGGCGATGTCACTATTCTCAGTCAGGCTGTGACACTGGTAGAGAGCGTGAAGCCCGAACATCAGGCTGTCGCCCAGGAAGTGATCGAGAAATGTCTGCCTTATTCCGGCAATTCCATCCGTGTAGGTATCAGTGGAGTGCCCGGTGCGGGAAAGAGTACCTCGATTGACGTATTCGGCCTGCATGTGCTCGAAAAAGGCGGTAAGTTGGCGGTGCTGGCTATCGACCCTAGCAGTGAGCGCAGTAAAGGCAGTATCCTGGGAGACAAGACACGTATGGAACAACTTTCCGTACATCCCAAATCGTTTATCCGCCCCAGCCCTTCAGCAGGTTCGTTGGGAGGAGTTGCCCGGAAGACCCGTGAAACGATTGTGCTCTGTGAGGCTGCCGGATTTGATAAAATCTTTGTAGAAACCGTTGGAGTGGGACAGAGCGAAACGGCTGTTCATTCTATGGTAGATTTCTTCCTGCTGATTCAGTTGGCAGGTACGGGAGATGAATTGCAAGGCATCAAACGAGGAATCATGGAGATGGCGGACGGTATTGTCATCAACAAAGCCGACGGAGATAATCTGGAACCTGCTAAGTTGGCTGCCAGCCAGTTCCGTAATGCGCTGCATCTGTTTCCGGCTCCCGAATCGGGATGGATTCCGAAGGTGCTGACTTACTCCGGTTTTTATAATATCGGCGTGAAGGAAATCTGGGACATGGTGTATGAATATATCGACTTCGTGAAGAAGAACGGTTATTTTGACTATCGCCGTAATGAACAGAGCAAGTACTGGATGTACGAAACGATCAATGAACAGCTCCGTGATAGCTTCTATCACAATCCTCGGATTGAAGCGATGCTTCAGGAGAAGGAACAACAAGTGCTGCAGGGAAATCTTACTTCGTTTATCGCTGCTAAGAGCCTGCTGGATACCTATTTTGACGAATTAAAACGATGATAAAGCAGAAACAGTGATGGATTAGAAAAACGACCGAACATTTACCCCCGATAACTATACCCTAATTAATAACCAATTGTTAACTTTAACACCTGATGAACAAAACCTTATTAACCGGGCTTTTGTGTTGTAGTTTGTCAATACAGAGCTTTGCAGACCAACCGTTAGAAGGATTCACCTATGGTTCGGTGAATGCTCCTACAGGAAAAGAGTGGGAATCTCCCGAAAACCTGGCGCTCAACAAAGAGCAGCCGCATGCTTATTTCTTTCCGTTCCAGCATTTGGATAATGCCCGCAAGGTATTGCCGGAAAACAGTAAGTATTGGCAGTCACTTGACGGTGACTGGAAGTTTCACTGGGCACCCGACCCCGACTCCCGCCCCAAAGATTTCTATCAGACTGAGTATGATGTCAGCTCATGGGATGCGATTCCCGTGCCTTCAAACTGGAATATTTATGGCATTCAAAAGGACGGAAGCCAGAAGTACGGAACGCCTATCTACGTCAACCAACCGGTAATCTTCCAGCACAGCGTGAAGGTGGATGACTGGCGCGGAGGCGTGATGCGTACTCCTCCTGCCAACTGGACTACTTACAAGGATCGGAACGAAGTAGGTTCCTTCCGCCGTGATTTCGAAATCCCGCAGGACTGGGACGGACGCGAAGTCTTTATCAGCTTCGATGGTGTCGATTCATTCTTCTACCTGTGGATCAACGGTCAGTACGTAGGTTTCTCCAAGAACTCGCGTAATGCCGCTAATTTCAATATCACTCCCTATTTACAGAAAGGCAAGAATACCGTAGCCGCCGAAGTGTATCGTAGTTCGGACGGTTCCTTCCTCGAAGCGCAGGATATGTTCCGTCTGCCGGGCATCTTCCGTACGGTTGCCTTGTACTCGGTTCCCAAAGTTCATTTCCGTGACTTGGTTGCCACACCCGATTTGGATGCGACTTATACGGACGGTTCGCTGACTGTCAATGCCGAAATCCGTAATCTGGATAAGAAAGCCATCAAAGACTACAAGGTATATTACTCTTTATATGCCAACAAACTGTATTCTGATGAGAATACCTTGGTAGATGGATTCTTATCTCCTGTGATCGACAAAATCGCTCCGAATGAAACCGGTAGTGTTCAGACTGTTCTTAAGGTAAAGGCTCCTAATAAGTGGTCGGCTGAATTTCCGTATCGCTACACGTTGGTAGCCGAATTGAAGGATAAGAAGAACAGAACCGTTGAAATGGTTTCCACCATTGTCGGTTTCCGCAAAGTGGAGATTAAGGATACTCCTGCCTCCGAAGATGAATTCGGACTTGCCGGACGTTATTATTATGTGAACGGAAAGACGGTCAAACTGAAAGGAGTGAACCGCCACGAATCCAATCCGGGAGTAGGGCACGCCATTACCCGTGAGATGATGGAAAAAGAGATTATGCTGATGAAGCGTGCCAACATCAATCATGTACGTAATTCACATTATCCGGATGATCCGTATTGGTATTTCCTGTGCAACAAATACGGTATTTATCTCGAAGATGAGGCGAATATAGAATCGCACGAATATTATTATGGTGCTGCCTCCCTCTCTCATCCGGTGGAATGGAAAAATGCGCACGTGGCACGTGTGATGGAAATGGTGCGTGCCAATGTTAACAATCCTTCTATTGTTATCTGGTCGTTGGGCAATGAAGCCGGACCGGGCAAGAACTTTGTGGCGGCTTATGATGCTTTGAAGAAGTTTGATACTTCCCGTCCTGTGCAATATGAGCGTAATAATGACATTGTAGATATAGGTTCCAACCAATATCCGTCTATCGGCTGGGTACGTGGGGCCGTGCAGGGGAAATATGATATCAAGTATCCGTTCCATATATCCGAATATGCCCATTCAATGGGGAATGCCTGCGGTAATCTGATAGATTACTGGGAAGCTATGGAGTCGACCAATTTCTTCTGTGGAGGTGCCATTTGGGATTGGGTAGACCAGTCTATGTACAATTATGACCCGAAGACGGGTGTCCGTTATCTGGCTTACGGCGGAGACTTTGGCGATACTCCCAATGATGGTCAGTTTGTAATGAACGGCATCGTGTTTGGTGACCTTGAACCGAAGCCTCAGTACTATGAAGTGAAAAAGGTATATCAGCACATCGGCGTAAAGGCAATAGATACAGAAAAGGGGGTATTTGAGATCTTCAATAAGTACTACTTTAAGAACTTGGCGGAAGATTACCAGTTGGTATATTCGCTTTATGAAGACGGTAAACCGATAATGACCGGTAAACCGATGGATATCAATATAGCTCCACGCCAACGTGCACAGATCACTCTGCCGTATGATCATGCCCCTCTTAAGAAAGATGCTGAGTACTTTATGAAACTACAGTTTATACTGAAAGATCAAAGACCTTGGGCTGCCAAAGGCTTTCCGATGGCAGAGGAACAGATTTTGATAAAGGAGGCTACGGATCGCCCGTCCATCAGTGAAGTAACTGCCGGTGCAGCAAAACTGGATGGATTCATACTGGACAAGGATACGAAGCGCATCCTTATAAAGGGAGCTGACTTTGAAGCCATATTTGACCCGCAAACCGGAAGTATCTACAGTCTGAAGTATGGCAACGAGACTGTTATCGCCGATGGCAACGGTCCGAAGCTCGATGCTCTCCGTGCTTTTACAAACAATGATAACTGGTTCTATGCCCCCTGGTTCGAACATGGTTTGCACAATCTGATTCATAAAGCAACTGAATATAAAGTACTGAATAAAGACAATGGCACTTTGGTATTAAGTTTTACGGTAGAATCTCAGGCACCGAATGCCGCACGCATTAAGGGTGGTACAAGCTCCGGTAAGAATAGCATCGAAGAACTGACCGACAGAAAATTCGGTAGCAATGACTTTAAATTTGTCACTAACCAGATATGGACAGTGTATCCGGACGGTTCTATCGAATTGCAGTCTAGCATTACTTCCAATCGTTCAAGTTTGGTTCTGCCACGTTTGGGTTATGTGATGAAAGTTCCCCAACAATACAGTAACTTCACTTACTATGGACGCGGACCGATAGATAACTATGCCGACCGTAAGAGCGGACAGTTTATCGAACAGTATACGAATAGCGTAGCAGGTGAGTTCGTAAACTTCCCAAAACCTCAGGATATGGGCAATCACGAAGATGTTCGCTGGTGTGCATTGACCAATCAGGCAGGGAATGGAGCTGTCTTCGTAGCTACCGATCGTCTTTCGGCTTCGGCACTTCAGTACTCGGCTCTCGACTTGATTTTGGCTTCCCATCCTTATCAGTTGCCGAAGGCAGGCGATACCTATCTGCATTTGGATTGTGCAGTGACCGGTCTGGGTGGTAACAGTTGTGGTCAGGGAGGTCCTCTCGTACACGACCGTGTGTTTGCCAATCAGCACAGCATGGGCTTCATCATTCGTCCTGCCGGTAAGGAACTGAGTGTCGTTGCCAATGTTGCTCCTGCGGGAGATCTTCCTCTGTCTATCACACGCACCCCTGCCGGAATGGTCGAATTGACTTCAGCAAAGAAAGATGCTGTCATTTGTTATAGCATTGACGGAAGTAAAAAAGTGCAGGAATACACAGAGCCTGTCCCTATGCGTAACGGAGGTACGATCAAGGCATGGTATAAGGATAGTAAGGATATCAGCAGCACGATGAAGTTTGAGAAAATAGAAAGCATTCAGACGCAAGTCGTATACGCCAGTAGTCAGGAATCGGGTGAAGGCGATGCTTCTCATCTGACTGATGGTGATCCGAATACCATCTGGCATACCATGTATTCGGTGACAGTTGCCAAATACCCGCATTGGGTAGATCTGGATGCCGGTGAGGTCAAAGAAATCAAAGGCTTTACTTATCTGCCGCGACAGAATGGAGGAAACGGTAATATCAAGGATTACTCTATTCAGGTCAGCATGGATGGAAAAGAATGGGGAGAGCCTGTTAATAAAGGAACGTTCGCAAGGGACTCCAAAGAAAAGAGAGTCTTGTTTGACAAACCGGTGAAGGCACGTTATATCCGTTTCACGGCTTTAAGCGAACAGAACGGACAGGATTTTGCGTCCGGTGCGGAGATAACGATTCTGGCTAACTAAGAAGGAAATAAATCTATAGAAAAGTACAGGGATACTAGTAAGAACTATGGTATCTCTGTACTTTTTTTATTGGCATAATGCGTAAGTTTTTTGATTGTAAGCAGGGAAGAATAATTAGTCTGCTTAAGTTGATGTTTTTTATTATATAAGCAGATCTTCCTCTAATATTTATTATATATAGCTATCCTTAAAATGCGATGAAGGTCTTTCATTTTATATTTTAATGATTATATTTGCCATCATGTAAACAGCATAGTCATTCTTTAAAATCGTAAGACTTAGATGGATAAACTGGTGGTGGCAGAAGATTTTGAACTTTATTCCCGAATGAAAAAAGGGGATAGAGAGGCTTTTAATGCTTTGTTTCTGAAATATTATTCTGTATTATGTGCTTTTGGCAAGTATTATGTGTCTATGGAAGATGCAGAAGAAATTGTTCAGGATATTATGGTCTGGTTATGGGAAAACAGAGAGTATCAGGTTGTAGAAATATCTTTGCGGAGTTATTTGTTCAAGTCTGTTAAAAACAAATGTCTGGCATTAATTGATAAGAATCAGACCAAACGGCGTTTCTGTGAACATATGCTGGCAACGGAAATGCAAGGGGTATTTGAGGATCCGGACTTTTACATAGCTGAAGAGTTGATGAATCAAATCGAAAAAACGGTATCTCAAATGCCGGAGACTTATCGTGTTGCCTTTGAAATGAGCCGTTATCAGGACATGACCTATAAGGAAATAGCAGAAGAACTGGATGTATCTGCTAAGGTGGTCGATTATCGTATTCAACAGGCATTAAAGATACTCAGAACAGAATTAAAAGATTATCTGCCACTGATAACGGTTATTTTTCCTTATTTCCTTACCAAATAAAGAGTATTGATTTCTAATGGTTTATGATAAAAATGCAGCTTTTTATAAAAAAAGTTGCATTTTCGTTTAGGAACTATAGGAAGTTTCCAGTCATAATAGTAAAACAGGGAAAAAATGAATAAAGAGTCAAATATAAATATAAATATGGATGAGGCAATTTTACTTCGGTATTTCTCCGGAACATTAGAAAAGGAGGAGAAAGAAAAGGTGGAAACCTGGATTTCATTCTCGGAGGAAAATAAGAAAGTAGCCAAGCAGGTGTATTATATATATCGGGCAACAGATGTTATACAGACTGTCAATGAAATCGATTCCAATAAAGCATTATTGAGAGTAAATAAACGATTGACCGGAAGAAAGAAATTGAACTGGTGGGAGTGGAGTGTAAGAACAGCTGCTGTTTTATTTATTCCGTTGTTTTTATTCTCATTGTATATCTTTTATAGTCGGACTACCGATGTAGATCAATATGTTGAAGTTCGTGCAAATCCGGGAATGACAACTAAAGTTGTATTGCCTGATGGTTCGGAAGTATGGTTGAACTCTGCGTCTTATTTAAAGTATCCGGTTCAATTCACCAAATATGATCGGAGAGTGGAGCTGGAGGGAGAGGCTTATTTTTCAGTAAAGAAGGATGCGGGCAGGCGTTTCCTGGTGGATGCTGGAAAGAATATAGAACTGGAAGTACTGGGAACCGAATTTAATGTAGATGCATATCCAAAGGAAGATTTTGTGGCAGCTAGCTTAGTATCGGGCAAAGTAAACTTTCATTGTCTGCAACAGGGGCATGAAACAGTTCATGTGATGGTTCCGGGACAAAAAGTGATATATAATTTCGCAGATGAAGAACTGGTTTGTGCAAATACTTCTATCGAGTCGGACGTCGCATGGAAAAGCGGAAAGATTATTTTTCGGGACACTCCGATTGAAGATGCTTTAAGGATACTGAGCAAGCGGTTTGATGTTGATTTTAGACTGATCAATTCACAGCTGGAGGAATATTGCTTTACAGGTACCTTTATCAACCAACGATTAGACAGGATTCTGGAACATTTTAAAATAGCTTCAGGTATTAAGTATAGATATATCGACATTGAGAAAACTAAGAAAGGAGAAGAGATTGTGAAAGGAAAAAGCGTAATCGAAATTTATTAACTAAAAGACTTTTAATATGAAAACACATCCGCCATGAAACAAAAATATGGAGAAAAATATTGCCGTACTTTTCCCCATATAAAAATCATTGAACCAACTTGTTTGCAGACAAGTACAGTTAACTTTATTTTTTAATTTAATCGCAGCAAATTTATGCAAAAACATTGTAGTATCCAATTTTTTTGGATAAGAAAGTTACTATGCGTAACCTTAAATAGAATTCCACTGCCTATGAGACTATTAATCATTATGTTATGCATTTCTATGGGATGCATTAACGCAGCAAATTCCTATGCTCAAAACACTATTCTGGAATTAAACGTGAATAATCAGACAGTTGAGAGTGTCTTGAATGAAATTGAAGCGCAGACAGAATTTATGTTTTTCTATAATAGTAAACAGGTCGATGTTCATCGGCGTGTGTCTATAACTTCAAGTAAGAAAAATGTATTCAAAGTGCTTGATGAGATTTTTAAAAATACAGATGTAGCTTATTCTGTATTGGATAAGAGTATCATTTTGTCTAATAAACAATTGCTTAAAGCAGAAAACCAAAGGAAAATAACAGGAAAGATAGTAGATGTTAATGGAGATCCTATTATCGGGGCTACAGTCTCTGTAAGGGGATCTAACACTGGTACTGTCAGTGATATAGACGGTAATTTTGTACTGTATGTAGAAGCAGGGACAGAGATACTATTAGATGTTTCCTATATCGGTTATAAGAAAGAAGAAATAAAAACGGATGGAAATAAACCTGTAAAGATTACCTTGCTCGAAAATATGGCAATGTTGGATGAAGTAGTTGTTGTGGGGTATGGTGTGCAGAAGAAGGTAAATCTGACAGGAGCTGTCGCCAACGTCAATTTTGATAATGACATGACTAGTTCTCGTCCTATAACAAATGTGTCCAGTGCATTATCCGGTACAATGCCCGGTTTGAATGTCCGGCAGGGTTCAGGAGTACCTGGAGCGGATGGAGCTACTTTACGTTTGAGAGGAGTAGGATCATTAAATGCCGGACAAGACCCATTGGTATTGATTGATGGGCAACCAGGAGATATTGGTCAGATCAGTGCTAATGATATTGCTTCTGTAACTGTTTTGAAAGATGCGGCATCAGCGGCAATATACGGTTCAAGAGCATCCAATGGAGTGATTTTGATTACAACTAAAACCGGATCTAATACAAATGGTAAGATTGAACTGGAATATACAGGTAGCGTTGGCTGGAATAAAGCGACAAAGTTGCCGGAACTCGTCAGTAATACAGCTGATTATATGGATTTGTGCAATCAGGTTGCTAGAAACTCCCAACGGACAGAACTCTATAAACCTGATTTTATAGATATGTGGAGAGAACAGTCGCGGATAGACCCGATAAAATATCCGAATACGGATTGGTGGGATGCACTATTGAATAATAATATGGTACAAACTCATCAAATATCATTGAGAGGAGGGAATAACCGCATATCTTCTTATACTTCCGTAAATTTCCAGAATAATGATGGCTTGATGAATAATACTTCTTATAAAGTCGTTAATTTAAGAAGTAACACTGATTTTACAGTGAATGACTGGATAAAAGTAGGAGTGAACGTATCTGGAATGTTAGGTGTGAATGATGCAGGTGATATAGGAGGTGCTCTGTCTTGGTTTTATTCCACATCTCCCGGTATGGTGCCCCGTAATCCGGATGGAAGATACGGAACCGCACAAACGGGAACCGGAGATAAAAATAATCCGTTATGGATTTTGGAAGCCAAACAGGGAGAAAAGAACAAACGCCGTTTCACAGGAAAAGTATTTGCCGTTTTGACTCCGCTGGAAGGATTGGTAATCAATGCGAGTTATTTCAGAGATATTTATAACTATAAAGAAAACATAGTAGATACTGATCTTCCTCGTTGGGATTTCCGTTTGGAACAACAGGTTACAACAGGAAAGCAGGGAATCATAACCAATCAGGATAGCAATTCAGACCGATACGTAATAGATTTATTTGCTACTTATAATAAAACAATTGCCAGGAAACATAATATCGGAGTTTTGGCAGGATACAATCAGGAGTATTGTAAAGCATGGTGGTTCAACGTGAGGAAGGCCGGTTTGATAAGTCTTTCTACTCCGGTGTTGAGCGCTGCTTCCGATTTGCAGAACTCAGGAGGCGGTAAGGATGACTATGCAATGATGTCGTATTTTGGTCGTATCAATTATGATTATGCGGGTAAATACTTACTGGAAGCAAATGTACGTCTGGATGGTTCATCCCGTTTCGCTCCAGGTAATCGCTGGGGAACATTTCCTTCTTTTTCCGCTGCGTGGAGAATCTCAGAAGAGGCTTTTTGGGAGAATTTGAAGCCTGTGGTGGACAACTTTAAAATCAGGGCATCTTGGGGACGTTTGGGTAATAATGGTATTGGTAATTATGACTGGCAGAATGTCTATAGCCCGGCGAATACTTCTTTCGGTGATGCTATCCAACAAGGTGTATGGACTACAGCTATTGCCAATCGGAATATTTCCTGGGAAAAGACCGATGTTGTTGATTTGGGACTGGATGTAAATCTGTTTGGTAATCTCTCTTTGACTTTTGACTACTACAATAAACTGACACATGGAATCTTGTATAGAAATCCTATCCCCTATGTAAATGGAGGTCTGGCTGCTCCCATGGTGAATAGTGCGAAAGTACGCAACAGAGGCTTTGAGTTTTCAGCTTCATATAATAAAATGTTGGGTGATTTAGGATTGTCCGTTTCTGTCAATGGTGCTTACAATCGTAATAAGATTATTGATTATAAAGGAGACTATCTCGAAACTAACGGAGCTACTGTATGGACCGAGAACCAACCAATTGGCAAGTTTTACATAAGAGAAGTAGACCATATTGTACAGGATAAAGCTGAAATAGATAAACTTGTAAGTGAGGGATGGACTTTTTCGCCCTCCAGACCGGAACCTGGTGACTTTTTATATAAAGATTTGAATAATGATAAAAGGATAGACGATAAGGACAGAGTACTTAAAGGACAACCGCTTCCTTTATTTACCTTTGGAGGTTCTATTGCCCTTTCTTATAAGAATTTTGATTTCAATGCTTTGTTTACTGGAGTGGCTGGTTGGGACAGATACCTGAGTACCGGTATTTTCAGCCTGACGAATGCGGAAACTGAACGTCTGTTTTTGAAACAATTCCAAAATCAATGGTCAGAAACAAACCGTAATACCAGTATTCCTAAATTATATGCAAGTAACGAGAAAAATAATCAGGTGTCAGATTATTATTTATATGATGCGAGCTTTTTGAGAGTGAAAACAATCCAGTTGGGATATACCATACCCAAGAATTTGATTCCCAAAGTACGGATAAGAGCATATTGTAATCTGGAAAACTTCTTTACGATAACATCTTATCCGGGAATGGATCCGGAAATGGATGGTGATGTAGGTTATCCTATATTGAAAACAGTATCTTTAGGTGTTAATATTAAATTTTAATCGATTATGAAAATACAACATTATATTTTATCGGCCTTTATAATTTTACTGAGCGGCTGTACGGATTTTTTAGATCGGACACCCTATAATGATTTGTCCGGTAGTACGGTATGGACCTCGGATGCTAATGCAATCATGCAGTTAAATGGTGTTTATAAGCAAACAAAGAATGGATGGTCTATGCAAGGATATTGTTATCATTTTACCTGTTTCGGACCGGACGGTTATGACTATTTTCGTAATTCGAATATAGAAATGGCTACTGCAACCACTCGTGATGCTATCTTTCTTGCTGCTTATCAAGATTATTATAAAGTAATCAATGCAGCTAACGATGCTATTTATAATCTGACAGACAACCCCAATATTACTCCTGAATTGAGAGAGCGGATGATTGGAGAGGCTCGTTTTTTAAGAGGCTTTTCATACTTTATACTTTGGCAGCTTTATGGTGGTGTGATTATACTGGATAAGCCAACACAGCCTTCCGAAACATATTTGCCACGTAACACGGCGGATGAAGTGAGGGATTTTGTGATAGAAGATTTTAAAGATGCGATTGAACGTTTACCGTTGGAGTATAATGATTCGGAAAACGGAAGAATAACAAAAGGAGCAGCGGTTGCGATGTTGGGACGTACTTATCTTTATGATAAACGTTGGAAAGATGCTGCGGATGAATTGCATAAATTAATGGAAGAACCTTATAAATATGATCTGGTAGAGGACTACACAAAACTTTTCGATTGGAAATATGAGAAAAATTCCGAATATATTTATGCGTTGTCATTCATAGCACAGATAGATTATGGAACGGCTTATGATAGTTGGTATGGCAATCGTTCATGCTATATTAATGGTGAATCTTATTGTCTTGGATCACATATTCCTTTTGAAACGAGTACATACGCCGATGGTAGTTCTATTAATTTAAACAGCCGTCCTAAAAGAAGTAATTATCAGGATGAAGTGACTTTTGGAAACGATTTGATACAGTGGTATTCCGATGTGATCAACTCTCCTAAAAAGTTGGATAAACGGATTGGAGCAAACATGATTTTGCCTTCTGCTACTTATTACGGCAAAGATAGTAAATATTTTAAAGTATATTGGCCTTATGAGGCACACGTAAATGATGATCCTCAGGCATTGGGGGTAACGTTTAATGATTTTGCCACATACTCATGGCGTAAATTTGTCTGTGTAGGTGAAGAGGGGTACTGGGCATATCAGGGGCCTACGGATATACCTTTAATTCGTTTTGCAGATGTACTACTGATGTTTGCTGAGGCCAGAAATGAGGAACTGGCTGCTCCAGATGATGATATCTATGAGGCTGTGAACAGGGTTAGAAGAAGAGCGGGATTAAATGATCTGGCAGGACTGGATAAAGAAGGAATGCGTAAGGCTGTTCGTATGGAACGTTTCCATGAATTCCCCGGAGAAGGTCATTTGTTTTTTGATGTCAGACGCTGGAGAACAGCTCATACCAATGACCCTGTGTTTGGATTGAATCATGATGTTTATCAGTTTACCGGTGAGAAACTGTTTACCCGTTCTTTTCCTGAGAAATTCTATTTGTGGCCGATACCTGAAGCTGAAAGAGATTTAAATACAAAGCTCGATCAAAATGAAGGTTGGTAATTTATTAATTTAAAAGGAATATGATATGAAAAAAATACTATATATAACGTTTCTGTTGTTCTGCGCTTGTTATATTTCAAGTTGTTCGGAAGATCGGTATTATCCGGGGGAGATTTATCAAGATGTGGATGATAATGGTGGTGATGATGGAGATGATGTTGTAGAGAAGGTTAATGAGAACCTGGCAAAGGGTGGTACTGTTTTGTCTGGCAGTGAACAGGATGCAGATCATGGTCCGAACCTGCTTGTCAATGGATTAATTCAAGGAAACGAAGAATACTTTGGAACTTTTCAGACTGGAGTGGATCATGAGGAGTGGGTACAGATAAAACTGATACAAAAACAGAAGATTAATTCAATTTGGCTTTATCCGAGAGCGGCAAATGAAGGATTCCCTAAAGATTTTAAACTGGAAATTTCTACTGATGCAAAGGATTGGACTACTGTCGTTGAAAAAACGGGTTACGATGCAACGACTGCTGATCCGCAAAAGTTTGATTTCGAACCTGTAGTTGCTCTGTATGTAAGACTGACTGCTACAAAATTGGCTATAGCCAATAATATGTGGACAAATTATCAGGATGTATATTATATACAATTGAAGGAAATAGAGGTTTATCTGAGTGATGGTTCGAGTGTTGACCCGGATCCGGATCCTGACCCTGAACCTGACCCGAATGAACCGAATATGGCTTTAGGTGGATTTGTACAGGCAATTAGTGAAGAAGCAGGACATGAAGTTAGTTTCTTGGTAGATGGAGATTTTACTAATAGTAATTTAAATTATTTTGGTACAGCGTCTTCCTCTTCTGATGAGCCGCAATGGGTGAATGTCAAATTGACACGGGAAGATGATTTTAATGAAATATGGTTATATCCTAAATATGGTGGTGAAGCAGTTGACGGATTCCCTATTGATTTTAAGTTAATGGTATCATTGGATGGTGCAGAATGGACGGAAGTTGTTTCGAAGACAGATTATCCTGTACCTGCTTATACTCCTGATACGCCACAGCCGGAAGTGTTTAGTTTCGAAACAGTGCATGCCGGATATGTTAAGATTGTTGCTACGAAGTTATTTTCAACATCTAATATGTGGACGGGGTGGCAGACAGTTTATCTGATGCAATTTGCAGAAATGTGTGTCTACAAGAAATAAAGTTGTTAATTGGAAGAATATGATAAATAAAATTTTGAATTTGCTATTCCTGATGTTGTTTTCGGTACAGGTTTTATCTTGTTCGGATAATGATGTGATTGACCCTGTACCGGAACCAACTCCGGAGCCACCTGTTGAAGAAGAAGTGCCCAGTGTAAATTTAGCACTGGGCGGTGTGGCTACCGCGTCCAGCTTTGATGAGGGACGAGCTCCGTTTTATCTTATTGACGGAAAAATAGAGGCTGCCCAGAATCAGGCATATTATAGTAGTGTTGGTTCAACGGAGAATCACACTGAATGGGTACAAATAGAATTGGCTCAAGAGTCAGAGATAAATTCTATTTGGGTTTATCCCCGTTATGACGGTACTCATGAAGGTTTTCCAATCGATTTTACATTACAGGTGTCTGTAGACGGAAAGGATTGGAAAGTTGTCTCTACGGTAGAGAATCATCCGGCGGTGACAGATGCTTTGCCCCGTAAATATACTTTTACTGACGTGAAAACTAAATATGTTCGCTTGATTGCTACTAATCTTTATTCTACCAATAATGAATGGACAGGATTTAGAGACACGTATATTCTGCAATTGGGTGAGATTGAGATTTATAAGCGAGTACAATCAGTGCTGGCTGTGAAGTTAAGTTCATATTTCTCTGTAATGGGAGAACAGGCAAACGTCAATGTTAATGTTCAGACAGAACTCACAGGAAACGATACGGATGTGACAGTAGAATTGGTGACAGCTGAAGGAGGAAATTCTTTGGATACTCCAGTGAAGAATACAGGAAATATCGTAGATAATGAGGCAATCCTGATTTTGCCAATACCTTCCTCTGTGCCGGAAGGAGAATATAAGGTGAAAACAACAGTAAAGGGAGCGGTACAGACTTCTGTTGGGTATTCAGGCAAATATGTCGTATCTGCTGCGGACGGAAAAACTTATTATGTGAGTTCTAGTCGTGGAAATGATGAGAATGATGGATTAAGTGAAGATACTCCGTTTAAAACTTTGACGAGAGCTTCTCAGCTGGAACTGAAGCCGGGAAGTAAACTACTTTTGCGTGCAAGTGATGTATGGCAGAGGCAGACGCTGACCCCGAAAGGAAACGGAACAAAAGAAAAACCTGTCATTATCGGGACCTATGGTAAAGGTGCCAAGCCTATAATCAGTCCGGGATATAGTAATAATACAATCTATGCAATTCGGATAGTGAATGGAAGTGGTTATGAAATTCGTGGTTTAGAGATTATGAATTGTTATGGAGGCATTGTATTCTGGTATGAGAATACATATAATCATAAATACATTTTAATTGAAGATTGTTATGTACATCAGGTTACCGGAACTACTACCGGATGGGGAGGCGGATGGGATCAAAAGATGCCGGTTGATTTAGTTATGCCCTCAGGAATTTGTATTAATGGTTCCGATGCTTATGGCAATAGTCGAATTTGTGAAGATATCACTATACGCAATAGTAAGATAGACCGTTGTGATGTCGGCATTCAGTTTATTTCCCGAGATCATGACTTTTCCGGTAAGTGGGAGTATCATGGAAAGGATAGAACTACCTCCAACAATTTTCATGATGTAAAGATAGCTAATTGCGACGTAACTCGTTCTTATCGAACCGGTGGAATTTGCATCAGTTGTGTGAGTAAACTGGACGCACGTGATTTACTGGTTGACGAAACCGGATATCAGGGAGTCGGTATGTACTGGGGAGTAGCAGGATTTCAGGTTTCTCGCGTCACTGACTCGTTGATCGAAAATTGCATTTTCTCCAATACTATAAAGGGAAGCAGTCCTGACGGACAAGGATTCGACTTTGAATCGGATAATCAAAATGTGACGGTTCGCAAATGTAAATTCTTGAACAATGATGCTGCGGGATTGCTATGCTATGGCGGAACCTGGCCGGGAGCTAATGCTGGAAATATAGTAGATGAATGCTATTTTGAGGGAAACAACCGGGTGGATGATACACGTATTTTTAATATTGGATATTCAGCCAATAGTGGTATAGTGAAGAACTCTATAATTCATATGAGCAATAAAGCTACGACTTTTTATTCTTATCCATTGGTTTTTGACGAGTCGAATAGGGTTTATGATGCTTCCGGTCTGTTAATCTATAGTGGAGGGCCGTCTCGGGATCACCCTTTGTTTGAAGATAAATTTAGTTCAGGTTTGTCAAAGTGGAAAGAAGATGCTGCAGGTGCTGTGTTGACCAATGGGGCTTTGTCTGTTGGTAATAATAAAGTTGTTTTCGCAAAAGGCGGTAGCGAATGGCAAAATTATTTTATTGAAGCAGAAATAACCTGTCAGTCAGAAATCGTATCTCCGGGCTTTATATTCTGTGCTGATGATAGCGGAAAGAACTATTACATTGCTAGAGTGAATCTGCTCCGTAACTACCGCAGTACTATCGATATCTATAAAGTGACAAACGGAATAGAGGGAGTGACTCCATTGTCCAGCTATCCTTGCTATAGTATGCTGAAAGAGACTACTTATAAAATCCGGATAGAATCAGAAGATGCCTCTGTTCGGGTGTATATGGATGGTAATTTAATGGGGGCGTTAGATGACGCGTCTTTCTCAAAAGGAACAATTGGACTTGCTAATGGAAGCTTGGGAACAGCACTATTTGATAATTTAGTAGTTTGTCCTCTCTGATTGAATTTCTTTTTTCAATAGGTTATTGATTATATTGGTTTGATAAAGCAGGCGGGCTCTTAAAAAGAGCCTGCTTCTGATCTTATTACTTTTTTCGTTTCATTGGTAAGGTGATATACTGCCTGGAGACGTTGTTTTTGGAAAACAATATTAATAAAACTAGTAAAATATGAGAAATCGAATATTAATAATCATATTATTAATAGCAGTATGTCTTCCGCTTTGCTCACAAATCCGGTTAGCGGGTTATCAAGGCAAGCATATAAACTCTTTATTATATTTCGGGCAGTGGGCTGCTCGTTGGATCTCAGTACCTGATGAGCCTGTTGATGTGTATGGGGTGTATCATTTCCGAAAGACTTTTGAACTGGATGCACTTCCTGAGCAATTCCATATTCATGTATCTGCTGATAATCGGTATAAACTATATATCAATGGTCGTTTGATATCTTTAGGACCTGCGAGAGGGAATGTATTCAACTGGAATTTTGAAACAGTTGATTTATCTCCTTATTTAAAACGGGGGAAGAATATATTAGCTGCCGTTGTCTGGAATTATGGGAATAAAAGGCCGTTGGCTCAAATAAGTTTCAATCAGACAGGGTTTATAGTGCAAGGTAATACGGTGGAAGAATCGGTCGTGAACACAAATAGTACGTGGCTTTGTATAAAGAATAAAAGTTATGGTATATGGGAAACGCCGGTATGTGGATATTATGTAGCCGGTCCGGGGGAATTATTTGATGCGGGTGCTTATCCTTGGGGATGGGAGCAGCTGGATTATAATGATTCTGCTTGGATCAGAGCACGTGAAGCATTGGCTGGTTCTATGAAGGGAGGGGCCGATTATCCCGGACGTTTACTGGTTCCTGCCCCAATTCCTCCATCGGAATATAAAGTTGAACGTTTTCCAAGTCTTAGAAGAGCAGATGGAATCAGAGTCCCGAAAAAATTTCCATTGGAAAAACATCCATTTACAATTCCGTCTAATACTAAAGTACATCTGATACTAGATCAGAAATATCTGACTACCGGTTATTTGTCATTGCATTATAGCCAGGGAGAAGGAGCGGAAGTTCGTTTGGGGTATACAGAGGCATATTATTCTGATCCGGCATTAGGACTTAAAGAGGATAGAAATGAACTGGAAGGAAAAACATTTATAGGCTATGAGGATAAAATTATATGTGATGGTGGCATAGGCAGGGTATATACCAGTCTGTGGTGGCGTACATGGAGGTATGTTGACATACATATTGAAACAAAGAACAAACCTCTTGTAATTGAGGATTTACATAGCATCTATTCGGCTTATCCGTTTGTCAAAGAAAGCAGCTTCTCTGCACCGGAAAATAAGGATTTGGAGAAGATCTTGGAAATAGGATGGCGGACTGCCCGATTATGTGCCAATGAAACTTATATGGATTGTCCGTATTATGAACAGTTACAATATTGGGGAGATACACGTATTCAGGCTATGATAACACTTTATAATACGCATGATACTTGTATGGTGAAGAATGCATTGGAACAGGGGCGACAGTCTATTGGAGCAGATGGAATAACGATGGGACGTTACCCGACTAACTCTCATCAGTTTATCTCTTCGTTTTCTCTTTGGTGGATAGGAATGGGGTATGATTACTGGATGTACAGAGGCGATGAAAAATATATGAAAACATTATTGCCCGCTTACCGTACTATATTGGCATGGTATGAACAATGGCTGAAACCTGACTATACGTTGGGACATATTCCTTATTGGTTTTTCGTGGATTGGGCAGAAGGTTTTCCAAATGGAGAGCCGCTTCGTGAGAAAGATGGTAATTCGGCTTTACAGGATTTGATGTATCTTATAACGTTGGAATCTGTAGCTAAGATGGAGAAAGCTTTCGGACTTCCTGCTATGGGAGAGTATTATGCTAATATTGCATCAACTCTAAAGTCTGCCATACGACGTAAATATTGGGATGAATCTCGTGGCTTGTTTGCTGATACCTACAAACATAAGACTTTTTCTCAACATGTGAATTCATTGGCTGTATTGGCAGATGTTGTGACTGGAAAAGATGCAAAACGGGTAGTACGCTTGATGTTGACAGACACAGATCTGATACAGGCTACCATTTATTTTCGTTATTATCTTAACCAGGCTTTGAATAAAGCAGGATCAGGAGATGAACTTCTCAATCATATGCAAGTGTGGAAAGATCAGATGGCACTGGGACTGACTACGTGGGCGGAACGTCCGGAACCGTCTCGCTCTGATTGTCATGCCTGGGGAGCAAGTCCAAATATAGAATTTTATCGTGTGATATTAGGGATTGATTCTGATGCGCCGGGATTCCGTAAAGTGCGCATTTCTCCTAATTTAGGAACATTGAAAAAGGTATCGGGAACGATGCCGCATCCTTTAGGAAATATAGTGGCAGACTATACTTTGAGTAAAGAGGGTAAGCTGACTGCTATGATTGATTTGCCGGAAGCTACTGAAGGTACATTTAGCTGGAAGGGCCGGGAGTATTCGCTGGTATCGGGACACCAGATACTTATGATGGAATCGGAAAACTCATTTGCCCGTCATAAATATTATGTAAGCTCAAGTTCGGGTAATGATACAAACGATGGTTTGACTCCTGAACGAGCATTCAAAACATTGAAGAGGGTGTCAGAAGAGAAACTTTCTCCAGGTGATAGTCTATTGCTAAAAGCCGGTGATGTGTGGATACAGGAGACACTGTTGCCAGATGGAAGTGGTAAACCGGAGGATCCTATTGTAATCTCTTCTTATGGAAAAGGTGCACGTCCTCATATTAAGCCTGGACGGGATGCCATTTATGGAATCAGGATAGTGAATGATGCCGGATATAAAATAATAGGGATAGAAGTTTCCGACTGTTATGGCGGCATTGTGGTATGGGAGGAAAATACATATAATCATGAGTATATATGGATTGAGGATTGTTACCTCCATGACATAACGGATAAAGATGAACCTATTGGTGGCGGAAAGAACGGACGTCCGGTTACCCCCGATTTAATTTACGGAATGGGGATTAGCATTTGTGGAGCGGATGCTTTTGGAGGAAGGACATTGCTGTCGGGTATTACGATTACGAGATGTAAGTTTGACAGGTGTGATGTGGGGATTGAAGTTATTGGACGAGATTATGATGCAACGGGTACATGGAAGCGTCATGGACATGATTTAATATCTGCTAACGCATTTCTCAATGTGAATATTTCAGATTGCGATGTACAGCGATCATATCGGACAGGCGGAGTAATGTTGTATTGTATAACAGGAGGCAGTGCTAAAAATCTGATAGTTAATGAAACCGGTTATGAAGGTGTAGGTATGTGGTGGGGAGTTGCTGCGTTTCAATGTGCCCGGGTATATGATTATTTGGTAGAGAACTGCACTTTTTCCAATACGATAAAAGGTAAGAGTCCGGACGGTCAGGGCTTTGACTTTGAGGCTGACGTACACGATGTGGTTGTTCGCAAATGCAGGTTTATTAATAATGAAGGTCCTGCCATATTATATTATGGAGACAGTTGGGCAGGTGTAAACAAAGGTTGTGTGGTCGATAGTTGCTATATCAAAGGAAATAACTGGAGTAAGGATGGAGATTATATTGGTAAAGTCTTTGGTGTAGGCAAACCTGCCAATGAAGGAATTATAAAGAATACTGAAATACATTTGCGAACAGACGATCAGACTTTTGACTGTGCTCCGATTGTTTTTGATACCTCCAATCGGGTATATAATGCAAGTGGTAAGCTGATATATGGAACAGAAATAGCAAAATAAATAAATTGAAAGGAACAGAATAATATGAAACAATTTCTATTACTAATGTTTGCTGTGATGCCGATAGGTGGTATGATGGCTCAAGACACTCAGAATGCGGAAATGAATCGGTTTATAGATAACCTGATGAATAAAATGACCATTGAAGAAAAGATAGGTCAGTTGAATATGCCTAATATTGACGGAGCAGTCATAACCGGACCTGTAAAGAATACGAATACCGGTGAACGTCTTCGTAAAAATGAAGTGGGAGCTTTGCTGAATCTTCAGGATGTAAAGAAGATCAGAGAAGTTCAACAGTTAGCTTTAGATCATAGCCGTTTTAAAATTCCGTTGTTGTTTGGAATGGATGTGATACATGGCTATAAAACAATTTTTCCTATTCCTCTGGCTCAGGCTGCTACCTGGAATATGGATATGATTGAGAAAGCCGCTCGTATTTCTGCTGTGGAAGCAAGTGCCAATGGGATTTGTTGGACATTCAGCCCAATGGTAGATGTAACACGGGATGCACGTTGGGGACGCATTGCTGAAGGAGCCGGAGAAGATCCCTGGCTGGGTGGTGAAATAGCAAAAGCTTATGTTCGTGGTTATCAAGGTGACTTATCTGCTAATACAAATATATTAGCTTGTGTGAAGCACTTTGCTCTTTATGGAGCTCCGGATGCCGGAAAGGATTATAATACCGTAGATATGAGTCGTCAGCGTATGTTTAATGAATATATGCTTCCTTATCAGGCGGCTGTAGAGGCGGGAGTCGGGAGTGCGATGAGCGCTTTTAATGAAGTAGAGGGTATTCCGGCAGCAGCCAATCATTGGCTTTTGACCGATTTACTGAGGGGACAGTGGGGATTTGATGGATTTGTAGTGTCTGATTGGGACGCTGTCCGTGAATTGACAGAGCATGGAATTGGCAATATGCAGGAAGTGTCTGCCAGAGCACTTATTGCAGGTTTGGATATGGATATGGCAAGCGAAGGACTGGTAGGGACATTAAAGAAATCATTTGACGAGGGAAAAGTTACGGAAGAACAAATCAATATAGCTTGTCGTCGTATTTTGGTGGCCAAATACAAATTAGGATTATTCAAAGATCCGTTTAAGTATTGTAATGAAGAGAGGGCAGAAAAAGAACTTTTTACTCCTGAACATCGGCAGGCAGCGAGAGAAATGGCAGCTGAAAGTTTTGTTTTGTTGAAAAACAAAGGCAATCTGTTACCACTTCAGAAAAAAGGTAAGATAGCTGTTGTCGGCCCATTGGCCGATAATCGTCGGAATATGTTAGGGACATGGACAGTGAGTGCAGATCTTGATACTCCAGTTTCAGTGCTCGAAGGTTTAAAAGAGGCCGTTGGGGATAAAGCTGAAATAAAATATGCCCGTGGAAGCAACCTTACTTATGATGAGGAACTGGAAAAAAGAGCTTCTCATTGGGGAAAAGGTTTTCCACGTGATGGGCGTTCGGATAATGAACTGCAGCAAGAAGCTTTGGATATTGCCATCCAAGCGGATATTGTTATTGCAGTGATGGGAGAAGCTGCTGAAATGTCTGGTGAAAGTACCTCCCGAACAGATTTGAACATTCCTGATGCTCAAAAGGATTTGTTGAAGAAATTGGTAAAAACAGGAAAACCGGTCGTACTTGTTTTATTTGCAGGACGGCCGTTGACATTAGTTTGGGAAGAAGAAAATGTACCTGCGATTTTGGATGTCTGGTTTCCGGGGACGGAAGCGGGCTATGCTGTGGCAGACGTTCTGTTTGGTGATGTTAACCCAAGTGGAAAAATTACGGCAACCTTTCCTCGTAGTGTAGGGCAAGTTCCTATTTCATATAATTATAAGCATACCGGCAGAGCTCCTCTTAAAGAAAAGCCTTCGGAAAAGTACAGAACAGGATATATTGATGAAACTTATGAGCCTTTGTATCCATTTGGATACGGATTGAGTTATACTCAGTTTGAATATAGCGACTTGACTTTGGATAAAGAAGTCATTAATAGTAATGAGTATTTGACGGCAAGTATCACGATTACAAATAAGGGGACTGTGGATGGAAAAGAAATAGTGCAGCTGTATTTACGTGACGTCGTAGGAAGTGTCACCCGTCCGTTGAAAGAATTAAAAGGATATGAAAAGCTATTTCTTAAAGCTGGTGAGTCAAAGAATGTCCGGTTCAAAATAACTCCGGAAATGTTGCGGTTTTATAATTATGATATTGAGTATGTATATGAGCCGGGCGAATTTGATGTAATGATCGGTAGCAATAGCAGAGATGTACTGACAAAACGGTTTATATTGCGTTAACTCAACTATATAGAAGAATGAAGAAGCTAATTTTATATATGGTTGTGTTCCTTTTAATGGTGCAATGTGATCATAAAGGAGAGACAGGGAAAGAGACTATTCCATTTTTAAAAAAGAATGGAGAGATAACTCAGTTGATTGTAGATAATAAACCATTTCTGATGATTGCTGGCGAACTTCATAACTCTACTTCTTCTACGGTTGAGTATATGGAGCCTGTCTGGGCACGTCTTAAATCTATGAATCTGAATACGGTGCTGGCGGCAGTAACCTGGGAATTGCTAGAACCTGAAGAAGGTGTTTATGATTATCATCTGATTGATGCGATGCTGCAAGGAGCTCGTGATCATAATCTGAAACTGTGCTTACTTTGGTTTGGCAGTTGGAAAAACGGAGAATCAAGTTATGTTCCCGGCTGGGTAAAGAAGGATACAGAACGTTTTTTCCGGGTGAAGAATAAGGAAGGAAAGAATATTGAAACGCTTTCTCCTTTTTGCCGGGAAGCGCGTAAAGCGGATATGAAGGCATTTTGCTCATTGATGAAGTATTTGTCCGAAATAGACAAAGAACGTACAGTGATTCTTGTTCAGCCAGAAAATGAAGTTGGAGTATTTCAGGAGATGGATTATTGTCCGCCGGCATTGGTTGCGTATGAAAAGGAAGTCCCGCAAGAACTGCTGACTTACCTTGAAGTCAATAAGAATATTCTGGGGCAACATCTGAAAGAAATATGGGAAAATAATGGTTCACAGAAAAACGGGACATGGAAGGAAGTGTTTGGGGATACTCCTTTTGCAAAAGAATTTTTTATGGCCTGGCATTATGCTGACTATATAGACGAAATAGCCCGGGAAGGAAAAAAACGATATCCGTTGCCGATGTTTGTCAATGCATGGCTGGTGCAATATTCGGAACAACTGCCGGGTGGATATCCTACAGGAGGACCTGTTTCCAGAGTGATCGACATCTATAAAGCTGCTGCCGATCATATTGATATTTTAAGTCCTGATATTTATTTGCCTGATTTTAAGAGGATTGTTGCCGAATACCATCGTCCGGACAATCCACTGCTTATACCGGAGTCTACTATGGAACCGGGAAGAGCCTTTTATGCTTTTGCCGAACATGATGCAATTTGTTTTGCCCCGTTTGCGATAGAAGATGGTACGGAACATTTGCTTCTTATTAAATCGTATGAAGTATTGCAGGAATTGCAGCAACAGATTCTACAATATCAAGGTACGGGCAAAATGCGTGGTATTTTGAAATCCGGTGATGAAAAAGAACAGATATTGTCATTTAGTGACCATACATTCAGAATCGTCTACGAAAGTAATGATATTCCGGCTTATGGATTAATAATACAAATAGACACCAATGAGTTTCTTATTGCAGGAATGAATTTTAAGGTATTTGTTTCATCAAACAATTCCGATAAAACCGGATGTTTTGAACAGATATGGGAGGGACGTTACGAGAATGGCGAGTGGTGTGCTACCCGCTTACTGAATGGTGATGAGACCTGGCATAATTCAGCTTTGATAGCTGTAGGGCGGCTTTATGATTCTTGTGAAATGAATAAGTCTGAAAATATTTCGGGGATAGTTGCCGAACAAAATTTTACTTATTCTTATAATCACCATAAGAAGATAGCTACTCCGGGGATTTATAAAGCAAAAGTTTACGTTAGAGATTAAACATACAATAAAAGTATATGGTTATGAAACGAGAATCATTAATAGTCTTTTTATTCTTTCTTAGCTGTCTATGTCAGGCACAAAATAAATATGAGCTGACAATTGACAGTAAGAGAAAAGCTGGGGTTGAGTATGGTGAACATATTTATGCTCGCTTGGATAATTCCAGTGTGTTTCCGGGTACAATACGGGATGTGGATATATACGTACCTGCTCAGTATGACGGGAAAACTCCGGCTTGTGTTTGTGTATTTCAGGATGGCATGAGCTATAGGGCAGATACAGTGGTATCTAATCTCATAGCGAGTCATGAAATTCCAATGATGATATTAGTAGCTGCTTCTCCAGGACAGGTCATAGGTGATTTTGACCCGGATAGTCCGCGTGCCAACAGAACATATGAATATGACACTCCTTCTCCACGCTTTGGAAAATTTATATTGGAGGAGCTTCTGCCTTTTGTCGAAACATTGAAAACTCCAAGTGGAAAAGAGATACTGTTATCAAAGAATAAGAACGATCGTATGATAACAGGTTGTAGCTCTGGTGCCGCCTGTGCCTTTAATGTTGCTTGGAATACAGAAGAATTTTCCCGTGTTTACAGTTCGTGTGGTTCGTTGACAGGTTTGAGAGGTTCTTTTGAGAATGCAACATTGGTTCATAAATTCGAACCCAAACCAATCCGGTTTTATTTTCAAAGTGGTTCACATGATATGTGGACATCTTTTGGGGATTGGTGGAGTGCCAATCAGGCAATGGTACGTGCTATGGATTTTGCCGGTTATGATTTTGCTTATCAGTTTACGGAGAATGCGGATCATTGTGATGAGAATGTAACTCAGATTTTTCCGGATGCTATGCGTTTTCTTTGGAAAAATTATCCGGATAACGTTCCGTCACCCCAAAAGAAGACTCGTAATTCTATGTTGAACCAAGTACTATTGGATGGAAATAATTTTGAGTTGGTGACATTTGGTGTTGATACTAATTCTATATTGGTATCTGATAACAAAGGAGATGTCCTGATTGCTTCGGATAGTGGTACGACTTTGCTTGATGAAAGCGGAGAGAGAGGTGAAGTAATAATTGGCAGCAAACTATTGGCAATAGGGAAAGCAGGTGAAATGTTGTCGTATCAATCTCAAAAAGGTTTGGTTGTTGTAGACAAAGATGGGAATGTCCGCAAGCGTATTAAAACTAAATTGCATCCGTATAGTGCAGTCGCTTTGAGAGATGGTGGTTATTATATAGTCGGTGATATAGATAAAGAGAACAAGAGTTCATCTGTTTGGTATCTGTCGGGCGAGTATCTGTTATCCAAGAAAAGCGAGGGGCTGAAGAGCGTATATTCGTTGGCTTTGAGTGGTAACAATAACTGGCTATATGCTTTTGGATATGATACGAGGCGCGGATTTAATTATAAAGTAGATAAGAATAGCAAGGATCTGTTATATGGGCAGGAGTTCTTTTATATTCATGTGCCGGATCAGTCCGATGGTGCAGAAACAAATTCTGCAATCTGTGATAATTCGGGAAGAACTTATCTGGCAACAGCGTATGGCATCCAAATATGTGATTATAACGGAAGAAGTGAAGCGATTCTGTCTTTACCGGGCAATGTAAAACCTGTATCTGTAGCATGGGGAGGAAAAGAAATGGATGTTCTTTATATCCTTTGTGAGAGTGGACAGATTTATAAGAGAAAGTTAAATACGAAAGGAACTTCTTTATCGGATATGATGCCAGCTATCAGGGTTGGTGCCGGATAAGATTGGATGTGAGATAAACATAATTCTTCAGATACTTTAATGAGTATCTGAAGAATTATATACTATATAAAGCTCCTACAGCTCCTTTCCCGCCTTCTCAAAATCCGCCTTAGACTTACTCTGCGTCACAATATACACCCCCAAAAACACAAGTGTAATGGCGATTCCTTTTTCCCAGCCGAAACTTCCCATTCCCATGATTATGGCTGCAATCGTAGCCACAATCGGCTGCATATAATTATACATACTAACCACTGTAGGACGGAGTAATCTCTGAGCCGTCATGATGCAGAGATAAGCAAGGAAACTTCCTCCCAGTACGACATACAATACCTGCAAAATGGCAACCGTCGGAATGCTGCCCCATTGAATGACCGAAATATCTTGATAAGAGAAAGGAATATAGCACATCGAAGCATAGATAAACATCCACTTATTGATGGTTACTGCCGAATATCGCTGAGACAACCCTTTGAACACCGTCAGATAAATGGAGAAACTGATTTGCGCAACCAGACAAAGCAAGTCGCCGATCAGACTTCCGTTACCGCTGCTCGCTGCCTGACTGCTCATAATAAGGATAAGCGCTCCCATAGCCCCCACGAAAATACCCAGTACCTTTTTATTCGTAATCGGTTCTTTCAGATAAATGGCTGCCACAATCATGGTAACTATCGGCAGAGTAGTCGTTACGATGGAAGCGTCGATAGGCGAAGTCATGGAAAGCCCGAAGATAAATACCCCCTGATTGAAAACCAAGGCAAAGAGGGAAGCAAAGAAAATCTTCAGCATATCGCGGTGGTCCACGTGCTCCTGTTTGCAGAAGATGGAAAGTATCCAGAATGCCGCTGCTGCGCCTACCATACGAAACGTGGTGACGGAGATAGCAGAAAACTCCTGAAGTGCCGATTTGCCGATAGGAGACATCAGTCCCCACATGACATTTGCCGTGAGCGCAAAGAGATGCCCATGCAGATTCTTATTATTACCCATAAGTTCGTGTATACCTTTTAATTGTTACAAAGGATGAAAACTGCTGCAAAGGTAACCAATTTGTCGCATGATTTGTTTATATTTGCCTTGATTAAAATTGAATATTATGGAACAACAGGCAGACTATATCCGGCGGATCGAGATCAAAGGACTCTGGGGTCGCTTTAATATACAATGGGATTTGCGTCCGGATGTGAATATCCTTTCCGGCATCAACGGAGTGGGAAAGACCACTATTCTGAACCGTTCGGTGGGATACCTCGAACAGCTTTCCGGCGACATACAGCTCTCCGGTGAAATGAAAAGCGACGCAAAGAACGGAGTACACCTCTTCTTTGATAATCCCGCAGCGACTTATATCCCATACGATGTGATCCGCAGCTACGACCGCCCCTTGATTATGGGTGACTTCACGGCACGCATGGCAGACAAGAACGTGAAGTCCGAACTGGACTGGCAACTGTATCTGTTGCAGCGCCGCTATCTCGATTATCAGGTCAATATTGGCAATAAGATGATCGAAATGCTTTCCAGCAATGACGAGGAACAGCGCAGCAAAGCCGCCACCCTCTCCCTTGCCAAACGTCGTTTTCAGGATATGATTGACGAACTTTTCAGCTACACCCGCAAAAAGATAGACCGCCGTCGGAATGACATAGCCTTCTATCAGGACGGAGAATTGTTGTTTCCATACAAACTCTCGTCCGGTGAAAAGCAAATGCTCGTGATTCTGCTGACAGTGCTCGTGCAGGACAACAGTCACTGTGTCCTTTTCATGGACGAACCGGAAGCCTCCCTGCACATCGAATGGCAACAGAAACTGATTTCAATGATCCGAGAACTGAATCCCAATGTGCAAATCATTCTGACCACCCATTCGCCTGCCGTCATCATGGAGGGCTGGCTGGATGCAGTGACAGAGGTGAGCGATATTTCCACCGAAGCGGACGGATTCAGACTCACCCCGACTATTAATTGTTAATGACAACTTCTACATGGCAACTTCACTACGCGATAATCTGACTTCTTCTTACTTCAATGCTGCCCACAAGCTGTATTCCAAAAAGGCTCGCCGGCGCATCATTGCTTACGTAGAGAGCTATGATGATGTTGCTTTCTGGCGCACATTACTCGAAGAGTTTGAAGATGACGAGCATTATTTTCAAGTGATGCTCCCTTCGGCCACCTCATTGGCAAAGGGTAAGAAGATGGTACTCATGAACACGCTGAACACCGCCGAACTGGGCAGAAGTCTGATTGCCTGTGTCGACAGTGACTATGATTTCCTGTTGCAGGGAGCCACGAACACTTCCCGAAAGATCAACCGGAACAAGTACATATTCCAAACCTACACATACGCTATCGAAAACTATCACTGCTTTGCCGAAAGTCTTCACGAAGTATGTGTGCAGGCCACATTGAACGACCGTTTTATACTGGATTTCAACGCTTATCTGAAACGGTATTCGGAAATCGTATACCCGCTTTTCCTGTGGAACGTATGGTTTTATCGCCAACGGGATACGTATACTTTCCCGATGTACGACTTCCATACCTATACCTCTTTGAGGGAGATCAGTCTGAAACATCCGGAACACAGTCTGGAAGCACTGCAACACCGCGTCAGCCAGAAACTTTCTGAACTGAAAAAACGCTTCCCCGGTTCTGTCAACCAAGTGAACGGATTGCGGTCGGAATTAAAGGAACTGGGACTCGTCCCCGAAACCACCTATTTATATATGCAGGGACATCACGTGATGGATAATGTCGTGATGAAACTTCTGATTCCCGTCTGTACCGCCCTGCGCCGGGAACGGGAACAGGAAATCAAACGACTGGCGGAACATAATGAACAATTCAGGAATGAATTGACTTGTTATCAGAACAGCCAGGTGAATGTTGAAATCATGTTGAAGAAGAACGTCGCCTATAAGCGACTCTTCCACTATGACTGGCTGAGGCAGGACATTCAGGAATATCTGGGCAAAGGAGAATAAACAAAAGGGAACTAACTAATAAGGGAATAAACTAAAAGAGATACTATTTTATGAAAGAAGTGATTGATACAGTGAGTGTGGCATTGGCAAATGGAGATACGGAGAATGTTGGCAATGCCGTGATGCAGGAGGTCAACCGTACGTTGCTCTCGGCAGGTGTGGATGAAGTATGGGCGGACAAAATAGATAATCTGATTGTATTGCTGTTTATTATCGGAATAGCTTTCTTGGCTAACATTATCTGCCGTAAAATCATTTTGCGGGTGGTAGCCAAGCTGGTGAAGCAGACCAAAGCTACCTGGGACGATATTGTATTCAACCATAAAGTGATGGTGAATGTCAGCCGGATGGTAGCGCCTATCTTGATTTATATTGCCATTCCTATCGCATTCCCCGAACACGCGGATTCTGACTTGCTCGATTTCCTGCGGCGTCTCTGTCTGATATATATCATTGCCGTTTTTCTTCGTTTTATCAGTGCTTTGTTTACGGCTGTCTATCAAGTCTACAGTGAGCGGGAGCAGTATCGGGACAAACCGTTGAAAGGACTTTTGCAGACGGCGCAAGTGATTCTTTTCTTTATAGGAGCCATCATTATTATAAGCATTCTGATCAATCAGAGCCCGATGGTCTTGCTGACCGGTTTGGGAGCGTCTGCCGCTATTCTGATGTTGGTTTTCAAAGACAGTATCATGGGATTTGTATCCGGTATTCAGCTTTCTGCCAACAATATGCTGAAGGTGGGCGACTGGATCACCATGCCGAAATATGGTGCGGACGGTACAGTGATAGAAGTTACGCTGAATACCGTGAAGGTGCGTAATTTCGATAATACGATTACGACCATTCCTCCTTACCTGCTGATCAGCGACTCTTTTCAGAACTGGCAGGGAATGCAGGAGTCCGGCGGACGCCGGGTGAAGCGTTCCATTAATATCGATATGACAAGCGTGCGCTTCTGTACTCCCGAAATGCTGGAGAAATATCGCAAGATACAGTTGCTGACAAATTACGTAGATGAGACGGAGAAAGTGGTTGAAGAGTATAATAAGGAGCATGATATTGATAATTCCGTGTTAGTGAACGGGCGGAGGCAGACCAATCTGGGAGTTTTCCGTGCCTATCTGACCAATTATTTGCGAAGCCTGCCCACTGTTAATCAGGATATGACCTGTATGGTACGCCAGCTTCAGCCTACAGAAACCGGCATTCCGCTGGAACTTTATTTCTTTTCTGCCAACAAAGTATGGGTTGCTTACGAAGGCATACAGGCAGACGTGTTCGACCATGTACTTGCCATCATTCCGGAGTTCGGCCTGCGCGTCTTTCAGAATCCGTCGGGTGAAGACCTGCGACGGATAGGAGTGAAGATAGAACACTGATTTAAAAGATAGAATACTATATATTTTAAGAACGATACATACTGTTAACCATTATTGATTATGAACACACCTATACCCAATCAGATTATCCGTGAAATTACACCTTTGTCCGACAAAGACTGTTTCTATATTGCAGAACGTTATAAGACGGAGTTTACCTATCCGATTCATAACCATTCTGAATTTGAACTGAACTTTACGGAAAAGGCCGCCGGAGTCAGGCGTGTAGTGGGAGATTCCTCCGAAGTGATAGGAGATTATGATCTGGTTCTGATTACGGGCAAAGACTTGGAACACGTATGGGAACAGAATGAATGCCGCTCCAAAGAGATACGGGAGATCACCATCCAATTCTCTTCCGACCTGTTCTTCAAGAGCTTTATCAATAAGAACCAGTTCGACTCTATCCGCCGGATGCTGGATAAAGCTCAGAAAGGACTTTGTTTCCCGATGTCCGCCATACTTAAGATATATCCGTTGCTGGATACGCTTGCTTCCGAGAAACAAGGGTTCTATGCGGTGATCAAGTTTATGACGATCCTGTATGAACTTTCTCTCTTTGAGGAAGAGGCCCGGACACTGTCCAGTTCTTCTTTTGCCAAGATTGATGTTCATTCCGATAGCCGCCGGGTACAGAAGGTGCAGGAATATATCAATCTCCATTATCAGGAAGAAATCCGATTGGGACAGTTGGCAAGCATGGTCGGGATGACTGATGTGTCATTCAGCCGTTTCTTTAAGTTGCGTACAGGGAAGAACCTTTCCGATTATATCATTGACATCCGACTGGGGTTCGCTTCGCGGTTGCTGGTAGATTCTACCATGTCTATCGCAGAAATCTGTTATGAGTGCGGATTCAATAACCTGTCTAATTTTAATCGTATCTTTAAGAAGAAAAAAGATTGTTCTCCGAAGGAGTTTCGCGAGAACTATCGGAAGAAAAAGAAACTGATCTAATTTCTCTGTCTCCTCGCATACTTTACTAGTCTGTTTCTCTATTAGGGTTGACTAATAATTAGCTTAAAATCGTGTTGAATTTAGAGTCTTGTTCCCTAAGATTTATTCTTCGGGGTGCTGACATCTATTCTCCGTTATGCACAAAACTAATCGTCTGACAGTTGTTGTTTTTTCGTCTGACAGTAGTCAGACGAAAGTTCAACAGTAGTCAGACGCAAGTTTAACTATAGTCAGACGATTAATTCTGTGCATGACGGGAGATAAATTCTTTCGATATGCAGATTAAATCTTACCTGGAAGAGGACTAAACCTCATCGGTAAGCGGATTGAAACAGTGTGGTAAGTCATTGATAACAAGTTTGTAACACGATGTAACAAACCTGAAACGGCTATTTCAAACCATTGTATCTGATTCGTATTCATATTGTAATCTCCGAGGTCTACCTTTGCCGACGTAATAAAAACGTAGAGCGAAGTTCGATGAAAAAACTATTTCTTTTAAGATTTTCAGTTGCAGCCTTCTTTTGTTTGTTGTGTGTTCTTCCTGCATTGGCTGCCAATATTAAGATTAAAGGTGCTGTGAAAGATAAACTTTCCAAAGAGCCTTTGATTGGAGCAACGATACGGTTGGTGGGAACTCCTGCCGGAGCCGTGACCGATATGGACGGTAATTTTGAATTGAACAGTACCGGTGTTTTGGAAGGTTTGTATGATATAGAGATTAAATATGTAGGATATAAAACGGAAGTGCGTCGTAAGGTCCGTGTAGAAAACGGAAAACTGGCGATTCTGAATCTGGAATTGGAGACAGATGCGCACGAACTTTCGGACGTAGTGGTGGTAGCAAAGAAGAATCGTGAAAATGAGAATATGTTATTGCTCGAACAGCAGAAAGCGGTCATTGCCGTGCAGGCTGTCAGCGTCAAAGAGCTTTCACGCAAAGGTGTTTCCGATGCGGAAGGGGCTGTAACCAAAGTGGCGGGAGTCTCCAAACAGGATGGAGTGAAGAATGTTTTCGTCCGTGGACTGGGCGACCGCTATAATGCGACTACCTTTAACGGATTTGCCGTTCCTTCGGAAGATCCGGAATATAAGAATATCTCTCTCGACTTCTTCGGCACGGATATTATCCAGTCTGTTGGCGTCAATAAGGCATTTAATGCAGGAGGTATCAGTGATGTCGGCGGTGCGACGATCGACATTGTTTCCAAAGAACTGATTGGCAGCGGAAACCTGAATATCGGCCTTTCCGGAGGACTGAACACGCAGACTGTGACAGCCGACTTTCTGAAACAGGACGGAGTAAACCTTCTGGGCTTCGCCACTACAACAGAACCTGCCGATGAGAACAACTGGGGATTCAAGAATAAGCTGGACCCCTCCAAACAGAGCTTGCAGATAAACCGGAGTTATAGCATTTCCGGCGGAAAGCGGTTTCATATAGGAAAAGACAGGAATCCGCTCTCTTTCTTCCTCACTGCCGGACATACCACTGATTATCAATATACGGATGAAACCATCCGCAACACAACGACGAGCGGTACGATCTACAAAGATATGACAGGCAAGAAGTACACCGAGAATATCAGCCAACTGGCACTGGCCAATGTGGATTATGATATGCAGAACCGTCACCACGTGAGTTATAACTTCATGATGATTCATGCCAATGTACAATCCGTAGGAGACTATACCGGTAAAAACTCCATCTTCAGCGACGATTATGAGAACCAGGGATTTACCCGCCGCCAGCAGGCGAATGACAACTTACTGATCGTTAACCAGCTGATGACTAACTGGGGACTGACCAAAACATTGAGTCTGGATGCCGGTGCTTCTTATAATATCGTGAAAGGCAATGAACCCGACCGCCGAATCAACAATATAACCAAAGCGGAAGAAGGATATACCTTACTCAGGGGCAACTCCCAGCAACGGTATTTCTCCACTTTGGACGAAGATGACATCAACGTGAAGGCAGGACTCGTCTACCGTCTGAAAGATAACGTAGAAGAAATCTCTAATATACGTTTGGGCTATACAGGCCGATTCGTAGACGACAATTTCAAGGCGACTGAATACAACCTCACAGTAGGGCACGCTTCTTCCATCCCCTCATTGGATAATTTCTCACTCGACGATTATTATAATCAGGAGAATCTCTCTTCCGGATGGTTTGCCGTTCAGAAGAACATCGATAAGTATTCGGTTACCAAGAATATCCATTCCGCTTATGCGGAAGCTACCTATCAGTTTACTCCTCGTTGGATTGTTAATGTAGGAATGAAGTATGACAATGTGGATATTCAGGTAGACTACAATGTGAATAAAGGCGGATCGGAAGGAAGCAACACGATTCAAAAGGATTTCTTTCTCCCGAGTCTGAATCTGAAATACAATCTGAGTGAAAAACACTCCCTGCGTCTCGGAGCGAGCAAAACATATACGCTGCCACAAGCTAAGGAAATTTCTCCTTATCGCTACGTAGGTGTGAATTTCAACAGTCAGGGAAATGCGAACCTGAAGCCTTCGGACAACTATAACGTCGATTTGAAATGGGACTTTAATCCTACCCCCACTGAACTGATTTCTCTGACAGCTTTTTATAAGCTCATCAAGAATCCGATCTCACGCATTGAGGTGGCAAGTGCCGGAGGATACCTTTCGTATGAAAATATAGCCGATAAGGCAACAGTGGCCGGAGTGGAAGTAGAGGTACGTAAGAATCTGTTTGTCCGTCCGCTAAGCAGTGCGGCAAACGGAATGAACAAGCTCTCTTTCGGCTTGAACGGATCGTACATCTATACAAATGCGAAAATGCCTCTGGCGACGGTTACCACCGGATCGCAACTGGAAGGGGCTGCTCCCTGGATCGCCAATTTCGATTTGTCCCACAACTTCACGAAAGGAAATCATAGCTTCATCAATACATTGGTACTCAACTATGTCAGCGATAAGATTTATACCATCGGTACGCAAGGCTACCAAGACATCATGGAGCAGGGAATGATGACGCTTGACTTCGTTTCGCAAGCCAAACTCAACAAGTATGTCTCACTTACGCTGAAAGCCCGCAATCTGCTGAATCCCTCTTATAAGTTGAGCCGCAAAGCCAACGAAAGCGGAGAGAAGGTAGTACTCAGCGATTATAAAAAAGGAATAAATATCAGTCTGGGAGTGTCGTGCACATTTTAAACCGGATAATGAAATAAGATTATTAACTAATTATTAAAGCAAAATGAAAAGATTGTTTGTAAACTTTATGACGTTTGCCGCTATGGCAACTGCACTGACATTCACTGCGTGTAGTAGTGATAGTGACGGAGATGACAATGGAAACGGTAATGGTGGAAATGGCGAAGGAACAGGTAGCTCTATCGTGGTAGGCGAAAACATCCTGTCCGGTACACTGACCGGTGAACAGACACTGGATGCCAAAGAATACATTCTGAACGGAACGGTTATCATCGCCGACGGCGGTCGCTTGAATATTCCTGCCGGAACTACCATCAAGGCGCGTGAAGGTTTCAGCAGTTATCTGCTGGTAGCGCAGGGAGGTAAACTCTATGCTGACGGTACGGCCGACAAACCAATCGTCTTTACGGCAAATACCACCAGCCCGGTATCCGGATATTGGGGTGGCGTGATTATCAATGGTAAAGCACCTATTTCCGGTTCAAAGACCGACAAGAGCGATACGGCACTGACGGAAATCAACAATGACTATAAATACGGCGGCAGCGCAGCTGATGACAACTCCGGTTCATTGACTTACGTGAAAATCTGCTATGCGGGTGCACGCTCCACAGCAGACATCGAACACAACGGACTGACCTTGAACGGTGTCGGCAACGGAACAAAGATTGAAAATATCTACGTACTGGAAAGTGCCGACGATGCAATCGAGTTCTTTGGTGGAACAGTAAATGTAACCAATCTGCTGGCTGTTAATCCGGATGATGATATGTTCGACTTTACACAAGGTTATTGCGGTACGCTGAAGAACTGCTATGGCGTTTGGGAAAGCGACTACACAAGTACGGAAGCCGATCCTCGCGGCATCGAAGCCGACGGTAACATGGACGGTCTGTATCCGGATCACCTGCGTCAGTCTGACTTTAAGGTGGAAAACATGACTATCGTGAATAATGCTGCCAACACTGCCGATAACGTAGACCGTATGCAGGATGTAATCAAGATTCGCCGCGGAGCAAAAGCTACCATCACCAATGCACTGGTTAAGGGTACGGGTGGCGCTATCGACCTGGTTGATATGAAAGACAGCAAAGGTGCAGGAAACATAGAATCCAGCATTCATATCACCAATACATTGAGTCTCACAGGATTGAAGCAGAACGGCGAACTGAATACATTTGTCGAATCGGCAGACAATACAGGTGCAGACGCTTCTCTGTTCGGCTGGACAGGCTATAATTTATCAGCATTCTGATGAAGTAGCCAACGGTTTCTTTTACAGTAGGTATTACTTTTTCGGGCACGGATTATACGAATTGCACGGTTATGATTTACTAAAACCGTGTAATCCGCGTAATCCGTGCCAAATCATATAATAATGATATGCGTTTATTACGCTTTTACCTCCCTGGCTATCCCTGCGACTATCCTCTCTCTTCTATTATGAATTATTTCAGATATTATATGTTTCTCTGATTTTCTTTTTCGTATATTTGCTATTCATTATTATATGATCAATCACTTATGCAAACAAACTACGAGCGATACTGTAAAATGTCTTCTCTGGCTCAGATAGGATGGTGGGAAGCGGACTTTTTGGCTGGGCATTATGTCTGCTCTGATTTTCTTTGTGATCTTTTGGGACTGGAAGGAGATACCATCTCTTTCATGGATTTCCAGAATTTGATACGTGAGGATTACCGCGAACAGATAGTACAGGAATTTCGGGCCAATGCAAATATCCATAAAGACTTTTATGAACAAACCTTTCCCATCTGTTTAAAAAATGGTGAAGTTTGGCTGCATACCCGTCTGGCTCTTCGTGAGAAAGGTACCGGAACCAATGGAGGTGACAAATCTTTTGGCGTCATCCAGCGTGTTGAGGCGCCTAAAGAAGTGGAACAGAAAAATACCCTCCGGCGTGTAAACGACCTGTTACGCCGGCAAAACTATATATCACAGTCTTTGCTTCGCTTCCTCCATGATGACGATGTAGATTCTTGTATTATGGAGATATTGAATGACGTGCTGAGCCTCTATCAAGGCGGTCGTGTGTATATCTTTGAGTATAACGAAGACTATACGCATCATAGTTGCACGTATGAAGTCGTTTCGGAAGGTGTTTCCAAAGAGAAAAACAAGCAGCAGTCCATTCCGGTTAATGAAACCCGATGGTGGTGTGAGCAGATTCTATCTGGCAAACCCATCATACTGACTTCCTTGAAACAGTTGCCCGAAGAAGCGGAGGATGAATATAAATTCCTTGACGCTCAAGGCATTTGTTCGTTGATGGTCGCTCCTTTGATGGCAGGTGACCGTGTATGGGGATTTATGGGTATAGATCTGGTCGAATCGTATCGTGAATGGAGCAATGAGGATTTTCAATGGTTCTCTTCATTGGCGAATATCATCAGTATTTGCATCGAATTGCGCAAGGCCAAAGATCGTGTTGTCCGCGAACAGTCTTTTTTAAGCAATCTGTTCCATTTTATGCCGTTAGGTTATATACGGATGTCTGTCGTCCGTGATGAAAACGGTCAGCTTCTTGATTATAAGATAACGGATGTCAACAAGGCCTGTTCCCGCTTCTTTGCCCGACCTGCCGAAACGTATATAGGAGTCTTGGCCTCTGAAATATATCCGGATTTTTCTTCACAACTCCTCTTTCTGAAAGAAGTGCTGGATAACAATTCATACAGGGAAAAGGATATCTTTTTCCCGCAGACAGAGCTTTATACCCATTGGATAGTTTATTCTCCGGAAAAAGATGAAGTGGTAGGTCTGTTTACAGATTCCACGGAGGCCGTGAAGACCAATAGGGCACTGGACCGTAGTGAGAAGCTCTTTAAGAGTATCTTTGCCAATATCCCGGCAGGAGTGGAAATCTATGATAAGGATGGATTCCTGATTGACCTGAATAATAAGGACCTGGAAATATTCGGTGTAGAAAATAAACAGGACGTGATAGGAGTCAACTTCTTTGAGAATCCGAACGTACCGCAGCATATCCGTGACCGTGTGCGGGATGAAGATTTGGTAGACTTCCGTCTGAATTACTCTTTTGAACGGGCAGAAGGTTATTATCACCCCGATCGTCGGGATACGATAGATATATATACGAAAGTCAGCAAGCTCTATGATAACGAAGGAAACTTTAACGGCTATATCCTGATTAGCATTGATAATACGGAGCAGATTGATGCGATGAACCGTATTCGTGATTTTGAGAATTTCTTCCTGCTCATATCGGATTATGCAAAGGTGGGATATGCCAAGTTGAATCTGCTGAACCGGAAGGGATATGCCATTAAACAATGGTATAAAAATTTAGGTGAAGAAGAGGATACTCCATTGGCGGACGTGGTGGGAGTCTATCGTAATATGCATCCCGAAGACCGTGAACGTATTTTTGATTTCTATCGGGAGGTCAGAAAAGGAAACCGGAAGCACTTTCAGGGAGAAATGCGAATCTGCCGTCCCGGCAAGAAGAATGAATGGAACTGGATACGTATGAATGTAGTCGTTACGACATACAATCCGGAAGAAAACGAAGTGGAAATCATCGGTATCAACTATGATATTACCGAACTGAAGGAGACGGAGAAAGAATTGATCCTGGCACGTGACAAAGCTGAAATGATGGACCGTCTCAAAAGTGCTTTCCTTGCTAACATGAGCCACGAAATACGTACTCCTCTGAATGCCATCGTTGGCTTTTCCGACTTGCTCGTCGATACGGAAAATATAGAGGAACGGCGGGAGTATATTCAGATTGTGAAGGAGAACAATGACCTGCTTTTACAACTGATTTCGGATATACTCGACCTGTCTAAGATTGAAGCGGGTACATTTGAGTTTACCAACGGAGATGTAGACGTGAATATGCTCTGTGAAGATATTGTCCGCTCCATGCAAATGAAGGTGAAGGAGAATGTCGAACTGATGTTCGATCCGCATCTTGCGGAATGCCGTATTATTAGTGACCGTAACCGACTGCACCAGGTAATCTCCAATTTTGTGAACAATGCGATTAAGTTTACCTCGGAGGGAAGTATCCGTGTGGGATATAAGCAGAAAGGAGAAGAACTGGAGTTCTATGTACAAGATACGGGAGTTGGTATTGACGCAGAGAGTCAGGCACATATTTTTGAACGTTTTGTGAAGCTGAACTCCTTTGTACACGGCACGGGCCTGGGACTCTCCATCTGCCAAAGTATTGTGGAACAAATGGGCGGAAAGATAGGGGTGGAATCCGAACCGGGAAAGGGTTCGCGTTTTTGGTTTAGCCTTCCCTGTTTTGTGGTGATGTCGGAAGAATAGACAAGAATGATGGGGCTGACTAAAAAGTCAGCCCCAAAGAGTCGGTTTCTTATATTCCGAATGATAGTTTATCGATAGACTGATATACGATACTTGCAATACCCAGTCCGATGATGCCCAGTGTGCAGAGCGCCAGTCCCCACTTTGTACAGCGGTCGCTGCGGAAAGTCGGAATCGGGTTATCGGAAGGCGTGATATACATTGCTTTTACAATCAGCAGATAGTAGTACAATGAAATCACGGTATTAACCAGTGCAATGAATACCAGCAAGTGGAAGCCCGCTTCGAAAGCTGCCATGAAAATAAAGAACTTCGAGAAGAATCCGGCAAACGGAGGAATACCTGCTAGTGAGAACAGCGAAATAGTCATCAGAAAAGCCATTTTCGGGTTCGTTTTGTAGAGTCCCGCATAATCTTCGAGGGTAAACTTCTGACTGCGTAATGCTACGATAGTGATGACGGCAAATACTCCGAGATTGGCAGCGGCATATACAAGTATGTAATATACCATGGCGGTCATTCCCTGTGCCGTTCCTCCGATTACACCCAGCATGATATATCCTGCCTGCGAAATACTGGAGAACGCCATCAGACGTTTCAGATTCTGCTGGCGGATAGCGAATATATTGGCGATGGTGATAGAAGCGATAGTCACCCAGTAAAGTACTTCTTGCCAGTCATGTATCATCGGTGCGAATACTTTGATCAGAATTGCCATCAGCACAAATGCTGCCGAACCTTTGGAGATAACACTCAGATAGGCGGTAACCGTACTCGGTGCACCTTCGTAAACATCTGCCGTCCATAAATGGAACGGAACCAAAGAGAGCTTGAACGCCATACCGGTAAAGAAGAATACAAAAGCCATGATTTGCAACGGATTTCCATCGATATGAGCAGGAAGATCATCGAAATACAGTGTTCCTGCGGAACCGTAAATCATTGACAGACCAAACAGTAACAGTGCGCTGGAGAAAAGTGCGGTAAGGATATACTTGGCACCGGCTTCAGCGGAGTTATGGCGGTATTTGTCGAAAGCGATCAAGGCTGCCATCGGGATGGAAGCTGTCTCCAGTCCGATGAAGAACATCAGGAAGTGTCCGGCGGAAATCATGAGATACATACCGAACAGGGTGGAGAGTGTAAGTACATAGAACTCACCTTGCTTGAATGAAGTATCGTCGCGTTTCATCCATTCGTGTGCCATCAGGAAAACAATCAGCGTGCCTATGTTCAGGATTGATTTGACAACCGTGTGCATGGGTACATAGTGATACATACCGCCAAAAATGTCGGCAGCTGTGCCTGGAACCAGATTGATCGCTGTATGGATGGCCATCAGGATAACTGGCAGCATGGTGTTCAAAACGGGTCTCGTCCCTTTTTGCTTGTGTGCGTCCGGACTCATGAAGAGATCGGCAAGGAACAGCAATAGTAAAACTGCTACGAGCGACAGCTCTTCCCGCATATGTAGAAATTGTGAATAATCCATCTTTATAAATTAAGAATTAAAGATTAAAAAATAAAGGTTATGGGATGAGTTGTGAGACTACAGGGAGTACACTTTCACCAATCATGTGGCTTACCCAGAAAGGAGCCATACCCAGTCCGGCTACACAAACGATGAGGCAGATAACAGCTACCCGTTCATCCCAGGTCGCGTCTGTCAGCGCGAGATGATGTTTGTTGGTGCAGGTACCGTACAGAATCTTGCCTACCAGACGCAGGATATAGACTGCCGTGATCACGATGGATGAACAAGCGATGATGGTCAGTGTACGGTGGAATACGTCGTTGTTCTGGAAAGAACCTACGAAGATAGTCATTTCGGCAATGAACCCGCTTAATCCCGGCAAACCGAGATTGGCAAGACCGGCAATCACATAACATACGCTGAGGAACGGCATTACTTTCATTAATCCGGCAAGCTCGCGGACATCACGTGTGTGTGTACGTCCATAAATCATACCGATCAGGGCAAAGAACAAGGCTGTCATCAATCCGTGGGAAAGCATCTGAAGAATGGCTCCTGTCGCAGCAGTCTGATTCAGCATCAGAATGGCGAAAAGTACCAGTCCGCAGTGAGAAACGGAAGAGTAAGCGTTGATGTATTTCAAGTCTGTCTGTACGCAAGCGGAGAATGCTCCGTAAACAACGGAGATACCTGTCAGTATCAGGAATATCCATGAAAGTTCGTTAGCGGCTTCCGGCATCAGATACATGGCGATACGGAAACATCCGTAACCTCCCAGTTTCATCAGTACTCCGGCGTGAAGCATGGATACAGCTGTCGGGGCGGAAGCGTGACCATCGGGACTCCATGTGTGGAACGGGAAAAGAGCACCCAGCACACCGAACCCGAGGAAGGTAAGCGGGAACCAGATACATTGCTGTGCAAAAGGAATATTATGTAGCTGTGCTATTTCCAGCAGGTTCATGGTGGTAGCTCCCGAACCGAAATAGATTCCGAGAATACCGATCAGCAGGAAAGCGGAACCGCCCATCAGCATAAGGGTCAGCTTCATGGCTGCATATTCTTTACGTCCCGAACCCCATACACCGATCAGCAGGTACATAGGAATCAGCGCGATTTCGTAGAACATGAACATGGTGAATAAGTCGATGGATATAAAGAATCCGAAGACTCCCATAGACAACAGTGTGAACCAAAGGAAATATTCTTTTGTCAGAGGCTGCAGACGCCAGGAGGCGAAAGTACCTGTGAATACAATAACGGCAGACAATAACAACATGGCTACCGAAATACCGTCAACGCCTACCGAGTAGGAGATGTGAAGCGGTGCATACCAGAGTGTATCCGCACGGAATAGCATTTCTGCCGTGTTGCCGGCACTGCGTTCTCCCAAATACATAAAGGTAAGTACGACGGAGGCAATCAGAAGTGCCGATGCGCCGGTAACCATAACCCCCCGAATCGCTTTGATTCCCCGTGCTGCCCAAAGTCCGGCAAGCATCAGTAAGGGGATGAGTACGAAGATTGATAAAAAATTCATAATTGAATTATTAAGTTTTAAGTATTAAGTATTAATTCGCAGCGACTTGTTGCGCAGCTTAATATCTAATACCTGATAGTTAATACTTGCTATAGAACTAACAGCAGGATAAGCGCCAGCGCTCCGCAAAGGAACACGTATGCGTATTGCTGTACCTGACCGCTTTGAAGACCACGTATCTCGTCGCTTGTCGTATTCGTAGCCCATGCCAGGAAATTAAAGAATCCATCCACTACATGACGGTCGAACCATGCGATAGGAGTCGAAATGCAACGGAAGATGATCTTATGCGTAATAAACTGGTATATATCATCAATATAAAAACGATGATAAGCAGCTGTCCACAATCCATTGAACCGTTTGGCAAGTGCATTGGCAACAGGCTGTTTGGCATTCTTATACATCCATGTGGCAATCCCGATAGAAATAATCGCAATTACAACGCTTGTGACAGCTACCGACAGATCGAGGTGAATAGAGTAAGACTCTCCATTCGAACTGATAAAATGTCCGAAAGGAATGAACCCTGCACCACAAGTAACAACCGCCAGAAACATCAACGGAAAAGTCATAGCCAACGGACTCTCATGCGGGGTGTGATGAGCATGAAGCTCTTTATTTTCTTTGCCCCAGAAGATGCCGTAGTAGAGGCGGAACATATAGAAGGCGGTCATTGCGGCGATTACTGTCATCACCCAACCCATTGCAGGGCTATATTGGAAGCAGGCAGCCAAAATCTCATCTTTTGAGAAGAAACCGGAGAACGGAGGAATACCGGCAATGGCGAGACAGGCAATCAGGAATGTCCAGTGAGTAATAGGCATGTATTTGCGTAGTCCTCCCATGGCTGACATTTCGTTGGAATGTACTGCATGGATAATGCTGCCGGCACCCAAGAAGAGTAATGCCTTAAACATGGCGTGTGTGAAGAGGTGGAACATGGAAGCCATATATCCCAGTCCTCCGTGGTGCGGGTCCATAGAAGTACAAACGCCCAGTGCTACCATCATAAAGCCAATCTGTGAAATGGTCGAGAAGGCCAGCACACGTTTGATATCCGATTGTACGCAAGCCACGCTTGCTGCATAAAAGGCGGTGAAAGCACCTACCCAGGCAATCATGTGCAAGGTATCCGGCGCATAAGCGATGAAAAGCGGGAACATACGCGCTACCAGATAAACACCGGCAACTACCATCGTAGCCGCATGAATCAAGGCACTGACAGGAGTAGGACCTTCCATGGCATCAGGCAGCCAGATATGCAACGGAAACATGGCACTCTTTCCGGCGCCACCGATAAACATCAGTCCCAAAGCCAATGGAAGCATAGAAGCGCCGCCGCTGATCAATGATACCGTATCCGGTGTGAAACCGAACGTGCCACCGTAGTATCCGTAAATCAGAATACCGATAAGGAAGCCTAAGTCAGCAAAGCGGGTGACAATGAACGCTTTCTTGGAAGCGGCAATGGCAGCGGGCTTTGTATAGTAAAAACCAATCAGCAGATAAGAGCTGACACCCACTAGTTCCCAGAAAAGATACATCTGGAAAATGTTTGTGGCAACCACCAGTCCCAGCATAGACATTGTAAACAGGGACAGGAAAGCGTAATAACGTTGAAAGCCCGTCTCGCCTTTCATGTAGCCGAAGGAGTAGATATGCACCATCAGTGACACGGTAGAGATGACAATCAGCATCATCACGGATATGGGATCGAGCAGAATGCCCAGATCAAATCGTAAAGTCTCGGTGAAAGGAAGCCACGTAAAATTATAAGGTATCAACGTGGCAAATGTTCCGTCTTCCAAACGAGGGGCGGAGAAATATTGGAAAGCCGTAACGTACGATAGTACTGCTACTGCTCCCAGTATCAGCGTACCGATAGCGCCCGCTGTCCGATGAGACATCCATTTTCCTCCGATTCCCAAAGTGAGGAAGGAGAGGAAGGGAAGAAGGAGTATTAGAATTGTTAGTTCCATACAGTTTATTTTAATTACTTGTTTTATTATTGTTCATATTTATCACGATATCCATCCGAATGGAAATTGGGTCGTGCCGCTTTGGCACTACCACTTCAGATCGTCCAGATTGCGGACTTGAATGCTTCGGAGGTTGCGGTAAATGTTAATCATGATGGCGATAGCTATAGCCGTTTCCGCAGCCGAAATGGCGATGGAAAAGAGTGCAAAGAAATAGCCTTCCATGCCTCCCGGAAAGAGAAAACGGTTGAACACGGCGAAGTTGATGTCCGTGGCGTTCAGCATTAACTCTACAGAAATCAGGATAGCCAGCGTATTACGGCGGGTAAAGAACCCATAGATTCCTGCAAACATCATGATGGTAGAAACTACCAGATAATATTCCATGTGTATCATATCTGAAATTATTAGGTTTTAAGTATTAAGTATTAATTCCTTGCGGTTCATTGCGCAGCCTAATACCTGATACTTAATAGTTAATACTTACTTATTTATCTCTTTCGGGCGATCATGATACCACCGATGATACAAGCCAGCAATAAAATACTGATTGCTTCGAAAGGCAATATATAACCATATTTGTCGCTGCTTAATAAAGCATTACCAATGGTGTGGATGTTTATTTCCAGCGGAACCAGGTTGGTCGTTTGCAGGAAGTTATGCTTCAGGGTGATAAACAAGATAATCGCTAAACCGGCAATCATCGTAAAGAGTCCTGCCAGAAACCTGCTTCGTTTCAGTTTCTCGGCGCGGTCACCTTCTCCACTGGTCAGCAGGATGGAGAATACATAAAGGACGACGATACCACCGGCATAAACCATAATCTGGACAGACCCCAGAAAGGTGTAACCCAGCAGGAAATAGATGCCAGCCGTGCCGAAGAGCACGAAGAGCAGATAGGTGGCTGAGCGGACAATACGTTGGGTAGTCACCGTCATGATGGACATTGCAATAATAAATGCTGCCAAAAAGTAGAATACTACTGTTTCAAGTGTTGATCCCATATCTAAACTTCTTTTTTCTTTTCAATTACTTTACTACCGGTATGATTCAGTTGCAGGACAAGCTTCGTCCGGTCAAAGACGGCATGTTCGAAGTTCTGGTCGAACGTGATGGCATCATGCGGACAAGCGTTGACACACAGTTGGCAGAACATACAAGCTCCGAGGTCATATTCATATTTTGCCAGGATTTTCTTCTTTTTGCCGTCTTCAGTCTCGATCGTTTCGCTGGTTACGGTGATTGTATCGTTCGGACAAGCTATCTGACACAATCCGCAGGCTACACAGCGGTGTTCGTTATTCTCATTGTGGGGCATTGCCAGTGTACCACGGAACCGGTCGAACATTTTCAGCTCTTTCCGGTTTTCAGGATACTGTTCGGTTACTTTTTTGCGGAAGTATACCTTGATACTGGTTTTCATACCCGTTGCCAGAGTGCTGATACCATGTATCAGTCCTCCCAAATACGTATATTTTTGATCTTTATATTCCATAATTCTTATTTTAGAAGTGGAAGCCAAAGGCAACACAACATGCCATTAATAATAGGTTTACCATAGAAATTGGAACCAGATATTTCCATTCCAGATTCAGAATCTGGTCGATACGCAGGCGTGGGAAAGTCCATTTGATCCACATTAAGAGGAACACAACGAAGAATGCTTTGGCAAAGAACCAGATGAAGCCGGGAATATAGTCCATAACAGCGTTGAATCCGTCCAAACCGATGATATGCAATGGCATCCAGCCTCCCAAAAAGATGGTAGCGGCCACGCTGGCTACGATAAACAGATTCAGATATTCCGCCAGATAAAAGAAACCGAAGTGCATACCGGAATATTCCGTATGATATCCGGCCGTCAATTCACTTTCCGCTTCGGGAAGGTCGAACGGGCCACGGTTACATTCTGCATTTCCGGCAATGAGATAGATGATGAAAGCGATAACGGCAGGAATATGTCCTTTGAAGATAAACCATCCGTCAGCCTGTCCTTCTACGATTTCGGAGAACTGCATGGTGCCCATCAGTACGACCATCGTCATGATGCTCATACCCACTGACAACTCATAACTGATGATCTGTGCGCCGCTTCGCATGGCACCGATCAGCGAAAACTTGTTGTTACTACCCCAACCGGCAAGCAGAATACCTACCACACCGATGCTGGAAGCAGCCAGCAGGAAGAATACGCCCACATTAAAATTCAGAATTTCCGCTCCTTTATTAAAAGGAATACAAGCGAAAGTGAGGAACGAGGCGATAATCACCATGAATGGAGCCAGATTGTAGAGGAAGCGGTCGGCATCCTTCGGAGTGAAAATCTCCTTGGTCAGCATCTTGAGTACATCGCATATCACTTGAATAGAACCCCATTTACCGACACGGTTCGGACCGAGGCGGCACTGGAAGAAACCACAGACTTTGCGTTCCATGTAAATCAGTACGATAGCCAGAATAGCATATAGTGCAACGATGCACACGCCGACAGCTATGCACTCTATAAAGATGGCCCATCCCTCCGGCATAACGGAGAGCAGCAGCTCATGTATCCAGTTTGTTACTATACTAAAGTCGAACATATATTTTTTAATTATTAGGTTTTAAGTATTAAGTATTAATTCCATGCGGCATATAGCGTATTGTATAGTCGGTTAATACTTAATACCTTATACTTAATACTTGTTTATCTCTTGTTTATCGGTCGATGTCCGGAACTACATAGTCCAGCGTTCCTCCGATGGCAATCAGGTCGGCAATTTTCGCTCCGCGGCAAATCGTGTCGATTGCAGCAACAAGTGGCAATCCCGTAGCACGATAGTGCAGGCGATAAGGCATCTTGTCACCCTGACTTTCGAGAAAGACTCCGAATTCTCCGCGGCTTCCTTCTACGGCGGCATAATAACTGCCTTCGGGAACGCGGATGATCGGTTTCATCTTTTCCTGATACGGGCCTTCGGGAATGTTGTCTATCAACTGCTCTATAATCTTCAGACTCTCCATGATTTCGTCCATACGTACCAGATAACGGGCGAAACAGTCTCCTTCCGTATAAACAATTTCCTGGAAGTCTACCTTGTCATATACACCGTACGGTATCCGCTTACGTACATCGCAAGCCCAGCCCGAAGCACGGCCTGTACCCCCGGTGCAACCGAATGAGATTGCATCTTCACGGCTTAACACTCCGACGCCCTTCATACGGCTCTGAGCGATAATATTGCCGGTAAATATGTCGTGGTATTCGTGAATGATACCTCTCATATAAGGGATAAATTCTTTTACCCGCTTGACGAAGTTAGGATGAAGGTCGGCCTGTACACCGCCGATGGTATTGTAGTTCATGATCAGACGTCCGCCGCAAGTCTCTTCAAAAATATCGAGAATCTTTTCACGGTCACGGAATCCGTAGAAGAAAGCAGTCAGTGCTCCAAGGTCCATGGCGAGGGCGGAGTAGAACAGTAAGTGAGAGTCGATACGTTGCAGCTCATCCATAATTGTACGAATGTATTTGACACGGTCGCTCACTTCGATGCCCATCGCTTTCTCGATGCACATACACAAAGCGTGACGGTTCTGATGTGCGCCCAGATAGTCGAGGCGGTCAGTCAATGCCAATGTCTGCGGATATGTAAGACTCTCGTTCATTTTCTCGATACCCCGATGGATATAACCGCAGTTAGCATCGATCTTACGAATAATTTCACCTTCAAGAGAAACGCGGAAGCGCATTACACCGTGAGTTGCAGGGTGTTGCGGGCCAATGTTGACTACATACTCTTCTTCTCCAAAGAGTTTCATTTCTCTGTTTTTAATCGTTCCGTCCGGATTAAGTTCTATTTCCTGTGTTGTATCGAACGTCTCTTCGTTAGCCATACAAAGCGGATTATCTTTCTCCGGATCATTATCTTTACGCATGGGGTATCCTACCCAGTCATTACGTAAGTAAAGGCGGCGCATATCGGGATGCCCTACGAAAACAATGCCATAGTAGTCGAACACTTCACGTTCGTAGAAGTCGGCTATTTTCCATATATCGCTGACTGACGGAATTTCCGGTCGTTCACGGTCGGTAACGGCTGTTTTCAGTGCTATCCGTTCTCCCGTAACAGTCGATTCCAGATGGTAGACAACGCCTAAACCACGGAGTTTCTCCGGTGCGTCTTTTTCGTCTGCTACTCCCCAGTCCATACCAGTGAGGCTTTCAAGGAAGTCCATCTGTTTTTCATTTCGCAAGCGCAGCATTTCGTCGTGTAACGCTGCAGGGACTATAAATTGTATTTCTTGCATAATTCTTCGTTCCTCATTCTTCATTTCATAAATTCCGGTTTCTTCTCTTTTCTGTTCGTTCCACCAAAGAATTTCTCTATTTTCACTTTGCGTTGTAGTTGCATCATGCCGTAATAGAAAGCTTCCGGGCGGGGCGGACATCCGGGGATATATACATCGACCGGAAGAATCTTATCTACTCCATTCAGCACATGATAAGACTTCTTGAAAGGCCCTCCGCTGACAGCACATCCGCCTACGGCAACTACATATTTCGGATCGGGCATCTGATCGTACAAACGTTTCAGTACCGGTGCCATCTTGTTGGTGATTGTTCCGCAGACCATGATCATATCAGCTTGGCGCGGACTGGCACGTGCTACTTCGAACCCGAAGCGGGCCATATCATAACGCGCGGCACCCAGTGCCATGAATTCGATGCCGCAACAGCTGGTTGCGAAAGTAAGCGGCCACAGTGAATTGCTGCGTCCCCAGTTGACAAGGTCGTCCAGAACCCCAAGAAAAACGTTCGCTCCTCCGGCATTAAGTTCCTTGACCAACTTTTCCAATGACTCATTGTCGATGAACTCATCATATGGAATTGATTTTATTTTCGGTTTTTTGGTTATTTCCATTCCAAAGCTCCTTTCCTCCAGGCATAAGCAAGGCCCAGAACCAAAATAATAAAGAAGAAGAGAATACTAACGAGCCCCTGAGGTCCCATGTCATGCATAACTACTGCCCAAGGGAACAGAAAAGCTGTTTCCACGTCGAACATCAAGAACAGGATGGCAAACAGGTAGTAACCTACACGGAACTGCATCCATGATTTACCACGCGTTGGTATACCACATTCATAAGCTTCAAACTTTTGTACATTGTACGAACGTGGTGAAATAGCTCGTGAAAGGGCTATTACTACACCGACAAAAGCGAGCGCTGTCAGTAAAACAACAACTAAAAATGTAAAATTCATAATTTCAATAGCTGTTTAGATTGAATATTATATAGAAATAAACAATTAGTTTCTCCACACCCGGATGAAACCAACTGTAATGAATTGACGAATAAGATAATGGATTGTACCGTCTAAATGACGATCTTCCTTAAACCATATATATAATATGTAATAGGATCGTAAAAGTACTTGGGAATATGGAGTGAATGAGTCTGAGACGTGTTTTGCTGGCTTTTGTATTCACGGAAATAAGTAATCAGCAATTGCACGCTTTTATCTGTAGGGATGTGTGCAACATCCGCATGACTCATATCACAAGACTGGGTAGAATAGAAATAATGAAGACGTTCAAGAGCATTATGAACAGGATGATCCTGAGATACGTAGCACTTCTCCTGGCGATATGTCGGGGGGGATACTCTGCAGTTATCTTCCATTGCTTCATTGGAAACAACATGGATCAGCAAAGCAAGTACCAGAAATAGTCCGTATTTTAAGCTTTGTTTCATCTTTCTCTTTTAACGGCTGCAAATATAGGATTAATATTCATGTTTTTTGCAAAGTCGGGGTTACAAAAAAGTATTTTTTAACTTGCTTTATTTCAAGTCCGTTTTTATTTCAGTGCTACTCTGGAGAATCTTCTTCCTATATGGTATGCATCCGTTCTTATTTGGTTAAAAGATGTAATAAAAAGAACGATTTACGTTCTTTTTGACGAATTACCCAAAGAAAATTCATTTTTTTGCAAATTGTATATAACACATTGATATGAAACACACACTTTGCTTTATAACAATCCTACTGGGTTCTTTGTTGAATCTTTATGCAAATAACGAGAATGATTCTCTATTGAAAGTTTTAGATAAAGTGATTTCTGAGCGTCTTGTGTATACAGAAAAGAAGGAAGCTACTATCAAAGAGCTGAAAGCAAAAAAGAAGGAACAAAAGACCTTGGACGATATGTATCGTCTGAATTCCGAGATTCTCCATCAATACGAAACGTTTGTCTGCGATTCTGCGGAACAGTACATTAATGAGAATATTGAGATCGCTAAGAAACTGGATAATAAAACCTATTTGCTGGAAGGAAGGCTGCAACTGGCTTTTGTTTATTCCTTATCGGGGTTGTTTATTCAAGCTAATGATATTTTCAAATCAATCAATTGTTCGGATTTACCTAGTCATTTACAGGCTTTGTATTGTTGGAATCGCATTCGGTATTATGAAAACTTGATTAAATATACAGATGATGCTCGATTTGCCAGTGAATATTTGATTGAAAAAGAGGCATATCGAGATACAGTTATGAGTATCTTGTATGATGCATCGGAAGAATATTCGAAAGAAAGAGCTATAAAGCTTCAGGATCAGGGCAATACAAAAGAAGCACTTAAGATACTGACTAAAATTTATCAAAAGGAAAAACCTGGAACTCACGGGTTTGCGATGATGTCTATGGGACTATCAAGAGCATATCGGCTGGTCGGAGAGCATGAATTGGAAGAAAAGTATCTTATATTAGCTGCTATGACCGATATAAAACTGGCAGTGAAAGAAAATGAGGCTTTGTTGACTCTAGCCGTGAATTTATATCATAAAGGAGATATCGATAGATCTTATAATTATATTAAAGTAGCACTGAGTGATGCTATCTTCTATAATTCCCGTTTTAAGAATACGGTAATAGCTCGTATTCATCCTATTATAGAAAATACTTATTTATATAGGCTGGAAAAGCAAAAGCAGAATCTTCGTTTTTATATTTTGCTCACTAGTTTGTTTGTTGTGGCTCTTGCTATCACTTTGTATTTTACTTATAAACAGACTAAGATTGTTTCCCGTGCAAAGAAGAATCTCAATGTTATGAATGAAGAGTTAGTTGCATTGAACAAGAATTTGGATGAGGCTAATTTAATAAAAGAAAGATATGTAGGCTATTTCATGAACCAGTGTGCCGTTTACATTAATAAACTGGATGAATATAGGAAAAATGTAAATCGAAAAATAAAAACCGGACAAGTTGATGATTTATACAAATCTTCTTCTCGTCCTTTCGAAAAAGAATTGGAAGGATTATATACCAATTTTGATAAGGCGTTCTTAAAATTGTATCCTAATTTTGTCGAAGAGTTTAATTCATTGTTGAAACCGGAAGATTATTATAAACTGGATAAAGACCAGTTGAATACAGAATTGCGTATTTTTGCTTTGATGCGAATGGGGATTACAGATGTTTCGCAAATTGCTGTTTTTTTGCATTACTCAGTACAAACGATCTATAATTATAAGAGTAAAGTGAAGAGAATGTCTTTATTGGATGGAAATATCTTCGAAGAAGAGGTGAAAAAGCTTGGTTCTTTGTCCCAAAAATGATTCTATTTGGTTTACCAAAACCTTAAAATGGTTGTTTGTTAATGCGTTGAATACTAATGTGTTATCTAGAAAAGATGTTCAAAAACGTCTACTTTATAGCCTACTTCCAATAAGGAGTAGGCTTTTTTCATCTCTATATTTGCATCACAAGATTTTTGATAACTGAATACTAATCTAAAGAAACACAGCTATGGATTTTTCAGAATTGTATCTTACTTATTATTCAAAACTGGTTCGGTTTGCAAAAGAATTTGTAATACTGGAAGAGGATGCAGAAAACATAACACAAGATGTGTTTACCGACTTATGGGCGAAACGTGATTCTATGGATCGCATTGAAAATATGAACGCGTATCTTTTCAGATTAATAAAGAATAGATGCTTGGATCATTTGAAACATAAAATGTTTGAACAGAAATATATTGAATCAGTTCAAACCTCTTTCGAAATAGAAATGTCCTTGAAATTACAATCTTTAAATAGGTTTGATGTGTCTGATATCTCGGAAGGAAATGAAACGGAAATGCTCGTTCGTAACGCAATCAATAGTCTGCCTCGAAAATGTCGTGACATATTTTTATTAAGTCGTGTCGAAGGGTTAAAATATAGAGAAATCTCAGAACGTTTGGGTATTTCAGTAAATACTGTAGAATGTCAGATGGGGATAGCACTCAAAAAGTTAAGGGTAAAACTAAATATTTGCCTTGCAGCATGAGTTTTAATAATTTTATTGATATTTTTTTAGGGGTATTTACTGGGATAATCGTTCTTTTGTAAAAAGGAACGAATAATGGGAACTAATTTAAATAAATATTTTGCAGGTGAATTGACTTCAGAAGAAAAGGAAGTCTTCCTTCTGAATGTGAAGAATAATGGGGAAATGCGCGAAGAATTTATTGAGTATCAGAGTGTTGTTGCTCTTGTGGATTGGTCGTTCCCTAAAGATGATAAAGAACTTGCTAAGCAAAAACTATCTGAATTTATGAGTCGGATAGAGAATAGCGAAAATAAAAAGGCTTAAAAATACCATGAATAGACTTAATAACATCATATTACTAGTCGTCTTTATATGTATGCATGCTCATTCGCAACAAGCTTATTTTGTTGATGGATATCATGGAGGGATATACGGGCATTATCCGGTGAAGTGGAAAACTCAGTTTATTGTCGACCAGTTATCCAAGCATCCGGATTGGCGAATTTGTCTGGAAATAGAGCCTGAAACATGGGATACGGTGCAAATACAGACTCCCGGAGCCTATCGACAATTAAAAAACGTAGTAGTAACTAAGCAGGTAGAGTTTACAAATCCTACTTATGCTCAGCCTTATTGTTATAATATATCGGGCGAAAGCATTATACGTCAGTTTCAATATGGTATTGCTAAGATAAATAAACATTTTCCGGGAGTGACTTTTACCACTTATTCTGTGGAAGAACCCTGTTTCACAAGTTGTTTGCCTCAGATATTGAAGTTATTTGGTTTTAAGTATGCCGTACTCAAATGCCCGAATACTTGTTGGGGAGGATACACTAACGCTTATGGCGGCGAATTGATCAATTGGGTAGGCCCGGATGGAACTCCCATTCTTACTGTTCCTCGCTATGCTTGCGAGAAATTGGAAGAGAATTCTACTTGGCAGACAACTGCTTGGTGTAATGAAGAATCTTATCTGAATGCTTGTCGTGATGCAGGGATTGAACATCCTGTGGGAATGTGTTTCCAAGATGCCGGATGGAAAAATGGTCCATGGTTAGGAAGTGGAAAGAATACAAAAAGTAATTCAGTTTATGTGACGTGGAAAGATTATTTTGAAAATATTTCCATTGGTAAAACGAATGATGACTGGCATTTCTCGCAGGAAGATATGCGTGTAAACTTAATGTGGGGAAGCCAAGTGTTGCAGAGAATTGCTCAAGAAGTACGTACTTCTGAGAATAAAATAATAATAGCAGAGAAGATGTCTGTTATTGCTCATCTTGCCAATGGGTACACTTGTGTTCAGGAAGATTTGGATGAAGCATGGCGTACTTTGATGCTTGCGCAACATCATGATTCTTGGATCGTACCTTACAATGGCCTAAATAAATTTGGAACCTGGGCGGATCAAATAAAGCGATGGACAGATGAGACAAATACTGTGGCTGATAAAATTACAGCTGCTTCTATATTCAGTTTTGATAACGATACTATTAATACTGAAAAAGCCCAGGGATTTGTACGTGTTTATAATACATTGGGAACAAAAAGAAAAGAACTGGTAACTGTTGAACTCCCTCAGGAATATGCAGACTTTGATTTGGAAGTCAATGATTATAGAAATAAAAAAGTTGATTATTCAATAGGAAAAGAAGGTGGAAAAATAAGATTGTTGTTTGAAGCAGATGTTCCTCCCTTTGGTTACTCCACATATCGTATTAAACAAGTAAAGACAGGTAAAAGAACGGTTTCAGGAAGCGAAAAGATTATAAATGAAGGAGAATATGTGGTTGAAAATGATATGTATAAAATTGTTTTTGACTTGTCGAAGGGAGGAATTATTAAAAGCCTTGTAGCAAAAAAAGAAGAAAATAAAGAATTTGCCAAACAATCGGGTGAATATTCTATAGGTGAATTGAGAGGCTATTTTTATGACGAAGGCAAGTTTCGCTCTTCTACAGAAGCTCCGGCTAAGCTGACGGTTTTGCGAAGTAATATACAAGAGACAAAGGTAAAACTGGAAGGGAAAATAGCTTCACATCCTTTTGTACAGATTATAAGCATTGCTCAAGGGGAGAAGCGTATCGATTTTGACCTTACTATTAATTGGAAGAAAAATGTAGGTATTGGAGAATATAAAGAAAATAGTTGGCGGGATAATCGCAGAGCTTATTGTGATGACAGATTTAAGTTAAGTGTACTTTTCCCTGTAAATCTTCATTCTCCTCGTATTTATAAAAATGCGCCGTTTGATGTTTGTGAAAGTAAGTTAGATGATACTTTTTTCAATAGTTGGGATCAGATTAAGCATAACATTATTCTTCATTGGGTTGATTTGGCAGAACAGGAAGGAGATTATGCATTGGCTTTATTCGCAGACCATACTACTTCCTATTCACACGGAAAAGATTATCCGTTAGGACTGACTGCCCAATATTCTGGTAATGGGCTTTGGGGACCTGACTATAAGATCACGGGACCGTTGAAAATGAAATATGCTATTGTTCCTCATCGTGGCAAATGGGACAAGGCTGCTATAGCCACGAAGAGCGATTGTTGGAATGAACCATTGTTATGTTCCTATCATTCATTTGCAAAATTGGAGTCAAGGTCACTGGTAGACTTAAAAAATACCGGTTATCAGGTGAGTGCAGCCAATATAAAAGATGGGAAAATAATCTTGCGATTGTTTAATGCGGAAGGTGACAGGAAGCAGCATAATATTACTTTGGATATGCCGCTGTCTAGTATAGAAGAAGTAGATCTGAATGGTAGAATTATAGATAGAAAGACAATAAAAACACATACCGGAAAATCTGAAATTAGTATTTCTATGCCTCGTTTCGGTCTAAAGACATTTGCTTTGAATTTGAATTGAACATATTCTAATAATAGTAAACTGTAATATTTTTATGTATAAAGCTAGCGCTAATATTTTAATAGCTTGCTCTTTTTTGTGGCTGACTGCTTGTTCTTCAGCAGGAGTAGTAACAGAAGAATTAATTCCGACTGATTATGTAAATCCTTTTATAGGAGCTAGTACCAGTGTAGGAGCTGCCGGTGTTTATCATGGATTAGGTAAGACATTTCCTGGCGCTACTACTCCGTATGGTATGGTACAAGTAAGTCCCAATACTATAACCGGAGGTGATAATAGTTCCGGTTATAGTGATGAACACAAAACCATTGAAGGCTTTGCCTTTACTCAGATGAGCGGAGTGGGCTGGTTTGGGGATTTAGGAAATTTCTTGGTGATGCCTACAACGGGCGAACTGCAAAAAATAGCGGGTAAAGAAGATGGTAGTATAAAAGGGTATCGTTCTTCTTATGATAAAACTACCGAAACAGCTGAAGCGGGATATTATTCGGTAGAACTGACTGATTATAAGATTAAAGTAGAGAGCAGTGCGACACCTCATTGTGGAATATTGCAATTTACTTTTCCTTCGAATGAACAATCTCGTATTCAGATAGACCTGGCACGTAGAGTGGGAGGGACTTCTACTTCGCAATATGTGAAAGTATTGGATGATTATACCATTCAAGGTTGGATGAAGTGTACACCTGATGGGGGTGGATGGGGAAATGGTGAGGGAAATTCCGATTACACAGTTTATTATTATGCACAATTTAGTAAACCACTGAGTAATTATGGCTTTTGGAGTGCGGATATTCCTGATGAATGGGTTCGGAAGCGTGATGAAGTGGTAAGTATTCCCTATCTGACACGTGTATCACAAGCTCCGGTCATTAAAGATAAGAAAGAACTGGAAGGAAAGCACCTTGGCTTCTTCACAGAGTTTCCCACAAAAGAGGGAGAACAGGTTGAGATGAAAGTAGGCATTTCCTTTGTCGATATGGAAGGAGCAGCTAATAACTTTAAACAGGAGATTGCTTCTAAAAACTTTGCTCAAGTAAAACAGGAAGCGAGTGATTTGTGGAATAAAGAACTTAGCCGTATACGGATATCCGGTGGAACTGATGACGAAAAAACTGTTTTTTATACATCATTATATCATACGATGATTGACCCTCGAATCTATACAGATGTTGATGGGCGATATATTGGTGGAGATAAAAAGGTACATGAACAGGACGGTACATTTACCAAGCGTACTATATTTAGTGGTTGGGATGTTTTCCGTAGCCAGTTCCCTTTACAGGCGATGATTAATCCGCGTTTGGTGAGTGATGCGTTGAATTCGCTGATAACGATGGCAGATCAGAGCAGACGGGAATATTATGAACGTTGGGAACTTCTGAATTCTTATTCCGGCTGTATGATAGGTAATCCTGCACTGTCGGTGCTGGCAGATGCTTATATGAAAGGAATTCGCACGTATGATGTAGAAAAAGCATATCAATATGCAGTCAACACGTCAGCTAAGTTTGGGAATGATTCGTTGGGATATACTCCTGAACCGTTGAGTATTTCATATACGCTGGAATATGCCTATGCAGACTGGTGCGTGGCTCAATTGGCAAAGGCGTTGGGGAAAGAAGAAGATGCAAAGCGCTTTTATGAAAAAGGGAAAGCCTATCGTAACATGTTTGATGCGGAAAAAGGCTGGTTCCGTCCCCGAAATGCAGATGGATCATGGAAAGCATGGCCGGAGAATGCACTGACCGAAGAATGGTATGGTTGCATTGAGTCGAATGCGTATCAGCAAGGCTGGTTTGTGCCGCACGATGTTCCGGGAATGGTTGAACTGATGGGAGGCAAGGAAGAGGTTATAGCTAATCTGACTAATTTATTTGACCACACTCCTTCTGATATGTTATGGAATGATTATTATAATCATGCTAATGAACCGGTACATTTTGTTCCTTTCCTTTTTAATCAGTTGGATGTACCTTGGTATACACAGAAGTGGACACGATATATTTGTAAAAATGCTTATGCGAACAAAGTAGAAGGGATTGTGGGCAATGAAGATGTAGGACAGATGTCGGCCTGGTATATATTGGCTGCTTCCGGCATTCATCCTTCCTGTCCCGGTAACACCCGCATGGAAATAACCAGTCCTGTTTTTGACAAAGTAGAATTTAATCTGGACTCACAATATCATCAAGGGAAAGTATTTACAATTATTGCTCACAATAACAACACAAATAATCTATATATACAAAAAGCTTTGCTGAATGGCAAGGAGTACAATAAATGTTACCTTGACTTTGCTGAAATCGCAGCAGGAGGAACATTGGAATTATTTATGGGCGATAAGCCCAATACAGAATGGGGTGTTTTATCTAACATTTAAATAACTGAATATTATGATGAATAAGTTTAGACTTCTTTTACTAGCATCAAGTTTGTTTGTACTGAATGGAATAGGGCATGCTCAGACTTCTACCATGTCACTGAACAGTTCCAATCCTAAGATAGTATGGGAAGTCAAACCGCAGGCAGATTTGAATAATATAGGGGGAGAACAAATCTCTACCCCGGGTTTTAAAATGCCGGACTATGTAAAAGGCGTAGTTCCCGGAGCTGTTTTTACAGCATATGTTGAAGCCGGAATCGTTCCCGATCCTAATTACGCTGATAATATATATAAAGTAGATGAGACGCTTTATAACCGTCCTTTCTGGTATCGTACGGAGTTTGAACTTCCGGCATCTTATTCAGCAGGTAAGCGTGTCTGGCTTCATTTTGATAATACCAACCGTTTCGCAGATTTCTATTTTAATGGAGAAAAAATATCGGGAACGAAGACATCCACTAAAGATGTGAGCGGACATATGTTGCGTTCTAAATTTGATGTGACACATCTGATTAAGAGATCAGGAAAGAATGCGGTTGCGGTTCTGATTACTGATCCTGATCAGAAAAAGACTCGTAAAGGAAAAGATCCGTATGGTGTTGCTTGTAGTCCCAGCTATCTGGCAGGTGCCGGTTGGGATTGGATGCCGTATGTGCCGGGACGTCTTGCCGGAATTACAGGAAATGCTTATCTGGCTATTACAGGTGATGCTGTGATGGAAGATCCGTGGATTCGCTCGGAATTGCCGACTTTGCAACAAGCAGAACTATCTTTCTCTACAGGAATCAAGAACGTTTCTTCTGCTCCGAAAGAAGTGGAAGTTTCCGGTGTTATTCAGCCGGGAAATATTACTTTCTCCAAGAACATTCGGGTGGAAGGAAAAGAAACAGTACAGTTGTCGGTGGATAAGAGCGATTTTGCTGCATTAGTCATTCGTAACCCGAAACTTTGGTGGCCTAACGGCTATGGAGAACCGAATCTTTATACCTGTAAACTGACTTGTTCGGTAGATGGAAAAATATCGGATGAAAAGGATATTACTTTTGGTATCAAGAAGTATGAGTATAAGATGATCAACAACGTAGTGAATTACCCGGTCCTTACATTCTTTATCAATGGGCAGAAGATTTATCTGAAAGGTGGAAACTGGGGTATGAGCGAGTATTTGCTTCGTTGTCATGGCAAAGAGTACGAAACGAAAATCAAGTTGCATAAAGATATGAACTACAACATGATCCGTTTGTGGACAGGTTGTGTGACTGATGATGAATTCTATGATTATTGCGATAAGTATGGAATCATGGTGTGGAATGATTTTTGGCTGTATGTCGCTTATAATGATGTAGCTGAGCCGGAAGCATTCAAAGCAAATGCTCTTGATAAAGTGAGACGTTTAAGGAATCATCCTTCTATAGCTATCTGGTGTGGTGCTAATGAAACACATCCGGCACCCGATTTGGATAATTATTTGCGTGAAATGATAGCTCAGGAAGATAAAAACGATCGAATGTATAAGTCTTGTTCCAATCAAGATGGTTTATCCGGAAGCGGATGGTGGGGAAATCAGCCCCCTAAGCACCATTTTGAGACTTCGGGCAGTAATCTGGCATTCAATAAACCTGCTTATCCGTATGGTATAGATCATGGTTATGGTATGCGTACTGAAATAGGAACGGCTACTTTCCCGACATTTGAAAGTGTGAAATTGTTTATTCCTCAGGAGTCATGGTGGCCTCTGCCTACTGATGAACAATTGAAAGATGATGATGATAACGTTTGGAATAAGCACTTCTTCGGCAAAGAAGCGTCCAATGCCAATCCTATCAATTATAAGAAATCAGTGAATACGCAATTCGGAGAATCTTCGAGTCTGGAAGAGTTCTGTGAGAAAGCTCAGTTGCTGAATATTGAAGTAATGAAAGGGATGTATGAAGCATGGAATGATAAGATGTGGAATGATGCGGCAGGGCTTTTGATCTGGATGAGTCACCCGGCATATCCATCATTCGTGTGGCAGACGTACGATTATTATTATGATCCTACCGGAGCTTATTGGGGAGCAAAGAAGGCTTGCGAACATCTTCATCTTCAGTGGAACTCATCTAATAACAGTATAAAAGCTGTAAATACTACTACCAAAGACTTGAAAGGCGCTTATGCCAAAGCGACCATCTACAACCTGAACGGAAAAGAGGTTGCGGCATATGGACGTACAAAACAGATGGATGTACCGGCAAGTAACATTGCAGAAGCGTTCACGTTAAACTTCAATCCGTACAATTTGGCTTTTGGCAAGAATGTGATAGCTTCTTCATCATCACCATCCAGATCGGCTTCTTTAGTAGCTGACGGAGGGGCAGGCAGTCGTTGGGAAAGTGATGCGAGTGACTCTCAATGGATTTATGTTGACTTGGGTAAGAAAGAAAAAATAGAGCATGTTGTGTTGAAATGGGAAACGGCACGTGCCAAAGAGTACGAGATCCAAGTGTCGAATGATGCGAGGAAATGGAAAACAGTCTATACAAACAAAGATGGACAAGGCAGTACAGATGAGATAAAACTTTCTCCGGTTACTGCACGCTATGTGAAAATGGCAGGAGTTAGCCGTGCCACAGACTTTGGATATTCACTGTATGAATTTGAAATATATGGTAAGAAACAAAAGAATGTTGAGGAACTGACTCCGCTCCATTTCATCCGGTTAGAACTGACTGACGCAAATGGTAATTTGATTTCAGATAATTTCTATTGGAGAAACGGCGTGACAGATCTTGACTATACAGCTTTGAATACATTGCCGGAAGCAGAACTGTCGTGCAAATTAGTTGATAAGTCAATGTTATCCGAAGGGAAGATGAAATTGTCGGTAAAGAATCATTCGAAAACTGTTGCTTGTGCTAACCGGATAAGATTGGTGAATACGGCTACACAAGAAAGAATCCTTCCTGTTATCATGTCTGATAATTATATAACTTTGATGCCGGGTGAAGAGCGGACTATTTCTGTTGAGGCGGAACCGGAAATGTTGAAAGGAGGAGTCAGTGTTTTGCTAAAACAATATGGTAAGGCTGAACAAAAGAAGTTGGATATATGATATACGTAGAAAACTAAGGGGCACCTTTTTAATTTGAACACCAGAAGACATTACCTGTCCTGTCTTCTGGTGTTTTTAATTTCCCTCTATATTGTGCCTGATATATTCAGGAAGAGTAGAAAGTGAACTTTCTTTTTTGAATAACCTGCTTGATTTAATAGACAATGATCAGTTTATTAATCTATTATGTGTACTTGCTTAATATCTTTTGGAACTAACAACAGTTCGTTTCACATACGTGGTCCTATCGCTTCACATACGTGATCCCATTAGCTCACGTACGTAGACCGAACGCTCCACGTACGTGAAACAAGGAAATGTTACTGACAAAGTTTATTAGTCTTGCCTTCTTCATATATTAATGTTACCGACATTTGTTTTATTTGTACCATGATAAATAGTCCTGTGTATGAACAGAATGAAGAAAATAAGGCTTTAGGGTTGAATAAATAAGTGAGCATACTTGATTTGTAGTGGGATAGGGGTGACAATAGAAACTTATAAAATTCTATTATCACCCTTATTATCACCTGCTATTATCACCATTACTTGCTTGATTGATAGTCGTTTATCTTTAAAAAGTGACAAGTGACAATAAAAAACTGTTTTTTTCTTAGTGGGAGTTACTTGAAAAATAAAACATTTATTTTAGTGGTTAAGTAAACTTGAATCGTCTTTTTTAATAAGATTCTTTTTTATTCAAAGTTGGAAAAGAGAATGTTTTGAAAGATAAATAATTAAATTTGTAATAAAGTGTATAATCAAATGAATAGTAAAATAAACGTAAAGGTCTTTTTCCTGCTATTTCTAATCTGTGTTTATTCTAATAGCTTGTACGCACAATCAATTCCACCCTTTAAAAAAGGAGAACGGGTAGTCTTTGTTGGAAATAGTATAACCCATGGTGGACATTATCATTCGTTTGTGTGGTTGTATTATATGACTCGTTTTCCAAATAAACCGATTACAATAATGAATGCCGGAATTGGCGGTGAGAGTGCATGGGATATTAAAGATCGGTTGGACTACGATGTTTTTGACAGGAAACCGACTTATGTAACTCTGACTTTTGGTATGAATGACACAGGGTATGATATTTTCTGGAAAGAGAATGCTAAGGAGTTGTCGGAGCAACGGATTGAAAAATCTTTGGAAAGCTTTCGGGAAATAGAGAAGCGCTTGCTGGCAGAGAATAAAATGACCAAAGTGCTGATAGGTGGATCATCTTATGATGAAACTACGAAATTGAACAGTTTACTTTTTCTTCATAAAAATGATGCTATTTTAAAGATAATTGATGCCCAGCGTAAGGCGGCTAAGAAAAATGGATGGGGATTTGTGGATTTTAATCAGCCGATGGTACAAATAAGTCTGGAAGAGCAAAAGAAAGATTCGACATTCACTTTTTGTAGAGTAGATAGAATCCATCCTGATAATGATGGACAGATGGTGATGGCTTATTTATTTTTAAAGGCGCAGGGACTGGCTGGAGTCGAAGTTTCGGATATTTCAATTGATGCAAATAACAGGAATCTATTAAGTCATAGGAATTGTAAGGTCTCCAAACTAAAGAAAGAAGCTGGTGGTTTAAGTTTTGATTATTTGGCAAATTCACTTCCTTATCCTTTGGATTCTATTCCAAGACATGGTTGGGGAAATAAAAGGTCACAACGTGATGCTATGGATTTGATACCGTTTATGAAGGAATTTAATCAAGAACGTTTGCAGGTGACTAATTTAGAAAAAGGACATTATCGGCTGACAATAGATGGATTGTTTATCGATAATGTTTCATCTGGACAGTTGGAAGATGGTATCAATTTGGCCGATTATCCCAATACACCCCAATACCAGCAAGCCATGAAAATCATGTATCTGAATGAAGAACGTTTTGAAGTAGAAAAACGTTTCAGAGAATATTTGTGGACAGAATATTCGTTCTTGAAAAAGGAAGGTCTGCTGTTTGCTGATAATGAGAAGGCTATAAATAAACTTAGGGAGTATTTACCTAAAGATGGTTTTCTGAGGATGAGTTATGAGTGGTATACCAAAGCGATGTATCCTGAGATACGCGAAGTATGGAGTAGATATATGAAGATCATCGTCGATACAATTTATAAAATGAATAAGCCGACAACTCATAAAGTCAAGTTGACAAAGATAGGTTGAGTAATGCATTATCCATTGTAAGAGTGTTGGGGGGATGATCCATAGCTGTAATATTCGCAGAAACTTATTTATGAGGAATAAAAAACTGTTACTAGGTATAGGAATAATGTGTTGTCTTTGGTGTTTGCCAAAGATTGTACATGGGAAAGAAAACAAGGTCTCTTTTTCTTTAGTGGAGTTAAAATGTGAGAATATGGTTGATCCTTTAGGGATTGACAACGTTACTCCCCATTTGAGTTGGAAGTTGAAAGGAGATGGGGTGGTGGATGGACAAGCATTTTACGAAATTCAGGTAGCGTCAGATAGTCTTCTATTAATTGGGGGGAAGGCTGACTTATGGAAATCGGGGAAGTTGAAGTCTGATGTTTCTGTGATGGTGCCTTATCAAGGCTTACCTTTGGCTTCGCGTTCTTTATGCTACTGGAGGGTACGTGCCTGGGATCGGAAAAGGCATGTTTCCCAATGGAGTCCGGTGGCGCGTTTTTCTGTTGGTCTTTTGAATAAGGAACAGATACACGGTGTCTATATCGGTTCATCACCGGAAGGAGGTAAGGTTTGTGCTCCTTTACTTCGTAAAAAAGTGCAAATAGGTGAACTGGCAACGACTTTTCTGTATGTGAATTCGCTGGGATATCATGAAGTATATGTCAATGGAAAGAAGGTTACGGAGAATGTTCTTACCCCTGCAGTCTCTCAACTGAATAAACGTTCGTTAATGGTCACTTATGACGTATCTTCTTATTTGAAAGAAGGAGAGAATGACCTGCTGATATGGCTTGGACAAGGGTGGTATAAGAAAACTACTTTTGGTGCTGCTTATGACGGTCCGTTGGTAAAAGCGGAACTGAATATGCTGAGAAATGGAAAATGGGAAGTATTGACTGCAACTGACACTTCTTGGAGGGGACGAGAAAGTGGCTATTCGGATACAGGTAATTGGTGTGCTTTACAATTTGGTGGTGAAAGGGTGGATGGGAGAATAGTGCCGACAGATTTTTCAACTTATTCTCTAGATAAAATGAAATGGTATCCTGTGGTGGAAGTAAATGTACCAAGACACATTGTTTCACCTCAAATGTGTGAAGCTAACAAGATACATCAAACGTTGCAACCTGTTTCTATCAGGAAACTTAGTGAAGATACCTGGTTGGTAGATATGGGAAGAATACAGACCGGATGGTTTGAAATGAAGATGCCGATGTTATCTGCGGGACATGAGGTCACGATGGAATATAGCGATAACCTGACTAAAGAAGGAGAATTTGACAAACAAGGTGAAAGTGATGTCTATATTGCAGGTGGACGGAGGGGAGAATATTTTAGGAATAAATTCAATCATCATGCTTATCGTTATGTCCGTATCTCCAACCTTCCGGCAAGACCGAAAACTGAATGGATAAAATCTCTCCAGATTTATGGCGATTATCGGCAGACTGCGACTTTCGAATGTTCGGATGCTGACTTGAACGCCATTCATAATATGATTCAATATACTATGAGGTGTCTGACATTTAGCGGATATATGGTCGACTGTCCGCATTTGGAGCGGGCAGGCTATGGTGGCGATGGAAATTCGTCTACAATGAGTTTGCAAACAATGTATGACGTAGCACTGACTTTCACAAACTGGATACAAACATGGGGAGATTCAATGCGCGAAGGGGGAAGTCTGGCCCATGTAGGTCCTAATCCCGGTGCAGGTGGCGGTGGTCCGTATTGGTGTGGATTTATTGTACAGGCGCCATGGCGAACGTATGTGAATTACAATGATCCGAGATTAATAAAGAACTATTATCCGAAAATGAAAGAATGGTTCTCATATGTGGATAAATATACGGTGGATGGATTGCTGAAACGCTGGCCTGATACTCAATATCGGGATTGGTTTCTTGGTGACTGGCTTGCACCGATAGGAGTAGATGCAGGAGCACAATCTTCTGTTGATCTGGTAAATAATTGTTTTATCAGTGAATGTTTGGGGACAATGGAAAAAATAGCTCTGATGCTTGGGGAAAAAGAGGAGGCAGAGAAGTTTGCTATGCGCAGGAAGAATCTAAATGAGTTGATTCATCAAAAGTTTTATCATCCGGGTAAAGGTATCTATTCTACAGGTTCACAGTTGGATATGTGTTATCCAATGCTTGTAGGAGCTGTACCGGATTCTTTGTATGATGATGTGAAAAGAAAGATGATGACTGATACTGAAAAGCAGCACAAAGGTCATATTGCTGTAGGGTTGGTAGGTGTCCCAATTTTGACAGAGTGGGCTATTCGTAACAGGGAAGTTGACTTTTTATATCAAATGTTGAAGAAACGTGATTATCCAGGTTATCTGTATATGATAGATAATGGTGCTACAGCGACTTGGGAGTATTGGAGTGGTGAACGGAGTAGGGTGCATAACTGCTATAATGGAATCGGAACCTGGTTTTATCAAGCAATAGGGGGACTTAGAATAGATGAATCGATACCAGGTTATCAACATGTATTTATTGATCCTCAAATACCGAAAGGTTTGACTTGGGCTAAGATGGCAAAAGATACTCCATATGGTGTGATTGCTGTTGACTGGGAATTGACAGATAATATTATGGATCTTCAAGTGGATATTCCAGTTGGGGTTACTGCTACACTCTGTATTCCCGATGAGGCGGTGTCCTGTATGATGGATGGGAAGAATATTCGCATAGAAAAGAAAATGATTCAATTAAAAGCAGGTAATTTTAAATATTATATTTACATGAAATAATAGATACGTATGAAAAAACATTTATTATCAGCGCTTTTAGCGATGTGTCTGGTTACTACGGCTTTTGCCCAGCAAGGGAAAGTGTATGAGACACGTACCGTAAAAAGTAAGATTCTGGGAATGGAACGTAGTTATTCCATTTATTTGCCAGCAGGCTATGACGAAGGAGATGGTAGTTATCCGGTATTGTATTTGCTTCATGGATTAGGAGATAATCATACGGGATGGGTGCAATTTGGGCAGGTTCAGTATATTGCAGATAAAGCGATTGCTGAGGGGAAATCAGCTCCGATGATTATTGTTATGCCAGATGCTGACACGGTTCATAAAGGTTATTTTAACTTGTTGGATGGAACATATAATTATGAGGACTTCTTTTTTCAAGAATTGATTCCGCATATCGAGAAAACGTATAGAGTGCGTGCTGAAAGTCGTTATCGTGCTATCTCCGGTTTGTCTATGGGAGGTGGCGGAGCGTTGTTTTATGCCCTTCATTATCCGGAGATGTTTGTTGCTGTTGCTCCGTTAAGTGCTGTTGGAGGGGCATGGACATTCGATCAGATGAAGAATCAATCAGATTTATCGAAGGTGTCAGAAGAAAAAAAAGCGGAAGTTCTCGGGCAAATGGATATACAAACTATCTTGGAGAAATCTCCGAAAGAAAAGCTAGACCGTATCAAATGGATTCGTTGGTATATCAGTTGTGGTGATGATGATTTCTTATCGGTAACGAACTGTCTTTTACATAACACGTTGTTACAGCATCAGGTTGGTCATGAATTTCGTATGAAAGACGGCAGTCATTCGTGGACTTATTGGCGGATGGAATTACCTGAGGTTATGCGATTTGTTTCTAGAATATTTACTCAATATTGAGCGTAAGTAAAGTGATTCTTAACAAAATAGGCTTTGAAGATCAAGTCCTTTTATCGTATGAATTAAAATTTATAGATATTTTTTTATTTCTTTTTAGTGGTATTTGCTTGCTTACTCGTTCTTAATATAAACATTGTTTTTTATGGGTTTATTTTAGGTAAAAGGTTAGGATTGGTGTTTGATTGGTTTTCAAGTTTATCCTCCGGTTAAAATTTGCTCCTCATTGCTCTTACTACAGCCGGAGGGAGCTTGTAAAATACCGTAGGTCAAGATAGGTAGACTGTTTTTTAAAGGTAAAAAGGTTTTGTTTTCAGTTAAAAACAGAAAAATAATGACTAGAATACAAAATCATATGACGAAAATAGTTCGAATATTAGTTTTCGCATTTCTGATGCTTATACCTGTTTGTGGTGTAGCGCAGGATAAAATTAAAATAGCATGCATTGGCAATAGTATAACTGAAGGGGCTGACAATTATCCGACTCCTTTGGCTCGTATGCTTGGAAATCAATATGAAGTTGGCAATTTTGGAAAGTGGGGCCATACTTTATTGCGAAAAGGTGATCATCCTTATATGAGTACCGATGCATTTATCAATGCACAGAAATTTCAACCGAACGTTGTAATTATTAAACTTGGTACAAATGATTCCAAGCCGGAGAACTGGAAATATAAGGATGAATTTGAAACTGATTTAGAGTATATGATCAGCACTTTTCAGAAGTGTGGATCTAAACCAAAAATTATTATATGTCGTTGTATTCCGGCAAGTAATAATTTATATGGGATCCGTAATGAAATAATAAAAGATGAAATTTATCCGATACAAAAGAAAGTAGCTAGGAAGTTTCATCTGAAATTGGTAGATCTGTATAGCCCATTAGAACATAAAGTTGATTCAACTTGCTATGTATGGGATAATGTACATTTGAATAAGAGCGGTTCGCTTATATTGGCGGAGCATATATATAAAGCTATTACAGGTAAAAAAGCTCCTAAATTGGAAAATGCATTTGCTAACTAGAAGAAAAATCATACTATAAAACGACACATGAGGCGATATATTTATTTTGTTTTTTTATTATGTTGTGCTGTTAATCTATTGTTAACTAGTTGTGTACGACAGAAATATGTTGTAATGGATATGGTACACCATAATCCGGGTGAGGCTATGACGGAATCGAAGTTTCTCGATCCTTCTTTTTTGAAAAAAAATGAATATGGAGCAAAAGTTTTTTTCTTGTTTGAGGCTGCACAGTTTGGAATTGATTGGAAGAGTTTTGATCCTTCTTTATTCCCGGCTACGACTGAAGCCGGACGTTGGGTGGCAGAAAAAGCAGAAATAATACATAAAAAATATGATGCAGCAAAAAAGGAAGACCTTCAAGTATACTGTATGCTTGATATGTTAGTACTTCCTTCTTTGCTGGTAGAAAAACATAGAACAGAACTTACTAACGAACAAGGAAAACTTGATATATCGAAACCTTACACTCAGCTTTGTATTCGTGAATTGATGAAGGAAATGTTTGAAACGTTTCCACAATTGGATGGATTAGTGATTCGTACTGGAGAAACTTACCTGCACGATGCTCCTTATTATGTAGGCAATCATCCAGTACAAAATGGTATGTATGATCATATTACGTTAATTAATTTGTTACGGGAAGAGGTTTGTGAAAGACGTAATAAGAAGTTGTTTTATCGTACATGGGATATGGGGCAATTGCATTCGATCCCTAAATATTATTTGTCCGTTACAGACAGTATAGAACCACATCCAAATCTTTATTTCTCTATCAAGCATACCATGACGGATTTTTGGAGATCAACAATTACTGATCCTGATATGAATTATAATATAATGGATAAATATTGGTTGGAAGAATCAGGACAATATGGTGTTCCTTTTAATCCTTGTATAGGTATTGGTAAACATCAACAAGTAGTTGAAGTGCAATGTCAACGTGAGTATGAAGGAAAGGGAGCACATCCCAATTATATCGCTAAAGGAGTAATTGATGGTTTTGAAGAATTTAAGAAACCTGGTATAAAGAAGCCGTATTGTTTAAACCAAGTGAAAGATAATCCCTTATTTAAGGGTGTTTGGACTTGGTCACGTGGCGGTGGCTGGGGAGGTCCTTATATCAAGAATGAGTTTTGGATCGAATTAAATGCTTATGTCATCTCACATTGGGCTAGTAATCCTTTGAAAACAGAAAAAGAAATACTATATGATTTTGTAAAAGCAAAAGGGCTTCCCGAGTCAGAATGGGAGATGTTCCGTCGACTTTGCCTATTATCAGAAGATGGAGTGATAAAAGGGCAATATAGTACTATGGGAGATACTTATGTTAATTGGACACGTGATGACACCATAACGGGAGATGTATATCAAAAGAGTTATTTTGATCGTATGATTGAAAGAAATCAAGTAAATGCTTATCTGAAAGAAAAGGAAGAAGCTGTTCGTATTTGGAAGGAAATAGAACTGATATCTCAAAAACTACATTTTCCCTCAGAAGAATTGAATCATTTTATTCGTATTTCCTGTTCGTATGGACGCATTAAATATGAGCTTTTTGCTGTTTCGTGGCAGATTATGCTATGCGGTTATGTGGCAGATACAACAAAAAAGTCTTTTAACCGGATAGAGATGGATAAATATATTACTGCATTTGATGATTTGTGGAAAGAATGGAACGACTTATCTCTAGAAAACGATAATTGCCCTTCAATGTATAAGATTTCTTCTAACTTTTTTGGTTTTCCTGTAGGTATACAAGAGACCATTGATAAATACAGGAAATAGTTTTCGTTTTTTCTTCTTATATGTTATAGAATATAAAAAAATAAATGAATATTACTTAGTGGTTAGTATTATTCTAGTCGTCTTACTATTAATAGTAGCAAAAAGTATGAGAAAGAAACATAAAATAACGAAAGTAAAATTATGATCATTATTATTATATAAATTCTTAAAAACGGTATTTTCTATGAGAAACTTATTACAAAAATGTTTTAAATGGCAGTGGCTTGTCTGCTTGGCTGTAGGCTGCTGCTTTTCGTCTTGTAAAGATGATGAAGAGTCAACTTCGGGCTATGATCCGAATAAGCCGATTGTGTTGACTGATTTTTATCCGCCCGAAGGAAAACTTGCAACTCAAGTTATTCTTAATGGATCGAATTTTGGGGATAGTAAGGAAAATGTGAAGGTCTTTTTCAATGATAAAGAGGCTTCTGTCATTTCTGTGAAGGATGATAGAATGTTGGTATTGGCTCCTAAACGTGCATCTACAATAGAGGACCCAGAATGTGTGGTTAAAGTACAAGTACATGAACAAATAGAGGAGTACAAGCAGACATTTGATTATTATATCCAGACTACTGTGACTACGTTAGTGGGAGGAAGTACATCGGCACAGGTGAATCCAACAGGAACTATACCACTATCTGAAGCACAATTTAGAGCAAATATTGATAGGTGTATTTGTGTAGATCAGGATAAAAATGTTTTCTTTTTAGTAGATAATGATGGAAAGTTTGCTGCATTTATGTTAAATGAGGAGGCTGATAAATTAATATCTCTAAAGTCAGATATTAATGCGTTGTTTAACTCTCCTGTTTTGGGGTATAACAGTAAGGATGATATTGTCTATCAATTCTGGGCTAATAGAGATAGTCATGAAGTTTATTATTTTGACCCTAAGACGGATTATGCACCAACTACAGCTATAAGTTCTATTTCATGGGATGATCCAAATTTTCCAAATATTGAAGGATTTGGAGTATGGGCAGCCAAGTGTAATTTTACAATGGGACCAGATGGAAAAATGTATTCAAGAATGTTAGGTGGAAATCTGGTACGGATTGATGTAGAGAATGCTAGAGGAGAGAATCTAACGAATGGGGATTTGGTTGGAACCAAGGATGGTAGTGCTTATGGACTTGTTTTCGATCCTCAAGATGAGAATGTTTTTTATTTCTCAAATAATGATAAGCATTGTATTTATAAATATGATTTACGTACTAAAGAATGTGCATGTTGGGCTGGTCAAGAAGGTAAAAGTGGATATTTGGATGGACCAATAGGACAAGCTATGTTTAATAAACCTGGACAGATGTGTGTCGATTCAGAAGGTAATATAATTTTGACTGATACCGAAAATCACTGTATTCGTAAGATAACAATGAGTACAGGTTATGTATCTACATTAGCAGGAAAACCCCAAAATTCAGGTTATGTAAATGGTAGTGCAGAAGATGCTCAATTCAAAAAGCCATTGGGAATTTGTATTGATAACGACGATGTAATGTATATCGGTGACTCAGAGAATCGTGCTATTCGTCGATTAGCTGTCGAATAAATAATTAGTGAAACTTTATATTTAATATAATATGAATCGAATATTTCTAATTTTTGCTTTGCTTCTTGCGTTTGTAGCACAAGTACATGCACAGAAAGAGCAAAGCTTTATGTTGACTGGTACAGTCTTCGATGAATTTAATGAACCAGTTCCGGGAGCAAATGTATATGTTAAAGATAAACCAGGTGTGGGAATAACAACTAATATTGATGGTAAATTTCGGTTAAAGGTAAATATATATGATATAGTGGTTGTGTCTTTTTTGGGATATGAAAACTATGAGCAACGTTTGACGAATAAAATTGACAAGGTTAAAGTTACCTTAAAACCGGCTACGGAGAATATTGATGAAGTAGTTGTAGTAGGTATGGGTACGCAGCGAAAGGTCAGTGTTGCTGGTGCAATTACAACGATGGATCCAGCGCAACTAGAGGTTCCTGCTACAAATATAGTTAATACACTAGCAGGTCGTGTTGCAGGTGTGATTGGAGTTCAATCTAGTGGTGAACCGGGCAAAAATATTTCCGAGTTTTGGGTGCGCGGAATTGGTACGTTTGGTGCTAATAGTGGTGCATTAGTGTTGATTGATGGTTTGGAAGGTAGTTTGAGTCAGATAGATGCTGCCGATGTTGAAAGTTTTTCTGTTTTGAAAGATGCTGCGGCTACAGCGGTGTATGGTAGTCGAGGTGCAAATGGTGTAGTATTGGTAACGACGAAGCGTGGTTTGGAGTCCAAATTGAAGATCAGTGGTCGTGCTAATATGACAATCTCACATTTAAAACGTTTACCTGAATATGTTAATGCCACTCAATATGCTGAAATGGCAAATGAAGCTTCTGTTGCAACCGGATTATCTCCTATTTATAACAAGACAGAAATGGATATTATAAAATATGGCTTAGATCCGGATCTGTACCCAAACATTGACTGGCAAGATGTTATTTTAAATCCCAATTCTTTCCAGCAAACTTATTATGTAAGTGCTCAAGGTGGTAGCAGTGTTGCCCGTTATTTTGCAAGTTTAGGAATGTCGAAAGAATCTGCGGCTTATAATCCATCCAAAGATAGTAAATACAATAAAGGTGTAGGCTATGATACTTATAATTATCGTTTGAATTTGGATATAGATTTGACTAAAACAACTAAAGTCTATATTGGAACAACTGGCTATATGTCGGTGAATACTCGCCCGAGCATGGGGGAATATTCTAGAGGAGTCAGTTTGACAGATTGGCTATGGAGTTCACAGGCAAAGACTACTCCAATAAGCTATCCATTACGCTATTCAAACGGATATTATCCTGCTGCAGGAACTAAGGATGAAATATCTCCGTATGTTCTATTGAATTATACAGGTAATGCTAGAGAACAGAATACCAGGAATTTAGTTACTTTAGGTATTACACAGGATTTGTCGATGATTACTAAAGGGCTATCAGCTAAAGTACAGGGATCATGGGATACACAAAGTTTATTTGGAGAAGCACGCTATAAAATGCCAGAACTAAATGAAGCTTTGAAGGAGCGTAACCCTAATGGAACCTTGAGTTTTGAGAAAATAGCTGATGAGAAAACCGTTACATATAGCAGTGCTGCTTGGGTTTGGAGGAAGCTATATTTAGAGGCAAATGTTAATTATGACCGTACCTTTGGCGATCATCGTTTAGGTGGTTTACTGTTTTATTATATAGAAGATACATCTGAAACTGGTGCAGATAAAAGTATGAATGCTATACCAAAGCGTTATCAAAGTCTTTCGGGCCGTTTTACATATGGTTTTAAAGATACATATTTTTGGGATTTGAACTTTGGTTTGAATGGATCTGAAAACTTTGAACCAGGTAAACAATATGGATTCTTTCCGGCAGGAGCTTTCGCATGGGTACCATCTTCATATGAATTTATACGTGAAAATGTAAGTTGGTTGAATTTTCTCAAGCTTCGCGTTTCTTATGGTGTTGTTGGTAATGACCGCATCAGTTCTAGACGTTTTCCTTATCTGACCCTAATAAAAGAAGAAAATGCTTCAAATCCTTGGGGAGGGACTGGTAGCTTAACAGAAGAACAAGTTGGTGCCAATAATTTGATGTGGGAAAAAGCAAAGAAATTTGATGTTGGTATGGATCTGCATTTGTTTAAAGATAAATTTACTTTGACTTTAGATTATTTTAAGGATACACGAGATGGTATTTTTCAGGAACGTAAACAAATTCCTGATTATGTAGGTTTGATTCAAATGCCTTATGGTAATATAGGTCGTATGAAAAGCTGGGGTGCTGATGGAAATATGGAATTCTATCAACAGATAGGGAAGGATGCACATGTGATATTACGTAGTAATTTTACTTTGAGTAAGAATAAGATATTAAATTGGGAAGATACAAAGAAGCCTTATACATATTTGGAAAATAATGGTTATGCCAATAATGTACAACGTGGATTTGTTGCTATGGGATTGTTTAAAGATCAACAAGATGTAGAAATGAGTCCTACACAATTTGGTACGGTACGTCCTGGTGATATTAAATATCGAGATATAAATGGTGATGGTAAAATTACTGATGATGATAAAGTTCCTTTATTTGCTTATTCAGGGGTACCACAGTTGATGTATGGTATTGGTGCTGAGTTTCGTTATAAAAGTTGGACACTAAATGTCTTGTTCAAAGGGACAGGACGTAATAAGTTCTTATATGGCGGTTCGGATGGTAGAAACTTCGATGGATACATGCCATTTAATCAGAAGGATAAAGGAAATATAATGACAATTGCTTATAATCCGGAGAATCGTTGGATTTCTGCTGAATATTCAGGAAATCAGGCTACAGAGAATCCAAATGCTCGTTTTCCACGTTTGTATTATGGAAAAAATGAGAATAATACGAAACCTTCTACATTTTGGATGGGTGATGCCCGTTACTTGCGTTTACAGGAATTGAGCTTGGCATATAATCTAAAAGTTCCTGCATTACAACGTATTTTGGGTATTAATTCCATGAATATTCAGTTGATGTGTGAAAATTTGGCAGTATGGGATTCTGTAAATATATTTGATCCAGAACAAGCGACATCTTGTGGACAGGCTTATCCTTTACCTGCACGTTATTCATTACAGCTATATTTGAATTTCTAATACGATGTATAAACTTAATAGAAATTAGTTCATGAAAAAATATTTTATATTATCGGTTCTGTTATTGGTATCCGGCTTTTTTGCTTCTTGTAATTATTTGAATATAGATGATTATTTTGAGGATACCTTTCAAGAAGATTCTATTTATGCAAATAAGCGTAATATTGAACGTTATTTTAATGGGGCTGCCGCTCTGCTTCCTGTTGTCGATAAAATTTGGGAATATGGGAACACTCCTGGAGTTACAGGTTCAGACGAGGCTGTGAGCTGTGGTGATTGGAATGGTATGGTTGTTATACAATTCTCTGGAACGAAGTTAATGAATAATGAGATTACTTCTAGTTCAATGGGCGGTTGGACATGGGATTTCAATATTTGGCCTAAATGTTATAAGGTGATTCGTAAGGTGAATACTATATTGCCACATATTGATGGTGTTCGTGATATGAATAGTTTTGAAAGAATGGAATTTCGTGCAAAATGCCGTTTCTTAAGAGCTTATGCATATTATTTAATTTTGCAACAGAATGGTCCAATGATTTTGTTAGGTGATGAAATTGTTAGTAATAATGAGGAAGCGGAGTATTATGCAAGAACACGTAATACGTATGACGAATGTGTGGATTATATTTGTTCAGAATTTGATGAAGCTGCTAAAAACTTACCTGATGCTACCACTTCGATGGATCAATATATTCCTACAGAAGGAGCTGCCTTAGCTTTAGCTGCTCGTGTGAGATTACAAGCTGCTAGCCCATTATATAACGGTGGAGAGGCAGCCCGTAGATTTTTTGGTGATTTTACCCGTTGTACAGATGGAGATCATTATGTTTCTCAATCATATGATGAACGTAAGTGGGCACTTGCTGCTGCGGCTGCGAAGAAGGTTATTGATTTAGGACGATATCAATTATATACTGTTGCTGCTTCTACTGATGCTGAACATCCTGAATCAGGGAATTATGGTACATATGTAGTCACTCTACCGCAAGAGGTTCCTACTGCAGAATTTCCAAATGGTGTAGGGATGGGAGATAAAAAAGTCGTAGATCCGTATCGCTCTTATGCCGAAATGTTTAATGGAGAGCTTGCTATTAATCAAAATCCGGAGTTCATATGGTGTAGTTCTACAGCGCAGGTTGGTAGCCATATGGGTTACGTATTCCCATTGAATTTTGGAGGATCTTCTTGTTTATGTGTACCTCAGCATATAGTAGACCAATTTTATATGGCAGATGGGCGTGATATTAAAAATTCTAGTAGTGCATATCCGTATATATCCCGTCCTTATGATAAGACTTGTGTGACGACAGAAGACAAAGTTTTATCTGAAGGTTATAAAATCAGCCAAGGAACATATTTGGCATATACTAATCGTGAACCACGTTTCTATGTGAATATTGGTTACTCACATGCTTGGTGGGCGATGGGATCTACTACTGAAAGTGCTAAGAAAAATGTTAATATTGATTATTGGAATGGAGCTAATTCTGGTAAAAATCATTCTAATAATAATGTTTATAATATAACTGGATATACTTCTCGAAAATATATCAATCCACAAGATGCTATGAGTGGTAGTGGGGCGCGTCAAAAAGATAAGTCATTTCCGATTATTCGATATGCAGAAATATTGCTTGCTTATGCAGAAGCCTTGAATAATTTAACTCAAGCATATGAAATTGATGGTCAGACTTATACTCGTGATACAGAAGCTATCAAATATTATTTTAATCAGATACGTTATCGTGCTGGTATTCCGGGATTAACAGCGGATGATTTGATTACAGTGGAAGCTTTTAATAAAGTTGTTCAACGTGAACGTTTGATTGAGTTATTTTGGGAAGGACAACGTTATTATGATATTAGACGCTGGGGAATTGTTGAAGATTTAGAAAGGGAACCTTTAATGGGGTTAAATGTAGAACAGGCTGAATGGGAAGGATTCTATCAGCCCACTGTCATTCAGTATAAATCAATAATTGAACGTGATTTCAAACCTAAGATGGTATGGTTACCTTTACATTTGGATGAGATTAGAAAGGTTTCTGTTCTTGATCAGAATCCTGGTTGGGATAAATAAAATTTTAAATGTATAAACTATGAAATATAGAAATTTTACAAATAAATTGATGCTTATGGTAGGTGTGACAGCTACTGCTGTTCTCACATCCTGCGAGCAAGAGTTTTATCAGGATGAACAGTATCGTAAGGAAATTTATATTGTTAGTGGAGAAGATAATATTTTCCAACGAGAATTTTCTTTCGGCGGGGAGGAAATAGGATACCTTTCTGTTTATGCAAGTGGTACAACTCCAATTGAAAAAGAAGTGATGGTAGAACTGGAAAGGAATGAAACTGTATTATCGGACTATAATCAAAAGAGATATGGGGATAATTACAAAAACTATGTCCTGGAGTTACCAGATACTCATTATAAAGTAGATGATTGGAGTATAAAATTATATCCAAATGCAAATTCATCTTATTCTTTATTTCCAATTAAAGTAAATATTGATGGGTTGGAACCTGAAGATAATTACTTTCTTCCTTTAAGAATAGCTTCTGTTTCTGACTATATGATTTCTTCTGCAAGGAGGAATGTATTGATGCAGATACTTATGAAAAATGATTATGCAACGACTAAGGAGAAGAGCTACTATACTATGAATGGAACAAGATTGAGAGTAGCTAAAGATACTTGGGAACCTTTGGACAAAAAGAATAATGCTCCAGATTATAAACCAATAAATGCCACAAAGTTAGTTGCTCCAGTTACGGAATATGGTATTCGTATTTTAACGGGATCTACACTTACATCGGATAGAAAAGAACTCCGTAAACAAGGGATTGTTGTTACGGTCCATCCTGAGGAGATGATTGATGTTCCTGTTATCGGGAGTAATGGATTGCCAACTGGAGAATATATCCAATGTCAAAAAGTGACATTAGATAAATGGTATAATGTAAATGGTGGAATTACAGTGTTAAATATTGAGGATACCCCATCATATTATAATCCAGAGAAGAAAGAGTTTACGTTGAATTATCGTTATAATTATAACTCAAATGATTGGTATGAAATGAAAGAGGTGATGTCTCCAGTGGCTATTGCTAACGAAAATAATTGAGTGGCTGATAATAAATGATAAATCTTATGAAAACAAGAAATATATATAGTCTTCTATATGTAACTTTCGTTGCAGTGATGTTAGTTGCATGCAACGATTATGACGCAGCGCAAACTGCATATGAAGAAATAGTGGATAGTGATGTAACGACTACTCCTCCAAATATAGATTCGGCATGGGAATTACAGCTAATTCCTAATGTAGGTCAGCATAGTGGTGAGGTTTTTGTTTATAAAGACAAAAAGTATGATAAGCTATTTACTCGCACATTGGGATGGAATGGTGGAATTGGTGTGCAATCTACATCATTGTCTGATGGAAATGTTCTATGGGCTTTTAATGATAGCTATTTTGGAGTTGTAGATGCTGAAACAAGAGCAAGAGGTAATTGTAATTTCCCACATAATAGTATTATGGTCCAAACGACTGTTGGTGGTAGTCTTGGAGAAACGGATGATGATCTAAGATGGTTAGTTGATTATATACAAACTAATGATCCTGATGGAGAAGGTTATTATCAGGCGTATACACACATAGCTCCAGATGAGACTATTATGGAAGAAACAGATGAAGAGCATTTCTATCAGATAGGTGGTGCTACGATATTTGATAATAATGGAGTTAAAGAACTTCAAATGTTGTGGGGGGAAATGGATAATCATGAAGGTAAAATGACTCGAACTGGTACCTGTTTAGCTGTTTACAGTTTGGAAGGACAGCCGGGTAATAGTACTTATCTTAAAAGAATTAGTAAAAACGAAGAATTCAATACAGATGATGTTGGCTATGGTTCTACTATATGGAAAGATGAAGATGGACATATTTATCTTTATGTAACAGAGAATAACAGACCATTAGTTGCTCGCACCACTACTCATGATTTAACTTCTGAGTGGGAGTATTACATACGTGATTTAAGTGGTAACTTTATGTGGCAAAAGATGTATCCGACGAAAGAGGAGAGAACTCGCTCTACTATAATGGAAAATAATTATGTATGTAGTATGCCACAGATCTTTAAAAAAGGAGATTACTACTATATGATAGGACAAGCCGTATCTTATGGTCATTCTGTTTATTTATATCGTGGTGAGACGCCTTATGGACCTTTTACAGATCAAAAAATTTTGTTTAATGTCCCTTATGCTGTGGATAAGATAGGTAATCAGTATTATAAAAATTTGCTTAGAGTAAATTTGCATCTAGAACTTGCACGAGAAGGTGAATTAGTATTTTCTACTAATACTGATGCTGATACTGCTGGAGATAATTTTGATTTTCCGGGTAGTGCTGACTTTTGCCGTCCTTATTTTTATCGTGTTTTCAATTGGGAAAGTATATATGATGAAGATGAGTGATAGCTACTGACGGATTCATCTTGGTAAATTGATTTAGAAAGTCATTTCTTCATAAAAGGGAGAAATGACTTTCTTTTTTAATATGTTCTGAGCTTTCCTGCATACAAGTAAATTTATTAATAAAAAACATGTAATTGTTTTAGTGGTATATCATTTTTAAATCGTCATTAGATAAATAACAATAAAGTAGTACACATATTAAAAAGAACTAATAATAATGAATATTACCGTTTTTAGAGTTTATCAACTAAATTTATTAACCGCTATTTCTATGTATATGAAAAGCTTATTTTATTTATTCCTATCTATTGTAGGTGCGTGGCTTTTTTCGTCTTGCTCAGATGATTTTCTGGGTGAGACAGAAACCACGGACTTAGATCAGGCAACCGTATTCGCTGATAGTACTTATACGGCAGATTTCTTAAACCAGATTTATGTGGATATTGGTTTTGATATCCAACATAATCGGTATAAAGATCAGTATAATGATCATGGAGGATTGCAGACTAGTTGTGATGAAGCTGCGTATAAAGCTAGTACCGGGCTTACGACAGATGTAATGTTCGCTACTGGAACAGTCAATCCTGTTACTATTTCTGAAGACGATGTTTGGAGAATTGCATATCGAAATATTCGTCGAGTAAATGTGTTCTTTAAATATGCAGATGGATCCCGAATGGCTGAAGCGGCAAAGGAAGAGTATAAAGCAGAAGCACGCTTTTTGCGTGCTTGGTATTATGCAATGCTATTAAGACATTATGGTGGTGTGGCTTTAATTGGTGATGATGTTTATGAAACTGTAGAAGAAGCAATCAAGGAGCGTAACTCTTATGCGGATTGCGTTGAGTATATCGTGGATGAAGCTAATAAAGCTGCAGAAACATTGCCAGTTGAAAGAAGTGGAAACAAATTTGGACGTGTAACCCGAGGAGCTTGTAAAGCCTTAATTTCACGTGTATGTTTGTATGCTGCTAGCAAATTATTCAACGGTAGTGATTTTGCGCCTGCTGATTTTCCAAAAGAATTGTTAGGGTATCCTACTTATGATAAGGAGCGTTGGAAAATTGCTGTAGATGCTGCCCTTGATGTGATAAAGATGAAACAGTATGATTTGTGCATTCGTAATGAAGATGAGAATAATGAGGCTTATCCGGGATGGGGATATTATGCACAGTTGTTACCTGCTGATTATTATGGAAAAGTGGGAACGGAGGTTTATTGCGGTACAATCTTTGAAAAGAAAGCAGGAGCTAGTATAGATACAAACCGATGGTTTGCTCCTCCTAGTACAGGAGGAAATGGTATTGGAGGGTATGTTTATCATGATTTGGCTGAACTTTTCCCAATGGCAGATGGCACACCGACTAAGGATAGTCCAGATTATGACCCTACGAATCCTGCTAACAAACGTGACCCTCGTTTCATGTTCACTGTTACTTATGATGGATGCATAATGAAGAGTAATATGCAGGATACTGAAATTAATATATCTGTGGGAACACAACAGGACGCTATCTATCGAGGGACTCCGACAGGGTATTATACACATAAATTCTTGAAATTCGGTTCAATGGCAAATCAAATGCTTTATGGAGGTTCGCAAGCACGACCATTGATGCGTTATACTGAAATTTTGCTGAATTATGCAGAAGCTGCTAATGAATATTATGGACCTGATCATAAAGATGTACTAGGAGATCAAGAAATTAGCCCATATATTGTATTGAGAAAGATACGTGAGTGTGCTGGCATAGAGCCTGGCGAGGATGGAACATATGGAATTAAAAATAATATGAGCCAGGCTGATATGACAGAAGCTATTCGGTTGGAACGTCGGTTGGATTTAGCGTTTGAAGGACATCGTTTCTTTGATGTACGTCGTTGGATGATTGCTGAAGATACAGATAATAGGATGATGCATGGTTTTGAAATCACAAGAAATGGTGAGCGGAAGACAGGAAGAATCATTGATACTCGTCAGCATACCTTCCGTAAAGCGATGTATTTTTATCCAATACCTTATAAAGAGACTGTGAAATCACCGGATTTGTTGCAGAATCCTTATTATGAATAGGAATGATTGTTATATTAAAAATAAGAAATATGAGATTTAAAATACAAACTACGGTTTTACTTTTCGTCTTATTAGGTACTGTGAGTGCTTGCAATACATTTAAAGATGAAATAGCTCCTGATTCTTATATGGAAGTACCAAAGCAGTTAGATGGGAAGTGGCAATTAAAAACTGTTGTACGCAATGGAACGGATATATCTGAAGTGATGGATTTTAGTCAGTTTCGTCTGATTATGAATAAAGATAATACATATAATATTGAAAACTATCTCCCTTTTTTAGTAAAGAAAAATGGTACATGGAGAATTGATAATTTGACATATCCTTTTTTCTTAACTTTTCAGGAGGAAGGTGCTGAAAGAGAAGCTATAACTGAAATCACTTACCCGATTGTACAAGGGAAACGCCATATAACCCTTACAATTAGTCCGGGATGCTCGAGCAACTCTTATGTTTATTCTTTTGAAAAAATAGAAGAATGATTTAAAAAGAAAAGCTTATGAAATATTATTTTAAAAAACATAGAATAAAAATCTTTTTTTTGTTGGTACTTTCCTTAATAGTCTTTGGATGTTCCTTTTTGATTAAGGAGGTAAATGTTAAACAAGAGAACGAGGCCGGAGAGATGGTTGCCTATATTAAGGCTGGTGAAATTGCAACTTTTACGTTTAGTGGAGAAATAAACATCGATGGTGATGCAAGCAATGAAACGTTTATTGTTGGATTCTTGGCTCCAAGAAGTTGGAATGTACGTCAGAATGCAATTGTGACATACAGAGAAGATAGGTATGAAACGGAAGTGGATCACAAAATGACAGTAATTCCAGATACTGAACAGCCTGCAAATTATAAAGGTATGAGTTGGTCAGCGGCATTGAAAAAAAAATATGGTGTACGAGGCAATGTCTTGAACGATATGGAATGGATTGCATTTAAATCGGATAACTATCCTAGTGTAAATGGAACAATACATTATACAGTAACAATTAAGTGTAATTCAGGAAAAAGCAACTTAAAATTCCGACCAAGTTTTTTTATCAATCACTCTAGTGATGGGATTGGAGGAGACGAGGCTCATTATTCTGTTAAGGATGCTGATGATTGCTTTGAAGTGGTAGAAGGATCAGGTACTGTGATTGATTTTTGTTCTACGCACTATTATCAAATTGAACCTTTGTCTGCTTTACAAGATGATTATGTAACATTCACTTTTCAAGGGGATATTAATACCAATGAATTGATAAAAGCTGAGAATGTGTATATAGAAGCTACTGCTTATACGATAGAAGGAAAGATATATACAGTCAATGAAAAGAGTGCGAAAACACTAATGAAAAGAGAAACGAAATTGCCAAGATATAATGTAACTCTTTGGCCTGGTGGATTTTTTAACATTCCGGACGGTGAAACAATTTCTCGTATAGAGTATATTTTCACAAATGAAGATGGAACAGTATCTATTTCCCAGTCAGATGACAGTAGAGATAATGAAGGAGAAGAGGTAGAAGAAGGAATAAAAGAGCCTTTCGTATTCGAATTTCAATGTGAATAGAGTTTAACCTTAAAAAAAGATTATATGCGTAATATTTTGAATAAAAGAAATAGTCGGTACTGTTTCACATGTTTTGTAATGTGGCTACTACTTGGCTTGGGACATTTGAATGCGGTGGCTCAAGAAGCAGGAGGAACGGCTAATATTACAGGTAAGGTAATCGATCAATATGGCAATCCTGTCTCGGGTGTTGTAATCACGATGAAGAATACTGATTTTAAGACTGTGACAGGTGATGATGGTACTTTTGAATTTCAGTATAAGAAGGGCGATATGCTTCGTTTTTCTCATCCAGGTTTTTTACATAAGGAAATTAAGGTGAACAAGCTAAGAAATCTGGAACGTATTTTTAAAGTAACGTTGACAGAAGAGTTCGTGAAATTTCCAGATGTAATAAATGGACCTTATGATACGAAAGATAAAGCAAGCTATTTAGGTTCAGCTGCTACGGTTTATACAGATCAGGTTAGTTCATTGATGGGAACTACTATTCTTCCTTCATTACAAGGGCGTTTACCAGGACTAGATATTGTACGTACTCGTGGTGCACGTAAGAGTCAAATTGAATCCAGTTCTTCTGGAACCATCTTTAACTTTAATAGCCCTACATTGGGTAAAGAGGCATATAGTGATAATACGGAATTTAATGTTCTATCACGCCACAATGCACCGGTGGTGGTAGTGGATGGTGTGCAAAGAGAATTATATTCTATCGATCCTGATGCTATTGAATCGGTATCAATTCAGAAGGATGCTTTGTCATCTATGTTTTTGGGGATGCGCAGTTCCCGTGGTGCATTAGTAATTACTACTAAAGATCCTATCAAACAGGGATTTCAGTTATCATTTACTGGACGGTTTGGTGTGCAGAGTTCAGTGAAAAAACTAAATCCGCTGTCTACTTCTCAATATGCTTATTTATTGAATGAGGCGTTGCTGAATGATGGTAAAAATCCCTTTTATTCTTATGATGACTTTATTAAGTTTCGTGATCATTCCAGTCCGTATACACATCCAAGTGTGAACTGGTGTGATGAACTGATGAACAAAAATTCGACTACTCAGTCTTATAATTTGAATGCTACAGGCGGTAACAAGTATGCACAATATTTTATTAGTGTAGGCTATGTAGGTGAAAATGGATTATTTAAAAATCCAGGTGGAGATGCTCACGATACAAATATGACATTTGATCGTTATATGATTTCTTCTAAAGTGAACATCAATATTACTGATGATTTGACTGCAAAAGTTACTTTGATGGGACGTATAGAAGAAGGTACCCAACCAGGAGGGACTGGAAATGGGTATGATGATATTCTCAGTTCAATTTATTCTACTCCAAGTAATGCATATCCTGTGACAAATCCAGATGGATCATGGGGAGGTAGTCAGTCGTTCAATAATAATTTGTTATCGCAGACTATTAACTCTGGTTATATAACAGATGGGGCTCGGGATGTATTGGGAGCTATTAATTTGCGCTATGATTTTGGTAAGTTAGTTAAAGGCTTGTCTGTTCGTATGGTAGGTAGTGTAACTTCTCAGAATCGTTCGACTACGAAACGAACAAAAACTTCCGAAGTTTTTGATTATACTATTGATAAGGATGGCAATGACGTTTATACTCGGTATGGAGAAAAGAAAACGCAATCAAATTCATTTAGTTCTGTGTCTACCTATCGGCAGATGTATGGTCAGCTTGCTGTTGATTATGAACGTCAATTTGGTAAGCACAAATTTAAGGCCAGTGTTCTAGGAGATACGCGAAATACTCTTACTAACTGGGATCTTCCTGAATATCCATCAAATATTATAGGTGATGTCTCTTATGATTATGCGGAGCGATATTTTGCACAGGTAGCATTAAGTGAAAGTTATTACAATCGTTATGCTCCAGGCAGAAGGTGGGGAACCTTTTACGCTTTCGGTTTAGGATGGGATATCAGCAAAGAGAATTTTATGGAAAACTGTGAGTGGCTGAATCAACTAAAGATACGCGGTGTGTATGGTAAGACAGGTAATGGTATGAATAATGCTGGGTATTATACGTATTATCAGACTTATTCCTCAGGAGGTGATGATTATCGGTTGGGGACTAATTTAGGACAAAGTTCAGGAAGTTTTACAGAAAAAGATAAACTGGCAAATTTATATCAAACGTGGGAAAAAGGCAATAAACTGAATATTGGTGTAGATATAGCTTTGTTTAACAACAAATTACAGGTAACTGCTGATTATTTTAATGATAAATATTATGACTTGTTGCAGGCTCGTGGAAAAAGTATCGAACTAATTGGCCAGAATTATCCAGATGAAAATATTGCTAAAGAACGTTGGTATGGAGGCGAATTCTCAATTACCTATCAAGATCACGTTGGCGATTTTAATTATTATGCATCTGCTAACTGGAGTTGTGAGCAAAGTAAAGTGTTATATAAAGATGAACAAAAAGTGCCTTATGAATATCTGCGTACTACAGGTAAACCCAAAGGGGCAATCTTCGGTTTGGTAGCAGAAGGTTTTTTCACTTCTCAAGACGAAATTACAAAGAGTCCTGTAATTGAAGGATTTAACAATATTCAGCCTGGTGATATCAAGTACAAAGATCAGAATAACGATGGAGTTATCAATGACTTTGATAAGGTAATGATTGGTGGCGATAAACCACTCTCTTATTTTGGTATTGATTTAGGTTTCGAATGGCGTGGATTAGAATTCTCAATGTTTTGGCAAGGAGTGTACAATAAAGATGTTTTAATGAGTGATTGGAATTTATTGGAAGGTTTTCAAACTCAAGGACAAGTTTATGGACAGGCATATGAGAATATGCTGGATCGATGGACTCCAGAAACTGCTGCTACTGCAACTTTCCCGAGGTTGAGTGCTGGTGGTAATAAGTATAATCAAGGCAATGGCTGGGGCTCTTCTTTTTGGTTACGTTCCGGTAATTATATTCGGTTGAAAAATGTTAGTTTAGGATATAACTTACCTGATTCATTCTGTCGTAATTATTTAGGTGGAGCACGTGTGAAAGTTTTCGTAAGTGGACAAAACTTATTCACAAAAGCTGCTAATGAACTCGTTGATCCCGAAGTTAGCTTCGGTAACTATCCGCTACAACGTTGCATCAGCACAGGTATTAATGTTAAATTCTAATATACTATGATATCTATGATACGAAATAAATATTTGACGCTAATCGGAGTTGGATTGTTGTTTACAGCTGTATCCTGTACCGATGGGTATGAACCAGAGCCAGTTGAACTGGTATCAATTGATTTTGTATTTTCAAAAACCGATTCTCTTGGTACGAATGCGGTAAAGTTTATGAATAATATTTATGCCACGTTGCAAAACGGGCACAATCGTGTAGGAAGTGATTATTTAGATGCTGCGTCTGATGATGCTATATCTATAAATGTTTCTGACCCGGATGTTTATAAGTTGGCAATGGGACGGTATACTGCGAGTACACGTGTTGAATCGGATATGCGATGGAAAGAGTATTATTCAGGAATCCGTAAGGCAAACATTCTGATTAATCATATTGATGTTGTCCCTTTTATGCTGACTTATAAGAACGCAAAGGGAGAAACCAAACCATTGAATGTTACAATGAAAGCAGAAGCGCGTTTCTTGAGGGCTTATTTCTATTTCGAATTAGTGAAACGCTATGGTGGTGTTCCTTTGATGGGTGATGATGTACATATATTGGGTGATGATATGGAGATCCCAAGAAATACTTTTGAGCAATGTGTACAGTATATTTGTGATGAATTAGATGATATTAAAGATGATTTGCGTACCAATCCAATGCCTGATTTTGAACAATATGCACATACTCCTACTCGTGAGGCTTGTCTAGCTTTAAAGTCTCGAGTACTATTATATGCAGCGAGTCCTTTATTTAATGAACGTCCTATTGAGATTGGTAATGAATTGATAGGCTATGCTTCTTATGATAGAGAGCGTTGGAATGATGCGGCTAAAGCTGCCAAGACATTTATTGATGAGTACGGTCCGAATGGTAATGGGGCATATGGTTTAACACAGTCTACATCTGATGGCGATAATCGGGATTTTCGTGACGTCTTTTTAGGTTTTTATAATAAAACTAATAATCCTGAAGTCATTTTTTATCGTCCGGGGGGGGAAGATAAGTCTATAGAAAGCAATAATGGGCCTTTAGGATTTTCTGGTGACAATTTAGGTAAAGGACGTACGCTTCCAACTCAAAATTTGGTAGACGCTTTCCCTATGAAGGACGGCATGTTTGCTGGACAAGGTAGTAAATATACTCTTAATCAGAGTAATCCATATGAAAACCGTGATCCACGTTTGGATTATACAATACTGCATCATGGGTCATCTTGGTTGAATAATACGCTTGATATTTCAATCGGAGGAGTTAATAATCCATCTAACTCTGCTGAATATTCTAAGACGGGCTATTATATGTGTAAGTTTATGGGTAAATTTGGTGAAGAGTCTCAATATGGGAATAAAATACATCTTTGGGTTATGTTTCGTTATGCAGAGATGTTGTTGAATTATGCAGAGGCAATGAATGAGTACCTTTCTTCTCCTTCTCAGGATGTGTACGATGCTATCATTGCATTACGGGCACGTGCTGGTATTGAATCAGGTAATGATGAATCTCCTTATGGGCTTAAGAAAAATATGACACAGGCAGAGATGCGTGAAGTGATTCAAAACGAACGGCGTATTGAAATGGCATTTGAAGAACAACGATATTGGGATATTCGCAGATGGAGAATTGCTGAAGAGATATTTAAGAATCCTTTGGAAGGTTTGGAGATTAGGGTAAAAGGAAATACTACGAGTTTCAATGAAGTGGATGTCCTAAGTACGACGTTTGATGTGAAACGCTATTTATATCCGATCCCATATAATGAGGTAGTTAAGAATGATAACATGATTCAAAATCCGAAGTGGTAATATTATGAAAAGACTATTATTAATATTAGTATGTATAAGCCTTTTTATCTCGGCGTTCGGTCAATCGTTCGTTTTGAAGGGAATTGTCTCTTCAGCCGACGGTGAGTTGTTGCCGGGGGTAAATGTAAAAATACAAGGTACAACAGTGGGTACAATTACCGATATTGACGGTAATTTCCAATTAAATGTAAACAAAGGTGCTGTATTGGAGTTTTCTTATATCGGTTTTAAGAAACAAAGCATTAAAGTAAATAGTCAGCAAATGCTGAATGTAGAATTGGCTCCTGATCAAACAAATTTGGATGAAGTCGTTGTCGTTGGTTATGGTAAGGCTAAGCGTATAACGTTGACAGGTGCAGTTAGTGGAATACAGGCACGTGAGATTCGTAATGTTCCAACTAGTAGTGTACAGAATGCTTTGACAGGAAAGCTGCCGGGTTTTTTTAGTCAGCAACAGTCTGGTCAACCAGGTAAAGATGCTTCAGACTTCTTTATCCGCGGTGTCAGTTCATTGAATAATGATGGTAATAAACCGTTGATTATGGTGGATGACATGCAGTATACTTATGAACAGTTGTCTCAAATTAATGTCAACGAAATTGAAAGTATATCAATATTGAAGGATGCTTCTACTACGGCCATCTATGGTATCAAAGGTGCTAATGGTGTATTAGTAGTAAAGACTCGTCGTGGGGAGCAAGGTAAACCGAAAATTAATGTACGTTTGGAAACTGGTATGCAAACCCCAGTTCGTACGCCTAAATTTCTGAACGCTTACGAATCTTTACAATTAGTAAAGGAAGCACATACGAATGATGGTACTTTGTCTGATTTCCCGTATACTGAAGACGATATGATCGCTTTCAGAGATCATACTGATCCTTATGGGCATCCTGATGTCAATTGGTATGATGAGATTTTTAAGAAAATGGCATTTCAGGAGAACATAAATGTTGATGTCTCAGGTGGTTCTAAGAAATTGAGATATTTTGTTTCTGCGGGATATTTTACTCAGAATGGCTTGGTAAAAGACTTTGGGGGTAATTCTGGTGATGGTGTGAATCCTAATTATTCCTATCGTCGTTTCAATTATCGCACTAATCTTGATTTTGATGTGACTGATAACTTCAATATGCGTTTGGACGTTTCTTCACGCTTCATGGATATCAATGAACCGTACAATATGAATGTAACAGGTGAGCTTTATGATTTCTCTAAAATGCACCCTTATTCGGCTCCACTTTTGAATCCGGATGGTTCATTTGCTTATTTATATGATACGCAAGATAGAAAACCGACATTGAACGCACGGTTGGCAAATGAAGGATATAAACGTACTAGACGTAATGATAATAATATTTTGTATGGTGCAACATGGAAGATGGACTTCTTAACGCCAGGGCTTGCAGCTGATTTTCAATTGGCATATTCCAGTAGTGATGAAAATTATCGTGCAGTGATGCGTACACGATATCCGACTTATCATTACGATTCTGCAACAGGTTTGTATAATATCAATCCGAATGGAGTCTATGATTATGAGCAGTATTTTGTATATAACAGTACAGATAAAGCTATCAAAGATTTGAATATCAAAGCATCTTTGAAATATGCTCATGTTTTCAATAATGCACATGATGTAAATGTTATGTTTTTGTACAATCGTCAGAGTACAACAAATGAAAAGGATGCAGCTGTTCCCAATAATTTCGAAGGTTATACGATGCAGCTAGGCTATAAATATAAAAATAAATATTTGGTAGATTTGAACATGGCATATAATGGGACCGATCGTTTTGGTAAAGATAACAATTTCGGATTCTTTCCAGCATTGGCTATAGGTTATGCTATCTCTCAAGAAGACTTTTTCAAGAATGTAGATTGGTTGGGAAGGAATGTGCAGTTATTGAAGTTTAGAACTTCCTATGGTCTTGTAGGGTCAGATGTAGCAAGCGGCGATCGTTATCTGTATCGGCAAGTATATAAAACAGGTGATTCTTATACTTTTGGTGAAGGTAACAACTTTGGTGTTAGTGGCATCAAAGAAGGTGATTTAGGAAATTTAAATGTAACGTGGGAGAAAGCGAGAAAGTTTAATGTTGGTGTAGATATGAATTTGTTTGATAAATTCTCCTTGACTTTCGACTGGTTTATAGATAAACGTTATGATCAGCTAGTTACCAGAAATGATATTCCGGACATATTAGGTATCGGCTTGTCTCCTGAAAATGTAGCAGAAACTACCAATAAAGGTTTTGATGGACAGATTGGTTATCAAGACCGTTTTGGTAACTTCAATTTTAATACCAATTTTGTATTTGGTTATGCTAAAAATCGAGTCGATTATAAAGCTGAGGCTCAACAGAAATATGAATGGTTGAGAGAAACGGGTAGACAGATTGGGCAGCCTTTTGGCTATCATTGGATTGGCTATTATACACCGGAAGATATTGAAAAGATTAATTCTGGTGCTGCGGACGCTCCGGCTAAACCTGATATTGCTGTGCAGGCAGGTGACTTAAAGTATGCAGATTTGAATGGTGATGGTACTATCAATGATTTTGATAAACGTGCTATTGGCAAACCGAACTTGCCTACTACAACATTAGGATGGACGATTGGAGGAAGTTGGAAAGGGTTTAGTATCAGTGTTTTATTCCAAGGATCGTTTGATTATAGTTTTGCTATCAATGGAACAGGGATTGAGTCTGGTAAGAGTCAGTTCCAGCCACTTCACCAAAAGTGTTGGACACAGGAACGTTATGAAAATGGAGAAAGTATTGAGTTCCCACGTTTGACAATGCAAGATGGTACAATAAATAGTGCTTCTGCTTATAATTCGGATTTTTGGCTGATTAATGCATGGTATATTCGTTTGAAGACTGTTGACTTGGGCTATCAACTTCCCAAGACAGCATTACCTAAGTTCTTAGACAATGTCCGTTTTTATGTAAATGCTTATAACTTACTGACTTTTACCGGTTATGATAAATATCAGCAAGACCCTGAAATTAAGACCAATACAGCTGGTGATGCTTATATGAATCAGCGTGTTATAAACTTTGGAGTTCAGTTGGGCTTCTAGTAAATAAGTAGGGTTTAGATAACAAGAGAATAATGTTTGCTATAAAAACATTATTCTCTTTTACTTTTTTAAGAAGTTAGTTTAGTGGTTATTGTATATTTGTTCGTCATAAAGTAAATTGAAAAATTGTATACTATAAAAAAGTAGTTAATATGAATAAGAATTTTGTAATCTCTCTATTCTTTCTATTAGGGAGTGCTACACTCTCTGCACAAGTGAAATTGCTTCCGATATTTTCGGATAATATGGTGTTACAGCAACAAACGCAAGCCCCTATATGGGGCGAGTCTAAGCCTAATAAGAAAGTAGAAATTACGACCTCATGGGATCAGAAAAAATATACTATTCAGGCTGATGCACAAGGGAAGTGGAGTACGAAAGTTGCTACCCCAGTAGCGGGTGGTCCTTATAATATTACAATTTCTGATGGTAAAAAGGTGAAGCTTTCTAATGTAATGATTGGTGAAGTCTGGATATGTTCCGGACAATCCAACATGGAAATGCAGGTAGAAGGTTGGGGTAAGGTAAAGAACTATGAACAGGAGAAAGAAGAGGCAAATAATTATCCTAATATTCGTTTCTTACTGGTAGAAAATGCGATGAGTCCTACACCTGTTGAGAATATTACAGCAAAAGAAAATGGTTGGCAAGTGTGCACATCAAAAAGTGTAGCAGACTTTTCTGCGGCTGGTTATTTCTTTGGACGTGATTTGAATAGATACCGTAATGTGCCAATCGGATTGATTGATACATCTTGGGGAGGAACAATTATAGAAACATGGACCAGTAACGAGGCACTATCCACTATACCGAGTATGAAGAAAAGACTCGAAGCATTGGTCGGTTTGCCAGCATCTCAGGAAGGACGCAAGAAAAAGTTTGAGGAAGATGTTGAGACTTGGAAAGCTGAAGTTGAAAGAATAGACAAGGGATGTGTTAATGGGAAGGCTATATGGGCAGCTCCTGATTTTAACGATGCAGCATGGAAATTTATGAAAGTTCCTGGTCTGATGCAAGAACAAGATTTGCCAGGATTTAGTGGGCTTGTTTGGTTTAGGAAAACAATTGATATTCCGGCTGGTTGGGCAGGAAAAGACTTGATTTTGAATTTAGGGGTTATTGATGATAATGATTTTACTTATTTCAATGGTGCACAGATCGGACATACAGAAGGATGGATGGCACCTAGAAGCTATAAGATTCCGAAAGAACTTGTGAAGAAGGGAAAAGCGGTGATTGCTGTACGTGTAATGGATACTGGTGGTACTGGTGGTATCAATGGAAGTCCTGAAAGTATTTCACTTCATCTTTCCGATACAGAAGCTATCCAGTTGGCTGGTAATTGGAAATATCAGGTTTCTTTAGATATGAGAGAGGTTGCACCAATGCCTGTTGATATGTCATGGAATCCGAATTCTCCTACTTTCTTATTTAATGCTATGCTTAATCCACTGATTCCCTATGCTATCAAAGGAGCCATTTGGTATCAGGGAGAATCAAATGCGGGAGAGGCTTTTCAGTATCGTGATTTAATGCCGTTGATGATTACTGATTGGAGAAATCGCTGGGGATATGATTTTCCTTTCTATATGGTGCAGTTAGCTAGTTTTACAGCGAAACAAACAGCTCCTGTTGAATCTACTTGGGCGGAATTGAGAGAAGCTCAAACTCGGACTTTACATTTGCAAAATACAGGTATGGCTGTGGCAATTGATATAGGTGAGGAGTTTGATATTCATCCGAAGAACAAGCAAGAAGTGGGTAGACGCTTGGCATTAGCGGCCCGGGCGCAGACTTATGGCGAGAAGATTCCTTATTCCGGTCCGATATATAAATCTTATAAGATTGAAGGAAATAAAATTCGTATCTTCTTTGATCATATTGATGGTGGTCTGAAGACGGCGAATGGCGAAATGCCGAAAGGATTTACCATTGCTGGTGTAGACCATAAATTTCATTGGGCAGATGCTGTGATCGAAGGAAATACAGTTGTTGTTTCCTCATCTGAAGTTACCCTCCCGGTTGCAGTACGTTATGCATGGGCTGATTATCCGATATGCAATATGTATAACGGTGCGGATCTGCCAATGTCTCCTTTCCGTACTGATGATTGGAAAGGTATTACTTATGTCAATAAATAGTAAGTCTTTATTTAATTAATATATTCAATAATAAACCATGAAGAAACTAGTTTATTTAATTATCTTCTTTTTGTATTCGACTGTGATGAATGCTCAGCTAAAAGATCTGGTACAGTATGTGAATACGCTACAAGGTACCGATTCTAATTTTGGTTTGAGCTACGGTAATACTTATCCTACTACAGGTATGCCTTATGGTATGCATATGTGGTCTGCGCAAACAGGTAAAAATGGGGATGGATTTAAGTATATGTATGCTGTTGATAAGATTCGTGCTTTTAGCCAATCACATCAATGTAGTCCTTGGGTGAGTGATTATGCTGTATATTCTTTCATGCCGATGGTAGGGGAGCTGGTTGTAAATCAAGATGCTCGTGCTACCAAGTTTAGTCACGATAATGAGATAGCTAAACCTCATTATTATAAAGTAACATTCGATAATGGCATTACTACTGAAATGGCTCCGACTACCCGTGGTGTACATTTACGTTTTTCCTATCCTACTACGGGAGATGCTTATTTGGTACTTGACGGATATACGGATATGAGTGAAATCAAAATTGATCCGGCTAAGAGACAAATCTCCGGTTGGGTAAATAATCAACGTTTTGTGAACGATTCAAAATCATTCCGTAATTATTTTGTTGTTCAATTTGATAAACCTTTCGAAGATTACGGCGTATGGGAAAACCAAAAGGATGAAGTGTTTCCACAGAAATTAGATGGAGCAGGTAAAGGATATGGTGCATTTATTAAATTTAAAAAAGGCTCGAAGGTTCAGGCTAAAGCAGCTTCCTCATACATAAGTGCAGAGCAGGCTCTGATAACTTTAAATAAAGAACTCGGTAAAGATAAGAATCTGGAAGTAACGAAAGCACGCGGTCAGAAGACTTGGAATGAAGTATTGAATAGAATTGTAGTTGAAGGATGTACGGACGAACAGATGAAGACTTTCTACTCTTGTCTTTTCCGTGCTAATTTATTCTCTCGCAAATTTTATGAACGCAAAGAAAATGGTGAACCATATTATTATAGCCCATATAATGGTAAAATTTATGATGGTTACATGTATACTGATAATGGATTTTGGGATACATTCCGTTCTCAATTCCCTTTGACAAATATTTTGCATCCAACAATGCAGGGACGTTATATGAATGCTCTTTTGGCAGCCCAGGAACAATGCGGCTGGTTGCCTTCATGGTCTTCCCCGGGTGAAACAGGAGGAATGTTAGGAAATCATTCTATTTCATTGCTGGCAGATGCATGGGCAAAAGGAATTCGTGATTTTGATCCTGAAAAAGCACTGAAGGCTTATGCGCATGAAGCAATGAATAAAGGTCCTTGGGGTGGTGCTAACGGACGTGGATTCTGGAAAGAATATTTCCAGTTAGGATATGTTCCTTATCCTGAATCAATGGGTTCTAGTGCACAAACTATGGAATATGCATATGATGATTTCTGCGGATATCAACTTGCTAAAATGGTTGGAAATAAACATTACCAAGAAGTATTTGCCCGTCAGATGTACAACTATAAAAATGTCTTTGATAAGTCTATCGGATTTATGCGTGGAAAGGGTGTTGATGGTAAATGGCAGGAACCATTCGATCCACTGGAATGGGGGGGGCCTTTCTGTGAAGGAAATGCATGGCATTATACATGGTCAGTGTTCCATGATGTACAAGGCTTGATTGACTTGTTTGGAAGTGATGAAAAGTTTACTACTAAAATAGATTCTGTATTTACTATTCCTAACATAATTAAACCGGGCACTTATGGTGGAGTTATTCATGAAATGAAAGAAATGGAGTTGGCTAATATGGGACAATATGCACACGGAAATCAACCGATTCAACACATGCCTTATTTGTATTGCTATGCAGGTCAGCCGTGGAAAACTCAATATTGGGTACGTCAGATTGTTGAGAGATTATATAATTCAACAGAAAAAGGTTATCCGGGTGATGAAGACCAAGGCGGTATGTCTTCATGGTATATTCTGAGCTCATTGGGTATATATGCTGTTTGCCCGGGTACAGATGAATATGTGATTGGCAGCCCATTATTTAAGAAGGCTACCATAACTATGGAAAATGGCAATAAGTTTGTGATTGAAGCACCAGAAAATAGTAAAGAAAATTTATACATACAATCAGCTACTTTGAATGGCAGACTTTTAGATAAAAACTATATCCATTATGATGATATAGCAGAAGGAGGAGTCTTGAAATTTGAAATGGGAAGCCAGCCTAATAAAGAAAGATGTACTTCGAAGTATGCTGCGCCTTTCTCTTTGTCTAAAGAATAAAGAATCAAAGAATAAAGTTCAATAATACGATCGATTTTATCCGAATAGCGAAACAGGGTACTATTAGTGGTATTCCTGTTTCTTATTCGAAATAGACTCTACTAAAAGAACATCCGGAATGAAACATAAATTCTTATTTATTTTATTATTCTCTCTTGTTTTAGAAGGAATGGTTACAACACAAGCTGTGGCTGGTGACTATGTCCATCAAGTCAATACGTTGATTGGAACAAAAGGTACCGGACTGACTTCCGGATATCTTTATCCGGGAGCAACTTATCCTTATGGGATGGTACAATTTACTCCATCTTATTTTTCCAAAAGGTCGGGATTCGTTATCAATCAGTTGAGTGGTGGTGGTTGTGAACATATGGGAAATTTTCCCACTTTCCCTGTGAAGGGAAAACTGAAAATGTCACCTGATAACATCCTCAACTATCGTATAAATGTATCTGAAGAAAAAGGACATGCCGGCTATTATGAGGCTATGGTGCAAGAGGATATCAAGGCAAAACTGACAGTGACCGAGCGAACGGGGATGGCTAGTTATGAATATCCGGCAGATCAACAGTATGGTACAATAATCATTGGTGGAGGTATTTCTGCAACTCCTATTGAACAAGCAGCAATTGTTATTACTGCCCCGAATAAGTGTGAAGGTTATGCAGAAGGAGGAAATTTCTGTGGGCTCCGTACTCCGTATAAAGTCTATTTTGTAGCAGAGTTTGATACTGATGCTTTTGAAACCGGTACATGGAAGAGAGAAGAATTGATGCCAAATACAACTTTTGCAGAAGGTGAGTATTCTGGTGTATACTTTACTTTTGATGTAAACAAAAAGAAGAATATTCAATATAAGATTGGAGTTTCTTATGTTTCAGTAGAAAATGCACGTGAAAATTTGAAAGCCGAAAATGCAGAATGGGATTTCCAAAAGATACAGAATCAGGCGGAGGCAAAATGGAATCATTATTTGGGTATGATTGAAGTGGAGGGCACCAATCCCGATCGTACGACCCAATTCTATACACATTTATATCGTTCTTTCATTCACCCGAATGTTTGTAGCGATGTGAATGGGGAATATATGGGAGCGGATTTCAGAGTGCATAAGTCACGTTCTAAACACTATACTTCTTTTAGTAATTGGGATACGTATCGTACACAAATTCAATTATTATCCATGCTTGATCCGGAGGTAGCTTCCGATATTGTTGTTTCCCATCAATTGTTTGCAGAACAGTCCGGTGGCTCTTTTCCTCGTTGGGTGATGGCTAATATTGAAACAGGGGTAATGCAGGGAGATCCGACTCCTATTCTGATTGCTAATGCCTATGCTTTCGGAGCTCGTAATTATGATCCGAAACCTATCTTTAAGATTATGAGAAAAGGAGCGGAGGAACCGGGTTCTAAGTCGCAAGATGTGGAGACTCGCCCGGGATTGAAGCAATATTTGGATAAGGGTTATTATAATGCATCTATTCAATTGGAGTATACCTCAGCAGATTTTGCTATCGGACAGTTTGCATTGCATGCAGTGGGAGATGAATTTGCCAGTTGGCGTTATTTTCATTTTGCCCGTTCATGGAAGAATTTGTATAATTCGGACACAGGTTGGCTACAATCACGTAATCCGGACGGATCGTGGAAATCTCTTGGTGAAGACTTTCGTGAATCTACTTATAAGAATTATTTTTGGATGGTGCCTTATGATATTGCCGGTCTGGTAGAAATAATAGGTGGTAAGGAAAAAGCCGAGAAACGGTTGGATGAATTCTTTACGCGCTTGGATGCCGGATATAACGATGCATGGTTTGCTTCCGGTAATGAGCCGAGTTTTCACATACCTTGGATATATAATTGGATTGGTCGTCCATACAAAACACAGGAAATCATTAATCGTGTGTTGAATGAGCAATATTCAAGTAAGATAGACGGTCTCCCGGGAAATGACGATTTGGGCACAATGGGGGCTTGGTATGTGTTTGCTTGTATCGGGCTTTATCCGGAAATCCCGGGTGTGGGGGGATTTACGGTAAATACTCCAATCTTTTCATCTGTCAAGGTACATTTGAAAAAAGGTGATATTGTGATAAAGGGAGGTTCAGAAAAGGACATCTATATCAAATCCATGAAACTAAACGGAAAATCATATGAAAGTACATGGATAGACTGGGACCAGCTCAACAGCGGAGCTACTATCGAATACCGTACTTCGGGTAAACCGGACATGAAGTGGGGAGCAAAGGTCGTTCCACCATCTTTTCCTTAATTAATGAATTATTATAAAGAACAATCATGAAAAGAAAATTTCAACATATAGCTTATTTACTGATGGTTGCAGCAGTGCTTACTTCCTGTGGAGAGAAGAAGCAAATATCCGAATTCCCTGATTGGGCATGGGCGGATTTTCAACGTCCGGAAGGTATTAACCCAATTGTCTCTCCTGATACCACTACTGTTTTTTATTGCCCAATGAGGCAGGATTCGGTAGCATGGGAATCTAGTGATACTTTTAATCCGGCTGCTACAATTTATGATGGTAAAGTGGTTGTGCTTTACCGGGCAGAAGATAATTCGGCGGTAGGAATTGGTTCACGCACTTCTCGCTTAGGGTATGCTTATTCTGATGATGGTTTGCATTTTAACCGGATGACTGTTCCTGTATTTTATCCGGCAGATGATAACCAGAAAGAATTGGAATGGCCAGGGGGATGTGAAGATCCGCGAGTTGCTGTGACAAATGATGGCCTTTATGTAATGCTTTATACACAATGGAATCGTAAGCAGGCCCGTCTTGCCGTAGCTACTTCTCGTGATCTTCAGATATGGGAAAAATATGGTCCGGCTTTTGCAAAAGCATATGGCGGACGTTTTTTTGATGAATTTTCCAAATCTGCTTCTATTGTCACAAAATTGGTAGATGGCAAACAAGTGATTGCTAAAATTGATGGAAAATATTGGATGTATTGGGGAGAAAAGTTTGTGAACGTAGCTACTTCCACGGATTTGATTAATTGGGAACCGATGCTTGATGAAAAAGGAGACTTTCTGAAAGTAATTACTCCTCGTAAAGGTAAATTTGATAGTGACTTGACAGAGTGTGGTCCACCTGCAATCATGACTGATAAAGGTATTTTATTACTTTATAATGGTAAGAATAAGTCAGGTGCAGAGGGTGATACATTGTATACTGCTAATTCTTATTGTGCCGGGCAAGCATTATTCGATGCTAAAGATCCGACTAAATTGATTGACCGATTGGATAAACCATTCTATATTCCGGAATCAGATTTTGAGAAGAGCGGACAATATCCCGCGGGAACAGTATTTATAGAAGGTTTAGTATTCCATAATCAGAAATGGTACTTATATTATGGTTGTGCAGATTCACGTGTAGCAGTTGCTGTGTATGATCCTTTTAAGAAATAAAATGCAATGAAAAAGATAGGACTCTTTTTGTTTGGTATTTGTTTTGCATTGCAAATGGTGGCACAAGAACAAAACTACTTCACAAATCCTGTTATTCGGGGAGATGTACCCGATCCTTCCGTCATTCGGATTGAAGATACATATTATGCTACGGGTACCTCTTCGGAATGGGCGCCTTTTTATCCAATGTTTACCTCGAAGGATCTGGTAAACTGGAAACAGGTAGGGCATGTTTTTACCAAGCAACCGTCCTGGACTTCTAATTCATTTTGGGCACCAGAATTGTTTTATCATAATAATAAAGTTTACTGTTATTATACTGCCCGCCAAAAAAGTACCGGGATATCATATATCGGAGTAGCTACGTCTGATTCTCCTTTACATGAATTTACCGATCATGGTCCGATTGTAGAGTATGGAAAGGAAGCTATCGATGCATTTATTTATGATGATAACGGGCAGTTGTATATCAGTTGGAAAGCTTATGGTTTGGATACGCGTCCGATAGAATTGTTAGGATGTAAACTGTCCGCTGATGGTTTGCATTTGGATGGTGAACCTTTTACTCTTTTAGTAGATGAAAAGGGAATCGGTATGGAAGGACAGTACCATTTTAAAGAAGGCGACTACTATTATATAGTATACGCTGCCCATGGATGTTGTGGTCCTTCTAGTGACTATGATGTGTATATAGCACGTGCAAGGAATTATGGTGGACCTTATGAAAAATATTCTGGAAACCCCATTCTTCATGGCGGAGAAGGAGATTATAAATCATGTGGTCATGGTACTGTGGTGAGAACATCTGATGGTCGTATGTTTTATATGTGTCACGCTTATTTGAAGGGAGATGGTTTCTTTATCGGGCGTCAACCGATTTTGCAAGAAATGGAAATGACGGATGATCATTGGGTGCGTTTCAAGACTGGGAATTTGGCTATAGCTGAACAGCCTATACCTTTTGTCGGTACAAAGCAAGAGCCTCTTTCGGATTTTGAAGATAATTTTAAGGGGAATCAATTGAAAGTTGATTGGACGTGGAATTATCCTTATTCAGATATACACGCTGTGCTAAAGAAAGGAAAGTTATTTTTATCCGGTACTCCAAAGAATAACAATAAATATGGTACAGCATTATGTTTACGTCCTCAATCTCCACAGTATAGCTGTGAGACGAAAGTAATAAACACAGGCAAAGGACTGAAAGGATTGACCTTGTATGGCGATGATAAAAACCTGATTGCTTGGGGAATTGAAGGAGATAAACTTATTTTGAAAGTGGTGAAAGACGATATTGAGTCAGTACTTTATGATTCAGCTTTTGCAAGTAAAGAGATATATTTGAAATTGGAAGTTGAACAGGGGTGTATATTCCACTTTTATAAAAGTCTGGATGGAAAAACATGGCAATCTGTGCAGAATACCCCTTTCAAGGGTAAATCCTTGATTCGTTGGGATAGAGTGCAGCGTCCGGGATTACTACATTATGGAGATAAGGATGTACCGGCAGAGTTTTCTTATTTTAAAATGAAGAATTTAAAATAAAAAGAAAGTAGATGGTGATAAAATTTTTAGTTTATACTATTAAATTATCCCTCATAGTAGATTAACAGTATTTGTAAAATATAGATTGATAACATGAAAAAGTTTTTAGTATTAGTTGCAGCAGTTTGCATGGCATATACTACTGCGTTTGCTCAGACCGTGAAACCTTTTAAGGAAGGTGATAGAGCTGTGTTTTTAGGAAATAGTATTACGGATGGTGGTCGTTACCATTCATTTATCTGGTTGTATTACATGACCCGCTTCCCGAATATGCCTATTCGTGTATTCAATGGAGGTATTGGTGGTGATACAGCGTATGATATGAATAAACGTTTGGATGGTGACATTTTTAGCAAAAATCCTACTGTATTGATGGTGACTTTCGGTATGAATGATTCCGGTTATTATGAATATAATGGTGATAATGCGAAAGAATTTGGTGAACAGAAGTATCAGGAAAGCATCAAGAACTTCCAGCAGATGGAAAAACGTTTCAAGGAATTGCCACATACTCGTATCGTAATGACGGGAACTTCTCCTTATGATGAAACTGCGCAAATAAAGGATAATACGGTCTTTAAGAAAAAAAATGAGACTATTAAGAGAATTATAGAATATCAAAGAGAATCTGCTGCAAGAAATGGTTGGGAATTTACAGATTGGAATGCGCCTATGGTAGCTATAAATCAGGAACTTCAACAAAAAGATCCTAGTTTTACTCTTTGTGGTAACGATCGTATCCATCCGGACAATGACGGTCATATGGTGATGGCTTATCTTTTCTTGAAAGCACAAGGTTTTGCTGGTAAAGATGTGGCCAACATGGAAATCAATGCAAATAAGAAGCAAGCAGTGAAGGCAGAAGGTTGTACCATCTCAAATATTAAGAAAATAGGTAAAGATATTAGTTTTGATTATCTGGCAGAGGCGTTACCATATCCTTTGGATACTATTGCACGAGGCTGGGGTTCTAAGAAGAGTCAGGCAGAAGTTATAAAAGAAGTTCCTTTTATGGAAGAGATGAATACTGAATTGCTGAAAGTTACCGGTTTGAAGGGGCAATATAAACTGTTGATTGACGATCAGGAAATAGGAACCTGGGATGCTGCAGATTTGGCAAAGGGTATAAATTTAGCTGCAGAATCTAAAACTCCACAATACCAGCAGGCATTAACTATCATGCACCTCAATGAGTATCGTTGGGAACTTGAAAGAACATTTAGAGAATATGCGTGGTGCCAGTTTGGTTTCTTTCAACAAAAAGGCTTATTGTTTGCTAATGACAGAAAGGCTATTGAAGTGATGGATGAAAATGTAGAGAAGAACATGTGGTTGAAAGGACGTCGGGATCTTTATTCAAAGATGATGTTTAAAGAAATTCGCGACGCACGTGAACAAGAGATGGATGTTCTGATTTCCAAGATCTACGAAATCAACAAGCCAGTAGTAAGAAAGATTGTTCTGAGAAAAATATAATATTTCTTTAGATAAGAAAGGTTTGAATTGGTGTATGGTGGTGCCGGCTAATAGTCGGCACCTTTTTTATGTATGATATTTGATTTAATTTCTTTTCCAGAAATCGGAACTGAACAGCAGCAATACCGTAAACAACTCCAGACGTCCGAGAAGCATCAAAAAGGAGAGCAACCATTTGGCTGCATCAGGCAATTCACTCCACGAGAAGGCAGGGCCACACGTGCCGAGTCCCGGTCCCATGTTTCCTATACTTGATATGACCGTTCCGATAGATTCGAGAAATCCCACTCCGAAGCCCATCATGACAAGAATGCTGATAATGGCGATGATTGCATACAAAAATGTAAATGCCAGTACGGTAGACTGGATAGAGGGGGAGATCACCTGTTTATTCACCCGTACGGGCAATACTGCATTGGGATGCAGAATATGTTTAAATTCATTTTTGGCAACTTTGAAGAGGATAACCATGCGGATACATTTGATACCACCTGTCGTACTGCCTGCGCAAGCACCCATTATCATTACGATAAGAAGACAGCCCCAGAGAATGGAAGGCCAGAGCATATAGTCGGCAGTGGCAAAACCGGTTGAAGTCTGTAGGGAGATTACTTGGAACAGAGATTTCCGGAATGCTTCTTCTGCTCCCATCGAACTGGTCTGATAAAGCCAGACTGCTATGAAAACCGTGAAAAAGGCAACAGACATAAAATAAAACTTCAGCTCGGCATCATGGATAAACTTCTTTATTTTCCCATTGAACATCAGCAATAATAGCGTGAAGTTGACTCCCGAGAGGAACATGAAAACAGATATTACATAGTCTATGTAAGGCGAGTGGTAATATTCGATACTTGTCTGCTTGGTGGAGAACCCACCTGTACTGGTCGTGGTGAAAGCGTGGCAGATACTGTCGAAAAGTCCCATGCCCCCGAATACCAGTAATATAATCAATGTCCCCGTCATACCGGCATAGATGCCCCAGATCCATTTGGCGGTAACACCAATACGGGGATGTACTTTGTCATGAGTCGGCCCGCTGGCTTCGGCGGCAAATACCTGAATACCTCCCATACCGAAAATCGGAAGAACGGCAATCGTAAAGAATACAATTCCCAGACCACCGATCCACTGAGTCATTGCCCGCCAGAAAAGGATTCCGTGAGGCATCGATTCTATATTATTCATGATGGTGGCACCGGTACTGCTGAAGCCGGACATTGTCTCGAAGAAGGCATCGGTGACACTTGGAATATACCCGCCTATATAATAGGGCAACATTCCAAAAAAGGAGAAAGCAATCCAGGCTACACTGACAATCACATATCCATCGCGGCGGTTGAGTGACTTTTCGGCCCCTCTTCCAATAGCAAGCATAATCACACCTACAAAGGCCGTGATAGCTGATGAAAGCAGAAAACTGTTTAAATCATCTTCCTTGTAAAATAGTGAAACACCACCGCAACACATTAACATAGCCGTTTCTATCAGTAACAGAAACCCCATGATGCGATATATCATCCTCGAATTAATCATTTTTTAAGTAATAGGTATTAAGTAATAGGTATTAAGTAATAAGTAATAGGTATTAAGTATTAAGTATTATGCGCCAAGTATCAGATATAATGTCAAGTACAAGCAGCTACGGTTATTACCTATTACCTAATACTTATTACTTATTACCTAATACCTATTACTTAATTAAAGAACTTCTCAATCTTCTTGATCATCATACTCAGGCAGAATACAACGACATGGTCTCCGGGACGAATCAGCGTATCTCCGGTTACGAGCACTCCTTCGCCATTGCGAATCATACCTCCGATGGTTGTTCCTTTGGGCAATCCCAGATCCTTGATTAAATTTTTAGTAATCTTTGCTCCGGCGGGTACGGTAAATTCAGCCACATCGGCGTTGGCAAACGTCAGGCATTTGACATTGGATACATCGGCATCCAGCATCATCTGATAAATGTGGCTGGCGGCAATCATTTTCTTATTGATGACCGTGCCGATATCAAGACTTTCCGCCATGCCGATATAGTCGATATTCTCTACTTCCGCCACCGTCTTTTCCACTCCCATACGTTTGGCGGCGAGACAGGCGAGGATGTTCGTTTCCGAATTGTCCGTCAAGGCGACAAATGCTTCGGTATTCTTTAAACCTTCTTCGATGAGCAGGTCCATATCACGACCATCGCCGTTGATGATCATGGTTTTGTCGTCCAATAATTCAGTCAGCCGGTTGCAACGGTTGATGTCGTTATCTACAATTTTTACCTGCATATAATCCGGCACGTACTGAGCGGTACGGACGGCGATACGGCTTCCGCCCATGATCATGACGTTGCGTACATCGGCATAATCCTCCTTGCCGGCTATTTTCCGGATATAAGGAATATATTTGCGTGTAGTGGTGAAATAAACAATATCGTGCAGTTTGATAACATCGTCTCCGCGCGGAATGATGGTTTCCGTTCCGCGTTTGATGGCTACCACGTGGTAAGGGATGTCCGGTGCACCCAGTTGATGGAGGGGAATATTCAGTATTTCCGCTTTTTCGCGCATCTTGGTACCGATCAGTATCAAGGCGCCTCCGCAGAATTCCCACCATTGACGTACCCAGCTCATACGCATGGAAGATACGATTTCTTTGGCAGCAAGCATTTCCGGATAGATCAATGAGTCTACACCCAGTTTCCGGAAGAATTCCTTGTTTTTGGGCAGAAGATATTCGTAGTTGTCGATGCGGGCGACAGTCTTTTTGGCACCCAGATTGGTGGCTAGCATACAGGCAGTCATATTCCGGCTTTCGTCGGGGGTGACTGCGATGAACAAGTCCGCTTCTTTCACGCCTACCTCTTTCAGTCCCGAGATGGAAGAAGGAGAAGCCGTGACAGTCAACAAATCGAAGTTGGCGCTGAGGGCACTTAGTTTTTCTTCGTCATCGTCCATCAGGATAATGTCCTGTTTTTCCCGGGACAATAATTTAGCCAGGTGGGTGCCTACGTTTCCGGCACCTGCGATAATTATCTTCATCTTCAGTTAGTTAATTCTTTTATTTTGCTCATGTCGGGCAGAAGTTCACATTGCTTCAGCAATTCTTTTGTCAGGCTGTCTTCATCCATTCCGCAGAGCTGATATAACTCGGCTACCGTGCCGTGTTGCACGAATTTATCCGGAATTCCGATGCGTTTGACTGTCGGGGTATATTCATGGTCGGCCATGAATTCAAGTACGGCACTTCCCATTCCTCCCTGAATCGTTCCGTCTTCTATGGTGACGATGTGGCGGAATGTGCGGCCCACTTCGTGCAGCAGTTCTTCGTCCAGCGGTTTGAGGAATCTCAGATCATAGTGGGCGATGCTTCTTCCCGATTCGGACTCGGCACGGGCGATGGCACTCCTTGCTTTATTTCCGATAGGTCCTATGCTGATGACAGCTATATCTTTTCCGTCCTTCAATTTCCGTCCTTTGCCTACAGGAATTTCTTCAAGCGGGCATTTCCAGTCCACCAATACGCCACGGCCACGCGGATAGCGGAGTACGAACGGACCTTTATCCGGCAGTTGTGCCGTGTACATCAGTCGTCGCAGCTCATGCTCATTCATAGGGGAGGCGATGGTCAGATTAGGTATCGGACGCAGATAAGCCATGTCGAACGCACCGTGATGTGTCGGACCGTCTTCGCCTACCAGTCCGGCACGGTCGAGACAGAGAACTACGGGAAGATTCTGAATAGCCACATCATGGATAATATTGTCATAAGCCCGTTGCATGAACGATGAATAGATGTTGCAGAAAGGCTGCAAGCCATCCTTTGCCATTCCTCCGGAGAAGGTGACGGCGTGGCCTTCGGCAATACCCACATCGAAAGCCCGCTTGGGCATTTTGGACATGAGGATGTTCATCGAACAGCCGGAAGGCATGGCGGGAGTTACACCTACGATCCTTGGATTGGCTTCCGCCAGTTCCACCAGTGTATTTCCGAAAACGTCTTGGAACAGGGGAGGCATTCCTTCCGTATTGGCTACGAAACGCTCTCCGGTGACGGGATCGAACTTGCCGGGAGCGTGCCATTCGGTGGCGTGTTTCTCGGCAGGGGCGAAGCCTTTTCCTTTGATCGTGTGGAGATGCAGTATTTTGGGACCTTTGAGGTCTTTAATGTCACGCAATACCCTTGAAAGGTTCTTTATGTCATGGCCATCGATAGGACCGAAGTAGCGGATGTTCATTCCTTCGAATATATTCTGTTGCTGGGCGGCCATTGACTTCAGACTGTTGCCGAAGCGGATCAGTGCCTTGCGACGTTCATCGTTCAGGATGCCGAGCTTGAACAACAGGCGGGAAGCCTTGAAACGCAGTTGGTTGTAGCGGTTCGAGGTTGTCAGGTTGAACAGGTATTGTTTCATACCGCCGACACTGCGGTCGATAGCCATGTCGTTATCATTCAGGATAATAAGCAGGTTGTTCGGGGTGGTAGAAGAATTGTTCAATCCTTCAAAAGCCAGTCCTCCGCTCATCGAACCGTCTCCGATGATGGCTATCACATGACGTTGGTCGTCTCCCTTCTTGGCGGCGGCGACAGCCATGCCGAGGGCTGCGGAGATCGAATTGGAAGCGTGTCCGCAGGTAAATGTATCGTATTCGCTCTCTTCGGGAGAAGGGAAGGGGCGAATACCTCCCAGTTTCCGGTTGGTGGAGAATGCTTCACGCCGTCCTGTGAGGATTTTGTGGCCGTACGCCTGATGTCCCACGTCCCATACAATACGGTCATAAGGTGTATTGTAGACGTAGTGCAGGGCTACGGTCAGTTCCACTGTTCCGAGGCTGGCAGCGAAGTGCCCCGGATTGCAGGAGAGTTCTTTAATAATGTCTTGCCTTAATTCATCGCATACTTCCGGCAGTTGGTCTACTTCCAGACGGCGCAGATCATCGGGGCTGTTGATTGAGTTTAGCAAGTTATATATCGGTTCATTCTTCATGATTCGAGAAAATTTGGTGCAAAAATACGAAAAAGAAAGCGGAAGCCCTTTCTTTTTACCTAAATTCTTATTGTTAAAGCGAAGTACGAGGGGGGAATGGCATTCGGTCGTTGGTATATTGAAGTATGTGCCGTCGGGTTCCCGGAAGAACTGTAACTTTCTTTTTATTATGTGAAATGTGGATTAATATTACTAATCAAATGAAATCTCTATTAGGGAAATAAAAGTTGCATGAAAAAAGAGAACATGAACTTGCAGAAACGTTCGTATCGTTATTAATAAATTTGATGATCGTTTATTATAGACGTGTCTTCCGTTTATTAGAAACTCTAAAATGAGATTTTGTAGGAAAAAGATTGAATTAATGCAACAAAAAAGGCTGCAAACTTCATAGAGCTTGCAGCCTTTGGGCTATATCAATCGTCTTATTCCTTAGTAAAATGAGAAGGAATAAGCTGTATTTGTTGTAATATGATACTGTATTTTATCCATGTTTTCTATTCTTTTATATCCGTTATTCATTGATTTTCTGTTTTCGGTCTACAAATATACAACATAAAAAGCCATTTGTCAAGCCTTGAATAGATTTGCGATTAAAATAAAGCGGAATATCGTATCTTTGTCGTACTTTTGCAAGAGAGAAACAATCGAAAGAAGGAGAATATATGGATTTTCAAACAAAGGTAGAACTACCGGCGGGCTTGCCGCCTGTCAGTCATGCGGAACGGATTCTTTTGATGGGGTCTTGTTTTGCAGAGAACATGGGCAGGTTGCTGGCAGAAAATAAATTTCGCGTTGACATGAATCCTTTCGGGATTCTCTATAATCCGCTGTCGGTCTCTACGGCTTTGGTGGAGATATTGAAGGGGAAGGTGTATCAGGAGAAAGACTTATTCCTATATAAGGAGTGCTGGCATAGTCCGATGCATCATGGCTTGTTCTCTGCGTCATCGTCGGAGGAAGTACTTGAAAAGATAAACACTCGCTTGTCGCAGGCCCACCGTTCGGTCCACGAACTTGACTGGCTGATGCTGACTTTCGGCACTGCCTATGTATATGAACAGAAAGAAACAAGGCAGGTAGTCTCCAATTGTCATAAACTGCCGGAGAGCTGCTTCAACCGCCGGATTCTTTCGGTAGATGAGATTGTGAACGAATATACTTCGTTGATAACCAGTATGGTGGCGCGCAATTCTCACTTGAAGGTCTTGTTCACGGTCAGCCCTATCCGGCATATACGTGACGGGATGCATGCCAACCAGTTGAGTAAATCGACCTTATTGCTTGCCATCGACCGCCTGCAACAGCTCTTTCCGGATCATGTGTTTTACTTTCCTTCTTATGAGATCGTTTTGGATGAACTGCGTGATTATCGTTATTATGCCGATGACATGCTCCATCCGTCTCCGTTGGCTGTCCGTTATTTGTGGGAACGCTTTTCAGAGGCCTTCTTTTCTGCCGAAACGAAGCAGGTGATCACTGCCATAGAAGATATTACTAAAGACTTGTCACACAAGCCTTTTCATCCGGAGTCGGAAGCGTATCAACGCTTTTTAGGACAAATAGTGTTAAAAATCGAACGACTTAACGGAAAATACCCGTACTTAGACTTTCAAAAAGAAACAGAACTATGTCATATACGATTGAATCCATAGCCGAATATATCGGTGCACGCCGTGTCGGAGAGCATGAAGCGACGATTGATTGGCTACTTACAGATAGCCGCTCTTTGAGCTTTCCGGAAGAAACCCTTTTCTTTGCTTTGCCCACCAAACGTAATAATGGTGCACGCTATATCTCCGAACTATATGATCGGGGAGTGCGCAACTTCGTGGTTACGGAAGAAGACTTTAAGAAAATGGAGAATGGAGAATGGAAAATGGAGAATGCTATGCAGCAGGATGGTGCGCAGTCTACTCCCAACTCTCAACTCTCCATTCTTGATTTCTCCAATTTCTTGATCGTGGCGAATCCTTTGAAGGCTTTGCAGAAGCTGGCCGAGGCTCATCGGGAGAATTTCAAGATTCCGGTAATCGGTATCACGGGCAGTAATGGAAAGACCATTGTGAAAGAGTGGTTGCATCAATTATTGAGTCCGGACCGCTGCATTGTCCGTTCGCCCCGCAGTTATAATTCTCAGATCGGCGTTCCCTTGTCCGTCTGGCAACTGAATGAAGAAGCCGAATTGGGTATTTTCGAAGCCGGTATCTCCGAAATGGGGGAGATGGGGGCCTTGAAGCGCATGATTAAACCGACTATCGGTATTCTGACTAATATAGGCGGTGCCCATCAGGAGAATTTCTTCTCATTGCAGGAGAAATGTATGGAGAAGCTGACACTCTTTAAAGATTGCGATGTGGTGATCTATAATGGAGATAACGAGCTGATCAGTAATTGTGTGGCAAAGTCGATGCTGACAGCCCGTGAGATTGCATGGAGCTGCAAGGATATCGAGCGCCCTCTTTATATCAGCAAGGTGACAAAGAAAGAAGATCATACTGTGATTGCTTACCGCTATCTGGATATGGATAATATCTTCTGTATTCCTTTTATAGACGATGCTTCCATCGAAAATGCGTTGAACTGCCTGGCAGCCTGTCTTTATCTGATGACTCCTGCCGATCAGATTACCGAACGGATGGCACGGCTCGAACCGATCGCCATGCGCCTGGAAGTAAAAGAAGGCAAGAATAATTGTATACTCATCAACGATAGCTACAATTCGGACTTGGCTTCTCTGGATATAGCACTGGATTTCCTGGTACGCCGTTCGGAAAAGAAAGGACTGAAACGGACACTTATCTTATCGGATATTTTGGAGACAGGGCAGAGTGCGGCTACGCTTTACCGTCGGGTAGCACAACTGATAAAGAGCCGGGGCATCAACAAGCTGATCGGTGTAGGAGCGGAGATTTCTTCGTGTGCCGCTCGCTTCGAAGGTACGCCGGAACGATACTTCTTCCCCGATACAGACGCCTTGCTAAGATCGGGCATTTTTAAAACCCTTCATTCGGAAGTCATTCTGATAAAAGGTTCCCGCGTATTCAACTTTGATCTGGTATCGGAAGAGCTGGAACTGAAAGTGCATGAAACGATTCTGGAAGTGAACTTGGGTGCGATGGTTGCCAATCTGAATCACTATCGCTCCATGCTCCGCCATCCGGAGACGAAAATGATCTGTATGGTGAAGGCTGCTGCCTACGGAGCCGGATCATACGAGATTGCCAAAACATTGCAGGAGCATCATGTAGATTACCTTGCTGTAGCCGTTGCCGACGAAGGCTCCGAACTGCGTAAAGCAGGCATCACCTCCTCCATTATCATCATGGACCCCGAACTGACATCGTTCAAAACGATGTTCGATTATAAACTCGAACCGGAAGTGTACAACTTCCATTTGCTCGACGCACTGATTAAGGCGGCCGAGAAAGAAGGAATCACCAACTTCCCGATTCATGTCAAACTGGATACGGGTATGCACCGTCTTGGTTTTTCCGTCGATGAAATTCCGTTGTTGATCCGTCGTCTGAAAAGTCAGAATGCGGTTATTCCCCGGTCGGTATTCTCTCATTTTGTGGGAAGTGATTCGGCGCAATTCGACTTCTTCACCCGTCAGCAGATTGAACTGTTCGAGAAAGGTTCGCAGGAATTGCAGGAAGCTTTCTCACACAAGATTCTGCGTCATATCTGCAATACAGCCGGTATCGAACGTTTTCCCGGTGCGCAGTTTGATATGGTGCGTCTGGGGATAGGACTCTATGGGGTAAGCCCAATCGACAATTCGATTATCAATAATGTAAGTACGCTTAAGACTACGATTCTTCAGATTCGGGACGTGCCCGGAGAAGATACGGTAGGCTATAGCCGGATGGGACATCTGACGCGTCCTTCCCGCATTGCGGCAATTCCTATCGGGTATGCCGATGGTTTGAACCGCCATCTGGGACGTGGCAATGCTTACTGTCTGGTGAATGGCAAGAAAGCTCCCTATGTAGGAAATATCTGTATGGATGTCTGTATGATTGACGTGACGGATATCGATTGCAGGGAAGGGGACAAAGCTGTCATCTTCGGTGACGACCTGCCGATAACCACACTTTCGGATAAGTTGGGGACGATCCCTTACGAAGTGCTGACCAGCATCTCGAACCGTGTGAAGCGAGTCTACTATCAGGACTAAAGCGCAGGCGGTAAAAACAGAATTATATGTAGTAGAATAGTGAATGGAAGACTATAAAGGTTAACGATGGGTAAATGGGCGGTAAATGATAACGGGTATACTTAAATTATTTCCCGTTTCCTGTTTATAGTTTCCTGTTTTTCTTTTATAGTCTGCCGTTTTTCTTTATATTTGCACCAACTAATAAACCTCTATAATTAATAAACATATGACAAACTTATTATTATTAGGCTTTTTGCCTAGTGGCTCTGAATGGATCATTATTGCTCTTGTTATTCTTCTCCTTTTCGGTGGTAAGAAGATACCCGAACTGATGCGTGGCTTAGGTAAAGGAGTAAAGAGCTTTAAAGATGGTGTGAACGAGGCAAAAGAAGAAATCAATAAGGCAAAAGACGAAATCGACGCACCGGCAGATTCAGCTAAGAAATAATAAGCAATGGCAGAAATGACCTTCTGGGATCATTTGGATGAGTTGCGTCGGGTACTTTTTCGTGTTATCGGAGTCTGGTTTGTATTGGCAATCGGCTATTTCGTAGCGATGCCTTATTTGTTCGACCATGTAATACTGGCGCCTTGCCATAATGATTTTGTATTTTACGACTTACTACGCTTTATCGGTCAGAAATTCGATTTGACTGATGAATTTTTTACGCAGGAGTTTAAGGTGAAGCTTGTCAATATCAATTTGGCAGCTCCTTTCTTTATACATATGTCGACAGCTTTCTGGATGTCGGTAGTGACGGCTATGCCCTATATTTTCTTTGAGGTCTGGCGTTTTATCAATCCGGCCCTTTATCCGAATGAGCGGAAAGGAGTCAGGAAAGCGTTGACCATAGGAACCGGTATGTTCTTTATCGGGGTGCTTATGGGATACTTTATGGTATATCCGCTGACACTCCGTTTCCTCTCTACCTATCAGCTGAGTTCGGAAGTCGAAAATATTCTGTCGCTCAATTCGTATATCGATAACTTTATGATGCTGATTCTCTGTATGGGACTGGCTTTTGAACTTCCGCTGGTGACTTGGTTGTTGTCTTTGCTGGGAGTCGTCAATAAGTCTTTCCTGCGCAAATATCGCCGTCATGCAGTTGTCATTATCGTAATAGCTGCCGCTATCATCACTCCGACGGGCGACCCGTTCACACTGAGTGTTGTGGCTATTCCGCTTTATCTGCTCTATGAAATGAGTATTCTGATGATAAAGGATAAGAAGGAAGTTCCTGAGTTGGAAGAAGAAGAGGAAGAAGAAGGCGTGGCAAAAGTCTGATAAGCCAATTATTTATCGTTCGTTTCCCCAAGTGTGTGTCAAAAGTCGATAGTAACTCAATTGAGGCTGACTTTTGACACACACATGTAATTTTTATAATATCCCTTTTGTCGTATGGAAAATGAAGGAAGAGAATCTTATGAAATTCTTTTAGCCGTTTGTAAGGCGGATCATTTGCAGCTGACTATTGGCTACAAACAGATGCGCGACTTGCTGGAAAGGCTTTGCCGCCTACATATGCACAACGGTAGTCTGCAGATGACCGATCTTTCCGCACGAATTAGTTTTGTAGCGGCCAAAGTGGGGCTTTCTGTAGCGGAGCAAAACAGACTGCATACCTTCCGACTGACCTCCAATGCCATTCTGAACCGACAACAGGAACCTACCCGCGAACACCTTCTGCGGGATGCGAAAACGCTGGCTTTCTTCATCCGTAAACTTTTTGAGGAAGATATTCCACAGGAACTGTATCGTTTGCTTCCCCGGACGGATGCAACTTATATCGTAGCTCCTCCAGCACACAAGCAGGTGCAGCGGATGCGCGTCTGTTTCCAGTATTCCGACGAGCAGTATCTGTATGTGACTCCTTTGGATGAAATAGCTGACGAATCGTTGCGTGTCCGTTACAATATTCCTCAGATCAATGAAGAATTTGCGGAAACCTGTCAGTTGCTCTGGCGCCATGCACAACTCAACTTGCTGGATGTCGCTGTTGACGAAGCAGGAATTCTGACCCCTTCGTTCATTGTCCTTGAACCGGATTATCTGCTTGATATCAGTTCATTGGCAGAATGTTACCGTGATTATGGACATCATCCGGCAAACTATTTCCTTTCCCGTCTTCAGCCGATAGAGAATGCACGCCCGTTGCTTTTAGGAAATATAGCCAACCTTTTCCTCGATGAGTGGATACATGCGGAAGGGGAGGTGGATTATCTGAAATGTATGCAGAAAGCTTTCCGGCGTTATCCGATTGAACTGGCTGCTTGTGCCGACCTGCGTGATCGGGAGAAGGAACGTCAGTTCTTTGATGACTGCAAACTCCATTTTGATCATATCCGTGAGACGGTGAATGATACTTTTCATGCCGCCGGCTACGAACTGGACAAGACGGATGCCGTGCTCGAACCTTCTTATATATGTGAAGCGCTCGGCCTGCAAGGGCGGCTCGACTATATGCAGCGCGATATGTCTTCTTTCATCGAAATGAAATCGGGAAAGGCTGACGAATATGCGATTCGCGGAAAAGTGGAACCGAAAGAGAATAATAAGGTGCAGATGCTGCTTTATCAGGCAGTTCTGCAATATTCGATGGGGATGGATCACCGGAAGGTAAAGGCTTATCTGCTCTATACACGCTATCCGTTGCTTTATCCTTCCCGTCCTTCATGGGCAATGGTCCGCCGTGTGATCGATCTGCGCAACCGGATTGTAGCGGATGAATATGGCATCCAGTTGCGGAACAGCCTGGAATATACGGCACAAAAACTGGAAGAAATAAAAGCCTCGGTACTAAACGAGCGGGGATTGTCGGGACGTTTTTGGGAGACGTATCTGCGCCCTTCTATCGATAATTTCCAGGAGAAGTTGAAATCTCTCTCCACTTTAGAGAAAAGCTACTTCTATGCACTCTATAATTTTATAACGAAGGAACTTTATACGTTCAAGTCCGGTGATGTGGATTATGAGGGACGTACAGGAGCCGCTTCTTTATGGCTTTCCACTTTGGAGGAGAAATGCGAATCGGGGGAGATCATCTATGATTTAAGAATTAAAGAGAATCACGCAGCCGACGAACATAAATCCCACCTGTTGCTGGTACCGTCCGGAGAACTTCAGAGAACGGTGGCGGATGATGCGCAGCACACCCTCCCTAACTTCCGTCAGGGCGATGCCATCGTGCTTTACGAACGGAATGCGGATACGGATAACGTCACCAACAAGATGGTATTCAAAGGCAATATCGACTATCTGAACGAGAATGAAATCTGCATCCGTCTGCGTGCTACCCAGCAGAATTCCTCCGTACTTCCGTCTGATAGCCTCTATGCTATTGAGCACGATGCGATGGATACTACTTTCCGTAGCATGTACCAGGGACTTTATGCTTTTATGTCTGCTACAAAAGAGCGTCGTGATTTGCTGCTCTCTCAACGGGAGCCGCGATTTGATGTGGCATTGGATAAGCAGATAGCCGAAGCTGCCGATGACTTTACTCGTATTGCTTTGAAAGCGAAAGCAGCAAAGGACTATTTTCTGCTGGTAGGGCCTCCGGGAACCGGTAAAACGTCTTGTGCACTGAAGAAGATGGTCGAAACCTTTTATAAAGAGGAAGGAGCCCAAATTTTATTGCTCTCGTACACTAACCGTGCCGTAGATGAAATCTGTAAAGCACTTTCTTCCATTCGTCCGGAAGTAGATTTCATTCGTGTGGGAAGCGAGCTTTCATGTGACGAGAACTATCGGGATCATTTGATAGAGAATGAACTTGCTTCCTGTATGCGTCGTACAGAGGTTTGCGAACGTATTAACCGCTGTCGTATATTAGTCGGTACAGTAGCGTCTATCTCCGGCAAACCGGAACTTTTCCGATTGAAGCATTTCGATGTGGCTATTGTAGATGAGGCTACTCAGATACTGGAACCTCAGTTGTTGGGTATACTTTGTGCCAAAGGAGAAAACGGAAAAGAGGGCGTTGGCAAATTTATCCTGATAGGCGATCATAAGCAACTTCCGGCTGTCGTCTTGCAGAATACGGAACAATCGGAAGTATACGATGAAGCCCTGTCTGCTGTCGGACTGAAGAACTTGAAAGATTCTCTGTTTGAAAGACTGTATCGCACAGCCCGTCAGCATACCGATGCCCACCGTACTTACGATATGCTCTGCCGTCAGGGACGTATGCACCCCGAAGTGGCTCTGTTCGCCAATCAAGCTTTCTATGAAGGTCGGCTGCTGCCTGTCGGACTGCCGCATCAACTGGAAGATTCCGGAAATATCAACCGGCTGTCTTTCTATCCTTCGCAGCCCGAACCGATGGGTTCTTCTGCTAAAACAAACCATTCGGAAGCAAAGATTGCTGCCCGTCTGGCCGCAACTGTCTATAAAGAACACTCGGAAGCATTTGATGCCTCCCGCACATTGGGGATCATTACTCCATATCGTAGTCAGATAGCTTTGATCAAGAAGGAAATAGAAGTTCTCGGCATTCCCGAACTGAATCAGATATTAATTGACACTGTAGAACGTTTTCAGGGAAGTGAACGCGATGTGATTATTTATTCATTCTGTGTGAACTATCCGTATCAGTTGAAATTCCTTTCCAATCTGACAGAAGAAGACGGAATTCTGATTGACCGGAAACTGAACGTTGCCTTGACACGTGCAAGAAAACAGATGCTGCTGACAGGTGTGCCGACGCTGTTGGAGCGTAATCCACTCTATAAAAGTTTATTAAAATTAATAGAGAGCCTCCGGAATATTGCATAATTTTTGCAGACGTTAGTTTTTATTCTCTCTTTATGCAATTCATTAACACCTATTTGTTGAACAAACCCCTATCTTTGCAATACGTTTTTTTCATAGAGATTTAGATTTAAGGTTAGAAGAATTGTGGAAGTCGTGAGACTTCCCTTTTTTTCATCTTAACGTTTACTATCCTTCATTGTTTGAATGTGCAAGATATTTTGTAAAATAGTACAGGATGGCTATGAAGAATAAGTAAACCTAAAAAGCCTTCTTCGTGAGAAGAGGCTTTTTTGTTTTTGGAACTTTTTGAATAAATAATTGGTTAAAAAAACAGGAGGACAAACTCATGCTGAGTGCCCTCCTGTTTTTTATTCTATATAATTATATCGGATTAATCCAATACGATAGGCTTATATTTAGGAACCAGTGCTTTCATAATAACCCAACCGATCAGGTAAGCTACTGCGCATACGCAGAAGATTACAAAGTAACCGGCAGGCTTGCCTTCGAAGCCCATGAATGTCATCGCAGGATGTACAAACTGTGCTCCTTGTTCCAGTAGTTCTTTTGTCATTTCCACTTCTTTGCCGTCAACCATTGTTGTTCCGGAAGCATATACAAATAAGTTACCTGCCACTTTCTGAAGAATCATTGAACCGATACCACCGGCCATACCACCGATACCGGTGATACTTGCAATTGCTGTTCGAGGGAACATATCACCTACTGTAGAGAAGATATTGGCCGACCACGACTGGTGGGCAGCTCCGCCGATACCGATCAGGATCACGGGGAACCACGGAGAGAATGTTCCCAATGGCTGTGCCAGCAATACCACTAACGGGAAGAATGCGAAAATCAACATTGCTTTCATACGTGCCGCATAAGGGTTCATGCCGGTCTTGTTGATGAAGATAGTAGGAAGCTTGCCACCGTAGATGGATAACATCGTGATTGCGTAAAGCGTGAAGATAAGTCCCATTCCCAGAGGATCGGAAGTTTTGATACCGAATTGGGAGTTCAGGTAAGACGGGGTCCAGAACAGGAAGAACCACCATACACCGTCAGTGGTAAATTTACCGAAGACAAATGCCCAAGTTTGTTTGTAGCTGAAACATTGCCAGAATCTCATCTTTTTCTCGTCTTTCTCCTCTGTTTTCGGACCTGCACCGGCCTCATTCTGGTCTTGTTCGATATATTCAAGTTCGGCTTTGTTTACGTGCTTGCTCTTTGAAGGAGCATCATACATAAATACCCAGAAGCCCATCCAGATAAAACCAAGTCCACCAATAACGATAAACGCCATTTCCCAACCGAAAGCTTTGGCAAGGATAGGAATGGTGAGCGGAGCGATCAAGGCACCGATAGAAGCACCGGCGTTGAAGATGGAAGTAGCATAAGCACGGTCTTTCTTCGGGAAGTACTCGGCAGTTACTTTAATAGCGGCGGGGAAGTTACCGGCTTCTCCGAGAGCAAGTATACAGCGTGCAGCCAGGAAGCAGTACATACTGACAGTAGCGATGGTTACCACCACGTCTCCGGTGGCTCCGGCAAGTTCGGCAGCACTGTGCAGTCCTACCTGCGCTTCTGTTACAATACCACAGACTGCGTGCAGACAGGCACCGGCAGACCATACGCCGATAGCCCAGAGGAATCCTTTCTTCGTTCCCATCCAGTCCACAAAGCGACCGGCAAAGAGCATACATATTGCGTAAACAATAGAAAATACGGAAGTGATAGTACCGTAGTGTGATTCATCCCAGTGAAATTCCGGTTTGATAAATTCATCCCAGGTGAGCGATAGTACCTGGCGGTCGAGATAGTTAACTGTAGTAGCAAAAAATAGCATCGCACAGATCGTCCATCTGTAGTTTGTCATTTTTTCGCCTGTTTTTTGAAATGCATTCATGATAATGGATTTAAATAGATTTTGATTTGCTGACAAAGGTCGGTATTTCAGCTGGATTTTTTTTGTAATAATTGGTCAAAATCATGTATAATTCGTTGCATTATACATATTATTTGTACATAGTAATGTATTATCGTAACAATTTGGTCTCTTTGGGGGAAGAATATGACAAATCCGGAAAACTTCATTCTCTCCCCGTTTCGAGGAAAGAATGAAGTTTTTCGGATCACTTGATATGTGCTAAAGAGCTGCGCAAAGATTAGCGCATTTCTGTATATTTGATTTTATCCATGTCGCCATAGTCAAGATTTTCACCGGCCATACCCCAGATGAACATATAGTTGCTGGTTCCGGCAGCTGCGTGGATCGACCATTCCGGTGACATGATAGCTTGTTCGTTCTGCATCCATACGATGCGTTCTTCCTGAGGTTCGCCCATGAAGTGGCAGATGGAGTTGCCTTCCGGTACGTTGAAGTAGAAATATGCTTCCACACGGCGACTGTGAGTATGTGCTGGCATGGTGTTCCATACACTACCCGGTTTCAGTTCTGTCAATCCCATTTGCAGTTGGCAAGGACCTTCTTCAAGTACGTTGTTAACAATCAGCTGGTTGATAACGCGGTCGTTGCTTTCTTCCATCTTTCCTGCCGCGAATGAGTTGGCTTTCAGAGAACCTTTGCGTCCGTCGATGGTGATCAACTGAGTTTTGTACTCCTTGTGGGCAGTAGCGGAGTTGATATAGAATTTTGCAGGTTTGCTGGCATCTTTGCTCTTGAAAGTAACTTTCTGCTTGCCTCTGCCTACATACAATGCATCTTTGAAGTTCAGCGTATATTCCTTGCCGTCAACAGTTACGATACCTTCGCCGCCAATGTTGATAACACCCAGTTCGCGACGTTCGAGGAAATACTTAGCTTTCAACGGATCGATAGTTTCAAGTACCAGCTCTTTTGTTGCAGGTACGGCACCACCGAAGATGAGGCGGTCGTACATGGAATAAGTTACGTTGATTTGATCAGGAACCATTACTTTTTCCATCAGGAAGCTACTACGCAGGCGGTTTGTATTATACGTTTTCACGTCTTGCGGATTGCAAGCCACCTGCATCTTGTAATTTACCTGGGCAGAAGCAGACATAGCTGCGATACCCATCATCATTGCAATTGCTAATTTTTTCATCTTTCGAATCTTTATTTGGGTTATACTTATATTTAATCGTTAGCTGCGTTTTTCGCATCATTTCTTTTCATGCGGATACGGTTGTAGACTGCCATTCCCAGTGCAAGGGCTACGAGGATGGCAGGACCGATAATCTTCAGACTGTAAGTCAGGTGGAAGATACCCCAGCAGAAGAGGCTGGATGCAAAGTCGAGCGCTCCGCCTTCGAAGCCGGCGGGGATATTTACTGTCGGGTCACCCGTAGCGGCATATACGTCTTTGGCAGCCATCGTGAAGAATCCTGCCAGTTCTGTTACGAAGTACAGACCTACGATCAATGCTACCAGTCCGATGATGAATGATTTCACCACATTACCTTTGGTGATAGGCAGAATCATCGGGAATAGGTAGAACATACCGGCCAGAGAAGCCAGCGGTAAGAAACGGTTACCCGGAAGGATCACTGCAAGGAAGATAGTAACCGGGATCAAAAGCAGGGATACAACCAGCGTTGTCGGGTGGCCGATGACAAGTGCAGGGCTCATACCGATGCTCAGGCCTGTATTACTCTTATATTTTTTAGCGATCAATTCGCGGGTTGCATCAGAGATAGGTTTCAAACCTTCAATGAAAAGGCTGGTGATACGTGGAATCAACTCCATAACCGCTCCCATTTTGATACCCAATCCAAGGATACCCGGAATGCCGTCCAGTACTTCTTTCCAGCTGGCACAGCCCAAAGCTCCGATACCGCAACCAATCACGATACCCAGAAACAGCGGTTCACCCATCAGACCGAATTTCTTCTTCATTCCTTCAGAGTCGATATTCAGTTTGTCGAATCCCGGAATTTTATCTAAAAGCTTGTTGATTACAATCGCGAACGGAACGAAGCTCTGGCAGAAAGGCTGAGGGATGGAGATACCGTCCATCTTATCATAGAACTTCTGAAAAGCAGGAGCAGTCATGTCTGCCATTACCAATGTTATAATGTAGCAAATGATAGCGGCGAAAAATCCCCAGAAAATACTATCGGAGGCGAAGTATACGATAGCCCCGATAAATGCGAAGTGCCAGTAGTTCCAAAGGTCAATATTAACAGTACGGGTTGTTTTGGTCAGTAGCATTAACAGGTTTACTCCCAGACAAACAGGGATAATGAAAGCGCCGACCGAGGTATTATAGGCAACTGCTGCTGCCGAAGGCCATCCCATGTCGAAAATACCGAGTTCCAATCCGTAGATTTCTACCATTTTACTTAATGCCGGACCAAGACTACTGGTCAACAAGGCTGTGACTACAGATAAGCCGACGAAACCGACTCCCACCAACAAACCGCTTTTGAGCGCTTTGGGGAGTTTAATACCGATACATACTCCTAAAATTGTGAAAATGATCGGCATCATTACTGCCGCTCCCAGACCGATAATGTACTTGAATACTTCTTCCATTCTGTTCTATTTTTTCTCTGTTTTTAATGATAAATTACTGTGTTTCCCCAGAGGGTATTAGTTGTAAACCGTGCCAAAAGTACGACCTTTTCCGCTTTATTCCAAAACGAAACTCTTAATTTATCAGTTAATGCATCAAAAATGGACATTTTTGACGTTTACGTGCACAAAATTAGTCGTTTCCGTGCACGAAAAACAAAAAATACACCTTCTTAACTAAAAAATCCCACTCTGTTTGGAGGAAATACACTACTTTCGTAGCATGAAAAAATAGCATGTATAATCCTTAAAACAATAAACCATGAGACGAAGCTCTTTTTATAAATTTTTGATATTAGTAATAATAATGTCAAGCACCATTTCACTGTCGGCGCAGCAGGTGGATGAAAAACTGCCTTGGTCGGTGCGGATGACTGAATCGGAGATGATCCGTTGCCCGGAATCCTGGCAGCTTGATTTTCAGCCCAGACTGAAATGGGACTATTGCCACGGACTGGAATTGGGGGCGATGCTTGATGTATACGATACTTATGGCGACAAGAAAATACGAGATTATGCAATTGCTTATGCAGATACGATGGTGCATGAGGATGGAAGTATTACTGCATACAAATTGACCGATTACAGTCTGGACCGTATCAATTCCGGAAAAATCCTGTTTCGTATCTATGAGCAGACCAAGGATGAAAAGTATAAGAAGGCATTAGACTTGCTCTATAGCCAGTTTGCCGGACAACCTCGTAATGAAGACGGAGGATTCTGGCATAAAAAGATATATCCGCATCAGATGTGGCTGGACGGACTTTATATGGGAGCTCCTTTTTATGCAGAATATGCTTTCCGTAATAATCGCCCGCAGGATTATGCAGACGTCATAAATCAGTTTATTACCTGTGCCCGTCATACGTATGATCCGAAGAATGGTCTTTATCGTCATGCGTGTGATGTAAGTCGCACGGAGCGCTGGGCCGATCCGGTGACAGGACAGTCAAAACATTGTTGGGGACGTGCATTAGGCTGGTATGCGATGGCGTTGGTAGATGTGCTTGATTTTATTCCGAAGCATGAGGCCGGAAGAGATTCGTTGCTTGCAATCTTGGATAATGTAGCGGTTCAGGTAAAGAAACTGCAAGATCCGGAGACCGGTGGATGGTATCAGGTGATGGACAGAAGCGGTGACAAGGGTAATTATCTGGAATCATCCTGTTCGGCAATGTTCATATACAGCCTGTTTAAGGCAGTACGTATGGGATATATCGATCCGTCTTATCTGGATGTAGCAAAGGCTGGTTATGAAGGTTTTCTGAAAAATTTTATTGAAGTGGATAAAGATGGAGTGGTGACTATAACGAAAGCCTGTGCGGTAGCAGGGCTGGGAGGGAAGGTTTATCGTTCCGGCGATTATGACTATTATATAAATGAAACAATCCGTAATAACGACCCGAAAGCAGTAGGACCATTTATTATGGCAAGTCTGGAATACGAACGTTTGCAAAAGTAAATTCTATCGATGAAAAGGAGTATTTTGAAAGGAATGGCGTTGTTTCTTCTGCTTTGTTCAGGAGGAACTTTGGCCTGTGCACAACAGCAAAAGCAAGACACAATAGTCGTGTCACGAGACGGAACGGGAAAATATCGGGATATTCAGGAAGCCGTGGAAGCGGTACGTGCTTTTATGGATTATACGGTGACTATATTTATAAAGAATGGTATATACAAAGAAAAACTGGTGATTCCTTCATGGGTGAAGAGCGTGCAGCTGGTAGGCGAAGATGCCGAAAAGACGATCATCACGTATGATGATCATGCCAATATCAATAAAATGGGCACTTTCCGCACTTATACTGTAAAGGTAGAAGGAAGTGACATTACTTTTAAGAATCTGACCATTGAGAACAATGCCGCTCCTTTGGGGCAGGCAGTTGCGCTCCATACCGAAGGAGACAGGCTGATGTTTGTCGGCTGTCGTTTTCTGGGAAATCAGGATACTATTTATACAGGATCGGAGGGTAGCCGCCTGTTATTTACTAACTGCTATATTGAAGGAACTACAGACTTCATCTTCGGCCCTTCTACAGCTTTGTTTGAATATTGCGAATTGCATAGCAAGCGCGATTCATATATTACCGCGGCTTCTACTCCGAAGGAGGTGGAGTTTGGTTATGTTTTCAAGAACTGTAAGCTGACAGCCGCTCCCGGTATCAAGAAAGTCTATCTGGGACGTCCTTGGAGACCTTATGCTGCTACGGCTTTTATTAATTGCGAGTTTGGCGGACATATCCGTTCGGAAGGCTGGCACAACTGGAAGAATCCGGAAAACGAAAAGACTGCCCGTTACGCTGAATTTAAAAACACGGGTGAAGGTGCGGATGCTTCCGGACGTGTGAAATGGGCTAAACAGCTGACTGATAAAGAAGCGGTGCAATATACTCCGCAGAATATATTTAAGGAATGCAGTAATTGGTATCCTTATAAATAACATCAGTTCGATATAAGAGTAATCCGCATGGTTTCCCCTCCTTTTGGAAGCTACCCTTTATACACAAGTATATATTATTTTTTTTATCTTTGCTTGATGTTATTAGAGACAGATCAAATTCGTGATCCTCGGCTTTTGCGGCGTTTAAACTTAATTTGCTCTCAGATGGTTGTCCATCAAAGTGCTATAGTGAATCAATTTAGTAAGGAACATAAAGAAAAGATGGGTGCTTATAGATTTTTGAACAATTCCTCAGTCAGCTCTGATGCTATCTTATCAGGTCTGATACAAACTTGCTGTAAGAATGCTTCCGGTCGTAAGCATTTACTGTGTATTCAAGATACCTCGGAGATAAACTATGAGGCTCATGTTGAGCGAATGAAGAAAAAAACAGCCAGTCCCGGCATTGTCGGTCAAAAGCAATGTGGTACTTTTTTGCATCCTGTCTTGGTAGTGGATGCCTCCAGTCATATTCCTATAGGCTTTTCTTCGGTTAAGCAGTGGAATCGCTCACCGGCTGCTTTAAGTCGTGAAGAACGTAATTACAGATATCAGCCTATAGAAGAAAAAGAGTCATATCGTTGGATAGAAAGTGGAATGGCTGCCAGTGAGCAAATGCCCCGAGATGCAGTTAAAACGATCATTGGTGACCGTGAAGCGGACATTTTCGAGCTTTTCAGCCGTATCCCTACTGATAATGTTCACTTGCTGATACGTTCTGTTCATGAAAGGAATTGCCGGTTGGATGATCCAGACTGTTCTGTCCATCTGAATACATTAATGGAGCAGGCCGTTCTACGGGCAGAGTATAGCTTTGAAGTGCTCCCGGGAAGCGGACGTAAGAAACGGGTAGCGTGCATGGAACTTCGCTTTGAAAGAGTCACCTTGTGCGCTCCTGTTAACGGTCCGGCAAAGGGTAGTCCCCCTGTTAGTCTTTATTGCATACATGTTAAAGAAAAATCTTCCAGTACACCGGTAAATGAGAGTCCTATTGAATGGAGACTGCTAACTACACATGTGGTGGAGACTGTAGAACAGGCAATTGAATGTATCGGTTGGTATCGTTGTAGATGGCTGATTGAAGAGTTGTTCAGAGTCCTCAAAAGAAAGGGATTCATGATTGAGGACGCACAGCTGGAAACAGTTTCGGCATTACAAAAACTAATCTTAATTTCCTTGCAGGCAGCACTGCAGGTGATGGTACTCAAACTTTCTTTTGATAAAGAAGATGAAAAACTCTCTTCAGAAATCTACTTTACAAGCAAAGAAATAGCATTATTACATATAGTAGGAAAAAAGAGTGAGGGAAATACAAAAATACAGCAAAATCCATATAAAAAAGAATCAATGGCATGGGCGGCATGGATTATTGCAAGGTTAGGAGCATGGAGTGCATACAAGAGCCAGTCCATTCCAGGATATATAACCTTTAAGAATGGACTGGATAGATTTTATACACAGTTTGAACTTTATGAGTTAATCAGCTAAGACTTGTGTATAAAGGGTAGCTTCAGGAAGGAGGAGAGTTTAGTTGCTTTTGACACACCTTCTTTTTGAATTTAAAGAGATTCTACAACAATCTGTCTTTCAGAATAACCGGAAGTTCGGGCATTGCACCGCTCTGCGTACAAACATAAGCGGAAACTTCGACAGCCAGCTTATGAGCTTCGGGAACAGACTTGCCATTCAGAATGGAAGCACAGAAAGCGGCAGTAAAGGAATCCCCCGCTCCTACCGTATCGGCTACCGGAACCTTCGGCGTTTCCTGAAAAGAAACGACTCCCGGAGTAAACACATAACTACCATTGATACCGCAAGTAAGAATCAACATTTTCAGATTGTACTTGGCCAACAGAATCCAGCACTTATCCTGTAAGTCGATGCCCGGATAACCGAACATACGGCTGATTGTCACCAGTTCTTCATCGTTTATCTTCAGAATGTTGCAGCGTTTGAAAGACTCGCGCAATACTTCTTTCGTGTAGAAGTCCTGACGGAGGTTGATGTCGAATATCTTCAGCTGTCCGTCTATATCGGGCATTGTATCGAGGAATCGGTTAATTGTAGCACGGCTCACTTCATTGCGTTGAGCCAACGAACCGAAACAAACGGCGCGCGTATTCAAAGCCAGCCGCTTCAGTTCGTCCGTGAAAGGAATGTTATCCCATGCCACTCCTTCTTTGATTTCGTAGCAAGGCACCCCTTCGTCATCCAGTGTCACCTGCACCGTACCGGTAGGATAATCCACCCGCTCAATCTGATTTTTGAGTTGCTTTTCTTTGAATACTTCCATGATTTCATCTCCCAGTTCGTCATTGCCCACCGCACTTACTACACGGCTGTCGAAACCAAACTGTGAAACATGATAAGCGAAATTAGCCGGAGCACCGCCTATCTTCTTTCCTTCGGGCAATACATCCCATAATGCTTCGCCCATTCCTACAATTATATTATTCATGATCTACAGATTTAATTGTTTTCCAAATATAAAATTATTTTTTGATACGGAAGGTATAGAACAGCAAGTAAAGTACACCGACTGTCATCACAGCAATCGCACCATTCTGCCCCATAGAAGTATCCGAAGCAACTCCCATAGCCAACGGGAAAACGGTTCCTCCGAAGAGTCCCATAATCATCAGACCGGAAACTTCGTTTTTCTTTCCCGGCAGATAAAGCAATGCCTGCGAGAAAATAACAGAGAACACATTCGAGTTACCAAAACCGATCAGAGCGATACAAGCGTAAATCACCGCCTTATCATGGAAGATGAACAACCCTACCATAGCAGCCAGCATCATAACAACACTGATACCGAAGAAAGATTTCGGAGACATCTGACGCAGGATGAATGATCCCAGAAAACAGCCTGCCGTACGGAAGATAAAATAGAGGCTGGTTGCAAAAGCAGCATCATCCAGTGTCATGCCGATGCGTTCCATCAGAATCTTAGGTGCAGTAGTGTTTGTACCGACGTCGATACCTACGTGACACATGATTCCGATAAAGCAAAGCAGGATAAACGGTTTGCCGAGCAATGCCAGGCACTGTCCGAAAGTGGAAGGTTTGCCTTCTTCCTTCTCTTCTTCAATCTGTGTCGCGTTGAGCAACAGAATGGCAAGGATGGCTATTACCATATAAATAGGGAATAATACACGCCATCCCAGATCGAAAGAAGGAATCGCCTGCGTTGCCCCCCACATGGCAATGTACGGTGCTAGGAAAGAAGCGATCGCTTTCACGAATTGTCCGAAGGTGAGGCTGCTTGCCAGACGGTCACCACGAACGATGTTGGAAAGAAGCGGGTTCAGTGAAGTCTGCATCAGTGCGTTTCCAATACCTAACAGGGAAAAAGAAATCAGCATCAGTGCGTAACTGTCCCCGAAGACAGGCAACAGTAAAGAAGCAAAAGTCACGATCAAACTTAGTAACACGGTTTTCTTCTGACCGATACGGCTCATCAGCATACCTGTCGGTACGGAGAAAATCAGAAACCAGAAAAACACCAATGAAGGGAAGATGTTTGCTTGTGAGTCTGTCAGACCCAGGTCTGCTTTTACATAATTGGAGGCAATGCCCACCAGATCAACGAATCCCATGGCGAAGAAACAAAGCATCACCGGGACTAGCTTGGAGAGAGAAGCGTTTTTAGTATTTTCCATTGTTTTATCTATTATAATTTCGTATATTAGCACAGTAATTATTTTCCTTTCCTATTGATCCTTTTTCTTTTAGCCTCCTATTTTCTTTGCTTATCACGGCTGTGAACAGACCGTATCACAAGGGTGATAAGGCCTTATCACAGTAATGAACAGATCGTATCACGTAGGTGAAACGCTATCTATCTCCCATACATAAGGAGAACATAAAGGCATGTTAACGCAAGGATAAAGGTATGTTAGCGTGAATTAAAAAGAGCGCAGGGAGAAGAAAGTCGTTTTTTATTTCTTCAGTTTGTAAACCACGAATGAATCTACTTTATAGGCACCGCCTTTGCTGTAGAAGCTGATATGATTGTAAGGTTCCGAAGGAAATACCTGATTGGTCATAGCGAAGCGTCCACCGTCACCGAAAGCCTCTACACTTGATCTGTCTACAAACAGGCGGAGTTTCATTTCATCCTTATCCCCTTCAATCGCAGTCCAAGTCAGCATCGGGAAGTTTTCGTTGAAACTTACCTCGCCACTCTTGCGACGGTCCATCGAGAATTTCTTCTCTTTCATGTCATACTGCATGTCTACTTCTTCGCCCTTGTCATTGTAGAGACGGAAACCGATGATTTCTGCCTGCTGATTCTTGAGGGACAGTTCTATTTCGTAAGCACCTTCATTGTTCGGAATCAAATCTTTCACGATACGTGTTCCGTTAACCTTGAATGAGCGCTTTTTGGAAACACCACGCAGTTTCAGTAATTCGGGAGAAGGAGCGGATTGAAGATAAATCCCACCGTCGATGGCAAAGAGACTCAAATCACGAGGGATGGAGTTCGGACTACGGTATTGAGAAGTTGGCACGTCATTTGCATATTGCCAGTTGCTCATCCATGCAATGGCGATACGGCGGTTGTCGGGGGCATCGCTCCAAGTAACTGTAGCATAATGGTCTTTTCCCCAGTCCATCCATTTTGTGACATTCGGCTGATTGTCACAACTAAATTTCTTGCCGTCGAAGCTACCGATAAAGTATTGAGTAGCGGAGTCACCGAAAGGACCGTCACCGAGGCTGCAAAGCAATACCCATTTCTTTTCGTTGGTGCCCTCTACCGGAAGTTCGAATAAATCGGGGCATTCCCATACGTTGCCGTGAGCACCGTATCCTTCGCCGAAACTGCTTTCAAATGCCCAGTCTTTCAGATTGGGAGAAGAGAAAATCTGCATTTCCTGTCCCACTGCGAGCACCATGATCCAGCGTTTTGTTGCTTCGTACCAAAAGACTTTCGGGTCGCGGAAATCACGAGCTTCGGATACAAGTACGGGGTTGTTTTCGTATTTGGTGAAAGTGCGTCCGTTGTCAGTGCTATAAGCGATGCTTTGTACCTGACGGTCGCTGTTTTGTGTATAGATGGCGATGATTGCGCCTGCTCCGAAGCCGGCTGTATTGTTATGATCTACCACGGCAGAGCCGCTGAAGATAGTACCAAGCGCATCCGGTGCTATCGCAACAGGGCGGTGTTCCCAGTTTACGAGGTCTTTGCTGATAGCGTGTCCCCAGTTCATGTTTCCCCATTTGGAGCCATAAGGGTTGTACTGGTAAAAAAGATGGTATTCACCGTCTTTATAGACCATTCCGTTCGGGTCGTTCATCCATCCGTAAAGGGGAGAGAAGTGATAGGTCGGACGAAACTTTTCACGGTTGGTCGTATCGAAGGTGTCGGAGAGTTTCATTTCCTTGCAGCAAGCGGTATTATCCGGCGAAAGATTGACACGGATCGGATCGTTGGAGTTCATCTTGAACTTGAAAGAGACCGTTTTGCCGGAAAAGTCGGAAAGGTCTACCGGAACAAAGTAATCTACTTTATGTATGGCGAGACGCACGTCGAAGTTTTTCACCTCTTTATTATTAACGATCATGCTGATACGTACATCGGGAGACGCATCCTCTACGGGCAGAAGCAGGTACTTCTGGGAAGTATTGACACGTACAAGGCAATGACCTTCTCCCAGATTCTTAATCAGCAAAGGAGAATCCGCCGCTCGGGTTGAAACAGAAATAGTCATGAGAATAAAACAAATCAGAAAGGTCTGAAGTTGTTTGACAGGCAAAAATACATTCATGTTCTATGGTATTAAGGTTGTTATACTTTTGATAGTTGTTACAGTGCAAAGATAGGCGCTTCCAAGGTTAGCGCCTATCACTTTTGTTTCAAACGCTGTAAAAGATGTTACTTGCCGGTGTAGTTTTCATCAATAAGTGCTTACCTGAACGTCTGATACAGTTATTTCACCTTTATAACAGCAGAGTGACCACGGGTTCTTCTGCATTTGGTAGATACGGTTGGTGAAAGATAACTGATCGTTGATATAAGTCACGCAGACGGACTGGTCACTGTAAATCGTCACACGATATTCATTATCTGCCGGAATATTGAATTTATTATCGAATAAGTATTTGGCATCGTCACCGTCTTTCTCAAAATTCGCTTTGCCTTCATCGGCATTGACATGGATACTATACCAGGAAGCGGAATCCGTTCCACGTACAAAAGAGATTCCGAAACGGTCCGTATTTGAAGCGGTCTTTACGGTGAAAGAAATCTTGTTATGTACTTTCAGACGGTTGAAGATGACGGAGGCACCTTCGCCCAAAGTATAGGTTTTACCGCTTTCGGTCACGTTACCATCTTTTGCCATTACTTTCACTTCTTGTGCGGAAGTGTATTTACGGTCGATTGCATCGGGTACTCCGAGGGTTAAAGTACCGTCTTCGTGTTGAATCAGACGTTGTGCTACCAGATTGCCTGCCCATTCGGGTTCTACATCACCAACATTTCCATTATCATTTCCGGCACGTGTGGGACACCAACCCCAAATGTAGCGGTTTGTTCCGTCGGAAGCGGTCTTTCCGGCATAGAATGCGCGGCTGTCCAGCATTCCTTCACGATTGTCCGGCCATATTCCGGCATCATTGGCGGTAGTTGCTTTCAAATCTTCCAGCGTTCTGCCTTTGAAATATTGTACTTTACGCATGAAGGAAGCCTGTTCCGAATAAATCAGATACCACCAGTCCCCCATCTTGAATACATCCGGACATTCGTAGAAACGATCCCACATCATGGTCATAAAGGTTCCGGCAGATTCCCACTCTTTCAGGTCGGCAGAGGTAAATTCGGCGATATGCCCTTTTCCGTTCTTGCGGGTAGCGATCAGCATGTGATACACACCGTCTTCGGTCTGGAACAGGAACGGGTCACGGAAGTCATTCTTGTCATAACCATACGTATCTCCTTTCAGGTAGAAGGTGCGGTTCTTGGTCCATGTCTTGAAATCGGGAGAAGTAGCTACCATCACTACCTGAGCATTCTGGTCGGAAGAAGGCTTGAACTTATTACCGGTGTAGAAGGTATAATACAGTTTGTCGGCAGGGTTATAGATCGTTCCTCCTGTGCCGATGGCAGCATCCTGTTCGTCACGCCCTCCGCAGGAAATCAGTTCGCCGAGAGATTCGTAAGTAGCACCGTCTTTGGTAGCCACCCCGAAAATGGGATGGTACGTAGCTTCGGGGTTCGGACGGTAATCTTGCAGGTACATCACTTTAAAGTCCTTGGCAACCGGATCATAGAATGGCATCGGGTCACCTACAAAGCCGACCTGTGGCTTATAGTACATCGAGAAGCCATGCTCATCACTCGATTGGAAGTATGTGGCTGTACCGTCCCAGTCTTTCTGAGTCAAGATGGGGTCAGTCTCGTCACTGCAAGCAGTCATCGAAGCTATCAGTGCGGTAAATGCTATAGGTAAGATCATATTTTTCATCATTGTTGCTTATTCTTTTTATTTACACAAGTAGTTGATTGCATTGAGAGTCATTTGCTCTACGTTGTAGTGATAGTAGTCGGCAGAAGCGTCTACTCCCTTGCCGTACCAATCATAGCAGCCGGAACCGATACAGAGCGTACGTCCGCTATTGGAACGCGGTTCAAATTCGGCAATGACTACCGCCCCGTCGCCTCCATGTGCCAAATCGATTCCTCCTGTCAGGTTACGCCATGCGTTCAGGTCGTCATAACCTCCCCAGTCTGTCCCGATATGCCACTGCGCTGTGCTATTGGTAATCGCATAGCCGGCATCACAGGTATAGACTGTCGACTTGTCGCCATCTTTCCATCTTAAATCCTGGAATAACGGATGTGATTCACTGCCGGTAATCAGGAAGCTCCATGGGGCAGAGGTGATTTCGGGCGAGTCTTCGTTTCCTCCCCAGCTATTGTTCGGTACACGCTCGTCTTTAGCGATGCCGAGATTGGCGATATAGAAAGTAGCGTAACGGGTCAGCAGCAGATTACCACCATTCTGATAGTAGACTTTAAACTTCTCCGCTGCCGCTTTCGCGTCATCCGGCAAAGGAGGATTGTCACCATTGTCTGCGTGGAAATGCCACCAGATAGCGGTATATTTACCTAAATCCACTTTTCCGTCCACTACATCCTTGAATGAGATATATTCGGACATCGATACATTATCCATCATCCATTGGGCAGCGGCTTTCTCTTCGGGACTCGTCAGAAGGCTGACGGAAGAAGCCGTACCGACAAAGGCAGTCGGAATCACATTTCCCTGAGTAACCGTTACCACATAAGGAGTTACTGCCGAACGGTAAGTTGCCGTGTAAGTGACGGGGTTCGTAAAGTCCTGAATACTTCCGGATGCCGGAGTCACGGTAGCTCCGTCCGTTACGGTAAACGTACCTTTCAACTGAGTGATATCCACTGTCAGCGGAACGACTACAGAAATGGTTTTCGATAACTGGTCTACCTTTCCTACATAAGTATCATTCAATTTGAAGGTCAGTATCTTCGCCTCATCTCTCTTCACAGTAATCGTGTAGCTCATTTGTACATCGCCATTCTTCACCGTCAAAGATACGGGAAGAGAAAAGTCGATTGTCTCACCGATAGCGATGCTAGCCTTGGCTCCTTCGGAAAGATTCATTTCTGTGACCACCATGCGGGTAATATCGTAATCGTAGGGCACTCCTACTACGATTGCCTTATTCTGATAGTCGACAGTTCCTGCGTATTCATCCAGCCGGATAGAGTTCACCCAAACATCTCCGTCCAGACGAAGGCCGGATTTGAAGTCATCACTACATCCTGTGACTGTAAGGCATGCCACAGTCACCAACAGGATAGTATAAAGTTGTTTTATGATTGATTTCATTGTATTCTTTGTTTTAAGATGGTTAGTTACCAACCGAAATTCTGTGTATAATTTCCATTACTTGCGCTGATCTGTTCGAATGGAACAGGAAGATATTCGTTCTTATTTTCCGTAAAGCCCGCATTCTTGTAGATAGAGCAACGGGATGCTTCCGTCACGTAATAAGCATTGATGACATCTTTGGCTTCTCCCCATCTTACAAGGTCAAAGAAACGTGAGCTTTCCATACCGAACTCTACGCGGCGTTCCCATTTCAGCATTTTCATGGCTTCGTCCTGAGCGTAAGCTTTCAGGTCGTAAGGAGTCACTTTGAAGTTCACTCCGTAGTCTTCTTTATAATTGAAGATCAGCATGGTGCTTCCGGCAGCACGGCTGCGTACCTCATTGATTAATGAGATGGCATCGGTGATACGTCCGTCGTTCAACTGAATCAGTGCTTCGGCACGCATCAGCAATACATCTGCATAACGGATCACAATGTGATTCAGAGAACTGGCCCAATAAGAACCTTTCTTCAGACAGTCACAATCGGGATCTACATTCTCTTTGAGAGAAACATAATATCCATAAAGTCCCTTGCTGCGGCTCCAGTCATCATTCTTCTGGATGATGTAACCTTCGTTGTACTTATAAGGAAAGCCCGGCATACCCACCGTATGGAACAGACGGGGATCGACATTGTCTGTAGCCACTTCGTAATTCTCATTGTCGTAGGTACTGAACAAAGGCTTTCCCTGCGAATCGGTTTTGAAAGCATTCACCAGATTCTGGCTCGGCTTGTGGAAGTCGCAGCAGCCCAGTATCTGCGGAGTGGTCAGTCCCATTCCCCAATTCAGGTTACCGTTGTAAGTACCGTCGTTGATAGAATACTGAATGGCCCATACAGACTCTGCACCGTTTTCATATTGCGGCAGGAAGTTCATGCTATAGTCCGTTTCCAGTCCGTAACCGCCTTTAGCCATGATCAGGGGATCGGTGTATTTCACGACCTGTTTCAGGTCTTCTTCGTTGATTCCGGTAAGGGCATTATCGGCTCCGTCCTGGCGGTAAGCTTTATACAGGTAAGTCTTTGCAAGGTAAGCAGCAGCGGCTGCCTGTGCAGGGCGTCCTTTTTCTATTTGTACTTCCGGCAGGTTGTCGTAGGCAAACTGGAAGTCGTCTGCTATCTTTTGCCATTGCTCGTCATTGGTATAAGTGGTATTCGACAGTTCATTGTAAGCATCCGGTTCCATGTTTTCATCGTTTACAATAACGATCTTCTTGAACAGCTGTTTCAACATGAAGTGAGCGTGTCCGCGCAGGAATCTCATTTCGGCAATGCGCTGGTTCTTCAACGGATAGGTCTTTTCATCCATTTGGTCGAGTGATTGCAGAGCTGTGTTGGCACGGGTGATGCATTGATACAGTCTTTTCCATATATCATTGATATTCCAGTCGGTGGTATTGATACCTTTGGATATTTCCAGTGCGTTGAACACACCGCCGTCTTCTGTTCCCGAACCGCCTTTATAGCAATCGTCGGAACGTACATCATAATTCCAGAGAGAGAAGGAAGAGTTGATATCATCACCTGTCGCCCAGATGGCGTAGGCAGAAATCACCAGATTGTCTACATATTCGGGAGAAGCGATCTGATCGCCGGTCACAATACCCTGAGGAACCTGACGATCCAAAAAATCGTCGCAACTGGTTGTCAGCAAGGTAATTCCGATTGTTGCTATATATATTATCTTTTTCATGATCATTCGTTTTATTGATGAAGTAAGTTAAAATCCGATGTTAAGTCCGAACGTGATATTCACAGGGATCGGATAAGAAAAGTTCGGGTTCTCCGGATCTTCTCCGGTAAAATTCTTGCTCTTGATGGTCAGCAGATTCTGTGCACTGCAATAGAAACGCAAGCGGTCCATTCTCATTTTTTTGGAGATAACAGCGGGAACGGTGTATCCTAACTGGATATTACGCAGTTTCAGGAAAGAACCGTTTTCTACGAAGTAAGTAGAGACACGCTGTTCATTGTTCGTATCACTGCGGGTCAATGCCGGAATATCAGAGTTTGGGTTCGTAGGTGACCAGGCATTAAGCAAACGGGTTCCCTTATTCAGGAAACCGACATTGGAAGCACTCCAAAAATCGCTTTTCTTCTTCACGTCACTGATTATATCCACTCCCTGAACGCCTTGCCAGAACATTGTCAGATCGAAGTTCTTATATTCCAGATAAATATTCAATCCGTAGCTGAAAGAGGGAGTAGGATCATAAATCCAGTTCTGATCTCTTTCGTCAATCACACCGTTATGGTCAATATCACGGTAACGGATACGGCCGACAGCAGCGCCTTCTTGAGTAGCATGGTTGTCTACTTCATCCTGCGACTTAAAAATGCCATCAGCAATGTAACCGACTTGTGCGCCGTAAGTATGTCCGACTACACTCTTCACACCATTACCACCAAACTTGCCGTTGGCAGCTACCGTTTCCGGCAATTCAAGAATTTCATTCCGATAAGTGGATATGTTTCCGTTCAGGTCGTAAGTCAGTCCAAAGGCAGTCTTGTTACGATAACCCAGATTAAATTCAAAACCCTGGTTTTTCATTGCACCCGAATTTATCCAACGGCTGCCGCCTTCTCCCAGCACTCCTACTCCTGCCATTTCAGTCAGGATATCTGTTGTTTTCTTGTAGTAGTATTCCAGTGAACCGTACAGTGATTGCTTGAACAGGCTGAAGTCGATACCGACATTGGTCTGTGTCGTTGTTTCCCATTTGATATTGTCGTTACCGATCTGGTTGCGTTTGAAACCGGAAGGAAGTACACCGCCACCGTTAGAACCTGTGATATCGTATGCCGTACCGTAGCTCTGTCCGCCGAAAGAATCGGTTGTACCATAGTTAGGTGCATAGATAGTATAACGGGCAAGGTTGGAGATTTCCTGATTACCGGTCTGTCCCCACGAAGCACGCAATTTCAGATCATCAAGCCAGGTCAGTTCTTTCATGAAGTTCTCCTGTGTGATGCGCCATCCCAAAGATACGGAAGGGAAAGTGGCATAACGGTGGTTTTTACCGAACCGGGAAGAACCGTCCCGACGGAGAGTTAACGAAAGCAGATATCTATCGGCATAAGAATAGTTCATTTTGCCGAAGAAAGAGACGAGTGAATAACCTTCACCGGCACCGTATGCCTGTGCCGTGCCACTACCTGCATCGGGCCACATATAGTCGGGGGTAAGGATAGAGAAGTCTTCTTTGTATCCGGAGAAATGGCTGTCGTCTTCACGGTTCAACTCCATACCTACCATTACATCTCCACGATGTTTGCCTACTTCCAGTTGGTAGGTAGCAATGGCGTTCCACATCCATTTCGTCCAGTGTTCCTGCTTGGCTTCCACTGCGCTCTTGCCATTATTTGTCTGCGTTCCTTCCTGATAAGGATAAGTGAAGTAACGTGCCTGCTTGTTGGCATAGTCCAGACCGAAAGTGGAACGTAGATTGAATCCCTTGAAAGGAGTCAGATTGACATAGGCATCACCGAACATACGCCAGTAAGTGTATCGGTTGTCTTTATTGTATTCAAGTACGGCACGAGGGTTACGACGGTCGGGCCATCCGCCTACCGGTCCGCCCCATGAACCATCCGAAGCATATACGGGAATAGCGGAAGGAATGTCCAGTGCGGTTTCAATAATTCCACCCGGAGCCTGCACTTCCGACGTGCGATTTAATGTAAAATGCTGACCGATGGTCAGGATATCATCAATCAACTTATAATCGCTGTTCATACGAGCCGAGAAACGGTCGAAGTCCGTGTCTTTGATAACACCCAGATTCTTGTAATATCCCAGAGAAAAGAAAGAAGAACCTTTCTCCGAACCGTTGCTGACGGAAAGATTGTATTGCTGAATAACACCAGTACGAGTGATCTCATCAAACCAGTCTGTGTCCGCCACAGGCATTGTATTCTTTGAATCCAGGTATTTGGAAAGAGTCATTCCGTATAATACCGGATTGCCGTCGGCATTATATCCCCAATTGTAAGCATATCCCAAAGCATTACCGTTCGGATTTTCACCGTCGTTCACGTAGGCTTGCCACATAGCTCGTCCGTATTGCTCAGTGTTCAGTACGTTCATTTTACTCTGATACATGGAGGCGGAAACAGAAGCGTCGAAATTGATTTTGATCTGTCCTTTCTTTCCTTGTTTGGTAGTAATGATGATCACGCCGTTCGCTGCACGCGAACCGTAGATAGAAGCGGATGCGGCATCTTTCAAAACCTGAATGGATTCAATATCATTACCATTCAGTTCGTGCATACCGGCTTTGGTAGGAACACCGTCGATTATATAAAGCGGGTCGTTATTGTTCAGCGTACCGATACCGCGGATACGTACGGTAGCCGATCCACTCGGATTACCATCGGCGGTGATGTTCATTCCGGGGACACGTCCCTGAAGGGCTTTCACCGGATTGTTTTCACCTTGCTTCTGGATTTCGTCTACTTTTACTACAGAAACAGCACCTGTCAGGTCGGCTTTACGCTGTGTAGTATAACCTGTTACGACAACTTCATCTACCATCTGGGTATCTTCTTCCAGTAGTACATTAACGATAGCAGCCGCTTTTACGGTCACCGGTTTATAACCAATATACGTAATCTTTAAAGTAGAGTTGACCGGAACTGAAAGAGTGAAATTACCATCGAAGTCTGTAATTGTTCCGTTGGTTGTAGCTGTAGTTTCAACGACAGAAGCACCGATAATCGGTTGCCCATCCGTTTTAGAAGTAACGTTTCCCTTTACCGTAATGTTTTGCCCCCACAGGGCCGACATGAAAGCAAACAGGAAACAAACGCTGCAAAGAAGTTTTTTGTTCTTCATGATACCAGGCATTAGTTTAATGTTATTAATTTAAAAGTACGAATTTTCTCTTTTCGATGATGCAAATTACGGTTGATTTAAGTCAACCGACTGAAAAAAATGTTTCAAATGCTGTAAGATATGTTGCATAGAACGCTATTTTATAGGGTTTTATAAGAATAATTCTCCATCATAAGAAAGTCGGGATTATATTCTCTCTCAATCATAGAAAATACTACCTTTGTATAGTAATTTAAGTCCTTGTAAAAAGGGATATTATTCATATAACAAGCATATAATCACTCAAAGTAACCAACAGAAAACTGAATGATATGAAAACAATCTCCAACGAACAACTTACTATTCAGGTATCTCCGCATGGAGCCGAACTTTGCAGTATCTTCGCCAATGGGAAAGAGTATCTGTGGCAAGCCGACCCTGCTTTTTGGAAACGCCACTCTCCTGTACTTTTCCCGATTGTAGGAAGTGTGTGGGAAAACCAGTATCGTAATGAAGGTATCGCTTATACATTGAGTCAACACGGCTTTGCCCGCGATATGGAATTTACTCTTGTTTCAGAGAAAGAAGACGAAGTACGATACCGCCTTGTCAGTAATGAAGAGACATTATGGAAATTTCCTTTCCCGTTTTGTCTGGAAATAGGTTATCGTATTCAGGGTAAGCAGATCGAGGTTATATGGGAAGTTAAGAATACCGGAGAAAAAGAAATGTATTTTCAAATCGGTGCGCATCCTGCATTCTATTGGCCGGATTTTAATGCAGATACACAGAATCGTGGTTTCTTCGGTTTTGACAAGGAAGAAGGATTGAAGTATATCCTCATTTCAGAAAAAGGATGTGCAGATCCTTCCACTGAATATTCTCTGGAACTTACAGACGGGTTATTGCCATTGGATACACATACTTTCGATAAAGATGCTTTGATAATAGAGAATGAGCAAATCCATAAAGTAACCCTTTATACCAAGGAAAAGAAAGCTTATTTAAGCCTGCACTTTCATGCTCCCGTAGTCGGTCTATGGTCTCCGCCTGCAAAGAATGCCCCTTTTGTCTGCATTGAACCGTGGTACGGCCGCTGCGACCGCGCACATTACACAGGTGAATACAAAGACAAAGGCTGGATGCAACACCTGCAACCGAAAGAAACTTTCAAAGGAGGGTATACGATTGAGATCAATGAATAAGTAATGACAACCTATTCTGCGAATAGATTAAACACAGAACAGCTGCCGAACCTCACGGACGGCAGCTGTCAAACACCTAATCTACAAAATCTAACTTAAAAACTAACTCATAAATCTAATCTATGAAATACAGATGATACAAGTGATAAACACTTGATTATATTCTTGATAAATACCTACTGAAAAACAAATCTATCCTTTTATAAACCTAACCTATGCACACTGAATGAATCGACTGCGAATGTACCGCCCTTACTGTAAAAACACATACGATTGTACGGCTCTGTAGGGAAAATCAGATTAGTCATCGCTATCTTCCCACCATCCAGAAATATTTCTACCGAACACTTATCAACAAAGACATCCAGTTTATATTCATCTTCCTTTTTAATAGGTGCCCATGTAGCCAATGCGAAATCATCTATATAATTGATAGAAATCGTCTTCCATCGATCGTGCGCCTCGATCTCGTGCGGAGAGCTGTTTTTCCCGAAATCTACGATGCCGCTTTTCGTACGGTCCATCACCAGTTTCTTTTCCGGAAGATTAAGGTAAATATCCACTTTCTCTCCCTTGTCATTGAAAAGACTGAATCCCATAATTTCCGCCTTTCCAGCTTTGATGTTCAGAGAAAGCTCATAAGCTCCTTCATTAGCAGTCAATAAAGATTCGATGTGATAATCCTTATCTACCGTGAAAGACGGAACATCCTTGCTTTCTTTTCGTAAGTTCTTAGTTTCCGCTACCGGTGCGGCGGAAAGATAAATATCATTGTCCTGTGTATAGAGTCCCAATTCACGGGGCAGCGCATTGGCACTACGGAACTGCCGGGTCGGAACGATATTGCAATACTGCCAGTTGCTCATCCAAGGCACTGCCACCACACGGTCTCCCGTATTTGAGAAACAGACAGTAGCATAGTGATCTTTCCCCCAGTCCAGCCATTTCGTGACATTCGGCAGATTGTCACAAATAAATTTTGTACCGTCAAAGTCACCGATAAAATATTGAGTAGCGCTCCCTCCGAAGTAACATCCCGGATTTACATTGACAATCAATGCCCATTTCTTATGGTTAATATCGCCGTCTACAGGCAGTTCCACCATATCCGGACATTCAAACTGACAGGGTTGCACACCGTATCCTTCGCCAAAGCTACTCAGGTAGTTCCAGTCTTTCAGATTTTGGGAGCCATAGAAACGCATTTCCTTATCAGCAGAGACAATCATCACCCATTTACTCTCCGGTGCATACCAGAAGACTTTCGGGTCACGGAAATCTTTCAGACCATCGGAAGGACGCAGGACAGGATTCTTTTCGTATTTAGTAAATGTCCGTCCGTTGTCTTTGCTATAAGCCAGACACTGAATCTGTCCGTTCTTATCGCTGGCAGAAGTATAGTAAGCGAGGATGGAACCTGCTCCGTAGCCCGCCACATTCTCCTGATCGACAATAGAACTACCGGAAAAGATATGCCCTAATGTATCACGGGCAATGGCAGGAGCCAGATGTTCCCAATGCATCAGGTCCTTGCTGACTGAATGTCCCCAATGCATATTTCCCCATTTGGAGCCATAAGGGTTATGCTGATAATACAAATGATACTCTCCATCTTTATATACCAATCCGTTTGCATCATTCATCCAGCCATAAAGGGGAGTATGATGGTAGACAGGACGGAATTTATCCGTATTGGCAGTATCAAACGTATCGGATAATCTGATTTCTTCCCAGCAGAGGGCGTCTTTCGATTTCCTTTGAATGCGCAAAGTGGCTGCCTTTGTATCAGCCGGCAAGGCAAAGGGAACAAAATAATCGACCTTTGTCTGTGCCAGACGGATATCCATATCGGTATCCGTTGCATTCCCCGTATCGAGCCGCACCTGACTTTCATCGGCTTCTTCCTCGATGGGGAGTAATATATAATGGGTAGGATGAACGATGTGGACAATTGTCAGGCTATCACCTTTCTGTTCAAGGGTGAATGTGCTTCCGGTTGACTGGCAACAGGTCAGTCCAAAGGAAACAGCCAGTGCGAGTGTGGCACCTTTACATTGTTTTATCCAAGGAGTTGTTTTCATGGTAACAGGATATTCAGAGTTATACGAGTGTTAGTCAAAAATAGACGAAGGCAAAGATAGGGGCTATCTTCACCTTCGTCTATAAACTTTGTTTCAAAGAGTAACACTTTTGATACATCATTGAAAAAAGGGAGCTACAGGCATATAGAAAAGCAGAAGTAACAGGCGAAAAGAGAAACGGGGCACGTCAATGCCGGAGTCGAACCGGATAGTCTTGCTGATTTTACAACTTCACTATTCCTCCCCTAAAATGAGACGAAGTAACTCTTCTCTACGACATTCTGCTTATGTCAAAGTAAAAACAAGGTAACAAACGAAAAGAGACTATACCCTGCTCTATCCAACTGAGCTATGCTTTTCCTTAAAGAATAAGGAGAGCAGCGGGAGTCGAACCCGCGACCTATGGTCGTCCCAAACGAAGTAACTCTTCTCTACGACACTTGTTTCTGTTTTTTTCCGTAAACCGGAATCCTGAGAACTCCGGTTATATCACTATCTTTTTTATCTCCTGCAACGCATCATTTCCTTTGTCGATTGCAGACAAAATATCAAATATCTTATCCGACCATCCCGCTATCAGAAATACATCGTCACGAGTGATATCCAGCGGAGTGTTGCCATATCCGCTTAAGTCAAACAGATACAACTTGGCTGCCGGACAAATTTTCTTGTACTTCCTCCACAAATCCGTTATCTGCAAATCACTATGGCTATTCCACAACTGACAGTCGGTGAACATCATTATCTTATCCATCTGCGCCTTCCGGTCTATCAAGTCTTTGATAACCAAATACCCGTTTGTAGAGTATCCCACTTCACCTTCCCTTTTATAGAAAGCATCGACATTGGACAAGATACTTGTATCGGGCAGATTGATAATCTTCCATCTATCGCCAAAGATACCCGTCATCACCTGCTTGCAACGTGGCTTCAACAACATTCCCAGCAGCAAACCGATGTCATAGTACAATACTTTACTCTTTGCCGAAACCGGACACTGCATGGAACCAGATACGTCACAGGCTATCAGCACACGGGTAGATTCATCAAATCCGGTAATATTGCGAGCAGACACCTGCACGGCACGTTCCAAAGCCGTCATCAACATCGTAGCATAGAGCGAAGGAGTCTTCGACAACTCACGGTAAGCAGCCAGAAAGCGGAAAGGCAACTGCCTGGAGTTTTCAACCGCCTTTTCGGAAGACAGCCTCTTCCCTACTGTCAGAATATGGTCAGCGGAAACTTCCGCTTCCAGTATATTCCTCAGATTGCGCAGCAAAGCCATGTATCCTAGTTTACCACTGTCTATCAATTCTTCCCATTTGGCACGGAAAGCTTTTCGCCGTTCTTCTTCCGTAGCAAAGGTACACTGACCTAAAGCAGACAATTCTGTCTCCCAAGTATAGGGAACCGGAAGATTATCGTTAACTATTCCATTAAAAATCTCCTGTTGCCGTTCATCTTTCGCTTTCGGGTGCACAAGAAACAAGGCATCTTTCAGACAAACTTCTGCCGAACGGTTATACTTGGCAAACTGGTACGCATCGAATGTATTGAATGCATCCTGTAGCCCTGCCTGCAACTGTTTGGAAAGGCGGTTCAGTTTCTTTGTCCCCGTCCGCCGGTTTGCCTGCTGATAACAGGCCAGCAGTTCGGTGATTTCATCGGCACGCCGAACGGTACGGGCAGTTACCCGCTTCACCAGATTGTCGCCCTGGTGGATACGCGCCAGTTCTACCGCCATCACCAAAGGGATGGAACGCAGGTTCATCGTTTCCCTTGCGTACGCCGCCAGTTGCGCCACAAACAAAGGGTTACATTTTCCGATGAGCGTACGGACCCTTTCTATTCTCTCTTCCGCCTGCTCATAGAAACTGTTGTTCAATGAAGTAGTTACCACGGATGTGTACAATTCCCATTCGGGTGTCAGCCGGTAAGCCGATGCCGATTCTTTGTTCAGCACTTTATTCATTCCTTTATTTATCCAGTTAAACTTCATCATTTATACTCTTTATTTGTTTTCTTTTGCAAAGATACGGGGGTGGGTGCGCAGCCTTTTTGCGTACCTCAAATTATTTTTCTACTTTTGGAGAAAATCTTTATACTTCCGCCTATGCCGGTCAATAGAAATGCCTTGATTCGTTATAAAACGATTGATAACTGTCTGCGTAATCCTTATCGTCGCTGGACACTGGAAGACTTGGTAGATGCCTGCTCGGATGCCCTTTACGAATATGAAGGAATCGACAAGGGAATCAGCAAACGTGCCGTACAAATGGATATACAGATGATGCGCAGCGAGAAGCTGGGTTATAACGCACCGATTGTAGTATACGAAAACAAATATTACAAGTACGAAGACCCGGAATACAGTATCACACAGACCCCGCTGAACGAACAGGACCTGAAAACGATGTCGGAAGCCGTGGAAGTTCTGCGGCAGTTCAAGGGTTTCTCCTATTTTACGGAGATGAGTGAGATTGTGAACCGACTGGAAGATCACATAGCCTCCGCCCGAATGAAGACGACTCCGGTCATCGACTTCGAAAAGAACGAATCTCTGAAAGGGCTGGATTATCTGGATACCATTTACCATGCCATCGTCAACGAACATCCCCTGCAACTTAAATACCGTTCGTTCAAGGCCCGTTCGGCAAACAGCTTCATCTTCTATCCTTATCTATTAAAGGAATATCGCAACCGTTGGTTCGTATTTGGAGTCAGAAAAAGCGGACGGATATTGCAGAATCTGGCTCTGGACAGAATCCATTCATTAGAGGTGTTATCGCGGGAACCCTTTATAAAGAATACATTCTTCGACCCGAACACATTCTTTGACGACTTGGTAGGGGTGACCAAAAACTCCGGAAGCAAAGCCGAGAAGGTCGGTTTTAAAGTAGCCGCCAACGAAGCCCCCTACATCCTGACCAAACCGATACACCACAGCCAACGAACCATAGAAACATTGGAAGACGGAAGTGTGATTCTTGAAATAGAAGTAGTCATCAACCATGAACTGGAACGGGTATTCTTCGGATATGCCAACGGAATACAAGTTCTTTATCCGCAGACACTGGTGGAGCTAATAGAAAAGAAATTAAGGAGGGCGGTAGAACAATACGAAAAGCCCAAGTGAGTTACATTCGGATAAAAAGCAAGTAACCGGACCATTTTCACCCTTTCCGGAGAGAAAAAGACATTTTATGATACAATTAATTCCATTTTAATGAAGAATTAATTTGCTTTATCCTCTCTTTTTAATGGTTCGACCTTTACTTTGCCCTTGATAATACCGGAAAACTCATTAAATTATGAATATGAAGAGAAGTTTAATTTTACTATGCGGTCTGCTGACCGGCTTTACCTTGCAATCTACAAAGGTAAACGCGCAGACACAAACAGTGGCTAATGACCAGAAACTGGTCTATCCCTACACCTTTGCCCCCAGCGAAGGTCTGGTGAACCAAACAGAAAAAGAACATCGACAAGAGATTTGCATCAACGGTTATTGGGATTTCCAGCCTGTCCGCTTGCCGAAAGAATACGTTCAAGGAAAAGGTATCGCTCCCGAACTTCCATTGCCGGAAAACGACAGCGAATGGAGCAAAACTCGTATCAAAATCCCTTCACCGTGGAATATCAATGCTTTTGCTTACCGTGACCTGGAAGGTCCCGACCACCGCAACTATCCTTCATACCCTAAAGAATGGGAACAAGTGAAAATGGCATGGATGAAGAAGAATGTCACCATCCCTGCCGACTGGTCAGGGCAGCAAATCAAACTTTACTTTGAGGCCGTAGCCGGATATTCCGAAGTCTATATAAATAAAGAAAAGGTAGGCGAGAACTTCGATTTGTTCTTACCGTTCAGCTTTGACATCACCGATAAAGTGACTGCCGGCGAAAACATAGAGATACTGGTAGGCGTACGAAGCCAGTCGTTATTCGAAAACAATGCGACCATCGGACGCCGCATTGTTCCGGGCGGCTCGATGTGGGGGTATCAGATCAACGGTATCTGGCAGGATGTATACCTGTTGGCCTTGCCAAAAATCCATCTGGAAGACGTATACGTAAAACCGCTGGTATCAAAGAATACACTGGAAATAGAAGTAACTCTTCAGAACCTGACAGAGAAGAAGACTGACATACAACTGCAAGGTAATATCCGCGAATGGGTGAACTGCGCAGGCACGGACGTCAACTCCGCTCCCGTTCCGAACTGGACGCTTGGTAACGAAGCATTGAAAGTCGCTCCTACGAAAGTGTCCCTGCCAGCCAAGGCCTCACAGAAAGTGACCTTGCAAGTACCTGTCGGCAAGGACATATTAAAATACTGGACTCCGGAGCATCCCAACCTGTATGCCCTGTTGCTTTCCGTCAACAACCAGAAACAGACTGTCGATACCAAATACGAACGTTTCGGCTGGCGTGAATGGACATTGCAGGGTACTACTCAATACCTGAACGGCGAACCTTACGCATTGCATGGTGACTCCTGGCATTTTATGGGTATCCCGCAGATGACCCGCCGTTATGCGTGGGCCTGGTTCACCGCCATTAAGGGGATGAATGCCAACGCAGTCCGTCCGCACGCGCAAGTCTATCCCCGCTTCTATCTCGACATGGCTGATGAAATGGGTATCTGCGTGCTGAATGAAACAGCCAACTGGGCCAGCGACGGTGGTCCGAAACTGGACTCCGACCTCTTCTGGGAAGCATCCAAAGAGCACCTGAAACGTTTTGTCCTGCGCGACAGAAATCACGCGTCAGTTTTCGGCTGGAGTATCAGCAACGAAAACAAACCCGTTATCCTGCACGTTTACAATCGTCCCGAACTGATGCCGGTACAAAAGAAGGCATGGGAAGAATGGCGTGACATTGTACATCAGTACGACCCTACCCGCCCTTGGATTTCAGCAGACGGCGAAGATGACGGCGACGGTATATTGCCAGTAACCGTAGGACACTACGGAGACATCAATTCCATGAAACGCTGGATTGAAATCGGAAAACCTTGGGGAATCGGCGAACACAGTATGGCTTATTACGGCACCCCGGAACAGGTTGCCAAATATAACGGAGAACGCGCTTACGAATCACAGGAAGGCCGTATGGAAGGGCTGGCTAACGAATGTTACAACCTCATCGCCAACCAAAGGCAGATGGGAGCCTCTTACAGCACAGTCTTCAATATGGCATGGTATGCCTTGAAACCGCTTCCACTCGGCAAGAAAGACAAAAGCAAAGCTCCCACCGTTGAAGCTGACGGAGTCTTCTTCGGTGATTACAAAGAAGGAGTTCCGGGCGTACAGCCCGAACGTGTAGGTCCTTATTGCACGACGTTCAACCCCGGTTACGACCCGACCTTGCCGCTCTATCAGGAATGGCCGATGTACAGTGCTCTACGCGCAGCCAATGCTCCGGGCAAACCGGCCTGGTCTCCTTATGCTGTAATCGACAAACAACAGTACGATCATCGCAAAGCAACAACTCCTTCCAAAAAGTATAAGGAAGTCATCTTTATCGGTAGTCAGAACAGTAAATTAAAGCAGCTGATGGATGCGCAAGGAGTCCTATTCGCCAAGAAGGCAAACACTCCTTCCCTGTTGCTCTATATTGTAGACGGTAACCAAAGACTGGACGCTTCTACCAAGGACGAGGTGCAAAAGCAAATCGCCAAAGGCGCGGATGTATGGATATGGGGACTCACACCGGAAACGGTAGCCGCATACAATGAAATTCTTCCGCTTCCGGTGTCCTTGGATAATCTGCAGCGTTCTTCTTTCCTGCCCGTACAAAAGTCATGGATGCACGGACTCAATAATTCCGATTTCTACTTCTGCGAACTTCAGAAGACCAACGCTTCCAGCTACTCGCTGAAAGGAGCTTTCGTAGAAGAAGGCGAGGTCTTGCTGAACGCCTGTAAGACCGACTGGAGAAAGTGGAACAAACGCCCGGAAGAGATCAAGACTGCCGGAACGATCCGCAGTGAATACGAATGTACAGCCGCCACTCCTGTATTTGTAAAATGCCAGCAGAACGCTTCCACTTTCTATCTGAACACATTAACCGAATTTGCCAACTCGGAGAAGGGGTTCAACACTTTGAGCGCTATCCTGAAGAATGCCGGAATAGCCTTCCAAAAGCCGGAAGTCAATATCGACGAGGTCTTCTTCCTGCGCGACGAACAGATCAACTTCCCCGTAGCCACCAAAGAGAAACTGGTGAAGGACAGCGACGGTGAATGGACACTGGAACTTTATGTATTCAGTCCACGCCCTTTGGACGACCTGTTGATAGAGCCGAACATGCCGAAACTATCCCTCTTTGTGAAAGCAAAGAAACGTGCGCTGCTCATCAACGACAAACCTTATACGGCTGTATCCCACGACGGACGCAACGAAATCATCTACAAAGAATTGCCCTTGCTGCAAGGATGGAATAAACTGGTGATCAAAATAGGAGCCGGAGACCGGAACGACTTCACCGGTTATTTCAAATGCGATAACAAGAAAGATTTCCTTCCGCTGTTGAAAGCAGCTTTCGTGAATCCGGAAACCAAATAATAGTAAATAAACAAATGATGAAACTTACACACATTTTAGCCTCGGCGGCTATCATTTCAACGCTGAGTGCATGTAACGGTAGCCTGCAAACAGCGGATCGGACACCGGTCGATTACGTCAACCCGTATATCGGCAACATCAGCCATCTGCTGGTACCTACATTCCCTACCATCCAGTTACCCAACAGTATGCTTCGTGTTTACCCGGAACGCGCCGACTACACCTCCGAACTACTGAAAGGGCTTCCATTGATTGTCACCAATCACCGGGAACGTTCCGCATTCAATTTCAGTCCCTATCAGGGAGAAAAGCTGCGTCCGGTCATAACGTACAACTATGACAACGAGCACATTACTCCTTATTCTTTCGATGTGGAATTGGATGATAACCGTATGAAAGCGGAATATGCGCTTTCCCATCAGTCGGCTATCTACCGGATAACGTACGAGGCAGACAAACCGGCTTACCTCATCGTGAACTCCCGAAACGGCTCTATCCACGCCAACGAGAACTTCATCAGCGGCCGCCAGCAACTAAATGACAACACCAATGTCTATGTATATATAGAAGCACAGGAGAAGCCGATAAGCGCCGGCATCCTCGAAAACGGCACTATTGAAACAAGCAAGGATAATGCCGAAGGCGCAAACGCCTGTGCCGCATGGCGCTTTGCCGATGGAACCACAACGGTCAACCTCCGCTACGGTATTTCCTTCATCAGCGAGGAACAGGCCGAAAAGAACCTGCACCGCGAATTAAAAGACTATAACATCAAAGCACTGGCAGAAGCGGGACGCCAAATCTGGAACGAAACGTTGGGACGTATCCAAGTAGAAGGAGGAACGGAAGATGACAAAACCGTATTCTACTCTTCTTTCTACCGTACCTTCGAACGTCCCATCTGCATGAGCGAAGACGGCCGTTACTTCAGCGCCTTCGATGGAAAGGTACACGAAGACAACGGTACTCCTTTCTACACCGACGACTGGATTTGGGACACTTACCGTGCCGCACATCCTCTCCGCACACTGATCGACCAACAAAAGGAAGAAGACATCATCGCATCCTACCTGCACATGGCGGAACAAATGGGCAATATGTGGATGCCTACTTTCCCCGAAGTAACAGGTGACACACGTCGCATGAACTCCAATCATGCCGTTGCCACGGTAGCCGACGCACTGGCCAAAGGGTTGAAAGTAGACACGGCAAAAGCCTACGAGGCTTGCCGGAAAGGGATTGAAGAAAAGACGCTCGCCCCGTGGTCGGGAGCACCGGCCGGCTGGCTGGACAATTTCTACCGTGAAAACGGTTATATCCCCGCTCTCCGTGTAGATGAACCGGAAAACGACCCGAACGTACATCCTTTCGAGAAGCGCCAGCCTGTCGCTGTCACTCTGGGAACCAGCTACGACCAGTGGTGTCTCTCCCGTATCGCCCAAGCTCTGAACAAGAAGGAAGAAGCCGAATACTATCTGAAATGTTCGTATAACTACCGGAATCTCTACAATAAAGAAACCGCTTTCTTCCATCCGAAAGATAAGGAAGGACAATGGATTGAGCCATTCGACTACCGTTTCCCCGGAGGCATGGGAGCCCGTGAGTATTATGGAGAAAACAACGGCTGGGTTTACCGCTGGGACGTGCCACACAATGTAGCCGACCTCATCAGCCTTATGGGAGGAAACGAGCAGTTCATCGCCAACCTTGACCGCACTTTCACCGAACCGCTGGGACGGAGCAAATATGCATTCTACGCAAAACTGCCCGACCATACGGGTAATGTAGGCCAATTCTCGATGGCGAACGAACCGTCTCTGCACGTCCCTTATCTTTATAACTATGCCGGACAGCCGTGGAAAACACAGAAGCGCATCCGTCAAATGCTGAAAACATGGTTCCGCAATGACCTGATGGGTATTCCGGGAGATGAGGACGGCGGAGGTATGACGTCATTTGTGGTCTTCTCTTCCCTGGGCTTCTACCCTGTCACTCCGGGATTGCCGGCCTACACCATCGGAAGTCCGCTTTTCACAGATGCCAAGATTACACTCAGCAACGGAGCCGTATTTGAAATCGAAGCCAAGAACGCTTCCGATGACAACAAATACATCCAGTCCGCCACACTGAATGGCAAAGAATGGAACAAATCATGGTTCAGCCATGATGACCTGATGAACGGTGGCAAGCTAGTATTGGTAATGGGCAGCAAACCCAACAAGGCATGGGCCAGCGGAGCAGAGGATGTTCCTCCATCATTAGAAATCAAGTAGCTATATTCTAGCGATTAAACGCAAGAGGGTTGTCGAAGAATCATCGAAATAACATCTGATTCTTCGACAATACCTCTTGTCATATTCCCCGGATGTCGGCTATCATATACGAGTATTCCAACACTTTGGTTATATAAAATAAGTCCCCGATTCTTATGAATATCATATTGTTTTTCGTACTTTTGCCACATAGGAACAGATTCAAGTAGAAGTACTATGAAATATCAACTGCAATTATTGATTTTTATCCTGCTTTGCCTGGCGGGCAGACTGGATGCGTCTCCTTTATATGATTACGGACTTTATCTTAAGTCTCATGCCGTACCGGCACCGGAAAGGTCTACCTTATATTTGGATGACAACCAACCTTTCTCCGTAAAAAACGACTTAACCATTTCTTTTCAGATATATATACGTGCCAATGAAGCCGACTATGGCTCCATTCTTCATCTGAAGACAGACAAAGGCCAGATAATACGCTTTTCGTTTGTTGCAGGCGAGCAAAACCATGCTCCCGCTTTAATGCTCAATGATGAGATTATCATCATTGACAAACCCATAGAACTGGAAAAATGGATCAATGTCTCGCTGAATCTGCGTCAGAAAGACAATGTGATCGAAATAGAATACGACAAAAAAAAGATGTCGTCCACCTTCCCCCTGCAAGAAACAAACAGCGTAACGATTACATTCGGCCAGATGCTAGGCTATCAGGCGGAAGTAGCCCCTGTCAACTTAAGGGATATCAACATCATACAGGACGGCAAACTGACAAGAGAATGGAAATTATGGAAACATAACGACAACCTCTGTTATGACGAAAAAGAGGGAGCCGTTGCACGTGCTGTCCAGCCTCTCTGGCTGATAGACAACCATATCGAATGGAAAACAATCAATAAGATCACTACTTCCAGCAGAGTAGGCATAGCATTCGACGCCCGTTGCGCCTTATTCTATGTAGTCAGTCCCGAATCGGTGAAAGTGCTGGACGAAGACGGAAGACTCAAACAAGAGACTGCCGTACGCGGAGGATATCCTGCCGTAGAATATCCCAACCACCTGCTGTATGATACGCTGAGCAATGCACTGGTATCTTACTCACTGACAGAAAACATCATCTCCCGCTTTTCGTTCGACGACGGAAAATGGAGCAACGAAATACGGAATACCAAAGAGGCCAACAACTATAACCATGCCAAAGCATTTAATCCCGCCGACTCCTCATTCTACTTTTTCGGCGGATATGGCTTCTATAAATACCGTAATGACCTGTTCCGCATGAAGTCCGGCAGTGAAATTATGGAGCAAATTAAATATGATCATCCTCTTTATCCCCGCTATTCGGCTGCTATGGCAGTAGTGGGCGACGAACTATATATCTTTGGAGGCAAAGGAAACAAATATGGTAAACAGGAATTGAGTACCCATTACTACCTCGGCCTGTATGCCATCAATTTAAAAAGTAAACAGTCCCGCACCATCTGGGAGAAAAAAGATGATAACAAGGAAACCATCATGGCTTCCTCCATGTACTTCGAACCGGCAGACAGTTCTTTCTATGCCGTATCTACGGACAACGGGGGAACATTGTGGAAGATTTCCATGAAAAGCCCCGTTTATACAGAAGTTTCAAAACCGATCAATAACAGGCTGGACTACCAGGACTGCGATTTTAACCTTTACTATTCGCCGACTCACAGGAAACTGTTCCTTGTGCTGGACAAGATACTGAACAATCGTACGCACGATATAAAGATCTATTCCATCAATATGCCTTTAGTCAACGAGATAGATATCCGGCAGTCGGTGGATGAAATGGGCTCCGGCAAATGGTGGAATCTGCTGTATGTCATCGGTGTCCTAGCAATATTAGGTTGCGGTGCCTGGCTGTTCTATCGTTCAAGAAGCAAACGTCAGCCAATCCAATCGTCCGCAATCTCAAAAGAAACACTTCAATCGGTTACGGCTCCAAAAGTCATCTCAGAGAATCAGGAGAAAGTTACTCCGACAATGCCGGAACAAGAAAACGAGCCCGCATCGAAAGAGATAGTCCACTACTACGACCGTAGCCGTTCCTCCATCTCATTGCTGGGCTGTTTCAATGTACGCGATAAAGAGGGAAATGATATCACCGCCAATTTCACTCCCCGTCTGAAGCACTTGCTTATTTTGCTGATATTATATACGGAAAAGAATCCGAACGGTATCCTGACCTCCAAAACAACGGGAATCCTATGGCCGGATAAGGAAGAGACGGCTGCCCGCAACAACCGTAACGTAAATTTACGCAAACTGCGGGTATTACTGGAGAGTATCGGTGATGTAGAAGTCGTGACGGAAAACAACTTCATGCACATAAAATGGGGCGAGAACGTATTCTGCGACTATCGCGAAGTACTTGCACGCATCCAGCAATTCAAGGAGAAAGAAAACAGCGAGTTACTCAACCGGATCCTGGAACTTCTGTTGTATGGACCATTGTTGCCCAACACCATTCTCGATTGGTTGGATGACTTCAAAGAAACATACTCCAGCCACTCCATCGACTTGTTGAAGGATCTGTTTGAAATCGAAAAGCAACGTAATCATCCGGACATGATTCTCCGCCTGGCAGACATCATGTTCCTGCATGACCCACTGAATGAAGAAGCATTGGCCGCCAAATGCGCTGTGTTCTCCGCACAGGGAAAGAAAGGGATTGCACGAAATCTGTATGACCGTTTCTGCAAGGAGTATCGGGACTCGATGGGAGAAGATTATAAAACACCATTCGCCGATTTATAACTATATAGCTTTACTTCTTTCCTGCAAAGGAATGAACTAAACAGTAGTACACAATAGTAACTCCATTCTCCTCCTTCGGGAAGGAGGAGTGGTCGAAGACCGAGGTGGTAGGAAAAACAATGTTTATACCTATTTCTTTGTAAATGACAGGATTATGTATTCACCTACCACCTCCCCCTACGGGTACTCCTCCTTCCCGAAGGAGGAGAATTGAAGATAGAACCGACTATCATTTAGTTCAAAACCGTACGGGAATGAGCTAAACTGTATGAATGGATAATCAGATGTACGAAAGAAGCATGGAGGACTTGACAAACCGCTTTCTATGTTGTATATTTGTAAGTAGAAACCGGAAGAAAATTTGATAACATTGATAATATAGACGAAAAATGAGCGATAATAAGTATAATATAATAACAGATTACAGGCATTTCCACTTCGGATAATGCTTGTCAGATAGTCTGATACAAGCTAAGGGTTGCGATTCTTTATGGGAATTGCAGCCCTTTTTGTTGCTTTAAATTAATATTTATCACTAAAATAACGATGTCCAAGTTTATAATAAACTTGGGGGACGTTTATAATAAACGATGAAGGAATTTATTAATAAACGATTGGAAGTTACTGCATAATCGGTCAATATCTTTCGTATAGATATGGATGCTGACCTTGAAAAGTTCTTTATCCTTTAAATAAGTAAATGAATTATTGCGACAATGATTCTTTTCTTTTTTTATGTCATAGGACTAAAAACCTCACTGTACCATTACGAATAAATCGACAAGGAAACAATGCATGACTTTACTACTGACTCAAAAGAAAAGCGGACTATCAGTCGGCGGGAAGATTCCCGCCATTGATAGTCCGCTCTTTTTATAGTATATACCTACTTGACTCTATATCAATTGGATTCTCCCATGATAGTAGTGGCAGATGATCCCCAAGTAAAGTTGCTCTTCAATGCCGAATTGGACTTCAAGTACGGTTGCTGAACCTTCGGTCCCTTCGTCCATTCTTCCGATTCGGATGTCAATGTATTCAACAGGTCTTGGAAGTGCATGGAAACTACATGTTTCGGGTCCGGATTCTTGTAATATTCCAGATATTCCATCGGTACATATACCGTGCTCGGCCATGTCTTAAAGACAGTACACCAGGTTGTCGGTTGGGTAGCACCTTCGTCGGCATCACTACGGGCAACTTCCTTACACTGGAACGGTAATGACTTTAAGTGCAAAGTCTTGAGTGCCGTCACATTATCAAAGATGTATCCGTAAACATAAGTCATGGTACTCGGGAACCAAGCTTCATTTACTACTGAGTTACCGAACGCGTGACGACCGATATAAGTCGGACCTTCGTTCACCACTACCGTTCTCAGCTTGGTACAGTTACGACAAGCTTCTCTCGGTACGTATTGCAATCCTGTCGGGAATGAAATATTCTCCAGAAGGTTACATCCGTTGAATACACCATTCTTCAGCGTTTCATTCTCCACTTCCGTCATATCCAGAGTTTTCAGGTTGTAGCCCTTACCCGCTGTCATCATGTTCTTCAGTAAGTTCAAATCGGTATCGTTGAGTCTGCCCTTCAATTCCAGGCTAGTGATGGATTCCCAATCTTTATAGATTTCGTCATCAATAAGACCCTGCAATACATTCGTCAAACCTCCCGGAGCCGGAATTTCAATCTGAGTGGCCGCAGCCTGACGGATAACCATATAGTCTTTCTTGTTTTCATAACCCTTGCGATAGATGTAAACGGTAGCCTGACGTTCTCTCAGTACCTTATTCACATCGTACGTGAAGATGACACGTTCGGGCATCGAGTTGTTTGCCATGTGCAGCCAACCATTCTCTGCCGTATAGCCACTTTCTTCCGGATATACGATATCCACCAAAATCTCGTTCTTCGGATCGGTCAACGTAGACTGTACGCTATACTTCACGGTAGCGGCACTGCCCAGCTTATCCAAACTTGTTCTGAAATCGCTCTTGTTGGTAATAACCAGTTCCACATCGCTTGCCTGAGCCTGAGTCACGGTAAACTCTTCTCTCACCTTCTTATCGGCAGCGGCACAAAGCGCGATCGTTGCCGTACGTTCGCCACCGGTATTTTCTTTCACGGAAACGAGGAAGGTAGAATCGCCCTTGGCGTCTATAGCAGGCTTAAACGAAATCCAATCCTGATCGTTCTTATCAATATCAATCGTCAAATCCCTTGGTCCGTTGGTATTGGTTGCCTTATATTTCAACAGAATCGAATCTTCTTTCGATGCCAGGTTAGTGAACATTTCCTTGTTATCGACCGTAATGACAGGTTTGGGCAGACCGGTCTGGAAGATATTCATCGTAGCCTTTACATTATCATTATCTTTCGAAGAGATTTCAATGGTACCTCTACGAATATCAAACTTCTGATTCGGCAACACCTTAAAGTACAGTGTATGGTTCTCCATCGCACGTGTCTCCGGTTCACCTGCGGGGCGTTCGTCCGTCGGCATGATCCAGCCCGTGTCACCGGAATAGAGGAAACTGGTTTTATACTCTCCTGTGTTAATTCCAAACTCTACGGAAATAATATGCTCACCGGCATCCAGGTTTTCGTAGGCCTTCGGGTCGGTGATTACCACCGCATCCTTCTGTGCCTGATAGATAACGAAATCAAACTTAAAGCCACCGGACACGAGAGAAAAATTAGCACGGCGTGCATCCGGTTCCACATTTTCGGCTGCAGCTACCCATACTTTGTTGCCTTCGCCGGCCGTTCCTTCGCGTTCAAACAGCACTACCCAGCTATTATCCGCACCTTCCGAATCATCCAGTACGATATGCCAATCCTGATTGGCATTGAATGTCAACACTTGAGCGGAATTTCCCGCAGAAGAAAAACTGAAGGTGGACGCTTCGTTCACGATCTCCAATTTAGGCTCTAGCGGCGTCACCACTTCCGGACCGGTTTCATCGTCACCACATGCAGTCAGTAACGATGCCACCAAACATCCGGTCAAGCCGATATATTTCCAATTGATAAAATTTATCGCTTTCATGCTTATTTCACTTTAAATTCTTCTTTTACAATATTAAGGTATTTCATACCGTATCCATTCCCGTAATTCGGGTCAGTCGGTTCGATAGCCTGATCCACATTCCAACGGTTAAAAGAATCGATGATGACCATCGGACGCTTTCCCAAGTTCATCTTGGCAACATTACACATCTTACGGAACATATCTTCATCCTTAAATACCACCGGGAAGTTATAGAACTGAGTTCCATCACCATCTATCCACTGATTGAACGAAGGTGAAACGCTAGGTACGAAGTCTACTCCGTAATTAGCCCACTCATATTCGCGGTTGTACTTAAAGTTCTGGTCGATGCACTGCGGATAGCAGGTAGGACGGAACCAGTCGGTCTGATTGTACATATTATCCATGTACACAGCATCCACTTTCCCGCTCAGGAAGAAGTTATGCCAGCGTGCGGGAGGCGTCCAGCGTTCCTGACGTGCTAAGATATAGATCTCAAGCCCATTGCCATTGCCGTCTTTTACATTTTCACGTACTCTTTCACGGATCGTATTATAAAGTTTCTCAGAATCGCGTGCATACAACTTATCAGCATTCCAGACTACAATCATCGGTTTGCCGTCTACAGTATAGTAAAGATCGTTGTTCGTACAGAAACGGCTTGTCAGGTTGACAAAAAAGCTATAAAGTTGCTCACAACGTGCAGAGACACCATTTTCATCGGCATCATCTTCTATCATGGCGGTATTATTCAGTCCGCTTGCAAAATTATTCATATCCATAGAAACCGCATAACGCAAACCTCCCCACTCAATACCTTCCGAGTTGGGATTCAGTCCCGCCATATAGTTCACGAAATTCACGTTACCTTCGTTCAGCAAATCTCCCTTACTGGTATCCAGACCGATGTTCGGCAAGATAAGGAAATTGATACCGGCATTATTTGCCCAGGTAAGGTGCTGCTGAATCAAGTCAGCAGTTTCGGCTTTATTGATATCCATCGAATAACGTCCCAGCACCGGACGCACATTCGGACAAAGCTGTGGATACTGTCCGCCTTGATTATATTCACCAATCAACCGCGCATACTTCTTTTCATCCACACCCGTACTACCCAAGTTCCAATAAAGGGCTCCTACCGGAATATCGCTGCTCGGTCTGATTTGCGGAATCTCATAGTTCAAGAAATGATCATCGATGGAAGGACCGTCATCTGTCGGTGAACAGGCCGATCCGACTACCAGTCCCAACGTCAGGCATATTGCAAGACCTGTCTTATTAAAAATCTTATACTTTTTCATTTTTCAGTCATTACTTAATTACTACTTTTCTACCTTATAAACTAAAAGTGTAGCTTCTATCAAGAAGTTATAAGCCTTGTCCAAAGCCTCTTCGGCATCCTTGATACCAGTCAGCTCACGGGCATTCTTCAAGAACTCTTCATAAGTCTGTCCATACTTCTTGGCTTGGAAATCCATGTTGAACTGTACATAATCAATATTCTCCCAGCTGGCTATCATTTCTTCCTGATTAGGTACAGGTTTTGCGAACTGAAGCATTGTGAAGATATTGTCTCCCCAACGGGCGGCATTAGGCTTCGGGCTATTCTTCTGTAACAAATCGATAGCTCTGTAATAAGCCTCTGCATTTGTCTGACGTTCCGCATCCGGGAAGTAAAGGCGTTCGGGCCAACCATAGTACATATTTCCGCCTTCTTCATAAGCCTGAGATCCGTTCAGAAACAGAGGCGGAAGGTTCAATGCACGTGTGCGGCGTTCCATACGCCAGGCAGACATTCCATCCAGGAAGTCGGCAAACCAGCGTTGTTTGTAGATTTGTTCCAACTGTCCTTCTTTACCGTCTGCTCCGTTGATGTCCGCAGTCATCAGTTTACGGGTATCATAGAATCCTTTATGACTGGTTCCCCAGGCGATTCCTTCCTGAGCCATATAGGCAGCAGAAGAAGCAGACAAGCCGTTCTCTTCGAACGAAGCACGGATGCCTTCTTCATAATAGGTCTGTGCATCCTTGGATCCCAAGTCGAACTTCACTTTCGCCTCAGCGCAAAGGAAACAAGCATCTGCCCAGCGCAGTAAAGGCATCGTAGCGTCCATTGCATAATATCTCGGGTTGATGTAGCATCTGTTGTCTTCATTCATTGACAACGGATCAGGGATTTCTCTTGTACCGTTCGGGTCGGTCGGGTCGATCGGTCTTCTCCAGCCGAACGGTGTACGGGCACCCGGATTGTCCGGTGTAGGAACGTATGGAATGGAGTAACGTACACGCAATGAATCACGCACTTCATATCCATCTATCATCCATTGCAGATGTTCCTGCTGATCGCTGGCAGAACAACCGCTCACATCACAGTCGTGTGAACGAGTCAGCACATCCGTCATACGATAAGGCTGGCGTTCCGGCCAATAAACGTTGGAGCCGTCGAAGTAAGTCTCCATACGCGGATCGTTGTATGAGAACAGATAAATGGCGAAATATTCGTTCATGGAAGGGATCAGTCCCCAGTTTGCTTTCGTCTGAATTTCTTCTTTATACAAACGAGTGTAATACCAGGAACAGTCTTTGTCGATCACCGTTCCATATTTGGGAGCAAACGCATCGTCCAGAGAACTGAACAGCCATTCTTCATGTCCCATAGATTTCGCAGCATATTCGCGTGCTTTCTCTTCGCTGATGTTCTGGATATTCATGGCTATTTCCAGACGTAATGTATTAGCCAGTTTACGCCATTTCTGCACATCTCCGTTATAAACAGGGTCTTTCAGAATCTTATCAGTGGATGATTCGTCGAACTCATCGACTGCCTGATCCAGCCAACCCAAAATGGAATAGTAAGCATCGGCTTCCGAATCATAATCAAAGATACGCTTGTCCGTTCCTCCGTCCATACCGGCATGGCTTAGTCCGACCGGACCATAGAGTGACAGTAACTGGTAGTAAGTGAATGCTTTCCATGTCTTTACAACAGCCAGACTGTTAGGCAGAGAGCCATCATCGTATGCTTTTGCCAGCTCTTCCAGGTCGCGCAGAATCTCTACATAAAACTTACGGTAGAATCCGTCTCCCCTTTCGTTCCACGGTGTCTGGAAAGCGACGTTAGTAATGTAACGTGAATAACTCCACATACGGTTATTATTCAATTCACTGATCGCATTCATTGTTTTGTAAACCGTACCGGGGAAAATACTCTGTAGATTTACCTCATACAATTTGTTCGGGTCCGAGTTGATGGTTTCGAAACCGTCCGTACACCCCACGGCAGTCGATGCCAGCAGGAGTAACGGTAATATTTTGTTTTTCAATTTCATGCTTTACGAATTTAAAAAGAAACTTTAATATCAAATCCATAGGTTGCGGAAGGCAGGTTGAAACCACGTTCGAAACCTTGTGCATTTCCTGTTGTACTCGTTGCCTGCGGATCCAGCCCGTGCGGTGTATTGGCAAACAGGGTAGCAATATTTCGTCCGACAGCCGCCACACGGAATGTCTGGAACGGAGTCTTTCTCAGCCATTTTTTCGGTAAATCGTAGCTGACAGTGATTTCACGCAACTTCACATAAGAAGCATCGTAGATGAAACGGGAAATATCACGAGAGGTATAGTGCATCCAATAGCGTTCGGGGGTACAATAACCCAATACTTGTTGTCCAGCCAGCCCTTCTACGTCTTCGTCATAACGGCAGTTAGGAAGAACTACCCCTTTAGGACGTCCCCAGTCAGGATAAATCTGTCCGTTTGCAGTCGGTGTGTTGGCGTTCTGAGGACGCATGAAGCCATATCGTTCTTCGTCCGACTCACCCAAAATCTTTCTGGAGAAGAAATCCGCGTCACGACCTTCCAATGATTTGACGGATTGTCCGTCTACAGAACTCTGGATGGATGTCTGAGAGAAGAACTTACCACCCTTCTGGAAGTCGAACATGACAGAGAAGGAGAAATTACCCAAACGGAACACGTTGTTCCAGCCACCTCGCCAGTCAGCTTGTACACAGCCTAAATATTCATAGTCCTGTCCTTCTTTCGGCGACCCGTCGAGCTGACAAAGGATGTATCCTTCGGCATCGCGCTTAAATGTCTTCGCATAGATAGCACCGTAGGGCTTGCCTACTTCCGCATAAGACTTCACGTTGTACACACCGCTACCAATCTGTATCTTGTCGATACCTTCGGGCAATGATTCTACCATGGAATTGTTCTTTGACCAGTTGAAAATAGTTTTCCACTCGAAGTTCTTCACCTTCACCGGTACACCGCTCACGGAGATTTCCCAACCCTTATTGGATATTTTACCGGAGTTGATGATTACACGCTGATAATTGGATAAATAAGAAAGTTCCGACTCGACAATCTGATCACGAGTGTATTTGTCATAGTAAGTAACATCTGCTGTCAGGCGTCCGTCCAGCAAACGGACTTCCGCACCGATTTCTTTTGATATGGTTGTTTCCGGTTTCAAGTTCGGATTCTTACGTACGGCGTCGCCCTGGAACCATGCCATGTCATTACGGAACAGACCTCCGTAACTGTAACTGTTAATCAAACGGTCGAAACCGGCATCGTTACCCACGCGGGCAATAGAACCACGCAACTTGGCGAATGAGAATGTCTTGCTCTTCAGTTTGGGGAAGATTTCCGTCAACACGGCACTGGCACTACCGGAGGCATAGAAGTAAGAATTGTTAGCTTTCGGCAAAGAACTTGACCAGTCGTTACGGAAAGTTCCGTCTACAAACAAACCATGATATCCCAAAGACAACATACCGAATACGGACTGCTTCTCTTTCGCGTTCACACTTTCCGTCCCACTCAATATTGAGGCATTGTTGGACAATGACTTCACATCCGGAGCTGCCAATTGAGAAACCTGATTCCAGAGTTTATACCAGTCATTCTTTTGCATGGAAGTACCCAAGTTAGCACTGAGGCTGACCTTCTTGATATTGCGGTTATAAGAAATAACTCCTTCATAGTTGTAGTTGTTGGAGGCCTCACGGAAAGTTTCGTACTGTCCATCGATATCCCACATGGTATAATAATTATCGAACTTCCAACCGTTCTTGTTTGCCTTTTCTACACTGGCACGCAAACGGATATTCATTCCCTGAATCGGTTTGATATTAAGAGTCAGGTTACCACGGAAGTTATTACGGCCGTCACCATTGCTGATTTCGTTCAGCAGCCAGTAAGGATTGTAGAATCCGTTACCACGCGTGAAGGCTTCACCTGTCTCGCGCTTCCACGGCAGTAATTCCTCCATAACAACGTCACGCGGCATATTCATGATGGCACGCATCGGGTTACGGTTACTGTCACCTTTATAATCACGGTTATCGGCTGTTTCCAGCTGATAGTTAACGGAGATTTCACTGGACAGCCATTTAGCCAGATCCATATTCACACGCAGGTCAAATGTGTGACGCTTCATGTTATCGAAGTTCTTCAGCATTCCGTCGTAGTCGATACCCGTATAGTTGAAACGGATACCTGCTCCATTAAACACTTTATTGACCGAAACACTATGAGTCATGGCTACACCCATTTCGTACATATCCGTGATACCATCCTTATTAGGTACATAAGAACGTATCTGATTATTACGTCCCACCAGGTCAAAGCCTAACATCGGCAACCCCCATGAGCGTTGATTCGGATTCGCCCAGTTAAATACAAAAATACCATAAGGCAGGCTGGGGTCATAAGCATAACCGTTCTTTGAGTTGGAACCATAATAGTTGAATCCGTCACCCACACCGACAGCCGGAAGGCTGGCCGAACCATAAACATTCTGATAGGCAGGAAATTCACGCAAGAAAGTAAACTGCATATTGTAGCCATAAGAAACACCGAGTCCAGATTTCTTTGTAGCCTTACGGGTAGTGATCAGAATAACGCCATTGGCAGCATCAGATCCATACAAGGCAGCCGCATTGGCACCTTTCAAAACTTCGATTGATTCAATATCGTCCGGGCTGATAGCTGAAGCAGGATTACCGTAGTCCAGGTCTCCATCTTCTCCCATCGGGTTCATGATGGGCACACCGTCAATTACGTACAACGGCTGGTTATTTCCGGTCAAGGAGTTGTTACCACGAATTTCTACACGGGTAGAAGACAACGGACCGCCATTCGAGATAAAATTAACGCCCGAAACTTTACCGCTCAGGCTATTCAATAAGTTCGGGTCACGTGTATCCAGCAAAGATTCCGTGTCAATGGACTGACGGGCATATCCCAACGATTTGGATTCACGGCTGATACCCAATGCCGTAACCACGACATCGTTCAGTTCTTTGACATCCTCACTTAGAACGATGCGCAGCAGATCATTGTTTTTCAAGGTAGCCAGTCTGATAGTCTTTACAGCATAACCTATGAATCTTACATTCAGAATAGCATCTTTCGGCACATTGTTCAAGGTAAATTGTCCCTCCATATTTGTCGCAGTAGCTAAGTTTTGGTTTCCAACCACCGTAATATTAGCACCTGGAAGCGGATCACCAAACTCGTCAACAACGACTCCAGTGACCTTTCGGTTTTGCGCCGAAAGTGAAAGTGCGAAGAACGTGAGCAATACCATCAGGCACGTCCCTATCCTCCAGCTTCTTTTCAGATAAAGTTTCTCCATATTAGCTTAAGTTTATAATTAATAAATTTGTTCTTTTCATTTTTCTACAGTGATGGTGAAGTAGTTCAAATCAGGTTTGCCCGCCACAATGTTCAGCACAGTACGGCGCCAGCCGTTCACATCGCTCTTCATGGTGAAAGCGTCGACAGTAACCCATTCGCCTCCGGTAGCAGGAAGTTCTACGACAGGACCTTGTCTTCTTTTCGTGCCTTCGCCAAAGTCAAAACGGATTTTAGCATCTTCTTTGGCAGCATAACATACCTTGACTGTGATATCTCCGGCAGCATAAGGCAGTTCTTTCCATTCCATCCACTCACCCGCCTCTGTGCTGGTGACATACCATTCGGTGTTCTTATCCGGAGCCACACCGGCTATTTTGGCAACATCCAGACTTCCGGTACGGTATTGATTACCGCTATTCTTAGCAGATACATCGAAGAAGTAATCGCAGGCCTCCATTTCTACACGGAATGATTCGGCCCATGCCCGACTGCTACTGTATTTACGGAGAATGTTCAGACGCTGGTTGGGAAAGTCATAGTAAATGTTATCGGTACTTCTCCAATAAGCGGCATTCTCGGCCATATCGGTAAAACCTTCCAGGAAGACCAGATCAGCATTCTTCGCAACCATATCGTCCAAAGCATCCGTTAAACGTTTGCCGTGATCTGCATCAAAAAACATACGGGTACCCGATTTATCATTGGTATAGAAAGCCGGAACAGCCACACCTACAGTTTTTCCATTGAAGGTACGTACCGTCCAGGAACTACGGGTGGGAGCCTGCTCAGAGGCAATAAACCAATCGTTCAGTGATTCTACGACTGATTCGTCCACCTCTTTATCACGGTCCTGAAAGGCTCTGTCGGCACAAATAAAGAGATCTTCGCCATAAGCAGACTTGAAGTCAGCATGAATCTTGTTCAGAATAGTCTTTAATTTGCCTTTACAGTCAATTTTCTTGTTGCCCAATGCAGCATAGTCTACATTAAGGAAACCATTGATGCTCCACAAAAACAGGACAGGTTTGCCGTCTATGCGAAGAAGATACTTGTTATTGGCTTTATTCTCGCCATAAAAGTTATCGAAGGCCAGTTTTATATTGTAATCCCATATATACTTATATATATCGTCCAAATTGTCCAGCGGATACATCACCTCTTCATCGGTCAGTCCCTTGTTTTGCTGAGTTTCCGCACTAATGAATGTAGCATAGGTCTGATACAAGTCAAAATTGCGGGCAGCCGCCCAGGAAGCCGGACAGTCATCGAAGATGGCAATCTTCAGACTTTCTTCATTCCGACGCTGTAAAGCAGCAATGAAATCTTTGATACGGGTAGGATCGCCATGATCTCTGTCATAAGCAGGATCAGTGTCGGCCTTCGGCAAGCGTCCGCGGCAATTGGGAGCTACATAATCCAAACCACTATACACCATCTCTTCTACCAAGTTATCCCACCACTCTGTTTCCGTAGCACCAAAAGACTTCACTTCGAAAAGCGGCTTATTATAAAAGGTAGTAGAACTAGTCCCGCCACTGGCAGCATCTTCTCCATTGCGGAGATTCTTCTGATAGCTGAACAGCGCCCCCATCAAAAAACTATGTTCGGGAATATTACTCTCTACCGCAGGAGCAGGGAGTATGAACGTCCCTTCTGTCGGTATAACCGGGTCCGGATTAGTATCAGGAACAATAGTATTGTCCTCATCAGAACAGCTAACAATCATGGAAGCTAATACAAGCCCCATCGTGATTTTCAAATAATTTTTCACGGTCTCTTTTTTATATTATACATTTGCTATTTGTTACACCTCGAAAACACCCTTTTTATCTATTATTTAAGAAAGCGTCGACTGAACAAACTTAATATTTAAGGTTATTTTTGAGTTCTGATGCAAAGTAACAAGAGCCTGCTTAAGATTTTTTATAAAATACGATTAAACTCTGATTAATTTCTAATTAATTTTAAAACTAATACTATCTTCTTATAATTTTTCGCAATCTTAGGTATTAATTTCAGGAAAAGGGGGAAGTTTTATATCCTGTAGTATGCTGTCCACACCCTATTTCTTTATCTAAATGAGTATTCACTTCCTGCAAAAAGAAGAATATTTCAAGTAGAAAGGCTAAAAAGGTAAATAAGGCAAATACTATACAAACATAACACAAATTAGGAGATATCCAATTAGTGACTTATCCGATTATATAAGATGTGGATTTTTAGTATTACAATGGCGTTATTCCTGATAGATTTTCAAAGCGCTCCCCATGATATAAGCTTTAAGTTGTACTATTCCCTATTTCTCATATAATATAAGTTTCCTATATAATAAGGTATAACAGGAATATTTATAACTACAGCTAACTTTTATTCCCTCTTCAGCATACTTATTTGCATAAATTCCACATTTAAGGGATATTTAATAATCAATTAAGCGAAAATTAAGCTCTCACTTAACTATCTGTCTCTATATTTGCCACATCATTTTTCGTGATCAACCCGTGAATTACAGTCTTTGCCAAATCATAAACTTAAATACAATGAACTTTAAAACTACAAAATCATATCATGAAACAAATTAGCAAAGTATTTTTAGCTTGCGCCTGTAGCCTGTCCGGTCTGACAACGCAAGCCCAAGATCAAACCGTATGGAGCAATGATTTCTCCAATGCCTCCCAACCACTGAATACTGTGGGACGTGGTGTCTGTCGGGTGAACGACGGAGTATTTCATTCGCGCAGCGCTTATGCCCTTTTCGGCAATCCTGAGTGGAAGGATTATACCCTGTCTTTCAAGGCACGTGCCCCGAAAGACGCCGAACAGGTACAGATATGGGCAGGCTTCCGTACACATAACCGCTTTGACCGTTATGTGGTAGGTATCAAAGGCGGGTTGCAAGACGATCTCTACCTGATGCGTACCGGATATATGGGTACAGACGAATTCATGGGAGTCCGTCCGCTGGGCTTTCACCCCGTGCCGGGAGAGTGGTACAAAGTGAAAGTGGAAGTATGCGGTAACCGTATCCGGGTTTTTGTAAACGACGAAAAGCTTCCTCACATTGATTTGGAGGACAAAAACAGCAACCTGGCTCCTACCGGTGAAGTAGCACTGGGAGGCGGATGGATAGATACGGAATTTGATGACCTCACTGTCACCCCATTGGCAGAAGACGCTCTCAAAGGTGTCAGGGTTGAGGAGTATCGCATGGCACTCACCACACAGGAAAAGGAAAAGAAACGCAGCGAAGAACGGGCGCAATACACCTCCGTCAAACTAGATAAACTGACTGCCGACCGCACCGAGCTATCACTGGACGGAAACTGGCTGTTCATGCCCGACTACCAACTAAACGATAAGACAAAGGCCATCTCCATCCAGACAAACGACAACGACTGGCATATAATGCCCGTTCCCGCTTTCTGGAACCCTATCCGCATCTGGCTGCACGGAGAAACCATGCCATCACCCACCGGGCCACAACATAAGGGGGTATCGGACACCTACTACCAACAAGAAACCGACCGATGCGAGAACTATACGTTCAACTACCGGAAAACCGGTGCTGCCTGGTATCGCCAATGGCTGGAACTGCCCGCCGACGTGAAGGGAAAACAGCTGACTCTTTCATTCGACGCCGTATCCAAAATGGCGGAAGTATATATTAATGGCGAATCGGCAGGTTCCAACATCGGTATGTTCGGTGATTTCCAAGTAGACGCCACCCGATTCCTGCGTCCGGGACGCAACCTGATCGCAGTAAAAGTGACACGTGACATCAACGGAAAAGCCGCACAAACCAGTGACGCCATGGAAAACTACTATTCGTCAGTACGCAAGGAAGTGGAGGATAACCAGAACGACCAGCAGGCCAACAAAGCCGTATTGACAGACATCCCTCATGGATTCTATGGTGATAACCCTGCCGGTATATGGCAGCCCGTGAAACTCATTGTCAGCAACCCGCTGAAAGTAGAAGACATCTTTATCAAACCGGCTCTGGACGGTGCATCAATAGATGTCACCATCAAAAATCATGCGCCCAAAAAGAAAAACTTCGATATCCGCATAGATATTATAGATAAACAGACGGGGGAAACACTGTACGGTGCACCTGTACGTAGCAAACTCTCATTAGCGACAAGCGCACAAGAAACATTTACCTGTGATATCAAAGGACTGAAACCCAAACTTTGGGAACCTGCCACTCCTAATCTTTATGATTTTCGCGTGAGCCTGACGGAAGGAAAAAACAAAGTGACGGACTGCATCACCGTAACTTCGGGGTTCCGCACGTTTAAAAGCAAAGATGGATTCCTTTATCTGAACGGCCGCAAATATTGGCTGCGTGGAGGTAACCATATTCCTTTTGCGCTCTGTCCCAATGATTCGCTCCTTGCAGACAAGTTCATGAAACTGATGAAAGAAGGGAATGTACAGTCTACCCGGACACATACCACCCCCTGGAACGAACTTTGGGTGTCGGCAGCAGACCGCAACGGTATCGCTATCAGCTTTGAGGGCACTTGGTCGTGGCTCATGATACACTCCACCCCGATACCGGACAAAGGCGTGCTCGATCTTTGGAGCAGTGAATGGCTGCGCGTGATGAAAAAGTACAGAAATCATCCTTCCGTATTCTTCTGGACTGTGAACAATGAAATGAAGTTCTACGATCTAGATGCCGACACGGAACGTGCCAAACAAAAATTCCGCATCGTATCCGATGTAGTGAAAGATATGAGAAAGACCGACCCTACACGTCCTGTATGTTTCGACTCCAACTATCTCCACAACAAAGCCAGCAAACGCTTTGGTGATGACTTTCTGAAAACAGTTGATGACGGAGATATTGATGACAACCATGCCTACTATAATTGGTATGACTATTCGGTATTCCGCTTCTTCAACGGAGAATTCCAGAAACAATTCAAGAGTCCCGGACGCCCGTTGATCAGTCAGGAAATGAGTACGGGTTATCCGAATGCTGAAACCGGTCATCCGACCCGCTCTTATCAGCTGATTCATCAGAATCCCTATTCATTAATCGGATATGAAGCATATGACTGGGGGAATCCCGCCAGTTTCCTGAATACACAATCGTTCATCACGGGAGAGTTGGCCGAAACCCTCCGCCGTACCAACGAACAGGCTTCGGGTATCATGCACTTTGCCTATATGACTTGGTTCCGTCAATGCTATGATCACCGGAATATACAACCGTATCCCACTTACTACGCTATGCAGCGTGCTATGCAACCCGTACTTGTCAGCGCGGAACTATGGGGACGCAACCTTTATGCAGGCGAGAAGTTACATACACGTATCTACGTAGTGAATGACAATGAAGAAGGACGTGACCTGAAGCCTATGTCACTGGCATGGAGCATTGTAGACGAAACCAATAAGGTACTGGCTTCCGGCACGGAACAATTTCCGGCAGTGGAATATTATGGTCGTAAATATATTGAACCGAACATCCATATGCCTTCCAATTTACCGGCAGACAAGGTTAATGTAAAACTGAAACTCACTCTCACCGAAAGCGGAGTCACTTTATCGCAGAATGAATACGGATTATTACTGGCACGCAAGGAATGGAACATCGGTCAGATAACTGCCGATAAAAAGGTTCTTTTACTGGATAAGGATCATATGAAAGCTACCCTTGACTTCCTGAACATCGCCTGCCAGACAGTACCGTCTATCAAGGAACTACTGAATGCCAAGCAAAAAGCTAATCTCTGCATTATATCGGGCTTGAAAGAATGTACCGATGAAGAAGCAAGATTACTGCGTGAATATCAGTCAAAAGGCGGTCGGATTCTCTTCCTGAACAGCAAAGAGGCAGCACAAAAAGTCTATCCCGAATATATCACCGGATGGATTATTCCCACTGAGGGAGACATCGTGGTGATGGAACGGAATGATGCCCCTGTATTCGATGGAATCGGTGCACTGGAATTACGCTATTTCAATAACAACAAGCGTGAAATTCCACTAGCTTGCACCGCTACATTGAAAGCTATCCGCCACGAGAATGTGAAGGAACTCGCCGCCCAAATGAAGATCCATGCTTATATCGACGGTGGTAAGCCGGAGGAACGTATCGCACGTATCGAATCTATGCGCGGACTGACACTGCTACAGATAGCCGACAATAAAGGAAAGTCTCTCGTTTCAACTCTATGTACAGAAAAGGCAACCACTGATCCGATAGCAGGTAAACTGCTGGTAAACATGGTGAATGAATTATTGAAATAGGTATGTAATTAATATCATTGAGTGGAGTTTTTCCATTCTTCCTGCCCGTCTTCCCATTAGAGGAGACGGGCAGTTTTGTTTTTGATTATAATCGAAGTAATTAGCAAAGATGTTCTTACAATTGCAATCCCTGAGTTAATTCACAAAAGATAAGAAATAATAAAAACTTCCCAATTCAGTAGAATTCTTAGTGTCTTCATTGAGAACCGACTTTTAGTCACCTCCATTGTAGATACTACCGCTTTTTTAGTCAGCCTCAATGAAAATAGTTTCGACTTTTAATCAAACCCAAGAACAAGCCTTATCCAAACTATTCACATCTTTATTCTATTGAACATAGATTCAAACCAAAAGGCAACTGATTCATTGCGAATCAATTGCCTTTTGGTTTCAGTCGTTAATAGTTGTCTTTGGACAGACTACATTACCTCCTTATACACTTAGTTTTCTCTTTATAAAGAAGATACGTTTTTAATAATATACGTTTTACCCTTCACAGTAGCAAAAGAGATTTGATCATCAGCAAATACCTTTACCTTCGCTCCGGAAACTTTCAGATCCTTTGCATTCGGATATTTAATCACACATTCCGCACCGGAATTAGAAAGAATCTCTACAGCTGTTATCTTCCCGTCAGTCCATGCCGCGTCTACTTCAAAGTTTCCTCTCGCTTTCATTCCTTTGAATGAGCCATCTTTCCATGCATCGGGCAAAGCGGGAAGCAATTCGATATATCCGCCCTGACTTTGCATCAGCATTTCTGCGATACCGGCCGTACAACCAAAGTTTCCATCGATTTGGAAAGGCGGATGCGCATCAAACAAATTAGTATATACACCGCCTACATGGCTTCCGGGAACAGTCAGTTTCATGGCACTTCTCAACAGTTTATGAGAGCGGTTGCCGTCATGCAGACGTGCCCAGAAGTTCAGTTTCCATACTTTGCTCCACCCGGTTCCTTCGTCGCCGCGTGTATTCAGTGTCACTTTCATGGCATCTGCATATTTATCGTCCTGTTCGCTTCTTCCGATTACAATCTGCGAACCCGGATGCAACCAGAAAAGATGATTCGTATGCCTGTGTCCGCCATCTCCGGTAACATCCTTCGTCACTTCATCTTTCCATTCCATAAACTGCCCGCCCAAACCGATTTTCGGTCCGGAGAGTTTGCTCATAGCTGTTGCTATCTCTGTGATTTCAGGGTCTTTGTCCCTTCCCAGTTCTTTGCTGGCTTTGATCATCATGTCGAACATTTCACAAATCATAGCCTGCGAAGTTGAACAGCCCAGTGAGAACTCGCCATGTTCGGGAGAGTGGGACGGGTTTGCTACCAGTGTACCGTCGCGTTCGTCTGTCCAAAGATTGTCTACCCAGAAAAGAGCAGCATCGAGCATCGTATCATAATACTTTTTCAAGAAGTCTTTATCAAGGTTGAACTGATAATACTCCCAGATATCCTGACACATCCATATTGCTCCTGCCGGAAAATGATGGGGCGTGCTTTTCTTGGCAGGAGCCGTATTGCCCCAGATATTATTCTCATGATGCGTCACCCAGCCGCGAACATTGCCGCCATCGGGTTTGCAATAATATTGTTGCGCTGTATACTTTCCACGAGGCACCAGACTTCTGACATACTCTACCATAGGCAGATGACACGGACTCAGATTGGTAGGCTGTGTCGGCCAATAATTCATCTGTATATTGATATTCGTATGGTAATCGGCATTCCACGGATTGGAAAGTCTTTCACCCCATACTCCCTGCAAGTTGGCGGGCAAAGAACCTTCTCGTGAAGAAGATATCAAAAGATAACGGCCGAACTGGAAATACAGCATTTCAAGATACTGGTTTTCCTGTTCCGAGTTGGTATTCTCGTCCATGCCTTTCAACAAACTGTCCGTAGGGGCAACAGGTGCCTCCGGCAAGTTACCGAGATTCAGTCGCATTCTGTCGTATAACGAATGATAGTCTTTCTGGTGGGTAGCCAACAGAGCTGTGTACTTCTTATCAGCTACTTTACGCAGCGTAGCCTGCACTTTTTCCAACGGATCTTCTTGAGAGAAATAATTGTAGGAGTCGTCCATACACTGTACATAGTTTGTGGCGGCAGACATCAGAACGATTATTTCATCGGCATCCTCTACTTTCAGCTTCGTTCCGTCCACTACCGAAATCTTTCCTCCTTTATTCTTCACGACCAGTTGCTGCGCATATTTCAGTCCATTCTTCCAGGCATCCCCTACCCGCTTGTCTCCGCTGACCGGAGTCGGATACCCTGTCATGGTAATGGTATGCCCGTCTGCCGTAATGGTTTTATCGGTATGCAGCGATTCAAGAGAAATGATGCGTGAAAGTTTTCCCTTCTTCGAATCTGAGGTGAGACGCATCACCATTACATTATCCGGATAACTCATAAAGTATTCGCGCTTAAAGGTGATTCCATTCTCCTTATACATCACCGTATGAATCGCATTATCTATATCGAGCGTACGGGTATAGTCGGAATAAGGCAGTTCGGTAGAAGCATCTATCGAAAGTTCCGCCAATTGCGGTTTCTGTTTGTTATCGATTAATTCTGTGATTTCGAGTTTGAAGAAGGTGTACTTGTCCGCCTTCAAAGGAAAAGACAGGGTCTTATTGCGGCTCCCCTTTCCGTCCCTATCATCTCCCCAAAAGGTGCCGGACTGCTGATCCAGCAAGTCGTATGATTTTCCGTCTGCCGAACCGTAGAGTTTCCATGATTTCGGATCTCTGCCCGGCATATCATTGGCGGAGGTCAGGCTATAGGAAACAGCCTTGGGAGCATGGGTATATGCCCACTTGATAACGCATGGCAGGCTTCCCGCACCGGAGAACCGGTCGTTATCGGCAAACCATTTGCTGGTAGTGCTCTGATCGAAAAGGCTGCCTATCGACTGACTTTGATTCTTTGTATTGTCATAATTGGTCTGCACTGCTTCTTTTATCAAGACAGGGATACCCGGATTGACAGCCTCTACAATGATATTGCTCAATGTCTGGAAAGAACCGAAATGCTCCTTCGTTCCAGCCAGATTATCAATCAGATTCCGCAATTCTGTGCCGTCACCGTCTCCATCGTAGTTATAGGTAATCAGCTTTCCATTTTCATCTATATATGCAGAACGGTTTGCCGTAAAGTCGTTCATCTTCTGTTGCAACATCACCCGTGCTTTGTGAAGATAATCCTTGTTCACTTCCGGAGTTCTCAGATGTCCTCCATTGTAAGACGGATCTTCACCGGGGCCTCCCGACCACAAGGTATGTTCATTTGTCTGGATGACATCTACGTAGACGTCACCAAAAATCATGGCTCCCATATAACCATTACCGATGGGCAGGGCTTCACTTTCCCAGTTTTTGGCAGGCTTATTATAAGTTGCCTTCAAGGTCGGCTGATAAGGCTGTTCGGAGCAAGCCGTCATCGTAGTTCCTGCCACAAAGCTAAGTAGAAATAATACATCTGCAAAACGCAAATACTTGTTTCTCATAATACTAAATTTTAAGAAGTAATGCCTTAAGATTGCCCCATACTGTGTCATGCTTGTGCCACCCTATTGGCACAACTGTGCCAAAGGCTTGGCATAACAGTGCCAGTGCGGTGGCACAACTGTGCCAATAGGGTGGCACAGACTGTGCAATCAGAAGGCATTACCTCAGTGAATATAATCTTAATCTTCTTTCCGGTTCAAATTTAAATAAAGTCTATAAATCAATGACTGTTTGCAGACGAATATCTTTGGAAGAAGCGCCAACCATTATGTCAAATGCCCCTCTGGGTACTACAAACTGTCCTTTTTCTACATCCCAATAGCGAAGTTGCTCTTTATTCAACTTAATCTCTACCCGACGACTTTCTCCTGATTTCAAAGGAACACGACGGAATCCTTTCAATTCTTTCAAAGGAACAATTCCTCCGGCATCCGGTATCCACACATAAACCTGAGCAACCTCATCGCCATTTCTCTTACCGGTATTTTTTAAGAGGAAAGAAACGGTGACTTCACCAGCACCGTCCTTTACTTGCAGATCACTGTATTTAAAAGAAGAGTAACTTAGTCCGTAGCCGAACGGATAAAGGACATCTCCTTTGAAATATTTATAAGTACGCCCTTTGGTTATATCATAATCATCAAACGGAGGCAGTTCATCCAAAGACTTGTAGTAGGTGAGCGGCAGACGTCCGGCAGGATTATAATCACCGAACAATACCTCGGCAACAGCGGTTCCTCCCTGTTCACCCGGATACCAGGCATTCACAATGGCAGGAACATGCTCGTCCATCCAGTTAACAGCCAATGAACTGCCTGCTACCAGAACAACAATTATGTTGGGATTCACTTTATAGATTTCCTGCAGAAACTCTCTCTGATCCGCCGGAAGCTGAATATCATACCGGTCCTGTCCCTCACGCTCTATCGATTTATTGATACCCATAACGGCAACTACCGTTTCACATTCGCGAACCACTTTCCCGGCTTCTCCGTACAAATCAAGACGGGTTGCCTTGCCTATCTGCGGAACTTTCCATTGCAACTTAGCAATGGCATAATCCCGGTTGTCATAATATTCCGCTTTCAACTGGTATTCTTTTCCCGCTTCGAGATAAATGGAAGCGGAATCCGTAGATACGGCATGTGCCTGCCACGCATCAATCAGCATCTGATTATCAATGCTCAGACGACAACCGTCATCGGATGTAAAGCTGAAAGTATAGCGACCGGAAACGGTCGGTTTCAACTTTCCCGTCCAACGGACAGACAACGGAGATTTGGGCAGGAACGGATCGGGAGCCTGATTGGCAGGTTCAAAGTTGATCCAACTCTCTTTACGCACTCTCGGGGTGCCTTCGAGGCGGGTATTGTCAAAATACTCAGCTTGCAATCCTTCCGGGAAGTTCTCTCCCTGAATAAGTTCCAGCCCATCGGCAGCAGATTTCCAGGGAGCATAGACGACTTTCACCCGATCGCCTACCCTGTTTCTGATACCTTGCAGTATGGAAACCGGTTCTACTACCGGAGCGCCGCTGTAATCGCCAAACTCACATTTGCCGGCATTGATGCCGACTACTGCGATTGATTTCAGTTTGTCAGCATTCAGCGGAAGCCTGTTTTTCTGATTCTTCAGTAAAACGATACATTGGCGGGCAGCGTCCAGAGCTATCTGCTGATGTTCTTTCGAACCGATCACTGACGGAGAGATTTTAGTATACGGATTTCGCTCCCCGCTATCAAAAAGTCCCAGTTTCATGCGGGCCGTCAGCACATGACAGGCGGCGGAGTCAATATCGGCATCCGATACCATATATTGTTTGTAAGCATTCAATAAGGGGCCGTCATACACATCGTCACCGCATTCAAGGTCGAGTCCCGCCTTGATGGATAAAGTGGCGGCCGCCTCCTTCGTCTTTACATATTTATGGGCATTGACCAGCAAGGCAGGTCCGCCACAATCGGAAACGACATATCCCTGAAATCCCCAGTCCTGACGCAACACCTTTTGCAGCAGCCACGAATTCAGCGTGCAGGGCACATCATTCAGCGCATTATAGGCGGACATGATGGAAGCGGCTTTTCCTTCCTTCACACACATTTCGAAAGCAGGAAAGTAATATTCACGCAATTGTTTCTCCGATATCTGTGGATTGCAGACAAAGCGATTATGCTCTTCGTTGTTGGCGGCAAAATGCTTGGGAGTAGAAACGATTTTCAGGTAATGCGGATCATCTCCTTGCAGTCCGTTCACAAAGGCTGTTCCCATTATTCCACTCAGGAAAGGGTCTTCTCCATACGTTTCCGGGGTTCGTCCCCAACGCGGGTCGCGTGCCATGTTCACGGTAGGCGACCAGAAAGTCAGCACATCGCTGAATTGTTCTTTCTGTTCTCTTCCCTGATCCAGCTCGTTCCAACGGGCACGCGCCTCATCCGAGATTACTGTAGCTACCCTTTTCTGCAACTCCGGATTCCAGGTAGCTGCCAGTCCGATGGCTTGTGGAAATACGGTGAAACGTCCGGGACGTACTACTCCATGCAATGCTTCATTGCCATGATAGTACTTATCGATACCCAAACGGGGAATGCCGGGAGAAGTGGCACGAAGCAAACTGATCTTCTCTTCCACCGTCAAACGGGAAATCAAATCCATTACCCGTTCATGCACAGGCGCATTTTCATTCTTGTATAGCTCCTGTGCGTGAACGAACGAACAAGACAAGGCTGACAACACACCTGTCAACAAAATCTTTTTATACCTTTTCATCATGATCATTTTTCTATCCTATTTAATAACAAACATGGTAAGCCCCGTACTCTCCCCCCCCATCATTTATCCCAACTGTCCGTGCGGAAAGGAGATGCCGGCAAGCCTTTCTCATTGTACAGGTTACAACGGGGGCTATTGGAAAATCCGTAACGTACGGCAAGAGGTACAGCCACTTCACTGCTGGACACAATCACCTTATTTCCTTCAATCACCGCATCCGCCCATACAAACTTACGGTCTGCTCCCGCAATGCCGAAGCCTGTCAGCTTCGTCGGTTTCGGATGAGGCGGTTTTCCTGCCGGAATGTACGGAGAAGTTCCCATCACCAACTTTTTACCCTGATTGGTAAACTCCAGAATGATCTTATTTCCTTTCACAGACATCTTTTTATAAAGAGGCCCCATGCCGACAATTTTCTCTCCGTATGCCAGTTTCCGGGCAGCAAGAGCCAGCCGGTGTCCGACATCATATTTATCTACCGGATGCAAATCGAAAGGATCTCCTACATCGATAGTCACAGCCATTGCCGTGTTGGGCAGATTCAAGGCCTTCAGCTGTCCTTCCCGTACCCAGCGCCAGCCGTTTCCTTCAACGGACGGTTCGGGATCTACCGGTTCGAAATTGGGAAGCTGCACATATACAAAAGGAAAATCACCGATTCCCCATTTCTCTCTCCAATCCGTAATCATCCGGGAGAACAGGGTAGCATACTCCTTTCCAGAGCCGCCGGAGTTAAATTCCCCCTGATACCAGATGACTCCCTTTATACTCAAAGGGATTAAAGGAGAAATCATTGCGTTAAACAGATTGGACGGACCGTTATTTCCCCCATTCGGTTTACGCGGATTGGGTGGACGGGGAACTCTGGGCTGCGGTTTGGGCGGAGCCGGCTTTCCATCTGCTTGTGCCGCCTGCACAGCTATCGCCCATTCTTTTTGTGCCTGATTCCATTCTTTTCCTACAGTCTTATCCCATTCCCTTACCGCTTCATCAAATTCTTTCTGCTTCTGTGGATAAGTGGCGAGTATTTCCGGATTATCTTTCACATTCTTCTCATACGCAGTTACATAGTGAGCCAAAGCCGGTTCCTGTTTCAATCCGGAAAGGCTGGTCCAGGCTTCTGCACGTGTACCTCCCCATGCAGACTGGATAACTCCCAACGGGCGTCCGTTTGCAGCACGCATATCACGTGCAAAGTAATATGCTGTTGCCGAAAAGCCCTGTCCATTGATCTTAGCCAACATTTCCGGTGTACAAAGCACCCATCTGGCAGCCCGTTCGGGGTTAGATGTTCCCTGAGGAACTTCAATATCGGTCAATGGCTGCAACGACGTATTCTTGGGAACAAAGAACAAACGCAGCAAAGGATCTTCCGAAGCGGCTATATCGTCAGCATATTCTTTTCTTACCTTTATTCCCCATTCCATATTCGATTGTCCGGAAGCAACCCATACATCGCCTACCAACACATCCGAGTAGACAAGTTTGTTCTTACCGGCAATTGTCAGGAGCTGACCCTCTTTCTTCGTTTTTATCGGTTTCAGGTTCACTTTCCATGTTCCGTCAGTGTCAGCAGTCGTTTTCACTTTCTGTCCGGCAAAGACTACCTCTACGGTTTCTCCGGCATCAGCCCATCCAAAGATGGCAATCTTTGTGTCTTGCTGCAATACCATGTGATCACCGAAGATCAGCGGCATCCGTATATCGGCTTTCACCTTTGTCAGCCCAAAGCTTACGGACAACAAGAATATCCATGATATGAAAAGAAGTCGTTTCATTGTATTAAAAGTTAGGGAAACAAATTAGTATTACATAGATACCATCTTGTATTTGGTCGTAAACGCTACAGGCTGCTTATTCTCTTTTGCCAGCTTGAACGGAATCAGTTTTTCTTCGCCCGCTCCCAGTTCATAATGAATGGCATCTCCCACCTTCTTACCATCCACAAACATTTCCACCTTACCGATATCCATCAACGTACCTGTATTTTTCACACTCACCCACACTGTCTTTTGGTTCTTGACAAGGTTCTCTTCTATCTTGGACACAGTAAGATCGAAATTGGCACCAAACTCATGAGTATAATTAAGCATTCCCATGACACCTTTCTTGTTATCACTATAGCCTACACTATGTTTGATCTCATTTTTAGCTACGTAATCGGGACTCATTCCGCCTACCATGATTTTGAACTCTCCTTTTTCCACGACTCTGTCCATCCGGTCATTGAGCAATGAAATATCATACGGAGTCATTTCAAACGAAACTGTCTTCGATTCTCCCGGCTGCAAATGAATACGGGCAAAGTCTTTCAATTCCATAACACGGGTTTTCACACTGGCATACATATCCGTCACATATAGCTGAGCGACTTCATCACCCGCACGGCTTCCTACGTTCTTCACCGTAGCCTGAACTTCCACATTGCCATTCGCCTTTTCCTGTATCTTCAGATTAGAATATTCGAATGAAGTGTAGCTAAGTCCGAATCCGAAACGGTAAAGAGGATAATATTCCATATCTACATATTCGTAACGGCGTCCTGAAGTCTTGAAGTTATAATACAAAGGAAGTTGTCCTACGTGACGCGGGAATGTCATCGGCAGGCGACCGGCAGGATTGTAATCACCAAACAGTACATCTGCCATAGCCGGACCACCTTCTTGTCCCGGCAACCAGTTTACCAAGATAGCCTTGCACATTTCGGATGCTTTCAGAATATCATAAGGACGGCCTGCCTGAAGAATCAGTATCACCGGCTTTCCGGTTGCACAGACTGCTTCCAGCAATTCCTGCTGTTTGCCCGGAAGGATTAAAGTCGCCCAGTCATTATTTTCTCCACATGTCTTACGGACATCATTGGTCGCTTCACTGGTAGAGCAGTCACCCAGTACCATAATCACGACATCTGATAGGGAAGCTGCCTTCACAGCTTTCGGAATATTGGTTTCGTCCGGATTGGTAAAGTCACATCCCTGTTCATAAAGAACTTTGGTCTGCTTGCCCACTGCGCCTTTGATACCGGTCAGAACTGATTTCAATTGTCCCGGCAACAGCTTCGGCGTATAATCGCCCGGTTGAAGATCATCTGCACCGGGACCCAGTACCGCAATCGTACGCAGTGTCTTTGACAAAGGAAGAAGATTCTCTTTGTTTTCCAGCATTACAATTGATTCGCGTGCCGCCTGACGTGCCATTTCCTTATGGCTGTCCGAGTTCCATCCCGGATATATTTTCTTCCAGTCCAGTGGTTTGCAAGGGTTCTTTTCAAAAAGCTCGTTACGGAACATCGTACTCAGCATCGTACGGCATACATTGTCCAGATCTTCCATATTGATACGACCGTCTTTTGCCGCCTGAATCACTTCTTTATTATTGTAAGTATCACCGCAATTAGTTGCAATACCGGCAGCCAATGCCTGATTGGCAGCTTCAATCTTATCTTTTGCCGTGTAATGTTTACGAGCTGTCAGATTCCCGATAGCACCACAGTCACTGACGATGAATCCATTGAATCCCCATTCCTGACGCAATATCTGTTGCAGCAGTTCTTTGCTCTTGGCAACCGGAACTCCCATATAATCGGAATAGGCCATCATCAAAGACTGGCAGTCATAATTACGGATCGCATGCCGGAACGGAACCAGATGAATCTCGCGCATTTCACGTTCGGACAAGCCTATATCATGTGAATCACGTCCGCCCAACGGGGCACCATGTCCACCGAAATGCTTGGGAGTAGTAAACAATCCTCTGGACTGGTATCCTTTGATCCATGCACCTCCTATTTGTGACACCAATACAGGGTCTTCTCCGAAAGTTTCTTCACAGCGCCCCCAACGTGCATCCTGCGCAACGTCCAACACCGGCGACCATGCCTGTTTGGTATTGGCAGCCACTGTCTCGTCTCCAATCACCATAGCCACTTCTTCTGTCAGCTTCCTGTTCCAAGTAGCTCCCATCGCCAAAGCCTGAGGGAAGATAGTAGCACCGCTACCATAAGAGAAACCATGCACCGCTTCTACCTTTGTGATAGGAGGCACGTACAAATGAGGAATACCGGGAATACCCCATCCTTCACGGATCAGTTCCATTTTATCCTCCGGCGTCATCACTGCCAGCAAACTTTCCACCCGTTCTTCTACCGGCAGTGACGCGTCCATATACCGGCGGTCGGTTACTTTTCCCTGACTGTCCGTCAAGACCTTTTCTGCCACAAGAACTGAAATTTCTTTCAGAGAGAAAGGTTTATCCAGCTTTGCCGGCTTAAAATTCAGCTTGACGTGTGCACCGTATTTAGGAGTGAATTTGACTTTCATCTGTTTGTCGTTCCCTTCGATCCGGTAGTTCACGGGAGTTCCCAGATTCATGGGGTCATAAGTGACAAAGATATCCAGTACTTCTTTCAGTTCATTCTTATTGATGCCCTGCATCTGAAGGTCCAGTTCACAGACATCTCCGGGCTGCTGAATGGTAAACATCAGCCATTGTTCAGCCTTTAGTGCCTGAGAAGGGATTGTCCACATCGTTTTTACATTCCTGTCAAAGGCTAAAGCTGCATTTTCTGCATTTGCAGAAGCAGATACCGATAATATATCACTCTGTTGCTGTGCCATTGCTACTGAACATGACAATAGCCCTACTGCCAATATCCATTTCATTTTGTTTTTCATGCTACGTTCTTTTTTCAACTATTATAAGAATTCTATTTATCAATTGCCTGTGTATTGATGTATCTGTTATTTAGTTTGTTTCACCATTTTTATAGTGCCATCCGGATTGTAGTACAGTTTGTCCACACAGATAGAGCGCAGCCAATCATGACCGGACAATGCACTGTTGTGATAGAAAGAATACCATTGTCCCTTGAACTCGACAATAGAGCCGTGGTTGGTATAACTATCGGTGGGTTCCATGTAAATTCCCTTGTATTCCCAAGGTCCCAAAGGCGAGTCACTGATGGCATAACACATCCGGTTATGCTTTTCTCCGTCGTCATGATTATCAGAATAAGACAAATAATATTTTCCATTATACTTATGTATCCAGGTCGCTTCGTGGAAGTCTGAGAGTCCCTCCATAGTCCGCATGGGCCCATCCAGTTCTATCATATTATCTTTCAGTTTGCCACCTTTGCAGGTACCACCGCCACCATTGTAGATATAGGCCTGTCCGTCATCGTCCACAAATACACAAGGATCGATCATCGGGTCCATTCCCTCAATATATCCCTGTACTTTGAATCCTTCCGCAGGCTTGTCACTGGTAGCTACACCGATCTTCCAGCTATCATTCCAGTCTGTTTCGCTGGGATGAGGGAAGTAGAAATAGTAGGTGCCGTTTCTGTAAGCACAATCCGGAGCCCACATAAAACCTCCTTCTTTCCGTCCCCACGGCACCTGGTCGGAACTCAGGATTTCTCCATGATCCGTCCAGTTAATCATATCATTAGTCGAGAATACATGATAGCGGTCCATCAAGTCACATCCACGCGGAGGAGCAATGTCATGAGAAGCGTACACATACAATCTGCCATCTTTCCAGACATGCGCTGACGGGTCAGCGGTATACATATGCCGGATAAAAGGGTTCGGACTTTTCGTATCCAGCTTTGTACTAAATACCACAGCTTTCTCCTTTCTTAAAATCTTTGTGGCTTCTCCCACCAATTTCAAATAATGATCGCTTTCCACGCCTTCTTCAAGGGGCACAAATGTACTTTTACCTACGGGCACCTTCTTTGCACATTTAAAGATGGCCGTCCCTTCATCTATTTCATCAAACATAGCCACGTAGATCATTTCAGCACCCGCCCGAATGGCTCCCATCAATTGTGTCCAAAGGAAAGAACCTTTATTGCGGGGAATAAACGAATTATGATCTTTCCCCTTCAGATTTCCCCATGAGAAACCGGGGAAAACCAGTGGAGCATAATCTACCTGATTCTTCTTTGCCCACTGAATATCTTCTTCCACCAGTTTCTGATACTTGGGATAAGTCGTTTCATTATAACGCCCTACAAACCAAGGCATCATGATATCACATTTCCGGATAAGCTCATGCAGACGGGGATCTGATTCTGTGTCCCCATTCAGTGTCCGCCACTGCGTAGGTACTCCAAGCATCACACTGAATCCCTGTGACTTCAAGCCGTCAATAATATGAGCGGCTTCTTTCAGTCCATAGCGACGATTATCATTAAATCCGACTCCCCAAACCGTAACCAGCGGTTTACCGTTGTGATACAGATAAGAGGGGTTCTTTGCATGGTCTTTTAAAGAATAGCGCTCTGCTATTTCTGCTATGTCTTTCAGCAACAACTGTTCTTCTCCCGGTTGCATGCCGCTCAGGTCGTACATCACACAGATAGCCCGTTCGTATTTATTGGCAGATTTCATCGCTGAATTCAACACCTTATTAAAATGTTTCAATCCGCTTTCGTTCCGTATTTCCGTGATAAAACGCTGCATAAATACTCCGTCCAGTCCATACTCCTGCATCCATTTAAAATGTACATCTACCGTAGATTCATCATGAGAAGAAAAAACATAAGCTGGTTTACCATCAGCAAAGGAAAATTCAGTCTTATAGAGCTTCTTATACTCCGATACTTCCGGCCAAAGGTCCACCGAACATGACCCCGGACGAAACCCATTGCGCCCATTATAATGATGCCAACCACGGCCCGAGCCGTCACCAGGGGTGTTGAACCACCCCTGATAACCTGCCATGACCAATCCCTTGTAAGAATTATACTGTTTCCCGCCGGATTGTGCCATCACCCCTATTGAAAACAATAAACACACCAACAACCAATCAAACCTTTTTACCATGTTATTCTTTTATTTTTCATGTTATGTTATTAAGTCTGCCCAAAAATATTTTTCAGCAAAGTAAAGGGGCATCCCTTAATAAATACCACAAAAACGAATTAATAATGACTTAAAATCGGATTAATTGAAGAAAAAGAAGAGTATTTGTAGAAATATTATACAGAAATATATAAATATCACAGATATAGTCCGCATTCTTCATGCAGACTATCAACAAAACAGGTCATTTATTATTTACTTAAAATTCGAACAGGTTTCTTGCACAGTCGTATCCTTCCTCATAAAATTCTGTCAGTTTCTGTACATCCCGTTCAATCCGGTCCACCATTACCGGTTTCTGCGGACGGATGACGATGATCTTTCCTTCATCTTCCATCTGTTCCACCATTTCCAGCTGTTTATTGTAGACTGCACACCGACGACTCAATGCCTTGCGCAACTTCGGATATTTCCGGTAGACAAAGGATGGAATACGGATATCTTTCGTGTCTTTCCGGTAACCGCGATTACGGGTAAGTACAACCACATTACGGGTGTAACCGTCCGCAATAGCTCTCTGCAAGGGAATAGAATCAACAATTCCTCCATCAAGCATCGGAACATCATCCACGTAAGTGACAGGACAAACAAAAGGCAGGCTACTGGACGCCCGGACAATATCAATCACACGGCTTTTATCCCGTTTCTCTTCAAAATAGTTAGCTTCTCCTGTCATACAATTCGTGGTTACCATCACGAAACGTTCGGGAGAAGCAAAGTATGTATCATAATCATAAGGAAGAATATGTTCGGGAAATTCGTTGAAAAGTAAATCAAAGTCGAGAATGTTACGCTTCCTGAGCAGATGCTTCAGGCCGATATAATTGTATTTCTCCAGCAGGTCAATATTACTGAACTTGGCACGACCACGCTGACGGGATGCATACGACAAGCCGTTACAGGCTCCTGCCGATACCCCGATCACATAAGGAAAACGAATATCATGATCCATTAAATAGTCAAGTACCCCACAAGTGAATACTCCCCGCATTCCGCCTCCTTCAAGTACTAAACCTGTATGCTCATCCAATTTCAAGCCTTTCATTTTTTTCTCCCTTATTCTTATTCCGACGAATAACCAGCAACGATGACAATTCCCGCATCACAAGCTCATCCTCGGATAATTTTGTATAGGAAAGATGGCTCATTACCAGCAATCCATCTTTCTCTTTGGTTACTAATTCTTCCACTCCTGCAAACCATACCACTACTATCTGATCAGCATAATGAGCCAACAAGTCATCTATGCACTGATGAAACTCTTCATCGTCCGTTTCAAAAAGGAAAAGGCGCACCGAATGACCGTTTTGCAACATTATATTCAGATACGAAAGCAGGAATACATCAATCATTCCTCCCAGAACAAAACTAACCAGTGCTCCTTCCCGATAACTACGATTCACAAATACGGCAACAGGACATTTCACCTGTTCCATTATGTCGTCAATCTTATCACGGAAGAGCGTCAGCCATAAAATAGCTCCCGGAGTTCCCGGCATTTCGGGACGGTAATGGCTACCGGCTCCTAAAAGCAACATATCAGGATGCTCTTTGCGAATAAAATGAATCATTTCCTGTACCAGCTTATCCGTCACCCGATAGTGATTGTCTACCTGAATATTCAGTTCGACAGCTCTTTGATTAAGTAAAGCAAAGCTTTCGCTTTCATAATGCTGTGCATCCAACGGATTCAAATCCGTACCCACTGTATAATGCGCTGCAATCACATGTTCTTTCTTCAACTGCTTCCCGAATAACAAATCATAAATGGAAAGCAGACTGCGCCCGGACTCCGGACGACCAAAGCAAAATATAAGTTTGCGCTTCAAAGATAACTTTTCTTCCCGATGTACAAAGAAACGTTCGACCAAATGTAGCAGCGGAGTGGTCATAAAGGTTGTAACTAGCGCCATAATGACCAAAATTACGAAAATAGACGGGGGAAGAACTCCCATTTCGTAACCAATATTCAATGCCACCAACTCCATCAATCCGCGCGTATTCATTAAGGTACCCACTGTCAGACTATCCTTCCATGACTCACCTACCAGACGGGCAGCTATGGCACAGCCACCGAGCTTACCGACTATGGCCACTGTCACCAGCAGCAAACACACCATCCATAACTCCGGACTATTGATCAGACCTATCTCCGTACGCAAACCTGTGAAAGCAAAGAATAACGGCAGGAAGAAAACCAAAGAAATATCTTCCACCTTTTCCATCATCACTTTTCGGAAACCCAGATTCGACGGCATCACCACTCCTGCCATAAACGCTCCGAACAAAGCATGAATACCGATAATCTCTGTCAGGCAGGAAGAAATGATCAGAATCAGCAGGATAAATGCCACAAACGTTTTATTGATCGCCTCCTTATTGGCATACACCTCTCCCACCTTTTTCAGAAACGGACGCACAACCAAAAACATGACTGCAATATACGCCACAGCCAATCCCACAGAATAGAGAGCACTGGCAAAGCTACCCGCCTTTGAAATAGCAATAACAACAGCCAACAAACACCAGGCAGTCACATCATCATTGGCAGCAGAAGCAATCGCAAGAGTCCCCAAAGGAGTTTTGGTCATATTTCGTTCCTGAATGATACGCGCCAGCACGGGGAAAGCGGTAATACTCATGGAGATGCCTATAAACAAAGCAAAAGGCAGAAAGGGAGTATGATCGGCGGCATACGTTTCGTAAATCCAGTAAGAAGACAGGATACCCAGAAAGAAAGGTACTAAAATACCGGCATGACTGATCACCAGCGTTTCATTTATCTTATTTTTCAGCACACTAAAGTCCAGTTCCATACCGATAACGAACATGAAAAGGATCAGCCCGACCTGACTCAGCAATTCAAGATTGGTCAGCGAATGGACAGGGAACAGAAAATGAAAAGCTTCCGGGAAAAAAAGTCCCAAAACAGAAGGCCCCAAGACAATACCTGCTACGATTTCTCCAATCACTCCCGGTTGCCCGATAAGACTAAACAAATAACCGAAAAGACGTACCATCAACAATACGGCAATAATCTGAATAAGTAACGTCGTCAGCGGATGATGCAGATTATCTTGCATAAATTGTAGAAACATGGCAAAAGGCCCATCTTGTACCGTGTTTAACGTGTTCGCAGCATGATGTGAAAACCTGTCGCCCTCTTCAATAGCAACATAAATCAACCCTCCAAACAGAAGGAGCATAAGTACATAAATAATATAATTCTTCCGGGCTTTATTCTGCATAAACTTGTTTTTTTGCTATTTGTTGCATAATTATAATAAAAACAAACGAAAAAGGCAGATAGTTTGGCAGAAATAGTAAATATTCAAACAAAATCTTGTTTTTTTGCTTCAATCTATGTAACTTTAGGCTAGCTTAATTGTTTTAAGTAGGAAATTCAAAAAAAGTCCTGCCCGCAGGCAAGCACCATGAGAATACAGTTTGAAATTAAAGAAAAGTTGCCGGAACTCATTGAGGAAATCCTGCATTCCGACAAATGGCAAACTTCCGTGAAGGAAGAAATCAGCGGTCGGACGACCGTCGTGATCCGTGACCAAGCGTATGGTTCAGAAGCAACGATTGAGATTTACGCTCAATCCATCGAAATTAAAACCGCATGGTCAAAGTACTTCTATCGTATATTCGTTGCCAACGATCTTGTCTGGTGCGAATATAACGGTGCCTATCGTGGACTATTGGAACAAGTGCTCCTGCCCACTATTACTCCTAAAGAAAGCCTGCTTGATTCTGATGTTACTGAAAGTTCACTCTATGGACGTGAACATAAGAAGTTAAGAGAATATGCCGAAGATAACCTGAAGCTGAAACAATTCCGCCGGGAAAACTTCAACGAACAGAGGAATGGAACCGCAGCATTCGATCATCCTAAACGGGTTTATGATGAGTTTATAAAAGAAGACTATGTAGTGACACCGAAAGACAATAAATAATAGAAAAGGGTACCGCTGAGGGTACCCTTTTCTATATTATAAATGCTCTCCCTACCCGCCAGATAAAGAAAGCACCCCGCCAGTTACTTCAATTTTGCCTTATAAGTCTTTTCCGAGAAAGTCAGATTCAGAAAAAAAGAAAGTTTCTGCTCTTTAAATCTCCCCGAAGTCACCTTCAGTTGATCTGTATATTTCACTCCTAAAGAAAGCGTACTGCGGCTACGAAACTCAAAATTAAGTCCGGTACTCAGATAATAATTCGTTGTCGTCTTATCATGCACTGAAATATATGAATTTCCCATACCTGCTCCAAGCAATAAACGTACCGGTTTACTATAAGGGTTCCCCAATGTATAGCTGCCTCCCAACATCAAACGATGTTGATTACGAAAACTTATACTGGAATGCGAAGACTCCAGCCGGCTCCAGTCAACAAACTTATAGTCGATGGAAGCCATCCAGCGCAACGTAGTGTAAGACGCTCCGAATCCGATAAACTGCGGCAAACAAGTGCGATACTTTTTTCCTTTTTCTTCAATGCTTCCGCTGGAACTGCTACTGCTCACCACATGATCATTATCCTGCATCAATTCTTGAGAATATCCATATACAACTCCTGCTACCGCCGAACGGTAATGATCCAGCTTATAGGTATACTGTAATCCGAAATCGGCATAAATCGTATGTTTATGCGAACTGTTACTTTCTGTTGCACTCCCTTGAGTTTCTGTTTGTGAAATACTTCCTCCCACATAAGAAAAGTTTGCACCCAGTGAAAGTCCTTTCCACAGTTCGTGCGCAACGCTGATACCCATTTTGGATAACCCTCCCTCACCTTGGAAAAGTGAAGTCACCGTACTTCCGTCCGTACCCGCCACATCCTGATCGAGCGATATGACATACCCTACACTACTGACAGGAGCCATAAAAATAGCTCCATACCAACGGGGGGCTATACGGAATCCAACAGCCAAATTATTAAGATTACCATTCAGAGAATGATTGCTCGCTCCTGACTGTGAATATTTCAGATAAGACCCGCTGACACCCAAATCGAAAAAGAAATACTGCGGCAATAATCCCGTTAAAGAAGCCGGATTGGCACTATTAATCACATTTTCTCCACGCAATGCAATGCCGACTCCACCCAAACCGGAATAAATTCCGCCTTCTCCGGTGGACAATTCGCCGAGTCCGAACATGGAAACCGGAGAACTCGTCATATTTTGGGCAGCTACATTCAATAAGTTCGCACCTAGTATAAGGATAGATAAAACTCTTCTTTTCATTTCGTATATGTCTTATAATAAATAGTGAGTGATACATTATTATCATGGTCATTCACAGGGTGTTTGCTATCTCCCAGCACCACTCCCTGAACGGTATTATAAAAAGCATTGTCAGAGAGGAATATTTGCAGCTTCTCACGGCTCTCCCCCGCCGTCCCCAGATTATTCTGAATAAACGAGGTGATATCAAACGAATAGTGAGTATCTTCATAATAGACATTATCTTCCACCAAACTTCCCGTTTGCACGGTATTTCCCGAGATGTCAGTAATGACACTCTGAGTGGCGTTATTCTGGTCTGCCGTATAAAGAGACAACGATTTCGGCAATGGATACTTTCCGTTATACGTACCTTTGATAGGATATAGCTTGAGTACTGCACTTTCAATGGAAACAAGCCTTCCGGTCTGATTCAGATTATTCAGATAGGGAAATTCGACATTGATATACATACCAGTCAGTCCTTGCAGATACACCTGATGTTCGCTCTCGGAAGAAGGCAGTTCATAATCTGTTCCTGCCTTGAGATTCTCCAAAGGAGTATTAGTACGGTCATGTTCCACCTTGGTGTAGTTCAGTGAAGTGCTGGCATTGAACACTAAGGTCTGTTCCGTAGGCTTCTCTTTCAGTTCATGATAATAAAGGGTAATACAAAAACTCGAATCGTTCACCTGAAAGCCGTTAATGCACGTCCCGTTTTCATCGGGAATAAAAGCTATTCCTTTGAAGAAAGCCCGGAAACGCTCCTGAGACTCCATACATTCATCATCTTCCAGCATTAAATTAAACCACTTCTTTCCCCATTCGTCAGGCAGGCGCGTTTCATGCAACTCGTTCCGATAGCCGGGTGTAGGACGTATAGAAACAGAACCAAGATGATTATTCTGATTATAGCTAACGTTGGTCTTATTAAACAGGTAACCGTTATCTTCCAGAGAGAGTCCTTGCGATAAACTATATAAGTCAATACGATGATAGACCAGTGTATCCCCCAGATAATCCCCGGAAGTATACCATTTGAACGTGATAGAGTCAAACTGATAGTCAGTAGTCTCATTAAGTGAGTGAGAAGGTACTTGATATTCTGCATAAAACGAAGTTTTTATTTCTCCGTAAAGAGCATCCTTAAATCGCCCGATCTGGCAGATCGTATCTCCCGAAGTTGCCAGCGAGTCGGCTAATAATGTGCTCAGAGTCACCATACACGTATCTGTCACTACATTTATAAAAGAACTCTCTACCCATTTACTTCCAATGGAAGAAGATTCATCCCTACAGGAGAATATTGTACAAAATAAGAGTAATGAATAAAAAAGTGTAATTAATAGTCTCATAATGAATATTATTTTTGAGTTGCAAAGGAACCCCTTTAGGAAAGCATCCCCAAAATTAATCGACTATTTCCCGCTATTTATAGACTCGGTTTTGTTCGATAGAGAAAATAGGGCTATTTGTCGATATCTTTTTTCTTCAACCGCATTGATAGCTACATTTGCCCCAAGTTTAAAACGTAATAAAACGAATGGAAATAATGAAAAAACTACAACTGTTATTAGTATCAATAGCTATGCTATCCATGTTCTCATGTTCAGATGATGATGACGACACATTAGGTGTGTGGTATCGCCGTTCTGATTTCGACGGAAGGGCAAGGGAGGACGCAGCCGGATTTGTAATAGATAACCGGGGATATTTGTGCGGTGGATATCGGGGAAAAGACCAGCGGGAAAGAGACTGTTGGGAATATAATATCGATAACGATTGGTGGACGCAATGTGCCGACCTTCCCGAAGAGGCGGCGGCCCGGAACGGGGCTGTCGGATTTGCGATCAACTCCAAAGGATATGTGACTACGGGATATACCGTATACAGAGATGACGATCCACTACATACCGGAGGATATGCATATTTAAAAGATACATGGGAATATGAACCGGCAACGGACACCTGGAAACAGATGGATGACTACCCTGGAGATGCCCGGATCAACGCCATAGCCTTCGCTATCGGTAATTACGGTTATGTAGGCACCGGTCAGTCTAAAGATGATAAACAGACCAAGGACTTTTACCGCTTTGATCCGACAGCCGCTTCCGGCAGCCAATGGACTATCGTCAACGGATTCGGCGGTCAGAAAAGAACCGGCGGACTCTCCTTTATTATCGATAATGTCGCCTACATTGTCGGAGGAACAAACAATGGTAAGGATGTCGATGACTTCTGGAAGTTCGATCCCAGCAAAAGTGAAGAGAACAAATGGGTACGTCTCCGTGACATTACAGACCAGAGCAGTGACGACTACGATGACGATTACAAATCAATCACCCGCACCTACGGCTGTGCTTTTATTATAGACGATCAGGCATATATCACTTTAGGACAAACAGCCTCCGGTAGCTTCCGAAGTAATTACTGGATATACGATCCTGCTAAAGACTTATGGCGCAGCAGTGAAACGGAAGATGGTTTTGACTACACTCCTTTCAAAGGAAGTTCACGCATCAAAGCGGTTTGTTTCGCTACCGGCAGACGAGGTATTATCACTACCGGAGGCAGTAGCAGCTATTATTATGACGATACATGGGAGTTACATCCATATGAATGGGAAGAGAATGACTAAGAAAAAGATACTCGGATGCTCTGTTGCAGGAATATTGACAGTAATCGCTTGTCTGTCTTTTTCCAAAGCATCTTTTTCTAATACAGATTCTTCTGATCCTTCTTTTTCAATGGAAGTGATTGAGGTAAACGGAGGATATGGCTATCAAATATCTCACAACAATCATATAACGATTTTTCAGCCTTTCATACCCTGTATTTCCGGTAAAAAACCTTTCAAGGAGAAAAGGGATGCCGAACAAGTCGGACAGTTAGTAATGAAACGAATGAAAAGCAGAGAGAATTATACCGTTACTCTCGCTGATTTAGAAAGTCTCAGGATCAAAATAAAATAAAGATAGAAAAAGGAAAAGGTGATCACATACGATTGCCTTTTCCTCTTTTTATATAGTGAAGAAGGTGGGATACAGCATTTTCTACTCTTTTTTTATGCAAAATCTATGCAAGAATATGGAATTCCCCCAAGGAATCCATATCTTTGTAACCAAAACAATTTAATATTAATTTCATCAGAATGAAAAAGAGTATCCTTATCGCTGCCTTAGGCTTGTTCAGCCTGAGCGCAATGGCACAAGACGCAAAACCCGAAGAGGGCTTCGTTTTCACAACAGTGAAAGAAAATCCGATTACTTCTATCAAGAACCAGAATCGTTCAAGTACTTGCTGGAGTTTCTCTGCTTTGGGATTCCTGGAATCAGAACTACTACGTTTGGGTAAAGGTGAATACGACCTTTCGGAAATGTTCGTTGTACACAAAACAATGGAAGACCGCGGAACAAACTATGTACGCTATCATGGCGACAGTTCTTTCTCTCCCGGCGGAAGTTTCTATGACATCATCTATTGTATGAAGAATTACGGACTGGTTCCGCAAGAAGCAATGCCAGGTATCATGTATGGTGATACACTGCCGGTACACAATGAACTGGACGCTGTTGCAGAAGGATACATCAATGCGATCGCCAAAGGTAAACTCACTAAACTGACTCCGGTATGGAAGAAAGGCCTTAGCGCCATCTACGATACTTATTTGGGAGCGTGCCCGGAAAACTTCATTTACAAAGGCAAGGAATATACTCCGAAGACTTTCGCTGAATCACTTGGACTGAAAGCTGAAGATTATGTATCACTGACTTCATATACACACCACCCTTTCTATTCTCAATTCGCTATCGAGATTCAGGATAACTGGCGTAATGGTCTGTCCTACAATCTTCCGCTTGACGAGTTCATGACTGTAATGGACAACGCTGTAAAGCAAGGATATACATTCGCATGGGGTAGTGACGTCAGCGAACAAGGTTTCACCCGTGACGGTGTTGCCGTAATGCCGGATGCTGCCAAAGGAGCAGAACTTACCGGCTCGGATATGGCTCGCTGGACAGGTCTGACTGCTGCCGACAAACGCAAAGAACTGACTTCCAAACCGCTTCCGGAAATGGAAATCACTCAGGAAATGCGCCAGACTGCTTTCGACAACTGGGAAACTACAGATGACCACGGAATGGTAATCTACGGTATCGCCAAAGATCAGAACGGAAAAGAATACTTCATGGTAAAGAACTCTTGGGGTACAAGTGGTAAGTACAAAGGTATCTGGTATGCATCCAAAGCATTCGTTGCTTACAAAACAATGAATATCCTGGTGCACAAAGATGCACTTCCTAAAGAAATTGCAAAGAAACTAGGTATCAAATAAAGATTCACTCTTATTTAAACATAAAAGCTCCGGAAGTTAAGATGACTTCCGGAGCTTTTATGTTTAATGATGTTCTCTTCTATACTGTAAACAGCCAAATACTTAAGAGAAACTCAGCTTGCTGATATGCTCCGCAAATCTCTCCTTATAATTATCACCAACAGGAATATATGTATTTTTATCAAAGATGATACGAAGCCGGGAAACTTCAGTTATCCTACGCAGATTGACAATGTAAGAACGATGTACCCGCATAAAATACGTTGGAAGCCGTTCCTCCATTTTTTGAAGACTGGCAAGGGTTATGACCGGTTTATCTTCTCCTTCTATAAAGATACGCACGTATTCGCTCATCCCTTCAATATACCGGATATTTTTCACATCAATGCGCACCACTTTGTAGTCACTCTTTACAAACAAGGAATCTCCTTTGATCTGCGAACTATTTCCCAGTTCTCCCTGCTGTTCCAACATTCGGTATTCGTACTGTTTTCGTGCCTTATCCGCTGCTTTCAGCAAATCCTGAAATTCAAACGGCTTCAATAAATAATCGACAGCATCCAGTTTGAAACCGTCTACCGCATATTCAGAATAAGCAGTAGTAAAGATCACCATCGGACGGCTGATTAAAGAGCGGATAAAATCCAGTCCATTCAAATCGGGCATATTGATATCCACAAATATCAAGTCTATATCTTCGTCTGCCAACACCTTCATCGCCTCAAAAGCATCCTGACAGGACTTGACTAAAGATAGAAAAGGGACACAGGATATATAATCCGTCAATTGCTTCAATGCTAAAGGCTCGTCATCAATCGCTATACATTTCATTATAATAAAGGTATAATAAGTAAGACATCAAATTTATCATCTTCCTCAGTAATGGAGAGGGTGTAATCATTACCAAACAACAACCGCAACCGTTTGCGTATATTCTCCAGACCGATGCCGTGATGTTGCTCGTTAGACGAGGTCCCCGTACTATTGGTACATCTGAAAGCAAGACGGTTTCCTTCTTCCAGTTGCATTACAACATGGACAAATGACTCTTTCCTGTAGCTCACTCCATGTTTAAAGGCATTCTCCACAAAAGAAATAAAAAGTAAAGGAGGAATTTGAACTTCGGGCACTTCGAGAGGGAAATTCTTTTCAATAGAAACTTTCTCAGGATAGCGCAAGCTCATCAAAGTGACATAATTCTCCAGAAACTGAACCTCGCGCAATAGCAGAATGGTTTTATTACTGGCCTCGTAAAGCACATAGCGCATAAGTTTAGAAAGTTCTACAATCGTACTCTTAGCCTTTCCCGTATCAATATCCACTAGTGCATGGATATTATTCAATGTATTCATAAAGAAATGCGGATTTATCTGATACTTCAGATATTGCAATTCAGACTGTAAACGCTGATGCTCCAGTTCTTTCAGCATTTCCTCATCACGAAAGGATTTAAAAAACAGTTTGACGGCAATATTAAAGCCTACCATCAAAAAGGCAATTACACAATGAATAAGGTAACGGATGGTGAAGGGAGGAATGGGATAAAGAGTCGGTTTAGAGAAGCCGCCCGGTCGTTGCGGTTTTTCCAAAACCGGATCGTTTGCCTGAGGCGCTTCCCAATGAACAGACTCTTCCTGCCGAGCCTTCTCTCTCATCTTAATAATCAGGTCTCTCTGACTTTTTCCTTTACCCTTGCGAAGATCTCTATATCTGAATTCCTTTGGAAAACGCTCCATAGAGGGATCAGGAATAACCCAACAAGCAGTAGAGATTAGAAAAACCAAAGAAATAATATAATACCAGTACTTTTTCTTAAACAGGAAATACGGAACTAATCCATAATTATTCAACAGAAACAAGACGAAAAAAGGAAGGATGCTCAACCACGAATCATGAACAATTACACGAATTTCTTCTTTTTCGAGTCCACCACTGACGGCAAAGTATCCGCCTATCAATGGGAGAAGAAAAATAACAGTCCAGATAGCCCCATAAATGCTCTGCTCCAGCAATTGTTGTTTACGCAGTCTTTCCATGCTTCATTGTTCCAAATTACTGATACAAAGGTAGAATCGCTGCTTCTTCTCCACAAATATAATCGACAAAAGGCCTTATTTCAACGGTAAACTGCTGTTTTACCATCCTCCGGAGCATCCCCATCCATCATCGGTCTGACCACCGTCATCCATTAGCATTCCCGATATTCCTGTGGAGTCATTTTCACATGTTTACGGAAATATTTATTAAAAAAGGAAAGATTATTAAATCCTAATGAAAAAGCAATTTCCTTCACAGGCAATCGGGTTGACTTCAATTGTGCCTTGGCATTCATGATAATAATTCCCGTGATAATCGCCAAAGGGCTATGTCCGCTGGCCTTACGGATAGCACCGGAAAAATGAGCCGGAGTTACTCCGCACTTCTTCGCATAAAAAGAAACTTCGTGTTCCTGTGTATAGTGAGTCATCAGCAACTGGATAAACTGGCGATAAAGTTCATGTTCCCGCTTAATAGGTTCGTTGGTAGTCGGCTTACAGCGTTTATACAACTCACCCACCCCCTGAAAGAATATAGTAAAAATAGACATTAATATTTCTTTGTTATCCAGTGTGTTCGGTAAAGAATAGGCACGGATAAGCAGGCTGAAAGCGTTTCGGTATAATTGCGCTACCTCTTCCTGTAATGCCATAATAGGATTGTCCAAAATCATAGGGAGAAAATCCAGATAGGTCTCTACATAACTCACACGGGAGATAAATTCCGAAGAAAAGCCCGCAAAGCAAACACGGGTATCCGAAGATACTTCGTGAATCTGTATGAATGATCCGGGGAGAACAGTCACAAAGTCATTATGGGTAATGGTATACTCGGACAGGTTGATAGTGGCACGTACAGTTCCCCGCGTGCAAAGAACAAAGACTCCCGCCTTTATATGGCAGGGAAAACGACCGTATTGATTCAGAATATCGCCGGTTATGCTGTCATCTGTAACAAAATCGACCGGAAGATCAAACTTAGGAAGAGCATCATCTATAATCATAATTAAGAAATTTAGTTCCACAAAGATATCTTTTTCCATTCGATTTTCCTCCAAGCTCTTTATTAAAATATGAAAAACAGAACATCTATTATTTAAAAGAGAACATTACAGTTATCTATTCAAATACACGTGCATATAAAATAGTTAAAATAGAACATCGAATACCAAGAATAGAGCTTGATGTAGAAACAATATTAACCGACATTTGCAATGTTTTAATAAATACGTTGAAATAAAAACAAAAAAGAGAATGAAAACATTACGAAAACTATTTTATGTAGCTTGTACAACATTCTTCCTTACATCTTGCGAAGAAACCTACAATGACAAGCTGTTCTGGCCAGGCGAACTCAATCAGGAATATGGCTCGTATATCAAACCATCCACTCTGGACCTGACCTACAGCGGAGAAAAGTTAATCGGAAAAACCGTCAACTTTCAGACGGAAGACAGTAAAAAAGGAACATTGACATTAAACGATATCATTCCGGGAGAAAAAGAGACATCATTCCGGATAAACTTATCAGAGCAGGAAGACAACTATACGTTCAGCGGAGAAACAGTTTCGTGCGCGGGAGCAACTGTGAAATACGCCGGCTCCATTACTCCGAAAACGATGAAACTGGATTTGAATGTAACGATGCCGCAAAATCAATGGATGAAAACTTACCGAATGAGCGAACTGACACGCGGCAGAGGAAAAGATGTCATACGCAATCAGACGACCGGCGAATATGAATGGGGAGAGTCGGACAATCAGATACTGACAGCAGCCCTTTATACCGACATGGATTTAGAGATGGTCAAGGAGGCGGGAAGTTTGTACGCAACCGTATCCGTTATTATAAAAGGCATGGGAGGATATCTCCTGCCGCAATTACTCAAAAGTGTCACTCTGGAATCCGACGGAAACATTACAGCCGAATATACATCGGACGAACTGCAATTGGGGGAACAGAAGTTCAGCGAAATCGACATGGATAATCCCGCATCCCAGCAACAACTCATTAATTTCATCATGATGAAGTTAATGTTCAATACATTGTCTGCCGATGACATTACTGACGCAACTCAGGGACGCAATTATGCAGAGTCTCCCCGGGGACTGGCTTTCTGGTATCTGAAAAATGACCTTCTCTATGTCAAACTGAACCTTCCGGGCATTATCAGCCTGGCCATGCAAGGGCAGGAACAGACGGTCGATGCTCATCTGATAGCAGGCATTGCAGATGCTATCCTGAAATCCAATCCTTTCTTACTGAAGACTCTACTGGGAGTTGTGAGCGAATCATTGGACAACTCTTTATTATCTATGATCGCCAATATGGATCACCAAAGTTTTCAGATGTTCTTCTCATGGATAAAGGAAGGTATCCCCATGCAGATAGAAAAGGAGAACGGACATACGCATATCTATCTGAACAGGGAAGCGCTGAGTCCTCTCATAGCCTTCATCCCCAATCTTCAGCCAGCGATGGAAGGTATTCCTAACTTCGGTCCGATGTTGTACAATTCCTATTTAGGTCCACTGTATGACAACTGGTCTATCATCACCCAACTGGACTTGGGACTCGACCTGACAGACAAAAATGAATGAGACTTTCCACCAGAAGAAAAAACATAAATTACAGAAACAATGAAAAAACTATATATTCTGACATTATTCATCTGCCTTGCCGGATTCGGGACTAGTTTTGCCCAGACGTTGAAAGGACATATATATGACGCCAATACCAATGAACCTTTGGTTGGCGCAGCGGTAACGTACAAGTTGCACGGCAATCAGGGAACCGTGTCCGACATAAACGGAGCGTATGAAATCAAACTTCCGGAGGGAGGTGTCGACCTTGTGTTCAGCTATATCGGTTACGAAGACGTTCTGATGCCCATTGTTATCGGCAGACGTGAAGTGATCACTAAAGACGTGTACATGAAAGAAAGTACCAAGCTGCTGGAAGAGGTAGTGGTAAGCGCCGGACGCTTTGAGCAAAAGCTCAGTAATGTCACCGTATCCATGGACTTGGTGAAAGCGGGCGATATCGCCCGTCAGGCACCGACGGATATCACTTCTACTCTCCGCACGCTGCCCGGCGTGGACATTGTGGACAAACAGCCTTCCATGCGTGGCGGCAGCGGATGGACCTACGGAGTAGGTGCCCGCAGCCAGATTCTGGTAGACGGAATGAGCACCCTAAATCCAAAAACCGGAGAAATCAACTGGAACACCGTACCTCTAGAAAACATCGAACAGATAGAAGTAATCAAAGGAGCCTCATCCGTTTTGTACGGTTCGTCTGCTCTCAACGGTATTATCAATATCCGTACCGCCCGTCCGGGATTGACACCGAAAACCCGCTTCAGCGCCTATATCGGTATATATGGCGATGCCGAGAATGACGAATACCAATGGAGCGACAAGAGTTTCTGGAAAGACGACAAGTATTCCGTCAAACCCATCCTGCGCGGAAACCTTCTCAGCGGCATACGAAACCCTATTTATGAGGGATTCGATCTCTCCCACTCCCGCCGTATCGGCAACTTTGACGTCAGCGGAAGCATTAACCTCTTTACCGATGAAGGATACCGGCAGCAAGGATATAACAAACGTTTCCGCATGGGCGGCAACCTGACTTATCATCAACCGGACATGGGTATGAAGATATTGAACTATGGTCTAAACGTTGACTTTCTTTCCAATCAGTACGGAGACTTCTTCATCTGGAGATCACCAACAGAAGTTTACAAACCTTCTCCTTTCACCAACATGGGGCGCGAAGAAAACAACTTCCACATCGACCCGTTCATCAACTACGTAAATCCGGAAAACGGAACGTCACACAAGATCAAAGGACGTTTCTACCATAGTGCCGACAACATAGTCAAGCCCAGTCAGGGAGCATCCATCACTGATATTCTTGGGAATATGGGAACGAACGCCCAGACTATACAGAATATAGCAGGCGGCGATTACAGTTCGCTCTACCCGGCATTGGTCGGCATCGGTTCCGGTCTGATCAACAATAATCTGGAAGATGCCATGAACGGGGTATTCACTTCCTTGGGCAACATCTTCCCCAACGCCACCACCGCCGATTATTGTGACCTCATCTCGTGGGTGATGGACAACGGACTGCCAAGTGACCTGATGAACGGCATACAAAACGGACAAGTCCCCAGTGATCTCATCCCCTGGCTATCCAACGTAATGAATCCGACCCGAAACAACGTCCAGACGAAAACGGACAAGAACTATAACTATTATCTTGACTACCAGTTCAACAAGAAATGGGACGGCGGCGCACAGATCACTACCGGAATGACTTACGAGCACGTCCGCTACAATTCTTCCATCATGGATCAGGTGTACAAAAGCGATAATGTAGCCGCCTTCTTCCAGTACGACCAGCGCTTCTGGGACCGCCTGAGCGTATCGGCAGGGGTACGAGCCGAATACTACCGTGTGAACAACCATCACCGTGAAGCAGAAACGAAAATATTCGGAGCCAAAGTTCCGTTCCGCCCCGTGTTCCGTGCCGGACTGAACTATCAGTTAGCCGATTACAGCTTTATCCGTGCCAGCGCCGGACAAGGTTACCGCAACCCGTCCATCAACGAGAAATATCTCCGCAAGGACATCGGAGGAGTAGGTATCTATCCGAACCTCGACATCAAACCGGAGAAAGGTTACAATGCCGAACTGGGATTCAAGCAAGGATACAAGATCGGCAACTTCCAAGGATTTGTAGACGTAGCCGGATTCTATACCGAGTACAGAGACATGGTTGAATTTCAGTTCGGACTGTTCAATAACGCAGACTACAGCATGATCAACAGCATCAGCGATGCCATCCAGATGGTGACGGACGGCAAAGGTTTCGGTATCGGAGCACAGTTCCACAACGTATCGAAAGCGCAAATCTACGGTATGGAGATTTCGACAAACGGCGTTTATGACTTCAACAAGAATACGAAACTATTCTATAATCTGGGATATGTATATACTGAGCCCCGCGATGCCGACTACAAGGAACGTAATGAAATAGAAGATTTATACACCGACGCCCTTCAGATGAAGGAGAAGTCGAATACAGGCAAATATCTGAAATACCGCCCGAAGCACAGCTTTAAAGCCACGGTCGATTTTCAATGGAAGCGTATCAATCTGGGTGCCAACTTTGCATGGAAGAGCAAGATACTGGCAGTGGACTACCTCATGATGGACGAACGTGAAAAGCAACAACAAGACTTAATGGACTATGTACGCACGATCCTCTTCGGAAAATCGAGAGGAGAAACACTGGCTACTTACTGGAAAAAACATAATACAGACTATGCCACCGTTGACTTGCGCTTCGGGGTAAAAGCGACCAAAGAAGTCGCCTTCCAATTCATGGTCAACAACCTGTTGAATAAAGAATACAGTTACCGCCCGATGGCAGTAGCCGCTCCCCGTACTTTTGTAGTGAAAATGGACATCACATTCTGAAAAACTCACTTAGATTACTGGTTAAATCTGTCGGGGAGACTTCCCCGACAGATTTTTTTATATACATCCACACAGAATAAAGCCTCAGCTCCCGGATGGCCGGCAACAGAACCAATGAAACGAACAAGCAGCAACGTATATTAACACAAAGAGAAAAATATTCACCGCCAACCTACCGCTTCTTTGTGATTTTTGCTTATTTTTGGCAACTAGTATAACACATACAACAAAACACCACTTTTAATGAAGAGGAATATCTATATATTATTTACTATAGGTCTGTTTATCCGGATTCTCCCCTCACATTCAGTAAACCTGAATACCGAACGACTGTCCAATTTGAAACGCCTGATAGAAAACAACATTGCGTACGATTCCATCGCGCCGATAGACAGCGTTATCGCCTGGGGACAGCAACTGAGTCCTATACTGGAAAAGGAAAACAAGATGGAACTATCTTTCAGCATCCGGCAACTGGTGGTTTACATCTACTCCCTGCGCGGAGACATCGGGAAAGCAATCGACGAAGCGCGGCAAATGTACGAAAAAGCAGAAACGATGAGATATGATTTAGGAATAGCCCTTTCGAGCGCAGCTATCGGAGATGCCTATTTCTGCTCCAATATGCCCGAAGAAGCCATCGATTCTTATAAGGAAGCCATCCGTTATCCCGCCTCGCCTTCAGAGAACAACCATTATAAAGAAATGACTATCCTGAAACTTATACAGGTGCTTATTCTGACTCAAAGGACAGAGGAAGCAGAGAAATACAGAAAGATACTTTCCGAATCAAAATCCATACAGACCCATCAGACACTGCAATTTCTGACACTTGCTACAGATGTTTCTTACTATATCCAGAAGAACGATCTGCGCAATGCGAACAACTGCCTGCTGCAAGCAGAGCAAATCTACCTTTCGGACAGGCAACCTTATTATCGCACCACCTACAATTATATGCAAGGACGATATAACGAAGCAACAGGGAACTACAATCTTGCATTACAATATTACAATGAGATTCTGACCGGCATCCGGCAAAAGACGCGCTCCATCATCTACCTGCAAGTAGCTTATGCCAAAGCGAATTTACTGATAGAAATGGGCAGTAAAGTAGAAGCGGCGCATCTGTATGAAGAAATCAGTATCGTCACCGATTCGGTAGTCGCTCCCAGCTATGCACACCGCATCAACAGCCTTCGGGCATCTTATGAGGAAAACCGGATGAAAGTAGAGAATAAAGCCGAGTTCAACCGTATTTTCATGGGCGGCATTTTAATAGGAGTCATAGTGCTGGGCATCATGATTTACCTCGTGATACACATATTAAAACAAAACAAGAAGATAGCGGAATCCAAAATCCGCATGGAGCAATCACGACTCAACGCCGAGAATGCCATGCAGACCAAAAGTCTTTTCCTCTCCAACATGAGCCATGAGATACGGACTCCGCTGAGTGCCCTCTCCGGCTTCTCCAGTCTGCTGACCGAGCAGGCACTCGACGCCGAAACACGCCGCCAATGCGGCGACATCATCCAGCAAAACTCCGACTTGTTGCTAAAACTAATAAATGACGTAATCGACCTTTCCAATCTGGAGATCGGAAACATGAAGTTCAACTTCACCTATTGTGACGCTATCGCCATCTGCAATAACGTAATCGATACCGTCAACAAAGTAAAGCAGACACAAGCCGAGCTCCGTTTCAACACATCGCTGGCTTCCCTAAAGTTATACACTGACGATTCACGCCTGCAACAGTTACTGATCAACCTATTGATCAACGCCACGAAGTTCACCCCGCAGGGAAGTATCACGCTGGAAGTCCGTCAGGAATCGGAAGAATTTGCGCTCTTCTCCGTCACCGACACCGGTTGCGGAATCCCACTGGAAAAGCAAAGTTCCATTTTCAACCGCTTTGAAAAACTGAACGAAGGAGCACAGGGAACCGGACTCGGCCTCTCTATCTGCCAACTGATCATTGAACGGATCGGCGGCAGCATATGGATAGACCCTGCCTACACCACCGGATGCAGATTTTATTTCACCCATCCCATCAACCCCACAAAAGAAGGAAAGGAGGCACAGTCATGAAACGGTTATGGATATTCTTCATACTGATCGTACTGGCAGGAGGAACCGGCAAGGCTCTCTCCAGCAATAACGAAGCTGCCAAAGACAGTCTGCTTCAGATACTGGACACTTTGCCGGCCGATTCTTCCCGGCTGGAGATGCTTTATTCACTCGCTTATCTGGACCCGATGTCACCTTCCTGCGTCTACTATCTGGGAAAATTATTGGAGGAAGCTACCACACAGGACAACAAGTATTATCAGTGTCTTGCTCTGTATGCCCATGTCGTTTATTACTTCAACCACCAAGACGAAGAAAACACAGTCATCTGGATGGACAAGCTCTCTCCGGTTGCTTTAAAAAACAACTCCTACAGCTTATACTTCGAAGGAAAAAGAGCAGAAATAACCATACATATCATAAAGCATAAAATAGAATATAGCATCACCCAAGCCGAAGAGATGTTTAAACTGGCACAAAAGTTAAACAATCCCCAAGGAATGTCATCGGCCAAACTATGCCTGATGACTGCTTATATGATGACCGCCCGCTTTAAAGAAGGCGAAGAGGCCGGATTCGAAGCCTACCGCCTTCTGCCACCCGCCGCCTCCCTGGAATCGCGCAAAAGCGTGCTCCAAGAAATAGCCTTATCTTGTTCCGCCACTAGAAACAAAAACTTCCTGAAGTACCTGCAGGAATACAAGAAAGTGCTGGACACACTATCAGAAGCAAAGCAGACACCCAAAGCATACAGCTACCTGTTATTGGAGTCTCTCTATGCCGACTATTATCTGAATGAAGGCACACTGGACGAAGCCCGCCCCCATCTGAAAAAGATGGATGAATACTTCTCTCCTACCACTTACATTCCTTGCCGGGGATTATATTATAATGTGTATTCCCATTATTACCGGATTACCAAAGAATACGAAAAGGCCCTGTCATACTCTCAAAATGCTATCGAACTCCTGTCCGAAGTATCGGACAATGAAGGGCTGAACTACAAAATAGAACATGCAAGCATTCTTACAGAGGCGGGACAAGCGGATGAAGCAATCCCGTTATTCCAAAGTTTGCTGGCGAAAAAAGACTCATTCTATCGGGCACTATCCATCTCACAGACGAATGAAATCTATCAGATGCGCAACATGGACAACCTGCTTCTTGAAAAAGAACAGTACAAAGCAATGGTTCATTATGCCGGACTGACTCTGATAGCCATCGCACTGCTTATCCTGATTCCGTCTACCATACGTATCTATTATGTACGCAAGAAATTGAGGAAAGAAGAAGAGGAAATCCGCAAGATGAGCCAGATTGCGGAAGAAGCGAACGAAGTAAAAAGCCGCTTCCTTGTTAACATGAGCTATAACATACGCATCCCGTTGAATAACGTCTTAGGGTTTTCTCAACTCATGACTACAGATCCGGAAAGCATGGATGCCGACCAATGGAAAGAATATTCGGAGATTATCCAGACCAACTCCGCCGAACTGATACAACTGGTGAACGACGTGCTCGACCTCTCCAGACTGGAGGCCGGCAGAACGAAATGGCAGATACAGGAGCACGAAATCATCTCCTTATGCTCGGACGTTCTCGGTATGGTACGCATGAGATGCGGAGATAAGATACAGGCAGACTTTCATACGGAAATAGAAAGCCAGCCGTTTCAGGTAGACACCGCCCGATTCACACAATTGATTCTCAGTACACTGATCTACACAGACCCGTGTGAAGAGAAAAGGAAAGTGTCTCTCTATCTGGAACGTGACACGCAACGGGAACTATTTGTCTTTCGGGTAGTCAACAGTCCGTTAGCCGATCCGACCCTGCAAACACAAAAAGCAGAAGTACGCCATAGCATCAACCGTCTGACAATCGAATATTTCAAAGGTACATATACGATTGAACCGAATACTCCGGAAGGTCCCGTACTGACTTTCATATATCCTTATTCCAAAACAAATAATATCTAATCATATGACCAAGAATCTGATCACACGAAAAATACAATTCTTATTTCTCATCGGAGCTATCCTGCTAGCGCCCTTTATCGCACGTGCTTCCGCCGTTACGGCTTCCGTCGACAGTCTGCAGAATCTCTTGCAAAACGACACGGATGCCGGGCAACGGGCCATTATCTATATTCATCTGGCGGATATCCACGTAGACAGCCTCAACATTTCCTCCCAATATTGGGACAAAGCCCTCACCGAGGCCGCAAAAGCCAAAGACGAATATATGATGAAGCTCGCACTCGATAATCTGATACAACGATATGCTTCCAAAAACAAAGAGAAGGTAGAAAAGTATATAACCTTCGCCCGACAATATCTGCCGGAAGAACACAACACCCTTTTCCGGTATTACTTGTATTGTTACAACATCTGGGCGGAAATGCGAAAGAACAATTCGCTGGAAACAATCGAACAGGAACTGGACAAGCTGAAAAAGGAAAATCACGGACAAATGACACCTGAAGAACAAATTCAATGGGAATATCTGACCGGAGTATCACTCGATTATTCAGCGGTACTGACACATTCATACAATGAAGTTTCCAAAGCCATTCCTTACGTAGAGCGCGCACTGGAGATACTAGCCCCTTATCCTTTGCAAGACAGGGTGCACTTCGAAATATTGTGCCACTACGAACTGGCAGACTTATATACAACTGTTGAAAACAAAAAGGCAGTAGACGAAGTGAACAAAATGATCGAGCTACACAAGCAATGGAATCATCTGAATACGACTTTCGACCGGAGATTTCTGGACGAATCACATTACTACATGGCTAAATATTCGCAGATTATTTTCATGGCAGATCTTATTTCGAAAGAAGAGATAAAGGACTATTATCAGAAATATATCCAGATAGCAAATAAAAAGAAGGTTGTAAAAAGCACTTACGAGACGACAGCAAGATATTATCAGACAATAGGCGAATACAAAAAGGCGATAGCTTACATTGATTCCGCCACTCAAACAGACCATTTCCAACCAGTCAACCTCGTTCCCATACTCAATGCGAAAGCCGGTCTGTACTATAAACTGAATGATTATAAAAACGCATATCTGACTTTAAAAGAAAGCAATAAGAACCGGATGTCGGATAAATCACAAAAAAGAGAGCAACAAATGATCGAAATGCAAACCCGCTTCGACGTCAACAAACTGGAACTGGAAAAGAGCAAACTCGCCAACAAGAACAAACAAATCGCACTGACCGGTACTTTTATCTTATTACTGGCAGCAATCGGATGGAGCATCTATCAGCGAACGATGGTAAAACGGCTGAAGAAAATGCACTGCGCACTAATGACCGCGCACGAAGAAGTGAGAAAACAAAGCATGAAAGCCACCGAAAGCGAGAAGATGAAAACGGCTTTCCTCAACTCTATCTGTCATGAAATACGTACTCCGCTCAATTCAATCGCCGGATTCTCCGAACTGATCTTCGATGAATCTTTAGACACGGCCACCAGACAAGAATTCCGGCAGTTGATACAAAGCAATTCTACCGCGTTAGCTTCTTTGATGGACAATATGCTGGAGCTGTCTCAGCTTGTCAGCTCCGAACTGCCTCTTCCTGTGGAGTCTACCGACGTATACGGACTATGTGTTGAAGAAATGGCCAAACTTAAGGAAACTCTGTCCAAGCCGAACATCGAATGTATCATCACAGGCGATAAAGACGGAATGACGGCACAGACAAACGCCTTTTATCTCTCCCGTGTGATTGGCAATTTACTAAGTAACTCCGCCAAGTTTACAGAAAGCGGAACAATCACACTGACCTGCAACATCGACAAAGAAAAAGGACAACTGGTGATCTCCGTCACCGATACGGGCATCGGCATCCCTGCCGACAAGCAGGAATGGGTGTTCGAACGTTTCACCAAAGTAGATGACTTCAAACCGGGCACCGGACTTGGCCTGTACATCTGCCGCATCATCATACAACGGCTCGGAGGGCAAATCAGAATAGATACCGGCTATACTTCCGGCTGCAAAATGGTGGTTACTCTTCCCGTTTAACCACCTGTCCGAATGCTTTTTCTGTTTCCGGGGCCTTTCAGATTCGTCAACAATTCGTATCTTTGCCGCCCGAATACAACAAAGTCATCAAAATGAAAAAACGAATTTTACTGATTGCACTCTTATTTTGTTCCGTTTTAGCACAGGCACAGGATGTTTTTGTAACAGCGGATTTTGTCAGCAGCTACATTTGGAGAGGTATGGACAGCGGTAACGCCAGCGTACAACCGTCATTGGGCGTCAACTGGAAAGGACTGACTGCCTACGTCTGGGGTTCGACCGAATTTCGCCATAAGAATAATGAAATAGATTTGTCATTGGAATACGAATACAGGAATCTGACCTTATACGCCAACAACTACTTCACGCAAACGGAAGAAGAACCTTTCAAGTACTTCAATTACAGTTCACACTCCACCGGACATACTTTTGAAGTCGGTGCCGGATATATGATTAGTGAAAAGTTCCCGCTTTCAGTCAGCTGGTACACCACATTTGCGGGGAATGATTACCGCGAAAACGGGAAACGTGCGTGGTCCAGTTACTGCGAACTCAGTTATCCGTTCAGTATAAAGAAGGTGGACCTTGCCCTTGAAGCAGGCTTTACCCCTTGGGACGGCATGTATTCCGATAAATTCAACGTTGTCAACATCGGACTTTCGGCCACCAAAGAACTAAAGATTACCTCTACTTTCTCTTTGCCGATCTTCGGAAAAGTGATCGCCAATCCTTATGAAGAGCAAGTATACTTTGTAGTCGGCCTTACCTTATAACCCAAGCATATATAGCTTTCAGTAGTTTCCACCGCTTGAAACTACAGTTTCATCACCTTGAAACCAGAGTTTCTGCAGCTTGAAACTTTAGTTTCTGCGGCTTGGAACTAAAGTTTCTGCAGCTTGGAACCATTAGTTTCAAGGCGTTGGAACCATTGGTTTCAAGGCTTTGGAACTATAGTTTCATCGCATGGAAACCAACTAGACTAAGGCATTCCTGAAATCGCCTGTATATAGAATAAAAACAAGAGCCGCCATCCCTTGTTACTTTACCTGCTTTTTATCCGTTGTCCCTCCTATCACGTTGTGACGGCAACTTCTTCCGTCACACTGCTGTCACCACTTGCTGTCACCAGATGAATCATTTATAGTCAGACAGTTACCCTTCGAACGGTGACGGTGACAGATGTTTTTATAAAAAACAATTCCTATGGTAGTGTCTCTTTTCCCCATTCCCATCCCCCTTCTCCCCCAAACTGCCATAGGACTATGGCTAACCTCATAAACTTGCCCTTATTTGCTCAAAAAACTTAATAATGTGCATTTTTTACTCGGTTTTCTTGTCAGAACCAAGTGTTTGAGTAAATTTGCACGCTGATAGTTAACCGGATAGTTTGGATAGCAAGATTATTACTACTTGACTACTGGCTGCTAATGTGTAGAAATACTAATACTAAAATTAATAGCATGAGTTTGAAAATTGTTGTATTGGCAAAACAAGTTCCCGACACACGTAACGTTGGGAAAGATGCCATGAAAGCCGACGGAACTATTAACCGTGCGGCACTCCCTGCCATCTTCAACCCCGAAGACCTGAATGCCCTTGAGCAAGCTCTTCGTCTGAAAGATGCTCACCCTGGCTCTACCGTAACCATTCTGACAATGGGACCGGGACGCGCCGCTGATATTATTCGTGAAGGACTTTTCCGTGGTGCCGATAATGGTTATTTGCTGACTGACCGCGCTTTTGCCGGTGCAGATACGCTGGCTACAAGCTACGCTTTGGCAACTGCTATCCGCAAAATCGGTGAGTGCGACATTATAATCGGCGGTCGTCAGGCTATCGACGGTGATACGGCACAGGTAGGTCCGCAGGTGGCAGAAAAACTTGGATTGACGCAAATCACATACGCTGAAGAGATTCTGGAAGTAGGTGACGGCAAAATCAAAGTGAAACGTCACATCGACGGCGGCGTTGAAACAGTAGAAGGTCCGCTGCCCATCGTTATCACAGTCAACGGCTCGGCTGCTCCCTGCCGCCCGCGTAACGCCAAGCTGGTACAGAAGTACAAACACGCCAAAACTGTTACGGAAAAACAACAAGGTAACCTCGACTATACCGATCTGTATGACAAGCGCGATTACCTCAACCTGCCCGAATGGAGCGTAGCCGACGTTAACGGCGACCTCGCCCAATGCGGTCTGTCCGGTTCGCCGACGAAAGTAAAAGCCATCCAGAACATCGTGTTCCAGGCTAAAGAGAGCAAAACCATCAGCGGCAGCGACCGTGATGTGGAAGAACTGATTGTTGAACTGTTAGCTAACCATACCATCGGATAATCATGAATAACTTATTTGTATATTGCGAAATAGAAGAAGGCATCGTCGCAGACGTCAGCCTGGAACTTCTGACAAAAGGTCGTTCGTTGGCTAACGAACTCAACTGCCAACTCGAAGCAGTAGTTGCCGGCACCGGCCTCAAAGAAATTGAAAAGCAAATCCTTCCTTATGGAGTAGACAAACTCCACGTTTTCGACGCTGAAGGACTTTATCCTTATACTTCACTTCCTCACACTTCCATCCTCGTAAACCTCTTCAAAGAAGAACAGCCGCAAATCTGTCTGATGGGCGCTACCGTTATCGGCCGTGACCTCGGCCCGCGTGTTTCTTCGGCTTTGACCAGCGGTTTGACTGCCGACTGTACATCCCTTGAAATCGGTGACCACGAAGATAAGAAAGAAGGAAAAGTTTATAAGAACCTGTTGTACCAAATCCGTCCGGCATTCGGCGGTAACATCGTTGCAACCATCGTCAACCCCGAACACCGCCCACAGATGGCAACCGTTCGCGAAGGTGTAATGAAGAAAGAAATCGTTTCTCCGGCTTATCAGGGAGAAGTGATCCGCCACGACGTGAAGAAGTACGTAGCCGACACAGACTATGTGGTCAAAGTAATCGAACGCCACGTAGAAAAAGCGAAGAACAACCTGAAAGGCTCTCCGATCATCATTGCCGGTGGTTACGGAGTAGGTTCGAAAGAAAACTTCGACCTGCTGTTCAGCCTGGCAAAGGAACTTCACGCCGAAGTAGGTGCAAGCCGTGCCGCTGTTGACGCAGGTTTTGCAGAACACGACCGCCAGATTGGTCAGACAGGTGTAACGGTTCGTCCGAAACTCTACATTGCTTGTGGTATCTCAGGACAAATCCAGCATATCGCCGGTATGCAGGAAAGTGGTATTATCATCTCTATCAACAACGATCCGGATGCTCCGATCAACACGATTGCAGACTATGTAATCAACGGAACCATCGAAGAAGTTGTGCCGAAGATGATTAAGTATTATAAACAGAATAGCAAGTAAAGAAAGATGGCTAATTTTTACACAGAAATACCGGAACTCAAGTATCACTTGAACAATCCGATGATGAAACGTATTTGCGAACTTAAAGAACGCAACTACAGAGATAAAGATGAATTCGACTACGCTCCTCTGGATTTTGAGGACGCACTGGACTCTTACGATAAAGTATTGGAGATCACCGGAGAAATAACAGGCGAAATTATCAACGCAAACGCTGAAGGCGTTGACGAAGAAGGTCCTCACTGTGCCAACGGACGGGTAGAATACGCTTCCGGCACTAAAGAAAATCTGGACGCGATGGTCAAAGCCGGTCTGAACGGAATGACAATGCCACGCCGTTTCGGCGGACTGAACTTCCCGATCACTCCATACACCATGTGTGCCGAGATCGTTGCTGCCGCCGATGCAGGTTTCGGAAATATCTGGTCTTTGCAGGACTGTATCGAAACACTGTATGAATTCGGTAATGCCGACCAGCACAGCCGTTTCATCCCCCGCGTATGTCAGGGTGAAACCATGTCTATGGACCTGACCGAACCGGATGCAGGTTCCGACCTCCAGGCAGTAATGCTGAAAGCTACTTACAGCGAAAAAGACGGTTGCTGGCTGCTGAACGGTGTGAAACGTTTCATCACCAACGGCGATGCAGATATCCATCTAGTACTTGCCCGTTCGGAAGAAGGAACGAGAGACGGTCGCGGTCTGTCCATGTTCATCTATGACAAGCGTCAGGGTGGTGTGGATGTACGCCGTATCGAACACAAGCTGGGTATCCACGGTTCTCCTACCTGCGAATTGGTTTACAAGAATGCCAAAGCCGAACTTTGCGGTGACCGCAAACTCGGTCTGATCAAATATGTAATGGCATTGATGAACGGTGCCCGTCTGGGTATCGCCGCACAATCTGTAGGATTGAGCCAGGCTGCTTACAATGAAGGACTGGCCTATGCCAAAGACCGCAAGCAGTTCGGAAAAGCAATCATCGACTTCCCTGCCGTGTATGACATGCTCGCCATTATGAAAGGTAAGCTGGATGCCGGCCGTGCGCTGCTTTATCAGACAGCCCGCTACGTAGACATCTACAAAGCACTGGACGACATCTCACGCGAACGCAAGCTGACTCCGGAAGAACGTCAGGAACAGAAAAAATATGCAAAGTTAGCCGACAGCTTCACTCCGCTTGCCAAAGGTATGAACTCCGAATATGCCAACCAGAACGCTTACGACTGTATACAGATTCACGGAGGCTCGGGCTTCATGATGGAATATGCCTGCCAGCGCATCTACCGCGACGCACGTATCACCAGCATCTACGAAGGTACCACCCAGTTGCAGACTGTAGCCGCTATCCGCTATGTAACCAACGGTTCTTACCTTGCTACGATCCGCGAATTCGAAACAGTACCTTGTTCACCGGAAATGGAACCGCTGATGTCACGTCTGAAGAAGATGGCAGACCTGTTCGAAGCCAGCACCAACGCCGTTAAAGAAGCACAGGATCAGGAACTGCTCGACTTCACAGCCCGCAGACTGATGGAAATGGCTGCCGATATCATCATGTGCCACCTGCTGATTCAGGACGCAAGCAAGGCTGCCGACCTGTTCTCCAAATCTGCACATGTATATCTGAACTTTGCTGAAGCGGAAGTTACGAAGCATACCAACTTTATCAAAAATATGGATAAAGAAGACCTTGCTTTCTACAAAAAGTAACCCTAAAAGGGTGACTAACGATAAAAGCATCCCTTCCAACGAAGCGGATGCTTTTTTTGTCCTCTTCTTTCCAAAAGGAACTTACTAAATCTCAAAGTATTAGTATTCTCGTTGTCCGCATAAATATCCCCCTCCCATTTACCCTCTATTTCATTATTATTCTGTACTTTTGTACAAAAAGAGAGTAATATCAATCTACGACTTAATAAAAGAGAGAAATATGGCGTTTAGACTCAGACCTTTACACGAGGATAAGCTACATTTTGCAGATTTATCAAATACACAAATTCTGATACTGGCACTCGAAGCGTCTCAGAAACTTGAATGGAATATCGAAGGAATCGCTCTTCGTGAAGTCATATTTTATGTTCCAATGGGTATGCGTTCCCAAGGAGAAGAAGTGACTTTCACCATCGAAGAAGGAAACAGCGGTGAAATATCCGTCCGCAGTCAATGCGCCTCCGTACAACTGGTAGATTATGGCAAAAATCGCAAGAATATCCAAAAACTACAGGAAACGATGGAAGAGATTAAATCTGCTCTGACACCGGAGGAACTGGCACAAAAAGCCAACGAACTGGAAGAAGAACTCACCCGCCCGCTGACGGAAGAAGAACGGAGGCTTCAGGCAGAAAGCGAAAAAGAGTCGTCTTTCATCCATTTCTTTATCCCCCGGAAAGGATTCATCGCGACACCGGTTCTGATAGACATCAATATCCTTGTCTTCATACTGATGGCAGCTACCGGAGCGGGAATTCTGGAACCTTCCACACTGGCCTTGCTGAACTGGGGCGCCGACTTCGGTCCGCTCACCCTGACCGGTGACTGGTGGCGTGCCGTGACCTGCAACTTTGTGCATATCGGCGCTTTCCATCTGCTGATGAATATGTACGCCTTTATATATATAGGTATCTGGCTGGAACATCTGATAGGTACGCGTCGTATGTTCGTCTCTTATCTGCTGACAGGACTCTGTTCGGCTGTCTTCAGCCTCTATATGCATGCGGAAACGATCAGTACCGGAGCTTCCGGATCGATCTTCGGACTCTACGGTATCTTTCTGGCTTTCCTGCTGTTCCACCGCATCGAGAGGTCGCAGCGGAAGGCTTTGCTGACCAGTATTCTTATCTTCGTAGGCTACAATCTCATCTACGGCATACGGGCCGGAGTAGACAATGCCGCACACATCGGCGGTTTACTCAGCGGATTCCTTTTGGGATTCATCTATGTATTCGGCGAACGGATGAAGAAGCCCGAAGCCGGAAGAACGGTTTCCATCATCGGAGAACTGATCATCTTCAGTGTCTTCCTGTTCAGCTTCCTTGCACTCTGCCGCAATATCCCCTCGACGTATCAGGAAATACGTAACGAATGGAAAAGCGGACTTGTAGAAGCCTATTATAAGGAACAGGAAGAAGAACAGAAAAAAAGCGCCAGCCGCCCGGTGACCGGCAGTCCCCGGAAATCTTCCACTTCCGAACAGTTCCCGTATACTCCCATGTCGGATGAGGATACGTGGCTTTCATGCTATGATGCTGTATCAAAGTTCAGTTGCCAGTATCCTACCAACTGGTACAAGATAACCGGCACGAAAGCGCCGACTCCCGATTCGGAGCCTCCCCTGCTGAAACTCGTCAATGGCGGCAGTCAGCTGACCGTGACCAGCAACAGCTATGATACGCAGGATGAGTTCGAACGTATGAAGAAGCTGCTCCTCACCCTCCCCCGAAATGAGGAAGGAAAGCCCTCGGAGGATTACAAGCAGAGCAAAGTCAACATCAACGGCCTGCCTATGACGAAGACGACCAATCCTTTGCGGATCGGCCACCCCGACGAAAAAGGAGAAGAAATGCAACAAACCGTATTATTGTACTTTCAGGAGAATAAGAGAAGAGTCTTTGCCATCGTCATGCTGGTTGCGGACGAAAAGGCTCAGGCTGATCTGGACGCAATCACGTCCAGTATTCAAATCGAAAAATAAAAGTAAGTATGAAAGCATATATCCAAGTCAAGCAAGTAGGAAAAAGGAAATGCAGCATCGAAAAGATGCCGATCGATTTCCCCACTCCTCCTGCCAGTGTGCAGGAACTGATTGAAGCGGTCGTCTGCTGGCAAGTAAAGGAGTACAACGAACGGCTGCAACAAAGTGAAATGCTGAAATACCTCACCTGTGAAGAGATGGAGGACAAGGCCGCCGCCGGCAAAGTAGGCTTCGAAGCAAACTATAACGGCAGACCGGCTGTGGAAACCGAAGCCATCATCAATGCTTTGCAATCGTATGAAGACGGAATCTTCCGCATCTTTCTGGACGATGCGGAACTCGGAGAATTATCCTCCTCCGTCCAACTGAAAGAAGAATCTACACTTACCTTTATCCGGCTGGCAATGCTGTCAGGAAGACTTTGGTAACTGCAATATAAACTCTAAAAGCTTAAAGTCATGAGAATTACTTACAACGACAAATTGAACAAGCTGCTAAACCCCTATTTGGAGAGTTTACTAAAGGAAAAATCAAGCCTGGAGCCGGAAACGCTTACCCTGTTCGACCTATTCATGGAGGATTTGGACATGGGAGGACGGTATGGTATATTCAGTGAGATACTGGAACCTCGTCTGGAGGAGATCATCCGGGAAGAAAACATCGAAAGCATTGCCAATCTGATGGATGGCAGACTTAACACGCTGTTCCGCTATATGTTGGGCGACGAATTCGCCGGACTGTTCCATACTTATCTGCAACTCGAAGCACGCTGTCCGCATACCATCGGATACGACCGGCGCGCCCAGCGTTCCGCCCATCCGTCCAATCATCTGGACCATGCCAGAGACGCATGGCTACAGTTTTTAAAGTTACGCGCTACCGGATTTTCAGTGGAAGCGATCTTAAAAGGAGGAAATACACCCGAAGATACAGAAGAATTCAGCGGCTATATGAACTCTTCCTACTGGCTGGCCGCACAAATAGCACAAGGTAACGAAAAAGTAATCGAATACCTGAATCAGGTACTGACCAGCGAAAACAACGTCCACCGCCTGCAACGCTGGTATCTCCACGCCATCGCCATCAGCGGATACCGCCCGCTTCTGGAGCTGGAAGGCAAACTGCTATTAGCAGCCAAGCTACAGGAAGGACTGCGCCAAGCCATTGTGGAAACGATGGACGAAGGATGTCCCGAAAGTTACCTCTACCTATTCTCCATCATCTATAACAACGGACTGCAACGTTTTGCCTCCGTCAAGCGAAGCATCGCCGTATGCACCGGAATCGGCGAACAGGACAGCAGCGAACGGATTACCAACAAGTATGTCGAACTGATCTGGAATTTCCTGAATCATCCGGAAACAGCCCGCAATGCCCTGCAAAGCAAGGATACAGTCGTACTTTATCTGGCTTTATGGAGCATCGGATTCTATGATACGGACGAGATCAGAGCCATCGTACCGGACATCATCCGAAAGGGAGCCAAGCATCAGATACAGACATTACTGTACTTCCTGCGCTGCACGCAATCCTCTCAGATGAATCATCTGATCAGCAAAGACGCATTCGAGGTATGGCACGACGACCCGAAAGTGGTGGCGGCTATCCTTCCTCTTTATATGGACGGTCTTTATCTGAGCCGATACAGCGATAACAAGGAAGCTCCCACACTCAGCGATTATTTTGAAACGCCGGAAGAGGCGGTCCGTCACTACGGATATCTGAAACAAGTCTACCAGTCTATTTCCGCCAAGGAAGTCTATTCGTCTTATGTATTCCCGTGGGATTGTGTGGTGCTCACCCGTTCGGATATAGTCCTCAAAATGGCGTACATCGCATGGATGACCAACGATATCCGGCTGAGAGAGGAACTTTGCACGTATCTTCCCGCGCTCGAATCTTACAACCGTGCCAGCTATATCGGAATCGTCCTGGCCCGTACCGAAAGCAAGGTGGAGCAGGAATATGTGCTGCAATCACTCGGAGACCGTTCGGCAGACATACGGGATGAAGCATACAAAGTATTGTCCGAAATGTCCCTGTCCCCCGAACAGTATCAGCATATAGAAGAACTGCTCCGTTTCAAATATAGCGAGATGCGTATCAATGCCATCAATCTGCTGATGAAACAGCCGGAAGCACAGCTGGCAGCCAGTATCCGCCGATTGCTGAGCGACAAGAATGCCGAGCGCCGCCTTGCCGGACTGGATATGATGAAGAGCATCCGCAACGTCGATTTCCTGAAAGACAGTTATCAGAAACTCCTGTCCACCGTCAGAGAGATTCAGAAGCCGAACGCCAAAGAAAAGATTCTGATCGAATCGCTGATCGGAGACGGTACGGAACAGAGCCCGACAAGTAACTATACCCGAGAGAATGGCTTCGGGCTATACGATCCGGCGCTTGAAGTCAGCCTGCCTCCGATTACTCCCGATGCCGGATTCAATGTGAAGAAAGCATTTGAGTTTATTCGTTTAGGAAAAGCCAAAGCGATCTTCGACAAGCTGAACAAATACATCGAAAAGCATAAAGAAGACGAGTTCACGGATAAATACGGTGAAGTACGTCTGGTGGGCAACAGTGTCTTACTGAACTGGTACAAGCACTACGACGGACTGAGCGAACTCGGACTTCCGGAACTCTGGCTGAATTTCTATCAACAGGAAATCGGCAGTTACGACAAATTGCTGATGATGAAGTTCATGCTGGCCTCTACCGGAGCACCCAACGAAATAGAAGAGGACGAAGACGATGAATTTGACGAAGAAGAACAGGAAGACAAGGAAGCCGCCATCCAATCGCTCAACACGTTCGAACCGCTTATCAATAAGATGTATGCAGGCTTCACTTACCGCGGGCTGCAAAAGTCGCTCCGCAAGCTGACCTATTACAGGCAGATAGAAGATATTATCGACGGACTGGCACATGAATACAGAAACGAGGCAACTTATCAGCAGTTCTCCGTCAATATGCTTTTGCAGTTGCTTCCTCTGCTCAATACGAAGAATATCTTCCGTCAATACACCAATAAGCATACATGGCTCAGAGACAAGCAGGAATATGGAGCAAGGGAGATCGTTTACCCGATACACAACAACAAGTTCGTACGATTCTGGCTCGATGCGCCTCAGCATCCCATCAATGACGCTCTCTTCACCCGTTATTTCACCGTACGGTACCAGCTCTACAAGCTCACCAACTATATGGAGCATACGCCCGAACTGGAAGAAACGGATGTCTACCTGCAAAGCATGGACTTTGCCCACGCATGGATGCTGGGACTGATTCCTACCGAAGAAATATACCGGGAACTGATGGGACGTGTCAACTCGCCCACACGCATCAAAGATATCACTTCGGCACTGGACGAGCGCAACCACTCCCTCTTCCATTCACTGACCCAGAAAGTAGTGAACCGAATTCTGGAAATAGAATTGCAGCGGGGAGATTCCGAGACTCAGGTCACCCGTCTGGCGGAAGAGCTTCACCGCGTCTACGGAGCAGAAACACTGATCCGTATCCTGCAAGCGTTCGGCAAAGACACCTTCATACGTGACAGTTACAACTGGCGCAACACCAAACGGGGAGTATTGAGCAGCCTGCTCCATGCCTGCTACCCGTCTCCGGACGACGACAGCGATACACTCAAAAGCCTCGCCAGTCAGGCCGACATCAGCCATATACGACTGGTGGAAGCTGCCATGTTCGCCCCGCAATGGCTGGAACTCACCGAAAAAGCGACCGGATGGAAAGGACTGGAAAGCGCCGCTTACTACTTCCATGCCCATACCAGCGAGTGTTTCGACGACAAGAAGAAAGCGATCATCGCCCGATATACCCCGATTGCCATAGAAGACCTTCAGGAAGGTGCTTTTGACATCGACTGGTTCAAGGAAGCCTACAAAGCCATCGGCAAGGAACGCTTTGAAGTAGTGTACAATGCAGCCAAATATATTTCATTAAGCAACACCCATACCCGCGCCCGTAAATTTGCCGATGCCGTCAACGGCAAGACCAAAGCGGCAGACGCGAAGAAAGAAATCATAGCGAAGCGAAATAAAGACTTACTGATGAGCTACGGCCTTATCCCGCTGGGCCGGAAGGCCGACAAGGAATTACTCGAACGCTATCAGTTCTTGCAAAAGTTCCTGAAAGAAAGCAAGGAATTTGGTGCACAGAGACAGGAAAGTGAAAAGAAAGCCGTCGCCATCGCCCTGCAAAACCTGGCACGCAACTCCGGTTACGGAGACGTCACCCGTCTGACATGGAGCATGGAAACGGAACTGATCAAGGAGATCACTCCTTACCTGACCCCCAAAGAAATAGAAGGCGTGGAAGTCTATGTGCAAGTCAACAATGAGGGCAAACCGGAAATCAAACAAGTAAGAGCCGGAAAAGAGCTGAACAGCCTGCCTCCCAAACTGAAAAAGCACCCATACGTGGAAGAGCTGAAAGCGGTACACAAAATACTGAAAGACCAGCACGCCCGTTCCCGCGTCATGCTCGAACAGGCAATGGAGGACTGTACCCGTTTTAAGGAAAACGAACTGCGCAAGCTGATGAAGAATCCGGTTATCTGGCCGCTACTGAGAAACCTGGTCTTTACCAGCAACGGCAGAACAGGCTTCTACACCGACGGACTATTGATAACGGCAGACGGCATCTGTCTTCCGCTCACTTCGAAAGATGAACTACGTATCGCCCATCCTACAGACCTGTATGCGAGCGGCAACTGGCATGCTTATCAGAAGTTCCTGTTTGACAAAGCCATCCGCCAGCCTTTCAAGCAGGTATTCCGAGAATTGTACATCCCGACAACGGAAGAGGAAAGCGCTACGCAATCCCGCCGTTATGCCGGAAATCAGATTCAACCGCAGAAAACGGTTGCCGTACTGAAAGGACGCCGCTGGGTAGCCGATTACGAAGACGGACTTCAGAAGATATACTATAAAGAGAATATTATTGCCACGATTTATGCGATGGCGGACTGGTTCTCTCCTGCCGACATCGAAGCTCCCACGCTGGAATTTGTCTGCTTCCATAATCGCAAGGATTATAAGCCGATGAAGATTTCAGAGATTCCACCTGTTGTCTTCTCCGAAGTGATGAGGGATGTAGACCTCGCCGTCAGTGTGGCTCACGCCGGAAGTGTCGATCCGGAAACCAGCCATTCCACCATCGAGATGCGCCGTGCATTGGTAGAACTCACCCTGCCCCTGTTCCACTTCAGCAACGTCAGGGTGAAAGGGAACTTTGCATACATCGAAGGTAAGCTGGGCAAATACAACATTCATTTGGGCAGCGGTGTTATCCATAAAGAAGGCGGTGCACAAATAGCCGTTCTTCCGGTACACTCGCAAAGTCGCGGACGACTGTTCCTGCCTTTTGTGGATGAAGACCCGAAAACAGCGGAGATACTGACGAAAATCATCTTCTTCGCAGAGGATGATAAAATAAAAGACCCGAGTATTCTAAACCAAATCAAATAGAAACAGAGATGGCAGAAAATTTACTGATCCACACTGGTAATAAAGAAGAGAAATATCGTGAACTGCTTCCACAGCTACAAGCATTGGTAAGCTCGGAAACGAATCGTATCGCCAATCTGGCAAATATTGCCGCCGCACTGAAGCAGACTTTCCACTTTTTCTGGGTCGGCTTTTATCTGGTGGAAGGCAACGAACTCGTATTGGCACCGTTTCAAGGTCCCATCGCCTGTACACGCATTCGTTTCGGCAGAGGAGTTTGCGGCACGGCATGGAAGGAAGCGCAGACGCTGATTGTTCCTGATGTAGAGCAGTTTCCCGGTCACATAGCCTGCAGTTCCGATTCCAAATCGGAGATAGTAGTACCTATTATAAAAGAAGGAAACGTCATCGGAGTGCTGGATATAGACAGCGATACACCGGACAGCTTTGATGAAACGGACGCACGCTATCTGGAAGAAATCTGCACGTACATCGGATAGTTTTCTTTGTACTGTACCGCCCGAATAAAACAGAGGCTCTGTTCACGTAGATCAGAGCCTCTGTTTGCTATAAATAGAGCCTTCGTTTGCACCAAACAGAGGCTTCGTTTTTTCACCAGTCCGCTTCTTCTATTTCCCTTTCCCGAAACAACAGAAGTTGCTTGCGGAGGGAAGTAATTTCACGCCTCATATCGTCCATTCTTTCCAGCATATGATGAATGGCGTCAATGCCTTCCATATTGATGGATAAGTCATAGTACATCCGGCTATAACGTTCCACGTTCGGAAGTTCGGAGACAAGCAGATAATGCTTTCCGGCTTCGGTACGTACATTAATCAAACCACCTTCTTCCAGCATCTCAATGAATGAAGGTTCAATATGACACTTCTGACAGTATTCACTGACAATAATTAATTCGGTCTGCATAGTGCTCATTCATTTTAGTTCATACTCTGTAATTGACGGAACAACTCCTTCTGCGCTTCTGTCAGATTCGTCGGAATCTTGACGGAATAGGTAACAATCAAGTCACCGAATTGTCCTTCTTTCTTATAGACCGGGAATCCCTTGCCTTTCAGACGTACTTTCGTACCGTTCTGAGTCTCCGGTTTGATCTTCAGTTTCACTTTACCGTCCAGCGTGTCAACGACTTTATCACCACCCAATACAGCAGTATAAAGGTCTACTTCCACGTCTACGTACAAGTCATCGCCCAAGCGCTTGAATACAGGGTCTTCGGCAATGACGAAAGTGATATACAAGTCACCGGCCGGACCTCCGTTCACACCTTCAGCTCCGTAACCTTTCAGTTTAATCACCTGCCCGTCGGCCACGCCTGCGGGAATCGTAATACGTACTTGTTTACCATTGACAGTCAATATCTGTTTATGCGTCTGAGCAGCATCACGCAGTGAAAGATGAAGCTCCGCATTAAAGTCCTGTCCACGGAATCCGGCAGAGCTTTGTCCTCTGCCCCGATGCCCGAACATCGATTCGAAGAAATCGGAGAAACCACCGGCATTACCTCCGGAGAATCCTTTGCCACCGTCGGACGAATACCAATACGTTCCGTCACCATCAGAGAATCCCTGACCGCCACCACCGAATCCGCCGAAGCCTCCGGCACCGCCAAAGCCACCGGCTTGCTGCCGCGCTTTTTTCTGAGCTTCAAACTCATCGGCATGTTTCCAATGCTCCCCATACTCGTCATACTTCTTACGCTTCTCAGGGTCACTCAGTACTTCATTGGCTTCATTGATTTCCTGAAACTTGTCCTTCGCACTTGGGTCATTAGGGTTCAGGTCAGGATGATACTTCCGGGCCAACTTACGAAAAGCCTTCTTTATATCATCCTGAGAAGCACTTTTGTCAACTCCAAGAATCTTATAATAATCTATATAAGCCATGTTTTATGAATTTAATCGTTCATACTTTTATATCGCAAATAACACGCCAATCATGCTTTTGGATATAAGAATTAACAAGGATTAATGAATAAGTAATAGGTAATAAGTAATAGGTAATAATCGTAGCTTCGTATAGCCTTGCCTGTACGGCTACGGTGTATTACTTATTACCTATTACTTATTACCTATTACCTAATACTTAATACCTAATACTTGACATTTCTGGAAGTCAGGCTGTTTCATTCCCAGATCATCCAAGGGGCGTGGTTCGTTATGATCATTCAGATATACTCTCGGCTTCATGGTGTAAAGAGGGCTGACTACAGATGAGGAATCGTTGCGGTAAGAAGTTTGCACTCCCCCCAGTTCCAGCATGGTAGGAAAGAATGAACGGCTGGAAGATAGGTCCTTATCCTTATTCTTGGTCACGGTTTGCCAATGTTCGGGATAAGCTTCCCGATAGGTGTCGGACATCCATATCAGAAACGGAACATGAAGCTGATAGTAAGAAGGAACCGGAGAAGCATGAAGGAACAGATGACGGGAATCGTCAAAAATATCCTCTCCATGATCGGAGGTGTAGAGCATTGCAGCATCCACATGCTGTTCTTCGAGCATATGAATCAGACGTGACAGAAAGCTATCTGTATAGCGGATGGTGTTATCGTAAGCATTCACCAGGTTATCACGGTACTTCACTTCCGCTTCTACCGGATAATCGGGCAGAAAGAAAGCGTCTTCCGACGGATAACGTTCACGATAATTGAAATGTGAGCCGTATGTGTGAAGTACGATAAACTGTTTCTGATTTCCCTTGGATAATTCTTTCGCTACTAATGCCAGCAGTTCATCATCAGAAGGATTGTAGGCGGAATCCAGCGAATCTTCTTTTATAAAATCGAATGTATCGGCTTCCTTTCCGAAGAAATCGATAAAGGAATGATTATAGCGCTGGTTGGAGAAAAAGGCTGTCTGATAACCTGCCTCCTTAAAGGCCGTGATGATTCCTTTTTGATGGTAAATGGAGTCGAAGTTACAGGCTGTAATATCGGACATCAGCATGGGTACGCTTTTATGGGTGGTATTCGACTCCGTCAGGACTTTGGAGAAAGCAACAATTCCCGGTTGACGGGACAGAAGCGGATTCGTCTCCCGCTCATATCCGTAGAGTTGCCAGTTCAATGCGCGGGAAGTCTCTCCCACTACCATTACATACACTTCACGCTTGTCCACCGGATGAGTGGCTTGGGCATGGAAAGTAAAATCTTTCGAGGTATGATGGTAATTTTGCGTCAATGCCGTCCGTTGAAAAGCAAGTCCCACATTATAGCATACATTGAGAGGATAAAGATCGGATTTCAGTTCATAGCGGGAGTCTTCCCAGTAAGCTCCGCCCAGGGCGAGAAGAGAGATTCCAAGCAGGATGAACGCTCTCTTCCGTTCTCTGCGAATAAATGCCACAGAAAGCCGGCGCTTGCGGATAATTGAAATCATGCCCAATATCAGGGCAGGAATGTAAAGTATGACTACGGTGACTATGGCCGGCAATAAGTTGTCCAGCAACTCCATCGCTTCACTCGAATTGGTGGTTACCAGATTTAGAAACATATCTACAGCGATGATGGACTGTCCGAACAGATAAAGCAGCACAATCTGAAAGGCGCCGAAAAACAGGAAGATGAACAAAATCCATAGCATCTTGCCACAGTTGCGGGACAAAGTCATCAGCAGATAGTAACAGGCTAAAGGCAACAAGACATTGCTTACCTTCGCCATCAACGGTAAGGGTTCTGTGAAACCCAGAACGATGTTGGGCATTATCAGGATGATCAGGAACAGGTAAAACAAGTGTTCCTGATTTTCAAACCATTTCTTTATGTTCTTAAAAAGCTTCATTGATATTAAATATAAATCCGGTCTGGTGCTTGCCAAACCCTAAATCCAAACGTACATTTACTCTCTTCTTAAATTCCCAGCGATAGCCGAAACCATAATTGGGAAGGATATGCTTCGGCGTAAAGTCGGAGAAGCGCGGAAATACAGTTCCCGCTCCTGCCCATACAGCCACTCCGTTTCGTTTCCATATATGCTGACGGAGTTCTATCTGTGCATCCATCGCACACTTATCACGATAACGCCCTTCATAATAACCACGCATTGAGTAAGAACTTCCGAGGGTTGCCATCAATCCCCACGGAGGATTGCCATAGTTCAGTAAAGTGTGAAACTGTCCTGCAAGGACTCCGCCTTTCCATACCGGATGGTAATAGCTGGTTGTCAGTTCCGTACTGCTAAACGCATATTTATTACCGAGAAAAGCCGGACTAAACCGTTGGTCTATCCGCAAGTAATATCCCTGATAGGCATTGGTCAGAAAATCACGGGAGTCATAAAGAAGGGAAAGGCCGAGACTCGTATTTGTAGTGCGTGCCGACATTCCTTCCCAGAGTTCCGGTTTCTCAAAGTCGCGCCCGTCTATATAATCGAATACAGCCATCGGTCCGATATAGAAACTTTTCGCTACACGAAACATGAAGTCGACTTTCACTTGTGCCTGAAAGCGTTTGTAGTCGCTTTCATTATCAGAGTTCGCCCCATTATCATATCCCCTTCCCCAATAAAGACTGGGGAAAGAATAAAAATAAAGATTATAATTCAACCGGTATTTCTCTTGCGGAAACAGGTGATTGCCTCTTACTCCCAACAGATAAAAACCAACAGTAGAGACATCTCCATAAAGAGAAACATTCGAAGGGGGAAGGATCGAATCATTGCGATCTGTACGATACAGCCCCGCCGCCACCAATCCAAGACCGAATTTAGTATCACTGGAATAATGAGGACCGCCAATCACACTGAAATCGAACTTTTTATTTTTCTTTTCCTTATTGGCGTCATTAAAATAATCAAGAAACTTCTTGAAAAAACCGCGCTTTGTCTGAAGCGAGTCTGAGGTTGCCACAGAGACAGAATCTATCGGCACATCTTTGCCCATAGAATCAGTCTGCGCACTTATAGTGGTTTGTGTCAACAACAATAGCGCCAATAATACAAGTCCGTTTCGTCTAGCATCCATCATAACAAGAAGCAATATTACGGGGACAAAGTTAGCCCCAAACTTCCTATTACAACAGTATTATAGACGCTTTTGTTGTTCCATTCTTCTCCTTTAACGTCTCAAAAGTCGAATAAATTGATTTACATCCTCTTCCGTTGTGTCAAAAGAAGTCACCAGGCGGATTTCGTGATTCGCCTCATTCCAGAAATAAAAGAAATAAGATTCCAGCATCCGGTCGATAGTCGGACGGGGCATGGTCAGAAATAACTGGTTGCTCTCCGGCTTTTGGGTAAAGGTGACTTCGGGCAGTTCCTTAAGTGCCCGATAGAGCTTGCCTGCCATCGCATTGGCATGAGCGGCATTCTTCAGCCACAGGTCATCCGTCAAGTAGGTAGTAAACTGACAGGAAAGGTAACGCATCTTGGAAGCCAGTTGGGCAGATTGTTTCCGGACAAAACGGGCTTCCCGTTGCAGGTCCTTATTAAATATAATCACACATTCCCCCATCATCAGTCCGTTTTTTGTTCCGCCGAAACTAAGGATGTCAATTCCACAGTCTACAGTCAGTTCTTTGAGCGAAAGATGAAGAGCGGCACAGGCATTGGCAATCCTTGCTCCGTCCATGTGGACATACATACCGTTCAGATGGGCAAAGTCAGTCAGACGTTTCAGTTCTTCGGGTGTATAAATCGTTCCGAGTTCGGTGCATTGAGAGATGTAAAGCGCACGGGGTTGCGAATGATGCTGGTCGCCGAAACCGTGCAGATAAGGCTGCATCAGTTCGGGAGTCAACTTACCATCGGTTGTGGCAATCGGCCGAATCTGACAACCTGTCATTTTCACGGGAGAGCCGCACTCGTCTACATAAATATGGGCAGTTTCTGCACAGAAGATTGAATGATACGGACGCGTCATTACTTGCAAAGCCACCACATTGCTGCCCGTGCCATTGAATACAAACAAAGGGACACAGTCCTGTGTAAAGGTTTCTTTTATCTTGGCTACGGCTTCTTCCGTCCATCGATCATCACCATAACCCAACGCATGATCTGCGTTTGCCCGGCTCAATGCTTCCATCACCAACGGATGCACACCGGAATTATTATCAGAGGCAAAACTTCTCATTGTTTCTTCTTGTTTCTTCGCATTGTTTTAATTGTCATGCAAAGTAACAGAATTATTTCCAGATATACTTCTTGCGCAGCCAATAATCTAATCCGAGCAAGACCAATGCAAGAAGTGCGATATAGACATAAAATGCAAACAAAGAAGAATCCTGCCGGACATTCATTTGCGGCATCACATCGGCAAAGTTAAATTCCAGATAGAAAGTCAGCACATAGACACCCAGCCCTACCAACGCCAAAGCCGATATCAGCAAAGCTGCCCAACCGATTCTCGTTTTCCGCTTCGTCTGCTTCTCAGCCTCCTGATGAACACGCTCCATCATCCGATACGAAAAATTGGAAGACAGTCGTTCCGTTTGCCTCCGTTCCAATGCTTGTTTCAGCATATTGCCCGTATTCTCGTTTATCTTTCTTTCCTCTTCCATATCCTCTCTTCTATTTATTATTCATCAATACACAAATCTTTTTCCGGGTACGATGAAGCCGTACTTTCACATTACTGATCGAAAGTTTCAGCACCTCACCGATCTCTTCCATTGACTTTTCTTCATAATAAAACAAAGTAATCAATGCTTTCTCTTCTCCGCTCAACTGATCTATCGCCATCTCCAAACGCTCCAGTTGTTCTTCGGTTTCTGCCGGAGCAAGCACATTGTCCGCCATCTCATCGGGTACATTATTAATCGTATTCTCTTCTATATAAAGAAACTCCTGTTTCTTTTTCCGGGTAGCCGAGATAGCGGCATTGTAAGCGATGCGATAAATCCATGTAGAAAAACGGCACTCGCCTTTATAACGATTCAAGTTGCGGAAAGCTTTCAGAAAAATATCCTGAAGTAGTTCCTCCGCATCTTCGGGACAACCGACGATCTGCACTACCAACGTATACAACGGACGACTGTAGCGGTCAAGAAATACGGAAAAGTATTCCGTCTCTCCATCCAGTATGCGTTCGATATAGTATGATTCGTCTTTCTGTTCCATCTTGACTCTTTAGACGCTGCCCGATACAAAAGGTTACAATCCGGGAAAGAAAAAATACAGGATTATAAATTATCCGCTTTTCAGTGTAACCTTTTTCCGTCCACTGCGTCAAACGATACAAAGAACGAAAATATTCACTTAAAAACAGTATAATTATGATGGATTTTATCACCATTCCCTTGGTCGTAGGTACTATTACATTAGGAATCTACAAATTATTTGAACTTTTTGTATGCAAGAAAGAGCGGATAGCCATGATTGAAAAGCTGGCTGACAGAGTCAACACAGGAGAAATCAACAGTAACTTATCCCTCAACCTTAATTACTCCCGCTCCCGATTTACCTTCGGTTCTTTAAAAAGCGGTCTGCTGATGCTTGGAATAGGATTAGGTCTACTGGTCGCCTTCTTTATCTGCATCAACTCATTTCCGGGATACACCGCTTCCAGAAACTGGGACGTGGAACGTCAGGCAAGTGTCGTGTATGGCGCATGCGTACTTCTTTTCGGTGGTGCAGGGCTGCTGACAGCTTTCCTCATCGAGATGAAAATACAGAAGAAAGAGAAAGAATAAAAAACCAAAATCCCCGAAGCCTCATCTACAAAGATGTAACTTCGGGGATTTAATCTGTTCTCATTAAAACATCAGACATTCTTTCATCCAATATAAACATTTACGCAGAGATATACATAAAGTTCCTCATCACACTGATCGAACTCTATCTTATTCTCTTTCGATAACCAGCCCAGAGCGGCACCCAATTCTTTATCCTTCAACCCGGACTTTCTCTTTAAGGTACCATAGCCCCATTTCTCATTGTTGCTCAGCAGTTGCCAGACTTTACCAGCATACACACCGATTTGCTTTCTATCCATTTTCTACAGCTATTAAGAGGTTAAAAACATTAGGTTAAGATTTCGCCTATAAAGATAACAAATGGATATCACAATTGTTCCCTCCCCGATGCTAAAAAGTTGTTACAAAATTATTTTTAACATAAAACCTGCGATGTGTACCGACACAACGGACTTATTAGCATATGTTAAAACAGAACTTTTCTTGGCATACATCTGTTATTACATTAAGAATCAATCCTAAACCTATTAGAAATATGGCAAAAAAAATAGCAGAACAACTGATCGATACATTAGTTGAATCGGGCGTAGAGCGCATCTATGCCGTGACGGGCGATAGTTTAAATGAAGTAAACGAAGCTGTCAGAAAGAACAATAAGATACAATGGATACATGTACGGCATGAAGAAACCGGAGCCTATGCCGCAGCAGCCGAAGCGCAACTGACCGGACGGATAGGATGCTGCGCAGGCAGTAGCGGCCCGGGGCATGTTCACCTCATCAATGGACTATATGATGCACAACGCTCAGGCGCACCGGTCATCGCCATCGCTTCCACCATCCCCAGCGGAGAATTCGGGACTGAATATTTTCAGGAGACCAATACTATAAAACTCTTTAACGATTGCAGCTACTATAATGAAGTGGCAACTACTCCGGGACAATTCCCGCGTATGCTTCAATCAGCCATTCAGACAGCCATCACCCGAAAAGGAGTAGCCGTTGTAGGCTTACCGGGAGACCTGGCCAAAGCATCTTCCGTTTCCGTCGATTCTTCGGTAAAGAATTATCCGGCTCCGCCAGAAGTCTGTCCGGCGGAAGAAGACTTGATACAATTGGCAGAGTTGCTGAACAACCATAAACGCATTACTCTTTTCTGCGGCATCGGCTGTCGGGGAGCACACGAGGAAGTGATCGCGCTTTCGGAGAAGCTGAATGCTCCTGTGGTATATACTTTCAAAGGAAAAATGGAAGTACAATATGAAAATCCTTATGAAGTCGGAATGACCGGACTGTTGGGAATGCCTTCCGGCTATTACAGCATGCACGAAGCCGAAGTACTTCTTATGCTCGGCACAGACTTTCCTTATTCCGCTTTCCTGCCCGATGACATCAAGATAGCACAGATAGATATCAAACCCGAACGGCTCGGACGCCGTGCCAAAGTGGATATCGGACTTTGCGGAGATGTAAGAATGACTATTCAGGCATTATTGCGTATGCTGGACCCCAAGACTGATGATACTTTCCTGCTGAAACAACTGAAAAGATATGAAGGAGTAAAGAAAGACCTGGCAGCCTATACGGAAAATAAAGGAGATATAAAAAAAATCCATCCGGAATATGTGATGTCCGAGATTGATAAACTGGCGTCGGACGATGCAATATTCACCGTAGATACCGGAATGACTTGTGTATGGGGTGCACGTTATCTGCAAGCTACGGGAAAACGGCATATGCTGGGTTCTTTCAATCATGGTTCTATGGCGAATGCTTTGCCACAGGCCATCGGGGCAGCGCTTGCCTACCCCGACCGTCAGGTAGTGGCGCTCTGTGGTGACGGAGGTCTGTCGATGACTTTAGGAGATCTGGAAACCGTTGTCCAATACAAGTTACCGATTAAGATCATTGTCTTCAATAACCGCTCCCTGGGAATGGTAAAACTGGAAATGGAAGTAGACGGCCTGCCGGACTGGCAGACAAATATGCTGAATCCGGACTTCGCGCAAGTAGCCGAAGCAATGGGAATGACAGGCTTCAATGTCAGCAATCCGGAAGAAGTACTGACTACTTTATTAAATGCATTCGAACTGGATGGTCCGGTACTGGTAAATATCATGACCGATCCGAACGCTCTTGCCATGCCTCCTAAGATAGAGTTGGGGCAGATGGTAGGCTTCGCCCAGTCCATGTATAAACTGTTGATTAACGGACGCTCACAGGAAGTGATCGATACTATTAATTCGAATTATAAACATATACGGGAAGTCTTCTGACAGTTCCTTCTTCAACGATATTTATCCTTGCACACAGACAAGATGATTATCTTCAGAAAGGTATAATCTGATCTCATTACAGACTAACAATGAATCAGATTCTGCCTTTTTTATATATCCAACCGAAAGATAATCATTTTATTTTCTTATGTTTGTAATCATCAAAAAAGAAAAGTACATGGAAAAACCGGACTCTTCACTCCTATTCAGGCAACCGATGTATGCCGATAAAAAACAATGGAAACAATTTCTTTCTATTTTTCTGTTAGCAGCAGGCGTTGGTTTTACGGTAGCAGGAATTATCTTTTTCTTCGCCTATAACTGGGAAGATCTTCCCAAATTCGCCAAACTGGGAATCGTACAAACATTGCTTGTTGCATCTGTTCTGCTAACAGTATTTACCCGATGGAATATACTTATCAAACAGATAATCCTCACCGGAGCCACATTCCTTGTGGGTACACTCTTTGCCGTATTCGGACAAATCTATCAGACAGGCGCTGATGCGTATGACTTATTTCTGGGCTGGACACTGTTCACCATCCTTTGGGCATTCGCCATCCGTTTCACTCCGCTCTGGCTGACGTTTATCGGACTGCTCTGTACTACCATATGGCTGTATGCTATGCAAATAGTGCCTGATAACCAATGGGCAGTCACTTTACTGACCAGTGCAGTAACCTGGATTTGCGCTTCGGCAACGGTCGTCACAGAATGGATGAGTATCAAAGGTACCCTCAGCCGACAAAACCGTTGGTTTGTCAGCCTGCTTTCTCTGGCGACCATTGTGCATGTGACTTATCTTATGATGGCAGTAATCTGCGAAAAGGATGCAATCGTATCCATTCCGCTCGCAAGTACCGTTCTGCTGTTCTCGGCAGGGTTATGGTTCGGATGGAGACAAAGGAATTTATTCTATCTTTCCGCCATTCCTTTTGCCATACTGATGATTTTACTATCCCTGTTTATCTGTCACAGTAACCTTAGGGATGTCAACATATTCCTCCTCTCAGGAATTATTGTTATCACCGGTACCACTTTATTGATTTATGCAATCCTTCACCTAAAAAAACAATGGTATGGCACAGAAGAGTAACCTGACAATCGAAGTCCTTTCAATTATCGGAGGAGTGCTGACCGCTATCTTCTTTCTGGGATTTCTTGTACTTTCCTCCATTCTCCGGTCCGAAACATCCTGCCTGATTGCAGGAAGTATCCTGATCATTACTACTTTATTTGTCAATCGCCTCCTGACCAAACCTTTTCTGGATGCGATGAATATTACATGCTACATAGCCGGATGTATATTAGCCGGTTATGGAATGAATAGAAACATGGATGTCCTCTTTATTGTACTGATAGGGATCAGTGTAGTAACGATGCTGTTATCCAAAGGGTTCATCCTGACCTTCCTTTCGGTAATCTCATTCTATATGGCACTGTTCGGAGAGATAACGAATTTATTCTCTTCACTGAATCCGCTGAATGTGGCTGCCGTGCCTATTATAGCAATTTTCTTATTCGTCAATCTATCTGAGACAAAAATACTCAGCTATACGAACGGAGATTTGTCTAAATATAAACCTATTCATTCCGGTCTGTTCGTATCTTGTGTCCTTTCATTGGCCGGGTTGTCTGTCAATTACTTGACAAAAAGCACAAATGACTGGATCATATCTGTTTTCATGTTGGTGGGTATCCTTCTGATGGTTTATAAAATCGTGCAGGTGATGCAGGTTAAGAGTCCGGTACATCAGGTGTGCATCTATCTTCTTTGTATCCTGATCTGCTTTCCCAGTCTGCATGCCCCTTATCTATCGGGCAGTATCCTGCTGATACTGATATGTTTTCAGTACGGTTATAAAGCTGAGTCCGCAGTTGCGCTCCTCCTCTTCATCTATTCCATATCCAAATATTACTATGATCTGGATATCACCTTGCTGACGAAATCGATCACCTTGTTCTTTACGGGAATCGCATTGCTCATAGCCTGGTATATTTTCACTCAAAAAAAGACAAGACATGAAAAAATATAGCCGAATACTGATTATCGCTAATTTAATTCTTCTTCTGGGATATTTTAACTGGTCTGTTTATCAGAAAGAACAGACGCTGAAAGAGGGACAACTCGTATTATTGCAACTGGCTCCTGTCGATCCCCGTTCGCTGATGCAAGGAGATTATATGAGGCTTAACTATAAAGAAGCAAATTCCGAGTTGATAAACAGACAGAAAGCTAAACGCGGTTATGCTGTGCTCAAGCTTGACAAGAATCACGTCGGAGAAATAATACGTCTTCAGGAATCCCTTGAACCAGTAAATGAAAATGAAATCGTCCTGAAATATAAAACAATAAATGGCAGGTTATTCCTCGGTGCCGAATCCTTCTTTTTTGAAGAAGGACAGGATTCTGTCTATAATCGTGCCGCCTATGGTGGATTGAGAGTAGATAATAAAGGACAGAGTTTACTGGTAGGGCTGTATGACAAGGATTTCCGGCAGATTAAGCCGTACAGAGGCAAACAGTAATATACAAAAGCCCAGACTTTCGCAAGCCCGGGCTTTTGCATTCTTAAGCATCTTCTTATTAGTGGGGAATAAGGGGATTACATTAAAAGTAGTAATCTCGGGAAAATAAGACAGATGAATAAGATCATAAAGAGAATGCCCTAGGGAAATAAGGGATGCATTCTCTGCCAAGGGTAGATTTTGAAAAGAGAGACTTTCACAAGTATCGTCTTTCTATCTACTCCCGGTTATCTCCACATTTTAAGTGAAGAAGGGTTCATCGTAGAAGTCCGAACTTTCACAAGCAGGAGACTTCTGGATATTCTCAATGTGGCTCCTCGTATGAATAGAGGAAGTGGGGAAATCATACCACACGAGAATTAGAAAATATTATTCTGCAATGCAGATACTTACACGGTTCTCTTCCGGGATTGCGTAAGGTTGTACGGTATCTCCCTTAAAATCAATTTTAATTCTATCTGCAGCAATGCCTTTTACCTTCAATACCTCAGCCACATTGACAGCACGCTTTTCCGATAGTTTGCTATTGATTTTAGGATTACCCGTATTGATATCTGCATAGCCTGTTATACTTATTTTAGCTGTCGGATGCTTCTCAAGATACTCAACCAGAGAAACAAGTTTGGCTTGTTGATCATCCTGAATCTTTGCGGAATTCAATGCAAAGAAGATATTCTGCTTCATAGGCTCAGCTACCACCTCTTTTTTAGGTTGCGGTTGTTCCACTACAGGAGCAGGCTTTGGCTGTTCAACCACTATCGGTTCTGGTTCATAATATATCGGTGCTATTTTTGTATAACTCTTGCCAAGTTTGATACTCAAACCCACCAAAGCATTCAATTGCCAATCACAGTTTCCAGCTTTCTTTGAGTTGAATTTGTCTGATAAAGCATTGGCGTTGGCTTCGATATTGATGGATAAACGGTCATTCAGACGGAGATCACAACCTAAACCAAAACGCCCAGTTACAAGGAACTTACCTTCTTGCCAAAGATATTCCATTTCATAAGTACGTGTATCCAATGCATTCGCTTCATCATTATCAAATCCACGATTAAGTCCTGCTCCGGCAAAGAGATAACCATTGAAAATACGTTTCGGATTAAAACCGCAGAATAAAGTACTAAGATCGGCTATAATATCAACATTCCCTTGAAGGTATTTGTATTGATACACCTGTTCAGGATTAATCCATCCACCTTTTGCCTGCCAACCACTTACACTAATACGTGCACCAAAAGCAGGAGCAAACTTATAGCCTACGTTAAGAGCAACTGCCGGAGAAATCAGATCGGCGAATTTGGCCTCACCAACAGTATGAGCAGCACCTATTTGGGTCTGAATAAACCAATGAGGATGAAAAACAGTCTTACCAGGTTCTTTTATACGCTGTTCTCCGCTCTGTGCAAATGCTATTGTAGTGCATAGAATAGCAAAAACTATTAATACGCTTCTTTTCATACGCTAAATATATAGTTAGAGAAGGGTATCCTCTCATTTTTAAGAAGATACCCTTCCACCTAAAAAGGATTATAGTGATTCTTACAAATTACTGTTCACATTATCCGTGCGTAGGTAATACAGTTACTGTTATAACCTTCGTCACATCACCATACGGATAGCTGACTGTTACAGGAATCTGAAGTTTAAATGAAGTCTTCACAGTCATACCCTTATTATCGTATGTAACCATACCGAAGTCACCATTTTCAATTGCAGTCAAGTTATTGCTTGTATCTGTACCTGCAGCATAAGTCACTACATTAGGATACAAAGGTGCAACTTCCGACCACAACACAAATTTGTTTGGATCTGTTTGTCCCATATTGGTCTTAATGTCATCAGTAGCGATAGCAAATGCTGAAATTTCATAATAAGTATAGAAATTATTCGTACCCATTTCAAAATCATGTCCTCGCCAATCGGTCAATGAAATCAACTGATTCAAAGCCACCTTAGCACCTCCAGTTTCAGCATCCTGAATGGTACTAACCGGACCTGCTATAATATTAACTGGACGTAAGAATTTAGCATCAAATGTACCATTAGCCAACTGAAGTTTAGTATCGCAACCCTTATTGGTAATCACTACTTCAATCGTTGCAGTAAACGGATTCTCATTGTAAGCCGATTTGTTCAGCAACGCTTTAGCAACATCTGTCTTATTATAAGTAACCTTGCTACCAGCGATAACTGCTACTTCCTCTGCTGAACCAGTAGTTCCTTTCGTACCCATCAACTTATCTCCGTCAGCGTTTCTATATACATAGTAATCAACTCCATCAACCGTTATTTTTTGCTTAGCTGTTACGACTCCGTTTGCTTCTGCAAATACAAACTTCGGATCATTCAACTGAGTAGGCTGGAAGTCTGTAAACTTGCTGTCTACTGTAGTTACAATCTTATTACCCATAAATACAGAATAGAAATCAAAGTCTGCCAAGGTAGCCTTATTATTGGCAATCGGTTCTTTAGCATCTATTTCAATAGAGTTTCCACTCCAAAGATTTGTATTCTTAGCACCGATTGTACCTGAAGCTTTGTGTACCTTGCCTGTAGTCAAAATGATTACTACATCCTTGCGTCCTGTTGCAGAGTAGTATACCTTCTTAGTGAATGTATCACCTTCTTTAGCAGCTAACAAGTCTGCATTATCAATAGTCCACTCTACAAGAATTGTCTGTGTACCTTCAGGATCCTGAAGTTCTACTACCTTACCAACACTATTGTCACCAGTAGCAGGGTTAGTCTTAGCATCATTCAATTTGTAAATAGCATAGAATTCATCTTTCTTCAGACCAAGCGCATTATAAACATCTACATTCATAAATTGAACATCTGTTGTAACCGCTGCATCATCGCAACCTACATAAATATCCTCATGTTTCGGATAAGTTACTTCTTTACCATCTACATCATCTTTTACTATGTTGATTTTCACCCAACCAGCATTCAAGACTTTCTTTGTAGTAATCTCTCTCAACATAACACGTACCATTGGCTGACGATCAGCAGCAGCAACACCCGGTTCTCCGTATACAGTAGAAATAGCCTCACCATCTTCTAATTTCAAGAATGCATTCTGAGGAGTTTTATTATCTCCACTGATATAGTTGGACTGCGCAAACGCAATTTCCAAATCTAAATCAGCCAAATCACCTTCAAAAACTTTCTCTTCAGAAGCTGTAGCTCCACTTTTATCAGCTGTTTCTTTATAATGGAATGTGAATTTATCTTTTAGCACCAGTTTTTTAGGATCACTAGCGTCTACAGTAGCTGTAAGAGCAAAGTTAGCCTCTGCTTCAATAGCTTCCAAAGCTTGGCCTATCTTAGAACCTTTATCATCTGCACCATATAAATGTCCATCATTCGCTGCATTATTATTAACTTTATCTTTAAATGCAAGAACAAAGTCAGACCAGTTAGTCTTATAAATGGCAGCATAGTCAGAAGTAATCACTCTAGGTTCTTTCTCGTCTTTCAACTGAACAGACACCTGTAATGCAAGTGTTGAAACTTCTTTAGCATCCAAAGCTTTGATTTCTTCTGAAGTCGCACTGAATGTTACTTTCAGCATACGACAATTCTTGCCATCTATTTCTTTATCTACCAATTTATAAGAAGTTACTGTAGGATTAAACTTCTGAGAACGAGTAACGACCTCCTTATTGTCAGCTACATAATGAACAGATTTTTCTACAATCTGTGATTCACTTATATTTTGAGGATTAACATGATAGTAAGCTACAATTTTCGGAGTGAGCACATTAACTTTCATTGTATTCCGCTGCCAAACTTCACCAGTTTTTGTAGGAGTAGCATCGGATGTCTTCACTGTCCATTCATTGTAATTAAGGCTGATAGCCTTCATTGCTTGAATACCGCCCAAATAAGACTGTGGTTCGAAAACAAGGCTACTTAAAACTGCAGTATTCGTTTTCAATACAAATCCCTCCGGATATTCTTTCATACCACTAATCACGATGTTACCATCTTTGTTAACTGCAGCAGTAATCGTTCCTTCTGCCTTCCAAGATTGTGCAGGATCAGTCGGCTTTCCGTTCACATACCATATACCGCTAGCATCAGGAGTATAAATATCGGCAGCAGCTTGTACGCCAAGATCTTTTGCTGCATCACCTTCACCAATCCACCAATTGCCATCTTTGATGTAAGGAGTCAAACCGTCAGTACCATTAGTGCTATTGCCATCCTTACCTTCAGCCTGTACTTTCAAATCGGTATTTCCAATCCACCAGTTACCGTCTTTAATATAAGGAGTATCTCCGGCAGCCTTCCACTGAGTTTTCTCAGTACCTTTGTACCAATAGCCATCATCACCGATAGTGTAAACAATGCCGTCATTACCATTTACACCATCTTTACCATTAGTAATGTCATAAGTCTTCTCATTTCCCAAAACTACTTGAATACCATTAGCAATTGGTTTAACATCTTTGACCCACTGTCCACTATCCAGCACCTTCTGAATCTCAGCCAGTTTAGCGTCATTCGCATCAATGCGCTCATTAATCGCATTGATGTCATCATCGTAGTCCTTACAGCCTACGTAGGTGACAGTAGAAAGTGCTAACGCCCCGAAGAACATCACTTTTACAAATTTTCTTTTCATAACTACTTAAAAATTACATTAATAATATATTATTAAACACTAAGTTTCAATAATGCCTGTCCCGTTACTTGGTAGGTAACGGGGAAACCTTTGTGGTAACCTTTATAAAGTAGTTTTTGTAGAAAACAGATTCTAAAAGAATCTAAACCTTTTACCCCTGCTTCGAAATAGCGGCAGAGGGGAGGAAAATCTTTTGCCAAAATTTAAGGTTAATATAGTCTTAAAACAAAGAATCCGCAGTATTTGTCGTTTATGTGTTCTTTTTTTAGTAGTTTATCAGAGAATTTTTCATTTTTGTTTGCATGTTTTCCAAAATATGTCCATATTTGCAGCGCTATTCAGTCCCGTTACCTACCAAGTAACAGGGTATTAATCAGACCATTACTCCACCAATAGAGCGTTTCACAAAATCAACGATCCTATTATTTGCTTCATCAATTTTCCTACTACGGAATGGCTTCAGATAAGTTTCGGTCACCGTAATGGAAGAATGTCCCATCGCCTCAGAAATGATACCCGGATGAATTTCACAATAATAAGCTGTCGTAGCCCAAGTATGACGTGCTGTATACGAGCTAAGTTTGCTTTCCAGTCCCAGCCACTGACCTAACAATTCTAAATGCTGATTGAAACTCCGCAAGGCTAACTGATATTCCCGATATGCTTCCTGACTTCCTTCAATACTATGAAGAATTGGAAACAAATAAGGAGAACTAAGATCCCGGCTTATGTGCTTTTCTAATAAAAGCATAGCTTCCGGTGTCAAAGTCACTGATAAGGAACGACCGGTCTTACGCCGACGATACGTTATCACGTTTCCTCTTAAATCGCTTTTACGCAAATAAGCCAAATCAACAAAAGGTAAACCACGAAGCAGAAACATCAGAATAAACAGTTCCTTCGTACGACGTAAATCTGAAGGAATTGTGGATGATTTCGACAAACGACTAAAAACTTTTCGCATATCTTCATCTTCCAGCGCACGCTTCCTGTCTGCACGTGTTCCTGTGTAAACAGAACGGAATAAATGCGGGATATATTCCGCTTTACGAAGATCAACTGCACGATTATAAACCGCACGCAACACACGAAGATAAGTGGAAACAGTATTCCAACTGGAACCACGACTGCGAAGATAGACTTCAAAATCTTTCAACCATTCGGGATTTACCTGATGAAAATCAAGATATTTGCTCCCATGAAAGGTTGTCACAATGTTCAAAGTACTTCGATACACATGGGCAGTCCCAAAGTTTCCCTCTGCCCGTAGCCCATCGGCTACTTTCTTAAAAAATGAAATTAAATTCCCCATTGCATAAACTATTAGATATACACTATAATATAAATACACTTCCTATTATTATAATAGGAGCGAACGGTCAAAAAAACAAAGACCTCTTGATAAAAGTTTGGAGGCAAAGAAACGAATTTTAATTGGATCAGCATCAAAAACACGTATTTTGTTGATTTCTGTTGCTTTTACGCATTATACCACAAGTTTTCAAACAAAGGTTTCACCCTTCACCTTTTCTTTGAAAACCTTTATTCATCAGTGATAGTGGGTGAAGGGAGGTACCTTCACCTCTTTCTTCAAACAAGTCAGATACAATCAATAAGATGTTTAAAACAAACATTGAGAAGAAAAAAATAATCTATTAGCATCTTTCCATTAGGTTATAGCTAATGCAAATATCATTATAGCAAAAATAAATTAGCTTATAGCAAAAGGAATGATACTTTCATGAACGAATGTCATTCTCAGTTCAAAGGGTGAATAACTAGTCCTTCACCCGATATCGCCGATAAATAAAGGATTTCGAAGGTAAAGTGAAGGTGAAGATAATATTTATAACATCTCCCGTATGGCAACTTAAAGCTATGCTTTAGCAACCATAAAGCATAGCTTTTGGATATCCAAAGCATTGCTTTATGAAAGCGAAGAATATTATAAACGAAGCTAAATGGCAGAAAGACTTTACCAACTAATTTTAAATACTTAGTTTCCTCCTTTTTCTACAACCCATTTCTCTATATTTCGTGTCTTGGCACTGAAATTCACTCCAATTTTGAACAACTCCCAATCATTGGATTCGAAAGGCTGAGCGTAATGTTTCTCATTTATCTGTAGCAATGCTTCCTCCGCTGTACCATCCAATTTAAACTCCATGATATAAACGAATTTATCTGTCTGGAGAACAAGATCAATACGTCCTTCACTAGTATGATATTCTGCTTTAACATAGAATCCGATTAACTTGAAAACAATAAAAAGAACATTTTGATAATGTAATTCCAAATCACGAATCAACTCATAAGGTGTATCAGCAAAGAAACTTTGTAAACGTCGAAAGAAAGAATCATAATCTCCGGCTTCTATCTCACGAACAAATTTCTGAATTTCAAAAGAAGATTCCACTGCATTAGTATTAGCATAGAAAGGAAGCAAGAATTTAACAAACCCTTCTTCTACTTCACGGTTAGGAAATCCAAGACGATAAATACCAAAACGCTCATCATATCCTTTTATAGTGAGATAACCACTCTGATAAATGACAGGTATCGGATTGTCGGAAGTAGAATCAACACTATTCAAGACTTCAGCACTCGTTTCTTCGTGCGCCATTCTCTGAAGATCATAATGATGTTTTTTTAATAATTCTACTAGATAGGTAGGTGTACCGGTTTCGAACCAATAGCTGCCAAATTCATTACGTAAGAATGCATTGAGAAGACTAAACGGATTATACATGCCAATGGAATTATGAGTAAAATGGTAACCATCATAGTATTCACGCAATGCAACACATATTTCATTATATGTCATTCCACGAGCATCTGCAAATTCAGAAAGTTCAACCTCCAGATTATCATGCAATTCTTGATCACTGACTCCACATATATCTATATATTGATTCCACATGGAGATATCGTTGAGATTATTCAAATCGCTGAATACACTAACCTTACCAAACTTCGTTACACCTGTCAGCATGGCAAATTTAATATAGCCATCCATCGACTTCATCACGCCGTAGAAGGCTTTCAATGTATTCCGGTATTCTTCCTGCAACTCATCTCTACCAATGGCTTGCAACATTGGTTTGTCATACTCGTCGACAAGAATCACCACCCGCTGCCCTGTTTTTTCTGCGGCCAGTCTAATTAAAGTAACCAAACGGTCATCGATCGTTTCATCACTGGAACATGAACCGTATTGAGCTTCGTAAACAAGAAGTTGTCGATCTATCAGACGGATAAGGTCATTTTCAGTATCAAACTTTTTAGCATTCAGATCCAAATGAATAACCGGATATTCAATCCAGTCCTTCTCCAGACTCTCCATCGCCAATCCTTCGAAAAGTTCTTTTCTTCCTTTAAAATAAGCTTCAAGAGTAGATAACAGCAAACTTTTTCCAAAACGACGGGGACGACTTAGAAAATAATAACTGCCAGTCTTTACCAATTTATAAATCAACGCAGTTTTATCAATGTAAAAGTAACCATCTTTTCGAATCTTTTCAAAGTTCTGTATACCGATAGGATAAATTTTACTACTCATATTCTCAGGGATTTTTGATTTGCAATACACAAAGATACTTCTTTCCAAACAAATAACGCCAAGTTACACACAAAAGTTTCTATCACAAAGCTGCGCAAAAAAAGAACCGCCTCCCCCACAGGGAAAGCGGTTCCATACCTTATTTTTATGTCCGGAAAGGAAGAATTACATCATTCCGCCCATGCCGCCCATTCCCGGAGCGCCCATCGGCATTTCTGGTTTATCTTCTTTCTTTTCCACGATCACACATTCTGTAGTCAGGAACATACCTGCGATAGAAGCTGCATTTTCAAGAGCCACACGAGCTACTTTAGCAGGATCTACTACACCGGCAGCATGCAGATTTTCGTAAACATCCGTACGAGCATTATAACCGAAGTCACCTTTACCTTCACGTACTTTCTGAACAACTACTGCACCTTCCTTGCCTGCATTGGCAACAATTTCGCGAAGCGGTTCTTCGATAGCACGTTTGATGATACCGATACCTGTTGTTTCATCCGCATTGTCCCCCTTCATGCCTTCAAGAGAATCGATAGCACGGATGTAAGCAACGCCACCACCCGGAATGATACCTTCTTCGATAGCAGCACGAGTTGCACGCAATGCATCGTCTACACGGTCTTTCTTTTCTTTCATTTCTACTTCAGAAGCAGCACCTACATAGAGAACAGCTACACCACCTGACAATTTAGCCAGACGTTCCTGCAATTTCTCACGGTCATAGTCAGACTTAGTTGCTACAATTTGTGCTTTGATCTGTTCGCAACGTTCCTTGATGCTGTCTTTGTTACCTGCACCGTTTACAACAGTTGTATAGTCTTTAGTAACTGTAACTTTGTCAGCAGTACCCAACATTTCGATAGTAGCTTGTTCCAGTTTCAAACCTTTTTCTTCGCTGATAACAACACCACCTGTCAGGATAGCGATATCTTCCAACATTTCTTTACGACGATCGCCGAAGCCCGGAGCCTTCACAGCACAGATCTTCAATTGAGAACGCAGACGGTTTACTACCAATGTAGTCAACGCTTCGCTATCTACATCTTCTGCAATTACCAACAGAGGACGACCAGTCTGTACAGCAGGTTCGAGGATAGGCAAGAAATCTTTCAGGTTAGAAATCTTCTTGTCATAGATCAGGATGTAAGGTTTCTCCATCTCACATTCCATTTTTTCTGTATTTGTCACGAAGTAAGCTGACAAATAACCACGGTCGAACTGCATACCTTCTACTACACCGATAGTAGTGTCTGTTCCTTTTGCTTCTTCGATAGTAATCACACCGTCTTTAGAAACTTTACGCATAGCGTCAGCAATCAATTTACCGATTACCGGATCATTGTTTGCAGATACAGTGGCAACCTGTTCAATCTTGTCATAGTTGTCACCTACAGTTTCAGCCTGATCCTTGATTGATTCTACCACTTTGGCAACAGCCTTGTCGATACCACGTTTGATATCCATCGGGCTTGCACCGGCAGTCACATTCTTCAAACCTTCAGCTACGATAGCCTGAGCCAAAACAGTTGCAGTAGTTGTACCGTCACCTGCATCGTCACCAGTCTTAGAAGCGACTTCTTTCACCAGTTGTGCACCGGTGTTCTGGTAAGCATCTGCCAATTCGATTTCCTTTGCTACTGTCACACCGTCTTTTGTGATGTGCGGAGCACCGAATTTCTTTTCGATGATAACGTTACGTCCTTTCGGGCCAAGAGTTACTTTTACTGCATTTGCCAATGCATCGACACCTTTTTTCAATTGGTCGCGGGCATCGATATTGAATAATATTTCTTTTGCCATAATGATATCTTATTTATTTTAAAATGATAAATTTAGAATTTTGAATTAACCCAGGATAGCGAGAACATCGCTCTGACGCATGATAAGGTATTTAGTGCCTTCTACTTCAAGTTCGGTTCCGGCATACTTGCCATAAAGAACTGTATCGCCTACTTTCAATACCATTTCTTCGTCTTTCGTTCCGTGACCAACTGCCACAACTTCACCCTTCAAAGGTTTTTCTTTTGCTGTATCAGGAATAATGATACCACCAATTGTTTTTTCTTCTGCAGGTGCAGGGAGGATAAGCACTCTGTCTGCTAATGGTTTAATGTTCATAGTTCTTTTTTTTGATTTTATTTGTTATACATTATATTCATGATTTGTCCTCTTCTTGAAGAAGACGCTAAATCAGTTGCGAAAAGTATGCCAAAGCAAAATAATGATTGTTTGGCAGAAATTGACTGACAAAATGACTGACAACAGGTTATTAATGGCAAAAAAGCATATTTGTTCCACACTTTTTAAACAATAGAAGCGGATTATTCCTTATAATAACGTATATTCGTAAATGAACCCCAAGATAAACTGTATAGATTATATGAATAAAATAAGTTTTGGCATATCCATCGCTTTTTGCGTACTCTATTCCTGCACTTCGCATACAGGACACAAAACTTCTGAAGAGACTTTACAGGCTGATTCACTGGCACAGGACACGATTGCGGAAACTGTGGCAGAACCTGTCGTCAAAAAGATTACTCCGGAAGAAATTCAAATCACCAAAGAACTACTGTATGATAAATACACGCTGGAAGATACATATCCTTATAAAGATACGACCCGCAGTTTCCAATGGGACAAAATAAAAGAACAGCTTGCTCTGCTCGAAAACATACAACTGCAGCCGTCTCAATGGGCTATCCTCCAGAATTACAAGAACAGAAACGGTGAAGCTCCATTGGTGAAAAACTTCAAAAGAAATGCCTACGGACGGGTAGCGGACACGCTTGGGGTAGAGCGATACCAGTCTGTCCCGCTTTATCTGCTGACGGATACGATAGCACCCGAACGCTACGGGCAGGATGGTGAACTGACGCGTTTTATTGAGGACGGAGAAAACTTTGTCAAAGCAGAACCGATATTTACAGAAGGCGAATGGATGATTCCTAGAAAGTATGTCAAAGTGATCGGAGATACGGTGGTTTTCAATAAAGCCATTTTCGTTGACCGCCATAATCAGAATATTACCGCACTGGAACGCACGGAAAAAGGGAAATGGGTAGTACGCAGTATGAACCCTTCTACTACCGGACTTCACCGACCGCCGTATGCGCAGGAAACTCCTTTAGGAATGTTCGTACTGCAGGAAAAGAAGGTGAAAATGATATTTCTGAAAGACGGCTCGAAGGAAACAGGAGGCTATGCGCCTTACGCCAGCCGCTTCACGGACGGAGCCTACATTCACGGAGTACCTGTCAATGAGCCCCGAAAGACACAGATAGAATATAGCTGGTCACTGGGAACTACTCCCCGATCACATATGTGTGTACGGAACGCAACTTCCCATGCCAAATTTATTTTCGACTGGGCACCTGTTAATGAGACGATTATTTTTGTTTTGGAATAAAAATCCCTATCTTTACCGCGATTTTATTTCAAGCTTAAACCCTATGCTTCAGAAAGTTATATTATTTTTATCATTCCTTTTCATTCCATTCAGCCATGTTTCAGTCGACACAATGGCCGTTCCTGCATCTGACTCTCCGACTCCTGTGTCCGAATTAGCTGCCGGCGAACAGCTCTTTGAAGAAATGGAGTTGGGTGGAATTGTCAATTTCATTGCATTCCGTCAGGCTGTCGCCGGTTACAACCGCATCAAGGAGAAGAGTAAACCGATTCTGACGCTGATTGACTTCTCAAAGCCGTCTACCGAAAAACGTTTTTTTGTCTTCGATATGGAGAAGAAACAACTGCTGTTTTCATCAGTAGTCTCACACGGACGAAACAGTGGAGGGAACTATGCCACTTCTTTTTCCAACCAAAACGGCTCTTATAAAAGTTCACTGGGATTTTATCTCACTGAAAACACTTACCAAGGCGGAAACGGCTACTCACTCATCCTAAACGGACTCGAAAAAGGAATCAATGACAAAGCAAAAGAACGTTCCATCGTCGTGCACGGGGCTTCATACGCCAATCCGACAGTAGCCGCCTCGGGACGTTTGGGGAGAAGTCTGGGATGTCCTGCCCTCCCGACAAAACTAGCCAAACCCATCATTAATACAATTAAAGATGGAAGTGTTATGTTTATTTATGCCAATAATAGCAGCTATCTTGCTCAAAGCGACATCTTAAAAAATGTCAGTGCCCCCATGCCGGCACTCTAAACAGTCTTTATCAGAAAGAGCTGCACGGACTAACCGCACAAAGGAAGAACAACTTTACTTTATCGGCAGGGTAAACCAGAAACAAGAACCTTTCTCCGGTTCACTATCTACGCCAATCTCGCCACCCAGTTGTTCCACAATACTGCGGCAAATGGAAAGCCCGAGTCCTGTGCCATGTACAAAGGAATTCAGTTTGACGAAACGCTCAAAAATCTCGTTCTGCATTTCCGGCTCAATACCTATGCCTGTATCGGCAATGTAGAAACGCAGATGAGCCTCATCAAGCTGATCATAGCCTACCCGTATATTTCCTTCTTCCGTGAATTTAAGCGCATTGTTTACAAAGTTGGAAATAACCTGATGTAAACGATTGCGGTCACTCATGATGCGACATTCCGGCAGATGGCGGTCAAAAAGGATTTCCACGTTCGGTCTGGCCTTCATTCTCATAGCGAGAACAATATCTTCACAAAGCAGATTTACGTCCACTTCACGTTCGGTGAAATCGAACGTTCCCGCCTCAATCTTCGATAAGTCAAGAATATCTGAAATCAATTGTAATAACAGGTCATTGTTTTCTTCCACAATATCCATGTACTGCCGTCTTTCCTCCATGTCCTCCGTATCCACCATCAGACTGGAAAAACCAACTATGGCATTCAGCGGAGTGCGTATCTCATGACTCATATTGGCAAGGAAAGCAGACTTCAACCGGTCGGATTCTTCGGCTTTCTCTTTTGCCTCTATCAGTTTGGCTTCCGTTTCTTTCAAGGCAGTGATATCGTAGTTGACTCCAATCAATTCCACTTGGCCTTTTTCCGGCTCATAGAGATTCAACACTACATTGGTACGCACCCAGTTCCATTCATTCTTCGTACCGGGACGCAAAATACGCATCTCACCTTTGAAGGCTTTTGCTTTCCCTTTCTTTGCTTCTTCAAAAAAAGCAAGCATACGGGAACGGTCATCCGGATGCATTTTGGAGTAAACACCGACTACATCGGAAAGAGGTGTATTCTCATCCTCTCCCATATTCTTGAACCATTGCTTGATGGCATAGCCCTGACGATTCAGCAGATTGAGTTTGGCATATCCCACCTTGGCATAATCAGATATAAGAAGAAACAGATTCTCAAAATCAGAAATAGGCTTCAAGGCATCAATACGCTCCGTATTATCCATATTAATAAGGATATATCCGGTAAGGTTACCATGATTATCATATAATTTGCGGACTTTTGTATAAAGTTCGATGACACCGGCTTTCAATGGACGATAATACCCCGTGTGGCGGGCACATTCGAACGAATAACGGGCACGAAAATCCGTAATACTGCTCTTGCGTATACTCTCAAGTATCTGGGCATCCACATTCGGGTTTTCAAAGAAATTGAGTCCGATCACCTCCGACTTATCTGAAATTCCCAGAATATCCATATCCCTCTCGTTCAAATCCACCAGATTCCCCTCTTTATCGTAAATCTCCACCCCGGCAGGAATATTGGCAAAGATGTTTTTGAAGAGTCTTTCACTGCGTGCCAAAGCTGCTTGTTCGAAGATTACTTTCTCTTTCGCTCTACGTAGTTCAAGGCAAATACTGATTACATTGGCCAAAGAAGACAGCCAGCGATAATCTTCGTCCGACCATGAAGCGGAACCATCCACCAAATCTACTCCCATAAATCCGTATACATGATCATTGACTACCAATGGAGTCGCCATCAAAGCCTTAATTCCCTGACGGGACAACACCTCATATTCACCCTGCCCCATTCCAGGCATCGGCTTTAATGTTTCAAATAAAATAGGCTTCTTGCCCAATATCTGTGATGTCCACCACGGCATGAAGTCTACCGGAATTTCCTGCAATTTATTTATTTCCGCTTTTACTCCTTCCGCTACAACTTCATAGGTACAGTTATAAAAATGATTTTCTTCGTCCGTCTCGAAAATATAGGCACGTCCCGCCCGATAAAAAGCCAGAATATCTTTTAATATCTCATAAATTCCTGTCTCGACTTCTTCATCTTTCAGAAAACGGGACAAAGACCGTGAAATTGAGTTCTGATAATAAAGCAAATCGTTGATACGGTGTGAGATGGTTTCCGTTTTTTCATGTTCCACCTTCTCGACAGATTCCTGTTCAAAGTCTGCCGCATGTTCAGCCACGTATTTCCATAAGGGGGCGGCGTTGAGTGACTGCATGATCTCATTGTTTTCCAGCAGTTGTTTCACTTCTTCAAAAGTCAGCAGATGTACAGACAAATCTTCGGTATCTTCCAGATGTTGATGATCTATCGGTTCGACATCCGTAGCTAGGAAGCAATGAGTCAGGTTGGTATGCGTACTCGGATTGGCAGATATCACCATGTATTCCTGCCAGTTTCCTTTTCCATATCCGGTCTCTTCCCACAGTTCGCGCTGAGCGGAAACTAATGGGGAAGCATCCTCTTTATCACAAACTCCGGCACAGAGCTCATAAGAGGTACGTCCCAATCCAGGACGATACTGACGGACAAATACAAATTTGCCGTCTTTGGTTATTGCTATCGTGTTTACCCAATCGGGATATTCAAGAATATAATATTCAGGGATGTGGTTTCCATTAGGCAATAGCATATCTTCGCAGCGTACTGTCAACCACGGGCGGCGAAACAGATATTTGCTACTTACTGTTTTCCAGGCCTTCTCTTTCTCTTCCATCATTATTTGGTTTGCTTGCGGCAAAAGTAATGATTTTAGCCGGATAACTATCGCTCTATACAAACAAATATCTGTTTTTTACTCACAAGTGATCTCTATTGTCTGTACCTGTTCGAGGTACTTCTTTGTAGCACTAACCAGCGAACTCCCCATATAATACCAAAACATCAGGCTGATGATGATCATCAATGCACCGATCATCGCAAAACGACTTCTTTGTTCCAACATACTGCTACTCATATCTCTTCTCCTCTCTTATTTTATGTTTCACAAAGATAACACCGAAATGCTACAAAAAATTGACAAGAATGTTTCAAAAACCTTAAATATTGAATTTATTTAACCAACCGGAGGGAAATAGTCTCCTGCATACAGGCTGTTTTATCCTTCCGGAAATATTAATGTAACAATCTGCTACATTCAATTTAACGATTATTAGTTTATCCGCAAACTAGTTACTATCTTTGCACCCACTAACAACCCTTTTAATTACTATATGGCTTTTACTAATAATATTATGATTGTCCGGCATAAATTGCTGGCTGATCTCGTCAGACTCTGGAAAAACGACCAGTTAGTAGAAAAAATTGACCGTCTCCCTATTGAGCTGAGTCCGCGCAAATCAAAACCGCTGGGGCGTTGCTGCGTACATAAAGAACGTGCTGTATGGAGATACAAGACCTTCCCGCTGATGGGACTGGATATGACGGACGAACACGACGAAGTAACTCCTCTCTCCGAATATGCACGGATGGCATTGAACCGCCCGGAACCAAGTAAGGAAAATATCATGTGTGTCATTGACGAAGCCTGTTCTTCCTGCGTACAGATTAATTATGAAATCACCAATCTTTGCCGGGGATGTGTGGCACGCAGCTGCTATATGAATTGCCCTAAGGATGCAATACGTTTCAAGAAAAACGGTCAGGCAATGATTGATCATGATACTTGCGTCAGTTGCGGTATCTGCCATAAGAGTTGTCCTTATCACGCGATTGTATATATCCCCGTTCCTTGCGAAGAATCCTGTCCGGTGAAAGCTATCAGCAAAGATGAGCATGGCGTGGAACATATTGACGAAAGCAAGTGCATCTACTGTGGAAAATGTATGAATGCCTGCCCGTTCGGTGCTATCTTTGAGATTTCACAAACCTTTGATGTACTGCAACACATCAAGAAAGGAGAAAAATTGGTAGCCATCATCGCTCCGTCCATCCTCGGACAGTTCAAGACTTCTATCGAACAGGTATACGGCGCCTTTAAAGAAATAGGATTCACCGACATTATCGAAGTAGCCGAAGGAGCCATGATGACCACCAGCAATGAGGCACACGAACTGCTGGAAAAACTGGAAGAAGGTCAGAAATTCATGACTACTTCCTGCTGTCCTTCTTACATTGAACTGGTAGAAAAGCACATGACGGAAATGAAACCGTATGTTTCTACCACAGGATCACCGATGTATTATGCGGCACGAATCGCCAAAGAGAAACATCCGGATGCGAAGATTGTATTTGTCGGTCCATGCGTAGCCAAACGAAAAGAGGTACGCCGTGACGATGCTGTAGACTATATCCTGACATTCGAGGAAGTAGGTTCTATCTTGGATGGAATGGACATTCAGCTGGAACAGGTGAATTCTTTCTCTATACTGCATACTTCCGTCCGCGAAGCACATGGTTTTGCACAAGCCGGTGGTGTGATGGGAGCCGTAAAAGCATATCTGAGAGAAGAAGCGGACAAGATCAATGCTATCCAAGTGTCGGATATCAACAAAAAAAATATAGCCTTGCTGCGTGCCTGTGCCAAAACAGGAAAAGCAGCGGGACAGTTTATCGAAGTGATGGCTTGCGAAGGTGGCTGTATCACCGGACCGAGTACGCACAACGACATTGTTTCAGGACGTCGTCAATTAGCACAAGAGCTGCTCAAGCGGAAAGAAAGCTATGAGACAATGGATAGATAAACTGCGAGAAGAAAGGACACTCCGACCGGAAGAATTCCGGCAACTGCTGACCGAATGTGACGGAGAATCATTGCGCTATATCAATAAACAGGCGCAAGAAGTCAGTCTCCGTCATTTCGGAAACCGGATTTTTATTCGCGGACTGATTGAAGTCAGTAACTGTTGTCGAAATAACTGCTATTACTGCGGTATCCGGAAAGGGAATCCGAATCTGGAACGTTATCGGTTATCCACAGAAAATATACTGAATTGCTGCAAGCAAGGGTATGGACTCGGCTTCCGTACCTTTGTGCTGCAAGGAGGAGAAGACCCCGCACTGACAGAGGAACGGATAGAGGATATAGTCTCAACGATTCGCCGGAGTTATCCCGATTGCGCCATAACACTGTCACTCGGTGAAAAGTCACGGGAAGCATACGAACGTTTCTTTCAAGCAGGCGCCAACCGCTATCTGCTGCGTCACGAGACTTATGACAAAGAACATTATCAACAACTGCATCCTGCCGGTATGTCATGCGAGCATCGTCTGCAATGCTTACGGGATTTAAAGGACATCGGCTATCAGACAGGTACCGGAATTATGGTCGGCAGTCCGGGACAGACGATAGAACACCTGATTCAGGATATTCTGTTTATCGAACAGCTTCGCCCCGAAATGATTGGTATCGGCCCCTTCCTGCCTCATCGCGACACACCTTTTGCCCAGTCCCCCAGCGGAACCGTGGAACGGACGCTCCTTTTATTATCCATCTTCCGTCTGATGCATCCGTCGGCGCTGATTCCGGCAACTACGGCACTGGCTACCCTCACTCCCGACGGCCGGGAACAGGGAATACTGGCAGGCGCCAATGTTGTCATGCCCAATTTGTCGCCACAGGAAGAACGCAAAAAGTACAATCTGTATAATAACAAAGCCTCCCTCGGAGCGGAATCTGCGGAAGGACTCAACATATTGCAACAGCAGCTGGAAAAGATCGGTTATCAAATCTCCTTCTCCAGAGGCGATTACAAACAATAAAGAAATGTATAAAGTAGATTCACCCCAAGCAGAAGAATTCATTCATCATGAAGAGATTCTGGAAACTCTTGAATATGCATGGAGTCACAAAGACAACCGCGCATTCATAGAACAGCTGATCGAAAAAGCCGCTCTTTGCAAGGGACTGACGCACCGTGAAGCAGCTACCCTGCTGGAATGCGACCAACCTGACCTGATAGAACGAATCTTCCATCTCGCCAAAGAAATCAAACAGAAGTTTTACGGCAACCGTATCGTTATGTTCGCACCGCTTTACCTGTCGAACTATTGCGTAAACGGATGCGTATATTGCCCTTATCATGCCAAAAACAAAACAATCGCCCGCAAGAAACTGACGCAGGAAGAAATACGCAAGGAAGTAATCGCTTTGCAGGATATGGGGCATAAACGTCTGGCACTTGAAGCCGGCGAACATCCGACTCTCAACTCACTGGAGTATATACTGGAATCCATCCGGACCATTTATAGTATCAGACACAAGAATGGGGCTATCCGCCGTGTAAACGTAAATATCGCCGCCACTACCGTCGAGAACTATCGCCGGTTGAAAGATGCCGGCATCGGCACGTATATCCTATTTCAGGAAACTTATCACAAAAAGAACTACGAAGCTCTCCACCCCACCGGACCGAAAAGTAACTATGCTTATCATACCGAAGCAATGGATCGCGCCATGGAAGGCGGCATAGACGATGTAGGAATGGGAGTACTCTTCGGACTGAATACCTATCGCTATGACTTCGTAGGATTACTGATGCACGCAGAACATCTGGAAGCCCGTTTCGGTGTGGGTCCGCACACTATCAGCGTACCGCGCATCTGTTCGGCGGACGACATCGATGCGGGGGATTTTCCCAATGCGATTTCCGATGATATATTCAGCAAGATTGTTGCTGTCATCCGGATAGCGGTTCCTTACACCGGCATGATTATATCCACACGTGAATCACAGGAGTCCCGCGAAAAAGTACTTGAACTCGGTATCTCACAAATCAGCGGCGGCTCCCGCACCAGCGTAGGCGGCTATGCGGAAACGGAACTTCCGGAAGATAACTCCGCACAATTTGATGTAAGCGACACCCGGACTCTGGACGAAGTGGTCAACTGGCTGCTCGAATCAGGATATATCCCCAGCTTCTGCACCGCCTGCTATCGGGAAGGACGCACCGGGGACCGATTTATGTCCTTAGTCAAATCGGGACAGATAGCCAACTGCTGCGGCCCCAATGCATTAATGACTCTGAAAGAATACCTCGAAGATTATGCGTCGGAAGACACCCGAATCAAAGGAATGAAACTGATAGCCAAAGAGACCGACCGGATTCCGAATCCCAAAATCAGAGAAATAGCCATCCGGAACTTAAAAGATATTTCGGAAGGAAAAAGAGATTTCAGATTTTAAGGGGCAAGGTGCCCCTGCCAAGTTTCCATGCGGATAATTAACGTTACAACAATTGCTTGATTTATGAATTTAGTCCACACCCCCAATGCCAACCGGCTCCACATCGCCCTCTTCGGAAAGCGTAACAGCGGAAAATCCTCCCTGATCAATGCGCTGACCGGACAGGATACCGCTCTTGTTTCCGATACTCCCGGAACAACGACCGATCCCGTACAGAAAGCAATGGAAATTCACGGTATCGGTCCTTGTCTGTTCATTGATACTCCGGGATTTGACGATGAAGGTGAGTTAGGAAACAGGCGTATCGAACGCACGTGGAAAGCCGTAGAGAAAACCGATATCGCCCTTCTGCTTTGTGCAGGTGGTGGCTCTGCTGAAGAAACCGGAGAACCGGACTTCACCGAAGAACTTCATTGGCTGGAACAACTTAAGGCAAAAAACATCCCGACCATTCTGCTCATCAACAAGGCAGATATACGGAAGAACACCGCATCCCTTGCCATCCGGATAAAGGAGAGTTTTGGAAGCCAGCCGATTCCTGTCAGTGCCAAAGAGAAGACAGGCGTCGAACTGATACGACAAGCCATTCTGGAAAAGTTGCCGGAAGATTTCGATCATCAAAGCATCACAGGCAGTCTAGTAACGGAAGGAGATCTTGTCTTACTGGTCATGCCACAAGATATTCAAGCCCCCAAAGGGAGACTTATTTTGCCACAAGTACAGACAATACGGGAATTGCTCGACAAGAAATGTCTGATCATGAGCTGCACCACAGATAAGTTACGGGAAACGTTGCAAGCCCTCTCCCGCCCTCCTAAACTGATTATTACAGACTCACAAGTCTTTAAAACAGTCTACGAGCAAAAGCCTGAAGAAAGCAGACTGACTTCTTTTTCCGTTCTTTTTGCAGGCTATAAAGGAGATATCCGATACTATGTGAAAAGCGTCTCAGCCATCGGAAGCCTGACAGAATCTTCCCGTGTACTGATAGCCGAAGCCTGCACACACGCCCCTCTATCCGAAGACATCGGGAGAGTAAAACTCCCGCATCTGTTAAGAAAGCGGATTGGAGAAAAGTTATCGATAGATATCGTGGCGGGAACTGATTTCCCGCAGGATCTTACTCCTTATTCTTTGGTTATCCATTGCGGCGCTTGTATGTTCAACCGCAAATATGTGCTGAGCCGCATCGAAAGAGCAAGGTTACAAAATGTGCCGATGACAAATTACGGAGTAGCTATCGCTTTCCTCAACGGGATACTTAGTCAAATAGAATATTAAAATAAAAAGAACAGAATCTTGCAGACTTCAAGCATTTGTCTTATATTAGTCACGCAATCAAATATTTATTAACTTTAGACATAAACAAATGAAAAAGAGAACTATGGCTTTGGCCATCTTTCTGGCAACCGGTGTTACTATGCAAGCACAAGACCGACTGACACAGTACAAAGTCCGGAATGCCATCAGCGTTCGTACCCCCATTATGAACGACAGCATCAATCCTAAAGGAGAAAAACACACCAAAAAGATGTTACTCCAGACCCCGGTCGTACTGCATTTGCCGGATGCACCGATGCAGTCGCTCACTGCGGACACAGCGGGGTATCTCAGCTTCGAGAAAGCGGATAAAGACAATAAACTTTATCTGGTTAAGACTCAGATTCGTGCAGAACGTTTCCTGAAAGGGAAGTTGAAAATCACCTCCCCCGTCCGCTGGGAAGTCTTCATTGACGGAGCCTCCAAGCAAGTAAAGGATGCGGCAGAAGACAGCATCACCTCCGGCTCATCACGTGACATCGCTCTCAGCCTTGAACCGGAGCGGGATTACGAGATAATCATCAAACTGCTTTCTGCTTCCGATGACAAAGCGGCACCAACGCTGAAATGCGAACTGATCAAAGACGAGAAATTCAAAGACATTGCCTGCAATCTAGATCCGGAAGCAAAGAAGCGTTTTTCTCTAGACAATACAGTTTATGGCAACCGTGCCATCGCTGTTTCCATCTCTCCCAGCGGAAAGTATCTGTTGACCCGTTATTGGGATAACCACGCCGCCAAACGCTCACGCACTTATTGCGAACTGACGGAACTAAAGAGCGGAAAAGTACTCCTGACCAATCTCAGAGACGGCATGAGTTGGATGCCCAAAAGTGATAAACTATACTACACAGTAACCGCCCTGACAGGAAATGACGTAATCACCCTCGACCCTGCCACACTCCGCGAAGAAACAATTTTGCAAAGTATTCCCGAACAGAGTTTCAGATGGTCGCCCAACGAAGATTTTCTGATTTACTATCCCCGCGAAGAAGGAGTCAAAGAAGATGGTCCTCTCCGCCGCATCGTAAGTCCTGCAGACCGTATTCCCAATTCTCGCGGACGGAGTTTCCTTGCGAAATACAACCTGGCCGACGGTATCTCCGAGCGCCTGACTTATGGCAACCACAGCACATATCTGCAAGATATTTCTCCGGACGGAAAATACATGTTATACAGTACATCCAAAGAAAACATCACTCAACGTCCGTTCTCTCTGTCCTCACTTTATCAGGTAGATTTGGAAACGTTGAAAGTGGATACTCTTTTCTATGAAGATCGCTTTGTTGGAGGCGCGGGCTACTCTCCTGACGGCAAGCAGCTATTGCTGACCGGCAGTCCCGAAGCGTTCGGCGGCATCGGAAAGAATTGTGGCAATCACCCTATTGCCAATGATTTCGACACTCAGGCCTTTATTATGGATCTGAGTACCCGCAAGATACAGCCGATTACCAAAGACTTTCATCCGACAGTCAGCCCTCTGCAATGGAATCATGGCGATGGGTGCATCTATTTCAATACGGACGATGGCGATTGCAAAAACATCTATCGTTATTCTCCGAAGGACGGAAAATTTGAGAAGCTAAACCTTGAAACGGACGTTACCAGTGCATTCGCTCTGTCCGAATACAATCCGGGCATCGCAGCTTACATCGGTCAATCGGACTACAATGCCGGAGTGGCCTATCTCTATGACATGAAGAAAAAGACTTCCAGCCTGCTTGCCGACCCGATGAAGCCGATTCTGGAGAAAATAGAATTAGGAAAAACAGAGCCGTGGAACTTTACCGCTTCCGACGGAACTGTCATCACAGGCAAGATGTGCCTGCCTCCGAATTTTGATCCGAACAAGAAATATCCGATGATCGTATATTACTATGGCGGCACGACTCCGACTACCCGCGGAATCAGTAATCCGTATTGCGCACAATTATTCGCTTCACGTGACTATGTGGTCTACATCATCCAGCCTAGCGGAACGATTGGCTTCGGACAGGAATTCTCCGCCCGCCACGTCAATGCATGGGGCAAACGTACAGCAGATGACATCATCGAAGGTACGAAGCAGTTCTGCAAAGAGCATCCGTTTGTGGATGAAAAGAAAATCGGATGTCTCGGTGCTTCTTATGGCGGATTCATGACGCAGTATTTACAGACGCAGACGGATATTTTCGCCGCTGCCGTATCGCACGCCGGAATCAGTGACGTGACCAGCTACTGGGGTGAAGGTTACTGGGGGTATTCCTACAATGCCATCGCCGCAGCCGACAGTTACCCGTGGAAGGACCCGGACTTATTCACCAAACAAGGCTCCCTGTTCAACGCCGACAAGATAAACACACCGTTACTGCTGCTACACGGTACGGTAGATACCAATGTTCCTATCGGTGAAAGTATCCAGCTTTTCAACGCTTTGAAGATACTTGGCAAGACTGTAGAATTCGTGACCGTAGACGGAGAAAACCATTTCATCTCCGATTATGACAAGCGAATCAAATGGCATAATTCCATCATGGCATGGTTTGCCCGTTGGCTACAGGATCAGCCGGAATGGTGGAAGGAAATGTATCCGGAACGCCATTTATAATTTATGATAAATACGTATCCCCGGTCGTACACAAGAATAATTCTTGGATATACGACCGGGGATACTTCTACTTTGCAATCTCATCTATTTTAATTCGACCTCGATGGCTGCCGGATAAAGCCGTTGCGGATCGAAGAACACCGCACAGCTATTAACCATATTCTTCAAATCCGCCTTTACTTTTCCCTCGAAAACCTTTTTGCCGTTCACCGTCAGAGTCACCTTTTCAGTTAAATCGACCAGCTCGTCGCAGAGATAAATGACCACTTTCCCTTTATGCGCCTGCACATATTTCTTCGCAAACTTCATCTCTATTCCCCATCGTTGATCCTTCTCCGTAGCTTCATAAACAACATCATCGACCTTCAATGAAATATGATTCCCCGAAATACTCATTTCATAATAAGTACGCGACTTTCCCTCTTCATCGGATTTTTCCTTCACATACAGATTATAAAATCCTTTCCGGTAGAGTCCGTCCATCTCAAAATTCTCCCAGCTTACATATTTGGGATAAGGATTACGGACATATTGCTTCAGCCAGGGAGTCGTCGGACGATAATCAATACTATGCCCCATTCCGGGAATCAGTTCTATCTTGTGAGTGAAATAGCCGGGATGCTGATGCGCCAAACTATCGAATGCTTCCAGCACATATCCGGTCAGTGTATTCCGGTAAAATCCGGTATCCTTGTCTCCTGTCCGCAAAGAAAAAGCAATATTACTACAATTCTCCGCAGGAGCATTCTTTAAAGGTTCCCCTCCTGCCATCGGTCCCGCAGCAGCCCAATAATCAGCATAAAATGAGGCCAGACGCTGACTGCCATATCCGCCTTCCGAGATTCCAAAAACATACACTCTGTTGGGATCAATCTTTCCCAAGAGCAAGGATTGTCGCAGCAATTTCTCCCAGGCAAACTGTTTAGCTTTCTGCCACCAACGATAGTACTCGCCTTCGTTCGGAATCTGTGGAATAAAGTAAACGGAAGGAGCATCATCAAAATTCCGGCAAATATTCAATCCGGTACTCCATTCCCGCTCTTTGGGTCCCGAACCATGCAGATAGAGGAATAATGGAAGTTCATTTCCTGTTTCATCTGTCCCTTTCATTCCCCAGTAATAGGGCATCACTGCATTTGGTTCCAAACTATCAGGAAGTTCCCAATAGCCGGTAGAAGCGGATGAGAGTGTATCCAAAGCTATTAATTTTTCTTCTTTAAAACCATCATTTGCCTCTTTCCACAACTGCCATACGACATCACGATAGTGTTCTACTTCTGACAGTTTCAACGGTTTTCCTGCGTCAAAAGTGGTTGTCTTACCGGAAAGAGATTCAGAAAAGAACGTAACAATCTCTTTTCTTGTCTGTGCCTTCACCGACTTCCCGGGGTATTTCTCATTTGCTTCGAGTTCATGAGCTACTGAAGAAACAACACTGGCGGCACAGACTATGCCTAGAAAAAACGTGTTTTTTATTGTTTTCATACTACTTTGGAGTTTGTCGTTTTTCATATATTTGCTAACGATTTAATGTATGCACAAAGATAGAAATTACTGTCCGGTTCTCCTTACCTTTTCAGTCTAATCTAAAAACTAATATCCAAAGTTTTTAATTAAGAAGTAGAATTAAGCCTTCCGAGAATATGATCCCCAAAAGTAATTGTTACATATAATTACCATTTCATTCTATATAGTTTCCGATAGTCAGTTTTCATTCGAAACCGCATCCTTATATCTTTACAAAAACAAAAACGGCCTTTAATAAACACGGATTCTGTTTATAATAAACTTATCGCACGTTTATTATAAACGGTATCCAAGTTTATTAAAAACGATATTCGTCCCTTTTTAAGTAAGAGACGAAATGTAGCAGGCATAATTAACGACAAAATGGGGCAATAATCATCTGATCATTGCCCCATTCCAAGTTCTTCTGATACTTATAAGTAACAGTATAAAGGTGATATTTATGTATCTATTTTTCTTATTACATTCATCTTATTTATGCCTTTTCTTTTCTCAAAGATACAACATAAAAAGTCATTTGTCAAGTACTTCACCGGAAAAGCGGATATTCTTACTCTATACCCTGCTTTTAGTTGCGCAAAGCAGCTATCAGTTCTTCCACCGAAACAAGATTCTGTTCACCGGTTTCCATATTCTTCAGCATTGCTTTGCCTTCATTCATTTCGTTCTCTCCTACGATAGCTACGAACGGAACACTCTTGGCATTGGCATAGCTCATCTGCTTCTTCATCTTTGCCGCATCCGGGAAGATTTCCGCACGGATACCTGCCGCACGAACTTTTGCCAGCATACTCATGGAGAAAGCAGCTTCTTTATCACCAAAGTTTACGAACATCAATTCCGTACCGTTCACTGCTTCCTTCGGATAAAGTTCCAGTTGATTCAATACATCGAAAATACGGTCTGCACCAAAAGAAATGCCGACTCCCGACACACCGGCCATACCAAATACTCCTGTCAGGTTGTCATAGCGACCGCCACCGGTGATACTGCCGATCTGCACATCCAGCGCTTTCACTTCGAAGATAGCACCGGTATAATAATTCAATCCGCGAGCCAGCGTCAAGTCAAGTTCGATTTCATTTTTCAAGCCCATTGTTTCCAATGTGCCCAGAATAAATTCGCTTTCTTCGACTCCTTTCATGCCTGTCTCACTGGCTGCCAGCACGCTCTTTAGTGTAGCCAGCTTTTCAGTATTGGTTCCGCTCAGCAGAATGATCGGCTGCAATTTGGCAATCGCCTCATCACTGATTCCTTTCTCTTTCAGTTCCGCATTGACGTTCTCCAGACCAATCTTATCCAGTTTGTCAATAGCCACTGTGATATCTACAATCTTATCCGCTTCACCGATAATCTCAGCGATACCGGAAAGAATCTTGCGGTTATTGATCTTAATACACACACGGATGTTGAAACGGCTGAATACTGTATCGACAATCTGCATCAGTTCTACTTCATTCAGCAGTGAATCACTGCCGACAACATCGGCGTCGCATTGATAGAACTCACGGTAACGTCCTTTCTGCGGACGGTCTGCACGCCATACCGGCTGTATCTGATAACGCTTGAACGGGAAAGTTATTTCATCGCGGTGCATCACCACGTAACGGGCAAAAGGCACTGTCAAGTCATAGCGCAAACCTTTCTCACAGAATTTGCTTGCCAGCTTAACAGCATTACGACTCAATAACTCTTCATCCGTGATGCCGGAAAAATAATCTCCGGAGTTCTGAATCTTAAATAGAAGTTTGTCACCCTCATCGCCATATTTCCCCATCAGTGTAGAAAGCATCTCCATCGACGGAGTTTCTATCTGCTGGAAACCATACAGATGATATACGTCACGAATCGTATTGAATATATAATTACGCTTCGCCATTTCTACCGGCGAAAAGTCACGAGTTCCTTTAGGAATACTTGGTTTTGCTGCCATGATATAATTACTGTTTAGTATTTTAATTGCGCAAATTTACTGCAAATTTCCGAGCAACGCTTGCATATATCTAAAAAAAACATCAATAAAAAAAGAACGCCTCCATAGTCTTTGAAAACGTTGGAGGCGTCAAAACGATTAATCTTATCTCTTAGTCTCTTCTGCCCATAGCAATCATAATGTAATAGATCAGCGTAGCCAATGAACCCAGTGCAGCAACTACATAGGTGTATGCAGCGGAGCGGAGAGCGTCTTCGGCTTGCGTATGATTGTATGAATTAGTAATGCCGGATGAACTCAGCCACACAAGCGCGCGCTTACTTGCATTGATTTCCACCGGCAAGGTGATAAAGCTGAACAAAGTAGTGGTAGCAAACAGAATGATACCAATCCACAACAATTGCGGGAAGGAGTTGAACAGCAGAATACCGCCCAGCAATACCCAAGTCATGATAGAGGACGAAAAATTCACTACCGGCACCAAGGCGCTGCGCATTTTCAACGGAGCATACATACGTGCATGCTGAACAGCGTGTCCACATTCGTGTGCCGCTACGGCAGCCGCCATGATACTATTACTTTCGTATACACCTTCACTCAGATTCACTGTTTTGTTAGCAGGATTGTAGTGGTCGGTCAGCTGACCGGGTGTATGAGTTACTTGTACATCGTAAATTCCATTGTCGTGCAGCATCTTCAGAGCTACGTCGCGTCCTGTCATACCGTTTCCTGTCGGAATTTTGGAATACTTCTTGAATTTGTTCTGCAAATTCATCTGTACCAACCAACTTGCTACGGCAATACCAATAAATAATACCCAATAAGACATCATATACTTTTCATTTTAATTATTACTCTATATCTATATAAACAAATTGTTTGCCAAAAATAAAGGGAAACTACGTATGTAACGATAGTTTCCCTATGCTTTTATGAAGAATTAGCTAAAAATTAGTCAATTGTAAGTTCTACAACGTAATCAATATCTTTTGGTATCTCTGTAAACTCCAGCAACACGCCTTCTTTATTTTTAGTGAATCGGACAGGTGTGCCGTTCTTAAACAGTACTGCCTTCTTCACCTTCTTATCTGCCAAAGGCAGGAACAGGGCTTTATCCTGCAAATTCAGAATATGCACATACAGCTTGTTTCCTTTCTGCGTCGTCACTCCCCAATCATGCGGAGCAACCGCACCGCCACGGGTTCCATAAATCGTTTCACCATATTGATTCATCCACTCTCCCATTTCTTTCAACCGCTGTACGGCTACTTCCGGAAGCTCTCCGTCGGGCTGAGGGCCGATATTCATCAACAGGTTCGCATTCTTTCCGGCTGCCTTTACCAGATAATGAATCAGCGTCTTCGTTGATTTATAATTCTGATCCGTAATCTTATATCCCCACATACCATTCATCGTTTCGCAGGTTTCCAAGGGCAGGTGACTTACACTTTGTCCGGAAAGCCCTGCGGTATTTTCTCCGGGCAGGTCACGTTCGAATATCTGAATATCTTCACCGGCAAAAGGAGTCTGATGATGGTTATTTCCTATCAGGCAGCCCGGCTGCAGTTTATGGATCATGGCATATTGTTCCGGCAACTCCCAGTTAAAGCCGGGATTTCCATCCTGATCCCACCATCCGTCAAACCAAATGGCTCCTACCGGACCATAATTAGTCAGCAGTTCCGTCAGCTGATTGTTCATGAACTGATAATAGCTTTTCCAGTCTCCTTTCGGATTCGGACGTCCTGTACCCCGTCCTGTACGACCCCAAGGATAATCTTCCCGCGTCCAGTCAAGATGAGAGTAGTAGAAATGGAGTTTGATTCCCTGTTTGCTGCAAGCTGCTGCCAGCTCCTTGATGATATCCCGCTTAAAGGGAGTTGCCTTCACGATATTGAAGTCCGAATATTGGGTATCGAACATGGAGAAGCCGTCATGATGGCGGGAAGTCAGACAGATATATTTAGCTCCCGATGCTTTGATGGCAGCCACCCACTTATCCGCATCAAACTTGGAGGGATAGAAACCGCCTGCCAGTTTGGCATACTCTTTATAATTCAGATTATTATTTGTCATAGTCCACTCACCGGTGGCAAGCATGGCATACAGTCCCCAATGAAGGAAAATACCGAATTTATTATCCTGAAATTCTTCACGGGCTTTGAGGTTTTCTTCACCAGGCTGGTAAGAAGACTGTGCGTGGAGCCGGGAAGAGATTCCCAAACTCATACCTATTAATAATAGGAAAGTGATGAAATGTGTTTTCATAATGCGTTATAGTTAATATTGGGGGTAAAGAGAAAACAAAAAGGCGGAGTCATTTCCATTTCTCCGCCTCTCATTAAGTTATAGAACAAAGTTATTCTAGGAATAGAATAACATTTCTTATTCTTCAGTATAACGTTCGATTGTCTGGGCTCTGTCCGGTCCGACAGATACAATCTTGATTTCCACACCAAGTTGTTCTTCCAGGAAAGTCAGATAAGCATTGAATTCTTCCGGGAATTCATCTTCGCTCTGCATCTTTGTCATATCTGTCTTCCAGCCCGGCAGTTCTGCATATACAGGCTCCACACCTTCAGTGATATCATATGGGAAATAATCAATTTCCTCGCCATCTACCTTATAAGCAACACAAGCCTTGATGGTATCGAATGTATCGAGCACGTCGCTCTTCATCATGATCAGTTTGGTAACACCGTTTATCATAACGGAATATTTCAGAGCTACCAGGTCAATCCATCCGCAACGGCGTTTACGTCCTGTTACAGAACCGAATTCATGTCCCAATGTACACATCTTGTCACCAGTCTCGTCGAACAGTTCTGTCGGGAACGGACCGGCACCTACACGAGTACAGTATGCCTTGAAGATACCGAACACTTCGCCAATACGGTTCGGAGCTACTCCCAGACCGGTGCAGGCACCTGCACAAACCGTATTGGAAGAAGTAACAAACGGATACGAACCGAAATCGATATCAAGCATCGTTCCCTGAGCACCTTCGCAAAGAACGCTCTTGCCGTCTTTCAGATAATTGTTAACCTCATGCTCACTGTCTACAAAATGGAACTGTTTCAGATATTCGATACCTTCCATCCATGCTTTTTCCAGTTCTGTGAGGTCATATTCGTAGTTCAGACTCTTCAGTATTTGTTCGTGACGAGCTTTCGCCGCACCGTATTTCTGTTCGAAATTATGAAGGATATCACCTACACGAACACCGTTACGGCTAACTTTATCCGTATAAGTAGGGCCAATGCCTTTACCGGTTGTTCCTACTTTCGCATCTCCCTTGGCTGCTTCGTAAGCAGCGTCCAGTATGCGGTGTGTCGGAAGGATGAGATGAGCTTTCTTAGAAATGTGCAAACGCTCTTTCAATGGGTGTCCCGATGCTTCGAGTGCCTCAGCTTCCGCTTTGAACAATGCCGGATCGAGCACTACACCGTTACCGATAATATTTACCTTATCTCCTTGAAAAATACCGGAAGGAATAGAACGAAGTACATACTTCTGTCCTTCGAACTCAAGTGTATGACCGGCATTCGGACCGCCCTGAAAACGAGCGACCACATCGTACTTAGGTGTTAATACGTCGACTACTTTGCCTTTACCTTCGTCGCCCCATTGTAATCCTAATAGAACATCTACTTTCATTTTTCTTTTTTATTGTTGTTACTGACTTTTTTCCGTTTATTAGCTCTGTCGCACTTGCTGCACAATCCATATATATATAAGGAGTAATGCGAAAGTTGAAAGCGGCTTAATTTTGTATTTTCGATGGCATGCTGCAATTCCTCGTTCTGAAACTCAGTCACTTTACCACATTGAGTACATATCTGATGATGATGCGTCTCGCGATTGTATGATTTTTCGTATTGGGAGGAAGTGCCGAACTGATGCTTGATGATCAGCCGTGCATTGATCAGCAGAATGATAGTATTATAAAGAGTCGCCCGGCTCACCCGGAAATTCTCCTGATCCATCATCCGTGAATAGAGCATATCGATATCGAAGTGTCCGTCGATGGAATAGATAGTTTCGAGTATGGCGTAACGTTCGGGAGTCTTCCGATGCCCGTTCGCCGTGAGATATTCTGTGAATATCTGCCTTACTGTATCTTTCACATTTTGAGTTTCCATCATCAGCACAAAATTAGCGCGAACAAAGTTAAGCCTTTTTTGTGGAAAGCAAAAGAATTTTGGGAAATAAGTAATAAGTAATAGGTAATAGGTAATAACCGTAGTTACTTAAAATTCCATCCGGCGAATGCCCGCATGGTATTACCTATTACTTATTACCTATTACTTATTCTCCACTTCTTCTTTTACCATATTATAGAGCATCTGCTCCGCTTCCACTGTGGAATCTGCCATTCCTTCAACCATCCGGCAAACACGGAAAGCGTGTTCTTCGTTATGCTGCATATACTTACGGATAGCCAGAAGAGCTGCATTCCGCACATGATAGCTTTCTGAATGAACAGCGCAAAGTGCCTGGTCGAGCAATTCGCCGGAGGCTCTTTCTGTCATATCTCCCTTTTTCATCAAAAGACGGGCAGCCGTCAGGAAACCGCAAGTCTGCACATATTCCTGTTCATCAGCCATCCAATGAAAAGATTTAGCAGGGGCATACGGCAAATGCTGGAAAAGATTCATACAGGTCAGTTCCGCAATCTCTATGTTACGGATACTTTCTACCCAGATATCAGCTATTTCGGGATAAAAGGTATCCACAGGCTGCAACATGGCTGCCATGATTTTGCATTCGCGAATGTCTTCTTTCCACAATGCCTGCGCCAGGTCATGGTTCTTTTCATACCCTTCGACAATCATCTTTATGCGGGGGATTTCGACTCCGAAATTGAGTTTGTATACCAATCCCTTCTCACGCATACTTTGGGACACAGCCCCGTTCATAGAGAGACGGAGCTGTGTTTTGATATCCTTCAGTTGTTCTTTTATATCCATTTTCAATATTAATTATTTACGGAAGGCAACGGAGAATAATCTTTGCTGTAGCGCAACATTTGTTCTACATAGTCTTCATCATAAGACACGGTAACGTCCGTGATATTTCCATCCTTGTCAGTCACCAGTTCATAAACCGGATTTATAAAACCTTTGTAAGGAGCCAGATTCAGTTTCTTATAGCGTGCCAACACTTCGGCGTGCAAAGCAGGATCAACCTTCACGGCATAATTTTCGACCAATGTACGGGCACCCTCAAAATCACCGGTCGATTTGATTCGCTGGATTTCAGCCAGCAGTTCACCAAACAACTGACGGACTTTCTCATAATCATTGACTACAACATAGGTCTTTCCGTCCCTCTTCACCATTTCGACCACTTTGTCGGGAGCACCTTTTTCAAATACCCAGCGGGCAATCAGCTGGCGGTTGCGCATATGAGCTTCTTCGATATTATTTCCCGGTTCGATACGTACAAGCTGAGTCATCAGACCGTTCATCAGGAAAGTATAATATTCAGCTTTATAAGCCTCCGCATCCGGAACAAGTTTCAGTTCCACCAGTTTCGGGTCGGCCACATAATACAATCCGAACAGGTCGGCACGTGCTTCTTCTATAGTAGAACCATACGCTTTCAAAGCGTCAGGGTCTACTCCCGGAAGCAATTTGCCCGAACCATGTCCCAGACATTCATGTAAGTCTGTATGAAGTTCACCTGTCAGGTCGCCATATTGGTCGATCCGCTGTCTCTCTTCGTCATTGCAGACAAACTCTTCATTGAATCCGTTACCGTGGGCAGCTTTATTATAAGCATCTGTGATATTGCCGATAGTAACTGACTTAGAGCCGTGATGGGCACGAATCCAGTTAGCGTTCGGAAGATTGATACCGATGGCAGTTGCAGGATATAAGTCGCCGGCAAGAATAGCGGCAGTGATCACCTTGGCAGATACCCCTTTTACCTTTTCCTTTTTGAAAGATTTATCAACCGGCGAATGATCTTCGAACCATTGCGCATTGCTGCTGATAATCTCTGTGCGATGCGTAGCATCCAAGTCTTTGAAGTTGACCAGTGATTCCCAGCTGGCTTTCACTCCCAGCGGATCGCCGTAACTTTCTGTAAAGCCATTAACGAAGTCAATTCTTGAATCAAGGTCTTTCACCCAAAGGATAGCATATTCATCGAAGTCTTTCAGGCTGCCTGTTTCGTAAAATTGAATCAGTTTGCTGATCACAGCTTTCTGTGCATCATTTTCGGCAACAGTTTCCGCTTTCTTCAACCAGTACACAATCTTTTCAATCGCCTGAGTATAAAGTCCGCCTACCTTCCAGACTTTTTCCTGTATTTTCCCATCTTCTTTCACCAATCGGCTGTTGAGTCCGTAAGAAACCGGAGTTTCATCTTTTGGGTCTTTCATTGCTCCGTAGAAGCTTTCCGCTTCCTGCTGAGTGACTCCGTCGTAATAATTGCAGGCAGAAGTCAGCACCAAGTCTTCACCGTCCGCCTGATTTACACGCTTTGCCAGGATAGCCGGATCAAACATAACCGGGAAGAGCTCATCACAGAGTTGTTCGGCAGTCTGTCCTTCTGATAACGGAAGTAATTGGGCGTCTGTTCCGAGCACTGCCTGTTTCAAGAAGTCCTGCGAGAAACCGGGCACAAACTTTTCCATGCCGTAATGATGATGAATACCATTGGAGAACCATACCCGTTTGAGGTACACTTCCATATTTTTGAAGTCGGGAGCCGACTTGTCTCCTTTATAATTGGTGTAAACGGCTTCGAGCATCCGACGGATTCTCAGGTTATACTTTCCGTTCTGATCAAACAGGATGTCGCGTCCTTCCAGCGCAGCCTGAGTCAGGTAATAAACCAATTCTTTCTGTTTCAGCGTCAAGGTTTCGAATTCGGGAACCTTGTACCGCAATATTTGTAAGTCTGCAAATTGTTCCACTGTATAATCAAATTTATCTGCCTCAGCAGTTGTTGTTTTGGCCCCACCGCAGGATGCAAGGATCGTAGCGGTAACTGCCATCGAAATAAAATGTTTTTTCATAATTACTGATATTGATTAATTAAATAAGAAAAGGAATTATCCCCGAACTTTTCATTCAGAGGTAATTCCTTTTGGTCAGTATCGGAAAACGCAATTACTTCTTACTTTCAGCGTGTTTCTTGCGATATCCGTTAGGAGTTTCACCTACGTTCTTGTAAAATGCAGCGTAAAAAGATTGACGATTTGCAAAGCCAACCATTGCACTGATTTCTTCCACATTCTTGTCGGCATAACGCTTGTCTGTCAACAAATGCAGAGCGTCTTTCACTCTGTACTCATTCAACAAACAAGAGTAGTTCATACCAAAACGAGAATTCACTACTGCAGAAAGGTAGCGAGTATTGGTCTTCAACTCTTTAGCCAAATCTTTAGCTGAATAGTCAGGATCTTTATACTTCTTCTGAACTACTACAATGTTCAGAATCTTGTCATACAACTCGTCTGCCAGTTCCGGTCTGATTAATGACCGATATGCAGCCTTCTTTTCTTTCTTTTCCCTCAAATTGTAGGGACGTTTCTTTGGAGCTTCCTCCGCTTTTTTGTTCTCTAAATCACTCATTGAATTAACTGGTTAGGGTTTGTTTATTTGTTATTAATTGCTCATTCGCAACGTTACATGTTACAAATGTCTTACTTTTTTTTTAAACACACAATTATTTTGTGCATTTTTTTTCTAATAAAACAATCAAAAACCTTGAAAAAGAGGAATTAAGGGTGAATAATAAGAAACTTTAACTCTTGGGGCATTAAAATCAAAACAGAAATCGAGACATGATAAAGATTGCTAAAGAAAAGCGTACCTTTGCCACAAAGTTTAAACAAATGTTGATGAAAGAAACTCTAAAATCATATTTCGGTTATGACAGCTTCCGACCCTTACAGGAAGAAATCATCCGCCACCTGTTGAACAAGCAGGATTCACTGGTACTGATGCCCACCGGAGGAGGTAAATCGATCTGTTATCAACTACCTGCATTGCTTTCTGAAGGAACGGCTGTAGTGGTCTCCCCGCTTATCTCACTGATGAAAGACCAGGTAGAAACATTGCAAGCCAACGGCATCGCAGCAGGAGCACTCAATAGCAGCAATGACGAAACGGAAAATGCCAATCTCCGCCGTGCCTGTATCGAAGGACGCCTGAAACTGCTTTATATTTCACCGGAGAAGCTGATAGCGGAAAAGGACTATCTGTTGCGGGATATGAGTATTTCGCTCTTCGCAATTGACGAAGCCCACTGTATTTCCCAATGGGGACATGACTTCCGTCCTGAATATACACAAATGGGAATGCTCCATCAGCAATTTCCGCAGGTACCGATTATTGCATTAACGGCAACAGCCGACAAAATAACCCGTGAGGATATAATCCGACAGTTGCATCTGATACAGCCCCGGACGTTTATTTCTTCTTTCGACCGTCCCAACATCAGCCTGGACGTAAAACGCGGTTTTCAGGCAAAAGAGAAGAATAAAGCGATTCTGGAGTTTATCCATCGCCACAGAGAAGAAAGTGGAATCATTTATTGTATGAGCCGTAATAAAACGGAAACTGTAGCACAAATGCTGCAAAAGCAGGGAATCCGATGCGGTGTCTACCATGCCGGATTGTCTCCGCAGCATCGGGACGAGACTCAGAATGACTTCATTAATGACCGTATTCAGGTAGTATGCGCCACCATTGCTTTTGGTATGGGAATTGACAAATCGAATGTCCGATGGGTTATTCATTATAATCTTCCTAAAAGTATTGAAAGTTTTTATCAGGAAATCGGGCGTGCCGGACGGGATGGCTTACCAAGCGATACTGTATTGTTCTATTCACTGGGCGATCTGATCCTGTTAACTAAATTCGCCACAGAAAGCGACCAACAGACAATCAATCTGGAAAAGTTGCAACGTATGCAGCAATACGCAGAAGCGGACATCTGCCGCAGAAGAATCCTGCTGAGCTATTTCGGAGAAACCTCAACAGAAGATTGTGGCAACTGTGATGTCTGTAAAAACCCTCCACAACGCTTTGACGGTACAGTCATCGTACAAAAAGCGTTGAGCGCCATAGCTCGTGCAGAACAACAAATAAGTACAGGGATATTAATTGATATTCTTCGTGGAAGTTATTCGGCAGAAGTTACGGCAAAAGGATATCAGGAATTAAAGACGTTTGGCGCAGGAAGAGACATACCACCTCGTGACTGGCAGGATTATTTACTTCAAATGCTACAACTAGGCTATTTCGAAATAGCCTACAATGAAAATAACCATCTCAAAATCACTCCAAGCGGAAGTAACATTCTTTTTGGAAAAGCGAAAGCAATGCTTGCCGTGATTCATCGGGAAGAAATCGTCACAGGAAAAGGGAAAAAGAAGAAGGTGGTCATCGCAAAAGAACTTCCTTTCGGTATCCCCGGTGGAGAAAACGAAGATTTATTCGAAGCACTACGGGGATTGCGGAAACAGATTGCCGATCAGGATGGCCTTCCGGCATATATCGTTCTATCGGATAAGGTGTTGCATCTGCTCAGTATTTCACGGCCGACTACCATCGAAGCATTCGGAGAAATCAGTGGTATCGGAGAGTTTAAGAAGAAGAAATATGGAAAAGAGTTTGTGAATCTGATTAAGCAGTTTGTATAATAATGTATTGAGCCGTCCTATCGATTTACCTTTAATAAAGAGTAACTTATTCAAGCGTAATCAGGAAGGACCATATAATTAAGATGAGTAAACAAAAAAAGGGAAGCAATCGCTTCCCTTTTTTTGTTTAATTCAAGAACATCCGATCTATTTAGCCTATAATCCATTTACTTCCCGGTATGAATGAGATAATCTTTGTCGTTATATAACAGCAGACAAATGTAGTCACTGCAATACATGGGATGGCGGCAACAGTAGGCAGTTCCAGCGTATTTTTGAATACTGTCGCCCATAACCCGAGCCAGAATATATGCATAAGGTACATACCATAGCTAAGTTTCGACATATCTGTTACGAAACGCGGAGCTTCCGGCCGATTTATACAAGTGAAGAGAAGGAATGTACCCGCTGTAAGAAGTACACAGTTAATCGTACAGAAAGCCCATCCTATTTCTATGACAGGGTAGAATGAGTAATTCCGGGAATAGCCTGTATATAGAATGAGTAAATAGTCAGCGCAGCCCCGGCAACCATTGAAATGAGTCCTACAATGAAACGTTTGGAGCGATCCCATTTTAAGTGTACACGTATGTAGTGTGCCAACACAAGATATCCAAGATAACCTGAGAAATACCACAACATATGGTATTCGTTCCAAAAACACTGTCCCCACACTTCACCAAACCAGCGATTGAAGTACGGCATACACGTTGATAACAGGAACAGTCCTATAAAGAAACGTTCTTCTTTTGCAGTGGCTTTACTCAACCAAGGAGATATAATAGGTATAAACAGGTAAAGACTTATCAGAGGATACATGAACCAAAGGTGTCCTGCAAGCGTCGGGAAGTTCAGGAATATTCGAGACATATCCTTTATTGATGTCTCGCTGTCTATCTGTCCCCACAACATCGGCAGGATACTATAAAGTATCATAAATATAAAAAACGGTGGCAGGATATGAGTGAAGCGTCGGCGGTAGAACTGCCATGAAGTCTGTCCCTCCTTCATCGGTACCAGCAGATAAGCAGAGACAATCATAAACAATGGTACTGCCATGCGTGAGAAACCGTCGTACACGGCCACCCACAATCGGTCTGCTTCACTGGCTAAAAAAGATTGCGGTCCCGCCATGTCCGTAGATCCGGCAGCACCATAAAAGTTTTCACTGGCGTGTACCACCATAACGAGGAAACATGCGAACACGCGCACGTAATCTAAAAAAACAATACGTTTCATTTTCTGTTTGGGTATTAGTTAGTAGTAATATGTTTTAAGTTTTGTCTTTTATTTACATTGTTTCAGCTGCTCGTGCAAATCAGCAGGAGGTATGCCCAACGAAATAGCTTTTTCAAAGTCCATTTTAGCCAATGCTTTCTTTTTCTGTGTCAGATAAATATTGCCACGCAACAAATAGGCATCCGCCGAAGAAGGATTCAGACGAATAGCTTCCTCCAAATCGACCAAAGCCAGATCTTCATGCTTCATCTCCCGTTCCACATCTGCACGGGCAATGTAAAGAGTCGCGTCTTCGGGAGTTACCGTAATCATCTTATTAAGAATTTCGAGCGCTTCCTTGAATTTTCCTTCTTTCTGTTCCAAGGTAGCCAGCCCAAGCCGACCGCTATAACTTTGCGGGTCAATCTCCAACAAGCGATTATAATCGATTCGTGCCGCGGGGTAATCCCTCCGGAGCACATAGATATATGCCCGCATCAACAGTGCTTCTTTATTCTGTTTATCTTCGTCAAGTACCTGACAATAATCGGTATAAGCACGGTCTGTATTCCCCATTTCCAGATTAATCGCAGCTCGGTCCAGCAGAATAGGTACTGCCAATGGAGCAAAGTTCAGCGCAAAAGAATAAGATTCGAGTGCCTTGTCATATTCACCCAACCGACGCTGCACCAATCCCAGATTGGAAAAAAGCATAGCATTCTTTGCATTCTTCGGCTCCAGTTTCAAAGCTTGCAGCAGCAGTTCTTCAGCTTTGGAAAGACTATCCATTTCGATATATTCAATCGCCTTTTCTGATAATTGCTGATAGGTCTGCGCACACAGGGCAACCGGAAAGCTAAGAAATAAAATTAAAATAATTCTTATCATGATTCAAATATTAATCCAAAGGATAGGCATCAAAAGCGAACAACTCGGTCGACAGATAGCGTTCTCCCGTATCAGGTAACAACGCAACGATTTTTTTGTTCCTGAACTCCGGACGCTGTGCCAACTGTCGGGCTGCATATACGGCCGCTCCCGAAGAGATTCCAGCCAGCAAACCTTCTGTTGCAGCCAATTCCCGCCCCGCACGAATGGCTTCGTCATCGGGCACACCGATCACTTCATCCACTACAGAAACATCATAAAGTTTCGGAATAAAATTCGCCCCGATTCCCTGTATGCGGTGTGATGCTGCCTGACCTCCTGCCAATATGGGAGACGACGCAGGTTCAACCGCAACGATATGAACATCCGGATTATGTTTTTTTAAGGCGCGTGCCACGCCGCAAATCGTACCTCCGGTTCCTACTCCGGCAACGAACACTGCCACTTCACCATCCGTATCCCGCCAGATTTCTTCTCCTGTTGTCCGCTCATGGATAGCAGCGTTCGAAGGATTTTCAAACTGTTGCAGGATCACAGATCCGGGAATACTATCACGCAACTCCTGCGCTTTGGCAATAGAAGCAGCCATCCCGCCCAAACCATCTGTCAGCACAATCTGCGCCCCCAGTGCTTTCAACAGGTTTCGCCGTTCCAGACTCATAGTTTCGGGCATAGTCAATATCAGGTGATACCCTTTAATGGTCGCTACCATCGCCAGTCCGACTCCCGTATTTCCGCTGGTCGGTTCGATAATGGTGGCACCGGGTTTCAGTGCCCCGCGGGCCTCCGCATCTTCAATCATAGAAAGAGCGACTCTGTCTTTTACGCTTCCCGCCGGATTAAAAGCTTCCAGTTTAGCGATAATATTCTGATTAAGACCATACTTTCCACTATATCCGGAAAGTTCCATTAGAGGTGTATTACCCACTAAATCTGTTAATTTATTCGCAATTTTTGCCATCATTCACCTCGTTTTATCAGGTTGATGCGCAAAGATACAGAAAAGAATTGTACCTTTGTCTCCGTTCAATATTTTTAAGTTTATAGATATGAAAAAGAGAATCCTGCAATTTCTCACGACTTATTTTTTGTTCGTTCTTCTGTTTGTCCTTCAAAAACCTATTTTCATGGCTTACTACCATGAACTCTATACAGACGCCTCAATCGGCGATTATTTCAGCGTGATGTGGCACGGCTTGCCGCTGGATTTCTCACTGGCAGGATATCTGACTGCCATCCCGGGCTTCCTGCTTATCGCTTCCGCCTGGACGAAATCTTCCATACTACGCCGCATCCGGCAAGGTTACTTCGGAATCATCGCTTTTGTGATGTCCTGCATCTTCATCGTCGATTTGGGCTTATACGGTTTTTGGGGATTCAGGTTGGATGCCACTCCGATCTTCTATTTCTTCTCATCTCCGAAAGATGCCATGGCAAGCGTCAGCTTCTGGTTCATATTACTCGGAATCCTTGCTATGCTGATCTATGCAGCCATCCTCTACGGTATTTTCTACGCCGTACTCATCCGGGAGAAAGCACCGTTGAAGATACCTTATCAGCGGCAGTATGTATCTCTCGTCCTTTTATTGCTGACAGCTGCGCTCTTCATTCCTATCCGTGGCGGTTTTTCCGTATCGACAATGAACCTGAGCAAAGTATACTATAGCCAAAACCAACGGATGAATCATGCAGCCATCAATCCGGCATTCAGTTTTATGTATTCTGCTACCCATCAAAACAATTTCGATAAGCAATATCGGTTTATGGACCCGAAAGTTGCAGATGAGCTGCTGACCGAAATGTTGGATAAACCTGTGGCAGTAACAGACAGTATTCCGCAAATTCTAAATACTCAACGCCCGAATATCATCTTTATTATCCTCGAAAGTTTTTCTACACACTTAATGGAAACGATGGGAGGACAGCCGAATGTAGCGGTGAATATGGATAAATTCGGAAAAGAAGGAGTGTTATTCACTAATTTTTACGCAAATAGTTTCCGGACGGATCGCGGACTGGCATCTATTATCAGTGGTTATCCCGGTCAGCCGAGTACCAGCATTATGAAGTATCCCGAGAAAACGGACGGACTTCCTTCCATTCCTCGCAGTCTGAAAAATGCCGGATACAGTTTGGAATACTATTACGGAGGGGATGCAGACTTCACCAATATGCGCTCTTATCTGGTTTCATCGGGTATTGAGAAGATTATCTCCGAGACAGATTTTCCTTTGTCCGAACGTCCGGGCAAATGGGGAGCGCCGGATCATGCGCTTTTCCAACGTTTCCTGAAAGACCTCAAGGAAGAGAAGCAACAGGAACCTTTCTTTAAAATCGTGCAGACATCAAGCAGTCACGAGCCGTTTGAAGTTCCGTTCTATCGGTTGGACGATAAAGTGCTGAATGCTTTCGCCTATGCTGATAGTTGCGTAGGAGATTTTGTGAGACAGTATAAGGAGACACCGATGTGGAAGAATACACTGATCGTACTTGTACCGGATCATTTGGGAGCTTACCCGCGTCCGGTAGAAAATCCGCTGGAAGGGCATACAATTCCGCTAATACTGATCGGAGGAGCCGTAAAAGAACCACGAGTGGTAGACACATACGCTTCGCAGATCGATATTGCCGCTACGCTGCTTTCTCAGCTCGGATTGCCGCACGATGACTTTACTTTCAGCAAGAATATCTTTAACCCGTCTTCTCCCCATTTCGGATATTTCACGGAACCGACCCTGTTTGGCATGGTGACTGCGGAAAATCAATTAGTGTACAATCTGGATGCCAACACCGTCCAGATAGATGAAGGGACAGAGAAAGGGGCCAATCTGGAAAAAGGAAAAGCCTTCCTTCAGAAACTATATGATGACCTGGCTAAGCGATAAGATCAGACAAATCCATATTTTAATAATACGATTTATTTTATGATAGAATTTCTTTCGGATATAGACACCCAACTGCTTTTGTTCTTCAACGGAATACATTCGCCTTTCTGGGATTACTTCATGAGTGCATTCACAGGTAAGGTTATATGGGTCCCGATGTATGCCAGTATCTTATATATACTGCTCAAGAATTTTCATTGGAAAGTGGCTTTGTGCTATGTGGTAGCGATCGCCCTCACTATCACGTTTGCCGATCAGATGTGCAATAGTTTTCTTCGTCCGCTGGTAGGTCGCCTGCGTCCCTCCAATCCGGAAAATCCGATAGCGGATTTGGTTTACATCGTGAATGGAAGACGAGGAGGAGGATTCGGTTTTCCTTCTTGTCATGCAGCTAATTCTTTCGGACTTGCCATATTTCTGATTTGTTTGTTCCGCAAACGCTGGTTAAGCATATTTATCGTACTTTGGGCATTTACCAACTCTTATACACGCCTGTATCTGGGATTGCATTATCCCGGTGATTTAGTAGCAGGAGCCATTATCGGTGGATTCGGAGGTTGGCTGTTCTACTTTATCGCCCATAAGTTAACGGCACGACTTCAATCAGACATTCCTGCTCCTGGAAAGGGCGCCGGAATGAAACAAACGGAAGTTATGATCTATACCGGATTGCTGACTTTAGCAGGCATTATCATCTATTCCATCGTGCAAAGTTAGTTTATAACATGGGCAAAAGAAATATCATCCATAAGTTATTCCACAATCTCAAAAAGCCTGAAGGCTTTTGGGGAAGAGTCATTCTCCGGGAAATGAACAAACGACACACTTTGCTTTCCGAATGGGGAATGTCACATATAGTATGGAATAAGGAATGGAATGTGCTCGACATTGGTTGCGGTGGCGGAGCCAATCTTACACAACTGATGCGTCGCTGTCCGCAAGGAAAAGCATACGGCATTGACATTTCACCGGAAAGTGTCCTTTTCGCACAGAAGAAAAACAAGAAATATCTTTCCACCCGCTGTTTTATAGAACAAGGCACGGTAGACACACTGCCTTATACCGATGAAATGTTCGACGTGGTCACTGCCTTCGAGACGGTTTACTTTTGGAACGATCTTCCGAAAGCATTCACCGAAGTAACACGGGTATTAAAGCGGAACGGACATTTCCTGATTTGCTGCGAACTGAATAACCCGTCAGTCAAAACTTGGACAAATCTGATTGACGGGATGATTATTCGTTCTTGCGATGAATTGAAATCCATACTCTTGCAGTCCGGCTTTGTCTCCATTGCTTCATATAAGCATGAAAAAGGGCCTTTGTGCATAGTAGCCCGGAGAAGAGCTGAGTAATAACCTTATCGGGCTAATACGATTTCTGAATAAGGAAATCCGCCCCCTGGATATAATGACTCCCAGCTACCTTTTAGTAAATCATATACATAAATCAGCCTTCCATTCCGACTACCATCAAACAATACATAAAGCTCCTGTTTCTTAAAATCATCCGAAACAAGTGTGGCTACTGAACACGCAGCATTAGGGAATGTGGTGAAAGGTTCATCCAGCATCTTTGTAGTCGGGTTCCATAGCCTAAATTCTGTTCCATCTCCCTCTGTTATTGTAGCACCATTTCTCTTCGATACGATATATCCGCCAACACGTGTATATTTAGCCGTTCCCATACCTTCTACAGGCTTAACTATCCAAAAAGGGATCAATGCCACAGCCTCTATCGGTTCGCCAACATATATACTTTTCTCTTCTATATTTTGCCCGTTCAAGACTACTGGTGAAAAAGTTCCATCGCCGTCATCAGCCGAACAGAGTATATTTCCATCACTCATTTGTATACAGGGATAACGTGACAATGCTTCAGCCTTCATCCCTTCGGGCAGCAGAAAACCATAATCAGGTTTCTCCGGCACATACATTCTGGTATAGGGCATCACATTAACTGTTTTAACAAATAAACGGTCTCCGCCTTGATATACCCCAAATACAGAGTTAGCGGTCGCTATCCCCATTGTTACAAGCTGATCAGCTCCCGGTTTTTCCCAATAGTTCATAGAAAGATCATAAAGTCCGGTCGTACGGCGATCATCCTTCGTCCATACTCCACTAAGGCTCCAGCTTCCGGGAAGGTTGACTACACAAGAGAAATCCTGATTGTCTGCAAGTCGTACTATCTCTGCTGTCTGAGGCTTTTCAAGATTGATGTATTCGATAGCATGAGGACGGTGGGTATTGGAACGGGAATTAATGATACCATAAAGCTGAAAATCTTTGGGTGCCTGTCCATCCGCCACCGAAATCTTTCCTAAAGACATCATTTGACCGGAGCGGCGTAACAAGATCTCCGTTGTAGAAGCAGGCCAGTGTCCGGGAGCCAGAAAAGTAATGCTCGTAGCTGTCTTTTCCGTTATAACACCCCGTCCCCCTTTAGCATATCCTTCATGCAGCACTTCGTCTTGAAGCGGCCAGCGAATATCGAACATGATTTCATCATTGTCCTGAAATCCTTTCGCCATTATCGTTACCTTTTCACCGGGCTTGAATACTGTTCCCGAAGCAGGCATTACAACATTGGTCACTAAAATCGGTTGTTCGTCTTTGTCATCAGAACTACACGCTGCAAGCAGTAAACCCAACAGTAAGAATAGATAATTTTTTGTCATAGCACTTGTGTATTAATCTGTGCAAATGTACTGTTTTTCATTAGCAAATATCTTACTCTTTTACTTTTTAACAGTCCGACTAGTTTTTTCTCCCAACGGACTCATTTTCTTCAGTAAAAAAACAAAGAAACGGAATGAACAAAAAAGAGGCTGAACTCCGTTTTAAGAATCCAGCCTCCATATATTTTATTCAGAATGATCTGTTTAAGCCTTCTTGATATAGTCAACAATCCACTGTCCGACTTCCTTTGTACCGTATTTGGCACCATCGGCTACTTGAATTTCCGGTGTACGTACGTTTTCATCCAGTGATGCATCAACCGCCTTACGAATCAGTGCACCTTCTTCTTTGCAGTCGAAATATTCAAATAACATAGCTACAGACAGAATCTGTGCCAACGGGTTTGCAATATTCAAGCCCTTTGCCTGTGGCCATGAACCATGAATCGGTTCAAATACCGGAGTACTTTCACCGGTAGAAGCTGAAGGAAGCAATCCCATAGAGCCGCTGATAACGGAACCTTCGTCAGTCAGAATATCACCGAATGTATTTTCAGTCACCATCACGTCAAAGAAAGCTGGTTCCTGGATCATCTTCATGGCAGCATTATCCACAAACATATAGTCAGTTGTCACCTCCGGATAATTGGGAGCCATTTCCTGTGCAATCTGACGCCACAGACGGGAAGAAGCCAGAACATTTGCCTTGTCTACCACAGTCAGGTGCTTTCTGCGTTTCATTGCATATTCAAAAGCAACTTTCAGGATACGTTCAATTTCCGGACGAGTGTAGTAGTTTGTATCGTATGCTTTATCATTATCCTGATATTTCTCACCGAAGTACATACCGCCGGTCAGCTCACGGATGCAGATGAAATCCGCATTCTCAACCAGTTCCGCACGCAACGGAGATTTATGGATCAGGCATTTGAATGTCTGTACCGGACGAATATTAGCAAACAATCCCAATTTCTTACGCATTGCCAGCAATCCCTGCTCCGGACGAACTTTCGCAGTAGGGTCATTATCAAACTTCGGATCACCTACGGCCGAAAACAAAACAGCATCTGCATTCTTGCAAACCTCATATGTTTCTTCCGGAAACGGATCACCTACTTTATCAATCGCATCTGCACCGCAGATTGCATATTCGTAACTTACTTTGTGACCAAACTTCTCGCAAACGGCACTCATTACATCTACACCTTGTACCGAAATCTCCGGTCCGATGCCGTCGCCTGCTAATACAGCAATTTTAAAATCCATGTTACTTTTCTTTTTATCTTTTATACTACTCAAAGTTAATTAATCTCTGTCATATCGGAAGCATCAAATGCATACCGATGCTCTTCTAATATATGTATATTCATTTCATCACCAGGAACAACCTTTTTTTCTCCTGTATTCGTTCGAATAGTAAAAGAAAATTCCTCAGCCAATAAAGTATAGTCGTAACCATAGCAACCGTAAAAGAAAGCATTTCCGTTCATATCCGCAGTAACAGGTAATGTCTGATCTTCTAATGGTTCATACTGTCCCGATGAATAACGGTGGTATCCCATAGGAACAAACCTTGGACAAGCAAGAGTTACTGTTGCCCCCGGTTCTGTTATCACTCGTAAGCAAAAACCCGACAAGACAAGTCTCTGAGGATGCCAGTCCAATGTATTCATATCCTCTCTAACTTCATAGTCTGCCAGGGAAGCCCCCCATCTGCCATAATTTCCAACTGCATACGTGTCTTTACGTACAAGAGGCCAAGTATAAGATCCCCATTTATCGGAAACTTTCTCACCGGGAGTATAATAAACATTAATCCAGCAATTTGACACACCGTCGGGAATGACCAGACGTCCGTCATTCGTTACCATCTTTAGTTCAAAATCATAAGCGGGTATACCCCCGCCAACTCCATGAGAAGCCACCGTCCGTTTGACACATAATTGTCGTTTGGAATCCAGCTTCCATTTATATACTCCACCCTTAGTTTCAGTATATACGGCATAAGTTGCAAACTGGTAATCAATAAAATCCTCTCTGGATTCACCCATTAAGGTACAGTTTACTATTACTTCATCTCCCGGTTGCCATCCCGGTGTATTATTATCGTCATTCCCCGTACATATATTGACTTTCTCCCTTACTCTATTCGTATATTCATAAATCCACAACGGATCCAGTTGCAAATTTACATCAACAATTCGTCCGGGATATAATCCTTCGTCACCACTCTCCACATCTTCATCACTATCACAAGCACTTACGACTATCAATAAAAGTGCTGCCATTGAAATCATTTTCACCCACCTCTTTTCAATGTTCATTATTATTCATTTTAAAGTTTAATCTGGTCTTCAATCAACAAACGGCACAATTTATAAAAAATAGTTCAGATAATGATGAATCGCAACAAATAAAATCAACTTATTCTTCAAGTAGATTCAACATCTTCATTGTTGCTTTGATGGCAGCCTCCGTCTGGTCGGCATCAAGTCCACGGGTACGGAACACCTGTTCGTCATAGTTCCAGGTAATTACTGTCTGCACAAACGCATCTGTACGTCCACCCGGTGGGATAGATACCGCATAATTCGTCAACATGGGGAATTTACGTCCTAACGTCACTTTATAAATTTTACGCAACGCACGTACGAAAGCATCATACTGACCATCGCCACTTGAACTTTCTTCGTATTCCTTTCCGTTTATTTCGATCTTTAAAGTCGCCATCGGTTTCAGACCGTGAGCCAGATTTACAAAATAACTCTTCAGCTTGACCTTCTCGCCTATCGCCCCGTGTTTCAATACATCCGATACAATATACGGCAAATCCTCCTGGGTCACCAATTCTTTCTTGTCCCCCAGTTCAATGATTCGCTCCGTCACCTTGCGCATGGCATCTTCATCGAGCTCCAGTCCCAGATCTTCGAGGTTCTTACGGATATTTGCCTTTCCACTTGTTTTTCCTAAAGCATACTCACGTTTACGTCCGAAACGTTCGGGAAGTAAATCATTACAATACAAATTATTCTTATTATCGCCGTCGGCGTGAACGCCTGCAACTTGTGTAAAGACATTCTCTCCCACAATCGGCTTATTGGCAGGAATTACAATACCGGAATAGGATTCTACTACCCGACTGACATCATTCAGGCGGCTTTCGTCAATATTGGTCATTGCATTGAAATGATCTTTCAGAATAGCCTGCACACTGGAAAGGGGCGCATTACCGGCCCGTTCGCCAAGTCCGTTGATCGTAGTATGCAGTCCTCTGACACCACTCAACACGGCAGCCAGCACATTACTTACCGCCAGATCATAGTCATTATGCGCGTGAAAATCAAAATGGGTATTCGGATAACGCTTCTTCATCTTCCGCATATATTCTATCACCTGCAGCGGGTTCAGGATTCCCAATGTATCAGGCAACATATAACGTCTGATGCTTGTCTGCTTCAAGCCATCCATCAACTGAAACACATATTCGGGAGAATCTTTCATTCCGTTACTCCAGTCTTCCAGATATACATTCACTCCGATATCCTGTTCATCTGCGTAATGTACTACGTTGATAATATCTGCGATATGTTCTTCGGGAGTCTTTTTCAATTGTTGGGTACAATGTTTCAATGACCCCTTACAAAGAAGATTGATGACACGGCACCCGGTACGTTGTATCCAGTCCACCGAAGTATGACCGTCCACAAATCCCAGCACTTCCACTTTCTGAAGCAGATTGCGGCGGGCTGCCCAATCACAAATCATCTTCACGGCTTCAAACTCACCTTCCGATACACGTGCTGAAGCAACCTCTACCCGGTCTACCTTCAAATCCTCCAATAGTAAACGGGCAATCATTAGTTTCTCATGGGGCACAAAAGATACTCCGCTGGTTTGTTCACCGTCACGGAGCGTTGTGTCCATGATCTCTATTTTGACGCCTTGTTTTCCCATTCTTCTATTTTATTTTTATTGCTTAGCAAGAAGTCTATGTCATCCAATCCGTTCATCAGACAAAGTTTCTTATAAGCGTTGATTTCAAAATGTTCACTCTTACCCGTTGCTTTATTAGTGATGGTCTGTTCGGGAAGGTTCACTTCCACTTCCATCTTCGGATCGGCAAAGATCGAGTCAAAGAGTTCCTGCAAAAATCCTTCAGTAACAACTACCGGAAGTACGAAGTTGTTCAGCTCATTATTTTTGTGAATATCGGCAAAGAAGCTCGATACTACCACACGGAAACCATATCCGGCAATCGCCCAGGCTGCGTGTTCGCGGCTGGAACCCGAACCGAAGTTCTTTCCTGCCACCAATATCTGTCCGCTATATGTAGGATCGTTCAGCACAAAATCTTTGTTCAAGGAACCATCGGCATTATAACGCCAGTCACGAAACAGGTTATCACCGAAAAACTTCTCTTCACGAGTCGTTGCTTTCAGAAAACGTGCCGGAATAATCTGGTCAGTATCTACATTCTCTAAAGGAAGGGGTACACAAGTACTTGTTATTATATTAAATTTTGTCTTAGCCATCTTTCTGTTTACAATTTAAATATTTACAAATTACGATTGAAATTACATCAGTTCACGCGGGTCGGTAATCACTCCTGTCACCGCAGCGGCAGCAGCAACCAACGGGCTGGCCAGTAAAGTACGGGCACCCGGTCCCTGACGACCTTCAAAGTTACGGTTGCTGGTCGATACTGAATATTTTCCTGCAGGAATCTTGTCATCATTCATCGCAAGGCATGCTGAACATCCCGGCTGACGGATTGCAAATCCCGCTTCAGTCAATATCTTGTCAATTCCTTCCTTACGAATCTGTGCATCAACCATCCATGATCCCGGAACCAGCCATGCGATTACATTATCCGCTTTCCTGCGTCCCTTCACCAGGGAAGCGAATGCGCGGAAGTCCTCAATACGGCCATTGGTACAAGCGCCCAGGAATACGTAATCAATCTTTTTACCCAGTAACGATTCACCCGGCTGGAATCCCATATATTCCATCGATTTTTTGAAAGAAACCTGTGCAGCCTCTCCCATTCCTTCCGTAGTAGGAATGTTTTGCGTAATTCCCATTCCCATACCCGGATTGGTTCCGTACGTAATCATCGGCTCGATATCCGCTGCATCAAAACGGACCTCCTGATCGAATACGGCGTCATCATCGCTCTTCAGCGTTTTCCAGTATTCCATAGCCTGATCCCATGCTTCCCCTTGCGGAGCATTCTCACGTCCTTTGATATATTCGAAAGTCACTTCATCCGGGGCAACCATACCACCACGTGCTCCCATTTCAATAGACAGATTACAAAGAGTAAGACGTCCTTCCATAGTCAGATTGCGGATGGCCGAACCTGCATATTCCACGAAGTAACCGGTAGCTCCGCTGGTAGTCATCTTAGACATCATGTACAGAGCGACATCTTTCGCAGTCACTCCTTTACCCAGTTCTCCATCTACGGTAATTCGCATTGTTTTCGGTCTTGACTGAAGGATACATTGTGAAGCCAGTACCATTTCCACTTCACTGGTACCGATGCCGAAAGCGATAGCTCCCATTGCACCGTGAGTAGAAGTATGCGAGTCACCGCAAACAATCGTCATGCCCGGCAGTGTCAGTGCACGTTCCGGACCTACCACATGGATAATTCCGTTTTTAGGATGCATCATACCGAAATGTGTCAGACCGAAATCTTTCGCATTTTTCGTCAGTGTATCCACCTGAGTCTTGGAGATCGGGTCTTCAATCGGTTTATCCTGATCATGTGTCGGAGTATTGTGGTCGGGCATACAGAATACCTTTTCCGGACGTAATACCTTGATGCCACGCTCACGCAATCCGGCAAAAGCCTGCGGACTGGTCACTTCATGACAATATAAACGATCAATATAAAGTTGTGTCGGCCCATCTTCCACCGTAGTCACCACATGGGCATCCCATATTTTATCAAATAATGTATTCATCTGTTATATCTATTTTTACTATGTATGATTTATAATTAATGCGGGGTACGTATTTCAGTACCACTTTCGCTGTTCCTTTATGCCTTGAATTTATTAATACAGTCAATATAAGCTTCTACCGATGCGGCTATAATATCCGTATTTGCTCCGAAGCCATAATAAATCTGATTATCATATTCCACCTGCATATGAACCTTACCTACATCATCACTTCCCTTGCTAATAGCCTGAATAGTGAATTCTTTCAATGTCATGTGACGATCTACGATCTTTTTCAGAGCCTTGATGGCAGCATCCACCGGACCATTACCACTCGCACAGGCTTCAAACTTCTCACCGGAAATATTTAGTCCCAGACTGGCAACTGAACGGACGCCGACACCACTTGTCACCTGCAAATACTCCAACTTAATACGATGATTCTGGCTGCGGTCTGCTCCTGCCAATACCAATACATCATCATCATTGATATCTTTTTTCTTATCGGCCAGTTTCAGGAACTCCTCATATACCTTATCCAGTTTTTCCTGATCCAGGTTAACTCCCAACAACGACAGGCGATTCTTCAATGCCGCACGTCCGCTACGGGCAGTCAATACGATAGAGTTATCATCGATGCCTACATCATGCGGATCGATAATCTCGTAAGTTTCTACATTCTTCAACACACCATCCTGATGGATACCCGATGAATGGGCAAAAGCATTGCGACCTACGATTGCTTTATTCGGCTGTACAGGCATATTCATCAAACTGGATACCATACGGCTGGTCGGATAAATCTTCTGTGTATTGATATTGGTCTGAATATCGATTTCATGATGACTCTTGATAATCATTGCGATTTCTTCGAGAGCGGTATTTCCCGCACGTTCGCCGATACCGTTAATGGTCACCTCTACCTGACGGGCTCCATTCAGAACACCAGCAATCGTATTTGCTGTTGCCATTCCCAAATCGTTATGACAGTGAGTAGAAAGAATCGCGTTATCAATGCCGTCTACATGATCAATCAAATATTTAATCTTTGCACCATATTCGGAAGGCAGACAGTAACCCGTCGTATCCGGTATATTCACCACTGTCGCTCCCGCTTTGATAACCGCTTCTACCACACGTGCCAGATATTCATTGTCCGTACGCCCTGCATCCTCTGCATAAAATTCCACATCATCCACAAAACGACGTGCATACTTCACTGCTGCTACCGCGCGTTCGATAATCTCTTCCCGATTGGAGTTGAATTTATATTTAATATGAGAGTCAGAAGTACCGATACCTGTATGGATACGTTTATGCTTGGCGAATTTCAAAGCGTCTACCGCTACATCAATATCCTTCTGAACAGCACGGGTCAAAGCACAAATAGTGGGCCAAGTCACCGCTTTTGAAATTTCAATCACAGAATTAAAATCTCCCGGGCTGGAAATGGGGAAGCCGGCTTCAATTACATCGACCCCCAAAGCTTCGAGTGCCTTCGCTACCTGAATCTTCTCCACTGTGTTCAACTGGCATCCCGGAACCTGTTCACCATCCCGAAGGGTGGTATCAAAAATAAATAACCTATTGTCCATCTTCTATCATTTTATGTTATTATTGGCTCAAAAAAAAACCTTTCACACTTGGAAGTGAGAAAGGCTTTCGTATATTTTCAGTATACACATTTACGCGCAGCACTCACTTCCACTAACCTTTGATAGTAGAATAATAATACCGCATAGTAGAATATGTATAAACATCTGATTCATTTTTTGTCTCTTTTATAGTTTGACGGTGCAAAGGTATGGATTATTTCTGTACTACCAAATAATACGTTACTTTTTTATCGAAAATAATTTCATTTCATAAGTTAAAGTCGGTTATTAGCAGAAAAGTATCACTAATAAAGCTCCGTATTTCATCAAACAGAAAAAGGGGGCATAGTGCGGACACACTATACCCCCTTTTAATTTATCGTTCTAAATCAATAGATTACTTTTTATCACAGCATTCCTTCTTTTCTGTGCAATCAGCTTTCTTATCGCAAGCAGTAGCACAAGAGTCTTTAGCCTGGCAGCAAGAGTCAGTTGCTTCAACAGCAACAGCTTCTACAGTTTCAACTGTTGCTTCTTCACCTTCAGAAGCGGCAGCGTTATTAGTTTTGTTACCAGAACAAGAGATCACAGCGAAAGAAAATGTTACTGCTACAGCAGCCAAAAAAAGTTTTGTTTTCATACCTTTTAATTTGCTTTAAACGTTTAATAAAATAATTGTCGTCGGCAAATATAGCTATTTTTTCCTAAACTGCCAAAACAAGAAATCCCCGCCAGTCAAAGATGACTGGCGGGGACTCTCTAAAAATGGCGGCTACCTACTCTCCCACTGTTACGCAGTACCATCGGCGTGACGAGGCTTAACTTCTCTGTTCGGAATGGGAAGAGGTGGAACCCTCGTGCTATAACCACCTGAATTTCTTTAATGGATAATGGAAAATGGAGAATGGAAAATGATGGTTTTCATCATTGACAATAGTCCAAGCCACATAACCATCCAAAATAAGGTTATGACATGATAAAAAGTAAAATAAAGTAAGAATAGGAATATTGTGAACGGAAATTATCCATTATCCATTATCAATTATCCATTAACTAAACGTATATATCGCGATCCGCACCGTTCGAAAGAAAGTGAACGGGCAATTAGTAATGCTCGGCTTTGATGTTACCACCTTTACACCTGCATCCTATCAACGTCATCGTCTTTAACGACCCTAAGAAATCTAATCTTGTGGCTGGCTTCGTACTTAGATGCTTTCAGCACTTATCCAATCCCGACTTAGATACCCAGCAATGCACCTGGCGGCACAACTGGTAAACCAGCGGTCAGTCCAACACGGTCCTCTCGTACTAGTGTCAGAGCCACGCAAATTTCATACGCCCACGATAGATAGAGACCGAACTGTCTCACGACGTTCTGAACCCAGCTCGCGTGCCACTTTAATGGGCGAACAGCCCAACCCTTGGGACCTTCTCCAGCCCCAGGATGTGACGAGCCGACATCGAGGTGCCAAACCCCTCCGTCGATATGAGCTCTTGGGAGGGATCAGCCTGTTATCCCCGGAGTACCTTTTATCCTTTGAGCGATGTCCCTTCCATACGGAAACACCGGATCACTATGCTCTAGTTTCCTACCTGATCGACTTGTAAGTCTCCCAGTCAAGCGCCCTTATGCCATTACACTCTGCGGACGGTTACCAATCGTCCTGAGGGCACCTTTAGAAGCCTCCGTTACTATTTTGGAGGCGACCACCCCAGTCAAACTACCCACCAAACAGTGTCCTCGTACCACGAGTTAGAACTCAAATAATCAAAGGGCCGTATTTCAACAGCGACTCCACAAATACTGGCGTACCTGCTTCAAAGTCTCCGGCCTATCCTACACATCAATTACCCAAATTCAATGTTAAGCTATAGTAAAGGTTCACGGGGTCTTTTCGTCCCATCGCGGGTAATCGGCATCTTCACCGATACTACAATTTCACTGAGCTCACGGTTGAGACAGTGTCCAGATCATTACACCATTCGTGCAGGTCGGAACTTACCCGACAAGGAATTTCGCTACCTTAGGACCGTTATAGTTACGGCCGCCGTTTACTGGGGCTTCAATTCAATGCTTCTCTTGCGATGACATCTCCTCTTAACCTTCCAGCACCGGGCAGGTGTCAGGCTGTATACGTAATCTTTCAATTTGGCACAGCCCTGTGTTTTTGTTAAACAGTTGCCTGGACCTATTCTCTGCGCCCAACTCTCGTTGGGACCCTTTATCCCGAAGTTACAGGGTCAATTTGCCTAGTTCCTTAACCGTGAATCACTCAAGCGCCTTAGTATATTCAACCCGACTACGTGTGTCCGTTTGCGGTACGGGTACCTCAAGGATTAAGTTTAGCGGATTTTCTTGGGAGTATGATTACACGCACTATTGGATTGTTCCGAAGAACGCTCCATACTATCAGGTTCGACTCTTATCCCGGATTTGCCTGGGATAATCAACATCTACACCCTTCAACGGACTATTCCGTCAGTCCGCGGCGCTGTCACGCCTCCGTCTCCACGTCACTCCTTAAGGTAGTACAGGAATATTAACCTGTTCTGCCATCGGCCTCACCGTTCGGCTGAGCCTTAGGACCCGACTAACCCTGATCCGATTAGCGTTGATCAGGAAACCTTAGTCTTTCGGCGAGGGGGTTTCTCACCCCCTTTATCGTTACTTATACCTACATTTGCTTTTCCACACGCTCCAGCAAAGCTCACGCTTCACCTTCGACGCAGAGTGGAATGCTCCCCTACCGATCATTACTGATCCCATAGCTTCGGTAAAACACTTAATGCCCGATTATTATCCACGCCAAACTCCTCGACTAGTGAGCTGTTACGCACTCTTTAAATGAATGGCTGCTTCCAAGCCAACATCCTAGCTGTCTTAGCAATCTGACTTCGTTAGTTCAACTTAGTGTTTATTTGGGGACCTTAGCTGATGGTCTGGATTCTTCTCCTTTAGGACATGGACCTTAGCACCCATGCCCTCACTCCTGTGATAGAACTAATGCGCATTCGGAGTTTATCAAGACTTGATAGGCGGTGAAGCCCTCGCATCTTATCAGTCGCTCTACCTCACATTAGTAACTCACAAGGCTGCACCTAAATGCATTTCGGGGAGTACGAGCTATCTCCAAGTTTGATTAGCCTTTCACCCCCACCCTCAGTTCATCCGGAAGCTTTTCAACGCTTATCGGTTCGGTCCTCCAGTTAGTGTTACCTAACCTTCAACCTGACCAAGGGTAGATCACTTGGTTTCGCGTCTACTCCTTCCGACTCGACGCCCTGTTCAGACTCGCTTTCGCTTCGGCTGCACATCTCAAGATGCTTAACCTTGCCGGAAAAAGTAACTCGTAGGTTCATTATGCAAAAGGCACGCCGTCACTGCTTACGCAGCTCCGACCGCTTGTAGGCGCACGGTTTCAGGGACTATTTCACTCTTCTATTCGAAGTGCTTTTCACCTTTCCTTCACAGTACTGGTTCGCTATCGGTCTCTCGGGAGTATTTAGCCTTACCGGATGGTCCCGGCAGATTCACGCAAGATTTCTCGTGTCCCGCGCTACTCAGGATACCACTACGCTTAATTTGACTTCGTATACCGGACTATCACCGTCTATGGTTCCACTTTCCAGAGGATTCTACTCATCAAATGTCTTGCGACATCGTGGTCCTACAACCCCACACATGCCGTAACATGGGTGGTTTGGGCTATTCCCCGTTCGCTCGCCACTACTAGGGGAATCATTATTATTTTCTTTTCCTACAGGTACTAAGATGTTTCAGTTCCCTGCGTTAGCTTCCATCAAAGATGGATGACATTCCTTCAGAATGCCGGGTTGTCCCATTCGGAAATCTCTGGATCAAAGGTTATTTGCACCTACCCAGAGCTTATCGCAGCTTATCACGTCCTTCATCGCCTCCGAGAGCCAAGGCATCCGCCATGCGCCCTTGCTTACTTTCTTTCAAACTTACCTTTAAGTATCAGGTATCAAGTATCAGGTATTAAACCCGGGTACTCAATATCGCGGTACTTAAAACGTACGGTTCGATATATACTTTTAGCTCTTTACTAAATTTTACTTTTTGTACATCATGTCAAAGATCGTTTCTCTGTTTTCAGAGATGGTGGAGAATAACGGATTCGAACCGTTGACCCTCTGCGTGCAAGGCAGATGCTCTAGCCAGCTGAGCTAATCCCCCAAGAGTAATTGAACATCGCAATAACGTATTGGCAACGACAATTTTTGTTCGGAGTAGTCCCAGGCAGAGTTGAACTGCCGACCTCTACATTATCAGTGTAGCGCTCTAACCAACTGAGCTATAGGACTAGTTCAACCTTGTCTACCTGATGTTAGACTCGGCTTCTTTATTTCTCTTGTTTATCTCTATCTATACTTCTATAGATGGTTGATCTATATGTTATAAATAAACAAGTACCAGTAGTACAATAATAGAACCTATGAAATCGTTGTTACGACATCGCTCCAGAAAGGAGGTGTTCCAGCCGCACCTTCCGGTACGGCTACCTTGTTACGACTTAGCCCCAATTACCAGTTTTACCCTAGGACGCTCCTTGCGGTTACGTACTTCAGGTACCCCCGGCTTTCATGGCTTGACGGGCGGTGTGTACAAGGCCCGGGAACGTATTCACCGCGCCATGGCTGATGCGCGATTACTAGCGAATCCAGCTTCACGAAGTCGGGTTGCAGACTTCGATCCGAACTGAGAGAGGCTTTTGGGATTAGCATCCTGTCACCAGGTAGCTGCCTTCTGTACCCCCCATTGTAACACGTGTGTAGCCCCGGACGTAAGGGCCGTGCTGATTTGACGTCATCCCCACCTTCCTCACATCTTACGACGGCAGTCTCTCTAGAGTCCTCAGCATGACCTGTTAGTAACTAAAGATAAGGGTTGCGCTCGTTATGGCACTTAAGCCGACACCTCACGGCACGAGCTGACGACAACCATGCAGCACCTTCACATTTGCCTTACGGCTATACTGTTTCCAATATATTCAAATGCAATTTAAGCCCGGGTAAGGTTCCTCGCGTATCATCGAATTAAACCACATGTTCCTCCGCTTGTGCGGGCCCCCGTCAATTCCTTTGAGTTTCACCGTTGCCGGCGTACTCCCCAGGTGGAATACTTAATGCTTTCGCTTGGCCGCTTACTGTATATCGCAAACAGCGAGTATTCATCGTTTACTGTGTGGACTACCAGGGTATCTAATCCTGTTTGATACCCACACTTTCGAGCATCAGTGTCAGTTGCAGTCCAGTGAGCTGCCTTCGCAATCGGAGTTCTTCGTGATATCTAAGCATTTCACCGCTACACCACGAATTCCGCCCACCTCTACTGTACTCAAGACAGCCAGTATCAACTGCAATTTTACGGTTGAGCCGCAAACTTTCACAACTGACTTAACTGTCCACCTACGCTCCCTTTAAACCCAATAAATCCGGATAACGCTCGGATCCTCCGTATTACCGCGGCTGCTGGCACGGAGTTAGCCGATCCTTATTCATATGGTACATACAAAATTCCACACGTGGAAAACTTTATTCCCATATAAAAGAAGTTTACAACCCATAGGGCAGTCATCCTTCACGCTACTTGGCTGGTTCAGACTCGCGTCCATTGACCAATATTCCTCACTGCTGCCTCCCGTAGGAGTTTGGACCGTGTCTCAGTTCCAATGTGGGGGACCTTCCTCTCAGAACCCCTATCCATCGAAGGTTTGGTGAGCCGTTACCTCACCAACTGCCTAATGGAACGCATCCCCATCGATAACCGAAATTCTTTAATAATCAAACCATGCGGTCTGATTATACTATCGGGTATTAATCTTTCTTTCGAAAGGCTATCCCCGAGTTATCGGCAGGTTGGATACGTGTTACTCACCCGTGCGCCGGTCGCCAGCAATCTATTGCTAGATCCTGCTGCCCCTCGACTTGCATGTGTTAAGCCTGTAGCTAGCGTTCATCCTGAGCCAGGATCAAACTCTTCATTGTAAAAGTATTGTTAATCAGCATTGCTGCTGCTTCTTGCTCTGTTCAGGATGCCGTACAATTTATTGATTTCATTAATACCTTGCGTCTCACACATATTACTATATAATAAGACAAGTATTGACGGTTCTATTTTTTTTCTTGTACTACTTGTATTGTTTATCAATATTTCAAAGAACTTGTTACTTTCGTTTTAAAAGCGGGTGCAAAGGTAAGAGGTTTTATTTTAACTACCAAATGTTTTCGGAAGTTTTTTTTCCGTTTTTCTTTTTATATCGTTTCTCAGGCTCTCTTAGCGAAAGGGAAAGAAGGTAAAGAAGAAAAACAAAACGCCTTTTCTTTGCGAATCGGACTGCAAAGATAAGAACTTTAAACTTTATCTTCCAAACTTTATCGGAAGTTTTTTTGTTCTTATGTTTAAGCAGACCCTTGCTTTTACACTAAGTCAATTTATCAAGGCTTTCTTCTCTTGGAAAGCGGGTGCAAAAGTACGCCCTTTTCAAATATACTCCAAACTTATCAGACTATTTCTTTGAATTATTTTTGAAAAGACTCGCTAAAGCGTTGAGTTATAAGGATGTTGTAGAACATATTTTTCTCGGATGTAGGAGGAAAGGCGGAAAGGGGTGCACCTTATTATATTCACACGCGCGTTAGGCAGGTGGGCGCAGGCGTATACACGAGGGAAATGAAGAGGAAATAGGGGGAATATAGAGGAAAGACAAAGGAAACGCAGACCGGGAATCCAAAGAAAAGGAAAAAAGATGGAGGAAAAGGGAGAAAAGAGGATGGAGTAAAAGGAAATATCTGATTACTGAAATAGTCTGTTATATAAAACACAGGTGAGATAACGGAGGCGAGATACAGTAGAAAGGAGGTTAGATACAGTAAAGGGGAGCTCTGGAAGTTGAAAGTATCTGTCATGAGTAGTCACACAGCTTGTTGCATGTCTCTAAAATGCTTTTCCCATTTTTCCGTTGAACCCTTGAAAATACAGATAGTATAAATATGTGCAATAATTATTTTTTTTCAGTTTCAAAAGTATTATGCTGTCTTGTAAAGATATGAATTATTTCTTAAACTACAAATAACCCTGTTGCATGTTTTAAAATTAAAAATATGAATCAGTAGTTGAATCAAAATTATACTGAAATGATTCAAATCAGTAAGACATGAACACAAACTCTATAACATAACCGATAGAACTATATACATCTAGATATCAACAACTTATAGTTTCCTGTTATTTCCTTAAATGGAAACTGTCGTTTCCCGGTGAGGGAACGGGCGTTCCTTTTAAAGGGAACGGACGTTTCCTCCGAGGAAACTAACGCTTGCTGCGGGAATACACAATTATAAGTAGCAAAGATATAATATTAAGCAGCATCTACACAATATAAATAGCAACTACATGATATAAGCAGGAGACTTTCCAAAACAACGACCGGTGAGATTTACCTGAAAGCACGATTGTAAATGCGAACGGTATCGTACCAAATGGAAAAGCTGTCATTACTAAAAATGAAAGTGACATCTGTGCTTGGTAACGGAAGGGATGGTACTTTATACTACTATGGGAGAAGTTTGAACGGACAACTGCAGGAACCTGACATACAACAGTACATACAGGAACACAATCGTAGCGGTCATCTCAATTAACCCGATCCTGGAGGAAGAAAACCGCTGTTTAAGGAAGCATTAAATCATTTACAGGTCAAGAATGAATGAGTTATCAGCTATTAAAGACTGATTTCTCAATTATTAATAACTGGGAGATCAATTATTAATAGTTGACACTTCAGATATTAACATTCTGTAAATCAGAAGATAACATCAAACAAATGACGGACAATGATATATGAAAGAGTGAGAGCAACCACTTGCTCTCACACCTGCTACCACACTTGCTGCCATACCGAAAACCACGATGAACAAAGGCATACAGACAATTTGTTAGAGCATGAGAGCAAAAACGGTGTATAATTAGTGTTGGCTAAATCCCGTTGAATTCAAGTTATAAATGCGACAGTTTGGTTTGAATCTAGTATAGACATATTATTTTAGAGAGAAGCCGATAAAAAAAACTCTTCATCTTGCTTCTCCCTTGGGACAAAGTTTCTATGCTAAGTTCAATTTATCAATGCAATCTGACAGATTCTAGTATTAATTTGAGAGCTTGCAGCATACATGGTAGCATCTGTCTTAGTAATCCTCCTCCTTATTAATCTTATACACCAAAATGTTTGCTATCGTTTTTATTTCTTCTAACTGAGGTCATACTAGCAATAGTTTCTAACTGAGATAATACTAACCATAGCTGATAACTGATAAAACCCTAGCATACCAAAAGAACTGTATAACAACAGTTACCACATACATAGCACTATACAGCGCTACAGACAAATAGAAATCATGAAATCCAACCCCGACCATCAAAGCTATCGTACGACAAATTATAAACAAAAGTTCCAAAATCAACGCCATCCGTTGCTTTCCCAACAAATTGGGAACAGAAATGAATGAAAGACTAAGAAACCAAGCCATCAACACAGGCAAAAGCAACTGCATATATCCGGCTGACTCTTCCCAGTCATCACCCAAAAACAGCTTCACAGCCGGAGGAATCAAAAAGAAGGCAAAAATAATGGCAGGAAGTAACCACCGAAATATTTTACTCAAGAGATTTCTAAAAAGACTAGATACAGAAAATTTCTGTTTGATGTATGAGGTCAGCTCGCCCGAAATGACCTGCTCTAATGACGATGCCCATAACTTTACCGGAGCGACTCCGAGTGTCAGAGCCATTGAAAGAAAACCTATCTTTTCCATACTGAAATACCCTGCCAACACCAATATGGGCAAACTGACCGACAAAGCATTCACTAATGAAAGGGGGAGCATGAAATAAGGAAAATGTCTGAACCGATAAGCCATCTCCCATATCTCCCGCCAATGGATATAATAGATGCCGCTATATAATCTCTTTTGAGTGATACAACTGCCAATGCCGACCAGATATCCTATGATATCAGCCCAAAGCAGTCCATTCACACACGGATGGATATAACCTAAAAGTGCTTTCAGGCTGTTGGCAGACAAACTCTGTACTATACCATAGCGAGCTATCAGTGAAAGTCGACTATTAAAGTTAGGTACTGATATACATATCTACACTGGAAAATCCATAAACAAAAGATAACATCTTTTGTTTATATGACAGATGTTACTATATTTGCGCTGTTTTGGCAGAAATATTGTAGTTATTATGGCGTAAAATATGATTGATATAGCATAAAAAGTCTGACAGGGGTAGTAGCCCTGTCAGACAGATAAGCCTCAAAATTACTCTGCAGCGCAATATGAGTGTGTTCACCCTCTTTTATTAGAGGTTGCTTGGTACTGATTGAAGTAAGCTATTTGGCACATTAAATGTGTCAGTTCTGTTGTTACATGCTTTGCAAAGAGGGACAATGTATAAGCATTTATCAACAGAGTTAGACTTTCTCACATGCGCACCACAAAATTCTAGTCTATAATGAGGAGTTCCACAAGCAGGACAGTTGTATCGAACTGAAGTTTGCAGCTTCTCATTATAGTTTTCCCAATATTCCAACCACGAAGAATAATTAGAAGGGGAAAATCGACTTGTTCCATTAGCATTTTGTACTAACATGAATTGCAAGATTTAAGGTTAAACATAGGACAGCGTTTTGTGTTTGAATAATATTTCATCGGTAGCTGCCTCGATACCATACCTATTTCTTCAGATTACAGGGGAAGAATAAAAGCCTGTCTACATATCCTCACGGACTTGTTGGCTTAGTAGAATAGCCAGTAGAATAAAGACAAAATTATCTTATTTCCGTTATAATTCATACATCAAAAAGTGTGCCAAAAGAATATTTACTATAAAGCATAATGCCATTAAAACTAATGACATTACACAGATATTTCCTACCTACGTATATAATATCAGTATTAACCAAAACATATATTGATATGACGAATAATGAAAGTATTTTAGATGGTTGTAAAGGGTTAGTAATGCACTGTGATTGCAGTGTTCTTATCCTTAACGTTATGGGTGAACATCGAATATACCTTGTGGATGATGTACACCTTAAAACTCGTGAATGTCGCTTTAATGAAGTCCGTGATGCGCAAGACATAACAAAACTAATCTTGAACCTCGGACACAATTTTGCTCAAGGGATGAATGCACAGGTACTTCGTGAACGGGTTCAATCCATTCACAAGGAAAGTTTTAAGTTCGGCACCGATGATTATATGTGGTTTACAAAAGTTGATTTAAATAGATAGAGTATGGAACAAACTGTTGAAAAAGTTAAGGCTGAATTAGAAGTTATTGCCAAAAAGCTTAGTTTACCTTTGGAAAATCCAAAGGTAATTTTAGAATGGTGTAAAAATAACTCTTATACGGAAGAAGTGGCAACAAAACTGATAGCCCCACTTTATTCTCCTCCAAATAAAAGATACTATGCTATTCAAGTGGATGATGAAACTGGGAAAACAATTGCCAGACAAAAGACAAAAGATTCTGCGTGGGAATATTTATAAATCTAAAAATATGCCTTCTCCATTATTTATATTGTAATCATCAGCTAATTGCACATCTGAAACTTGTAATTTTTTGCGAGTTCCATTTTTATCTTTTGCATCAATTATATCTGATCCTGTTTGTTCAGGAGCCAATGCTGTAATACTTGTAATTTGATAAATTTCATTGAGGTTATTTTTGAGGCATATATAATCGCCTGTTTTAAAATTTGTTTTCATAACATTATCTTTTAAAATTTGCTCTAAGATAAGAAAATAATTATATTTGCACAAGCCTTTCGGGGCAAAACATTGTTGGAAAATAAAAGAAGTGCCTTTACCAGTTAAAATCGCCAAATATTTAACAAATACACAAGGCACAGCCGACCTGCTATATAGGAGTGGGTTGTCTGTCTGCGTGTATTAATATGGCGTTTGGCGATGCCTAACTGGTAGCGGACAGCAGCCCGCTTCTTCGTATATAAACCTTTCCTTATTGGCTGCGGAGGAAGCCAAATACTTAATATTATGAAGAAAGTTAGTTTTATTATTACGCTCAGTCTCATGGTATGTATGCAAATATCAATAGCTCAGGACAGGATTCCAACAACATCTCAAAAAAGTGAGAAATCCACAAATATAGCGTCATGCACGACTACTAAGGAAACGATTAAGAAAAACCCAAATGATAAAATATTGGATTTATTTAATTCATCTATCATTAAACAAACATCTTATAAAGGAATTGAACTTAAAGGATTGCTTAGTGAAGTAAAACTTATGCAGAGATTATATTATCTTAACAATCTAGATGTATGTAGATATTATGAGCTTAAAGAATATGATACAGATTTGAAACGAAAGACTTTTAAAAATACTTCAGAAGGACAACTTCTTACAAATGAATTAAAAGCAAAGAAACAAGAAATATCAAAATCAAAATTGTATTATATATTCCCCTTGAGTGCTAACAAGGGATGGGCAAAGGAGTATAATTTGAGAACACAGACGTTTGATTTATCATATATAATTGATGAAAATCAATTCATTCCTGTTCAAGGATATATTAATTTTCCGCAACTTACTATTAAATGTAATCCTCTTATTAAACAATTTAAGGAAAAGCGGTATAATCCTAACACTAATCGCTATTCATATTTGAATACGATAAAAATACCAATGTCTGAAAAAGTGGCGTTACCAATCGAGGAAAATGTTGACAAATTAGCATTGGTTATTGAGTTCAAAATGCAACAGATGAAATACACCACATATCAAGCAGCTATTTTTAATATTGTGACTTATTGTTTACTAGGAGTATCAACAAAAATATATGTTATAGATGGTAAGGTAAATAAAATTTACTTTTCGTTATAATTCCTCGCTTTTGACAAAAATTCATCAAACCTCTTAAAATCAGCCGGACTAAGTTCCGGCTCTTTTTGTATTAGTCCGTTTTTAGGGTCTATAAGGGACGGAAGTGCTTCTGCTAATAACTTCTTAAATTCACGTTTGCTTTTTGCTTTAGACGACTTGTAGAGGTGATTTATTACGGTCAGGAAATAGCCTTGTTTGCCACACATTTCAAAGTAATACTTTTGAGGTATTTCCACATCGGACAAATCCCCGAAGTAGGTGTTTATCAATAATTGTGTTCCCTGTACTGTCATACCTATAACTTCATTGACCATTGTTACGCAGGGAATAGTAACTTCACCTAGTATAAACTCTGCTTGTTTTCTGTTAATTCTACCCATTTTGTTTCTTTTATTTCTTTATGAGTTATACGTGCATCAGAGCAGCAGAGGAAACAATTAAAGATGTCAGAAGTGGCAATGTCCCTCAAATTATATCTGAACACAAATTCATCAACATACTTTTGCAAGTATTTCTTCGTGTGTACATTGCGATATGCACCTAGTATCAAACGTTTGAAGTGTGTCCAGCAGACTTCTATCCTGTTAGTTGTGATATTGTCATAGCTATATAAATTCTTACTATGGTCAACAACTTGACGAGGATATTCCTTGCCTATTTCGTTGTAAGAAGCATTTTCATCCGTATAAATATTGGAATCGGGCTGTACGTGTTTCTTTATAAATGCAGAAAGAGTTTTGGCGGTAGTATCCCCCGTTACTAAAGCATTTATTAAGAAATCCCGTTGTATCATTCCAACTACTGGAGTTTTGTCTTTATGGGAACGTCCTTGTGAGTGTGCTACTTTCTTGTTCCAATGACGGTTCTTGTTTCTACCTCCGACAAGTGTTTCGTCAATTTCCACATCATCCATAAGAGGATTTTCGTTGGCAAGATACATTTGGCTCCTTATTTTGTGTAACATGAACCACGCTGTCTTTTGAGTTACATCTATATCTTTTGCCAACTGATACGAAGAAATACCCGCTTTATGGTTAACGACTATCCATATAGCAACGAACCACCTTTGCAGATCAATTTTAGTTTTCTCAAACATGGTTCCTGTTTTAACAGTAAAGTTCTTCCCTGTCTTTTTGCAGCGATAATCCCCGTTTTTCAATTTATAGACTTTTGACGTTTTTTCAAACGGTGAAACGGGCTTGCCGTGCCAATAAATAGCTTCAAGGTGTTTAATACAGGCTTCTTCATTTGGAAACTGCTTGTAAAGAGCTGGAATCGAATTTACTTTGATGTCAAACGGGGCTTTCATAGCACTGTCCTCCAACTATTTTGTGATGCTACAATTTACAAAGATTTTATGAAATATCAAAGAAATCCGCAGACAAATTTACAGATACGTATAATTAAAAAGAAATCCCTCCGAGGACGGAAGGATTTCCAGTGTAGATATGTATATCAGTACCTTATTTTATCTTAAGGGCAAAACCTCCTCCCGATGCCAGATGAACTTTCAGTTTACCGTCCTTCTTTATCGGGAAGGACTCACACTTATAATCACGACCTGCCCGATGAGCATTCACACCATCTTTAAACAAAGTAGCATGATAAGATTTATCACCCAGGAAAGAACAATCGACTTCAATATCACGTGCACTCCAATCTGTAATTCCACCTACATACCAGACATCCCCTTTCCGGCGTGCTGTCACAATATACTCTCCCATTTTACCGTCAAGAACGATACTTTCATCCCATACAGTTGGTATTTCTGCGATAAATGCCGTTGATTCCGGTTCGCGCATATAGTTGCTCGGAGTATCGCACAACATATTAAAAGGAGATTCAAACACCACGTACAAGGCTAGTTGGCGGCAACGGGTTCCCTGACTCATCGGTTCTGAATAACAAGGATAATAGTTACCCTTGGAAGCATTCCTCATCGCCCCCTGCGTATAATCCATCGGACCGGAAACCTGACGGATGAAAGGAATCATCACATCATACTTCACCTGATCTACTGACGGTGAACTCCATTTCATCTGCTCCAACCCATTGACTCCTTCGAAATTCAACACATTCGGATAAGTACGGTTCAATCCGGCAGGCTTATGAGTGCCATGCAGGTCAAGAATCAGCTTGTATTTAGCACACATTTCAGCGGCACGATAGTTGAATGCAGTCATTTCCTGATCGTCACGGTCCATAAAGTCCACTTTGAAACCCTTTACTCCCATTTCGGCATAATGACGGCACACATTTTCCATATCACGCTCGAATGCATGATAACCGGCCCAAAGGATGATACCTACATTTTTGGAAGCTGCGTAATCTACCAGTTCTTTCAGGTCAATCTCCTTGACAACCTGCATCAAATCCGCCTGTAAGTTCACTGCCCATCCCTCGTCAAGTATCACATACTCGATACCGTTTGCAGAAGCAAAGTCTATATATGCCTTATAAGTCGGATTATTTACTCCGGTCACAAAATCAACGCCATCCAGATTCCAGTCATTCCACCAGTCCCAAGCAACCTTTCCCGGTTTAATCCATGAAAGATCGGACATACGTGAAGGCGCACCTAACAGGTAGCTGAGATTGGTAGCGGCAAGGTCCTTATCGGTGGTAGTAACCACGGCTATACGCCAGGGGAAGTTTCTCGGCTTATCCACTTTGGCAATGTAGTCTTCATGCTCCTTCACCAACATCTGAAGCTGGTTGTGACCACCCTGTACCGTACGCTTCGGATAAGGAGCATGCATACTGCTCAGACGATTCGCGCCTTCCGAAGCAGAAAGATAAAGTCCCGGATAATTTTCCAGATCGGACTCTGTGATACAGACTTTCACTCCATCGCCCGCATCTACTACCAACGGCAAGAACATCAAGCGCTGTTTATTCAGCTTCGACAGTTTGTCCGTTGTATACGTATTCTCGAAAGAATTAAAAAACTGGGAGTTATAATCACCGTCTTTACCGCTTTTTACATAAGGCACGGAGGCAGTCATATCTGATGGAAAACAATAATCAGATACTTCCGTCACCACATGAAAAGGCTTCTTCCCCTGATTCACAAAACGGTAGGCGATACCGTCATTGTATGCACGAAACTCTACATTCCAGTCTTTTTTGAAACGCAAGGTCAGTCCATTATAATGATTTCTCAATTCGCTGGCACGGTAGAAAGGAGATGGTATCATCTCGTCCACACTCTTCCTGGAAGTTCCGGATAATTTCGCATTTTCTCCCCAGACAGTCCCGTTATCCAACGTCATTGATATGGGAGAAGGAGTCAGAATCTGCCTGCCGTTGCATGTAATGTCATAAGTCAGCCGGTCGCCAATGGTTATTGTCGTTTTCAGATTTCCATCAGGTGAGGCTAGTGTAAATTGCTTCTGAGCTTGCAACGAAAGCGTACACAAGACACATAATAATAAAAATGTAAGTTTTTTCATGGTTGTAACTAATATATTAGATTTCAAAATAATTATTCCGCAATAAAGCGCTTTGTCTGTACATCACGACTGTTCGTACCTATCATCACGTCAAACTCTCCCGGTTCGTAGATATATTGCAGCCCGGAATTATAAAATTTCAGGTCATCTTCCGTAAGTACAAACTTCACTTCACGGCTTTCTCCTTTTTTCAGGAAGATACGATCGAAGCCTTTCAGCTCTTTCACCGGACGCGCTACTTCCGCATAGATATCACGCAAATAGATTTGTACCGTTTCATAGCCGTCATGGTTCCCTTTGTTGGTGACGGTAACGGAAGCTGTCAGGTTTCCATTTTTCGGCAAGGTTTCCGAACTGAGCTGCAGGTCGCCATATACAAAGTCGGTATAACTCAAACCGTATCCGAAAGGATAAAGAGGTTCGTTACTCTCATCCAGATAGTTGCTGGCATACCGGTTGAAAACACGGTTGTCCGGGTCCGGACGTCCGGTGTTCAAATGATTGTAGAACAAAGGAAGTTGCCCTACCGAACGAGGGAAGGTAGTAGTCAGCTTACCGCACGGGACGGCTTTGCCAAACAGAACATCGGCAACGGCATCCCCTGTCTCACTACCTCCGAACCATACATTCAGAATAGAAGGAATGTGTTCGCTTTCCCAGTTCAAGATCAAAGGACGACCGGTGAACAGGAGCAGTACCACAGGCTTACCTGTTTTCACCAATGCTTTCAATAAGTCCTGCTGAGCGTCAGGGATTTCCAGATTAGTACGGGAAGGAGATTCACCACTCATTTCCGCACATTCACCCACAGCAGCCACAATCACATCGGCACGGGCAGCCGTACGCAATGCCTCGGCCAGCAGTTGCTGATCATTACCACGTTCCAACGGACGGATGCCGACAGCTCCTTTTTCCATTTCCGCATCATAATATACATTGCTGCCTTTGGCATAAAGTATTTCAGCCTTGTCTCCTACTGCCGACCGGATTCCTTCGAGTAATGTACCATGTCTGGACGGAGTACAGGTCATGCTCCACATTCCGCACATATTATTGCGTGCATCTGCCATCGGACCTATTAATGCAATTTTCCCTTTTTCCTCCAACGGAAGCAGGTGATTCTCATTTTTCAGTAGAACAAACGTCTCTGCCGCAACCTCGCGTGCAACTGCACGATGCTCAGGCGTATAAAGTTCTTTTTCCGCACGTAACGTATCGCAATATTTATATGGATCGGCAAACAAGCCCAGTTTATACTTAGCCTCCAGCACACGACGGCAAGCTGCATCAATCTGTGCTTCGGTGACTTTCCCCTCTTTCAGCGATTCTTCCAACGTATTGAGAAAGCCGCAGGAAACCATGTCCATATCCGTCCCCGCCTGCAAAGCACGGACAGAGGCTTCCTTCAAAGGAGCCACACCATGAATGGACATTTCAGCAATGGAATTGTAGTCTGTGACCAAAAGTCCCTGAAATCCCCATTCGTCACGAAGCACGTCTGTCAACAGCCATTTATTTGCCGTAGCCGGTATGCCGTCTACTATATTAAAAGAACTCATCACACTACCGACACCAGCCTCAACCGCCGCCCGATAAGGAGCAAAATATTCGTTATACATACGCAGATGGCTCATGTCGACTGTATTATAATCCTTACCGGCTTCTGATGCTCCATAGAGGGCGAAATGTTTTACACAAGAAAGGATTTCATCTTTTCCCTGCATACTGTCACCTTGATAACCGTGCACATAGGCCTTTGCCAACAGTGAACCCAGATAAGGGTCCTCACCGCTTCCTTCGGCAATACGTCCCCAACGGGCATCCCGGCAGATATCTACCATCGGGCTGAATGTCCAGCAAATGCCATCCGCACTGGCTTCAATGGCAGAAATCCGCGCCATCCGCTGAATAGCCAACGTATCCCAACTGCATGAGAGGGCCAACGGTATCGGGAAAATCGTTTCATAACCATGTATGACGTCCGCCCCGACTATCAAGGGAATTTTCAATCGGGTTTCTTCCACTGCCAGCCGTTGCAGGTCATAGATTTTTTTGATTCCTTTTACATTGAAAAAGCCACCGATCTCTTCTTTGCGAATCATATCACTAAGCTCACTATTCATCACCGAGCCTGTCACCAAGTCGCCACCGGAAGGAAGGTTCAACTGTCCCAGCTTCTCACGGATCGTCATTTTACCCATCAGGTCTGTGACAAAGCGATCCATCTCTACCTCTTTTCCCCCACCAGACTCCGAACAGGAAAAGAATATAATGCCACAAATGGCACCAAACACCAGATTTCTTATTTTCATAAGCTCTTCAAATTATTTATTTACTTTTCTGACTTTACCTTCTATACAATAACGGCAACATCGGTCAACAGAATCTATTTCGCCAAAGTTAACACTTCCTTCTAAATAATGAGACATATACCCGCAAAATAGATTATTTATTTCTGTCAACTGAATCTATATACAATAGACGGTTCAGAAAGAAAAAGCCACATTAATTATGTTACATAAAGTATAGGTTAAGAAAGAATCAATATGCAAATCGAGAGAATTATTCGAATTAAAAGCGTATAAAGCCAAAAATCCCTCCAAAGAAAAAAACTTTGGAGGGATCTTCTGTATACTACTCTGTATAAAGTCTATTTCATCTTATATACGAGTGTTCCACCTTTCAGAATATCTTCATGAGAAATCGTATTCTTTGTATAAGGTTCGCCATTCAGCGTAATATTATCCACATATTTATGTTCCTTCGACAAGTTTTCAGCGATCACAGTAAAGGTCTTTCCATCAGCCAGATGTAACACAATCTTCGGTAACTGAGGAGCTCCGAATACATAATCACCGCTTACCGGATCTACCGGATAGAAACCCATTGCACTGAACATATACCATACGGACATCTGACCACAGTCATCATTACCACAAAGTCCGTCAGGCTTGTTCTTATATTGAGTATCAAAGATTTCACGGATTAGTTCCTGTGTACGTTCCGGACGCCCTGCCAAAGCATATAAATAAGTAACATGATGACTGGGCTCATTACCATGTGCATACTGTCCGATCAAACCTGTCACATCAGCCTGGGTTGTTTCCAGTTTCACTGTAAACAGAGAATCCAGCTTGTTCAGGAAAGGTTCTTCTCCACCGAAGAGAGCAATCAAACCGGGAACATCGTGTTGCACATGCCAGGTATATTGCCATGCATTTCCTTCCGTATAGTCACCGCCTGTACTTTCCGCATGTCCTACATCACTAGGATTAAACGGAGATTTCCAGGTTCCGTCAGCTTTACGCGGACGCATAAAATTCGTCTGTGAATCGAATAAGTTCTTATAATAATCTGCACGTTTCGCAAAGTAAGCAGCATCTTCTTCTTTTCCCATACGACGGGCCATGTCAGCTGCCGCATAATCGTCATATACCGATTCCAGAGTTGAAGAGACGGATTCCGCTTTTGTCAGATCTGTCGGGAAATATCCGTATTTCGTATACACTTCCCAGTCGGACTTCAACGGATGAGATACAGTCTGTGTCTTCTTCACCATATTGAAAGCACGTTCCGCATCAAAACCACGGAAACCTTTTCGGTAGGCTTCAGCAATAACAGATACACCATGATTGCCGATCATACAGAAATTTTCTTTTCCCCACAATGCCCAAATAGGCAGGAAGCCTTGTACTTCACCTTGTTCTATCAATGAATTAACAAAACCATCCACACGTTCGGGAACCATTAATGTATAGAATGGATGAGCGGCACGATAAGTATCCCATAAAGAGAAGGTTGAATAGAATGTTCCTGTTCCGGCCTTCACAATCGAATCGGCAGCATTACGATACATACCGTCTACGTCTGAAATCTGGTTAGGCTGAATCAGTGCGTGATAAAAACAAGTATAGAAATTCGTCTTTTCATCATCCGTACCCTCTACGTCAATGCGACTCAGATAGCTGTTCCATTCGTCATGGGCAGCCAGCTTCACACCGTCAAAGTTCCAGTCTGGTATTTCAGCCTGCAAGTTCTTCTTTGCTCCCTCTACGCTGGTAGTCGAAAGGGCCACCTTCATCATCAGTTCATCTCCCGGCTTCAAGTCGAAAGTAGCAATGATTCGCTTTCCTTTCTCAGTTTCTCCCATCGGAAGGTAAAGCGAATCTATTACCGGACGATTAAACTTCATCACAAAGAAGTAGTCCTGATCAACCCAGACCGTGTTATTCACGTGTCCGGTCAGCGTCTGAGCATCTTCCCAGTTCACTTCGCAACTATTCACTTGTGAATGATATTGTTCTTCTCTCCAGGCAGGTCCGTGCTGCAAGTCAATCAGCAGAGAAGCTGAATCCGCTTTATGATATGTATAACGATGAAGAGCTGCATGGATAGAAGCAGTCAGTTCCGCCTTTACCTGCGGATCGGATAATTCGACTGTATAATATCCCGGAGTAGCAGCTTCCTTGTCTTTCGGGAAATGGCTGCGATAAGCATCCCATGCACGGGCACGGGTACCGGTAACCGGCATCACCAGAATATCCCCCAAATCCATACATCCGGTTCCGTTCAGATGAGTCTGAGTGAAGCCCCAGATCAGAGAGTCCTGATAAGTATATTCCGAACAATATCTCCAACCTACTGCACCCGTCACCGGACTGGTCTGTATCATTCCGAAAGGATAGCAAGCTCCGGGGAATGTATGCCCATTGTCAGCAGCACCAATAAAGGTATTCACATACTGAGTGTAATCTTTCGTTTCCGCTTGCTCCGTCGGAGAACAGGAAGTGTACATAAACAGTCCCGCCAAAGCAACGGCCATCACAGGGAATTTTCTTTTCATGATAATCATAATGTTAAGTTAATGCTACAAATTTAGAGAATAATTCTCAATGCTACACTAAAATACAATAGAAAAATGGTCCCCAAGTCCGATCATTCAAAATTTATATCTACCCTGTTCCGGGCAGCATTCTAAAAGCAAATAAACCTGATTCATTGTGACAAAACAAAAATTCGCACGACTTATTGAATAAATATCAACTCAATTATTTATCTTTGTTAGCTTTAAAACAAGCTGACTCAAAAAAACAATAGTATAATGAAAGATTTCTTGAAATTTACGCTCGCCACTGTGACCGGTATCATCCTGTCAAGCATTGTATTATTTATTATCGGCATGGTAACATTGTTCGGCATTGTATCAACCGCGGATACAGAAACAATAGTGAAAAAGAATTCTGTGATGATGCTCGACCTGAACGGTGTATTAGTCGAACGCACTCAGGAGAGTCCGTTAGGTATCTTATCACAGTTGTTCAGCGACGACTCCAATACATACGGGCTGGACGATATTCTTTCTTCCATCAAAAAAGCAAAAGAAAATGAAAATATCAAAGGAATTTATCTGCAGGCAAGTATGCTCGGAACTTCGTATGCATCTTTGCAGGAAATCCGTAACGCATTGCTCGACTTTAAAGAAAGCGGAAAGTTCATCATAGCCTACGGAGATAGCTATACACAAGGACTTTATTATCTTTCCAGTGTAGCGGACAAGGTATTGCTCAATCCGAAAGGAATGATTGAGTGGAAAGGCATCGCTTCCGCTCCTCTGTTTTATAAAGACTTACTGCAAAAGATCGGGGTAGAAATGCAGATATTTAAAGTAGGTACTTATAAATCCGCCGTAGAACCGTTTATTTCTACAGAAATGAGTCCTGCCAATCGTGAACAGGTGACAGCTTTTATCAACTCGATCTGGGGACAGGTTACCGAAGGGGTATCTGCTTCCCGCAGCCTCCCCGTAGATTCACTGAATGCTTTAGCTGACCGTATGCTGATGTTTTATCCGGCAGAGGAAAGTGTGCAATGTGGCTTGGCGGACACATTGATTTACCGCAATGATGTTCGCAATTATCTTAAACAGTGGGTGGACTTGAAAGAAGATGACCGCCTTCCGGTGCTAGGGTTGAGTGATATGATCAATGTGAAAAAAAACATGCCGAAAGATAAAAGCGGTAACATCGTAGCGGTCTATTATGCCTCCGGAGAAATCACAGATTACAGCGGTTCTTCAACTTCTGAAGAGGGAATTGTAGGCACAAAAGTTATTCGTGACTTGCGTAAGCTAAAAGATGACGAGGATGTAAAAGCTGTCGTTCTCCGTGTTAATTCACCGGGTGGAAGTGCTTTTGCATCCGAACAAATCTGGCATGCCGTGAAAGAACTGAAAACAGAGAAACCAGTAATTGTTTCTATGGGTGATTATGCCGCATCAGGTGGTTATTATATCTCTTGTGTAGCCGATACAATCGTTGCAGAGCCGACTACATTGACGGGATCCATCGGAATTTTCGGTATGGTACCGAATGTTAAGGAATTATCAGAAAAGATCGGTTTGACCTACGATGTGGTAAAAACAAATAAATTTTCAGATTTTGGAAATATCATGCGTCCTTTCAATCAGGATGAGAAGACACTGATGCAGATGATGATTACCCAAGGTTATGATACATTCGTCAATCGCTGCGCTGAGGGGCGCCATATGAGCAAAGAGGCCATTGAGAAAATAGCTGAAGGTCGTGTATGGACAGGAGAAGCTGCTAAAGAACTTGGACTGGTAGACGTACTCGGAGGTATTGATACAGCTTTGGAGATTGCTGTCAGGAAAGCAGGAATCGAAGGATATACAGTTGTTTCTTATCCGGCAAAACAAGACCTCCTTTCTTCACTGCTCAATACGAAACCCACTAATTATGTGGAATCACAAATATTGAAAAGCAAGTTAGGAGAGTATTATCAACAATTCGGTATGCTGAAAAATTTAAAAGAGCGTTCCATGATTCAGGCACGCATTCCGTTTGAACTAAATATCAAGTAAACTGTACTGCATGGACGAACACTTTATCAAGATACATAAGTGGCTTTACCCTGTCTCATGGATTTACGGGGCAGTGGTAACAGTAAGAAACAAACTCTTTGACTGGGGATTCCTCCGGTCAAAGAGTTTTGGTGTTCCTGTCATCTGCATCGGCAACCTGTCTGTAGGCGGCACGGGAAAAACGCCGCACACCGAATATCTGATAAAGCTGCTTCGTGATAACTATCATGTGGCAGTATTAAGCCGGGGATATAAAAGGCATAGCCGAGGATATGTGCTTGCCACTCCCCAAAGTACTGCACGCAGCATCGGTGACGAGCCTTACCAGATGCATACCAAGTTCCCGTCTGTCACACTAGCTGTCGATGAGAACCGCTGCCATGGCATAGAACAATTACTATCCATCAAAGAACCGTCCATTGAAGTTGTATTGCTGGATGATGCTTTCCAGCACCGCTACGTCAAGCCGGGACTAAGCATCCTGCTGACGGATTATCACCGCCTCTTCTGCGACGATACTTTACTTCCGGCAGGTCGTCTGCGCGAGTCTGTCAACGGTAAAAACCGGGCACAAATCGTCATTGTCACAAAGTGTCCGCAGGATATTAAGCCGATTGACTATAATATTATCACAAAACGACTGAACCTTTATCCTTATCAGCAGTTATACTTCTCATCGTTTCGTTATGGAAATCTGCAACCGGTATTTCCATCAGCAAATTCAGAGATTGATTCTACAGTGAATGAGTTACCGCTGAGTGCTTTAACGAATACGGATATTTTGCTGGTAACGGGCATTGCATCACCTGCGCCTATTCTCGAAGAGTTGAAAATGTATACCGATCAGATTGATTCGCTTTCATTCGACGACCATCATCATTTCAGTCATCGGGACATACAACAGATCAAGGAACGATTCGGAAAACTGAAAGGTGAACATAAACTGATTGTCACCACCGAGAAAGATGCAACCCGCCTGATTCATCATCCGGCATTGAGCGAGGAACTGAAACCGTTTATTTACGCCTTGCCGATTGAGATTGAGATATTACAAAATCAACAAGATAAATTTAACCAACACATTATTGGCTATGTTAGAGAAAATACAAGAAACAGCAGCTTTTCTGAAAGGGAAAATGCACACCAGTCCTGAAACAGCCATCATCCTTGGCACCGGACTTGGCAGTTTGGCAGACGAGATCACCGAGAAGTATGAAATAAAGTATTCGGATATTCCTAACTTCCCGGTGTCTACTGTCGAAGGTCATAGCGGTAAACTCATTTTCGGCAAGTTGGGCAACAAAGACATCATGGCGATGCAGGGGCGTTTCCATTATTATGAAGGTTATTCCATGAAGGAAGTGACTTTCCCTGTACGTGTAATGCGTGAGTTGGGTATCAAAACATTGTTTGTGTCCAACGCCAGCGGTGGTACAAACGAAGCTTTTGAAATCGGCGACCTGATGATTATCACCGATCATATCAACTACTTCCCCGAACATCCGCTTCGTGGCAAGAATATTCCTTATGGTCCACGCTTCCCGGATATGAGCGAAGCATATGATAAGGAACTGATTCGTAAAGCTGACGAGATTGCTCAGGAAAAAGGCATTAAGGTACAACATGGAATTTATATCGGTACGCAAGGCCCTACTTTCGAGACTCCTGCTGAATATAAACTATTCCACATTCTGGGTGCCGATGCAGTCGGTATGTCTACCGTTCCCGAAGTGATCGTAGCCAACCACTGCGGAATCAAGGTATTCGGAATCTCCGTCATCACTGACTTGGGAGTAGAAGGAAAAATTGTAGAAGTATCGCATGAAGAAGTTCAGAAGGCAGCGGACGCAGCCCAACCTAAAATGACCACTATCATGCGTGAACTTATCAACCGTGCTTAATACTAAACTCTATTTATGCGAACTGAAATAGCAACTCTCGGCGAGTTCGGTCTGATCGACCGCCTCACCGAGGGAATTAAACCAGAAAACGAATCAACCAAATACGGAGTGGGTGATGATGCCGCCGTCCTCTCCTACCCTTCGGAGAAACAACTATTAGTAACAACCGACTTATTAATGGAAGGTGTACACTTCGACCTGACTTACGTCCCTCTGAAACATTTGGGATATAAGTCAGCCGTAGTCAATTTCTCCGATATTTATGCAATGAATGGTACTCCGCGACAGATTACCGTTTCACTCGCTCTCTCCAAACGCTTCAGCGTAGAGGACATGGAAGAGCTTTACTCAGGCATTCGTCTGGCATGCCAACAGTATCATGTTGACATTATCGGAGGCGATACATCTTCTTCTCTTACGGGACTTGCCATCAGCATCACCTGTATCGGAGACGCTGACAAAGATAAAGTAGTCTACCGCAACGGAGCCAAAGACACTGACTTAATCTGTGTCAGCGGTGACTTGGGCGCCGCCTATATGGGTCTGCAACTCCTGGAACGTGAGAAAACAGTACTGAAGGGTGAAAAAGATATCCAACCGGACTTCACCGGCAAAGAATACTTACTGGAACGCCAGTTGAAACCGGAAGCCCGTAAAGATATCATCGAAAAACTGGCGGCTGCCAATATTGTCCCCACATCCATGATGGACATCTCCGATGGTCTGTCGTCCGAATTAATGCATATCTGCAAACAAAGTAATACGGGATGCCGTGTCTATGAGGAACATATTCCTATTGACTATCAGACGGCTGTCATGGCAGAAGAATTCAACATGAACCTGACCACTTGTGCCATGAATGGCGGTGAAGATTATGAATTGCTTTTCACTGTCCCCATCGCCGATCATGAGAAAGTATCACAGATGGAGGGAATCCGCCTCATCGGGCATATCACCAAACCCGAACTCGGTTGCGCATTGATTACCCGTGACGGACAAGAATTTGAATTGAAGGCTCAGGGATGGAATCCGCTAAAAGAAGATAAATAGATTTTCTCAGTTATATACTGAAAAATATTTCATTCCATACAACACTGATAATAAGCAAAGTAGCTTTTTATCAGTGTTTTTTATTTATAGAAGCCTTGCAGAATCCAAAACTTTAACTACCTTTGCAACCGCAAAAGAGAAACAACTGAGTTGAATTAGCCTTACGGTGCCATAGCTCAGTTGGTAGAGCAAAGGACTGAAAATCCTTGTGTCCCCGGTTCGATTCCTGGTGGCACCACTATCAACTCAGTAACAAAAATCCCTTGAACTTTTGAAGTTCAAGGGATTTTTGTTTTATCTCTTTTCTTATTCACTCTATCGGTGTTTAAGTACACACATAGCTTCCATCAGCATACAACCGGTCAGATGCGATGTCAATCCCACACTCTCATCATCAGCAGGTGCTTTTCTCCAACGACCGCTATATAACATAGTCTTCTGATTCACTCCTTGCTCTGCCATAACCGTAGCACAATGAGTTATGTAGTCGCGAAACTTATTATAATTGGCACTATCCAGTGCAGGGTCATTAATCAGTTTCACAAAATAACGGAAGAAGATGCCATGAAACAAGCCACCGTCACCACCTTCTGCATCGGAGAGTACACCTTCATTGGTCGACAAATGGTCAATCACAAAATTGGCCGCTTTTACTGCATCTGCCAGATATTGCTTATCACCGGTAATCTTATACAGTTCATGAGCTGCTCCCAGGAAAGTACCCGAGTTGTACGAAAATACCCATTTGGTAATCTTGCCTTCTCCATTCATGCTGTCATACACTGCCCCCGTCTGACGGTCGAACAAGTTATTCTTCTCCCATGTATATATTTTAATGGCCTCATTCAGATAAGCCTGTTTGGGTTTTCCGGCCTTTTTGCCCATAGCATCGTAAAAATTATACAACCGGGCAGCAATAAGGGCAGCAGGACCATTGGAACAAGCGTTCTTAGATTTTGCCACATCCGTCTTCCAGGTAATGCCACCAAACCACGGAGCCTCATCTTCCGGTCCCCAAGTAGACCAAACCCAATCATCGTAGGTCTGTCTCGCCTTTTTCAGATACTTGGTATTCTTAGTGCTTTCAAACATGCGAATCTGTGCCAGAGCAATCCATTCCATATCGTCTACAAACACATTCCACCACGGGTCTTCCTCTCTGCCCGCAAAATTGAATTTCGGTGCACCTTCCCACCATAACGGGTATATATTCAAATACTGTTTGCTTCCGGTACGCATATATGCATCTACCATGACATCCATAGCATGTGCCTGTGGCCAATAATGATTGGTAGTCATATTGGAAAGATCACTACCATAATTAAAATAAAACCGATTCTCATACCCTTTGAAGTTTGCGCCCCAAAAATGCTTGATAAGGGCTTGCGACATACCATCTGCCATTTTCTGCCAATAAACAGGCGTCTTTTCCGCCAGACTTGCTGTAGTTTTTTCTACAATTACAGGATTGCTTCCCCCTGTCTCCGCAGAGAGCTGCAAAGTCAAGCTGAGAAAAAATACCGTAATCAATAAGTTCTTCATGTTTTCTGCGTTTAAAAGTTAATAATATTTCAGACTCAGCGGGCAAAGGTATGAAATAGTAGAGATAATGAATCATTATTTCTTGCCATTTTTGTACGATATGCTGCATTCTTCTTCCAGTTACCCTCCGTTCCCCTGTCTGCCTGCAATACTATTTTTACGCATAAAAAATCCCTTGAACCTCTGAGACTCAAGGGATTTTTATTTTATCATATTACACTTAAGCAAATGAATATCTAAAAATAAGTTTCAATACTTACATTTTTTATTTTAATTCTCCACCGGTTTCTTTTCGAGACAGATATTGACCGCATTCATTCCTTTCACACCACGTTCAAGATCGAATGTTACAATATTACCTTCCGAGATATTACCAACGACATTATTAACATGGAAAAAGTACTTATCAACTCCGGCAAGGTCCTTTATAAAACCAAAGCCTCTTGCCTCATTAAAGAATTCAACTCTCCCTCTCAATATAACGGGTTCCTCGTCTTCTTTCTTCGGAGTTGCAATGATTATCTCATCCAGGTTTATCTCTTCCTTTTTAATGTTTTCAGCCGGAGGAGTCGAAGTTATCATTCCATTCTCGTCCACATAAGCAATCATATCATCGAAGCTGCTTTTACTGGATAACTTCTTGCTATCCTTTTTCTTTTGTTTTTCTTCTCGTTTAGCGAGTCTCTTTTTTTCATTTTCACGTTTACCTACCGTAATGGATTTTGCCATAGAACTTATATTTAATTTATACTATATTTTAATGAATAATGTAAGGGAATGACCTTAAATTGTAAAATCAGCCCTATTTAGTTTTTTGCCTGTCAATTTCTGAATATCATTAATCTGTTTGCGTTCTTCCTGAGAGCAGAATGTAAGTGCCATACCTGCATTTCCAGCTCTTCCCGTACGCCCGATTCGATGTACATATGTCTCGGGAACATCAGGAAGATCATAATTGATAACCAACGGCAGCTCATTAATATCAATTCCCCGGGAAGCGATATCTGTGGCAACCATCACTCGCGTTTTACCCAACTTGAAGTTACCCAATGCGGACTGCCGCGCCGCCTGACTCTTATTTCCATGAATAGCCTGGCTGCCAATGCCGGCTTTACCCAATATTTTAACTATCTTATCAGCATTGTGCTTGGTACGCGAAAAGATAAGTACCGACCGGTCCTCCGATTTTTGCAAAATTGAAATCAGCAACAGGCTTTTTTCTTTCTTCTCTACAAAGTAAACCAGTTGCTTTATAGAATCTACCGTTGATGATTTCGGTGTAACATAAATCTTCAACGGATTCTTCAGCAAGGAATTAGTCAGAGCAATAATCGTATCAGGCATCGTAGCCGAAAAGAACAACGTTTGCTTTTCTTTCGGAAGCTTCGGCAATATCCGTTTAATATCATGAATAAAGCCCATATCAAGCATACGGTCTGCTTCGTCCAGAACAAAATACTGAATATTATCCAATCGTATATGTCCTTGATTCATCAAATCGAGCAGACGCCCCGGAGTAGCAACCAGAATATCAATTCCTTTATGCAGCATATCCACTTGCGGACGTTGATTCACGCCTCCGAAGATGACTCCGTGACGGATACGTGTATACTTTGAATAATCTTCAATACATTCACTGATTTGCAATGCGAGTTCGCGGGTAGGAGTCAAAATCAGAGCTTTGATTCCCGAACGCTTGCCTTCTCCCTTATTGAGATGCAAATGTTGTATAATAGGTATTGCAAAAGAAGCAGTCTTTCCGGTTCCAGTCTGCGCACAGCCTAAAATGTCTTTTTTTGCCAATGCTACAGGAATCGCTTTCTCCTGAATAGGAGTAGGTACTGTATATCCTTTTTCTTCAATTGCTTTTAAAATAGGTTCGGTTATATTTAATTCTTTAAATGTCATAAATGTTATTTTTGCTGTTTCAGCACAGCGGTTAATTTTATATATAGTAAGAGAGCACAACACATTCAATACTGAATATGCAAGGTCTCCGATATTAAACCAGTTTGTGAGTCGCTAAGAAAAACTCGCGTTCCAGTGTATTCATCACTTCTTTCACACTGCTTATTTTATCTGCGAGAAAGGCGTTGCTACCGGCAAAAGCATAGCCTTTTTTCATATTTCCTTTGGCCGCATTATACAGCGCTTTAATAATGCAATAAGGACTTTTTGTATAGTCACACGTCTTAATGCAATGGAATGAGCATTTCCTCGGCTTTTCCAGACCATTATTCACACTATGAATAAATTCTCCGTCAATAGCCCGTCCCGGCATTCCGACAGGACTTTCAATAATAAGAACATCTTCGGATTTGGAGTGAATATACACTTCTTTGAAAGTTTCCGAAGCATCACATTCAAGGGTTGTCACGAAAATACTTCCCATCTGCACTCCCGAAGCTCCCAGTTCCATAAAGTGCGCAATATCTTCACCTGTCGAAATTCCACCGGCGGCAATCACCGGAATATGTTTCTGTTCTTTATAACTGGCCGCAATCGCCACCACTTCGGGAATCAATACATCCAACGCATAATTCTGGTCTTGCAGCTGTTCTTTCTTAAACCCCAGATGCCCTCCGGCTTTGGGACCTTCTACCACTATCGCATCCGGCAGATAGTTATAATTCTTTTGCCATTTGTCACAGATTATTTTGGCAGCTCTTGAAGAAGATACAATAGGTACTAATTTCGTAATACTGCCCGTAGTCAAATAGGAAGGCAAATCAAGTGGAAGTCCGGCACCGGAAAATATCACATCAATCTTTTCATTAATCGCAGTACGCACCATATCAGCATAATTCGATAAGGCCACCATGACATTCACACCAATAATACCTTTTGTTTTCATGCGTGATTTGCGAATCTCTTCTTTCAGGCCGCTGATGCATTTTTCTGTATAAGTGCCTTTTTCTTTGGGATAAAGCAACCCCAGACCTGCACACGATATAACTCCCACTCCCCCTTCGTTTGCTACTGCTGACGCCAGACCGGATAATGATATCCCAACTCCCATTCCACCTTGTATAACAGGTACTTTTATTTCAATATTTCCTATAAAAAATGATTTCATATATTTTATTCTGTGCTTGGCCATTTCAAAATCAGCACACTCCGAACATACTCTATTCAAGTATTCAAAGTCGCCTTCCTCATTGGCTGTTCGCTTGATTGGATATTATTTATTAAACTCTCACTCCTGTTTCTTCCAAGAGCATTGTATTACAAAAAAGTCTAATAATCTATTGTCAGAATGGAAAGTGCAGGATTATATACTCCTGATATTGCGCATAAAAGAGGCAGAATTAGCAGAACTTAAATGTAAAATGATTTTTCGTCTTCTCTGTATAACAGAAATTCCTCCGTTGAATCATGAAACGGTAATAGTCTATATAAAAGCAGAAGACATTATCTTCTGCTTTTATTTATTCTGATATTAATATCTTCTTGAATTGTTATAACCACCTCCACGGTTACTACCGTATGACGGTTTTTCAGCGCGAGGACGTGCAACGCTCACTGAAATAACCTTCTGGTCATATTCAACTCCGTTCAATTCGTCAATAGCTTTTTGTCCTTCTGCATCATTCGTCATTTCTACGAAAGCGAATCCTCTGGATCTGCCGGTTTCTCTATCAAAAATAACTTTGGCTGAAGAAACTTCTCCATACTCTGCAAATAAATTTGTCAAGTCAGCATCATTTGTGCCATAACTTAAACCTGAAATGTAAATGTTCATCTAAAATTTTATTAAAAATAAATACTAATTTGGAGTGAGGAGGATAATTACAGAAGAGGACTACTTACTAATAATATATTATAAAGAAGAACTACACAATAATGATTCGTGACTCAAACTCTGGGAACAAAGATAACACAATTAATTAGATAACTATCTTTTTATTATTTATTTTTCAAGAGATGTTCAATAATTATCATTTGTTAGCACGATTATTGTATGGAAACAATAAGAATAAGCAAATCTCTACTCCTTCCTTGATAATATCACGGATTATATCTACTTTTGTCATACTTCAATCAAAAAAACAGTTCCATACATGCGGGAAATCAAGCTAACAGATATCACACGGGAAGAATTGTGGGCAAAGCAACGTTTGTCCTTTACCGACATCGACTATGCCGTGTGGGAACGGAATAAATCCATGCTTCATCAATTCTCGAAGATGAACCGGAACTGTACATTTGTAGTAGACGTATATAAATGCAGATATGCCTATGCTTCTCCGAACTTTGTAGATTTACTGGGATATGATGCCCACAAGATAGCAACATTGGAAAGGCAGGGTGATTATCTGGAATCGCGCATCCATCCCGACGACCGCGAACAATTGCTCATCTTACAAATAAAATTAAGTCAGTTTATATACAGTTTGCCTCCGGAACAACGAAATGACTATTCTAATATTTACAGTTTTCGTGTTCTCAATGCGAGGCAACAATACGTGCGTGTTGTCAGCAGGCATCAGGTTCTGGAGCAGACCATCGATGGAAAAGCATGGCTGGTAATCGGGAATATGGATATCTCACCTGATCAACAAGAGGCCGAAACGGTAGACTGTACTGTACTCAATCTGAAAAATGGAGAGATGTTCTCCCCTTCTCCGTCACTGCAGACCTTCAGTCCTCTCACCAAACGGGAAGCTGAAATTTTACGCCTGATCCAAAAAGGACTGTTAAGTAAAGAAATAGCAGACAAACTGTGTGTCAGCATTCATACCGTCAATATTCACCGACAGAATCTATTACGGAAATTAGGAGTACAAAATTCCATTGAAGCCATCCGAATAGGATATGAGACGGGGATATTAAGCTGATTAAGGCATCCATTCCAGCACTCCTCTCACCGGATGCTCTTTTCGCCATTCTTCAAACCCGGCATAAGTCCGTACTCCATCCCGTATGACAGCCTGATAATATTCTACCCCCATAATCTTTTCACTTTCGGGTGTCTCATTTTTCAATTGAAGAATTGTCCGCTTAATCTCATCTGTCAAGACGGAAGAAATACGTTCGGCTACTTTCTCAAAATATCCATCGTATCGGGAACCTTTCCGGATATGTATCATATCAATTTGCCAGAGTGCATTATCCGAATCCTGATACCAGGCATGCCATTCCACACACGCCTCAACAGTATGCAACAGATTCACGCACTCTATCTTCTTCACTGACGTGTTTTCCGCCAGCTTCGCCATCGCCCTGAAACTATCGGCTAAACTTAAAGAAGACGTATATATATGAAAATCAATATCCCGGTGTTTCATCAGCAACCCCATACGAAGAGAACCAACCAGATTAACCTGTGCACCAATGCTTTCCCATATCGGGATAACATTGACTTTCTCTATTATTTCCCATGCTTTCTGCTGATTTCGTCTTGCAATATCAAGGATATCCATCTTTCTTCTAGATTAAATGAGCACGCAAAAATAAGAAAAAGGCTTGATATATAGCTATAAATAACTATTTAATACCCCACCGGATCTAGCTAACTTTGCCACCCTTTCAATCAACTTTTAATACCCAAACTGAATTTATATATGATATTCAACGAAACAGAAGAGCAGGAAAAAGCATATTTGCAACAGGTGCTCAATATCATCAATGATACGATAAACAGCACAGACAAGTCTGTTAAAGAGCACATAGATACTCTGCAGGAATACAAAGATTATCTATGGTCCAATAAAGACATCGATCCTCATGAAATCCGTTCCATGCGTGAAAGTATACTGAATCATTTTGCACGAGGCGAAAATGTGATAGACAAACGCAATCGCCTGAGTAAGATATTGGATATTCCTTACTTCGGACGAATCGACTTTAAGGAAAATGGAAGCAGCGGCAAAAAACTTCCTGCATATATAGGTATACACACATTCTACGATTTCAAAAACAAAAGAAATCTGATATATGATTGGCGGTCACCTATTTCGGGTATGTTTTATGACTATGAGTCAGGTGAGGCCACTTATTCTTCTCCGTCAGGTGAAGTGCATGGAGAGATTTCACTCAAGCGTCAGTACCGCATTCGCAAAGGTAAGATGGAATATATGATTGAAAGTTCCGTCACTGTTCATGATGATATCTTGCAAAAAGAGCTCTGTTCCAATGCAGACGACAAGATGAAAAACATCGTTATGACCATCCAACGCGAACAAAACCGGATCATCCGCAACGAAGATACGCCCGTACTCATCATACAGGGAGTCGCCGGCTCGGGAAAAACGTCTATTGCCTTACACCGTATTGCTTACCTGCTCTATACACAAAAAGGAAAAATTTCATCCAAAGACATTCTGATCATCTCACCTAATAAAGTATTTGCCGATTACATATCCAATGTCCTTCCGGAACTTGGTGAAACGACTGTACCGGAAACCAGCATGGAACAGATTCTCTCCACCGTCCTTGACAACAAATATAAGTTTCAGAATTTCTTCGGACAAGTCTCGGAACTACTGGAAAAGCCGACTCCGGATTTTATCGAACGGATACAATACAAAGCTTCTTTCGAATTTGTTTCCCGACTCGACAAATTCATCCTCCATATGGAAAATCACTATTTCAGAGCGACTGATGTAAAACTCACCAAGTATATCACTATTCCCGCAGAATTCGTAGGGGAACAGTTCAAACGATTCCATCGTTACCCCATACGCCAACGATTTGAAACCATGACAGATTACATTCTGGAAATGATGAAAATCCAGTATAACCTTACAGTGACTACCGCTGAGAAAAACCTGCTGAGAAAAGAAATTAAGAATATGTTTTCAGGAAATAACGACCTCCAGATCTATAAAGACTTTTTCGAATGGGCCGGAAAACCTGAAATGTTCAAGATGCGAAAGAATCGTATGCTGGAATATGCAGATATGGCTCCCCTGGCTTATCTGCATCTCGCATTGGATGGGAATAGAACTCAAACTCACATCAGGCATCTTCTGATAGATGAAATGCAGGACTATTCTCCCATACAATACAAGGTGATCCAAAAACTTTATCCCTGCCGGAAAACAATTCTTGGAGATGCTTCTCAATCTGTCAATCCCTATGGTTCTTCAACTGCTGCCATGATTCAAAAAGCGTTTACCACCGGAGAAGTAATGAAACTATGTAAGAGTTACCGCTCTACTTTTGAAATTACCAGTCTGGCACAGAAAATCCAGGCAAACAATGAACTGGAACCCATTATGCGACATGGAGAACAACCTGAAATTCTTCCATTCAAGAATACAGAAGAAGAAACGACAGGCCTTGTTAATTTGATATCGGACTTCGGAAACTCCGGATATACATCTTTGGGAATAATCTGTAAAACAGAAACTCAGGCAAAAGCACTTGCCCAGAAACTCCAAGTCCATACAGATAACATATCGCTTTTGTCAAGTCTAAGTTCAGCTTATACAAAAGGCATTGTTGTCACTTCCGCACACATGGCAAAAGGGTTGGAATTTGATGAAGTAATCGTTCCACAAACTGATAATCAGAATTATCATTCCATCATAGATAAAAGTATGCTTTATGTGGCGGTGACAAGGGCGATGCATAAAATCACATTGACCTATAGCGGGATACCCAATCGGTTCATCGAATAATTCCCCATCAAGATGGTGGTTATTTGTCCGAAAACACACCCGTAATCCGGAAATATCCGCCACGGTAAAGTCTTCCACTTTCTCTGTCCCCTTACCTTGGACTGTCAGATAGAAATAACCCAGGCCGGCAATATTTACCAAACATCCACTTAACAATGTCTTTCATAATAATGTACGAAAGTCTTTGAGAACACTATATGTATAAAAAGGCAATGCATGAATTCGTGGAAAAGTACAACATGACAGAATCAGTGGAAGAGGAAAGTTTGATAAGAGCGTTTCAGAGGTAGAGATAGATGACGAAAAAAAATGATTATTACACTTATAAAACACTTTTCTTAGAAAGCATATGAATATCAAAAACTTTTTTTGTAGATTTGTCAGAAATAGGACACAAAGTCATTGAAATATCATATTTATCCACAAACAATATAGCTAAGATGATAAACACTACCGAGAACCTCATATTAATTGATAACCAAATCCAGACACCCCAAATAGAAAGTTGTCAATACAATAGTACCCAAAAGAAATATGATATAATATTTCAAGGCAATCCAAAAGTTTCTTCCTATGATGTGCATAGAGTCCTTTGGTTAAAGCATCCTATTCAATTGGATCCTAGAATATATCAAGTTACACATAAGGGGCGTAAACTATCAAATATTGATAGTATATCAGTATTCAGTAGTCAAACACACAAATATTGGCATATTCGCTTTAGTAATGGCAAAGAATATGACTACAATGAGAACAATCTACAAATCATTAGATCTTGTTTAGAGAATAAAGTTTCAAGAAATGTTTTTGAGTATCTAAAACAAGTCGCCACAGTAAATGCAATTACTGCTGATGATGGAACTAAATTATTGGCTAAGCAGTATAACAATATTGATTTTATTGCTGAAAATATGGCTATAGCCACTTACTTAAACCCTCAAAATTTCAAGCCACACTATTATTCACCTAAAACCTTAATTTTCCCTTTCGGATGTAATGCAAGTCAGCAAAAAGCTGTTCAAACCGCTTTTGAAAACAAAATCAGTGTCATTCAAGGGCCTCCGGGAACAGGAAAAACTCAAACGATATTAAACATCATTGCTAATATTCTAGAACAAGGTAAAACAGTTCAAGTTGTATCAAACAATAATTCTGCAATAATCAATGTTTTTGAGAAGCTATCTAAATACGACATAGCATTTATTGTAGCCCCACTTGGTAACTCAGATAATAAGAAAAAATTTATCAAGTCTCAAGAAACAGAAAAGCAATATCCCAATAATATCACATCATGGTATCATCCTGATTTAGAAAAGCCTGATTTTTTTGATAATCTGTCGCGACAAACAGAAGAACTTAGTAATATCTTCTCAAAGCAAGAACAACTTGCTATAGCAAGACAGGAAATAAAATCTCTGGAACTAGAGTGGGCACATTATAAGCAAGAATTCGGATATGATTCACCCACTATTAAGCTAAGACGATTCATTAATTCATCACAGCTTATACGATTGTGGCATGAATGCCAACATATCGAAGAGGTACACTCCTCATCGAGATTTAAGTTAATAGCCAACTTATTAAAGAAATTAAGATGGCTTATTTTCAGACTTAAAAGTAGGATAATATGTAATATTCCCAATAAAAAGATAGATAGTCAAGATATAGCTACAACTATATCTGAATTGCAATTATTATTTTATAAAACAAGACATGCAGAATTACAATCCGAGATCAGAAACATAGAGAAATATCTCAGTACAAAGAACTCAGCAGAGCTCACTAAACAAATATGTGATAAATCTATGCAATATCTAAAGAATTCTCTATTCCGTAGATACGGAAGTAATCGTACTAAACCTATATTCACATCAGATGATCTTAAAGATAACTGGCAAAAGGTTCAAGAAGAATATCCTGTTGTATTGAGTACAACTTTTTCATCATTAACGAGTTTGCACAGAGATACTATATACGATTATTTGATTATGGATGAAGCTTCCCAGGTTTCAGTTGAAACCGGAGCATTAGCAATATCATGCGCACAAAATGTCATTATCGTTGGGGACTCTATGCAACTTCCCAACATTGTAACAAAAGAGGATAAAGATAAGCTAAATGCAATTATGCTGAATTTCCATATTGCAGAAGGATATGATTGTGCAAACAACAGCTTCCTACAATCAATTTGCAAAGTCATTCCCAATATTCCACAAACTCTTTTGCGAGAACATTATCGCTGCCATCCGAAAATCATAAACTTTTGCAATCTTAAATTTTATGGAGGAAATCTCCTGATTATGACTCATGATAATGGTGAAAATGATGTTATATGTGCTATTAAAACTGTTGTAGGGAATCACTCTCGTGACCACATAAATCAACGTGAAATAGATGTTATAAAAGAAGAAGTTTTGCCAATCTTACCTTATCAAGATACAGAAGTAGGTATTATAGCACCATACAACAAACAAGTAGAAGCAATTCAACACAATCTTAGAGATTGTATAGATATTGCAACAGTCCACAAATTCCAAGGGAGAGAAAAAGATGCTATTATTATGACTACTGTCGATGATATAATAACAGAATTTACTGATGATCCTAATTTGCTTAATGTTGCAGTTTCACGTGCTAAACAAAAATTTTGCCTTGTTGTCTCCGGTAATAAGCAACCCGACAATTGCAACATAAGTGATTTAATAGCATATATAGAGTACAATAACTGTTCTATTACAAATAGCAAAATCCATTCTATTTTTGATTACTTATATAAACCGTACACTAAGATTTGTATTGACTATTTAAAGAAGCATCCTAAAATATCTAAGTATAAATCAGAAAATCTAACTTATACTCTAATTACAGACATCTTAAAGAATAATGTATATATGAAACATCTCAGTGTTATTTGTCATCTTCCACTTCGACATTTAATATGCGATCTTTCTCTTCTTAATGAGGAAGAACGCAAATTCGTAAAAAACATAAATACTCATATTGACTTCTTCATTTGCAACGGAGTTGGCAAATTTCCAGTCCTCGCTATTGAAACAGACGGTTATAGATACCATAAACCCGGGACTACACAAGCGGAACGAGACGAAATGAAAAACCATATTCTCGAACGGTATAAAATTCCACTAGTAAGATTATCAACGACAGGAAGTAATGAAAGAAAAATAGTCGAAAAAAAGCTTATGGATATTTTACACCTGCACTGAAATATAAAATAAAGATGATGAATATTACATAGATTTAGATAATCACATTTAATATCAAAATAAAATGTCTATTATTTTGCTTTTCAAACGAGAAAGTATAAATTTGTAGATATATACAAAACAAAAAAATAATACTATGGATTTCAAAGACAGTATCAAACAGTTATCTGACAGAGTACTCAAACTCAAGGATAATATTCTCACTGAAGAAGCAACTAAAAATGCGTTCATTATGCCTTTCATCAATGCACTTGGTTACGATGTTTTCAACCCACTTGAAGTAGTACCGGAAATGACATGTGACATTGCTATGAAAAAAGGAGAAAAAATCGATTATGCAATTATGAAAGAGGGAGAACCCATACTCCTCATTGAGTGTAAACATTGGGCTCAAGACTTAAATCTTCATGACAATCAGCTTATAAGATATTTCAACGTATCCAAAGCTAAATTCGGTCTCTTAACTAATGGCATAATCTATCGCTTCTATACGGATTTAATAGAACCGAATAAAATGGATGAAAAGCCATTTCTTGAAGTTGATATTACAGATTTAAAAGACACACAAGTTGAAGAACTAAAGAAATTTCATAAATCTTACTTTGACATTGAAAATGTTCTAAGTTCAGCCAGCGAATTAAAATATACAGGCGAACTAAAAAACATTATAGCTCAAGAATTTGCCACACCATCTCCCGAGTTTGTGAAATTCTTTGCGAAACAGGTATATGACGGAGTTATTACTGCAAAACTATTAGAACAGTTCACAAAGCTTACCAAAAAATCAATTGGTACTTATATCAATGATTTAATCTCAGAAAGATTGAAATCTGCATTAAAGACAGAAACTGTAGAAGAGCAGAAAGCTGCAGAAGAACAAGAAGAAGAAAACATCGCCAGCATAAATGACGACAACAAAATCGTTACTACCGAAGAAGAAATTGAAAGCTATTTAATTGTAAAATCAATATTACGCCCTGTAGTCGATATATCTAGAGTTGTATATCGAGATGCACAAACATACTTTGCCATTCTTTTAGATGACAATAATCGTAAACCTATTTGTCGTATGTATTTCAACAGTTTAACTAAGAAATATATTGCTACATTTGACGAAAACAAAAAAGAAACTAAACACGAAATTAGCACCTTAAATGATATCTATAATTTCTCAAAAGAGTTAGCCGATATTATTGAATTTTATGACAAAAAATAAAAAGCATCCATTTGGTTGTTCGGAAATTCTGAACAACCAAATATTTTTTGGCACTACTCCTTATCTTAAATCCGAGAGATTTTTACTACATTCACAGCATGAATACAAAATTATACTCATACTATTAGCAATTCTCTTTTTTACAGAATGTTATAAAGTAAGCTATCATTCAATTCACATAACAAAAGTATACTACTATAATGCTGGAGAAATAAACCACTCTAAATATATCATGATATACTAAATATGTTTATTTCTCCAATATTATAGGGCATTGCTCACCAGAAAATATAAATATGAATTTCCTCGATTTAACTTATCTGATATTGTAATCAATAACATTATCCGAATTACGGGTTGTTATCGATGTTGTTTTTATAACTACAGAGTCGCCTTCCATATTGGGTGCCCCATAAACAACCATAGAGCCATACTTTGCTCCAGCCATTCTTCTCATAGTAAATTTCGAATGACTTGTTTCTACTCCGGTAACAGATACTTGGGGCTTAGATACCATCATTCCATCCGGTAAAGCAAAGTTTACTGTTACTCTATAATCTGCATCTTCCTTTACAGACTTCAATTCAGGCAATTCATTAATAGCTCGGAGTACCTCTTCATCTAAATCAGGACAAATCCCTTTGAGAATCCTGCTATTTGTTACTTTTCCATTTTTTGTCAAAGTAAAATCCACTATTATATCCCCCTGACTCTTATTCTCAATTGCTTTTGGCAAATAATTAATGTTTTTCCCTAGAAAAGTAAATATAGTTGGTATACTTTCTGAAGAATAAGAAACAGCAGCAGCTAAAGAATCCGATTTTATTTGAGAAATGATAACCGTATCATTTATCATACCCGATGTCATGAAAGTATGAACACCTGCCTTGTCTGCACAGTCCTGTGCCTGAACAGGAGTGTAAGCAACCACCAATAAAGCAACAACTGGAAACAGCAAAAAAAATAAATTCTTCACTCCAGTTTTTAATAATTTCATTTTGTAAATCATAAGAATGTTTTTTGAATGTGATACATTGAAAATATTTAGAATCTATGCTATAGCCTATATTTGTAGACACAACTTGCTCATTAACAAGGGTAAATAAGAATCACTGATTGGAATCAGAGCACCTCCGATACGAATCCTTTTCCGCTCGATATAATTAATATGAGATAATGAAATAATATAGGAACGGTGCACACGACAAAAATTTCCCCCAAGACATTCCTCAAAACGTTTCAGACTCACTTGCGAAAGTATAGGCTTTCCTTCTGTCCGATGTACCTTAATATAATCTCCGCCGTATCCTTCCAAATATAAAATATCTTCCTGATTAAGACGCACAATCCGAGTTCCCTCACGGAGAAAAACAGGTTGTGCAACTTGTTTGTTGCTTAGCTGTGCACTGACTTCAGCCAAGATCCGGTTTATCTGTTCCAGATATTCCATCAAATCATTGAGTGTAGTAACATCCCCGTCAAAAGTGATACATTTCAGCATAACATCTTGTTTTAATTGTTCTGGTTTCCAGATACAAATTAAAGGAAAACATTCATAGACTAAAGTTAAACACCGACCAACGGGAATTCTTCGCAGGTGAACAGGACAGCAGTTTAAGGTGAACAGTTTCAGTAATCTTCCTGCATAAGCCACTTCTTAAATATCGGAGTCTTCACCTTACTAATGATGATACGCTCCGGAACTGGCAAAAGTAAGTTGACAGAAAGCCGGTTACCCAACCAAAGATTTACATCTCTGATGGATTTACGGGATATAATAAATTGACGATTAGCACGAAAGAAAAAGCGCTGGTCTAATTGTTCACCAAGAGTATCCAGCGTACGGTCTACAGGGTGCTTTTTCCCATCAAAGGTATAGGCGGTAACTTTCTCCCGAGCAGTATAGAAATAATAAATATCATCTATCGAAAGCGGATAAAACTTATCAGCAAGCATAATCAGTAGCTTTCTCACTTCACCACGATTTTTAATGACAGAATTAGTTCTCTGAATATGCTCCTCCCGTTCTGCAGGATTGAAAAGAAAAAACTTATTCAAAGCATGTTCCAGCGAACTGAGGGTCACAGGTTTCAACAGATAATCAATGCTACTGACCCGGAAAGCTTCTAAAGCATATTCGTCATAAGCAGTGGTAAACACCACCGGAGCCACAATATCTACCTGTTCGAAGATCTTAAACGCCAATCCATCCGCCAGATGAATATCCATAAAAATAAGATCCGGCTGTAACGAGCATTGAAACCACTCCACACTATCTTCAATACTTTCCAATTCCGCAATCACTTCTATTTCAACCACCGAATTTTGCTGTAAAACAGCCTTCAGACTACTCAAAGCTGCCGTCTCGTCTTCAATAATTATCGCTTTCATAATTTATTTCAATACATTTAATAAAGGTAGGGAGACTGTAAAAACTCCATTAGAATCGTCTATCTGTATATTCCTGCCGACCAACATCTCATAGCGCCCCTGGAGATTCTTAAGACCTATCCCATTGCAAACGCGCTCTTCCATTTTGGGTTGAATATGATTAGAGACCACAAGTAAATTTTCTGACGTAGTATAAATTTCAATGCGCAAAGGATGTTGCATACTGATAATATTATGCTTAACTGCATTTTCAATCAGTGGAAGCAGACTGAGAATAGGAAGGCGCATCTGCAGACAGATTTCGTCAACCTGAATAGAGAAAAACAATTTATTCTCATACCGCACACCAAGTAAATAAGTATATGCCTTGATAAATTGTAGTTCTTCATCAAGAGGCACCAACGTCTTATGATTACTTTGCAAAATGTACCTGAAAACATTGGATAAACCATCCAGATATTCAAGTGTCCTTTCCCGCTCTCCTATACGAATCAGCGAATTTAGTCCGTTCAATGAATTAAAGAAAAAATGCGGATTGATTTGTCCCATCAAAGCATTATATGAATTTTGTAGTTTCTCTATTTTTATCTTTTCATATTCTAGTTTCATCTCTTGCTTTTTATCTAAAAGATGAAGTAAAAGCATAGTTAACATAATAGTCAACAAAACAAAGATATGCTCTATCAATAATGGACTGGGATAAGAATCTGTGGAAAATACAGCATTGACCCCTACCCGAACCTTATCATGATACACTACAGAATCGGGAGGTACATCCAGCGTCTTTGCGGTAGCCTTTGTTATTAAAACCGAACGTTCCGCATAAGGATGAGAACCGGATACATTATTATATATTTTCCCTATAACTAATTTATTTAAGACAGGATATAGCCTGATTAACCCCAAAGCAACAACTAAAACAATTCCCATTGTAAAGCCTATCACCTTTATTTCTTCACGCCTGAATATTTTATTCCCCCACCTGTACATCCACCTATAAAGAAGAAATAATGCGAAAGAAAAAACGAAAAACCAGAAAACAGAGAACCATAGTTCATATTTTTCCCATTCAAAAGAAAAGCCGGCCACTTTTGAGTCCATCATCAGATTATAACGACGTATCAACAATGTAAAATTGGCAAAAAGAGAAAGAATCACCGATATGATGAACCCAATAAGAAATTCATTTTTTGTCGATCGCAGCATAACCTTGTTTGTTTTTTAACCCCACAAAAATAATCAATCCGCCCACTTTATCTTAAACAAGCCGGCGAAACGGACAAAACAGGCGGTAAACCGCCCTATTCTTATGAGTAAATGAAATTTCGGGCGCTATATTGCATCGCATATTACAAATAAGTCCTATTTCGTTCATTTAAGTTTTCCCTTATAGAATATCTCGTTCAACGCAAAAGAAACTGTAATACCTACAACATCCCGATTTAATGCTCCTTTTCTCAGTTGTGTCCGGTCATAAAAAACTGCAGCATCAATTCTTCCTCTAAATACAGGTAAACTCAATCCTGCATTCAATCGTAAAGAAAATCCCGGATTCCCATTAATTTCCATATACGAATTAGAAATATTGACTCCGGTTTTATAAGCTACTCGTTTCCAAAAACTGTCTGAAGGGTAACCGTTCGGAAAATAACAAATTCCGATACGACATTCGTTTACATCCCGAAATTTGATCCGGCTATCTACGGATGTCAAAGAACTATATTGCTGAAAAGCATAGTCCATCGCATACGTCCATTTCTTATACTGTACAGCCCCTCCTATTCCAAAATATTGAGGCAAACTCTGTTTCTGACTTTTTTGCTTCTTTTTATCTTGTGTCTTGTCATTTACTATATACTTCCGATTAGTTATATTCAGTTTCTGCCGATAACCATAAACAACTCCCCATGTATAAGACAAATCATGAGTCAATGCACGATGATACTGAATCCCCAAATTGGCATAAAGCGATCGCGCATGCATCCTTTTTTCAACGACCAGATCACTTTGCAGTTCAGACAATACAATGTTGCCAAACAGATAACTGATATTCGCTCCCAACGACCAATGCCGAGATAAAAGATAAGCATTAGACCAACTTACCTTTGATATTCCACCACTTCCCGTAAATGCAGCAGCATAATTTTCATGAGGGGCTCCTTCTATTGGCTGAGAAGAGTGAAAATAATAACCAACTGAGCTATAGGGAGTCAGACTCACTGCCATATACCATCGTGGAATAACCCGCCCTCCCAGCATTAAAGCAGAGAAACTTCCAGTAAAAGCCTGATTAGAACTGCTTCCGGAAGTATATGATTCATTTTTTGCGAATATAGAGAGCTCTGTCAATAACCGTTTACTGTCTAATGCTGTCAATCCTGCCGGATTTTCGATATTTATCAGCGTAGAATTTCGCATCCCATAAGAAACACCACCCATAGCTGCATTTTGGCCGTAAAGTCCGGATTCCAGTTCACCTATACCGAACATGGAGTAAGGCGATGAAGTCATTACGTTCTGTGTCTGTGCTTTTAATGTAATCAACAAAAAAAAAGTTATGCAGTTAATAGCTTTCATATATCTTGTAATTTAGTTGTAAAATAATAGGATTTTGTCCATTGGGGGCACTGAAAGTCAGATTCTTCAATGTCTTGGTATAATCATCACTATTGAATACCAACTGAAGATTATGTTTGTATTTTCCGGAAGCTCCCAACTCTTCTTTCATAAATTGAGTCACATCAAAATAATAATATGTATTTCCGAGGAATAAATCATCCTTTACCAACTTTCCTCCCTGCACCTGCTTTCCTAAATAGTCCTTCACAGCATCAGTCACTACATTATTTTCATCTGCTATGTACAAAAAGATACTATCCGGTAATGCGTTAAAATCCGAATAAGTTCCATATTCAGGATATATCTTCAATCCTGCTTTCTCAATATGCACATACTCTCCCTGCTCCATTATATTGTTCAGATAAGGAAACTCAAGACGGGTATACCACCCGATGCCGGCAAACAACAGTCCCCGATTTCCCAAATCCGCTGAAGGTATTTCTACTTTTTTCAACGGATAAGGTTCCATAGGAGTATCACGCCGATCATGTGTCAGTTGATTAAATTGTGTGGCAGTATTTGGCGAAAAGACCAATTGCTGATGATTCTCATAACCTCCTTCAATATGATAATGCAACACTAAGGCCGACAATGAATCTGATACCTGAAAGCTCAATAATGAATAACTCTGTACATCGGAGACTATTACAATTCCTTTAAAATAATCCTCAAAATGATTGACAGCAACCGATTCATCATGATTGTGGAAACGAGTAAGCAAGTCTTGCCCCAGCTTATCCGGCAAACGAATTTCCATTTTTTCAGCAACATTAGGCCTGGGCATAAAAGAGTAAACTGCCAAGGGTTCGGACTCATAAACAAATGAAGAATTATTGTACAAATAACCATTATCATTCAACATTATTTTTTCAGAAAGCAAATGAATCGAATATTGTTGCAACAAAGTAGTATCTCCCACAAAACTACTATTACTCGAAAGTATCAGCATCAATGAATCAAACAACACCGTTACATCTGCTTCCGTCGAATATTCCGGACGCAAATAAGGAATATAACTGGCAGCTGAGACCTTCCCCCATACCGGATGCAAGTATCTGCCCGCCAAGACAACTTGTTTTCCGGAGGTTTCTAAAGAGTCTATCAAAACAGCAGTTGTGATAATTGAACTTGTGTCCATCCTTATATTACGTAAATCTGAATCAACCAACCTGTCCCCAAAAGTATTGTGCTCATCATAGCACGATATCACTCCTAAAAATGTGACTAAACAAAAGCCAATAACAATCAACAATTTATGCATAGTACTTTTTTAAGGGCAAAAGAGAGAATTACTATTCAACCATACAATTTTAACCCGTCAATTCACTCATATCTCCCCGGGAATATATCATTCATAAAGGCAAAACCTGTTTTTAAATATTGCCAGTCAATTCACCTGCCTGTATACTCTGTTTACGGTGAAAATCAGCAGTCTCACCGATTCAATTTGTCAGTCACATGAAAGCCTTGTTCTTTTGCACCCATAAATATAATATGAATATACAGGATGAAACATCAAAATTTATTAGTACTCTTGATAACAATCTTTTCTGTTATCACTATTTCTTGTAGCAACGACGAGGAAGACGAAGATTTAATGGGTAAATGGTATCGCGTGTCCGACTTTGACGGTTTGGCACGCGGGGAAGCAACCTCTTTCACTATTGGCAATAAGGGATATCTAACCGGTGGATATGACGGCAGAAAACATCTTAATGACCTTTGGGAATACGATATGGAACTTGATTTCTGGACACAAAAAGCTTCTTTTCCAGGAACTCCCCGCAGCTCAGCCACAGCTTTCTCTATAGATACTAAAGGATATTTCGGTACAGGTTATGACGGAAAAAACTATTTCAAGGATTTTTGGGAGTATAATCCGGAAACAAATGTATGGAGTTCGAAAACTGATTATCCGGGAAGCGCCCGCAATGATGCTACAGCATTCGGACTGTCAGACAAAGGATACCTGGGCAGCGGATATGACGGGAACTACCTGAAAGACTTCTACAGCTATACCCCGCTAACTGACACATGGGAACAAATTGTGAGCCTGGGAGGCAGCAAGCGTCGGGGAGCCGCCAGCTTTGTGATAGATAATATTGCTTATGTTTGCGCCGGATACAATAATGGTGAATATGTGAAAGATTTCTGGAAATATGATCCTTCTCAAAAACGCTGGATTCAACTCCGCGATATTTCAGATACATCCGATGCGACATACGATAATAAATATAACAGTATAACACGAATTTATGGAGTCGCTTTTGTTATTGACGGACAGGCTTATCTGACCTGCGGTGGAGCTCCTGACTTACGCAGCAATACATGGAAATACTCTCCTGCTACTGATTTATGGGAAGAGGTTGCCAAGTTCAAAGGCGCTCCCCGCACAGCAACTGCTTCCTTCTCCAATAATGACAAAGGATTTATTGTAACAGGCAAAAGCAACACATACCGCTTTGATGATATTTGGGAACTGCATCCCTATGAATATGACGACAATGATGCATATGAAAACCGTAACTAGCACGCTTTGGATTAGTCTGTTGTCATTGCTAATCATCATTCTTCTTCATCACTCAATTTTAATAATTGAAGATGAAGAAGAACCAAAAGCTGAATTAGAAATATTTCAATCAGAAAATGGCTGGGGATATCAAATCGTCATAAAGCAAAAAGTATTGATATATCAGCCCACTATTCCGGCCATTGATACAGTAGCTCCTTTCCCTGACAAGACAAGTACACGAAAAGTGGGAATCTTAGTCCTAAAACGATTCAACGCCCACTCTGATTTTTCCGTATCAAAGGAAGAAGTTCTTCAACGTTTACCTGCTAATTTCTATTTTGCACGCGAACAAATTCCCCAATAATATACGTTATGGAGAAACAGGAAGAATCACAACGATAAAAAATAATGTGACAATGCAGTCATCATTAAAAAAAGGCACTACTCCTTATTTCAAATCTGAGAGATTTTTACTACATTCACAGCATGAAATGCAGAATTATACTTGGACTATCAGCTATTCTCTTTTTTACAGGATGTTATAATAGAGAACATATTTCCCGGCTTGACGAGGCGGAAGCTCTGTTACAAAATAAGCCGGACAGTGCCTTGACAATATTAAAGCAGCTCAGGCGGGAAGGCAGTCAGGCCGAACAGGCCAGATATGCCTTGCTTTATTCGGAAGCATTAGATAAAAACCATATTAAGGTAACGGATGATTCGCTGATCCGCCAGGCTTGGAGCCATTATAAACACTATTCCAAAGATTTACGACACCAATGTAAGACTCTCTATTATTGGGGACGAATCAAACTACGGGCAGGAGACAAACCGGGAGCATTGCGCCTTTTTCTCAAAATAGAAGAGAAACTGAAAGACACTAATGAGCCCTATTATGCAGGACTGCTATACGGGCAAATCGGTGAAGTATATTATGAACAGATGAACTACAGCCGGGCTTATCATTATTTCCGTGAAGCCCGCAATAACTTCCGGCAGTCGGATAATGTACGTGAAGAAACGGAGTCAACACTTGATATGGCAGCCGCAGCTTTTCATTCGAAAGACATAGAGAAAGCAATGCGTCTCTACGCCGCCGCTCTTGATCTGGCCGACGAACAAAAGAACGATCACCTCGCAAAAGCCAGCCTCACGAATCTTGCCTCCCTTTATGTAGTATCAGGCAAGCGACAAATACCTCATGACCTGCTGCAACGCATCGAGCTTTCCGCCCGACAGGATACCCTGTACGGCTACCATACACTGGTAGATGTGAACCTCCTGAAAAATCGTATAGACAGCGCACGCTACTACCTGGCTCTCGCAGAAACAAAGACAACCGATATCCGTGACCTGGCCGACCTGCAATATACCGCATATCGTATTGAAGCACAAGCCAGGAACTTTGAGAAAGCAACTGATAACATACACCGTTATATCTATCTGACTGATTCGCTGACACGCTCGAACATGCAGTTTTCCGCCGGCATGGTGGAACGCGAATATTTTAAAGAACGGACTGACTTTGCCGAATACCGGATGAAAAACCGTACTACCTGGGAAATCGCAGCAGCAACTGTAATCCTTCTGATGATAGGAGTGGCTTATTACATCACCCGCCAACGCCTGCGACTGCAACGCGAACGTACCGACCGCTATCTGCTACTGGCAGAAGAAGCCAATTCCGAGTACAAAACTCTGACCGAACGCATGGAAGGACAGCGCAATACTGAAAATCATCTAAAAGGATTGATAGCCTCTCGTTTTGACATTATCGACAAATTGGGAAAAACTTACTACGAACGCGAGAATACCGCATCACAACAGGCCGCCATGTTCCACGAAGTGAAACAAATAATCACCGATTTTGCAGAAAACAATGAAATGCTGCAAGAACTGGAGCTTATCGTAAATACCTGCCATGACAACGCCATGCAAAAACTCCGGAATGATTTCCCTGCAATGAAAGAAGCTGACATCCGGTTACTCTGCTATATCTTTGTAGGTTTTTCACCACAAGTAATAAGCCTGTTCATGAAAGATACGGTAGCCAATGTATATGCCCGTAAGTCACGACTTAAATCACGTATCAAATCAGCAGAAACACCTAACAAGGACCTGTTTTTATCACTTTTCGGATAGGTGTTAGGCCAGTGTTAGAAATCTGAGATTCCAATCAAAATAACTACCTGAATATCAACACCATTAAAATACCAGTGTTAGATTTACAAGATCGTATCATAACTCAAAAATGATACGATCTTACTACTTTTGCATTCGAAAAAATTGAAAAAAGAGAAGATTATGAGAAAGATTGTTATTCTGCTAGGTATCATACTTTTTATGATAGCGTGCGAAAAAGGAAACGAAGAAGTGAGAGAAGCTAAAGTAGTGGTTGTCGTTTATGATGAAAATGGAAAAATTGCAACGGGTATTCCCGTAAAGATGTATAATGAAAAAGATTATAAAGTTTTTGAGAAAGATAATCTGACCTTACCTACTGCGGTTGCCCGAACCAATGAAAGCGGGATAGCCACCTTTATTTTACCGCAAGAAGAATGGTTCGCAGCACAGTCGCAGCGGTTCTTTACGTTCGTGGTACAAGAAGGTGGCGGACCTGATAACTACCAGATATGGTCTTCCGGCAGAACCGTAGAAGCAGGTAAGGTAGTGAAAATAGAAATACGTTTAACCCAATTCCCTAACTAAGCTTTTATCACAATGAAACAAACTAAACTTAATATATTAATAGTACTTTGCCTGCAAATGATAACAGGACTTACATTACTGAGTTGCAGCACTGAAAACGATGAATTCAAGAAGGAACTGCCTCCAACGGAGCAACCATCTGAACCCACAGGAGCCTTACTTGAACGTTTTTCCATAGACCAGCTGCCTGCAAAAACGATTTATGCATTAGGAGAGAGTATAGACTTAACTGGACTCAAAGTGACAGGTGAATATGATGATGGGAAACAACGGTCCGTGAATGTTGCCCCAAAACAGATCAGTGGTTTCTCGTCATCTGTCCCTGCCGACAAACAGGAAGTGACCATAACAATAGAAGGAAAGCAGAAAAGCTTTACTATTCAGGTGGCACCTGTTCGCGTGGAAAACGGAGTTCTGACAGAAGTCCTGAAAGGGTACGATGAAATCATACTCCCCAACAGCGTAAAATCCATTCCTAAAAACGCTTTCAACGGCAGTAAAATAAACAAGGTGACACTCAATGAGGGACTGAAATCCATCGGAGATATGGCTTTCTTCAATTCAACTATTCAGGAAGTTATATTTCCCTCGACTCTGGAACAGCTTGAGGAAAACATATTCTACTATTGCTATCACCTTAAAAAAGCAGATTTAAGCCGGACTAAACTCACTAAACTTCCCGCAAGCACCTTTGTATATGCAGGCGTTGAAGAAGTGTTATTACCTGCTACGTTGACAGAAATCGGTGCACAGGCATTCCTCAAGACGTCTCAACTGAAAACGATTGAGATTCCGGAGAACGTCAGAACAATCGGGCTGGAAGCATTCCGGGAAAGTAGCATTACAACCGTGAAGTTACCGAATGGTGTTACAAACATAGCGCAAAGAGCCTTTTATTACTGTCCGGAATTAACGGAAGTGGCAACCTACGGAACTGTTTTCAATGATGATCCCGAAGCTATGATTCACCCTTACTGTCTGGAAGGATGCCCCCAATTAACACGTTTCGAAATTCCACAAAGTATCCGGATATTGGGACAAGGATTATTGGGCGGTAACAGAAAAGTCACTCAACTGACCATTCCGGCAAATGTGACACAGATTAATTTTTCAGCGTTCAATAACACAGGTATCAAAGAAGTCAAGGTAGAAGGGATAACACCTCCACAAGTATTTGAAAAGATATGGTACGGATTTCCGGATGATATTACTGTCATTCGTGTTCCCGCCGAATCTGTAGAGAAATATAAAACCGCAGCCGGTTGGCAAGACTACACAAACAAAATACAAGCGTCCTGATGATTTATTCTGAATTTTCGGTTATCATTGTAAAAGTCGATTCCACATCTGCTTTTTATGATGATAATCGGAAATTCTTTTTTATTCGGTTTCTGTCAGATATATTCAGTAAATATTCCGCTATATATTCTTCTTTACTCCCAAATACTGTTCTATTTTCCAGTTTTATTCTTTATCTTTGACGCAATAAAACTACTTCGAATTCACAAATATAGAAAACGGCAAGAGGATGCCATACATATAGTTATGACTATACTAATTATTATAGCTGTAGTAGTAGTGATTTTCATCGCTATTTACAACTCACTAGTGCGAAAAAGAAATGAGACGGAAAATGCTTTCGCAGCCATCGACGTAATGCTGAAAAAGAGATACGACTTGATTCCTAATCTGGTAACTACAGTCAAAGAATATGCAGAACATGAAAAAAGCACATTCGCACAGATTACGGAAATGCGCAACAAGTCGTACGCATCTTTCTCTAATCAGGATAAAGAAAATCTGGACTCTGCTTTCTCACAAGCCTGTACACACTTTTTTGCCATTGCAGAAAACTATCCGCAACTGAAAGCGTCTGAAAACTTCGAACAGCTACAACGTGCGCTTAACGAAACTGAAGAGCAGCTCTCGGCGGCACGCCGGACTTTTAACGCTTGCGTCACTGACTATAATAATGCAGTACAGACTTTCCCGTCAAATCTGTTGGCCGGTATGTTCGGTTTCACACGCAAAAGCGTATTCTCCATCTCCGAACAGGAACGTACTGTTCCGAATGTGAACAACCTGTTGAATCAGTAAAAAACAATATACAATATGGCAGAAAGTCCACAATTTGAGACATTGGCACAAAGTCTTTCCTCTACTCTGCAAAGTCTTGAACAGAAACGCAAAGAACTAAAAAAGCAAGGACATTCCACCGGAATATGGGTAGGAGGGATTATTCTCGTGATTGGTATTGCATTTTCCCTTTATGCCCATGTAGCACTTATTGGAATCGGTATTGCGGCAGGTCTTGCTTTGTTGGCATACTACAGTTGTATAAATGCCAAATCGCAGGAGTTATCCACCTATTATAAACAGGAAGTAATCGCACAAATATTACAATCTTTTTGTGAAAATGCCGTCTTCACACCCGAAGAGGGAATCAAGGAAAGTACATTCAGGAACTGTGCCCTGTTCACTTCTCCCGACCGTTATCACACAGAAGATCTGATACAGGGACGTGTAGGAAAAACGGACTTCTGCTGTGCGGAAATTCATGCCGAAGAACGAAAAACACGTGTCAATTCAAAAGGACAGACAAGTCATTATTGGGTAGATATCTTTAAAGGTTTCTTTTTCATTGCCGATTTTCAGAAAGACTTTCAGGGACATACCACTATTTTAAGGAATAGCCTGTTCAAACTAAGTTCCAGCGGTTCGCGGGTGAAACTGGAAAATCCGGATTTCGAGAAAACATTCGATGTTTACTCTACAGACCAGATTGAAGCACGCTACCTTCTTTCTCCTTCAATGATGGAACGACTTCTTGCACTAGACAGAGAATTCAATAAGAACATCACAATTAGTTTCAGAGATTCAAATATTCTGATAGCTATTCCTGAATCAAGAAATCATTTTGAAGCCAGCATCTGGAAACCAATGGATGACCTTAGCCAGCTCAAAAACGATTTCAGCATGATTCATGCATTGGTCTCTATTGTAGAGGACTTGAATCTTAATACACGAATCTGGAGCAAAAAATAAAACGAATCAGCAGAAACAGAACCCGTTTTATATGTCGAACTTAATAGAGGTTTGATTGATACTTCTATAGAGTTTCTGCAACTCAAATCTCCCCGTTGACTCCTAATCCAAATAAAGCAAAATCACCCAAGCAAGGATCATCCGGAAAGACTTCAGCCAATGCAGCGGTGATCCGACGGGCATTCTTCAAAGAAAAAGTTTCCGTATCCGTCAACTTGAAGTAATAAGCTACCCTACAGACATGAGTATCTAACGGAACAATCAGGTCTTTACGATCAAAACTCTCCCAAACACCCAAATCAACCTCCGAATCCCGACGAATCATCCAACGTAAAAACATATTCAGTTTCTTTTGAGGACTTTTGGCAGAAACTTCAAGAAATGCACATAACTTCTCCATAGGTATTCCGGAATATATATTCAAAGCATCTTCCAAACTTCCGAACTGCGTATAGGCCGTATATAACCGACGGAAGTATCCATGAAAATCAGCATACGACAGCATCCGATAAAAACTATGGGTTGCCCCGGAAGGAAAATCTTCCTCCCACCGGCGGGATAATACATATTGATAAGGTGAAGTTCCCATTAGCTTATGTAACTCATCCGCTTTCTTCAATATCTGCTTGCGATTGCCAAAACTCATAATTGCAGTCAGCAGTCCGCTAATCTCTATATCTTGTTTCAGCGTATAACGATGAGGGAACTGTACCGGATCACTTGCGATAAAGCCTGCACAATGGTACACCTCTGCACACATCAAAAGTTTATTCTTTATATCTTCAGTCATTTCGAGAAAGTATCAATCATTGAAAGTACAAAAGTACATATTCTGTTGGGATTTCCTCTTCAAGTACAGAATGGATTGTATTCCCAATAGAATAACGAACAGATATTCCGCCGTCATATACACCGTCAAAGAGGCATGAAAACACTCACTCAGCAAATATAGATAAATCAGATAGATCAGGATAGTAACCAGTTGAAAGACAAAGGCAAGTCTTGTCTTTCCCGTACCTGTAACAGCATTGATATAAACATATCCGGGCAATGCAAACACATAATTCAACAACATGACTATAAAAGGCCAGAAAGCAAGTTTTACTAAATAATCGTTATTTGTATAAAATCCGATGATCCATTGATTGCCCCAAAGAGCTGTCAGTATCAATGGAAGCCCTACCACATAGCCTAATCTGAGAACTTTGCGGCAAACGGGAAAAAGTTCCTTCCCCTGTCCTCCCCCGATCAGATTGCTAACTAACGATCCGGTAGTAGAAGCGAAAGAATTGACTATCACAAAAAAGAGGGTAGACACACTTCGGGTAATATTGGAAATAGCAAGTTCTGTCTTCCCCAAATGTTCAATAGCCACAAAAAACAAAAACCAGGGAGCGACACTGATAAAAGCATGAAGCATACTCCATACGGACAGTTGCAGTAGTTTCATCAGCAATCTGCCATCATAGACGGCACTCAGACCATATTTTTTCTTATCTACCGTTTTACACATATATAACAAGAGTATGAGAAACGCTCCAAACTCAGCAATGGAGGAGGCCATCGCTGCTCCGGATATGCCCATATCTAGTTTGAATATCAGTAAATAGTTGAAAGGAATATTGATACAGACTGCCGTAAGAGCTGCTCCGGAGAGGAGTTTAGTATTCGTGACCCCAACCAGGAAAGCCCGGAAAGCTAAGAAAGGAAACGAAAATAACAATCCGAAACTACGCCAGTCCAGGTAACGGATCACAGCCTGATAAATTTCATCAGAAGTAATCAGCTGTTGCAGAATAAACGGAGAAACAAGATGTATCAACAGACAAAGCATGATTGCCATCACCATCAGAAAATATAATCCCTGAAAGAAGGTACGCCCTGTTTCTTTGTAATGCTGCTCCCCATTTCTTCGGGCAATCATAACCTGCAGACCAATGCTGAATCCAAATCCCAGCATATAAATCGCTAAATAATATATTCCCGCAAGTGCGGATGCTCCCAATTCGATTTCTCCTACGTGTCCTAAAAAGACAGCATCGGTAATGTTGATTAATTGCTCCATCAGAATGCTCATCATCACAGGAAAGTTGATGAGCCATATTTGCTTATATGTATATTTCATTGCTCAACTAAAAATAGCACGATACAGCATACTACACTCATAGCAGTACACAGTTTCGTAAATTCATAAAAATGGGTATAAAAACTCTTTGGCAAGCGGGTCGTTGCTTACCGGATAGTTGAATAGCCTGATTTAGAAAGGATGCTATTCGTTGAGCGTAGCTATATGCAGAGTTTCATAAATAGATGGATATACTGTCAGTTCATTAATCACGCTACAAAGATAGTCATTTTTATTTCATCTCCTAATATGGTATGGTATTAGCAGATTACATCTAGGAATGGACTGCTACAGAAGCAGGAATAATGGAATTAATAATTTGATTCTGAACAACATACCTGATAATCAAATAGCAGATCGATGGTAACAGACCATCTCTATTTGAAAAAAGGCATATCATTTTGAAAAAGATCAGTAACCAATAAATTATCAGATAACAATGAAAGTTTGTAAATTTGAAAAAATGAAAGAAGAGGATGAAATCAGGCAAGTAATCAATTACATCCTAAAGGAACATCCTTACGTAGTTGTGGTTCCGACACTGACGCAACTACAAGAATGGCTGCAGGATATTTCTATCAGCTGGTTTCATGAAGAAGACAGTGCTTCGCATACAACAATCAATAATATCGAAGAATATTGCCGTACACTGGCAGATCACCTCATAACAGATTTGCCACTAAATACGGATATAAAGAAATATATCCGGGAATGTATCGAAAAGATGCACAAACTGGTGGAGGACAAAGCCGATTTATTAATTGATAAAATAATAAAAGCCGAAATATACCGGTTATCCGGAGAATTGTTTGCCTGCTGCCTGCGTCAGTATGGACTGAATGCCCGCACATTGGATACCGGTACTTTTATGCAAATGAATCTGGAAAGGAAACCGGATATCCCCTACATTCAGGAATCTATCAGGCAGTATATCAATGAGAATCGGGATACTGACATTTTCATCGCTCCCCTTTCCTTATGCAAAAATGTATATGGCGAAATTGATTTCATGAATGAGAAGCGTAATGATTATTATGCTACCGTACTCGCCAGCATATTCGAAGCAGACGAAATCATTCTGTCAACCGAACTCACGAATATCTATGCCAACCGGAACTGTGCCAGGGAACAACATTCTCTGACCTACACCGAAGCCGAACAGTTGATTAACAGTGGAGTACACTTAATTTATACAGACTGTATCACTCTTGCAGCCCGTTCCAATATCGTTATCCGCTTAATAGACACCCATGACCTGGAAACAGAACGGCTCTACATCTCTTCCCATGATACGGAAAGCAGTGTTAAAGCCATTATTGTCCAAGACTCAGTGACGTTTGTACGCTTCACGTCATTGAACGTCCTGCCCGGCTATTTACTCATGGGCAAATTACTGGAAGTCATTAATAAATATCAGATAAACGTTATCTCAATGGCCTCATCCAATGTTTCTGTCTCCATGATTCTGACAGCCAGTCGTGATACCCTGCGAATAATTCAAAGAGAACTGCACAAATACACAGAAATGGTCGTTGACGAAAATATGTCCGTAATACATATCATAGGATCACTTCATTGGGAACGTACACAACTGGAAAGTAACATCATGGAAACAATCAGGCATATCCCCATATCACTGATTTCTTATGGCGGCAACGATCATTGTTTCACAATATCAGTTCACACGGCTGATAAGAAGCAATTACTCAATTCGCTGTCACAGCGTTTTCTTGAAAGACTTTCAGCCTGATTAACAAAGTAATAAATACAAATCCATAAAAACATGAAAATTACAATTATAGGAGCCGGAAACATAGGGAGCGCAGTTGCTGCCTGTCTGGCAAAAAGACATCTCTACAACGAAAAAGATATTATCATTTCGCCCCCTCATACAGACAAGCTAGAAAATCTGCACAAACAATTTCCTGCGATACGCATAATGACAGAGAATCAGTATGCCATATCGGAAGCCGACATTATTATTCTGGCTGTCAAACCATGTATAGTAGACGAAGTATTATCTCCGTTACGATTCTCACGCACCCAAATCCTGGTTTCACTGGTAACCGGAATATCCATTTCTCACCTGGCACATTTATCGGAAACCGAAATGCCTATATTCCGGGTTGTTCCAAACATCGCCATTACGGAACATTCGAGCCTGACCCTGATAACTTCACGCAAAGCCGGCAAAGAACACCAGCAACTCATAAAACAGACATTCGAAGAAGGAGGAAAGTGTTTGTTCGCAGAAGAGAAACAGCTGGATATCATTTCTGCATTAACTTCCAGTGGAATCGCTTTCGCATTAAAATATATTCATGCAGCCATGCAAGCCGGCATAGAATTGGGTATCTCCGCTGAAGATGCAATGCGAATGACGGCATATAGCATGGAAGGAGCTACAGAACTGATTTTAAATCACAATACCCACCCGCTGTTAGAAATAGAAAAAGCAGCCACTCCCGGTGGAGCCACCATTAAAGGATTGAATGAACTAGAGCACAGGGGATTTACTTCCGCCGTTATCCATGCCATAAAAAGTAGCGCCACAGTATCGACCGATAAAGAGACTGAAGAATAGGCAAACGATCCCCTAAATTTTCACACACATAATTTCGCACTAATATAAAGTATATATTTTTCATATAAAGAAGAAGATACTAACAGCATTATTATACGTTTATTATACATTAAAAAGAGTTACCCTATACACAGAGTAACTCTTTCTAAATTCAGTTCTTCAGGTTCAGATTTAACTTACGATACTTTATATCGACAATTCTTTACTTATAAGTTAATGGAACTTCAAAGATGTTCACGAACAGCATTCTTTATTATCCAAAGCTAAAAGGGAAAGTGCTTTCATCAGATAAAGCAATTAATCCATTTTTCCGCTGGATACAAATTTTGTTCTCTCTCGCCAGCCAACCGGCGGCTAATGCTGTACTCTCTACGCTAAGGTTTAATCTTCTCGCCAATTCTGGTATCGAAATTTCACCAATTTCTTTCAGGGCACCCCAGACCTTGCCGGCATTATTCCCTACTACTCTTTTATCCATGGCTATTCTCTATTAATAATTCGAAACTAAGATAGCGATTTTAATAATAGTTCACAACATATTACCTTGTTTTATTTAACAGATTGACATTATTTAAAGATTCAAAAAAGAATCGGGTTCAAACAGTTAAATATTCGGTCATGTTTTATACTAAAGCACCATTCTGGAATACTCAAAATCATCAAATAAATTCATAGCATAACTAGAAGAGAATCAACAGGTTTTATTAAAAAAAATGAATAATAGCAATATCGGACAAGTTCGTTCCCTTTTTTACCAATACCTTTGCGAAGTGAAATACCAAAAGAAGTTATGCAACAGAAGAAAACAACCAAAGAAGAGTATCAAAAGTGCGTAAATGTTGTGGTAGAATATATCAATCAACATTTAGGAGAAGACATTGATTTGAAATCGCTGGCCAGGATATCAAACTTTTCTCCTTTTTATTTTCACCGGATTATGAAAGCATTCCTCGGTGAACCGATTGGTACCTTTATTGTCCGGACGCGGACAGAAGCAGCCGCACGTTTATTGCGTTATTCGGATATTCCTATTGCCGATATTGCCTATCGCATCGGATATTCATCCCCTTCTTCCTTGTCGAAAGTGTTCAGACAGTTTTATGGTATTTCTCCTTTAGAGTATCGAAACAATAAAAACTTTGTAATTATGAAACCAGCGATTATCAGGCCAGACCTGGAACTGAAAAGTGAAATTAAGAGTATACCTGCACGCAATGTTATTTATATCCGCCTGTCCGGTGACTACAAACTGAATGACTACGGAGGGACATGGGGACGTCTGTGGCAGTTCATCAAAGAACAAAAGCTGCCGATGGGAGATTTCAGCCCGCTCTGCATCTATCACGACGACCCCAAAGTGACACCAGCCGAAAAATTGCGCACCGATGTATGTATGGTGATGCCCGTACAGGTAGCTCCCAAAGGAGATGTAGGATTCAAGACACTTCCGGCAGGACGTTATGCAATCTTCTTATATAAAGGTCCGTATGACAATCTGCAAGCGGTATATGATACTATCTATGGAAAATGTCTGCCCGAAATGGAATGTACGCTACGCGATGAACCCAGTGCCGAACGCTATCTGAACAATCCATGCGAAACCGCTCCCGAAGAGCTGTTGACAGAGATTTATATTCCGGTAGAATAAGAAGGATTTAAAAAATAAATGAGACTGCATCCATAAAAAAATGCAGTCTCATTCTACTTTCGCTCATCATTACCCATCAGAGGGTAACTACGCCGGACAGATAATCTTCCTCTCTTTTATCTGTTATTTATCAGCGTAAAGCCCTACCCTGTTTCCCTCGCTATCCGCAAACAAGGCAAACCAGCCTCTGCCCTCTACTTCGATTTTCGTCTTGGGCATCATGATTTTTCCACCTTTCCGAAGGACTTTTTCCAGTGTCTGATCGATGTCTTCACAATTAAAAGAGATAATCACTCCTTTTTCCGAAGGAAGATAATCGGGAGCATGAAAAATAGCTCCGACCGTTTCACCTTCTTCCGTGAAACACGCCATCTTCTCCTCTTCACATTCAAAAACCGGAAGCTGTACCCCAAACACTGTTTCATAGAAATCGACAGCCCGGTGAAAATCAACTGTAGGAATCTCAAAAAATGCAATAAACTTTTTCATTTCGTTCTTTTTTTATGGTTACTATTGAGCCTTTGCAAAGACACTGCAAAAGTAAGGGATGCCACAAAGCTCTGATAGGAAAAAAAAGACATTTTCAAAGTTCCGAGAAGTAATCGGAATAAGGAGCACAAACAGAAAGATATTCTGCAGGCGTATAGCCGGAAAATAGTTTGAATTCCTTAATCATGTGGGACTGGTCGGAGTATCCACACTCATAGGCTACTTGTACAAAAGGCAGAGTCGCATCCTGTTGCAACAGAAATAAAGCACGTTGCATACGCACAATACGAAGATATTCCTTAGGAGTCGTACCGACATAATCGGCAAAAACACGTCCGAACTGCTTGCTACTCAAACAAGCCGCCTCCGACAATTGAGGAATATTTATCTGTGGTTGAAGATTGATTTCCTGAAAGACAGCAGACATCCTCTTCAGATTATACTCGGAAAAAGCATATAAACGACGAAGAAAAAACTGCTCTATCAGACGAATACAGACTATATTATCAGAAGTATCAGTGACTTGCTTCGCCAAATCCGATAGTTCGACATCTTCCACTTCATCCATCGCTACATCTTTCCCATGAAACAAGTGAACGGGAATGTGGAGCAAGGCTTTCGCTGCATAAGGTTGAAAAACAACCGTAATCATCTCTATCCTACCCGTCGACAACACATCGGAGAATCCGATCGACTGTCCGCAAATAAAAGACTGTGGCTGCAACTTTGAATCATTCTGCAGGAAGAGCTGTTTCCCTTTATGAAAAACAAGCTGCATACAACCGATGGGGAAAGTCCGTTCGGAAACAGAAACTGCTGCATCATCCTGCAATATCCAATAATGACGGATGTAAGGCGATAGCACAGGAACGGGCTTTATAATCTGAAATGACTGCATATGGCAAAGATATCACTTTTTTAATTATGGAAGCAAAAGTAGAGAGTCTCTTTGAATCTGTATTGTAAAAAAGAGACATTCTGACAAAAAAGAAGCTGCCCCATTATAGAATCACGAGACAGCCCTACCAAAAACCGTATTTATTTTCAAATAACAGAAAGCCCGTATTCATAGGCTTCTGACATCGCCTGATATTCTTTATCCGAATATGCGCCTTTACTTCTTGCCTTCTGCATATCATTCATAAAGGACTTAACGGTAGAGAGGAAACTCTGAAAATTCTTCAGTTCTTCATCATAACCGGTAACAGCCGGAATTTTTTCCGCAGCCTTCAGTTCCTTCTCCAGTTCCGCCATTTTCAAATCAATCCGCATTCCGTCCATTGCATGTTTGCGGGAATACAAATTCATTATGCTCTGCACCGTGCCTGACATCTTGCGCATCGCCATTATCTGATCTTTCAACGGCTCATCAGCCAAAAGTTCACTCTCCGCTTGTTCTGTCAAAGGACTTAGAATATCAAAAATCACTTGCTTATACTCGGACAGTTCTACGCTCAACTTATAGTTTTCATTCAGAAGCTGAGCCGTTTTTGCTGTATCTTTCGACTTCTTATAAGCAAGAAATTTATTGAAGTTATCATAGAACTGTGTCCGCACATTAAACAATCCGGCATAATTCTGCTTTAGATTCTGACGGACTTCCGGATTAAAATAGTCTCCCGGATCCAACAATTCCGCTGTATCACGCGCAGCTATTTCCGGAGGTGCAATCGGTTCAACTTCAGGCACTTTCCCAGTTTGTTCCATGTATCCCAACACTGCGTTTATATCTTTCGCATTAGCCACATGCCTCAATACAGCAAGTGACATATGATAATAATTGATCACCTTACTGGCATTATCCAATTCCTCCGTACTTTCCGAGGATACAGTCTGCTTTTTACTTCCCCCCGAACAGGAAGACAACAGCAAAGCACCGACCAGTGCTCCAAACAATAAAAATTTCTTTTTCATAATGTTCTCCTTATTAGTTACTTTTCGTACTATAACAATAAAAGACGATTTTTGTTATGTACAAATAATAGGTATCACATACACTTACAGCGGTGGAAAAATTCAAGATGCTATTAACGATGATTAAAGAATAAACAATTATCGACGTATAAAAACAAAAAATGGCTACTCATCACGAGCAACCAATCTTTTGTTAACCTTAAATCTAATACTTATGAAAAAAACACAGTACAAATATACCACCTTTCAAGTAAATAGCAAATTTCAGAGCCGAATCGGACGATAATATAACACGGTTTAATATTCTCGGAAGCGCATTAACATTTCAGACTTTTCATGTTAACATTTAACATATTCATTCACAGTTCCTGCTTAAAGAAATTCTTGAAAAAGCAACTAAGTCCGCTTTTTCAAGAATCTCGCATTAATCCTTTTTCAGTATACTCTATTCTCCCTCCTATCCGTGCTATTGATTATTTTTCATCACGGAATTATTGCAATACAACCAATTTTACCGTAACTTTGAAATATGATAATTAGCGCCAGCCGCCGGACAGATATTCCGGCATTCTATTCGCAATGGTTCTTCAACCGGATTAAAGAAGGATACGTGTTAGTTCCCAATCCTTTTAATCCTAAAATGATCAGCAAGGTCAGCTTACATCCTGCTGTGGTAGATTGCATCGTGTTCTGGACCAAGAATCCTGCTCCGATGATTGATAAACTGGATCATCTGCAAGACTACAAATACTACTTTCAATTCACCCTCAATCCTTACGGAGAGAAATTAGAAAATAATCTGCCGTCAGTCGACAAACGAATAGACATATTCAAACGCCTTTCGGATAAAATAGGAAAAGAAAAAGTGATCTGGCGCTATGACCCGATACTGACCAACGAGGAATATGACGTTTCTTTCCATAAGGAGGCGTTTGCCCAAATTGCCTATGGACTTAAAGACCATACCGAAAAGTGTATGCTGGGATTTATTGACCATTACCAGCATATCCGCACCGCAGTCGGCCAGTTCAACATACAGCCGTTGCGAAAAGAGGAGATTGAAGAAATAGCCGTCTCTTTCAGGAATACCATCAACGAATATCCTGCTATCCAACTGGATACCTGCACCTCCAAAGTTGATCTGAGACATTTGGGAATCCCTGCCGGACTGTGTATCGACAAAGAACTGATCGAAAGAATCACCGGCTACCCCCTCCTTGCCAAAAAAGACAAAAATCAGCGGAATGTCTGCAATTGCATTGAAAGTATCGACATAGGCACTTATGAAAGTTGCCTCAACGGATGCATCTATTGTTACGCCATCAAAGGCAATTACAACAGCGTGGAATATAACACTAAGAAACATGACAGGAACTCGCCTTTGCTGATCGGGCATCCGGCAGAAGATGATGTAGTGAAGGAACGGGAAATGAAAAGTCTGCGAAGCAATCAATATTCATTATTCTGAATCACGCCCGGACTCCAAATAATTCCTTCGCATAAGAACAAAAAAAAGGCTATCTATCCCAGACAGCCAATCTTTGTTAACCTTAAATCTAATACTATGAAAAACACAGTACAAAGATACGGACTTTTGCCTCATCTCCAAATTTTCCGGCTAAAACGGGACATCTTATAACATGGTTTAATAGAATCAGAACCGCATTAACAAATAAGCAACTTCATGTTAACATTTAGCAGTCTTCTTAAATATTTAACCCATAAAACTGAATGAGATGCAAAAGTTTTCGAATCTGTTGCCGATTCCTATTAATAAGAGTTTACAGGCAACAACAAATCCATTCATTAGCTGTTAATTAGAGGAAGATAATCATCAAATTCTCAACATATATGAAAAGATTTGAAAACAAAGTAGTCGTCATCACCGGTGCGGCCGGTGGCATTGGCGAAGCAACCACACGCCGCATCGTCTCCGAAGGAGGCAAAGTAGTCATCGCCGATCATTCGCAGGAAAGGGCCGACAAGCTTGCCGCCGAACTCACTCAAGCAGGGGCCGACGTGCGTCCCATCTATTTCTCCGCTACCGAACTCCAAAGCTGTAAAGAGCTGGTTGATTTCGCCATGAAGGAATACGGTCAGATAGATGTACTTATAAACAACGTAGGCGGAACCGACCCCAAACGTGATCTGAATATTGAAAAGCTGGATATCGATTACTTCGACGAAGTATTCCATCTGAACCTTTGCTGCACGATGTATCTTTCTCAGCAGGTCATTCCCATCATGACCACCCACGGAGGCGGAAATATCGTAAATGTAGCATCCATAAGCGGGCTGACAGCCGACGCCAACGGCACCCTCTACGGAGCCAGCAAAGCAGGTGTCATCAATCTGACTAAATATATCGCCACCCAAATGGGAAAGAAAAATATCCGCTGCAATGCCGTAGCACCGGGACTGGTTCTTACCCCTGCCGCACTGGACAATCTGAACGAAGAAGTACGCAATATATTTCTGGGACAGTGCGCCACGCCTTATTTGGGAGAACCCGAAGACGTTGCCGCCACCATTGCATTCCTGGCCTCCAACGATGCACGATACATCACCGGACAGACGATTGTGGTAGACGGCGGCTTAACCATTCACAATCCTACCGTTGAATTATCATAAATATACCCCGGACAGTACATCCTGCTTTTTATCATAAGAACGATTGGCTATCAAAAAGTATCTTACTCTTTGCTAATAAAGCCAGATGTACTGTCCATTTATTCTCTTCTTCATCCCCCCTCTCAGTATACTCCAAAGCCTTTTTTTCTAATTAACAAATAAAAACTCTCTTTTTCCCCTCGATGTTACCGATAGGAAACATACTTTTGTGACCAAGTAGTAACAACATCATAAGACAATGGAAAAAGAGATGATCAAAAACAGGCAGGCAACGGAGCTGGCACTGATCAAAGCCGTTGATGACATTATCGAAGAAAGCGGTTTCGAAGGACTGGGAATCAATGCCGTGGCAGCCAAAGCCGGAGTAGCCAAAATGCTCATTTACCGCTATTTCAATTCGCTGGACGGATTGATAGCTGCCTATATCCAGCAAAATGACTACTGGATTAACTTCGACGAAGAATTGCCGGACCCGGAACATATCGGTGCTTTTATCAAACAGGTATTCAGAAGGCAGATTATGGAATTAAGGCAAAGTTATACGCTGAAACGCCTTTACCGCTGGGAGTTAACGACGAATAACAAATTCGTCAGAGAACTGCGTGAGATACGGGAAGAGAAAGGTATCCGACTGGTAGAAGCAGTGAGCCGGCTCTCCAGACATCCGCAAAAAGAGACGGCCGCCGTAGCTTCCATTGTAACGGCAGCCATCAGTTATCTGGTATTACTCGAAGAGAACTGTCCGGTTTACAACGGACTCAGAATACAGGAAGAAAACGGTTGGGAACAACTGGAAACAGGAATTAATCTATTGGTAGACCTTTGGCTAAAGAAATAAACAAAATCAAATGAACAAGATGACAATGATGGGAGTATGGCTGATCGCCTTATTTAGTACCGGATGCAATCAGGATTTGGTAGAGTACAACAGCAATGACCTCAAAATCTCCATCGAAAAGGGAGAAGAATGGCTGCACAAATTTCCTCTCTTTCTGGGGATCAACAAAAAGAATCCGCCACAAATCGCTATCTGGACGGAAGACATGAAGGGACATTATCTGTCCACTGTGTATGTGACACATAAAATCGCTACTCAATCCTGGCAGTTCTCCGGTGGCAACCGGAGAAAAGAGGCGCTGCCCCACTGGTGTTATCAGAGAGGAGTAGAATCGGAGGACGGCTTATATCTTCCGACAAAGAAGTCTCCACTGGTCGATGGAATCACCGGAGCGACTCCGCAGGGAAGCTTCCAAGTGAAAATGGTCTCCACGGGAAAACAGAAGCAGTTCGTCGTCAAAGTAGAAATCAATCATTCGACAGATTTCAATGAAGCATTCCCTAAATCCGCCAAAGAAGGGGACGCCAACTACACCGGCGGAAAAGAAGGAAGCGGCCAGCCGGCTCTGGTCTATGCCGCAGAAGTTGACCTGACGTCCGGCAAGAAAGAATTTACAGCCAAACTAATCGGACACAGCAGCCCCGATGGCAGCAACGGAGAGATCATAACCGATACCTCTTCACTTACCACAGCGCTGCATATCGTCAAGAGTATAACCATTCATATCCAATAAGCAAAGTAAATAAAAGGCTGCAACTATGAGCAGGTTATTACTATAAGCATCCGTTCTCTCTTTAACGAGAAAAAATTCTCACGCCTTTGAGAAAAAATTCTCATTGCAGTGAGAACTTTTTCTCAATGCGATGAGAAACTTTTCTCATAGTGGTGAGAATTTTTTCTCATCGCATTGAGAATGCTTGAGAATATAGTAATCCGTATCATACTGTATAATAATCATATACGTATTTTGCGTCTTACGGTTTACAGCCATAATTGATTGGTTATAAAGAAGCTCATTCCTAAAAAAAGTGTTTTTTCGCCTATTTTGTTGAAGCATCACCGCCATGGAAAGCGAAAATACCCTAAAATCAGTACTCAACGCTTACAAATATATATCTATTAACATTCATCCTCATATCCTTATGAAACACTTCATCTTCACTCTGACTCTGCTATTCCTTATTGTCATACATGCTGACGGACAGACAGACAGTAAACATTTCTCCTATACGACCTATATCGGCACAGGACTTTCTATGAGTCAACCATCTCAAAAGCCCTTCAACTGGCAGATCATAGCACACTATCACATCGGGCAACGATTGACCATCGGCGCAGGAAGCGGACTGTCCATCTATGAAAAAGCTCTTATTCCGCTGTATGCCAATGCACAGTTCTTCATGACGCGACCAAAGAAACTTACTCCCTATCTGGAATGCAACATCGGTGGCTCATTGGCGGCTGCCAAAGAAACCAATGGCGGATTTTATCTTTCCCCGTCTGTAGGAGCACAGGTAAAGCTCACTCAAAAATTAAAAATGAATATTGCCTTAAGCTATGAAATACAGCAACTGGAAACGCTGAAACAGCGGACCGATGAATATTTCCATACCGAATTCAAGGAAGAACTGTCTCACCACTCCATCACCCTAAAAGTGGGATTAACTTACTAAAGAAAGAATTATTGTCAATTAATCAGTAGGATTGTCCAACAAATACTAACTTTACAACGTTTTACATATTAAATAATAAACGGTATGATTGTAAGAACACTGCTGGATACAGACCTCTATAAGTTTACCACCTCGTACGCTTATATCAAATTATTCCCTTACGCAATGGGTACTTTCAGTTTCAACGACAGAAACGAAACTGAATATACCGAAGAGTTTCTGGAAGCGCTCAAAAGCGAATTCAACAAACTCAGCCGGTTGAGACTTACGGAAGAGGAACTGGAATACATGACACGCAATTGCCGGTTTCTTCCGAGAGTCTATTGGGAATGGCTGTCTTCTTTCCGTTTTGATCCGGACAAGATCGATATTCATCTGGACACAACGGGCCGGCTGCATATTGAAGTCAGCGATTTTCTTTATAAAGTCACACTGTATGAAGTACCGCTGCTCGCCATCGTATCCGAAATCAAAAACAAGTTTTTCGGCAATGTACCCGATATGAGCGAGATACTCTGCAAATTGTCGGAGAAAGTGGAATTGTCCAATCAGCACCAGCTCCGCTTCTCGGAGTTCGGCACGCGGAGAAGATTCTCAATCGACGTGCAGGAAACGGTGATCAAACGGCTGAATGATACGGCCAAATACTGTACCGGAACTTCCAATTGCTATTTTGCCATGAAGTACGGCATGAAAATGATGGGAACTCATCCGCATGAGTGGTTCATGTTTCATGGGGCACAGTTCGGATATAAGCACGCCAACTATATGGCGCTCGAAAACTGGGTGAATGTATACGACGGAGATTTGGGCATTGCGCTGTCCGACACTTATACTTCAGGAATATTCCTGAGCAATCTCAGCCGCAAGCAGGCCAAGCTATTCGACGGAGTGCGCTGCGATTCCGGCAATGAGTTTGATTTTATCGATAAGCTGGTAGCCCGCTATAAAGAACTGGGCATCGATGCCACTACCAAAACTATCGTCTTCAGCAACGCTCTCGACTTCACGAAAGCACTGGAAATTCAGGAATACTGCAAGGACAAGATTCGCTGTTCCTTCGGAATCGGCACCAATCTAACGAATGACACAGGATTTGCCCCTTCCAACATTGTCATGAAACTCACGCAATGCAAAATGAATGTCAATCAGGAATGGAGAGAATGCATCAAACTATCGGATGACGAGGGAAAACATACAGGCAGTCCGGAGGAAGTACAGGCTTGTCTGTACGAACTAAGGCTGGCGAAATAAAGACCGCTCTGAACAGAAAGCCGGGGTACGGGCATAAAAAAAGGAGCAACGCCTTGCTCCAACCTTTGTTAACCTTAAATCTAATACTATGAAAAACACAGTGCAAAGATACGTACTTCTGTGTTATTAGCAAATTATCCAAATAAAAAAGTATGTTTCATAACACGATTTAAAACTTTCATAGAAAAGCATCCCTTTTTATTAATACTTTTTCAAGATTTAAACTCTTTGACCGCTCTTCCCAATCTTTCCAGCGTCAGTTCACCGGATTGTCTCCAGAGCTGTTCACCTTTTCTGAAAAGAATGAATGTGGGAGTGGATTCAATGGTATAGAAATTAGCGAGATCACTTTCCTCGTCTACGTCTACCTGTACTACCTCGACTATCCCTTCCATCTCTTTCTTGAACTCTTTTATCAAAGGCTGCATACGCTGGCAGTGAGGACACCACGTTGCATAAAATTCTGCCATTACCCAGTCATCACCCGCCAGTTTCTCTCTGTTTCTCGTATCACGAGCTATTTTCTTTTCTTTCATATCGATTCTCCTTTTAATTAATTAGTGGGAGTCTTAACAATACAAAAAGAGGAAGGTTTAACGCATAAACATTAATACACAGAGATTTAGTTCTATTGGAAAAGTAAAGGAGAGGAAATATCTGCCGGAGTATTCATTGCACAAAACTGAAACTTTCGTGCAAAAATAGAACACAGTATTCAATATTTATTTATCTTTGCCCCCCGAAATGGTTCGGAGTCCGTGTCCAACGGATGACGATTAAAAGGGAATCGGGTGTAAATCCCGTACAGTCCCGCTGCTGTGAAGCTCTATACAATGTCTTATTAATGAACTAATTTATCGCCACTGATGTTATTTTGGGAAGGCACTATAAGACAAGAGTCAGTCAGAAGACCTGCCACTTCGCGTAAAGCGTTCTTCTGCCTCGTGGGTTAGGAGAAAGAACATCATTTGTTAAGCCCCAAATCAAGAAAATACTGTGTTTCTGTCGGATGGACTATGTCTGTGAAGATGGGAAGGCATTAAATAAGTATGTACTTAATTGAGTAAAGTATGATAAAAAAAATCTTAGTAGCCAATCGCGGTGAAATTGCCATAAGGGTGATGCGCTCCTGCCGGGAGATGGAGATAACGAGTATCGCAATTTTCTCCGAAGCAGACCGGACCGCGAAGCACGTGCTCTATGCAGACGAAGCTTATTGCGTAGGACCGGCAGCATCCAAAGAGAGTTATCTGAATATAGAAAAAATCATCGAAGTGGCAAAGGAATGCCATGCTGACGCTATTCATCCGGGATATGGTTTCCTGTCCGAAAACGCGACTTTCGCCCGACGCTGTCAGGAAGAAAATATTATTTTTATCGGACCGGACCCCGAAACGATGGAGGCAATGGGCGACAAGATATCCGCCCGTATTAAAATGATCGAGGCAGGAGTCCCTGTCGTTCCCGGCACACAGGAGAATCTGAAAAGTGTGGAAGAAGCCGTAGAACTCTGCAACAAGATCGGTTATCCGGTGATGCTGAAAGCATCTATGGGCGGCGGCGGAAAAGGTATGCGCCTTATCCACAGTGCGGAAGAGGTGGAAGAGGCTTATACAACTGCCAAGAGCGAGTCACTTTCTTCTTTTGGCGACGATACCGTTTATCTGGAGAAGTTCGTGGAGGAACCTCATCACATTGAATTTCAGATTCTGGGCGACAAACACGGAAACGTGATTCACCTGTGCGAACGCGAATGTTCCGTACAGCGCCGCAACCAAAAGATTGTGGAAGAGACGCCATCGGTTTTCGTGACTCCCGAACTGCGTAAAGATATGGGTGAAAAGGCGGTAGCCGCGGCCAAAGCGGTCAACTATATCGGTGCAGGCACGATTGAGTTCTTGGTCGACAAGCATCGCAATTATTACTTCCTCGAAATGAACACCCGTCTGCAAGTAGAACATCCGATAACGGAAGAAGTGGTCGGAGTGGACTTGGTGAAAGAGCAGATCAAAGTTGCCGACGGACAAGTGCTCCAGCTGAAACAGAAAGATATCCAACAGCGCGGCCATGCCATCGAATGCCGTATTTGTGCCGAAGACACGGAAATGAACTTCATGCCGAGCCCAGGAATCATCAAACAGATTACAGAACCGAACGGAATCGGTGTTCGTATCGACAGTTACGTTTACGAAGGATATGAAATCCCGATCTATTATGACCCGATGATCGGCAAACTGATCGTATGGGCTACCAACCGCGAATATGCCATCGAACGGATGCGCCGCGTACTCCATGAGTATAAACTGACAGGTGTAAAGAACAATATCAGCTACCTACGTGCCATCATGGACACACCGGACTTCGTGGAAGGCCATTACGACACAGGCTTTATCACCAAGAACGGCGAGCATCTGCAACAATGTATCATGCGCACCAGCGAACGTGCCGAAAATATTGCCATGATTGCTGCCTACATGGATTATCTGATGAATCTTGAAGAAAACAGAGGTGACGCAACGGACAACCGTCCCATCAGCAAATGGAAAGAATTCGGCTTGCACAAAGGTGTACTTCGTATCTAAACTAAAAACAGCATTCAATTATGGAAATTCATATAGGAGACCGCGTAGCGGAAATAGAGCTCGTCAGCAAGGAAGACAATAAAGTGGTACTTACCATTGACGGAAAACCGTTTGAAGCAGATGTTGTGATGGCCGAAAATGGCACCTGCAATATTCTGATGGACGGTCGCAGCGCAAACGCACAACTGATTCGCCGCGAAAACGGTAAAAGCTATAAGGTAAATACGCATTATAGCAGTTTCAATGTTGAAATCGTGGACAGCCAGGCAAAGTATCTGCGTATGCGCAAGAAAGGCGAAGATGAACAGAACGACCGCATCACTTCCCCAATGCCGGGAAAGGTGGTGAAAATCCCTGTTACGGCAGGGCAGGAAATGAAAACGGGAGATACCGTCATCGTCATCGAAGCCATGAAAATGCAGAGCAACTACAAAGTGACTTCAGATTGCCGCATCAAGGAAATTCTGGTTCAAGAAGGCGACAACATCACCGGTGACCAGACATTAATAACATTAGAGCCGATTGTATAATACTAAAAACGGATTGCATCATGGAAGAAATAAATAAAGCATACGCCACGTTCCAGGAACGTGACCGCATCGCTTCCCTCGGTGGGGGCGTGGAAAAGATTGAAAAGCAACACGAAAACGGAAAGATGACTGCCCGCGAGCGTATCGAAATGCTGCTCGACAAAGGTACTTTTGTTGAACTGGACAAGTTGATGGTTCACCGCTGCACCAACTATGGCATGGACAAAAACAAGATTCCGGGAGACGGCATCGTATCCGGTTACGGAAAGATTGACGGGCGCCAGGTATTTGTTTATGCCTACGACTTTACAGTCTACGGAGGTTCACTGTCTGCTTCGAACGCGAAAAAGATTGTGAAAGTGCAGCAACTGGCATTGAAGAACGGTGCTCCGATAATTGCGCTGAATGATTCCGGAGGTGCACGTATTCAGGAAGGAATTGAAAGCCTTTCCGGCTATGCGGATATTTTCTATCAGAACACAATGGCAAGCGGGGTGATTCCTCAGATTTCGGCTATTCTTGGTCCGTGTGCCGGAGGCGCCTGCTACTCTCCTGCCCTCACCGACTTCATCTTTATGGTGAAAGAAAAGAGTCACATGTTTGTGACAGGTCCGGATGTGGTAAAGACTGTGATTCACGAAGAGGTAAGCAAAGAAGAACTGGGCGGTGCCATGACACACAGCAGTAAAAGCGGTGTCACTCACTTTATGTGCAATACCGAAGAAGAACTGTTGATGAGCATTCGCGAACTGCTTTCCTTCTTGCCTCAGAATAATATGGACGAAACGAAAAAGCAGAACTGTACTGACGAGACCAACCGTGAAGATGCCGTACTCGACACCATCGTCCCCGCAGACCCGAATGTACCATACGACATGAAGGATATCATCGAACGGGTAGTAGATAACGGCTATTTCTTCGAAGTAATGACTAACTTCGCAAAGAATATCATCATCGGTTTTGCACGTCTGGCAGGCCGTTCGGTTGGTATTGTCGCCAATCAGCCGGCCTACCTTGCCGGTGTTCTCGACATTGACGCCAGCGACAAGGCAAGCCGCTTCATCCGTTTCTGCGACTGTTTCAACATTCCGTTGATTACTTTCGAAGATGTGCCGGGATTTCTTCCCGGATATACGCAGGAGAACAACGGTATCATCCGCCACGGTGCTAAAATCGTTTATGCGTTTGCCGAAGCTACCGTTCCCAAACTGACAGTCATTACCCGCAAGGCATACGGTGGCGCGTATATTGTGATGAACTCCAAACAGACAGGTGCAGATGTGAACTTCGCTTATCCGAGTGCGGAAATCGCAGTCATGGGTGCGGAAGGTGCGGTAAACATCCTGTTCCGCAAAGCGGATGCAGAGACAAAAGATAAAGAACTGGAAGCCTACAAGGAAAAGTTTGCCACTCCCTACCAAGCTGCCGAACTAGGATTCATCGATGAAATCATCTATCCGAGACAAACCCGCAAACGTCTGATCCAGGCACTGGAAATGACAGAGAACAAGATGCAGACGAATCCGCCTAAAAAACATGGAAATATGCCTTTATAAGTTATAGGCGATTACCTATAATAAAAGAGACTGTTTCAGTACAGGTGCCCCCACCTGTTTCTGAAACAGTTTCTTTTTTCATATAAAAAGCAGAAATGCTTTCACGCAAAATAGATAAAACTTTATACCTTTGCAGTATTACATTATGAAAAACCTGAAAATATGATTAACCTGAAATGTACATTTGCCGTCACGGCCGGATTGTGCTCATCTTTGGCCTATGCACAAAACCAACCGCACATTATCTTAATTATGACCGATCAGCAACGTGGCGACGCCATGGGATGCATGGGTAATGAATCTGTAATCTCCCCCCATCTGGACGCTTTGGCAAGCGAAGGAACGTTGTTTATGAACGGATATTCTTCGTGTCCCAGCAGTACCCCTGCCCGTGCCGGACTGTTGACCGGACAGTCTCCCTGGCATCATGGCTTGTTAGGATATGGCAAAATTGCCCCCAAGTACAACCACGAAATGCCTCAGATGCTGAAAGATGCCGGATATTATACCTTCGGTATCGGAAAAATGCACTGGCATCCGCAACGAATCAAACACGGTTTCGAAGGAACGCTGCTGGATGAAAGCGGACGCCGGGAAGATCCGAATTTCATCAGTGACTATCGCTTATGGTTTCAAATACAAGCACCGGGAAAGAACCCGGATGAAACCGGAATCGGATGGAACGATCACGGAGCAGCTACCTATAAACTGAAAGAAAGTCTACACCCTACTTATTGGACCGGTGAAATGGCTTGTCAGATGATACAGAATTATGATAACGGCAATCAGCCTTTATTTCTGAAAGTTTCCTTTGCCCGTCCCCACAGCCCGTACGACCCGCCTCAACGCTTTCTCGACATGTATAAGGATGCACAGGTTCCCGATCCCGTCATTGGTGACTGGTGTGGGAAATACGCTAAAGAACTGGACCCCGAAAAAGCAGCCAAAGATGCTCCCTACGGCAACTTCGGAAATGAATATGCACGTCACTCCAAACGCTATTATTATGCCAACATCACTTTCATAGACGAACAGATAGGGCGTGTCCTCCAGACCTTAAAAGACAAGGGGATGTATGATAATTCCCTTATCATTTTCGTTTCCGATCATGGAGATATGATGGGAGATCACTACCACTGGCGGAAGACTTACCCGTATGAAGGATCTACGCACATACCTTATATTATTAAATGGCCAGCCAAAGCGCAAGTCGTTCCCGGTAAGGTGGATAATCCCGTAGAACTTCGTGACCTGCTGCCAACTTTCCTCGAAATAGCGGGAACCTCCGTTCCCACCGACATAGACGGACGCTCTCTGCTATCTTTGGCTAAAGGCACAGAAACGGAATGGCGCAAATACATTGATCTGGAACATGCCACTTGCTACAGTGATGACAACTATTGGTGTGCCTTGACCGACGGAAAGATTAAATATATCTGGTACTTCTATACAGGTGAAGAGCAATTGTTTGACCTTGCCAAAGATCCTAAAGAACTGCATAATGCTGTGAACGACAAGAAATATAAAAAGCTGCTGGCAGGCATGCGTGCAGAAATGATCCGCCACCTCAGTGAACGGGGAGAGGAATTTGTGAAAGACGGTCAATTGGTTGTCCGCAAAAAAACGATGCTTTACGGTCCTAACTATCCGAAAGAAAAGCGATAAATATAGCCTGCCCGGATGAAACACATCACTTTCGCCACAAATTGTATCTATCATACAGATAAAATGGGAAGTTCTCAGTGACTGACACTTAATTTATCCGTCTAAGATTGTACAATTTGCGGTGAAAGTGATAATAAGTATTTTGCAAGGAGACGTTTTTCTCTTACATCAGATGATTTCTCCTACATCAGATAAGGAGTGAGATACTTCACAAGGAAATATCCGCCGACTACCAGCCACACATAAAGTAAAAGAGCCAGTACGAAAGGTTTGGCTCCGGCCTTTCTGAATTTATCGATGCTTGTTTCTGTCCCGAGTGCCGTCATAGCCATTGTCAGCAAAAAGGTATCCAGTGTGTTAATACCTGCCACCAACTGCGCAGGAAGCAAATCAAAAGAATTGAAAGCGATGACACCCATAAAGCCTATTGCAAACCAGGGCACCGCAATCTTCTGAAACTTCTGTCCTTTCTGCACTTGTCTTTTCCGCGCTCTCGCCACCAGATAGGTAGTAATCAGAAGCACAGGAACCAACATCATCACACGAATCATTTTCACTATGATGGCAGAATCCGAAATACCGTTTCCCATCGCGTCTCCGGCACCTACTACATGGGCAACCTCATGCAGGGTAGCCCCCGTATAAATCCCCATCTGATCGGGAGTCAGTGCACAAAGTCCGTTCCGGTACAAGAAAGGATACAGAAACATGGAAATAGTGCCGAAAATCACGACAGTAGACACGGACACAGCCGTTTTATATGGCTTTGCCTTGATGGTCGATTCAGCCCCCAGAATAGCGGCGGCTCCACAAATTCCACTTCCGATGGAAGTAAGCAATGCGATTCCACGGTCCATCTTCAGCAGCTTACCAAGATAGATGCCGCCACAAATAGTCACAGCCACAATAATCACATCGATCAGCATAGCCGGCAACCCGATAGCCATCACATCCTGAAAAGTCAATCTGAAACCATATAAAATGATACCGATACGCAGAATCTTCTTCGAGCAAAACTGGATACCCGGCACCCACGTTTCCGGAAGGTGGTTTCGCAGACTATTGGCATAAAGCATACCCAAAATGATACCGACAATCATCGGACTGAAAGAAATACTTCTTACAAAAGACATCTCGCCAATATAAAATGCAGCACAAGAAAATAATGCTATCAACAGGACACCGTGCAGCATGCTGCTTCTCTTTTCATTGAACATAAATGATTTGATTTAAGTGATACTTAATTATTTCTTTTTTGCAAAGGAAGACATTTTCCGGCAGACTGAATCACAGAATTTTATTATGTCGGATAATCCCTGGTTATAACCCCAAAGCGGTTATAACAAAAAAACGGCACCTCGATTCACATCGCAGCACCGTCACAACACAAACACAAAATAAAACACGACAAAACTACTATGCAATCTTACCTGTAATGCCGGGGAGGCATATCTTGCTTGACTTATCTATATTCGCATACCCATAAGAAGCTTTATCAGGTGATTTGCATAATAAATAACGCACCCATTCGGATTTTGTTCACAAGAGTTCTGAAAAAAATGAAGTTAAGACGACTTTTTAACAAAAAAAACGGTACCCCGATTCACATCGCAGCACCGTCACAACACAAACACAAAATAAAACACGACAAAACTACTATGCAATCTTCCTGTTATGCCGGGGAGGCATATTCACTGACTCATATATATTCGCATACCTACAAGCAGCCATCAGGCGATTTGCACATATATAACATCCCGATTTTCGTTTTGTTCACGAAAAAAAGAGATTGAAGTTTATTTTCTCCCTTTAAAATCTTTCAGAAAGCCTTCCATCAACCATTTGGCAAGGGCCTGACGGTTGGAATCCATCACCAGTCTCCGCTGATCAAATGTATTCTGTATATTCCCCAGTTCGACAAAGACAGAAGCAGGAGTAGTGTGTGAAAGTACATATAAATTGCGTCCGCTCACCGTTCCGGAAAAGCCGCGGTTCGGCTGATGCTTTCCATATTTGGATTCGAACGTATCTTTCATGTTGTTTGCCAGCCGTTTGCTTTCGGCTTTCTTATTGGAATGATAGAAAAAGACATCTGTCTGCTTTTTTTTGCTGCGACTGTCTACATGGATGAAGATAGCGCGACAGTAAGTATAGTTCTGACGGTCTTTCCGATAAAGAGTATTGATTTTGTTGCAACGCTGCTGAAGACGCTGCACCTGATTCAATGGAATCGGGTCGCCCATACAAGTCTCACGTTTACTGTTGGAGAGGTAAGCATCATTACGGATACCATCTTTGGCATCCTGAATAATGATATGCACTTCCGCCCCTTCCTGCATCAGATTCCGGGCGAGACGAAGTGCAATGTCATAGGCATATTCGTCTTCGTGAAGTTCGTGCTTCCCTACCCGTCCGATGGCTCCCGGATCAGGACCGCCATGCCCGCTGACTACATAGAAGCAGGCACCTGCCAGTCGGTTGGAAGTGACCTTTACATTCGCCAGTTGCTTACCGAAAAGAGGTTCATGAAGAGTGGTTCCTATTTTCGAAGCCTTTGAGGATTGTTTTCTTGCCGGTGTCTCTTTATCAGCCGCCGTCGATCTCTTGACAGGAGGAATTGTATATGTCACCCCCAGTTTCAGCACATTTCCTTTCCCCAGCTTTGCCTTATTCAGTTCCACAAAATCATCGTAATATTTCTTTGGAGCACGGTTGTGACGCAGCAAAAAAGTAGAAATCCCCTCACCTGCTTTCGGAGTAGCTTTTTGTTGCGCCTGCACATCAGCCAACGAAAGAAGAAAACTAATTAATAAAAGAATATAGAATCTTTTTTTCATATTCGACTACTACCTTATCAGTATCATTTCACTTATAAACAGGACAAAAATACAATTATTTTCCCTACTTTTGCCCCGTTAAAACTTTTTTTGGCAATAAAACTTAAAACCCTATATCATTATGGCAAAACAATTCAAACCCGAAACCCTGTGCGTACAGGCCGGATGGACGCCTAAAAAGGGTGAGCCGCGTGTGCTGCCCATCTATCAGAGTACAACTTTCAAATACGATACCAGCGAACAAATGGCACGCCTTTTCGATTTGGAAGACAGTGGTTATTTTTATACCCGCCTGCAAAACCCGACTAATGACGCGGTTGCCGCCAAGATTGCCGCCCTTGAAGGTGGTGTAGCTGCTATGCTTACATCCAGCGGTCAGGCAGCCAACTTTTATGCAATTTTCAATATCTGCCAGACAGGAGATCATTTCGTTTGTTCATCCGCCATCTATGGAGGAACATTCAATTTATTCGGTGTCACCATGAAGAAACTCGGCATCGATGTTACATTCGTTAATCCGGATGCCAGCGAAGAAGAAATCTCGGCAGCTTTCCAGCCTAATACGAAAGCACTGTTCGGAGAAACGATCTCCAATCCTTCTCTCGAAGTGCTGGATATCGAAAAGTTTGCCCGTATCGCACACAGTCACGGAGTGCCTTTGATTGTGGACAATACATTCCCGACTCCTATCAACTGCCGTCCTTTCGAATGGGGAGCAGACATCATCGTTCATTCTACTACCAAGTACATGGACGGACACGCCACCAGCGTAGGCGGCTGTATCGTCGACAGCGGCAACTTCGACTGGGATGCCCATGCAGACAAATTCCCCGGGCTCTGTACACCGGACGAATCTTATCATGGTCTGACCTATACAAAAGCATTCGGCAAAGGCGCTTACATCACCAAAGCAACCGCACAACTGATGCGTGACCTCGGCAGCATCCAAAGCCCGCAAAATTCTTTCTTACTGAATCTTGGACTTGAAACACTGCACCTGCGTATGCCTCAACATTGTCGTAACGCTCAGAAAGTAGCAGAATATCTTTCTAAGAACGAGAAAGTGGCTTGGGTTAACTATTGCGGCCTGCCGGATAACAAATACTATGCACTGGCACAGAAATATATGCCGAACGGCTCCTGCGGAGTAATCTCCTTCGGACTGAAAGGCGGACGTGATGTATCTATCAAGTTTATGGATTCATTAGAATTTATCGCTATTGTGACTCACGTAGCTGATGCCCGTAGTTGTGTGCTTCACCCCGCCAGCCATACTCACCGCCAGTTGTCGGATGAACAGCTGATGGAAGCAGGTGTACGTCCCGACTTAATCCGTTTGTCCGTAGGTATCGAGAATGCGGATGATATCATTGCAGATATCGAGCAGGCATTGAATGCGTAAAAGCTGATTACTATCAGATAACAAACAGCAAAGGCACAGGATATTTTGACTCTGTGCCTTTCTCTTTTCACCAATGCCTCATCCCTTTCTTATTTACTGCCTATTATCCTCCTTCTCAATAAGAAAGTTAATTTCCAACAGCATATGTTTAATCATGAACTGATAAATCGCTATAGATGTTTATCTTTGTAAGGAACCAAACTCTGTATAGATATGAAAAAGATTTTATTAGTAGCACTCGCGCTGTGCCTTTCTTACGGATTTGCTTATTCCTGTTTATTCAATCATTCAATTAATCTGACCACAAAGATGCAGAACTTCGAAACGGATTCGTTTACCACCAAGAACGGGAAAAGCCTAAAGATCACTTTCTTTAAGCATGCCAGTTTGTTAATAGAATATGCTGGAAAAAAGTTTTTTATTGATCCAGTCTCTGATTACGCAGACTTTACACAGCAACCGAAAGCTGACTATATCCTGATAACACATGAACACCATGACCATTTCGATACCAAAGCAATTGCTGCGATCGAAACTCCGGATACAAAAATTATTGCCAATCCGAATTGCCAGAAGATGCTGGACAAAGGACAAGCCATGAAAAATGGTGATATACTGCAAATTACACCCGAAATCAAACTGGAAGCAGTACCTGCTTATAATACAACTCCCGGTAGAGATAAATTCCATCCCAAGGGACGTGACAACGGATATATCCTCACTGTGGGCGGCACCCGGATTTACATTGCCGGAGACACGGAAGATATCCCGGAAATGAAACAAATAAAGAATATCGATATAGCCTTCCTGCCTGTCAACCAACCGTATACGATGACACCGGAACAAGCTATACAATCTGCTAAAATCATTCAACCGCATATTTTGTATCCGTACCATTACGGAGATACGAATATCAATGAAGTGAAGGACGGATTAAAAAACGAAAAAGAAATAGAAGTACGTATCCGTGCTTTACAATAAAAAAACAAACCTAGTTGAAAAATAAAAGGACGTTCCTGGGGAAAAAGGGGAAATGTGGGAACAGGAACGTCCTTAAAAACATAATAATACAAAAATCCGGACTTTCGCAAGGGCGCATCTTTGTTTCTCGTCTTATGGATATCCCCTTCATAAAGAAGTAGTGCATTAATCCGGAAGATATCAGGAGAAGGATTATTATGATTGAGCTCTTGTTTATTAAATTATCTCTGTATTCGTATATCTTATTTGTTATAGAAATGAAAAAGAATATTTATCGTATTATAGTGATGACTGGTAAGCTGTCTGAATATAAGTACCAATTACATTGTCATTATTCATCTCGATATATCTCTTTAGTAATTCCGAGAATCCGGATTGTATCTGTTCCACCGGCTTATCCGTACAAGCAGCAGAATATGCATCTATAGCCAGAAGAAAATCCTGCATCCGTTCGTTCAGCATCGTTCCTTCCGTACAAACGACATCGGCAATACTCGCTTTTATAGTACCGTTTTCAATCACAACAGGCAAACGGTATTCCAGTCCTATTTTACTGGCATGGATCGAAAGTATCTTTATGACCGGATTTTCTATTTTTGTCGTGTCTGCAAAAGCAAACTTTCCATTTATTATCCTTGCGCTGTCAACAGGGGCATCCGTCGAAACATCTTTCATGTAAACCATTTTACCCTCAAATTCCGGCAGAGGCGCACTACCGTCAATTCTGTAACCTTTTATTTGAGAGCAAGCTCCCAATACTAATACCCCAATAAAAAAGGGCAAAAGTCTTATACATCTATTCATCGGACTTTTATTTCTTCTTGAAAAGAAAGAAAAGCCGCCCGCCAATATCAGCAGAGCGGCTTTCACTTTTCATTTATACATTTGTATAATCATTGTTCGTCAGAATCTGAAGCCAAGTTTCACCACAGGCATTTCGAAAATTTTGATGTTATGGTGACTGACATTGTACCTATCAAATCCTTTCGGACAAATTTGTATCAGATCATAGCGATAAGCTAAAGGATGCATCTCGAACCCGAAAATAAATCCTTTGGCAATGCTATACTCGATACCTGCTACGGCAGCTACTTTCATACCATACATCTGACCGGCTTTGCTTCCTGCGGTATAGACCTGAGAAGGAAGTTCTTCCGAATCATCGCTATCCTTATAGGTATCACCGGTGTATGGTTCTGTAGTTTCAATGCGTGCCATCTGGAAGCCAAGGGCGCCTCCTACGTATGGATGAATACGTTCGTTGCGAGTCTTGAAGTAATAGTTGGAGCCGACAGAGGTATACCAGTTATTAGTCATCTGCGCATTGATATAACTTTGCGCGGGTATGATCATATCGGGTACACTGTTGTCGCCTTCTACATAGTCTTTCTTGGGAGTCAGGCTGATGTTCATGCTAAACTGGAAATTGATGTCCCAGTTGTCAGACAGAAAATACTTGCCTTCGATTCCGGCTATATTGACCAGACTATTATTATTCAGACTACCGATATTCAGATAGCGGTTCAGGTCACCGGAGTTATCCGTTCCTCCATTGGGAAGTCCGACGACTCCTTCGGTGTTGGTGAACTTGGGAAGCAGATAAGAGGTGTTCTCATTGAAGAACTTTCCGCTACCAAGTAAAACCGAAACCTGCCACTGTCCTTTCTTCGGGGCAAACGACGCATCATCACTGCTGCTGTAACGCTGCGCCAATGAAGGCGCAGCTGTTATACAGGTCAGCAAAAGTAATGTGCATAGTTTCTTTATCATTTTGTTACTTTTACGTGATTAGTTTATTACTTAGTCAAAGTTTCCAAAATGGTCTTCACGTCAGCAAGAGCTTTGTTGTAGATAGAAAGTGCAACTTCATAAGCCTCTTGAGCTTTATCCATCTTAAGCTGAGCCTTTTCAACATTATATGCCAATGTATATTTACCAGCTTTAAATAATTCAATGCTTTCTTCTGCCACTTCAACCGCTACTTGATAATTAGCAAGAGTCTGTTCAGCTAAAGCTACATTATTTTTCCATATATCAGCATATTGTTCTGCTGTAATAGGATTTGTAGCTGTACCACCGGTAATAGAATTGATTTGTGCAACAAGGTCCTTTTGAATTTGAGTCAAATCATCAACGTAACTCTGACAGCTAATAATTTCAGCATCAATATCGGCAGTATATGCATTCTTAGCATCTTCTGCAGCATCCACATCATCTTGTGCTTTTTCCACAGCAGCCCACATTTTAGCAGCTTCTGTAATAAATGGATCCATCTTAGCATCATTAGCCTTAATCTCTTTTTCTAAGTTAGTCAAGACTTCGGTCAACATTGTTTTAACTTCATCCAACTTATCTTTAGCTGCAATCAAATCTTCACAAAGTTTCACAGCATCTGCAGTTTCAATTTTAGCACCCAATAATCCATAAGATGCAGCATTGATAGTCATATTATTAGCATCTGCATGCTCACGTACCTCTGTTTCTGTTACAGGTGTCAAACGACCCATATTATCATAGACACCAAGTGTGTTACCAAATGCAGATATTGATAATCTCTTCAAGCTTGCTTTTGCTATTGAATCATCGTACTTAACAGCTACCAGTTTGGTGAAATTTTCATCACTTATAGTAGTCTTTAATGTTTTCTTATGACCAGCTGCTTCAGCATCATCTGTTAAGAAAGCTCCCTTACCACTGATATCTTCCAGTGCAATATTTTCTTTCAAATCCTGTCCATAATAATCCTGAGCCAATGTAGCATAATTATTCAATGCTGTAGATATGCCACCAAATGCTTTTATTGCTGCATTTTTAGCATCTGTAATAGCTTTGGTATTTTCTGTCTCTTCATCTGATCCAGACCAAGCAGCCGCACCTGCAGCAATTGCAGCATCTTTCACCTGTTGATTAGTCTTCACATATTCCTCCGCAGCTTTTTTAGCTTCTGTAGCTTTAGCAGGAAGTATAATTTCTTCCAACTTAGCTATTTTTTCTGCATTAGTGGCATTAGGCTTATCTTGATTAAATTTGTTCCAAGCTTCCTGATCTGCAATATTAGGAATCAATCCTTCAATATACTTAGCATCTTTTGCATCTGTAATCGATTTATCATGTGCCTTTTTATACAAATCATCATAAGCTTTATTATACGCAGTGATTGCAGTTCCAAGTACAGTAATTGCATCATTGTAAGATTTAACGGCAGTCTTTATAGATGGATTATTCTCTTCATCTTTATCAGTAGGTACAACTTTTAAAGTCGCTCCGTTAGAACTTACAGCATCAACCAATACCTGCCATTCTTTTGAGCCTACAAGATATGCCTCAGCAGCTTTATCCGCAACTTTCTTTTTACCTTGCAAAAGAGCCTGCTGTTGAGCTATACTTTCTCCACTTACACCAAAATCATCTATATACTTAATCCAAGCTTCAACTTGAGATTTAGTTGTAAGAGGTGCAGAAGTTAATACTACGGTTGTAGGATCTTCAGCTTCTTCAATATTCTTAAGATCATCATTATAATCTTTCTGTTTGTATGTTGAAGCAACATAAGAGAATATACCATTTTGATATCCTACAGGTGTACTAGAAGCTCTGCTGAACAACTCGACAAGAGCAGCATTTATCGGTTCTGACTCATATGCTTTAATCTTAAGAACAAAATTATCACACTGATCCAAAGAATCAGCACTAGCTTTTTTATAAGCTCCCCAAGCGGTTTTAGCACCAGCAGCATCATTTTCAGTACCTAGTGTATCTTGCTCTAACTTTAATACATCTGCAGCTTTATGGTACTCTGCACTATTAACAATCTCTGATTTCTTTTTTTCAGCTTTACTTTTTTCTGTTGTAGCGTCTTGAATCTTCTTATCCAGTGCTTTCACTTCTGCATCCCAATTTACAGAACTAAATTCGTCAGCCAAAGCTAATAATCTTTCGTTTTCCTTTACTACTTTTTCTTGTCTTTCAACAGTTAACTGAGCTATTTTGAGGGCAGCTTCCAATTGAGGCAAAGTTTTTGTTTTCTTTGCCATAATAGCAGCATCATACTCATCTTGAGCTGTTTTCAAGGCACCATAATATTGTTCCAGGCTAGCAGAAGCAACATAAAGTCTTTGCTGTGCTTTATCAATAATTGCTTTTTCTCCATCAGAAAGCAGAAGTTTTCCAGCTTCAATCAGTTTCATTGCATTATCATAAGCTTCCTGTGCCTGTGCAGTCTGAGTCTGATAGTTCAGCATAGCAGCTTTGAAGATTTCAGCTTCTTCAGCCATTTTATTTTCCCAGTAAGCTTTGTTTCTATTAGCTTCGGCAATTTTAGCTTCTGCTTCAGCTTTTGCTTGCTCTGTAGCAGCTTGTGCGCGCTCTACTTCCAATTCTTTTAGTTTCACGTCTAAAGCATGCATTTGATTATCATACTCCTGGTATTGATTGCTCAATTCTTTAGATTTGTTTACCAGTTCCTGATAAGCTACTTGTGCTTTTTGCCATTCCACTTCCACCAGCTTTACCGCAGCCTGTGCTTTAATCAGTTCGGATTTTGCTCCCCGCAGATCAACGATACCTTCCGGTTCATCGGTATCAATACATCCCGTGAATGTAGCTGTCGTACCCGCCATTAGCAAGGTTGCGACCAAATACGTCCATTTTCTCATAAAAGTAAATTAAATGTTATACAATTAATAAATAAAAAATTTGTTTGCTGTCATTTCATAATCCATCTCATCTTGGTGGTCTGTCTTTCTGTTACTTTGTAGGTAACGGGAAAGCGTACTTTTCCACCCCGACAGAGGCGTCTGCGGGCTACATTCATTAAATAAGTAAAGAATATTTTTAACCCCTGCTCTCAGACGATGGCAGAGGGGAGGGAAATCTTTTGCAAAAATTAAAGACCAAGCCGTGTTCTTCTCAAAAAATCCGCAGTTTTATTCTGTGTGTTTCTTTTTTTTAGTAGTTTATCAGAAAAAATATCATTTTTGTTTGCATGTTTTCCAAAATATACCCATATTTGCAGCGTCTTTTCTTCCCGTTACCTACAAAGTAACAGTTCTCTAACTCAAGAACTTACATGCACCACAATCCTTCTTTAAGGAAGAAATAACCGCTACATTCGCTTCATCAATTTTCTTATTCTTGAAAGGTTTCAGATACGTTTCCGTCACGGTGATGGAAGAATGCCCCATCGCTTCGGAAATAACACCGGGATGTACCTCACAATAGTATGCCATCGTAGCCCAGGTATGACGGGCAGTGTACGAGCTTACTTCAGATGTCAATCCCAAAACCTGTTTCAAAATCATTAACTGATAATTAAAGTTGCGCAATGCCAGCTGATATTCCTTGTAAGCAGCTTCCGTTCCCTCTCCACTGGTGATCAGCGAAAAAAGATAGGGAGAAGCAGGATCGGTATTCATATACCGTTTGATCAGCTTCATTGCTTCCGGTACAAGAGTCACTGTTAATAACCTGCCGGTTTTTCGACGGCGGTAAGTCATTACATTCCCATCGATATCATGCTTTTTCAGATAGGCAAGATCCACAAAAGGAATCCCACGAAGTAAAAACATTAAAAAGAAAAGACCACGAGTACGCTGTAGTTCCTTGTTGCCCTGACACAGCTGTTTCGGAAGTTCCTTCATCAGACGCTCCATGTCTTCCTTATCCAGCGCACGTTTCCTGTCCGCGCGCGTTCCTGTATAGACATACCGGAAGTGATGAGGCACATAAGGCGCAAGATGGCGGTCGACCGCACGGTTATACACTGCACGCAACGTACGCATATAAGTGGAAACTGTATTCCAGCTACAGTTCCTGCCACGCAGATACGATTCGAAACTTTTAAGAAACTCCTGACTTACTTTCCGGAAAGGAAGCTTATCACTTCCATGAAAGGCAAGGATTGCACTCAGGCTACTCCTGTAAATATGGGCAGTCCCAAAATTCCCACTTTCCCGCAGCCCATCGGCTACTTCCTTCATAAACGAAATTAAATTCCCCATTTTCTACTGATTTAAATAATACTCAAAAGATACGTTCGTAGAGAAAGCAGTTCCCTTACCCACTCTGCTTTCCCCAGTGTTCTTTGTTTTTCTATTCTCTAAATACTAATAAGACAAAGATAGAAATAAATTTGTTCGGTGACCGAACCGTTTCATAAATCTGTTTTATAAAGGAAAATAAGTGACTTATACTTATTTTTCATACTTTTGTATGCAACAAAGAAGTAAACATGGAACAATCGAAGAATAAACGTGCACGCCGTACCCGTGCCGAACTGGAAGCGGACGTGTTTGATGCCATCCGCCAGCTAGCAAGTGAAAAAGGTCTGGCGCAAATTACCTTTACGGATATTATGCAAAGAGCCGACATACAAATGTCCGTCCTGCTCAATAACTATAAGAATATTGAGCGGTTGCTGGATAAGTACGCATACATCTCTGATTATTGGCTGCACGATCTTTTCGATGAAGAGCACCCTACAGACAAAGCCAACGAGGACATCATGAAAAGCACCTTAAAGGCTTTGGCAAATTACTTATATGACAATACCGATATGCAGCACTTGCTAGTGTGGGAACTCGAAGCAGACAATTCGACCACAAGACGTATGGCACGAAGCAGGGAAAAGCATTACAAAGTGGCTATAGAAGAATACAAAAATTTGTTTGAAGGAACGGGTATCCCAATTGATATAATAGCGGGACTTCTTACTGCCGGGACATATTACCTGATATTACACCGTAAGCGTTCCACATTTTTTAGTGTGGATTATCAGCGGAAGGAAAATCGGGAACGCTTGTACAGTACACTTGAATATCTTTCCGGTCTGGTGTTCTCCGCGCTCAAAGAGCACAACCAAACCATAGAGATAGCCCGCAATTTCAAGCAGAAAGGTATAGCGGATGATGTGATAGCAGAATGCACGGGTTTGTCTGTCGATGTGGTGAAAGGGCTTTAGATTGATCATTTGTCAAGTTTTCATACGGAGACAAAGGACAGTCCATCCGCCTTAACCAAACAAGCGAAGAACTACATTATTAGAAATTAAACGTTTTGAGCAGTCATAAAACAGCAGTTATAAGACAGATACCGCTGTACTGCTATCTGATTAATACATAGCATAATACAAGTTGCTATATTCTCAAAGTATTCTCATGTCTTTGAGAAAAAATTCTCACCACAGTGAGAAAAAGTTCTCATGCCTTTGAGAATTATTTCTCAATGCGATGAGAAAATGTTCTCACGGGCATGAGAATAAAAGCGTTTATACTAACCTGCCAACGGTTAACTGCCTTTCTGCTTATCTCCGGGTTTAATTGACAAGATTAAAAAAACAACTTAATATATCACATGATCGGGAATTTCAGAGAATAACTCATTTCAAACAAATAAAAAGGCGTGCCTGCTTAAAAAGCAATACACGCCCTTCCTTTCATACACAAACATTGAATTTATCCAGTTTCAGGTGTTCGTCAATATACCGAATACCGTCCACCTCAAAAAGTCCTCGTAAGAGAGTATGGTTCAGCGCACGCTGAACAACATACGGAGTACCTTGCAGGCAACTCTGATAAATAACCTCCTGCAAATCTGCCGCAAAGCGATCCGGATCGACTCCCGGAAGCAGGTAACCACAGATTTTACAATGCGTCAGTACGTCGATAAACTGCTGCAACCAGAAGGCCTCTTCCCGTTTGAAGGAAGCGCTGTAATCTTCGTTCGCGGCGATATCCAGCAATAAAGTCTTTCCTAACGAATGCAATAACGTGAGATACCCGTTCACTGTGGCAAAAAGCACCTGCATACACGAACTGTCCATCCGCATCTGACTTTGTTTCAGACAACTTCTGATCCCGTTGGTGAAATCAGAAAGACAGATGCGGAACAGACAAGTCTTACTGGGGAACAGCTTGTAAAGCGTACGCTTCGACATCTTCATCCCCTTGGCTATGTCATCCATGGTCAGTCCGTCAGCACCGTGCAGATACATCTCGTGTTTGGTGTATTCGATTATCTGACACCGTACTTTTTCAGGATTCATACTATCCTCCTACATCCGGCCTCCGCCCAAAGCCTGATACAGTGTAATCACGCCCTGGATTTCGGTAAAGCGATTGGCTACCTGTGAAAGTCTGGCGTTCAGCAATGTCTGCTGTGCGGTCAGTACTTCCAGATAAGTAGTATTATTACTATGTTCCATCAACAGACTAGTGCTTCTGGCAGCAGTCTGCAAAGAGGTGATCTGCTTATCGTAGAAAGCGGATTTCTCACGGGCCGTCTGATATTGCACCAGTGCTTCGTTTACTTCCACACCTGCGTTCAGCAATGTCTGTTCAAAGCTGAGGCGGGCTTCTTCCTGCTGTGCCTTCGCTATTTTCAACTGGGCGATATTCACTCCCTTGTTAAATAAAGGCTGCGTCAGTGAAGCCAGGGCAGAAGCAACGAATTTGCCCGGATTGATGATCATGCTACCGGCACTGTTTGTCCATCCGGCACTCCCGCTCAGCGTGATGGAAGGATAGAAAGCGGCACGGGCAGCATTCGTCGTATAGAACGCCTGCGCTAAAGAAAACTCCGCGCTACGTACATCCGGACGGTTGGAAAGCATCTGCAAAGGAATCCCTACAGAGAAGTCTTCCAGCAACTGCTGGTTTTCCAGTTTGCCCCGTTGCATCTTGTGAGGTGTTTCCGCCAGCAACAAAGCCATTGAGTTCTCCGTCTGATTGATTTGTTCTTTCAGGTCGAGCACTGCCGTACATATATTATAATAGGTGGCTTCCGTCTGAGCTAGTCCGGCTTCGGTCATCATACCGGCCTTCTTCATGGCACGGGCTGTCCGCACGCTCTCTTTCCATGCCGCTTCGGTGGACACGGAAATCTCATATTGAGCGTCGAGCATCAGCAAGGTATAATAAGTATTTGCCACGGCAGACACCAACTGTGTCTTCACCGCCTGTTCATACTCCTTGCTCTGCTCATAGGCCGCTTTTGCCCGACGTTTGGCCGTGGTCACCTTTCCGAAGATATCCAGTTCCCACGAGGCAGTCACCGGCAATGAGTAGGTCTGAGTCGCTTTGCCACGGTCGAAGCTGCTCACAGCTCCTTCCGGTGCGAGAAACAAAGAGGGCAGATAAGAAAGCTTGGACGTCAGCAACGAAGCCTCCGCTTCTTTCACACGGAGATGCGCTGTCTGCATATCCGTATTCCGTACCAAAGCCGAATCGATCAAATTCTGCAAATACGAGTCAGTAAAGACCTCTCTCCACGAGAGATTACCGAAGTTCGCCGTATCGGCGGAAGCGACGGTTTCGCTTCCATAAAGTCCTTCGGGGACTTCCGATACAGGTTTGTATTTATTGTAGATACCGCAACTGCTCAACACGAGCGTTGCTGCGGATAAGATTAATATTTTCTTCATCATCAATTATTTTTTTCCTGCTTTAGATTTTTCTTCTTCACTCACCTTGATTTCTTCCTCGATCTGCCAGTCTTCCGTAGGTCTGCTCTGCACAGGGCGTAAGCGTTCCTGCAACCACTGGAAAGCGATAAACAAAGTAGGCACGATGAAAAGTAATGCCAGCGTACCGATCGTCATACCACCGACTACACCCGTACCCAGCGAACGGTTACCATTGGCTCCTACACCGCTGGACAACATCAATGGGAACAGACCGAAGATCATCGTCAACGCTGTCATCAAAATCGGACGCAGACGGGCTTTGGCTGCACTTACCGCAGAAGCGATCAGTCCCATGCCTGCCTTACGGCGTTCGGCAGCGTATTCGGTCAGCAGGATGGCTGTCTTTGCCAACAGACCGATCAACATAATCAAACCTGTCTGCAAGTAAATGTTATTCTCCAGTCCGAACATCCATGCGAAGAGGAAACTTCCCATCAATCCGCAAGGCACACTCAGAAGCACGGCGAACGGAATGATAAAACTCTCGTACAATGCACTCAGAATCAGATAAATCATCAGGAAGCAGATACCAAAGATGATCATAGTCGTACCGCTTTGCTGATTTTCTTCACGGGTGATGCCTCCGTAATCATAGCCATATCCCTTGGGAAGAGCCTGTACGGCTGTTTCCTGTACGGCCTTGATAGCATCTCCCGTACTATATCCGTCTGCCGGCATCGCATTCACGGCGATGGAATTGTACATATTGAAACGGCTCAGCGACTCTGCACCATAGCTGCGTGTCAACGTTACGAACTGGCTCAGCGGAGCCATCTCTCCGTTCGACATACGTACGAAAGCATTGTCCAGTGAGGTTTCGTCCAGACGGAATTGCGGGTCTGCCTGAATCATGACTCTGTATACTTTGGAGAAACGGTTGAAGTTGGACACGTACTGACCGCCATAATAACCGGACAGTGTACTCAGTACCGCATCCGGTGTAATGCCTGCGCGTTTACACTTGGCTGCATCCACCTCTACCGTCCACTGCGGATAGCGCACATCGAACGTAGAATATGCCATCGCAATTTCCGGACGCTGGTTCAATGCCCCCAGATATTGCTGGGTAGTGGTAAAGAATTCGTTGATATCACCGCCCATCTTATCCTGCATATGGAGTTCCAGCGCATTACCCATACCGTAACCCGGAATCATACCCGGCGAAATAGCGAAGACACTGGCATCCTTGATATCGGCCGTACGACCGTACACCTGACCGATGACTGCCTGTACATTATCCTCGTCATTCGGACGTTCGTCCCACGGTTTCAGTTTCAGAATCAACATACCGAACGAGCTTCCCTGTCCTGCCAGCAATCCGTAGCCGGCCACTTTCTGCACGTGCTTAATCTGCGGAATATCCATCAGACGCTTTTCGATGCGTTCCATCACTTCGTCGGTCGTAGTCAGCGAACTACCGGCCGCCGTACTTACATTGACGAATACCACACCCTGGTCTTCGTCCGGCACCAGACTGGTCTTTGTCGTGTTCATCAGGAATACAAGCAACACTACAGAGCAAACGAGCAGCGACCATGCCAGCCATCTGCGTTTGATAAAGATCAGTACCACATTCTTGTATTTCTCTATCAGAATATCGAAAGCCGAGTTGAATGCTTTACGGAAACGTGCCGCAAAGTTATTCTTCTGCGTACCGTCTTCATTGATATAAGGTTTCAACAGCAACGCACATAATGCCGGACTCAGCGTCAACGCATTAATAGCGGAAATACCAACGGCAACCGCCATCGTCAGACCAAACTGGGTATAGAACGTACCGGAAGTACCGCCCATGAAGGATACCGGAATAAATACTGCCATAAACACCAGCGAAGAGGTGATAACAGCATTACTGATACCTTTCATTGCATCGATACTTGCCATATAGGACGACCTGTATCCCACGTCGAAGCGTGCCTGCACCGCCTCGACGACAATAATGGCGTCGTCCACCACCGTACCGATGACGAGCACGAGCGCAAACAGCGTGAGCAGATTGATACTGAATCCTGCCACCGCCATGAAAGCAAACGTACCGATGAGCGAAACAATGACTCCCACCAAAGGAATCAGCGTAGAACGAAAGTCCTGCAAGAACACATATACCACCAGAATCACCAGGATAATCGCCTCGATCAACGTCTTCACCACCTCATGGATAGAAGCGAACAGGAAGTCGTTCGAGCTCATCATCTGTGTCAGTTCCACTCCTTTCGGGAGGTCTTTACGGGCTTCTTCAAGGAATTTATCAATGTTCTGGTTTACTTCGGTCGCATTGGAGCCCGCCGTCTGAAACACCATGCACGAAACGCCCGGATGACCGTCCATTCCACCGTGATAAGCATAGCTATCCTGTCCCAACTGTATCTCGGCGATGTCTTTCAACTTCAGGACCTCACCATTGTCCGTAGAACGAATGACAATATCTCCAAATTCTTCCGGAGTGATCAGACGTCCTTTATATTTCATTGTATACTGATAGGTTTCGTTCGAGTTTTCACCAAATGAACCGGTGGCCGATTCGATATTCTGTTCGGCAAGCACACTGGTGATATCCGATGGAATCAGTTTGTACTGGGCCATCACGTCCGGCTTCATCCATACACGCATGCTATATTCACCTCCCATAATCATCAGGTCGCCTACACCCGAGATACGCAGAATCTCCGGTTTCAGATTGATACTGATATAGTTGGAAAGGAAGTTTTCATCGTAGCTATCGTCCGGACTGGAAAGCGAGAACATCTGCAGGATACTTGTCTGACGTTTGGAAGTAGTCACACCGACCTGCGTTACTTCTGCCGGAAGCTGTCCCGTCGCTCTCGACACGCGGTTCTGTACGTTGACCGCTGCCATGTCCGGGTCTGTTCCCTGCTTGAAGTACACGGTGATACTCACTGTACCGGCATTGGTGGCGCTGGAAGTCATGTAAGTCATGTCTTCCACACCATTGATCGCTTCTTCCAAAGGAGCAATCACACTCTTCTGCAAAGTTTCCGCACTGGCGCCATAATAGGTGGTACTCACCATAATGGTCGGCGGAGCAATATCGGGATATTGTTCGACGGGCAGACTGAACAGCCCGATGATACCCACAACGACAATCGTAATAGAGATGACTGCCGATAATACGGGGCGTTCAATAAAGGTTCTTAAATTCATGGATGATTCCTCCTTTGTTTAAATTTCAGTAGTTGTCGTAGATGCTTGGGCAGTCTTTGCCTTAATCGGAGTACCTTCACGAAGCAATCCTACGCCTTCTGCCACAATCACATCGCCCGGAGCCAGTCCTTCATCCACGATAAATTCGCGGCCGCCGTTCACACGGGTCACCTGCACCAAGGCAGATTGCGCTTTGCCGTCTACTACCTTATATACATATCTCTTATCCTGTATTTCGAACGTAGCTCCCTGCGGAATCACCAAAGCTCCCGTTTTCTGTACCGGAATCACTACGTTACCCGCACCGCCGCTGTGCAGCAGTCCGTCCTTATTAGGGAAAACGGCACGCAGGCTGACAGTACCCGTCGAACGGTCAATAACTCCGCTGATAGACTCAATCTGTCCCTGTTCGGGATAAGCCGATTTATCGTTCAGCTGCAAGTCGATGGCAGGCATACTTTTCAGCGCCTCGTCTTTAGAGCCATACTGGCGAATCAATCCCAGCAACTGGTTTTCCGTCATTGAGAAGTAGACGTACATGTCCGAATTGTCGGAAACGGTGGTCAGCGGTTCGGGAATGCTGGAACTCACCAACGCACCTACGCGATAAGGCAATGTACCTACCACTCCGTCTGCCGGACTCTTCACTACCGTATAAGAAAGGTTATTACGGGCGCTCACTTCTTGTGCCTTGGCCTGTGCCAGTTGGGCTTTGGCAGCCAGAAGAGAATTTTTTGCCGTACTCAGATCGAAAGCGGAAACTACATTCTCCTTATACAGTTCCTCTTTGCTGTCGTAAGTCAGCTGTGCCGTTGCCAGAGACGCTTTGGCTGACTCCACATTCGCCACTGCCGTCTGCAGGGCTGCCTCATACGGCACTTGGTCGATGATGAACAGCGTCTGTCCGCTCTTCACCCGCTGTCCTTCGGTGACACTGACTTTTGTCAGCGTACCGCCTACCTGTGGATAAATATCGATGTCCTGACGTCCGCGGATAGTCGCCGAATAGGCACTCGAAATCATCCGGTCGGTCGGAGAAACGGTCATTACTTCATATCCTGTTTCCATTTGTGTGGGTGGAGCTTGCTTACAACCTGCAGCAGCAACCAGACAACCGAGCAACAATAGCCCTCGCTTCATTTTACATACCTTTTTACTCATTGTGTTACCTATTAAAATTTTTGATCGCGGCAAAGGTAGACTCTTTTCACCACAGAAAACTGGTCATAGTATTTAGAGTTTTGTTCATTTTCGGAACAATATGAGCGATATTTAGTGAAAAAGTCCTATTTTTGCCCACTAAATAAGAATAGTTATGATACAGAGAAACTCTACCCTTGCCGTTCTCCGGGAATCATTTGTTGCCGGAAGCGATGAGAATTTGTCACCTATCATGCATCACCTCTGGAAAATGGAAGGGGGTGCCATCTATTTCTGCCGCAGTGGATGGGCACACGTCACCATCGATCTGAAAGAGTACGAAATCGTCAAAAACACTCAGGTGGTACTGCTGCCGGGAAGCATTATCCGTATCAATGGCAGCAGCAGTGACTTCACAGCCTCCTTTTTCGGATTTCCCAAAGATATGTTTCGGGAAGCCTGCCTGCGGTTAGAACCGACCTTTTTCCGCTTTATGAAGGAAAGACCGTGCTATGTGCTTCCCGATAAGGATACCGGAGCAATCAACGGATTGATACAGGCGGCAACTGCTATTTATAATGACCGCGAGAACCGCTTCCGCAACCAGATAGCCAAGAATCATCTCCAATCCTTCATGCTGGATATTTACGATAAATGCTACCGCTACTTCGACAAACAGGAAATAGAAGGGGGAAGCCGGCAGGACGAAATCTTCAAGAAGTTTGTCGCATTGGTGCACGAAAACTGCATTTCACAACGGGAAGTTAACTTCTACGCCAACGAACTTTGTATTTCGACCAAATACCTGACAGGCATCTGCCGCAGTGTGACCGGAGATTCTGCCAAAAAGATCATTGATGATTTCGCCATTCTAGAGATCAAAGTACTGCTCCAATCTACGGAGCTGACAATGCAGGATATAGCCGACCGGCTCGGTTTCCCGGACCAGTCGTATTTAGGAAGATATTTCAAACGGCATGAAGGAATGTCGCCCAGAGAATATCAAAACAGATATGTTATATAGCAATCAGAAAAAAGAAATAACCATTATACATTAAGGAGTACAGAGACCCGGATAGCAACCATAAGTTTGTGCAAAATCAGTCATTTTGCTATAAAATTAATAGAAATTATCATCTAAAGACAACAATGTATAACTTTTATTCCTACATTTGCAGCCAAATGATAACTTATTAATAAAAATACCAATACCATGGCTAAAATAACCAAAGAAGCCGCTTTGCTCTACCATTCACAGGGCAAACCCGGTAAGATCGAGGTAGTTCCTACCAAACCTTACAGTACACAAACTGATTTATCACTTGCATACTCTCCCGGCGTGGCAGAGCCTTGCCTCGAAATAGAGAAGAATCCGCAGGACGCTTACAAATACACAGCCAAAGGCAACCTGGTAGCTGTTATTTCTAACGGTACAGCCGTACTCGGACTGGGTGACATAGGCGCACTGAGCGGCAAACCGGTGATGGAAGGCAAAGGTCTGCTTTTCAAAATCTACGCAGGAATCGACGTGTTCGATATCGAAGTGGACGAGAAAGACCCGGAGAAATTCATCGCTGCCGTAAAAGCAATCGCTCCTACTTTCGGCGGTATCAATCTGGAAGACATCAAAGCTCCCGAATGTTTCGAAATCGAACGCCGTCTGAAAGAAGAACTTGACATCCCTGTGATGCACGACGATCAGCACGGAACCGCTATCATCTCCAGCGCCGGACTGGTAAATGCCCTGCAAGTGGCCGGAAAGAAAATAGAGGATGTGAAAATCGTCGTAAACGGTGCCGGAGCATCTGCCGTATCCTGTACCAAATTATATGTATCACTGGGGGCACGCCTCGAAAATATCGTCATGCTGGACAGCAAAGGCGTTATCAGCAAGACACGTACCGACCTCAACGAACAGAAGAGATATTTTGCCACCGACCGCACGGATATCCACACACTGGAAGAAGCGATCAAAGGCGCCGATGTATTCCTCGGCTTGTCCAAAGGTAACGTACTGAGTCAGGACATGGTGCGCAGCATGGCTCCCATGCCGATCGTATTCGCACTGGCAAACCCGACACCGGAAATCTCTTACGAAGATGCAATGAGCGCCCGCCCCGACGTACTGATGGCAACCGGACGTTCCGACTATCCGAACCAGATCAACAACGTAATCGGCTTCCCGTACATCTTCCGCGGCGCACTCGATACACAGGCCAAAGCGATCAACGAAGAAATGAAAATCGCAGCAGTACACGCTATCGCCAATCTGGCAAAACAGCCTGTACCTGATGTAGTGAACACAGCATACCACGTCAACAACCTCTCTTTCGGTCCGGAATACTTCATCCCGAAACCGGTAGACCCGCGCCTCATCACTGAAGTTTCCTGTGCCGTAGCCAAAGCAGCCATGGAAAGCGGAGTGGCACGCACGGAAATCAAAGACTGGGACGCTTACTGCGTTCATCTGCGCGAACTGATGGGATACGAATCCAAACTGACCCGCCAGCTTTATGACACCGCCCGCCGCAACCCGCAACGTGTCGTATTCGCCGAAGGCATCCATCCCAACATGCTGAAAGCCGCCGTCGAAGCAAAAGCCGAAGGCATCTGCCATCCTATCTTATTAGGAAACGACGAAGCAATCGGCAAACTGGCCGAAGAACTCGACCTGAGCCTGGAAGGCATCGAAATCGTCAATCTCCGCCATCCGGACGAGTCGGAACGCCGCGAACGCTACTCACGCATCCTTGCCGAAAAACGTGCCCGCGAAGGCTTTACATACGAAGAAGCCAACGACAAGATGTTCGAACGCAACTACTTCGGTATGATGATGGTAGAAACCGGAGATGCAGACGCATTTATCACCGGACTCTATACCAGATACAGCAACACCATCAAAGTTGCCAAAGAAGTGATCGGCATCCAGCCCGGATTCAACCATTTCGGAACAATGCACATTCTTAATTCGAAGAAGGGTACTTACTTCCTGGCAGATACGCTGATCAACCGTCATCCGGATACGGAAACTCTGATTGACATCGCCAAACTGGCTGACAAGACAGTCCGTTTCTTCAACCATACACCGGTCATCTCGATGCTGTCGTACTCCAACTTCGGTGCCGATACCTCCGGCAGCCCTGTCAAAGTGCACGGAGCAGTGAACTATATGCAGAAGGAATATCCGGAACTCGCCATCGATGGTGAAATGCAGGTGAACTTTGCCATGAACCGCGAACTGCGTGACGCCAAGTATCCGTTCACCCGCCTGAAAGGTAAAGACGTGAATACGCTGATCTTCCCGAACCTGAGCTCCGCCAACGCAGGATACAAACTGCTGCAGGCAATGGACCCCGATACGGAATTCATCGGCCCTATCCAGATGGGACTGAACAAGCCTATCCATTTCACTGACTTTGAAAGTTCTGTCCGCGACATCGTGAACATCACAGCCGTAGCCGTGATCGACGCCATCGTAGTGAAGAAGAAAAACGAAAGCCGATGAGAAGACCGTTATCAAAATCACAAATAGTTTGCGTCAGCCTGCTTTGGCTGGCGCTTTGCTATTTAGTTCTCACAAAAGCCGAACGTATTGACGGTATGACGATAGTAATGCTTGTCATTTCGGCAGCATTAGTCTTTATTCCTGTCTATAAGTCGATGAAAAAGAATAAATAAATATCTTTTTTCTGAGTTTTAATGCAATAAAATATCAAATTTGATGTTTTATTGCATTTTTCTTTATAAAATGTTTGCTAGTTCAATTTTTATCTTTACTTTTGCAACCGCATAAAAGAAATAGGTAATCGAAATTTAATCAACCAATAAAAGAAAAAAAGATTATGAATGCAGCAAAGGTATTAGACGATCTGAAAAGACGGTTCCCCAACGAACCGGAGTATCATCAGGCAGTAGAAGAAGTACTTTCTACTATTGAAGAAGAATACAACAAACACCCGGAGTTTGACAAAGCAAACTTAATCGAACGCTTGTGTATTCCTGATAGAGTATTTCAGTTCCGTGTAACTTGGATGGACGACAAAGGTAATATTCAGACAAACATGGGTTACCGTGTTCAGCACAACAACGCTATCGGCCCGTACAAAGGCGGTATCCGTTTCCACGCATCTGTAAACCTTTCCATCCTGAAATTCCTTGCCTTTGAGCAGACATTCAAAAACTCACTGACTACGCTGCCTATGGGTGGTGGTAAGGGTGGTTCCGACTTCTCTCCACGTGGTAAGTCAAACGCTGAAGTAATGCGTTTCGTACAGGCATTCATGCTGGAACTGTGGCGTCACATCGGTCCTGAAACTGACGTTCCTGCTGGTGACATCGGTGTTGGTGGCCGCGAAGTAGGTTTCATGTTCGGTATGTATAAAAAACTGGCTCATGAATTTACCGGAACATTTACAGGTAAAGGCCGCGAATTCGGTGGTTCACTGATTCGTCCGGAAGCTACAGGTTACGGTAACATCTACTTCCTGATGGAAATGTTGAAGAGAAAAGGAACTGACTTGAAAGGTAAAGTTTGTCTGGTTTCTGGTTCTGGTAACGTTGCTCAATATACAATCGAAAAAGTAATCGAACTGGGTGGTAAAGTAGTTACTTGCTCCGACTCTGACGGTTACATCTACGATCCGGACGGTATCGACCGCGAAAAGTTGGATTACATCATGGAACTGAAGAACCTCTACCGTGGCCGTATCCGCGAATACGCAGAGAAATATGGTTGCAAATATGTAGAAGGAGCTAAACCTTGGGGTGAAAAATGCGATATCGCACTGCCTTCTGCCACTCAGAACGAATTGAACGGCGACCACGCCCGTCAGTTGGTAGCAAATGGCTGTATAGCTGTATCTGAGGGAGCAAACATGCCTTCTACTCCGGAAGCTATCAAAGTATTCCAGGACGCTAAGATTCTGTACGCTCCGGGTAAAGCAGCTAATGCGGGTGGTGTATCAGTATCAGGTCTTGAAATGACTCAGAACTCCATCAAGTTGAGTTGGAGCGCTGAAGAAGTAGACGAAAAGCTGAAGAGCATCATGAAGAATATCCACGAAGCCTGCGTTCAGTATGGTACTGAAGCCGACGGATATGTAAACTATGTGAAAGGTGCTAACGTAGCCGGATTCATGAAGGTTGCCAAAGCTATGATGGCTCAGGGTATCGTATAATCAGCAAGATATAAGAAAGCTATAGTCATTTTTAAGATAAAGGCTCCCGCCTTCCGAAAGGAAGGACGGGAGTTTTTTTTTATATTGTACCGCAGTGGTGAAAAACAAGTAAAAGAGTGCAGGCAAACATGTAAAAGAGTGAGTGACAGGAAGTACTTCATTCTGGCAAATGATGTAGAAGAAAAAGGTAAAAGAAGTACATGACCCGGGTGAAAGATGTACTTGAAATAAAAAATACCGGAGGTTTTAAAGATTGTTCATAGTTATTCTCTATCTTTAGATAGAAATTATCAGTTTGACAAGCAAGCAAAATCGGTCTATCTTTGTTACATATTATAAACCCGGACAGAAGAGTAAAAAAGACTTCGGTTTATTTAAACTTCGCCTCCGACTAACATCTATTTTATGGAAGAAAAAAAACTAACTGCCGCGAACGGTCGTCCCATTGCCGACAATCAGAATTCGCAAACCGCAGGTCAACGCGGACCTGTCATGTTACAAGACCCATGGCTTATTGAAAAGCTTGCTCATTTTGATCGTGAAGTGATTCCGGAAAGACGTATGCATGCCAAAGGTTCGGGAGCTTACGGCACATTCACCGTCACTCATGACATTACGAAGTACACCCGTGCAGCTATTTTCAGCGAAGTCGGAAAGCAAACTGAATGTTTCGTCCGTTTCTCTACCGTAGCCGGAGAGCGTGGGGCGGCAGATGCCGAACGTGATATCCGCGGTTTTGCCATGAAATTCTACACCGAAGAGGGCAACTGGGATTTAGTCGGAAACAACACTCCTGTCTTTTTCTTACGTGATCCGCTTAAATTTCCGGATTTGAATCATGCCATCAAGCGAGACCCGAAAACGAACATGCGCAGCCCTAACAGCAACTGGGACTTCTGGACACTTCTGCCCGAAGCGCTTCATCAGGTGACAATCACTATGAGCCCTCGCGGCATTCCCTATTCCTATCGCCACATGCACGGATTCGGAAGCCACACCTATAGTTTTATCAATGCGGACAACCAGCGTATCTGGGTGAAATTCCACCTGCGCACCTTGCAGGGAATCAAAAACCTGACAGATCAGGAAGCGGAAGCGATCATCGCCAAAGACCGCGAATCTCATCAACGCGACCTTTTTGAAAGCATCGAAAAGGGAGATTACCCAAAATGGTTATTCCAGATTCAGTTAATGACGGAAGAGGAAGCGGACCATTACCGCATCAATCCGTTCGACCTGACCAAAGTATGGCCGCACAAAGATTTCCCGCTACAAGACGTCGGAATCCTTGAACTGAACCGTAATCCGGAAAACTATTTCGCAGAAGTAGAACAAGCTGCTTTCAACCCGATCAATACCGTAGACGGCATCGGATTCTCACCGGACAAGATGTTACAGGGACGTCTGTTCTCTTACGGCGACGCACAGCGTTATCGCCTCGGAGTGAACGCCGAACAAATTCCGGTGAATAAACCCCGTTGCCCGTTCCATGCTTACCACCGTGACGGAGCTATGCGCGTAGACGGCAACTACGGTGCAACCAAAGGCTACGAACCCAACAGTTACGGAGAATGGAAAGACTCTCCTCACATGAAAGAACCGCCTCTCAAAGCATCCGGCAACGGAGAAATATACAATTATAATGAACGCGAATATGATGATGATTACTACAGCCAGCCGGGAGATCTGTTCCGCTTGATGCCGGCGGACGAACAGCAACTTCTGTTTGAAAACACGGCACGTGCTATGGGAGACTCCGAATTATTCATTAAACAGCGTCACACCCGCAACTGCTACAAAGCAGATCCCGCATACGGTGCCGGAGTCGCCAAAGCATTGGGCATTGATCTGCAAGAAGCATTGAAAGAATAAAAGAACAACCAACCATTTGTCAAAGAAAGAGCATATTTCCCGACGGATTTATGCTCTTTTTTTCGACAGAACAGTAAACAGATGTATATCAGCAGAATAAAAATCCTTTTTTATTCCTTTAAAAGGAATGCCCCGTTGGTTTTAAAGAAACAGGCCGTTGGTTTTAAACCAAGACCCCGTTCCTTTAAAACCAACGGGACTATTTTAAAAAAAGTTCTGCTTTCATTGGAAAAACAGAACTTTTTTGTTTCATTTATTTATCAACCGAAAAGAGATCAGTCAATCCCCGGCATCAGAACAACGCCGAGCTTCTTCTTACCATCCATCTTGACTACCATCGGCTTTTCAAAGCGGACATGACGCAGGAATTTCGTTTCTTCCACCGCAGGTTGGGCATTGAGGAAATCCTGATTGTAGACTCCGTCATTCATAAAGGCATTGATCGTAAAATAGCCTACGCCGAACGAAGTGAGGTTCTGGAAGAAGTGAGTTCCCTGACTCGGGTCTACACGATAATTGGTCAGTCCGGCCTCCACTATCACACGGGCGGCGGAGATATGCGGCCACTTCACCGGAATGCCCAGCCATGTATCACTGCTGCCCCAACGTCCCGGACCTACGAGCACATAATTCCTTCCTGCATTGAGGAATTGCAGGTTCATTTTCTCTATTTCCCAGGCAATGGCCTGATTGTTCGAAGCACTGTATCCATCCGTCTTGACGTAGACGATATCATAAATTTCGTTCATGACGCCATGCCCCAATGAGTTATTGGAACGGAGCACCACGTCTTCATCCGGTATCAGCGTCAAGTCTTCGTCCAGCATTTCTTTGCTGTCCACAATCGGGCGGATTTGCAACAGGTAGAATGTACCCGTCTTATCTTGTTCACGACTCAAGGTCGCGGCAAACTCAATCTCCACCGGGCGCCGCATTTCCTGTTCACCGTACTTCAAAACCAGTTGCAGGATGCGTGCCAGCGGGAATACATCGTGTTGAAGGATATTGGCAAACGTGATTACCTTGCGTCCACCGGGATACAAACCGTCACGGATCACCTGATCATACGGATCGTAAGTAGAAGCGATATAGCGTAACGAACCGTCACTTTCGGCTTCCTTCACATGAAGTTTCAACAGGTTAAAGCCGTCGTCGATAGAGAAATCATGCCCTGCGTTTTTCAAGTCCAATGCGTAGAAACGGGTCTGTGTTTCTTTCAGGGCTATTTCCATTTCACTGGTTTGCAACACTTGATTCGGGTGATAAGGAGAGAAACGGAGCGTCATACCTCCGTCTACAATATATTTTCCTAATCCAAGAGCCAGGTTCACCGTGCCTTCTTCGGCTTTTTCATCTCCCAAGGGATAATAATTGAGCGAACGTGCCACGCCGGACATAGACGGGTAGTAACGGTCTCCGTATTGATTTCCCACAACTTCCTGCAAGATGACTGCCATCTTTTCCTGGTCGATCACGTTCGATGTAGCCTGCATATAGGCTTTACTGTCTCTGAAGTAAACCGATGCATAGACTCCTTTGATCGCATCGGAAAGCATACGGAGCATTTCGTAACGGTCGTCCAGATAAGGAATCATATACGTATTGTATATTCCAGCAAACGGCTGATAATGAGAATCTTCCAACAGGGAAGAAGAACGGATGGCAATCGGGGACTTCACCACATCGAAGAAGGTGAAGAAGTCCTCTACCAACCGGTCGGGCAGTTTCGCCTTCAGGAAATATCGTAGAATCGTATCATCGTCGGCATCCGATAGAGCGATTTGATAAAGATTATTGGTCTCCATAAACTCGTCGAAGACATCGGTACACAGTACCACTGTCTTAGGAATTGCCACCCGTGCATTTTCGAACTCTTCAAATTCGGGATAACGCTTCACCATATTATCAATGAAGGCAAGGCCACGGCCTTTTCCTCCCAGCGAACCGTCGCCGATACGGGCAAAGTTGGAGTAACGGTCGAAACGGTCACGTTTGAAGACGGCAACCACTCCCTGATTTTTCATCTTCCGGTACTTCACGATCGCCTCGAAGATAATCCGGCGGTGTGCATCTACGTCCTGAAGACTGGTCCACGTGATCGGCTTCAGAAACTCGGCTACCGGAAACATGGCACGCGAATAGAGCCAGCGCGAAACGTGATTCCGGCTGATATGATACAAGAAGGACTCGGCAGGCACGGCAAACAGGATATTCTGCAGCTCTTTCAGGTTCCGCACACGGGCAATCTCTTCTCCGGTCTCCGGATTGCGGAACACAAAGTCACCGAACCCGAAGTTATCGGAAACGATGCGCCGCAGGTCAACGTCCATCTTTTTAGAATTCTTATCGATAAAGCTGGCACCGTATTTGGCGGCATACGAAGAGTTTTCCGATTCGGAGGATTGGATAATCAACGGTACGAACGGATCGTTCTTGCGTATGGCGGCACAAAGCTTGATACCTGCCAGACCGTCTTTCTCGCCCCGTTCCACTTTCGGGAAACGGACGTCGGTAATGACTCCTAATATATTATTCTGGTATTTGCGATAGATTTCCATCGCTTCCTGATACGTACGCGCCAAAACGATTTTAGGACGCCCACGCATACGAAGCGTGCGCTGGTGCGCATTCAGAGCTTCGGTAGAAAATTCCTGGCTCTGCTTCAACACGAATTTATACAGGTTGGGAAGAATGGAAGAATAGAACCGGATGCCGTCTTCCACCAAAAGTATCATCTGCACGCCTACTTCCTGCACATCGTGTTCGAGGTTCATCTTATCTTCCATCAGTTTGATAATAGAAACCAACAGGTCGGTATTGCCCAGCCAGCAGAACACGTATTCAAATGCGCTCAGGTCTTCGTTGATAATCCGCTTCGTAATACCGTGACTGAAAGGAGTCAGGATAACGATCGGAATATGTTCGTATTTCTCTTTGATATGCCGCCCGATATCAAAACTGTCATTGTCTCCCGTACTCGGCATACAGATCACCAGATCGAATGACATATTCTCCAACTGCGTCAATGCTTCCTCTTCCGTAGAAACCTGTGAGAAACGAGGCGGATAACGAAGTGACAAGGATGTATATTCATTAAATATCTTTTCATCAATGCGTCCGTCATCTTCCAGCATGAAAGCGTCATACGGGTTGGCAATCAACAGAACATTGAAAATCCGCCGTGTCATCAAATTGGCGAATTGCGTATCTTTGAAGTAAAGCTGGTTTAATTTATACTTGCTGAGCATAGTCTCTTTCTATTTTTTATTCCATAATGAAATGATTCATAGTACAATCTACTTGACGTTTACCCTGCAAAGTTAATTTTTTAAATCTCATTTGCTATCATCTTCTTTATAAAGTTTATAATAGGTAATAAGTAATAGGTAACAAGTAATAACCATGCGGTTTACAGCGCAGCTTATTACTTATTACTTATTACTTATTACCTATTACTTATTACCTATCACCTACCACTATCATTTTATCATTATTTAATCAAAATATCACCATAAAATCAATCATATTTGAAAAATTTTCCTATATTTGCAGTGTGAGCAGTTTACATTTTATCAGAATAACCTTTTAAAATATGATATCATGAACATCCAGAAAATCATGTCCTCGTTGGAGGCAAAGCACCCCGGTGAATTAGAGTATCTTCAAGCAGTAAAAGAAGTTCTTCTTTCGATCGAAGATATATACAATCAGCATCCCGAATTTGAAAAGGCCAAGATCATAGAAAGACTGGTAGAACCTGATCGTATCTTCACTTTCCGTGTCACTTGGGTAGACGATAAAGGGGAAGTTCAGACCAATCTCGGTTATCGTGTACAGTTCAACAATGCAATCGGTCCGTACAAAGGCGGTATCCGTTTCCATGCTTCCGTCAACCTCTCCATTTTGAAATTCCTCGGCTTCGAGCAGACATTCAAGAATGCACTGACTACCCTTCCGATGGGTGGCGGCAAAGGCGGTTCGGACTTCTCGCCCCGTGGCAAGAGCGATGCTGAAATCATGCGTTTCTGTCAGGCGTTTATGCTCGAATTGTGGCGCCATCTGGGACCGGACATGGATGTACCTGCCGGTGATATCGGTGTAGGCGGACGCGAAGTAGGTTATATGTTCGGTATGTACAAGAAGCTGACCCGCGAATTTACGGGAACCTTTACCGGAAAAGGACTGGAGTTCGGCGGTTCGCTGATTCGTCCGGAAGCTACCGGCTTCGGCGGTTTGTACTTCGTTTATCAGATGTTGCAGGCAAAAAATATAGATATCAAAGGCAAGACAGTCGCTATCTCCGGCTTCGGTAACGTAGCTTGGGGCGCTGCCACCAAGGCGACCGAATTGGGTGCCAAAGTAATTACGATCTCCGGACCAGACGGATATATCTACGATCCGGACGGCATCAGCGGAGAAAAGATAGATTATATGCTCGAACTTCGGGCTTCGGGCAATGACATCGTTGCTCCTTACGCCGAAAAATATCCGGGTGCAACCTTCGTAGAAGGCAAGCGTCCGTGGGAAGTAAAAGCAGATATTGCACTTCCTTGCGCTACTCAGAACGAATTAAATGGAGAAGATGCACAAAATCTCATAAAAAATAACGTTCTTTGCATTGGAGAAATTTCCAACATGGGATGTACGCCGGAAGCAATCGACTTATTTATCGAAAAGAAAATAATGTATGCTCCGGGTAAGGCAGTCAACGCCGGTGGTGTTGCCACTTCCGGGCTGGAAATGTCTCAGAACGCCATGCACCTGAGCTGGAGCGCTGCTGAAGTGGACGAAAAACTCCACGCCATCATGCACGGTATCCATGCACAATGCGTGAAATACGGTACAGAACCCGACGGATATATCAATTATGTGAAGGGAGCTAACATTGCCGGATTCATGAAAGTAGCTCACGCTATGATGGGACAAGGCGTTATTTAAAAGAGACTTTGTTTAGTTGTATTTGTATTTGTGGTTTGCGCTGCTCGCCTCCTGTGACAGGACGCGGGTAGCGCTATTTTTTTGAGATTAACATTATTTTCTTCAATGGAATTAATTATCTTTGTAGCATTATACAGTAATAACAATAAAAAATGCTACAACCCGAATTAAAACTCCGCCGCGACAAGATTCGCAGTCTGATGGTGTCACAGGGCATTGATGCCGCCCTCATTACTTGTAATGCAAATTTGATCTACACCTATGGCTGTGTAGTCAGCGGCTATCTTTATCTCCCTCTTCATTCACCGGCACTGCTGTTTTTCAAGCGGCCCAACAATATCACAGGCGAACACTCGTTCCCCATCCGCAAGCCGGAACAGATCGTCGATATTCTGAAAGAAAAAGGTCTGCCTTTGCCCACTAAACTGATGCTGGAAGGCGACGAACTTCCTTATACCGAATATGTTCGTCTGGCAGGTTTGTTCCCGGACGCTGAAGTCGTGAACGGGACACCGCTGATCCGTCAGGCACGCAGCGTGAAGACAGCTATCGAAATCGAAATGTTCCGTCGTTCGGGCATGGCGCATGCCAAGGCATACGAACAGATTCCGTTCGCATATTACCCTGGAATGACAGATATCGAGTTCTCGATAGAAATCGAACGTCTGATGCGTCTTCAAGGTTGCCTCGGCATCTTCCGCGTGTTTGGCCGCAGCATGGAAATCTTCATGGGAAGTGTGCTGACCGGAGATAATGCCGGTTATCCTTCTCCCTACGATTTTGCTTTAGGGGGTCGCGGACTCGATCCTGCCTTGCCCGGAGGCGCTGACAAGACTCCGCTGAAAGAAGGACAAAGTGTTATGGTCGATCTGGGAGGCAACTTCAACGGATATATGGGCGATATGAGCCGTGTGTTCTCTATCGGCAAATTGTCGGAAGAAGCATATACCGCTCATCAGGTTTGTCTGGATATTCAGGAAAAGATCGCTTCGATCGCCAGACCCGGCATTCCTTGCGAAATGCTGTATAACACTGCAATCGAAATGGTTACCCAGGCAGGTTTTGCCGATAAGTTCATGGGAACGGGACAGCAAGCCAAGTTCATCGGTCACGGCATCGGACTCGAAATCAACGAAGCGCCTGTACTTGCTCCGCGCATCAAACAGGAACTGGAACCGGGCATGGTCTTTGCTCTCGAACCGAAAATCGTTCTTCCCGGTGTAGGCCCTGTAGGTATCGAAAACTCTTGGGTAGTGACAAACGAAGGAGTTGAGAAACTGACTAACTGCAACGAAGAAATTATAGAATTGTCATAAGGGACTGACTAAAAAGTCGGTTCTACCTCTATTGGGGGTGACTAAAAAGTCAATAGTATCTCTATTCTCCTCCTTCGGGAAGGAGGAGAATAGAGATAGAATCGACTTTTTAGCCACTCCAATTTGAACAAGAAAAGCTATTTTACAGGCTTCAGTCCCATCTTCGCCGCCCGTTCCAGCATAAAAGCATGGGCTGCCTCATACTCATTGGGGATAACTCCATCCAGAATAGCATCCTTTATCGCACTTTTCAAAGCACCGACTTCACGACAGGGCTGTAAGCCGAAAGTTTCCATGATCTCTTCTCCACTCACCGGAGGCTGGAAATTACGGACACGGTCTTTTTCTTCAAGGTCTTTCAACTTTTGGCGAACCAGCTGGAAGTTATTCAGGAAACGCTGCTTGCGCTCCATGTTTTTAGAAGTGATGTCCGCTTCGCAAAGTGTCATCAAGTCGTCGATATCATCCCCCGCCTCAAAAAGCAGACGGCGTACGGCAGAATCTGTCACTACATCATCCGCTATCACAATGGGACGCATGTGCAAGCTGACCATTTTCTGCACATACTTCATCTTCTCATTCATCGGCAACTTCATCTTCCGGAAAATATTCGGAATCATCTTCTCACCGATAAAATTATGATTATGGAACGTCCAGCCCGCTTTAGGCTCCCAACGTTTCGTTGCAGGCTTGGCGATATCGTGCAGCAAAGCTGCCCAACGCAACCAGAGATTATCCGTCTTTTTGCTGATATTGTCCAGCACTTCCAGCGTATGGTAAAAGTTATCCTTGTGCGACCGTCCGTTTCGTGTTTCTACTCCCTGCAAGGCAGCCAGTTCCGGAAAAATCAACGGAAGCAGTCCGCTTCGTTCCAGTTCTACAAAGCCTTTTGAAGGGATAGGCGAAAGAATGATCTTGTTCAGCTCATCCGCAATCCGTTCACGGGATATGATTTCAATCCGGTCTTTGTTACGGCAGAGCGATTCGAACGTATCGTCATCGATATAAAAATTCAGTTGCGTGGCAAAGCGAATGCAACGCATCATGCGCAGCGGGTCGTCACTGAACGTGATATCCGGATCGAGGGGTGTGCGGATGGTCTTTTCCTTCATGTCCGCCATGCCGCCAAACGGGTCAACCAGTTCGCCAAAGCGTGCTTTGTTCAGGCAGACAGCCATCGCGTTAATAGTAAAGTCACGGCGGTTCTGATCGTCCTCCAATGTTCCGTCTTCCACGATGGGCTTCCGTGAATCCCGTTGATAGGATTCTTTGCGGGCACCTACAAATTCGACTTCCGTACCTTTATATTTCACTTGTGCCGTACCGAAATTCTTGAAAACAGAGACGTGCGCACCACGCCCCAAGCGTTTTCCAAGTGCTTCCGCCATTGCGATCCCGCTGCCTACTACTACTACATCTATATCTTTGGAGGGACGTTGCAGAAAAATATCACGAACGTAACCGCCTACCACGTAACACTCCAGTCCGAGTGCGTCAGCGGTTTCGGCAATGTGTCCGAAGATCGGTTCGCTAAAATACTGTTTCAGTTCCTCTTGAGTCAACTCTATCATCTTTTTAATGCTTAACGACTGGCAACAGACAGTTAAATAGTTGATGAAAACACCGGTCGGGCGGTCCATAATCATCAAACACTTATTGCCAATACAAGTTTTGAGGGGGCAAAATTACAAAAATAAGGGATATATTTGTATTTTTGTCGCTATAAAGTAAACGATGAACGGGCGAGGAACTGTAAACGGCAAGTAACACGAACGGCAAACCGCAAGTAACGAACAGTTGGCGGTAAGTCGTGAACACTGCACGTCCCATCTCCATCGCAAATCGTCTAATAGTAAAATGTAAATGGTATGATGAAAAAACTGATTATCTTCTTTTGCGGCACGCTGGCACTGACAGCCTGCGGAAACGGCATCGAGAAAAAAGCCAATGAAAAACTGACGATTGCCCGTGCTGCCTACGAACGTGGCGACTACGAAGAAGCAAAGACACAAATCGACAGTATCAAGATTTTGTATCCCAAAGCATTCGAGGCCCGCAAAGCCGGTCAGGAATTGATGCTGGATGTGGAACTCAAGGCTCAACAAGAGATTCTGGCCTTTCTGGACAGTGCTCTCCAGGCAAAGCAAGCAGCGTTTGACGCCATCAAAGGCAAGTACACCCTGGAGAAAGATGCCGAATATCAGCAAGTGGGTAACTACATATGGCCTACACAAGCCATCGAGAAGAATCTCCATCGTTCCTTCCTTCGCTTCCAAGTGAGCGAGCAGGGAATTATGAGCATGACTTCCATTTATTGCGGAGCCGGCAATATCCATCATGTAGGCGTCAAAGTGATGACTCCCGACGGCAGTTTTGCCGAAACTCCGACTTCGAAGGACAGCTACGAAACATCGGATATGAACGAGAAAATAGAAAAAGCCGATTACAAATTGGGAGAAGACGGTAACGTGATCGAATTTCTGAACCTCAACAAGGACAAGAATATCCGTGTGGAATTTATCGGCGACCGTAGATACACAACGACGATGAGTCCGACCGACCGACAGGCAGTAGCAGGCGTTTACGAACTGTCGAAAATCCTTTCCGCCATGCAGCAAATCAAGAAAGAACAGGAAGACGCCAATCTGAAAATCGGATTTATCAATAAGAAAAAAGAACGGAAAGCGATGGAAGAAGCTGCCGAAGAATAAAGGTTCTTTCGGAGTAACGGCTTTCCGGAAAAGTGATAAAAGCGCTATCGGAGAAGAATAAATCAAGCAGTCCGAAAAGGATAAGTAAAAAACGGTAAGCGATGAAAATTTGTGTTTATCAGAGATAGCACATTTATTTTTTCATCGCTTACCGATTTTTATTTCAATTCAAGAGACTGTTCTCCGACTTATCATTAGGCACAAATAGTAATGATATTTCATTCCAACTTTAAAGAGACGCAGCATTGTTTTCTTGCTCGCACCCTTTTACCTTGGAGAAACGGCGTAAACCAGCATCCTAAAACGGCGTAGCCTGCCTACATAAAACGGCGTAGCCTGACAGGTAGAAAGGGCGCAGTCTCCAAAGGCTTATTTCACTCTCCTATTCAACTGATTATTAGCCTTCTCCACCTTTGACTTACCTATCCGTTTCCCCGTCCCTTTCTTTTTTCCGGCAGCAGGCTTCGCCTTTCCGGCGAACGGATTGTTACTTTTTTTGATTGGCATAACTTAACAAAGTATCATTCTCCTTCGTAATACTCGCCCAAAAACCAGCGGGCAATAAAGTCCCAGTTTTCGTGCAGCAGCTCTTTCCCGTTCTCGAAAGGGAATTGCGCTTCCGGCAGCAGGTCATGTTCCATGCCGTACTTCAGCAGATCGAACGGGCACAGCCCTTCCTCGCAGAAAAGTTCGTACGCCTCTTCCTCAGCCATTTCCGCATTATACAGCGGATTCCGTTTGTCGGCAAAGTAGCGGGCTACGTCCGGACCTATCAGCAAACCTTTCGGATTAGCGTACATCACGAAATCCGAAAACTCCTTCAAGTCGGGCAACAGAGCATCTTCCTCGTCCTCCCATTGCAGGGCCTGCACAAAGAACAGTTTCAAAGCCTCATACGAATCGAAGAACATCAACGGCTCGCCACCACTCGCTTTCAGAAAGCGTTCCACATTCACGGGCAACTGATCGCCCGGCGAGGCAACAGGCAAAGCAGTCCGCTGCTTCTCCATCAGCTCCGATTCCATCAGCCAGTCTCCGGCAAGTCCGTCGCTGATAGGCGCTTTCTCGAAAACATCTTCCAACTGCGCATAGATCACATCGGCAAACTCCAGCAAGTCCGCATCCAAGGGATTCTCCACACCGTCAAAGTCATCGCCTACCGGCGAATTAATTCCCCACAGCAAGAAAGCGATATCCTCTTTATTGATCTCGTCGGTGAGATAACCTTCCGACAATTCATAAAACGGCAGGTAACGTCCGTAATTCCTTTTATGCCAACGGATGAACTGGCGCCAGTTGCCTCCGTCCGTCACACAGTCTTCCAGATAAAGAGTCAGCATCAGAGTCACCTGATTCTGGCTTTCCTGTGTCTCCGACTTATATAAATAAGATTCGCTGACGACAGGCAATAAAAGATTGGCAAATTCAAGATACCAGTGATCCGTCGCCAACACCTTTGCACGGCCATGAAGATCCAGCCATGCTTTCATATAAATTTTCCCTTGTTTCATTATTATTCTGTTGCTTGTTTTAGTTTCTCCACGCCCTATTACCTATTACCTATTACTTGCTACCTTTTTTACAGTCTTTTCAAAGCCAGTTTTATTACTTTCTCCACCGGAGCATCCGGTTCTTCCTTCAAGATAGCCAGTACCACTTTCTGCGAAGGCGCGGCGGCAAAGCCAAGCATGGTCAGAGCGGCTACCGCTTCCTCCTGCACTTCTACGCTGGCAGATTGCAGCAGCATTCCGGCAGAAGCGCTTCCTCCTGCCACGGTGGCTCCCATCGTCTTTATCTTGTCTTTCAGGTCGACAATGACACGCTGCGCTGTTTTCAGTCCGATCCCCTTCACCGTTTTCAGCAAATTCGCATTTTCGGTGCTGATCACATTCACCAGTTCGGCAGGCGAAAGGGCAGAGAGAATCATACGTGCCGTATTGCCTCCGATGCCCGACACGGAAATGAGCAGCAGGAAAATCTCCCGCTCCTGCTTGTCGGCAAATCCGTAGAGCACATACGCGTCCTCCCGAATAGCTTCATAGATATATAACTTACAGTTTTTCTTCCCCTGAATAGCCGAATAAGTATTCAGGGATATATTGGCGGCATAGCCTACCCCGTTACAGTCGATTACTGCGGTTGCCGGACTAAGTTCGGCAAGTTCGCCTCTTACATATTCTATCATAGTGTGAGCAAAGATAAGACAAATTCACCACAGATGAAAAGACTTTCGCAACATTTCCGCCTCGCAGTCAGAGGTGAAAAAATTAAAAATAATGCAGGCAGTAAACAAAACTTCCTAGTAATTTGTTTACTTTTGTGGCAGAATTAAAGAAAAATGTTCATATAAAACCAATAAAAGAATGAAAAAAGTAAGAGCAGCTATTGTCGGTTACGGCAATATCGGACACTATGTACTTGAAGCGCTACAGGCAGCGCCTGATTTCGAAATAGCCGGAGTAGTTCGTCGTGCAGGAGCAGAGAACAAGCCGGAAGAGTTGGCAAACTATGCAGTAGTCAAAGATATCAAAGAGCTGGAAGGAGTGGAAGTGGCCATCCTCTGCACACCGACCCGCAGCGTTGAGAAATACGCGAAAGAATATTTGGCAATGGGAATCAACACGGTGGACAGCTTTGACATCCACACAGGCATCGTTGACCTGCGCCGCACGCTGGATGCCACCGCCAAAGAGCACAAAGCCGTATCCATCATCTCCGCAGGATGGGATCCGGGAAGCGACTCGATCGTACGCACCATGCTCGAAGCAATCGCTCCGAAAGGCATCACTTACACCAACTTCGGTCCCGGCATGAGTATGGGACACACCGTAGCCGTAAAAGCGATCGACGGAGTGAAAGCCGCCCTCTCCATGACGATCCCTACCGGAACGGGAATCCACCGCCGCATGGTATATATCGAACTGAAAGACGGATACAAGTTTGAAGAAGTAGCCGCAGCCATCAAGGCAGACCCTTACTTCGTGAACGACGAGACACATGTAAAACTTGTGCCCAGCGTAGACGCACTGCTCGATATGGGACACGGTGTAAATCTGACTCGCAAGGGAGTTTCCGGTAAAACGCAGAATCAGCTGTTCGAGTTCAATATGCGCATCAACAATCCGGCACTGACCGCACAGGTACTTGTGTGCGTGGCACGCGCTTCCATGAAGCAGCAACCGGGATGCTACACCATGGTAGAAGTCCCCGTCATCGACCTCCTTCCGGGCGACCGCGAAGAGTGGATCGGACACCTGGTATAATCTTTTATCCGCATAACTGAAATAAAAATAGAGAAAGGAGACACACCTTTCTCTATTTTTTTTATCTTTGTCGGAGAAGACAAAACACACCCGATATGAAAAGACTATTCATATTCTCAACATTTCTGTTATGCTTGCTATCGACTACCTTTTCACAGCAGTCCGGTAACACGATCAAACCGAATCTGAAGTACGGAAAACCCTCCAAGGAAGAGCTCACCATGACCAGCTTTGCTCCCGACACCACCGCAACGGCGTATGCCGACATCCAGATACCTTATTACTCCAACGGACGCAATCCGACACTGAAAGAAAACGTCAGCCAGCTTGCGTTATTCCTTGATTTCCGAAAACAAGTAGCAAAACAATTTAATAACAAAATTATAATAAAGAGAATATGAAGATATACAAAAAGAAAGAACTTCCCAGACATGAGGAAGAAGAGTTTTCAGTCATAGTACTGACTTGTGACGAACACGGAGAAACCAATCTTGGGTTTTATAACTTTGACACGGAAGATTGGAGTTTTCTTTCGGAAGCTGACCAAAGTTATAGAGACTCTGAATTTGTATGGATATACCCACCAGCCAATCAGATGAAAGAGTTTTTGATAAAATCAATCAAAGCTGAACGCGAATCAGCTCCACCTTCATCGAAGGAAAACTGGTTTAGAAAGAAAACCCAACCTATTAAAAAGAAAATCACTCTGGCTTTCAAGAAAAAATAAAAGTGTACCTTTGCGGCTCTAACCAAAGCCGAAAGGAAACATTGGAAAATAAAAGATACAATAACGTCGAAGAATGGGCAAACACGCTCAGTCACGGAGCAGGTATACTGCTTGGAGTCATAGCCGGCTATTTCCTGCTCGCGAAAGCGGCGGCGGGTGCCGAACCGAAGTGGGCGGTAGCTTGTGTAACCGTCTACCTGTTTGGCATGCTGTCTTCTTATGTCAGCTCCACCTGGTATCACGGCAGCCGTCCGGGTAAGCTGAAGGAATTGCTTCGCAAATTCGATCACGGGGCTATCTATCTGCACATTGCGGGGACGTACACTCCGTTTACACTGCTCGTCATGAGGCACGCAGGCGGTTGGGGATGGGGAATTTTCTCTTTTGTCTGGCTGTCGGCTATCGTCGGTTTTATACTGAGTTTCAAGAAACTGAAAGAACACAGTAACCTGGAAACCATTTGTTATATAGCTATGGGAGCCTGCATTCTCGTGGCTATGAAGCCTTTGATGGATCATTTAGCAGAGATGGGAGCCGGTCCGGCTTTTTGGTGGCTGATAGGCGGGGGAGCTTCGTATATCATCGGGGCAGTGTTCTATTCGCTGCGCAAGCCATATATGCACGCTACGTTCCATCTGTTCTGTTTGGGAGGAAGCATAGGGCATATCATAGCGATCTGGCTGATATTGTAAGTAAAAGAAAGCCGTCAGGCAGAGTTCATCATTTCAATACGATGCTTCATCATTCAACACAAAAATTTCTTCCACCGGAACCCCGAAATAACGTGCTATCCTCAGCGCAAGGACAGTAGAAGGAATAAACTTTCCGGTCTCTACCGTATTGATTGTCTTTCGGGTTACTCCAATGGCTATAGCCAGTTCTTCCTGGCTGATATTCTTCATCGCCCTGTAGACCTTTATTTTATTGAGTAGTTCTTTATTTTCCATCTTTATAAGGGTTATACAGGAGCAATCTTCTTATTTCTGAGAAAAGCATAGCTACCACCACTATAACCAGAGCACCCATACGTACCGAGAGATTAAAAAAATCTCCAAAGCAATAAACTAATAATCCCATTTGCATAGCCGCATAAAAGCCTGCTGTCAAAGCCTTAGAATTATAGTCCGAATATATTTCACTATCTAATGCTCCCATTAATTTCTTATCTTTCTTTATTCTCTCCAAAATATCGGAAGCTCTTATCGCTACAACGACATACAGCAAAACTGCAAATGCAAATATATACCATGTCTCTCCCAAAAATCCCTTTCTACCAGTATCAAGACAAAATGTCTCCCACATTAATACTCCCATAAACAACATACCGACAATCGTCCGCATCAAAAGAGCATTAAACCTTTTAATCTCCATTTTCTCAATCGTAATATTTTCCATAACCATAGAATTTAATCCATATTCTTATCTTTAAGTTTCACCCATAGGTTCCAAAAAGAAACCTTTAGGTTACAAATATAGATATTAAAAACTATATTCCAACCAATCATCCATCTATTTTTTAATTCTTCCGTTTTTGTTGAACCAAACACTCCCTTTCATTCGTTATATAAATAGAGACTCTAAAACTGCAAGAACCATGAACTGGGAAAATCACCTGATCAAAGACCTCCAATGGTCCAATGAGATTATCAACAGAGAAGCGAAAGAACGTGTAGCACGTGAGATCGCCGCCACAGCCAAAACAGGCGATGTGATAGGGGCCGGCTCCGGTTCCACCGTCTACCTCACTTTGTTTGAGCTGGCAAAGCGGATTCACGAAGAGCACCTATATCTGGAAGTGATTCCCGCCTCTCAGGAAATCTCCATGACTTGCATACAACTAGGCATCCCGCAGACCACCCTTTGGGACAAACGTCCCGACTGGACATTCGACGGAGCGGATGAGGTAGACCCCGACCGCAACCTGATAAAAGGACGTGGCGGAGCCATGTTCAAAGAAAAGCTGCTGATCAGAAGCAGCGGAAAAACCTTCATTATCGTCGATCCCAGCAAACTTGTCAATATCTTGGGAAGCAAATTCCCCATACCGGTAGAGGTGTTCCCGCATGCACTGTCATACGTCGAAAAAGAACTGCGCCGACTGGGTGCCTCCGAAATATCACTACGCCCCGCCCACGGAAAAGACGGTCCTATTTTGACAGAAAACGGAAACTTTATCCTTGATACCCGTTTCCATTATATTGACGCTTCGCTGGAAGAACAGCTGAAAACAATCACGGGCGTTATTGAAAGCGGACTTTTCATCAATTACGACATTGAAGTAGTTGTAACCAGATAAAAACCAAGCATAGCACATAGGAAAATCACTTTTTTAACATTTCACCCTTCCTTACACCCGGTCTATCTTTGCAGCCGACTTAAGGAACCGACTATTCTGCACTCAATAAAATAGTGAAAGCACTATTCTCCCTTCTTTATCTCATACTATCATTTATCAATAAAAACAAAAAAACATAGTATGGAAAAGCAAAGCTTACCACAAACCGAAAATTTACAATTTCAATTTTCTTTTTTTAGAAATACTTGGAGCAAGGAGTCTACCATAATCACCCTGCACAACCTTTATCTGCAAACCATCGGCACACTTTGGAAAGCACAGACCGAATGCTACCGCAAACTACAAGACCGTCCCGACCGCAGCAATGAAGCCAAAATGGTAAAAGACGCCATGCCTGTCGTCATCATCGAGGGCATCTGCCGCCCGCATTGCAGCCATGCCGCAGCCAATCTGGAAAAGATGAGCCGACTAGCCATGTACGACCTCGACCACCTGAACGAACGGACATCTGCCGTCAAAGCCCTTTTCCGTGCTCTCCCCTACGTGGCCTACACGCAGACCAGTATCTCCGACAGAGGCCTCAAAGTCGTCGTATTTCTCGATGCCCGCACCCCGGAAGAGTATCCTCTCGCCTACGCCATCTGCCAGCAGACACTGGAACGCATCGCCGGGCATCCGTGCGACGAACAATGCACCCGCATCACCCAGCCCTGTTCTTGCGTATGGGATGCCGATGCCTACTACAATCCCACTCCCGAACCTTATCCGTGGAGGGAAGAACTCGACACCGACCCTTCGTTGACCAACCTGATCAAGGATAAAAGAAACCTTCCGGGCAGCAACGGCAACCCTTATGCCACCAGTAACGGCTCCTCCTCCCCCTTCCCTCCCGCTACCGAAGCCTGCGGATACATCGAAACCTTCGCCCGTAACTTCACCCATTACCACCCCTGGCAGAAAGGCAACCGCCACGAGTCTATGCTAGCAATGGGAAGAAGCGCACGACGTAAGGGATTTTCAAAAGAAGACCTTGAAAAATTAACATCTGTTATGTCAGTAGAGATCGTGAGAAACGGCTACACGCTGCAAGAACTCAGAAAAGACTTATCAGCTGGATATCAATACGTTGACCTATCCTATGTACCCCAAGAGACCCACAATTCACTGCCAACACTGACAACTGACACCTTTAGGCCTGTTTCTGTGGGAAATGAATCGGGGAAAGAAGAAGAGTTGTCCATAAAAAATGAAGAATTACGAGGATCTACTCCCTGCATTCCTAACCAAGTATACGACCATCTTCCCGACTTTCTGAAAAGAGCCATGAAACCGGCACGCAGCAAACGCGAACGCGATATACTGCTTCTAGGACTGATCGCCAACCTGAGCGGATGCCTGCCACAAGTCCGCATCAGTTTCGACCAGCGTCCTTACAGTCCGCAGCTCTACACCCTGATCATTGCTCCCCCCGCCACCGGTAAAGGACTTCTCACACTGGCAAACATGCTCCCACGAGAAATCGAGAATTATCTGAAAGGAGAAAACAAACGGAAAAAGGATGCCTACGACCGTGAACTCACGGAATGGGAACGAACCAACCAACAAATCAAAAAAGGGACGAAATCTACAGCAGCCTCCCCTGCTCCCATGCCCGAACCACCGGAATATTACCACCTCTGCGGTGCCCCCAGCACTTCCAGAAACCAAATTATCCGCCGGCTGAAAATCAACGGAGACCTCGGACTCATTATCTGTGCTACCGAATTGGACATGATCTCCGGCGCCATCAAGCAGGATTACGGCAAGCACGACGATGTGTTCCGTGCCGCCTACCATCATGAACCGGTAGCCACGGACTATAAGGTAGACGGCGAACTCATCTGCGCAGAAGTACCGCGCCTGGCACTCTGCCTGTCCGGCACCCCCAGCCAACTGGCCAACTTTATCCGCTCTTTGGAAAACGGACTTTACTGCCGTTTCGGTATCTACACCTGCGGAGCACGATGGAAATACCGTTCGGCGGCCCCCATCAAAGGACAGGAAGATTATATCACACTCTACAAGGGATTCGGCAAGGAAGTATTGGAGATGTACTTCTTCTTCCAACAATCTCCTACGGAAGTCACGCTGAGCGACAGACAATGGGAGGAACATACCGCCTACTTCGACTGTCTGCTCAACGAAGTGGCCAGCGAACAAGCGGACGCGCCGGGCTCTATCGTACTCCGTGGCGCACTGATGGTGGCACGCATAGCTTCCATCTTCACCGCCCTGCGCAAGTATGAAGGTGCCATGCAGATGAAGGAATACATCTGTACAGACGAGGATTTTCATGCCTCCATGCAGATCGTACAAACCATCCTCAACCACAGCCTGCTGGTCGCCTCCTCACTGCCGGGAGAGAAAATGAAACCTCAGCCTATGCAGTCATACTTCCGAATCCGGTCGGTCGTAGAGAGCCTACCTAGGATTTTTACTTACAAACAGATTAAAGAGAAAGCACTGACAGAAGGTATCAGCGAACGAAGTACCTGTAGATATCTAAAAAGCCTCATCGAGCTAAAATACATTGAGAAACAAACAGATAAATATATCAGAATAAAAGAATTCACTGACAAATAAGCGCTAAGTGGCAGTTGGCAGTGGCAGTAACGGAAAACGCCCGATAAATTGGTATAGAAAACGTACATCGAAGTAACGACAGAGTTCAGAAACGTACCGGAAACAAGTACAAGAAAGAAGAAAGACATATACATGAAGAGAGAAAGAGAAGTACAACAATCTGCTGAATGATATACTGGAAACCGGAAGTAGACGTATGAACAGCAGCAGAGATAAAGAACTTCATTCTCTCTTTTTTCAAGGCTCGCCCAAATGACGGACAATCTGTTCCACCTCCTGACGCAGGAAACGGTGCCGCCGCACATTATATCCGATGCCGCCCAACGCCTGCATCAACGGCTGGCATTGCTTGATCCATCTCATCAGTGTTTTAAGAGCTGACTCTGCCGAACGTCCCGGACAATAAAGCAGAGCCAGCTCTACTTTGTCATAGGCTCTCATTTCAAACTTTTTCTCTTCAATTAATTCTTTCATAATCTCATTTTATTAGCATTTTATAATGGTATAAAGGTACTAATAAAAGTTCGTTTTGTAAAATAATAAGCAGATTTTATTGGGATGAATACAGACTTTTCCGGATAAAAAAGGATATCGGCGGACACCTGCGGACAAATACAGACAAGCAAAGAAAATAATTAGAACAGGGGGAGCGATTAACCAATAATAAGTAGTATCTTTAGCGGAACAAACGAAATCAAAATGGAAAATCAAAACCATGCATTCAACTATGCATATCTACTCAAACAAGTAAAAGCAAGAGTACTACTAGCACAAAAAAAGGCGATTTACACAGCCAATGAAGAAATGCTTTCAATGTATTGGGATATTGGCAAACTACTGTCCGAGAGTCAAAAACAAATAGGTTGGGGAAACAATGCCCTGGAGAAGCTCGCCAATGACTTGAAGAATGATTATCCGGAGATGAAAGGATTCTCTGTCAGGAACTGCCAGTTCATGATACAGTTCTATAATGAATATAATCAGCAACTTACAAATACGAAACGGGCCGTTTCGTATTTGAACAATAATGAAATAGTCCTACCTATCAGCAAATTAGGCTGGTCACATAATATAACCTTAATGCAACGCACTAAAGACATAAAAGCCCGCTACTGGTACATGATCCAATGCCTGAAAAACGGTTGGAGCCGGGATTTCCTTATCGAGGCAATCAAGCAAGACTATTACCATTCTCACGGAGCATTGGCTAGTAACTTCGACACCACTCTTCCCGAAATACAAGCCAAGCAAGTAAAAGAGACATTAAAAGACCCCTATATTTTTGATATGCTTACGTTCACCGAAGAGTACGACGAAAGAGATATTGAACTGGGCCTTATAAAACATATCGAGAAGTTTCTCGTCGAAATGGGTGCAGGCTTCGCCTTTATGGGCAGGCAATACCATATCGAAGTATCAGAAAAAGATTTCTACATTGACATTCTTATGTACAATGCCTTCATGCATAGATATCTGGTCGTAGAACTTAAGAGAGGAGAATTTCAACCCGAATATATCGGCAAACTCAATTTCTATTGCTCGGCTGTAGACGATATCCTTTGCCGGGAGGGAGACAATCCGACCATCGGACTGCTACTCTGTCAAAACAAAGACCAGATTATGGCGGAATATGCCTTACGGGATGTACATAAACCTATAGGAATCTCCGATTATGAACTTGGTCAAGCCCTGCCGAAAGATATCAAATCCGGACTTCCCAGTATCGAAGAGTTGGAAAACAAACTTAGCCGGGACCTACAAGACATAGACAATAAAGAATAAGACATAGCATAACATAGTCCTAACCCCCAATCAGGAACGAATCGTTCCATTCCCTGATGTGAACTGAACAGTATTATTCAGCTCGCATCAGGGAATTTCTTTTTAATCCCGGCCTCAAACCACCACAAGAACAGACATCCGCAGACATTTCCAGATAAAAAAAGACATCTGCGGACACCTGCGGACAAATACAGACATCGCCCATCCCCACTACCGTACTTTTGTCATGTCACAAGCAAGGAACCACCTGTGACGCAACACTTTATTATCATTTATTCAAGAACTTAAAACCAGTAAAGAAATGGCAAAAGTATTTTCATTCACCAGCGTGCTCCGCAAGAACATGATGGAAAAAGACAAACCGGACCTATATTACGCTCTCGCCAAATCGAGCGGAGAGATCGATATAGATGAAATGGCGGAACGCATCCAGCGTTCGAGTACCGTAAACTGGGCAGACGTAGTGTGTGTGCTGCGTGCCCTGCAGACAGAAATGATCGACAGTTTCAAGAAAGGAGAGATCGTCCGCCTGGGGAATATCGGTTCGTTTTATGTCACTTTGCGCAGCAACGGCGTACTCGTCCAGAAGGACGTGAAAGAAGGATTGATCAAAGGTGCCCGTGTCCGCTTCCGCCCCGGAAAGGAGATTAAAGACGCACTGAAAACGCTGGACTTCAGCAAGTACAAACCGGAAAACAGCGAAGGAGACAAGACCGATCCGGAAAACCCCAAACCCAAACCGGATCCCGATGACGGTGACGAAGAAGCTCCGGACCCAACCGTATAAGGCAATCATAAACCGGGGATTTACCAAATCTGACGAATCATGAGAAAGATCGATTTAATCGTGATCCACTGTTCCGCAACACGGGCGGACCGGACACTGACGGCCTTTGATCTGGAGACGCTGCACCGACGACGGGGATTCAACGGAACAGGTTATCACTACTATATCCGCAAAGACGGGACAACACTCCTCACTCGTCCCATCGAACGCATCGGGGCACATGCAAAAGGATTCAATGCGTCGAGTATCGGAATCTGCTATGAAGGCGGTCTGGACTGCCGGGGACGCCCGGCAGATACACGGACGCCGGAACAACGTGCCGCCCTCCGCCTGCTGGTGCATCAATTGGAGCAACGTTTCCCCGGCTGCCGGGTGTGCGGACACCGGGATCTCAGTCCGGATCTGAACGGAGATGGGGAGATCGAACCGGAAGAGTGGATCAAGGCGTGTCCTTGCTTTGAGGTAAAGGAAAGCCTGTGAGGACAATATAAATGAGCAAAGGTATAAAGACGTTTTCAGGAAGTAATTAATCTTTTAAAGTATCGGAAAGGAGGTGTGTAAATTATGGCAATGAAGAAATCCCTTTGGGATATGATTCTGAAAGTAGTCATCGCGGTGGCTTCGGCAGTAGCAGGCGTGTTGGGCGCTAATGCGATGAGTCTGTAAGAAAGTCAAAAATGAGGTCCGCCACCAAGATATCTGTTTCAGCTGCCACAGCAGTATACAGAAATATTTGTGGCGGACTTAGTATACAAAAATCAATAAACTAATAATGAAAATGAAATATATATTATTCACCATAGCTTTTCTATTGGCAAGTAATTGCCTGAAAGCGCAAGGGCAATTTGAGAAAGTAATTGGGTTGACAGGGGCACAAGGCTTTCCACAACCGGGTGTCAGTAATGCCAACACTCAAGGTAAAATACCTGTCGGACTATATACCGGAACTCCGAATATCTCTATCCCATTGTACGAATTTAAGTTAAGAGATAATATCCAACTTCCAATCAACCTCAATTATCATATTTATAATGTAAAACCCAACAACCTACCCAGTGAAGTGGGATTGGGATGGAGCCTTGAATGCGGAGGATGTATTACCCGGATAATTAAAAATGAGCCAGATATTTCTTATGAAAGTTCTAGCAATGAATACAAGCCTATAACCACCGAAGCTGATTTATTAACCACAGCAGACATTCTAGTAAGAGTATCCGGCAACTATATTAATACCCAAGACGAGTATCAATTTAACTTTCTCGGTTACACCGGAAGCTTTATGTATAGTCAAGAAAAGAGCAAGTGGATGGTTCAATCAGATTCTGACATCAAAATTGAATTTACCTCGAATACTTACAATAATACCCGTTCTCAACTTACCAGTCCACTTTCTCAATTTTACAACTATTGCAGATCAGAAGGAACCGGATTTAAGAACCCTTTATCATGTTGGTTGATTGATTCGTTTACACTGACCACGCCAGACGGTTATAAATACATATTTGGAGGAACCGATAAAACAGATTACAATCTACCTTTCAAGGGATTCTTAAACCTTCCTGCTCCCATCACCTGGCATCTCTCCAAAATCATAACTCCTGCAGGACATGAAATAGAATTCACCTACGAAATTATGCCGTTTCAAATAAATGGAAATATGTCTTTCTGTATAAGCTTGGATGCTCTATTCTGGCAAACAGCAATGAGTTATGATTATGAATTACTAGCCCCTGTACAACTTGCAACAGTCAAAGATGTAACAGACAATAAAATACTTGCCCGGTTTCATTACTCCCCAAGTACACAATTACCCTATGACTCACAGTATGCATGGGAAACCTGTATGGACCATGGGCCAGCTACATTTTTTACAAAAGAAAAGAATTTCACGTTAAACAAGCTAAACTCCGTGGTAATATTGGATAAGATAAACTATCAGTTTACTTACACTAATAGCTCCACTGAGCGATTAAAACTGAAAACACTGACTAAAACGACTCCATCAGGAACCCAATCGACCTATTCACTAAATTATTTCCCCAATCACCTACCCGGATATAATACAGGACACTATGACAACCTCGGATTCAATAACGGTGAAAATTTCTCATACTATTTCAGCAAAGAGTTCTTTGAAAATGCAATTTTTGCTGACAAGCAGATAGCCGAAGGCAAAGAGTATACCAACAAAAGAATGGGAGACAAGGGAGGATTTCGTGTGACTGCAGAAATGCTAAAATCCATCACATACCCCACACATGGAAGAACAGAATTCATTTATGAACCCAACGTCATATCCAGTATGGTGTCAGCAGACCGGAAAACAGTACAAAGTGCCCATTTACCTTATCCAGGCACTCCAGATTATACATATCCGGGAGGTCTCCGTATCAAAGAAATCAACAACTACGATAGCAATGATGAACTACTGACAAGAAAGCACTATTACTACACAAAAGAATTCACACCGACAACAAAGGGAGGTGTCTCTTCCGGTATTCTATCTTTCACTCCACAATACCTTTGGGGTTGGCAGCTATACAATCTCCTCAAATCACAAAACGGAGGACCCGAATATTATACCTTGAATGCCATCATGTCTCAAGCATCCAATCCGCTCTGGTACAACAGTCGGGGAGAGTATATCGGATATTCTAAAGTCATAGAGTGCAATGAAGACAAAAATGGGAAACTGATAGACGGATATACTGTCCATACATTCAGCAATTTCGGACCAGGTTATATGGACGAAGATCCCATAGCTATGTTGAATAATAAGTTCTCCCGTGAATACCCTCCTCATGTCGGTACCCCTTATAGTCCATACACTCCATGTTCATCAAACGCACTAAAGCGCGGAATGCTCTTAAGTAAAGAACAATTCGACTGTGCCGGTCATGTGAAACAAAAAGAACTATTCGAATATACTCCTATACAGAAAGATTCCATACTCATCACGGAGATAACCACTACTAATGTCATGGACTATAATTCAGACGACCCTACACTGGGATTCCTGAGGTTTGCTTTCGGAGGTACCTACTATCAAAAATTCTACAGCAACCTACTTTCGGAAAAACGGACTATCACTTACGATGACAATGGAAACACTATTGAGTATAAAGATAAATACGAATATAACTCCGTCAACAAACAGATAAAGCTGAAAACCAGTGAAGACGGAGCCGGAAATGTATACGAAGAAAAGACGCGATACGTGCCGGACATGCTGATATTTCCATTTGTACCTCCCTATAGTTCTTTCTACCAGATGAATCAGCTACACTTCACCGACTATCCATTGGAAGTGACAAAGATAAAAAACGGAAAAGTAACTGAGAATGAGACATATTTCTATAAGTTACTGACTGCAGACAGCAAAAGCTTAGTGAAAGACAAAGTATCCATACTGGGAAAACATGCTGATGCTGCAACATACCAAGGACTCCATAATGTGGGCAACGAGTTAGTAGCCGATGTTTCTAATATTCCCGCAACCACATACCTGGCATACGACTCTTACAGCAACCCGACTCATATCCGTAACGAAAAAGACAAAACAGAAACTGTCTACCTGTACGGATACAAAGGCAAATATGCAATTGCGGAAATCAAGAACAGCGATTACGAATCAGTTACAGGACTATTGGGGAATGATCTTATCAAAAGACTGGCAGACGCAACGAAGCCCAGCTATTCAGACATGCAGAAAGTTGAAAATTTGAGAACGCAATTACCGGCATCATTTATCACTACTTATGAATATATCCCATACATAGGTATCAGCAAAATTAGAGATCCCAAGAATGTTTCTACCTATTTTAAATACGATGATTCTGGACGTCTGATAGAAAAGACCGACCATAAGGGCGAACTGATTAGTTCATATAAATATTCAAACAACCTCTAAAGAGATAAATTTATGAAAATTATTATTTATATTACAGCTTTAATATGCAGCTTACTCGCCAGTCCTGTATTGGCGACAGAAACCGGGCAAATATCCATGACCGACATGGGGCTAAAAGTCACACCTTCTCCTGAAAGTACTCTCTACGAAGGAGATACTTGGATGATAACAGCAAGGAACAACTTTAGCTTGAACGAAGCAGAAATCAAAAACTTCGTTCCTTCACGCATATCAGAAGAATTGCGTCCGTACGTGAGACTTTTCAAAGTTGAGTTTACTTCTAATTCAGACGGTATATGCAACCTTTACTTTCACATAACGGCCGATCCGACAGATACGATACGGTTCGTTATCAAAGAATCCCCTCAGGATTTTCCGATAGAAATAATGCCAGCTGAAAGTAGACATGGAGAGATATCTTTATCCGATCTGGGATTGAGAGTAACGACTTCTATAGATTCACATCTCGAATACGGAGGTCAGTGGATAGTAACGATGGAAAACAAAAATCACTTATTCACTGCAGAAATCGAAAGGCTCGTGCCTTCAAGAATAACGGAAGATTTAAGAAGATGTTTAAGGCTCACAGGGGTAGGAATTTCAGACATATCATCCGAGTTCGTCGTACTCTTTTTTGATGTAACATTCGAAACAACATTTCCAGTACACTTCATTATCAAACAGTCACCTCAAAACATTCCAATAGAAATATTACCTATTGGAAGAGACAACTATATTTCCACAACGAATTATCTGGATAACACAAGAAGTGGGGGAAGAAAAGAAATTACTTACTACAACGGTCTGGGATATCCATCGCAGAAAATAGAAGTGGGTACTTCCAATAAGAACAAGAGTATATACCATCCGATCGTTTATGATAACTTGTTAAGAGATGATGCCAAATCGTATTTGCCATACGCACAAGGTTCGAACACAGAAATGATAGACTGGAAGTTTACCGAAAGTCTGCAAGATTTCTATGCTTTTAACTATAAGGAATATACTTATCACTTTTCAGAAAAAGTCTACGAAGATTCACCTTTGGGAAGAGTACGGGAAGTGTATGGTCCCGGAAGCGACTGGCGTTCGCAAAAAGCAAGTACCAAATTCAGCTATCTGAGTAACATAGCCGGAAATGATACGCTCAACTGTCTTCGGTTTGAAATGACAGAAAAAGATAACCAAAACATGGAGCTGAAAGTAGCCGGCAATTGCAAATCTTCCGAGCTATCCGTCACCCGAACCGAAAACGAAGATCGTCAAGTGACATTGGAATTCAAGAATAAATTCGACCAAGTAGTACTTAGCCGGCAAATTGAGCACAACAACGGCAGTAAGACGAATAACGACACTTATTATCTTTATGATGAGTTCGATAATTTAAAAGCGGTGCTTCCACCTATGGTATCCGCCCAACTCGTAAGCGGTAGCAGTTATTCGAGTCAAACTTCCGCATCCTTAGCTCAATACGCCTATCTCTATAAATATGATATGCGTAACCGGTGCATAGGCACCAAGTTACCGGGCTGCAGTTGGGAGTACAAAGTCTATGACTTGGCAGACCGCCTTATCTTCTCCCAAACAGGAGAACAACGAAAAAGAGGTGAATGGCAATTTGCATTGCCCGATGCAATGGGACGCGAATGTATCATGGGTATTTGTAAAAACGCCATAGACCCATTCAACAACCCGATACTGAATACATGCGTCAAATGTGAACGTACGGACAACGCTTCTCTTCTCGGTTATTCCGTAACCGGAGTCGCACTGAATTCAGTCACAGTGCTTACCGCCAAATATTATGACGACTATCTGTTTAAGATGCAGAACGGCACCCTGATTTCCAACAGCAGTTTGAATTATGAAGCAAACAGCGAGTTCGGAGAAAGATATACGACTAGTTCGCAAGGCTTGCAGACCGGAAATGCGACAGCCCGACTGGATAAAAACGGCTCTGTGACAGGATACGACTATACCGCTACTTACTATGATTATAACGGTCGTGCCATTCAGACAAAATCGACCAATCATCTGGGAGGATACGAAAAGACATACACTGCTTACAACTTTACGGGACAGCCTGTGCACACCAAGCATATCCACTCCAAAAGTAACTCCGAGCTGATCGAAGAAACCAAACACAGCTACAATCACGCAGGACGTTTGTCTGAAACTGTACAAATCGTAAATGAAAAGGACTCTACGAAAATGAGCTATCTCTACGATGACTTAGGCAATATTAAAAGCTTAACCCGAATAGACGGCACTTCCACACTGACAACGACCAATACGTATAATATCCGTAACTGGCTAACGTCTATCGAAAGCCCTCTCTTCTCTCAAACGCTACATTATACTGATGGTCCCGGCACTCCCCAGTATGGCGGAAATATCAGTAGCATGACGTGGAAAGCAAACAAAGAGTCAATCACCCGTAATTACCAATATTCATACGATAAGCTCAACAGGCTGACCAGTGCCAATTATAGTGAAGGAAGCAATTCGATGACGAATACAAATCACTTCAATGAACAAGTGACCGGTTATGACAAACATGGCAACATCACAGGACTGAAGCGTTATGGGCAAACCGGACAAAGCAGTTACGGATTAATTGACGACCTATCTCTTACTTACACAGGCAATCAGCTCAAGAAAGTGACAGACAGCGCCACAAGTTCAGCATACGCGAATGGTTTCGAGTTCAAGGACGGTGTGAATCTGGACACGGAATATTCCTACGACGAAGACGGTAATTTAACAAAAGATTTGAATAAAAACATTTCTGATATCCAATACAATTTCTTAAATTTACCACGTCGGATACAGTTTAAAGACGGTAGTGAAATTTCTTACCTATATAGCGCAGACGGAACTAAACTCCAAACTACACATATAATCGCAGGAAACACCACTACAACCGACTACTGCGGCAATGTGATCTATGAAAATGGAAGCCGGGACAAGCTATTGACCGAACAGGGATATTTCTCTATAGCAGATAAAAAGTTCCACTACTACATCCAAGACCATCAAGGAAACAACAGAGTGGTTGCCAGCCAAGATGGAATGATAGAAGAAGTGAACCACTATTATCCGTTCGGAGGAATATTCGCTTCAAATTCATCTGTTCAACCTTTTAAGTATAACGGAAAGGAACTGGATACAAAGAACGGATTGAACTTGTACGACTACGGAGCAAGGCAGTATGACCCGGTATTGGGAAGATGGCATACGATGGACCTGATGACGGAAAAGTACTATAAGATTAGTCCATACACTTACTGTTTGAACAATCCTATCCTATTAGTAGATCCCAATGGAATGTGGCCCACATGGGGAGGAATAAGCAGAGGATTAAGCAACGTCTTTAAGGGTACTCTAAGTTTTACCAATGGAGCTGCACGGGCTATGGCAGATAACATACTGCTTGGACAAACGTCACTCCGTGAAACCGGAATATACAGCAACGCATCTGCCTACAACGCAGGACAGGATGTTGGTGATATCATAAGTATTTTTGCAGGAGCCGCAGAGATTGTTAATGGTTTCGAAGAAGCTGCAGGAGGAATGGCACTCAGTCCGGAAACCGCAGGAATTTCTTTGGGGGTTACCGCGAAAGGCGTGTATGATATCACTCACGGTTCATTGATGGGAACAAGTGGATTCATGAAGCTATTCTCCAAAAAAGGAAGAGTTAGCGAAGGTAGTAATAACGGAAGCGGGTATTCAAAGTCTAGCGGGAAGAATGAAAAGCATTCGAATATTGATAAAAGACAACAAGCTGCAAATGATTATAGTACAGCAAAAGAGAAATATGATAATTTAAAATCTAAAACAAATAAAACTGCGAAAGAGAAAAAAGAATTAGAAACATTGAAAAAACAAAGAGATCACTATAAAAAACAGATGGATTATGCAGGAGACCATGACCATCAAAGAGGTAGAGGAGGTAATTAAAATGAAACTATTTACATTTATTGCTGACTATAAAGGTGGGACATACATTAGTCAGTATGTAGCAAAGACATTAGAAGAAGCCTTGAACTTATGGATAAATAATGTCGATTTTTTTACAGATAAACAGTTGAAGTCATTTAAGAAGAATATCAAATATGGTGATATAGATCCTCCTACCAAATTAAATGGTCTAAGTAATGTTTGGTGTACATGTTTTATTGTATTTAGTACTCTTTTGCTTCTTAATATAGTAGAGACAGTAAAAAAAACGACTAATAAAACATCCTAGCATAGAACAATATATTCCTACATTAGGGTAGATTCAAGTCTCAGAAACAACCATGAAATAAATGAAATTATGAAAACATTTACTTTCTTAGTTAATGCCAACGATAAGCATTGCTTTGTTCATCAGTATCAATCAGAAATGCCGACTAATGATTTATTTCGTGAATTAGTTCATGACACGTCTCATATATCTTCAAAAATGAAGTCTTTACTTATTCGTGAATCTCTGGAATGCTATCATGACAATGGCCCAGTAAAATTAGACTGCGTAAAAAACGTCTGGCGTGATTTCTTTTTAATTGATGATCTAATATCTCTTTACAATGCGAATATAGCAAAAAAATACCACGAGGGATGTGGCGATAGGAAATATTACAAGTTAATGTACTTATATGATGTAAACATGATAGAAACCGACATGAGCGATACAGTGTTTCCTCTATCAGAGAAAGCAACCTTTACTTTCATTACCTATATTCGTAATTACAATGCCTCATATCAGTTTGAAGTGACAACGTTGGAAGAAGGACTTATGCTATGGGCTACAAACATAGACATTTTGAATCGCCAGCAACGGAAGGTTCTGCTGAAATACATTCAAAAGTCTAAAAACAATCCGATAGCAGTAGAAGGAGTAAAGAATGTATGGAGCACATCATATCGGATATTCCGTCCGTTACTGACATTGCATATTGTTAAAACGGTCTCTTGATAAAAGTCACCGACTGAACAATAACTATTAGATTATTACCCTGGCATGAAACTAAAACATTTACATGTCAGGGTATTTTTTCTTGGCTAATTCTAAAACAAATAAGAGCAGGCTCAGCAAACGCAAGGGACTCACAATACATACGCATTTGCCGGTCTACTCTTATTTGTTACTTCCCGGACGTTCTCAATGAAACATCCGGAAGATTAGAACTCCCTTTTCAGGTTCCGAAGCAGTTCTTCTTTCCTCGCTTTATACTTCTTGGAAAGAGGATTGTACGAGTAAAGGTTGGTATGTTTCAAACGTATCTCGTCTGTCTGTTCCTTTCGCCGCTCTTCCCGCTCTTCCACATCATCCGGATCTTCGGACTTACGTCTTGTACCTCTCCTGCTAAACAACTGAAACTTGGATGTACCCCGAAGCTGACGAATCAGCATCTTGATAATCCGGACAATAATCTCTTGTTCCTGTTCGGAATAAGGCCTATCTACTGTCTCTGTATAGGAGAGATAATAAACTTTCAGTTCTTCTTCCAGCTCTTGCAAAAAATGCATCCGCTCAACTCTGGAAAACTTCTTTCTACCAGTATGCAAATCTTTTAAAATCTTCATTTAGTCTATCTTTTTTTAAGTCTGATAAAAGCGTGAGTCCTTTAATAAGTACACTTATGGGGCATGGGACACTTAAAAGAGAGTCCGACTATTTCAATATAACAGAGAAGAAAAACTAATATTTCCTGCAAGAATCATTTCTTAAAAGTTATCCAAAACGGAAAACTTTCTGTATCAGGCAGAAAGAAAAGTTTCCCGAAATTTAATGTTAAATCCTATCCAAGCTATCACAATATCCTTTATCTTTGTATCCGGTTTCGGAACTAAAAAGAGGTTTAGTCAATGAGGGAACGCTGTGCAAATCGGCGACAGTACCCGCTGCTGTAATTCTCTGTGAATCCGCACACTATGTCACTGCATCGGCAGATGTGGGAAGGCGCTGCGGGGGAGGGATAAGTCAGAAGACCTGCCGGAGTCAAATAAACATATTATTAATCACTTTCGGGAGTTAAAGTTATGAACTACGCGGAAATTTGTATCATCAAACGTGATGGTAAAAGAGAAGATTTCTCTATCAGTAAGATCAAGAATGCGATTGGTAAAGCATTCAGTGCGACAGGGATTCAGGACGAGCAGCAACTGATTGCTGACGTTACGATGAGTGTGATCAGTCAGTTCACTAACCCCACGATCACCGTGGAGGAAATTCAGGACTTAGTAGAAAAGGCATTGATGAAGGTACGCCCCGAAGTGGCCAAGAAGTACATCATCTACCGCGAATGGCGGAACACGGAGCGGGACAAGAAAACCCAGATGAAGCACGTAATGGACGGCATCGTCGCCATCGACAAGAACGACGTGAACCTGAGCAACGCCAACATGAGCAGCCACACGCCTGCCGGACAAATGATGACATTTGCATCGGAAGTCACCAAAGACTACACCTATAAATATCTGTTGCCGAAACGTTTTGCCGAAGCGCACCAGTTGGGCGATGTCCATATTCACGACCTCGATTACTACCCTACAAAGACGACTACCTGCATCCAATATGACATGGACGATCTCTTTGAACGTGGCTTCCGCACCAAGAACGGCAGCATCCGCACGCCGCAAAGCATCCAAAGTTATGCTACGCTTGCCACCATCATCTTCCAGACCAACCAGAACGAGCAGCACGGCGGACAGGCAATCCCCGCCTTCGACTTCTTCATGGCAAAAGGAGTGGCAAAGTCTTTCCGCAAACATCTGGCTTCGTTCATCAATTTTTACGTGGCGATGGAGAACGGAACACAGGCGGACGAAAAAGCAATCCGCACCTTAATCAAGGAACATCTGCCTTCTATCAAATCGACCGAAGCAGAACGCGAGACATTGCGCATCGCCCTGATAGCCCTGCAAATCATTATAGACAAGGAACACCTGACACGCATCGCAGAAAAAGCGTACCAGCAAACAAAGAAGGATACGCATCAGGCAATGGAAGGATTTATCCACAACCTGAACACCATGCACTCCCGTGGAGGTAACCAAGTGGTATTCAGCTCCATCAACTACGGAACGGATACTTCCGCCGAAGGCCGCCTCGTGATCGAGGAACTGCTGAAAGCCACCATCGAAGGACTCGGAACACGTGGCGAAGTCCCCGTATTCCCGATCCAGATATTCAAAGTAAAGGACGGAGTTTCTTACTCCGAAAAGGACTTCGAGAAAGCGATGAAGGCGGAAAACATCGAAGACGCCATGCGGGGAACTTACGAAGCTCCGAACTTCGATCTGCTGCTAAGAGCTTGTCAGACTACATCGAAAGCGCTTTTCCCGAACTTCATGTTCCTGGACACGCCTTTCAACAAGAACGAGAAATGGAAAGCGGACGATCCGAAACGGTATATCTACGAGTTGGCTACAATGGGATGCCGCACCCGTGTATTTGAGAATGTGGCAGGAGAAAAATCATCTTTGGGACGCGGAAACCTTTCATTCACCACACTGAACATGCCGCGTCTCGCCATCGAAGCACGCATCAAGGCGGAAAATCTGATTGAGGGTGAACGCAACAAGGATGCCATCGAACAGAAAGCGAAAGAGATTTTCATGGAGTCAGTCCGCAATATGGCGACTCTTGTAGCCGATCAGCTGTACGAGCGCTACCAGTATCAACGCACCGCACTGGCACGCCAGTTCCCCTTCATGATGGGAAATGACGTATGGAAAGGCGGCGGCGCACTGAATCCGAACGAGCAAGTGGGCGATGCGTTACGCAGCGGTACGCTGGGCATCGGCTTTATCGGCGGACACAATGCAATGGTGGCACTTTACGGAGAAGGTCACGGACACAGCCAGAAGGCATGGGACACGCTGTACGAAGCTGTAATGGAAATGAACAAAGTGGTAGACGAATATAAAGAGAAATATAACCTGAATTATTCCGTACTTGCCACACCTGCCGAAGGACTTTCGGGACGTTTCACCAAGATAGACCGCCGGAAATACGGCAAAATCCCCGGCGTGACGGACCGCGATTACTACGTCAATTCCTTCCATGTGGATGTGAAGGAACCGATCAGCATCACCGAAAAGATCAGGTGCGAAGCGCCTTTCCACGCCATTACCCGCGGCGGGCACATTACGTATGTGGAATTGGACGGGGAAGCTCAGAAGAATGTACGTGCCATTGCGAAGATCGTAAAGGTCATGCACGACGAGGGCATCGGCTACGGCTCCATCAATCATCCGGTGGATACCTGCCACAACTGTGGATACAAAGGAGTAATCTTCGATAAATGCCCGGTATGCCAAAGCGAAAACATCTTACGTATGCGTCGCATCACCGGATACCTGACAGGTGACCTCAGCTCCTGGAACTCTGCCAAACGGGCGGAAGAAAAGGATCGTGTGAAGCACTTATAAAAGTTGAGAGTTGAGAAGGGAGAGTTGAGAGTTGGCTGCGCTGTGTGATGGCGGGCGGGGCTTTACTCTTCCTTCTTGTATATTATTTATACCCATTTATTTTTATTTTAAGATGAACACTCTCAATTCTCCACTTTCAGTTCTCCACTTATTATCGACTTATCCCGAAACGATTGTTGACGGTGAAGGCATCCGGTATTCGATTTATCTTGCGGGGTGTTCTCATCACTGCGTCGGCTGTCACAATCCGGAGAGCTGGAATCCGCGGGCGGGAGAACTGCTGACGGAGGAAAGGATTCAATCGATCATTCGGGAGATTAAAGCCAATCCATTGCTGGACGGGGTTACTTTTTCGGGAGGAGATCCGTTTTATAATCCGGAGGCTTTCCTGCTTTTTGTCAAAAGGGTAAAGGAGGAAACGGGGCTGAATATCTGGTGCTATACGGGATATACGTACGAAGAGATTCAGGCTAATCCGCGTTTGAAGGCTGTGCTCGACTACATAGATGTGCTGGTGGACGGGCGTTTCGAACAGGCGCTCTTTTCGCCTTATCTGGAATTTCGGGGAAGCAGCAATCAGAGGATATTGAGAATAGGTAATAAGTAATAGGTTATAGGTAATAATGGTGGGGGAGGTTTTGTATTAGTTTAGTGCGGGGGGAGCTGCTGCGAATTGTTGTGGGCGTGGTCTACTATGAACTGCTGCGGGCGTTGTCTCCTGCGCTAAAAAAACTTATATTTCAAAGAAGATTGAAACACGTACTTCTTTGTTTTGTTTACATTTACAGACAAAATAAGGTTCTACAAGAATAAGTTTTTTATGATACAAGCCAATAATACCACTTCTATAGATGAAACCGATGGACTGCCAATGCCGAGACGTATCTGGGCGGTGGTTTCCATCGGATTTGCACTTTGTATGTCGGTGCTCGACGTGAATATTATCAACATCGTACTCCCTACGCTTTCGCACGATTTCGGAACTTCGCCTGCTGTAACTACATGGATTATAAACGGTTATCAGTTGGCGATCGTTGTTTCGCTGCTGTCTTTCTCTTCTTTGGGGGAGATTATCGGTTATCGGAAAGTGTTCCTGTCGGGCATTGGGCTGTTTTGCATCACTTCGCTGATTTGCGCCTTGTCCGATTCATTCTGGACGCTGACGATTGCACGTATCTTTCAGGGATTCAGTGCGTCGGCCATCACAAGTGTGAATACGGCGCAGTTGCGCTACGTATATCCGAAAAGCCAGATTGGGCGGGGAATGGGAATCAATGCGATGGTAGTGGCGATATCGGCGGCTGCCGGTCCGTCGGTGGCAAGCGGCATACTTTCGATAGCCAGCTGGCACTGGCTGTTTGCCATCAATGTACCGCTGGGGATTACGGCACTGCTGCTGGGAATCAAGCATTTGCCGAGACAGGAAGAGCGGTCGAAGCGGAAGTTTGACTTCGTGAGTGCGATAGCCAATGCGGTCACATTCGGGTTACTGATTTATACGCTGGACGGATTTGCGCATCATGAGGAGATGGATTTCCTTGTGCTGCAATTGATCATATTGGCCATCGTAGGAACGTTTTACGTACGGAGGCAACTGACTCAGACGACTCCGTTGCTGCCACTGGACTTATTGCGGATACCGATTTTCCGGCTTTCGATTCTGACGTCTATCTGTTCGTTTATCGCTCAGATGGCGGCCATGGTATCTCTCCCGTTTTTCCTTCAGAATACGTTGGGTCACAGCGAGGTCATGACAGGATTGCTGCTGACTCCGTGGCCGTTGGCGACTCTTGTGACGGCACCGTTGGCAGGTTATCTGGTGGAACGCATTCATCCGGGGATATTGGGGAGTATCGGGATGGCCTTGTTTGCTGTCGGACTTTTTTCACTTTCGGGGCTTACTGCCGAATCGTCCGATATCAGTATAATTCTTCGTCTGATGCTTTGCGGAGCCGGTTTCGGATTGTTTCAGACACCCAATAACAGTACGATTATCTCTTCCGCCCCAACGAAACGTTCGGGCGGTGCAAGTGGAATGCTGGGGATGGCACGGTTGCTGGGACAAACGTTCGGTACTACGTTGGTAGCGTTGCTTTTCAGTTTTGTCGTGCACGACCGGAGTACGGCGGTCTGCCTCATGGTCGGAAGTGGGTTTGCTGTTGTGGCGGCGATTGTCAGCAGTCTGCGGTTGTCGCAACCGTCTACGCTGAAAAGAGAAACGAATCAGTCATGACGAACAGAAATTTCTGTCATCCGAAGCGAAAATCATGGGAGAAGAAAATGGGATCAATCCGGAAAACTGGTTGTTTCCAGTTTGTTTCTTTCCGAACGGAAAATGAATCAAACAGTAGTATCTCCATTGGGGGTGACTAAAAAGTCGATTCTATCTCGAATCTCCTCCTTCGGGAAGAGTGGTCGAAGACCGAGGTGGTAGGAAAAAGAATGTTTATTCCTATTTCTTTGTAATGATAGGGTTATGTGTTCACCTACCACCTCCCCCTACGGGTACTCCTCCTTCCCGAAGGAGGAGATTTAAGATACTATTGACTTTTTAGTCAGCCCCATTCAAGATACTATTGATTATCATTTAGCTCAAAACCGTGCGATATAGAGCCCAACCAGCTTTTTGGCTAACCCAGAGAATGTTAATGATTTAACATTCGTCTCCGGGCATCCAGAGAGCCCAAAGGAGAAAGGGCGTATCATCGTTGGCAGACTAAGGCATTTATCGTATATAGAAACGGCGCTTTAACGTAGTGTTAAAGCGCCGTTTCTATATACGATAAATAGTACACTATATTTTACTGTATTTCAACAACATACATTGCTTCATCGCCGACATCCTCCTTTTATCCGCCAGCAGTCCGCTGTCGCCGGGATTGCTGTTCTGACAACTTCCGGTCTGCACGAGGGGAGGACGGATGTGTGTGTCTTGCCAATCCCTGCTTAGAAGAAGAACCTCAATATGTCATTGAAGTTTGCCCAGATCAGCAAGCCGAACAGAAGCACCATACCGGTCATCTGAGCGTACTCCATAAACTTGTCACTCGGTTTACGACGGGCTATCATCTCGTAGAAGAGGAAGAGCACGTGTCCGCCGTCCAATGCGGGGATCGGAAGAATGTTCATGAAGGCAAGGATGATGGAAAGGAAGGCGGTCATGTACCAGAACTGGTGCCAGTCCCACGTAGCAGGGAAAATGCTTCCGATAGTACCGAAGCCGCCCAACTGTTTGGCTCCTTCTTTCGAAAAGAGATATTTCATGTTGCCGACGTATCCTTTCAATGTCTTCACACCCAGCGAGACGCCTGCGGGGAAAGATTCAAAGAATGTGTATTCCTTTTTCACCATAGGCAACAGACGATCCGTTGTCAGATTGGCAACTACACCCATCAGATAAGCGGAATCCACGCGCAGGGAAGTCGTATCGGTCACACCGCCACGCACATACGTCAGCGTGATCAGACGAGGGTCGATGCTGTCTTTCAGAAGTGCTTCGGCGTTTTTCTTGCGTTCCGCCATCGTCTGCTTGAAATCAGAGAAGGAGATGGGTTTCCCGTCCAATGCGATGATACTGTCGCCCGGCAGGATGCCTGCCTGCGCAGCGGGAGAATTAACCACCACACTGTCAATCACATACGGGAAACGGAAAGAAGCAAAACGAACGCTGTCTGCCATCAGGCGCTGCATCATGTCTTCGGGAATGTAGACGGAGGCTTTCTTGCCGTCACGAAGCACTGATACCTCACGGGCATCGGCTATCTGACTCAGCATATCGCCGTCATAACGCACAAAAGGCACATTGTCGGCAGACAAAAGGATGTCGCCATCCTGAAAACCGACCGCTTTCGCCGTTTCGTTGAAGTCCATACCGAGGGGAGCTTCTTGGACCTTTATATACTGGTCGCCCCAAGCGAAAAGAATCATTGAATAAATAAAAAGCGCCAACAGGAAGTTGAACAGCACACCGCCCACCATGATCAGAAGGCGCTGCCAAGCCGGCTTGGAACGGAACTCCCAAGGTTGCTCAGGCTGCTTCATCTGTTCGGTGTCCATCGACTCGTCTATCATTCCGGCTATCTTGACGTAACCGCCCAGCGGTAGCCATCCTACCGCATACTCCGTATCACTTCTCTTGGGTTTGAACTTGAACAAGGTAAACCACGGGTCAAAGAACAAGCAGAATTTTTCTACACGCACCTTGAACAACCGGGCAAAAAGGAAATGCCCGCCTTCATGAATAATAACGAGCAAGGATAAGCTCATTATCAGTTGCAGGGCACGAATTAAAAATGTTTCCATATAGTCTATTTACAATTTAAAGCCTCATCCAAACCCTCTGCTCATAAGAGGAAAACCGAGGCGCTTTCTAATTTATATTACTTATTTATATTTTTCATTGTTCACGAAATCAGCTCCGGCGCTATCACGGAATCAGCTCCGCAGCTATTCTCCGCGCTTCGGCGTCGGTAGCCACATAGTCGTCGTAAGCAGGAGCGGCTACAAACGCGGCACGTTCCATTGTCTTTTCGATCACATCGCTCATACCGAGGAAGCTGATGCCGTCCCGGAGGAAAGCGGCTACCACTACTTCGTTAGCGGCATTGACAATGCAAGGCATATTTCCGCCCCGATACATCGCCTCGTAAGCCAGGGCAAGGTTGCGGAAACGCTTCGTATCCGGTTGCTCGAACGTCAGGTTCGTGCACTGGGTGAAGTCGAGCCTGTCGAAAGAAGAGCAGATACGGTCGGGATACGAGAACGCATACTGGATGGGCAGACGCATATCCGGCATTCCTAACTGTGCCTTGACGGCACCGTCCTCAAACTGCACCATGGAATGAATGACCGACTGCGGATGCACCACCACCTCGATCTGGCTGGGCTGCACGCCGAACAGCCATTTCGCCTCGATGACCTCAAAGCCTTTGTTCATCATGGATGCGGAGTCAATGGTGATCTTGGCTCCCATCTCCCAGTTGGGATGTTTCAATGCCTGTGTCTTGGTGACGGACTTCAGCTGCTCCAGCGTGCAGGTCCGAAACGGACCACCGGAAGCGGTCAGTATCACCTTCTCAATCGGGTTCCCGACTTCTCCAGCTAAACACTGGAAGACTGCCGAGTGTTCAGAGTCCACCGGCAAAATGGGAGTGTGGTATTGCTGTGCCAGTTGGTTGATCAGTTCTCCCGCCACCACAAGCGTCTCCTTATTGGCAAGCGCAATGGCTTTCTTGGCACGAATGGCGTTGATCGTCGGTTTCAGTCCGGCATAGCCCACCATTGCCGTCAGCACCATATCTACCGGTCCGGCCTCCACGATCTGACAGACCGCATCGATTCCGGCATATACTTTGATCGGAAGGTCGCTCAGCGCTTCCTTCAGTTGGGCGTACTTTTCTTCGTTGGCTATCACCACCACTTCCGGCTGGAACTTGCGTGCCTGTGCAATCAGCAGTTCTACCCGGTTGTTGGCCGTCAGGGCATAGGCTTCGTAGAGGTCGGGGTGTTCTTCGATCACCTGCAACGCCTGCGTCCCGATAGAGCCCGTAGAGCCTAAAATAGCTATTTGTTTCTTCTTATTCTTCTTTTCTGAATCCATTATTATCTAATTCCTCTGTCACTTGTCACTTATAATCGTATATCCCACTTCTCGTCATTGGCTTTAAAACACGATGTACTTCTCCGGATTGACAGGATGTCCCTTGTACCACAGTTCGAAGTGGAGATGCGGCCCTGTGCTGAGCGTTCCGCTGTTTCCCACCAGTGCGATGGCTTCGCCTCCTTTCACGCGGTCGCCTTCTTTTTTCAGCAGCGAGCCGCAGTGCTTGTAGATCGAGACGAAATCCTGACTGTGCTGTACGCCTATCACGTAACCGGTTTCGGCGGTGTAGGTGCTCAGAAAGACGGTGCCGTCCATGGTTGCCAGCACGCTTTCGTTGGGGTTGGCGGCAATATCCGTTCCAAAGTGTTTCTTATCGGTGTTGAAATGGTCGGAAACCATTCCACGGGTCGGACGATACAGGATCAGTCCGTTAACATCCGGCTGCGAAACGATCGTAGTCAGATTATATTTTTCATTTTCTTCGTATTGGCGGCGAAATTCCTCTTCACGTCTGGTACGTTCCATCAGGGTGTCTTCGCGGGCGGCGGTCAACGAGTCGAGCGTCTGCACGCTGTCTATGGGCACTTTTCCGCTGAAAATATCCTGTATGTTCATGATGTAGAGGTTCTGCCTGTTGAGCAGTTCCTGCAAGGAATCCACACGGAGCGCGTTGTCCACGATCTGACTGCGGACTTCACTGTTCATATATCCGGGGAGGTAATTGCGCAAAGGGGTGAAGGCAATGATGCAGGCGGCAATCAGAAAAAGCACCGCCAGCACGGACAACAGCACCGAAAGCCCGTTCAGCTTGGATACCCGAAGCCCCACGATTTCTTCAAGCGTATTCTCATTGATAATGGTGAGTTTATACTTGAACTTGAAATTGTTCCAAAATGCTTTACTCCGTTTTCTTGGCATCTTTATTAATTATTAATCTTCCTCCAAATCTTCCAAATTCAACAATCCTTCAGGAAGCTCGACTGTGATGAGCTTCTTTTCCTGATTGATTTCCACTATAAATTCTTCCTGTGCAGGGACGAGGAGTTCTTCTCCGTCCTCCTGTTCGACCACAAAAAGGGTGTTCACCGTAGCGGTATCCACTTCGACCACTTCGCCCAGCTCGCCGTGACGAACGTCTTCCATGCGGAAACCGACGAAGAAGTTCCACGACAGTTCGCCGTCTTCCGCCTCTTCCGCGTGCTTCACCGGGAAGTAGACTTCGACGTTGGTGAACATACGCGCGCGTTCCGCCGTATCTATGCCTTCAAGCTTCACCAGTGCGGTGGAGTCCGAACGAAAACGGTATTCTTCGATGAAAAACGGTACGAAAATACCGTCGAGCAGGCAGATCAGATAATCGCAGTCCACACGGTCGAAGATGTCGTCCGTGAAGGTAAACTGCAACTCGCCGTGAATGCCGTGCGGCTTGTTGAATAGTCCGATTTTATATACTTCTTCTTTCTTTATCATATTCGAGTGATTCTGGCGCCGATGGCGTTAAGTCGTCCTTCGATGTTCTGGTAGCCACGGTCTATCTGTTCGATATTGCTGATCGTGCTGGTTCCTTCGGCGCTCATGGCGGCGATGAGAAGGGCGATCCCCGCACGGATATCGGGCGAAGTCAGTCGGGCGCCGCGCAGCTTGAAGCCGTGGTTATGTCCGATTACTACAGCACGGTGAGGGTCGCAAAGGATGATCTGAGCCCCCATGTCGATGAGCTTGTCTACAAAGAACAGGCGGCTTTCGAACATCTTCTGGTGGATCAGTACGCTTCCTTTGGCTTGGGTGGCCACTACAAGCATCACGCTCAGCAAGTCGGGTGTCAGTCCCGGCCAGGGGGCGTCGGCAATGGTCATGATGGAGCCGTCGATGAATGATTCTATTTCGTATGTTTCCTGTGCGGGGACGTAGATATCGTCTCCTCTCTGCTCCAGTTTGATGCCCAGCCGGCGGAAACTTTCGGGGATGATGCCGAGGTTCTCGTAGGAAACGTTTTTAATGGTTATTTCGCTTTTGGTCATGGCAGCCATGCCGATGAAGCTCCCGACTTCAATCATGTCGGGCAATACGGTATGCTGTGTGCCGTGCAATTCTTCCACGCCCTCGATGGTGAGCAGATTGGAAGCGATGCCGCTGATCTTTGCTCCCATCCGGTTGAGCATACGGCAGAGCTGCTGCAAGTAGGGTTCGCAGGCGGCATTGTAAATGGTGGTAGTGCCTTTTGCCAGTACGGCAGCCATCAGAATGTTGGCTGTACCGGTCACGGACGCTTCATCAAGCAGCATATAGCTGCCTTGAAGCCTGTCGGCCGTTATCTCATAGATGCCCCGCAACTCGTCATAACGGAAGTCAGCTCCCAAATTCTGAATCCCCACAAAGTGGGTGTCCAGACGACGGCGACCGATCTTATCTCCGCCCGGCTTCGAGATCAACGCCTTCCCGAAACGTGCCACCATCGGACCGATCAGCATCACCGACCCCCGAAGGCTTGAACACTTCTTCAAGAACTCATCACTCTCCAAATAAGCCAGATCGACGTTCTCCGCCTTAAAACTATAGGTATCAACGCCTTCCTTTGCAACCGTTACTCCCATCTCCCGCATAAGCTGAATCAGATTGTTGACATCCAGAATGTCAGGTATATTGTTCACCGTCACTTCCTCAGCAGTCAGCAACGTGGCACAGATAATCTGCAAAACTTCGTTTTTGGCCCCTTGCGGATGAATCTCCCCGCTAAGCCGATGTCCTCCTTCAATTACAAATGAAGCCATTTATTTTAAGTAATAGGTAATAAATAACAAGTAATAGGTAATAGGTAATAAGTAATAATAAGTAAGATTCTCAATACACGCAACACGCCGAACGCAGCTATGCTATTACTTATTACCTATTACTTATTACCTTTTAATATCTTCTCCGCGGATTATTATTCCGATTATTATTGTAGTTCACCTTTGGGCGGTAGTTCTGGTTCAGGCGTTCTGCCATCAGTCGGATGATGTCGTCTGTCAGTTGTAGTTTGCCGCCGGAAAGTTCGTAGAGGTCTTCCGCAATTTTGCGATCGTCTACGGTATCTTTGTTCCATGCCATGTAGTCTTTCTTCATGTGGTTGCAGATCATGGCTGTCAGATTTCTCTTGTCGTTTCCTTCGGGAAGTTCGCAGGCTTTCTTGATCAGCACTTCCAGCGTGTGTCCGTAGTGGCGGTAGCGCATGCGGGTAGTAGAATATGGGATCGGTTCCGGCTTGGTCACCAGGTTGTCTTCGCGGATGATTTCGTAGGGATAGTCAATATCCAGCTCAAAACCGGACATGATGGCCAGATGATCCCAAAGTTTATGCTTGAAATCGGGCACATCACGCAAATGGGGGAACATATTTCCCATAATGTTGATAATTGTGTTAGCACAACGCTGACGCTCGGCACGGTCCTGAATGGTCAACGCATAATCTACCATGTTCTGTATGCTGCGGCCGTACTCGGGAAGCGGCATTCTTTTCTGCTGGGTATTGTATTGCATCTTTTAAATTAAAAGTTTTGAAATTAAAAATTAAAAGTCGGAGGACGACGGTCACTCACTAATCACTGTTTCCCGCCAAAGGCGGTTCACTTACTGAGGCACTTTTTTCTACTGAAGTGCGTTATTCAAGAAGCGACTTCTTCGGCAACGAGGCTACAAATTCTTTCAGATAGAAAGGTTCGAAGTAGGCCACATCTTTATAGTCTTCTCTGGCAACTGCTTTTTCTGCCAACGGATACATCATCTTCGCCAACGGATGGATGTCATCGATAAAATGCGCATTCGGATGCGTAATCTTCTCACGACACTTGGCGGCTCCATTTCCGTAGAAATAAACGGGCGCTTCGTTCAGAAACTCCAGATAGGAATTCTCATCGACAATATCGGCGGCGATAGCACGCTTCACGTTCAATGCACGGTCGTAAACGGCAGCGTACACTTCCATACGGCGGGCATCGAGCATCGGGCAGAGCAACGCATCTTCCGGCAAATCGTGATACAGCAACACGGGCACACTCAGCACTTCGAGCGTAGGAAGACCGATCAAGGGTACATTCCGTCCGTAACAAATGCCTTTTGCCATCGAAACTCCAATCCGCAATCCTGTGTATGATCCCGGACCGCAACTCACTGCAACTGCATCTAAAGGTATGGCATGACTATCAATGAACGACAACGCTTCATCAACAAATACTCCCAAAGACACGGCGTGTGAAGGGCCCTTCAAGTCTTCTTTCACAAAAATCGTCTGTCCGTCTTGACTTGCCGCTACCGAGCAAACAGTGGTAGAGGTTTCAATATTCAGTATACACGACATAAAAATCAGCTTATTAAATTGTCGCAAATTTACATGATTATTTCCAATTCTTAAAATATTCGTGTACTTTTGCACAAAACTTTAAGTATATGATACAGTCGATGACAGGATACGGCAAAGCTACGGCCGAACTTCCAGATAAAAAGATAAACGTAGAAATCAAGTCGCTCAACAGCAAAGCAATGGATCTTTCCACTCGCATCGCTCCGGCTTATCGTGAAAAAGAGATCGAGATCCGCAACGAAATCTCCAAAGTGCTGGAACGTGGAAAGGTGGACTTCAGCCTCTGGATAGAGAAAAAAGAGAGTGCGGAAAGCGCGACTCCTATCAACCAAGTGTTGGTGGAAGGCTACTACAAACAGATTCAGGCGATCTCGGAAAATCTCGGCATCCCCGTCCCCACCGACTGGTTTCAGACGTTGCTCCGTATGCCGGACGTTATGTCTAAGACTGAAATCCAAGAGTTGACGGAAGAAGAATGGGAAATGGTACGTGCCACCGTTCTCGAAGCAATCGGTCATCTGGTAGACTTCCGCAAACAGGAAGGCGCCGCACTGGAAAAGAAGTTCCGCGAAAAGATAGCTAACATCGCACTGCTGCTCGAAAAGATAACTCCTTACGAAAAAGAACGGGTGGAGAAAGTCAAGGAACGTATCACCGACGCGCTCGAAAAGACGCTGAACACAGACTACGACAAGAACCGACTGGAACAAGAACTGATCTACTACATCGAAAAGCTGGATGTCAACGAGGAAAAACAACGCCTCACCAACCACCTGAAATATTTCATCAGCACGCTGGAAAGCGGCAACGGACAAGGCAAAAAACTCGGTTTCATCGCTCAGGAAATGGGACGGGAAATCAATACGCTTGGCAGCAAGTCCAACCATGCCGAAATGCAGAAAATCGTTGTGCAAATGAAAGATGAACTGGAACAGATCAAGGAACAGGTGCTGAACGTTATGTAATTATTTAATGGAAAATTAAACAAATGACTGGCAAGTTAATTATTTTTTCTGCCCCGTCCGGTTCGGGCAAATCGACTATTATCAATTATCTGCTGACGCAGAACTTAAATCTCGCGTTCTCCATTTCTGCAACCAGCCGCCCACCGCGCGGGACGGAGAAACACGGGGTTGAATATTTCTTCCTTACTCCCGAAGAGTTCCGTTGTCGCATTGAGAACAACGAGTTTTTGGAATACGAAGAAGTGTACAAGGATCGGTATTACGGAACGCTGAAAGAACAAGTGGAAAAGCAGTTGGAGAAGGGTCAGAACGTGGTATTCGACTTGGATGTAGTGGGCGGATGTAATATCAAAAAGTATTACGGTGAGCGTGCGTTGTCCATCTTTGTACAGCCGCCCTCCATCGAAGAACTCCGCTGTCGGCTGACGGGTCGGGGCACGGATGAGCCCGAAGTAATCGAATGCCGCATCGCAAAGGCGGAATACGAAATGACTTTTGCTCCCCAGTTTGATCGTGTCATCGTCAATGATGATCTGGAGGCGGCAAAGGCTGAGACACTGAAAGTTATCAAAGAATTTCTAAATAAGGAATGAAAGAGTCTCTGAAAAGACAAAAACTAAAAACCGGAATCTTCAGCGGGTCATTCAATCCGGTACACATCGGACATCTGGCCTTGGCCAACTATCTTTGCGAGTATGAAGGACTGGACGAAATTTGGTTTATGGTCAGCCCGCAAAACCCGCTGAAAGCGGGAACGGAGCTATGGCCGGACGACCTGCGTCTCCGGTTAGTAGAACTTGCCACAGAAGAATATCCCCGCTTCCGCTCTTCAGACTTCGAGTTTCATCTGCCCCGCCCTTCATACAGCGTACATACGTTGGAAAAGCTACATGAAACTTATCCGGAACGGGACTTCTACTTAATTATCGGCTCGGATAACTGGGCCCGCTTCGACCGCTGGTATCAATCGGAGCGCATCATCAAAGAAAACCGTATTCTTATCTATCCCCGCCCCGGATTCCCGGTAAATGAAAACGGGCTGCCCGAAACAGTCCGTCTGGTCCATTCACCTACCTTTGAAATAAGTTCTACGTTTATCCGTCAGGCACTTGATGAGAAGAAAGATGTAAGATACTTCTTGCATCCAAAGGTTTGGGAGTATATTAGAGAATATATCCGACAGAGTATAAGGGAGCACTGATCATCTACTCTTTGAGACGATGAAGCGTAATCATTATGATTTCCGCCGGAGCACCAATGCGTACAGGCATCTGAGAAGTACCGATCCCATTAGTAACAATCAATGGCATTTTAGTTGAATTGTACGCCAGTCCGGTCAGAAAGCGGGTGCCGTAGTGGGAGTTCTGTATCGGGGCGTAACCGAATACGCGTACCTGTCCACCATGAGTATGTCCTGCCAAAGCGATGTCCGTGTTGGCCACCGAAACATCCTCCACGTAGTCGGGAGTATGCACCAACAAGATAACGAAGTCGTTGGGAGAAAGCGCCAGTGTGGGCGACACCCCATTTTGTTTCAAGTCGAAAGGATTGCGTACTCCGGCAAGGATAATCTGCTGACCGTCTTTGCGTAATGTATCGACTTCGTGTTCCAGCGGACGCATTCCGTAATGCTTCATCGTGCGGATTATTTCGTCATGGCAGCGTTCATAGTCATTATTTCCCATAACTCCGAAAGTTCCCATCGGTGTTTTCACACGGGCCAATGCGGCAAATAACGGTTCTACGTATTCACAGCCTTCCTGATAGTCTCCTCCCATCAGCAAGACGTCCGGTTTCTGGGCGATCAAAAGATCGACAAGGTTGTTCAAGCCTTTCTCTTTCAGCAGACTCTTGTAATGCAAGTCGGAAATGAAGGCGATGCGGAAGCCTTCGAAGGCTTCGGGGACATCACGGTGGGTGAAGTCATATTCCACGACACGGTCTATGCCGCTATAAGTGGCAGGGACGTTCACGGTAGAAGACGTGATCTTCGTTCCGCGAAGTAGCAAATTACGTTCTTCCTGCTCGGTCGCAGCTTCTTTCTTCGCTGTTTTCTTCTGCTTTTTCGTCGAAACTTTCAAGTCGGCAAGCTGAGAATGATCCGGAGCAAACAGGCCGTCGATAGCGGCGGAACTGTCCGGACGGACGGAATCGACATTGAGCACAGGACGAGGCAGGATCGATACAACATTCTTCTTTGACTTACAAGATACGAACAGGAATAATACGAATATTATGAACAGGTAATTTATTTTTTTCATCTTCTTTGGTTTATTTTCTTCTACATATAACACATTCCCCCACTATTTGAGGCGCAAAGATAGGAAAAATCATGTATCTTTGTCCGTCAAAACTTATTATTATATATTAAAGCATGGAAGAAGTAAAGCGTAACTCGCTGCGTGCGTGGATATTAGCAGCACGTCCCAAAACTCTGACAGGAGCCATTACGCCGGTCATGATCGGTAGCGCACTTGCTTATATGGATGGACATTTTCAATGGTTGCCGGCCCTTATCTGCTGCCTGTTCGCCGGTCTGATGCAAATTGCCGCCAATTTTATCAACGACCTCTTCGACTACCTCAAAGGAACCGACCGCGAAGACCGGCTGGGACCGGAACGAGCCTGCGCACAAGGCTGGATTTCACCGAGAGCCATGCGAAACGGAATCATCGTCACCGTCCTGTTCGCCTGTCTGATCGGATCTGCGCTGCTGTTTTATGCCGGATGGGAGCTGATCATAGTAGGACTTCTCTGCGTACTCTTCGCTTTCCTCTATACCACAGGTCCTTATCCATTATCCTACAACGGCTGGGGCGATGTTCTGGTCATCGTATTTTTCGGATTCGTCCCTGTGGGTGGAACGTACTACGTACAGGCGCTGACATGGACTTCGGACACAACGGTAGCTTCTCTGATCTGCGGACTGCTGATTGATACCTTGCTGGTAGTCAACAATTACCGAGACCGTGAAGCGGATGCACGGAGCGGAAAGCGGACGGTCATCGTTCGTTTTGGCGAGAAGTTCGGACGCTATCTTTATTTGATGCTGGGGGTGGCAGCAAGTCTTCTGTGTTTCTGGTTCTTCTTCGAAGGACACTTGTTTGCCGCACTTCTTCCGTTACTCTACCTGATTCCTCATGTCCTCACATGGAGACGGATGGTGCAGATTCACAGTGGTAAAAAATTAAACAGCATACTAGGTGAGACTTCACGTAATATGCTGTTAATGGGTATTTTGCTATCAATAGGATTCTTGATCCGACATTGATTTATTTTCCGTACATCTTTTCGTAATAGCCTTGATAGTCTCCGCTGGTCACCTCTTCCACCCAGTCTTGATTTTCAAGATACCATACGATTGTCTTCACGATGCCATCTTCAAATTTCGTTTCGGGATACCAGCCCAAGGCGTTCGTGATCTTCGTGGGATCAATGGCATAACGCTGGTCGTGCCCCAGACGGTCTTTGACAAAAGTGATCAGATCGTTGTTGATCCAGTCAACGGAGATTTCTCCGTCTTCACCTTTCACTTTCTTTTTAAGGACCTGACGATATTCCGGTTTCTCGGTCATTAGTTTACGGATAGTGGCAATGGTCAGCTTCACAATTTCAAGATTGGTTTCTTCGTTGTGACCACCTACGTTGTACACCTCGCCCTCTTTGCCTTCGCGCACTACCAAGTCGATCGCTTTGCAGTGGTCTTCTACGTAAAGCCAGTCGCGCACGTTACTTCCGTCACCGTAGACAGGCAGATGTTTGCCTTCGAGTATATTCTTGATAATCAGCGGAATCAGTTTTTCGGGAAAATGATAGGGGCCGTAGTTGTTGGAACAGCGGGTGATCGTTACCGGCATTTTATAAGTGTCGTGATAAGCCATGACTACCATGTCGGCACTGGTTTTCGAAGCGCTGTACGGGCTGTGCGGACAAAGCGGGGTTTCTTCCGTGAAGTAGCCTTCCGCACCGAGTGAGCCGTACACCTCGTCGGTAGATACCTGATGGTAGCGCACTCCTTTTCTCCAGGTAGGATATCCCTGTTCGTCCTTACCCATCACCCAGGCACGGCGGGCACAATCCAGCAGATTCTGCGTACCGAGGATGTTGGTGATCAGAAACAGTTGCGGGTTTTCGATACTGCGGTCTACATGGCTTTCGGCGGCGAAGTTCACGACATAGTCGAAACGGTATTCGGCAAAAAGGCTGTCCACCACTTCGCGGCTGCAAATGTCTCCTTTGATAAAGAAACAACGTTCGTTGTCGATATCTTTGGCAATAGTTCCCAGATTACCCGCATACGTCAGGGCGTCAAGAACCACCACTTTTATATCGCTGTGCTTGGCCAAGATATACTTAATATAATTGGCGCCAATAAATCCTGCGGCACCGGTCACCAGATAAGTTTTCATATATGATTATTTATGTTTATTTCAAGGGTTGTTTAGACAGTTCTATCAGGTATTTACCGTATTCGGTCTTTTCGAGTTTCTGTCCGAGCAGCAGCAATTGTCCGGACGAAATCCATCCTTGCCGCCAGGCTATCTCTTCGATACAGCTGACGTAGAAACCTTGCCGGTTCTGAATGGTAGCCACGAAGTTGGAGGCTTCGAGCAGGCTGTCGCAGTTTCCGGTATCCAGCCATGCGAATCCGCGTCCGAACAGTTCCACGTTCAGTGTTCCTTCTTCGAGGTACAGGCGGTTCAGGTCCGTTATCTCATATTCTCCACGTGCCGAAGGGCGGAGAGAAGCCGCTTTTTCCGTCACGGTAGCGTCGTAGAAATAAAGTCCGGGAACGGCATAATTACTTTTCGGCACCAGTGGCTTTTCTTCCAGAGAAATCACTTTGCCTTGTTCGTCGAACTCCACTACACCGTAAGCCCGAGGATCTTTCACATAATAGCCGAAGATGCAGGCTCCCTTCTCCACACCGGCAGCACGCCGGAGCATAGCGGAAAACCCTTGTCCATAAAACATATTGTCCCCAAGAATCAGACAACCTGCCTCACCGTTCAAGAAATCAGCTCCCAACACAAAGGCTTGTGCCAGTCCGTTAGGCTGCTCCTGTATTTTGTAAGAGAAAGACATCCCGAGCTCCTCACCTGAGCCCAACAAGTCCCGAAACATCGGCAAATCACGCGGAGTAGAGATGACCAAGACCTCCCGTATCCCTGCCAGCATAAGCGTAGACAGCGGATAATAGATCATCGGCTTGTCGTATACAGGCATGATTTGTTTGGAAATCGCTTTGGAAAGCGGATAAAGACGAGTGGCGCTTCCACCGGCCAGAATAATTCCTTTCATTGTCGTCTGAGTTATTCATTTTACTGTGTGCAAAGGTCGGAAAGAAATCTGACGTGACAAAATGAATTGTAAGAAATCTATCCTGCCAGTTCAATAACTTCGAGGTCTTTGAACGTTCCGTTGTCGATGACAAAGCGCACCATTGTCCGCACTTTATGGAAACCGGACATCCCTGCGGCTCCGGGATTGATGTGCAGCATGTCCAACGTTTTGTCGTATTTCACCTTTAATATATGGGAGTGTCCGCTGATGAAAAGTTTCGGCGGGCGTGCCATCAAACTGCCGATAACCGAAGGGTCGTACTTGCCCGGATACCCGCCGATATGCTTGATCAGCACTTCCGCACCGTCCACCGTGAAGCGGTTCACCTGCGGGAACATCTTCCGTATTTCCTGCCCGTCTATGTTGCCGTAAACTGCCCGCAGGGGACGGAAAGCCGCTAGCTTCTCGGCTACTTCTACCGAACCGATATCTCCGGCATGCCAGATTTCGTCGCACGATTCAAAATATTCGAGATATTTTTCGTCCCAATAAGCGTGGGTATCGGACAATAATCCAATTCTTGTCATAATTTTCTTTGTTTAGTCCTGCAAAGATACTATATTTGGGAAAATCTTAAAGCACATGGAAAGCAAATATAATTATTTCAAACGTGATATCAGCTGGCTCTCATTCAACTATCGGGTGTTGCTCGAAGCGCTGGATGAGCACCTGCCGCTATACGAGCGCATCAATTTCATCTCCATCTACTCTTCCAATCTGGAAGAGTTTTACAAAATCCGGGTGGCGGACCACAAGGCCGTGGCATCCGGCGCAACGGAGAGCGATGAAGAAACCGTACAATCCGCCCGCGAACTCGTGGAAGAAATCAACCACGAAGTAAACCGCCAGCTGGACGACCGTGTACGCATTTACGAAGAAAAGATACTACCCGCCCTGCGCAAAAACCACATCATCTTCTACCAGGACAGACATGTGGAACCGTTTCACCAGCAGTTTATCAAGGACTTTTTCCGGGAAGAAATCTTCCCCTACCTGCAACCCGTGCCCGTATCGAAAGACAAAATCGTCTCTTTTCTGCGAGACAACCGGCTCTACCTCGCCATCCGCCTCTATCCGAAGGAAAACAGGAACCCCGCCAACCGGCAGCCTTTCTATTTCGTCATGAAGCAGCCGTACGCCAAAGTGCCCCGTTTCATCGAACTTCCGCCCCGTGGAAACAACTATTACATCATGTTCACCGAGGACATCATCAAAGCGAACCTCAACCTTATTTTCCCCGGCTACGACGTCGATTCGAGCTACTGCATCAAAATATCCCGTGACGCCGACATTCTGATAGACGACACCGCCAGCAGCGCCGACCTCGTAGCCCAACTGAAAAAGAAGGTAAAAAAACGCAAGATAGGCGACGTCTGCCGCTTTGTCTACGACCGTGCCATGCCGCAAGACTTCCTCGACTTTCTGGTCGACGCCTTCCGCATCCACCGTGACGAACTCGTCCCCGGCGACAAGCACCTGAACCTCGAAGACCTGCGCCACCTGCCCAACCCGAACAAGTCTCTCCGCCGCATCGAAAAGCCGCAACCGATGAAGCTGAACATCCTCGACGAAAAAGAATCGATCTTCAACTACGTCGCCCAAAAGGATCTGCTGCTGTATTACCCGTACCACTCCTTCGAGCATTTCACCCACTTCCTCTACGAAGCAGTGCACAATCCGGAGACGCGTGAAATCATGGTCACCCAATACCGTGTAGCCGAAAACTCAGCCGTCATCAACACCTTGATAGCCGCCGCGCAGAACGGCAAGAAAGTCACCGTATTTGTCGAGCTCAAAGCCCGTTTCGACGAAGAGAACAACCTCGCCACCGCCGAAATGATGCAAGCCGCCGGCATCAAAATCATTTACAGCATCCCCGGACTAAAAGTACACGCCAAAGTGGCCCTCGTCCGTCGCCGCGGACTGAATGGAGAGAAAATCCCCAGCTACGCCTACATCAGCACGGGCAACTTCAACGAAAAGACCGCCACCCTATACGCCGACTGTGGACTTTTCACCTGCCGCAAGGAAATAGTGAACGACCTTTACAACCTCTTCCGCACCCTGCAAGGCAAGGAAGATCCGAAATTCACCACTCTCCTCGTCGCCCGCTTCAACCTCATACCGGAACTGAACCGCCTCATCGACCGTGAAATATCCCTTGCCGACCAAGGCAAAGGCGGACGTATCATCCTCAAAATGAACGCCCTCCAAGACCCCGCAATGATCGACCGACTCTACGAGGCCTCCGAACACGGCGTGCAGATCGACCTCATCGTCCGCGGCATCTGCTGCCTCATACCGGAGCAGTCATACAGCCGTAACATCCGTGTCACCCGCATTGTCGACAGTTTTCTGGAGCACGCCCGCATCTGGTATTTCGGCAACGAAGGGCACCCCAAAGTATACATGGGCTCGCCCGACTGGATGCGCCGCAACCTCTACCGCCGTATCGAAGCCGTCACCCCCATCCTCGACCCTGACCTGCGCGCCAGTCTGATCGAAATGCTCCATATCCAGCTCGCTGACAACCAAAAAGCCTGTTGGGTAGACGACAAACTGCAAAACGTATTCAAAAAAAGAGCGTCCGGCACCCCTGCTGTCCGTGCCCAATACGATTTTTATGAATGGCTCAAAAAAGACATTGTAACAGAAATGTAACACGTATGACATTTTTCCGCAACGTTAAACTCCGTTCTTTGCCTCCATAAATAAACATACACAACTTTCTTTATGGAGACAATTTACTTATGCATTATCATTTTCCTGTTCGTGCTGGCCGTGTTCGATCTCATCGTCGGAGTCAGTAATGATGCAGTCAACTTTCTGAATTCGGCGGTAGGCGCCAAGGCCGCTTCGTTCAAAACCATTCTTTTCATAGCCGGGATCGGTATTTTCATTGGCGCATCCCTGTCCAATGGCATGATGGATATAGCCCGTCACGGAATCTATCAGCCCGAGCATTTCTACTTTGCCGAAATCATGTGTATACTGCTCGCCGTCATGCTGACCGACGTAGTCCTTCTGGACGTCTTCAACTCTATGGGCATGCCCACCTCCACGACCGTCTCACTGGTCTTCGAGCTGCTCGGAGGAACTTTCGCCCTCTCCCTGATCAAAGTAAACAATGACGCCACCCTTGCGTTGGGCGATCTGATCAACACCGACAAAGCACTTTCCGTGATCATGGCCATTTTCGTGTCCGTAGCCATCGCCTTCTTCTTCGGTATGTTAGTACAGTGGCTCGCCCGCATCGTTTTCACGTTCAATTACACGAAAAACATCAAATACAGCATCGGCCTTTTCGGTGGGATCGCCGCCACCTCCATCATCTACTTCATGCTGATCAAAGGGCTGAAAGACAGCTCCTTCATGACCCCCGAAAACAAACAGTGGATACAGGACAACACGCTGCTGCTCATCGCCAGCTTCTTCGTCTTCTTCACGGCACTGATGCAAGTGCTGCACTGGCTCAAAGTCAACGTTTTCAAAGTAGTGGTGCTGATGGGCACCTTTGCTCTCGCCCTCGCCTTCGCCGGCAACGACCTCGTCAACTTCATCGGAGTCCCCCTCGCAGGCTACTCCTCCTTCATAGACTACACCACCAACGGAGCCGGAGCAAGTCCGGACAGCTTCCTGATGACCTCGCTGCTAGGCCCCGCCAAGACACCGTGGTACTTCCTTATCGGTGCCGGCGCCATCATGGTCTACGCCCTCTGCACCTCCAAAAAGGCGCACGCCGTCATCAAGACCTCGGTAGACCTCTCCCGTCAGGATGAAGGAGAAGAGAACTTCGGAAGCACCCCGATGGCACGCACACTGGTACGTTTCAGCATGACACTTGCCAACGGCACCTCCCGCATCATGCCCGAAAGCACGAAGCAGTGGATCAACTCCCGTTTCCGCAAAAACGAAGCCATCATAGCCGACGGAGCCGCTTTCGACCTCGTCCGCGCCTCTGTCAACCTCGTCCTCGCCGGTCTGCTCATCGCCTTGGGAACGTCGCTGAAACTGCCGCTCTCTACCACCTACGTCACCTTCATGGTAGCAATGGGTACGTCGCTCGCCGACCGTGCATGGGGACGTGACTCCGCCGTCTACCGCATCACAGGCGTTCTGAGCGTCATCGGTGGCTGGTTCATCACTGCCGGAGCCGCCTTCACCATCTGCTTCTTCGTAGCCCTCGTGCTGCACTACGGCGGCAACATCTCCATCATCGCACTGATCGGAATAGCGATTTTCATCCTCATCCGCAGCCAGGTGATGTATAAGAAACGCAAGGCGAAAGAGAAAGGCAACGAAACGCTGAAACAACTCATGCAGACCGCTGACAGCGAAGAAGCGCTGCAACTGATGCGTAAACATACCCGCGAAGAACTCGCCAAAGTGCTGGAGTACGCCGAAACAAATTTCGAACTGACCGTCACCTCCTTTATACACGAAAACCTGCGCGGACTGCGTCGTGCCATGGGTTCCACGAAATTCGAAAAGCAACTCATCAAGCAGATGAAACGCACCGGAACCGTTGCCATGTGCCGCCTCGACAACAACACCGTGCTCGAAAAAGGACTCTACTACTATCAAGGCAACGACTTCGCCAGCGAACTGGTGTACAGCATCTCGCGCCTCTGCGAACCGTGTCTTGAACACATCGACAACAACTTCAACCCGCTCGACGCCATTCAGAAAGGTGAATTCAGCGACGTGGCCGAGGACATCACTTATCTGATTCAGCAATGCCGCAAGAAGTTGGAAAACAACGATTATCAGAATATGGAAGAGGAAATCCGCCGTGCCAACGACCTCAACGGACAGCTATCGCAACTGAAACGCAAAGAGTTGCAGCGCATCCAAAGCCAGTCGGGCAGTATCCGGGTAAGTATGGTTTATCTGACCATGGTGCAGGAAGCTCAAAATGTAGTGACTTACATCATTAACCTGATGAAGGTAAGCCGGAAATTCCAAATGGAAACAGAAATGCCGTAAGGTGGCTCATCCCCCAAAAGCACACAACAAAAGGGTTTATCTTCAAAAAGTCTATCTGATTAAATAAAATGCATTAGAGATAAACCGGAAAAAGCAAGAAGGGCTGCTCCCAAGCAGAATTGGGGCAGCCCTTTTTATGATTGGACGGTTGACTGTTATCCAATCTGCCGGGATATTCTTTTATAGATGTCAAAATTCTCCAACTACCGCATTATCGGGCTCAAAAAACATAATGTAGCAAACAGGGGTATAGGTGACCCCATTTTTTGATAATACACTTTTCCATAAATCCTACATCTCAGAGCAGGTATGAATCATTTCGCACAAGAAATGAAATGAATTAAATTCCACTACCTATTACTATACAATTACCTATTACTTTCCCATACAAAAATCCCCTTTATTCAACCCCATATCATAGACAGATACGGTTTTAAATAAAAGGGGATTCTCTAGTTTTTAAGAGAGGAGGTCGGTTTATGAATCTCCCGTCTTTTTAGCTTTCCGACGACGGAAGCGCAAGAGTGCTTCCAAAATATCCAATAACTTTTCTAAAAATAATTTCATAGCTTCCTTCTTTAGAGTTAAAAAACAGAGTGAATGGAGCAATTTAATAAGGGAACCGATCATGCATTAGTGAGTCAGCGATTCAGCCTCATTAAACGGTTGGGTCCGGAGCCTCATCGTCGTCGCCTCCGGGAGTGCTTCCTCCGCCGGGGTTGTCTCCGCCTCCCGAATGATTTTTATCATCGTCGTCCACAAAGCCGCCCGCTACGTCCTTGACGTGGACAAATTCTACTCCGGAAGTCAGTGCACGGGTAGTGACGCCATCGGCAGAACGGGTATATTCGGGAGTAAACTGACAGCGCAGCGAAACGATCTGCGAACTGCTGACTTTACTTTCCAACACGACTCCCTTTCCTCCGGCTTTGGCGATCATCGTAAATGTGCCCAAGCCTTCGAGACGTACTGTGCGGCTGTTGAGCAACTGTTCACGCATCACGGACATCAAGTTTCGAATCACGTTGTGGACATCACCCGGTGTCAGAGAAGCCTTCTCGGCGATCAGCTCCGCCATCTTCTGCGTGTTGACCATTTTCGAGAATTTCACGAGGCGGGGGTAATACAGTTTCTGTCCCGCTTTGTTGGCGATATTCGCCTGGTAAGGTTTGTAAATTAATGGCATAAGGTTGTTTTCCTTTCTTTTTTTAATGGTTGATGTAAGTTTTCTATGTGCAATCGATTACGGTGACAAAAGTAGGCGATGGCAAAAAAGTCCGGATACACGATGTAACGACTTGTAACGGAAGAGCACCAGTCGGCACGGCCTCGCACAAATACTGCCTCCAAGGACTTCTGTACAAAGCAACACCAAACGACTAAAAAAGGCGTACCTTTACATTGGCAACGAAAATGAAAGAAAAAAATATAGAAAAGATATAAAAGCAATATCAAAAGACAATGAAAGCAAAAATCATGAAACCAACTTCCGAAGAAAATGCAACCCTGCCCCGCATACAGGCATACAGCAAAAGCCAACTGGCCACTCTCTACCTGCCCCACATACAGCCCGCCTCCGCACGCCGCACTCTCCGCAGCTGGATCGCCAAGAACACGGCACTACAAAACGAACTCGCCCGCACGGGATATTCCGAGAAAGCCATCCTGCTCACTCCGGCGCAAGTAGGGCTCATCTTCCGTTTCTTGGGGGAGCCTTGATTCGAGCTGACTATCCGCATGGCTTCCCCTCCCTTCGGGAAGGGGCTGACTAAAAAGTCCCATTCTTCGGGAAGCAAGTATATTTCCGTCACGCCACGTCCCTTTCAAACCTTCTCTTCGTTGGCCGTATAAGGCAGCGTGAACCAAAAAGTACTCCCCTGACCCAGCCGTGAGACAGCACCGATCTTTCCTCCCATCCTTTCGACGATTGCCCGGCAAATGGTGAGTCCGAGTCCCGTGCCCTGCACAAAGCTGTTGAGTTTGACAAAATTCCCGAAGATTTCTTCCAACCGTTCCTCCGGTATCCCGCAACCGGTGTCGGTGACATAGAAATGCAGGAAACCGTCTTCGCGCACATCAAACCCGAACTCAATGCTGCCTTCCCCGGTAAACTTCACAGCATTATTCATCAGATTCATCATCACCTGTACCAGACGGTTACGGTCCGCCTTTACGACACATTCGGTCGTCCGGCGGTGATAGCAGATACAGATGCCGGACTTTTTATTCCTCAACCGGAACGTATCTTCGAGTTCGATAAACAGGCCGTGCACATCTATCGGGGCGTAGTCGGACTCCATCGTTCCGGCTTCGATCTTCGAAAGGTCGAGCACATCGCTGATAAGCTGCAACAGGAGTGTGTTGTTGTTTTCAATGATGTTGATATATTCCTGTTTCTCTTCCGAAATCCCCCTTTCCGCCGACACCAGCAGCGAGGAAAAGCCGACAATGGCGTTGAGGGGAGTGCGTATTTCGTGGCTGATGTTGGCGAGGAAAGAAGATTTGAGCGTGTTCGCCTCCTCGGCTTTCACCTTTGCCTGTACGAGCGCTTCCTCCATTTCCTTTCGTTGGGTGACGGTCATCGAAGTGCCGATAAGGCTCAGCGGTTTTCCGTTAGCGTCGCGCTCGTCCACGGCTGCGCGCACTTCTACCCATTCATTCTGTTGCGGGGAAGGAAGCCACTGTCTGCCTACCCGATATTCCTCGCGCATTTTCTGCGTTTCGCCATTGGCGAGGCGCTCGAAGGCGTCCCGCACGCGTTCGCGGTCTTCATCGCAGATTTTCGCGAAACAGGCGGAGGTGGGCACGATAATCAGGTTGCCGTCATGCGTCACCTCCTCTTCGGTGACGTACAAGTCGTGGCTGACGTTGCACGAGAGGAGGCCGGTCCGCAAATCCCATTTCCAAGGGGTCATGTCGGCAGCGTCGAGGGCGGCGGACAACTTATGGTTGGTGGATTTCAGCATTTGCTGCGTCAGCACCAGTTCGGTATTGTCCACACCAAAGACATCGACGCAGCCTTTCGTTTTGGAATGTATGGAGATGACGGTCAGATGAGTTTTCGTCTTCTCCAGATAATACTGAAAGGTTATTTGCCTGTTGTCATTCAGTTCGCTGTACCTGTCGGGCAGTTCCGGCGAATAATCCGGATTGAGTTCGCTGTATTTCTTTCCCAGTATTTTTTCTTTGGGCAGGATGTATTTCTCGAAAGTGGGATTCACTTCCCGGTAGACATAGTCGATAATCCGGGCACCGGGGTCGAATATGAGCTCGACACGGGCATAGAGAACGGGCATGTTTTCGACCAGACTGCTATAGCTCCTCATGATCTCCAGCCGCCTGCTCCTCTCATGCAGCGCCCTCCGGAGCCATATCACATAGATGACGGCCAGTGCCATCAAAGAGAAAAACAGGGCCAGATAATATTTGTTCCGCTCGAAAAAAGTGGGGGGCTTCATACCAAAAACAGTGTCGTCGGGACACAGGCCGAGCAACAGTCCGCTCTCTACGTAGTCGGCATAATTGATGACGGATGGGGGCGTCCCCATCGCTGTCGTTTCCACTCTGTGCGGATGCGACGCTCCGTCCAGGCGGCTTTTGATCACCGGGAGCAGATGTTTCTTTATTTCACTGTCTGTCCAGAAATAGCCGCCGATCAACAGGAAAGGCATCACTTCCTCCGCTTCTTTCCTGCATTGCGCGCTGATCCAGCGCCTGTCGGACATGAAGACCTGTTTGCGCATATCCGGGACAACGGTCGCCATCAGTTCCATGTGCTCGGCACATATGTCAACCGGGCTGTTCTGGACGCGAAACTCTTTATAGACAGGGGCCATAAAGTCATCGCTCCACAGACAGTTTTCGGTATAGGAATTGATGATTAATAGTTGACAAGAAGAGGGGCGGCCGGCATAAATGTAAGTCTGAAATGCACTGATCAGAAAGATTGCAAGTGCCGCTGTTTTTCGAGTTATCCGCGCTTCCATAAATAGTGATTGTTTTGATTGTTTGCGGAACCGATCACTGAATATCTTAAAATATTGCTATTAAATCTTTAAATATTACTATACAAAAAGGTAAGTTCTGTAAGAACTTGGTAGAGCGACTTATCTGCCAGTTTATAATATATTACTAAAGAAATAAAAACAAACAGACTTATTAAAAGCCGTCATCTGCATTCTCAGCTCGGAAAACGGATTCGTTTTACCCGAACTGAGAATGCAATAATTAGAATTTGTAAATAATGACGAACGTGCAATACGGTAGAAACCGACAAAGGAAAACAAATAAATATCTAAAAGAGAAAACGTAGGATGTCAACATCGAATATGAAATCTGAGTGAACAATAAAACTTATTTTTCAGAATAAAAGCGTTTCTGCATGGTTTTCTCAATAATATGATTACATTTGTGGTGACATTATAACAAGGGAATAAAATGGAAATCCATCGCTGATATCGAATCGTTTTTTTACGAATACAGACTACCAAGTTCTTACAGGACTTACCTCATTCCGTCAGTTGTTCTTTCCTTTGTCCCGATCATTGTCGTCGCTCAAAGGTGTTCGTCGTCTTTACCTTCTTTTCCTTTTTCGTTCTTTTCCTCGTCTTTCATGCGCAATAATTTATCTTTACCGAAATTTATTTCTATCACCACTTTCTTGGGCGAGTCGATATGGTAACTCACAATTCCGGCATCTCTAATCAAGAACATAATAATGACAACCAGCATCCCGACCAGATTTTCGGCAAAGACACAATTGACGGACACGCAGTGCGCTAAATTAAAAATCGTCGTCCAATTGGACATTCTCTTTCCCATCCAGGCCGAGTGGAAGCGCTTGATCGACGATGCCGAACAGTCCGAATGCTGCTGAAGATAAGCGTCGTCAAAGCCGTTATCCCGGCTGACTTTCATAATCGAATCGATGACTTTCTGTTTTTCTTCGTCATCACTGTGCTGCAAGCCATTACATTGCTTTTTCTTCCATTGCTTCTCTTCGACTCTTTCCTGAAGGGCATCCCTGTTCTCGTCATACACGGACTTTTCGCCACTCTGATTTGCTTTTTTCTGACTCATGCTTTTCTGATTTGCTTTTTCCTGACTCATGCTTTTCTGATTTACTTTTTTCTGACTTGTACTTTTCTGATTTACAGTCCTTTTTACTTCAATGTGTTGTTCTCTTTCACTACTGTTCTGGCAGTTTTCTTTTTTGTTCATTACTAATTATATTTAAATTAATCCGACAAAATTCGGGATTTACCTTTAACATTTTGGGTCACGCGTGACTCTTTCTACATATTTTTTCATTTTAGTCAAGCGTGAACGGTTTTTATTCTACCCACAGTCTACTTTTGCCCCGAAATCAATAAAAAACAATTGAATCATATGACTGAAATGAAAAAACAACATTCCCTCCCACGGGTACGGCTCATGAGGCGGGCCGCCGTCATCCGTCGCAACAATGACATGAACCGGCGTGATGCGCTCATCATCGCCCACCGAATCGGTGGACTGATAAGGAAGATGCACAGGGAGAACGTGAAATTCTGCTACACCAAGCAGGACGGAACCGTGCGCCACGCTGTCGGCACGCTCACCGGATATCAACACAGTTTTCACCGCCCCTATATGCCACGACCGGAAAATACGTTTGTAGTCTACTACGACCTCGAAGCCAAAGGGTGGCGCACGTTTCATGCCGAAAATTTCCTTTGCGTCGAATGAGTTTCGAAGAGCAGATGAGATTCGGAGAGCAAATGAGTTTCGGGCAGCAGATAAATTTTGAAATGAGTTTCGGACAGCAGATAAGTTTTGGACAGCAAATGAATTTCGGAGAACAAATGACTTCAGAAGAACGAAAAGAATGGGAAACGCTTTGCAGAATGTATCATGTGGACTCTTTGTACGAAGCCATTCAAGGGTGTCGGGAGGAACTGGAGTTTCTCGTTCGCTGTGCCGAACGGCTCGAACCCCGTGCAGAGGAGGAATGAGAAAGGTCAAAGACCGGAGTAAGCGGGCGGAACCGCCTCATGTCAGCGAGGAGGCTACGCCGTTTAACAGTCCTTGTTTATGCCGTTTTTACCTTGCAGGCTACGCCGTTTCTACCATGCAGGCTGCGCCGTTTATCCCCGGTGGTTTCGGAAAAGGGATTTCTTTTTAACGAAGTATAATTTTATTAACAATATAAAGAATAAAGTATGGAAAATTGGAGATTTATCGAAGCAAATTCCGATTATATGGTTTCAGACCACGGGCGGATATTGAGTTTCAAAGGCAAATCGAAGTTGATAATCAGCAGCAGCATTACCGCAAAAGGTTATGAGTACGTGGCCATCCGCCAAAAGGGGATATACGTCGGCTACTCTGTACACCGCTTAGTGGCAACAGCTTTTATCCCCAACCCGAAGCGTCTCCCCCAAGTGAACCACCTCGACGGAAACAAGCTCAACAACCACGTCGCCAACCTCGAATGGTGCGATGCCTACGACAATGTCATGCACGCCATCCGGACCGGTCTGCGTCCGTCGTCACCCGCCCTCTCCCCCGTCCCCTGTGCCACAACGGACGAGGCAGGAAATATCCTGCAAGCCTATCCATCCATGAACGCACTGGTAAAAGGGGAACAAATGAACCCTAAACAACGTAATTGGCTGGTGCTGCATTTATTACACCCCGAAAGGCTGAAGCAATCGGCCATGAAGAAAAAGCCAAGAGCCGAAAGAAGCGGTTCGGAAGAATGCTTTCTGATAGCACCCGAAATACCTGTGCTGACTGTCAAAGCTGATTCAATCGGGGAGTTCGAAGCAGGCAATCTGCTCGGAACAGGCAGATCGAGTAATTCAGTCGGAGAGTCCGAAGCAGGCAATCTGCTCGGAACAGGCAGATCGAGCAATTCAGTCGGGAAGTCCGAAGCAGGCAATCTGCTCGGAACAGGCAGATCGAGCAATTCAGTCGGAGAGTCCGAAGCAGGCAATCTGCTCGGAACAGGCAGATCGAGTAATTCAATCGGGAAGTCCGAAGCAGGCAATGTATGTGTGCAGTCAGTTTCTTCTCCCCTTGTTTCATCGCCTCTTCCTCTTATTTCTCTCTTTGTTCCCGCACACCATTCAATGACGCAACACTATTACCGCCGCCTGTCTCCCGAAGAATCCGCCATTTTTGGTTTCAACACTTATATATTGCCCAGAGAAAGAGAACAAAGAAAGGAGTTTCTGCAATGAAAGACACCATCATCATCCACTGTTCCGCCACCCGTGCGGGACAGAACATCACCGCTGCCGATATCGACTGCTGGCACCGTGCCCGTGGCTTCTGGTCCATCGGCTATCATTACGTCATCCGCCTCGACGGCACCATCGAACCGGGACGAGACGTCACCCTCGACGGGGCGCATTGTATGGGCTGGAACCAGCGTTCCATCGGCATCTGCTACGTCGGCGGACTGGACAAGGAAGGCCGCCCCGCCGACACACGGACAGATGCACAACGCACTGCCCTCATCCGACTGGTGAAATCTCTGCAACTGGCCTTCCCCAACGTGAAACAGGTCATCGGACACCGGGACACAAGCCCCGACCTCAACGGAGACGGCATCATCTCACCCAATGAATACATGAAAGCCTGTCCCTGCTTCGATGTGAAAAAGGAGTTCTAGGGAGTAGTTGTACGCAATAGTAACTCTATTCTCCTCCTTCGGGAAGGAGGAGTACCCGTAGGGGGAGGTGGTAGGTGAATGCATAATCCTATCATTTACAAAGAAATAGGTATAAACATTATTTCTCCTACCACCTCGGTCTGCGACCACTCCTCCTTCCCGAAGGAGGAGAATAGAGATAGAATCGACTTTCTAGTCACCCCCAATTGAGATAGAATCGACTTTTTAGTTACCCTCAGTTGAGAGACAGAACTGACTATCAAGTAGCTTATCACCATACTGAAATGAGCTAAATTAAAATTACCGATTCGCCTTATTCATTATTTATCATTCAATATCACTCTAAATATTCAAAAAGATGGCCCGTATTTCCAAACCCGGATTAGATTATTTCCCGCTCGATGTCAACTTCTTCCAAGACAGGAAGGTACGCCGCATTTCCAACCGTCATCATGCAGCAGGAATTGCCGCACTCACTTCCCTGCTCTGCCTCATCTACAAAGAAAAGGGATTTTACATCGCATGGAATCAAGATACCTTGTTCGACATTTCGCAGGAAGTGTGTTGCGAGGAGGAGGAGATGCAGGCCATCATCGACGACTGCCTGTCCGTCGGACTGTTCGACACCTATATATATAAGGAGTACGGGATTCTGACTTCGCAAGCCATCCAAGAGCAATACCACAAAATCATTACCGACAGCCGAAGGAAATACAAACTTCCGCTGGAACAGTTTTGGCTCATCAAGGAAGGAGAGGATGGAACGGAAAATAATTCCGCAGAAATAAGAAATAATATAAATTCAAAAGGTACAGAAGTGGATGAAGCGGAAAGCCATATAGTAGGCGCAGAAGTCAACGCAATAAAAACAGGAATCAATATCACAGCTACAGAAGTTACTAAAACAAAGACAGGAATCGACACGACAGGCACAAATATCCATGCAGCAGGCACAGGAATCAATGCTACAAAAACAGTGACCGACGAATCAGCTATGAAAATTAATGCTGCAAAAAACCGAGAAATTGCAGCAACAATCCCACAAACAAAACAGGAAACGGATACAGAAATCGAAAGTAAATCGGAAACAGATACTGAGATTAAAAGCAAACCGGAAAGAGAAAGAGACAAAGAAAGGGAAAGACAAAGCAAAACCGAAAATGAATGGGAGAAGGATAGAGAGCAGCCGCCCGTTCCGTCAAACGGCGTTTTTCAGGCTGCGCCTGTTGCTGTCAAAGGTTTGTCTTTAGAAATCTCGTCCGGAAAAAGAGGGGAGGAAAATAAGGAAGAAAGAAGAAATGAAGGAATAGATCAGAAGGGAGAAACTAGATATAACGGAATTCAATACGAAAGAAACCAGCTAGAAGAAGCCAAGCACAACGGAACCCAATACGAAAGAAACCAGCAGGAAGAAGCCAAGCACAACGGAACTCAATACGAAAGAAGTCAGCAGGAAGAAGCCAAGTACAACGGAACTCAATACGAAAGAAACCAGCAGGAAGAAGCCAAGCACAACGGAACTCAGTACGAAAGAAGTCAGCAAGAAGAAGCCCCGAACGAAAGCACTGCTTCCGGAGGATTCTCCGAATCCCTGCTACGCCTCAACATGGACGCCATCGGCATCCGGAACGAACCAACCGTGAAAGCCATCCTCGCCCTCGCCCGACGCAGAAAGCTGGGTGGTCCCTGCGGCACCTTATGGAAAGTCCTCAGCTCCGAATACCGCTCCACCCTGCTCAAAAAGAACGAGCCGGGCGACTACATCCTCTGGGCACTCAACCACTCGGCAGAATTTGAAGACACCTACAACGGCATCCTCAAAAAGCGAGTTAGGGGAAGATGAACATTTTTAAGAGGGAGATGAACATTTTTGAGCACCCACGTCATTTATTTCTCCCGCCAAACGCATCATAAAACAATAATTTATCCTATCTTTGTAGAATAAAGAAAAGCCTCTTCACTATACATGCGAAGAGAAACATCTCTTTACAACATAAAAGAGAAACAACCAAAACAATGAGCAAATTTATCAATCCGTTCACCGACTACGGATTCAAACTAATATTCGGCAGAGAAGTCTCCAAGAATTTACTAATCGAATTTCTGAACGACCTTCTCGAAGGTGAACGAGTGATAACCGACTTAACGTTTTTGAACAACGAACAGCTGCCGGACTACCCGGAAGGACGAGGCATCATCTACGATGTCTACTGCACCACGGACACGGGCGAAAAGATAATTGTCGAAATGCAAAACCGCATGCAGAGCAATTTTAAAGAACGCTCCATCTTCTATCTCTCCCGTGCCATCGTCAACCAGGGCCGGACGGGGCACGACTGGAAATTTGAAATAAAAGCTGTTTACGGAGTCTTTCTGATGAATTTCATCATGGACAAGAACATAAAACTCCGGACAGACGTTATTCTTGCAGACAAGGAGACAGGTGAACTCTTCTCGGAGAAGTTCCGGCAAATATTCATCGCCCTCCCCCTCTTCAAAAAAAGCGAAGAGGAATGTGAAACGAATTTTGAACGTTGGATTTATATATTAAATAATATGGAAACTTTAAAACGCCTGCCATTCAAGGCACGAAAAGCCGTCTTCGAAAAACTCGAAGAGATCGCTGATGTGGCTTCTATGTCTCCAAAGGAGAGAGAGCTATACGACAATAGCGTCAAAGTGTACCGGGATTATTTGGTGACAATGGATGCAGCGGAAAAGGAAGGAATAAAGAAAGGGATGGAAGAAGGGCTGAAGAAAGGTCGCGAAGAAGCCTTGAACATCTTTCAGACAGCCATCGACATGAAAAAGCAAGGAATTGACAATCAACTCATTGCCGAAAAGACCGGTCTGCCCCTATCGCTCATAGAAAGCCTCAAATAAAGGTAGAACCTAAGCATCCGCCCCCTGAAAACAAGCCAAGTACCTGCCCGAAAAAGATGACTGAGATCGAAAAAGAAAGGGAAAAGGTTGCGATTATAGTAAGTGAGCCGGGAAGCCAAGTTGCGGAAAGAAGCACTTATATTCTGATTTACAATAAGATAGAATAAAAAAGGAGGAAAAAGAGAGGCTTTAAAATATCAATAAGTCTTAGAAGAACTTGGTACATTCGTGATTGTAAACTTACCATCAATATCCGTGATAGTACCAAGAGTAGTGCCATTCACTAATACCGAAGCACCTACAACAGGCAGGCCATCTTCCTCGGCGGTTACCACACCGGTAACTCGGGACGTCTGCGCTGTCACCAGACCTATACCCAAAAAAAGGAAGGTCATAAAGAACATCAATTTTCTTTTCATAAATTCTCTCTTAAATTTAACCTATAAATAGACTTCTAGTCTCTAACAGGTTGCAAAGATAACACTATTTATATCAAAATTAAAAAAGTGTTACGTTTTTAACTATAAAGTATCATATTGAAAGAATTTAATCAGTATATTGATGAAATGAGAAGATTTGAGCACGATTTTAATAATATTCAAATTACATTACACGACATAAAGATAGTGTTAAAATCGTTATTTTCATAAAATAACATCAGCGAATCATTCAAAATGCTATCTTTTTATCATTTTATGCCTTAAATAGCCCCAAAAACACTTAACGCTTCCCGAAAGGACAACTCCCCACCGTACCAAGTTCTTCTAAAACTTTGCGCGTTTCCTATGTAGGAATGGTTCCGCAGACAGTAACGATCAAACAGGGCGTTATCAACGTAGTATTAAAAAGTGACGCCAAAGCCCTAGACGAAGTCGTAGTAACGGCCATGGGTATCTCCCGCGAAAAGAAAGCGCTGGGCTACGCCGTTCAGGACGTGAAGTCCGAACAACTGACCCAAGCTTCCAACTCCAGCCTGGCAGGAGCGTTGCAAGGAAAAGTTTCCGGTCTGGATATCAAACCTTCGAGCGGTATGCCCGGAGCATCTTCACAGATCACGATCCGTGGCGCACGTTCTTTCTCCGGAGATAACACACCGCTTTACGTAATCGACGGGATGGCAGTGACCAGTACTCCTGACGTAGATACGGACATACAGAACAACGGTAGTGTAAGCGGCGTGGACTTTGCCAACCGCGCGGTAGATATCGACCCGAACGACATTGAAAGTATCAACATTCTGAAAGGACAGGCGGCTTCGGCACTTTACGGAATCCGCGCATCCAATGGTGTGATCATCATCACCACCAAAAGCGGTAAGGGACTGGAAAAAGGCAAACCCCAAGTCAGTTTCTCATCCAATGTCAGTTTTGACGTAGTCGGTCGCCTGCCCGAATTCCAAAAGACGTATGCACAGGGGTCCGGCGGAAGATACAGCCCAACTTCAGGATTATCTTGGGGACCTAAGATTTCTGAACTGTCCAACGATCCCAATTATGGCGGCAACACCGACAACGAATTTACTCAAAAGTATGGCATGCAATCCGGCAAATATTACGTGCCGCAGCGTGCTTCAGCAGGTCTTGACCCTTGGGCTACTCCACAGGCTTACGACAATACAAAAGAATTCTTCGAAACAGGTATCACTTGGAGCAACTCGCTGAACGTGGCACAAACGCTGGAAAAAAGTTCATACTCCGTTTCTCTTGGAAATACGCACCAAGACGGTATTATCCCCAAAACTGGCATGGACAGATACAACGTGAAAGTAAGCGCCGAAACGAAACTGACGAATAACTTCACAACCGGTTTTGCAGGAAACTACATCACGACTTCGATTGACAAGGCGGTAACGTCCGGAAACGGACTGCTGAGAACTGTTTACGCTTCGCCCGCAAGCTACGATCTGGCAGGTATCCCCAGCCATGTAGACGGCGACATTTATAAGCAAAACTCTTTCCGTGGAAATTTTGACAATGCCTATTGGGCTATTGACAACAACAAATACACAGAAGACACCAACCGTTTCTTCGGAAATGTATATGCCACTTATCAAACAGATTTCGGAACGGCCAACCATAAACTGAACGCGAAATATATGTTAGGTGTAGACGCTTATACCACTCACTACTCTGACAGCTACGGATACGGAAGTAACACCGGCGGCGGTCGCGGCCAGATAGAAAACTACGGTTGGACAAACGCTACCTACAACTCATTGCTGACCATCAACTACGACTGGCGCATCAATGACGACTGGGGATTGAACGCTGTAGCAGGTAACGAATTTATCCAGAGCAACAGAAAGAAATACTACGAATACGGAACAAACTATAACTTCGCAGGGTGGAATCATATCAACAATGCAACCACTCAGCTTACAGAAGAAGAAAGATGGAAAAACCGTACTGTCGGTTTCTTCGGCAACGTATCGGCTTCGTACAGAAACATGCTTTATCTGACTGTGACCGGACGTCAGGACTATGTGTCCAACATGCCGCGCAACAACCGTTCGTTCTTCTATCCCTCTGTGTCAGCAGGTTTCATCCTGACAGAACTTGATGAACTGAAAAATGATGTAGTCAACTACGCCAAACTGAGAGTTTCTTATGCGGAAGTAGGACAGGCTGGTGATTTCCTTGAGAATTATTACTCGACTCCCACGTACGGAGGAGGATTCTATTCGCTGACTCCCATCATGTACCCCATCAAAGGTACTACTGCCTATACCCCGTACTACACAATATTCGACCCGAATCTGAAACCGCAGAATACACGTTCGTACGAAATCGGTGCCGACGTGAACTTCTTCGACAACCTGATTACGTTGAATTATACTTATTCGCGTCAGAACGTCAAAGACCAGATATTTTCAGTGCCTTTGGCGTCTTCTACCGGTGCCAGCAAACTGTTGACAAACGGTGGTAAGATTCATACCGACACGCACGAAATCACATTGGGATTCAACCCGATCCGCACGAAGAATATCAACTGGGACTTCGGTTTCAACTGGACCAAAATCGACAACTATGTAGACGAACTGGCTCCGGGTGTGGAAAACATTTCACTGGGTGGTTACGTCACTCCACAGGTTCGTGCATCAGCAGGCGAAAAATTCCCTGTAATCTATGGCGTAGGATACAAGAGAGACGCTAACGGCAATCGTCTGGTAGACGAAAACGGTTTGCCTGTCGCCGGTGAGGCACAGGTGATCGGAAAAGTTTCTCCGGATTTCGTAATGGGTTTCAATACGTCATTGCGTCTGTGGAAATGTACCATCAGTGCTGTACTTGACTGGAAACAAGGTGGCCAGATGTACAGCAGAACTACCGGTTTGTCCGACTACTACGGCGTCAGCAAAAGAACAGAAAATCGGGAAGGCACGATCATCTTTGACGGTTACAAACAGGACGGAACCAAAAACGATATCGCCATCACCGGAGCCAATGCGCAACAAGTGTACTACAGCCGCCTGAACGATATTGACGAATCTTCTGTATACGACAACTCGTTCATCAAACTCCGCGAAGTGGCAGTAAGCTACAAAGTACTCCAGAAAAAGTGGATGGAACTTTCGGTGAATGCTTTCGCAAGAAATATCCTCGTCTGGGCACAGATGCCTGACCTTGATCCGGAAGCCAGCCAAGGAAACAACAATATGTCCGGAGCTTTCGAAGACTATTCAATGCCGCAAACAGCTAGCTTTGGTTTCGGCTTTAATATTAAATTTTAATCTGCAAGACAATGAAAAAATATAAATCAATAGGAAAATTGCTGGCAGTTTCTTTCTTTACTGCTGTCATTGCTTCTGCTTGTACGGAAGATGCAATGGACAAAGTCAACAAGAATCCCAATAACCCGCAGGATGCTCCGGCGAAGTTTTTGATAACAGACTTGGGAGTCAGCACTGCATTCAGCACAGTAGGAGGAGATTTTTCACTCTATTCGTCCGTTTACATGGAGCACGAAACAGGTATCGGCAACCAACTCTACCGGGCAGAAGTCCGCAGCGGAGAACCGACCACTGCCACGACCTACAACAATGCGTGGATCAGCGTTTACGCCAATATAAAGAATGCAAAGATTGTAATCAACAAGTGTCAGGAAGACCCATCGGAAAAAGGCAATGTAGTAACTGAAGCAATAGCCAGAATCCTTCTTGCCTACAATGGTGCGGTAGTAGCCGATGTGTTCGGAGACACACCGTTCAGCGAAACCGGAGTTTTAAATCCGGACGGCACACCGAAGTATATGCAACCTAAAATTGATTCACAAGAGTCTATCTACAAAGAAGTAATGCAGAACCTGGATGCTGCTATCACACTTTTGAAGGATGGAACAGCCGAAGACGAAGGATTATCAGGTGCAGTGGGATCAAAAGACCTCATCTACGGATCAGACCAAGATGCACAAGCCGGTCTGTGGCTTAAAACAGCTTATGCACTGAAAGCACGCTATACAATGCGTCTTCTTAACAAAAGCGCCAATCAGACTACCGATCTCCAAAACATTCTGACCTATGTAAGTAAATCATTTACCAATGCAAATGAAGAATGTAAACTGGACATTTATGACGGTGATTCTCAACTAAATCCCCTTTGGGCTTTCAGCTATAGCCGCAACAGCCTTGCAGCCAGCGAAAGTCTCATCGAGAAATTTGCAACAAGAAATGACCCGCGAGCTCCACGCTCATTTATCCAACCTGATCCTAGCGGAAATGTTGTATATGGAGGCGGTGCAAATCAAGCCACAACAATCGATGCCATCAACGTAGCTCCTAACGGCACCCCTCAGGAATTACAGAATAATTATGGCATGTCTATGGCCTCATGGGCTATGACCGCTCCCACACAACTGATCAGTTACCATGAAGTAAAATTCCTCGAAGCAGAAGCCCTGTGTCGTCTGGGTGGCAGAGTAGATGAAGCAAAAGCCGCTTTGAAAGATGCCGTTATCGCTGCATTTGCCAATTTGGAGAATACAGTTGCCGATGCCGCCAGAAACTGGCTGGGCGGGAAAGCCGATTTCTTGGGTGACGCCGTCGCCGAAGCCTATTTTGATAATGAAGTAGCTCCTCTTTTTGCCGCTAACCCATTAAAAGAAACAATGGTACAGAAATATCTCGCATTCTTTGGTGCATCCGGCGAATCTTTGGAAGCTTACAACGACTACCGCCGTATGAAAGGTGCGAACGAAAACTTAGTGGAACTGAAAAACCCGCTGAACTCTAACAAATTCCCGCTGCGTTTCGGTTACGGAGCAGACGATGTATTGGCAAATGTAGCCATCAAAGAAGCCTTTGGTGACGGACAATACGTATACTCCGAACCCGTTTGGTGGGCAGGTGGAAGCCGATAAAAATCGCTCTTAAAATCTCTCAAAGGAGAGACTTTACATAGAGTCGTTTCTGAACTCTAACAAATTAACGGAAACGAACAGAAATAGGCCGACCGTGAGGTCCGCCTATTTTACTTTTACAGCCGTCAGCTATTTGTTAATATCACAAATACAAAACAGGAAAAACACCCGAATTGTTATACCGTTTTTCTACTCAGCGATACCGTTTTACCGGATAAAGATCATGCTTGCCGGAGCAAAGACCGGTTTAACAAACAAAAAAGATCAGTCTACCGGACAAAAAAAGAGATCAGTCTACCAGACCAATTCGGGGAAATACTTCGTCAGCGTATTGCGCAGAATCGACAGTGTGATCGGTTTCACCAGCACTTCGCTCGCTCCCGCGTTCATCGCATTCTCCTTGTCAGAGCTGAAAGCGTAGGCGGTCTGCATGATAATAGGGATTTCCTTGTTTTCTCCGCGGATGATCTTCGTAGCATCCAGTCCGTTCATCACAGGCATTTTGATGTCCATCAGGATCGCTTTGGCCTCGTTGCCGTATTCCTTGAACAGTGCCACGATTTCTTCGCCATTCTTGGCCCACTGTATATCACATTTCTTTCCGATGATTGCTTTGATCAATTTGAAGTTGCTGTCGTCGTCCTCGGCCACTAAGATAAGAGGTCTGAATTCATTTGTTTGTCCGCCTTCCATATCGTTTCTATATTATTTTTAAAATTATTCTCTAAAATTACTTTTTAGTCAACATATTTCAGTTAATAATGTTTTTCAGCCCGCAAGTTATAAAAAAGATTGATATATTTCGCTATCTTTGCGCCTCAAATTATAAAGAATTGTATGATTTCGATAGACGGACTAGCCGTAGAGTTTAGCGGCACTACCCTATTTAGTGATATTTCTTTCGTTATTAATGAAAAAGACCGCATCGCCCTGATGGGAAAAAACGGAGCGGGAAAAAGTACCTTACTCAAGATTCTGGCAGGAGTCCGACAGCCTACCCGTGGCAAGGTTTCGGCCCCCAAGGATTGCGTAGTAGCCTATCTCCCGCAGCATTTGATGACGGAAGACGGCAGAACCGTGTTTGCCGAAACGGCACAGGCTTTCGCGCATCTGCATGAGATGGAAGCACGGATAGACGCACTGAACAAGGAGCTGGAAACACGGACGGATTACGAAAGTGACAGCTACATGGCACTGATCGAGGAAGTGTCCGCCCTCAGCGAAAAATTTTACTCCATCGACGCAACCAATTACGAAGAGGACGTAGAGAAATCATTACTCGGACTCGGATTCACACGCGAAGATTTTCAACGTCAGACGAGCGACTTCAGCGGAGGCTGGCGCATGCGCATCGAGCTCGCCAAACTGCTGCTGCAAAAACCGGACGTACTCCTGCTTGACGAGCCGACCAACCACCTCGACATCGAATCGATCCAATGGCTGGAAGATTTTCTGATCAATAACGGCAAAGCGGTCATCGTGATCAGCCACGACCGCAAATTCGTGGACAACATCACCACCCGCACCATTGAAGTAACGATGGGCCGCATCTACGACTATAAAGTAAACTACTCCCAATACCTGCAACTGCGCAAGGAACGCCGCGAACAGCAACAGAAGGCTTATGACGAGCAACAGAAGTTCATCGCCGAAACGGAAGCCTTCATCGAACGTTTCAAGGGGACGTATTCGAAGACTTTGCAAGTGCAGAGCCGTGTCAAGATGCTGGAAAAGCTGGAATTGCTGGAAGTAGACGAGGAAGATACTTCGGCACTGCGGCTGAAATTCCCGCCTTCGCCCCGTTCGGGCAGTTATCCCGTCACGATGGAAGGCGTCGGGAAGACGTACGGCGACCATGTCGTATTCCGCAACGCCAACCTGACGATTGAACGTGGCGACAAGGTGGCTTTCGTAGGCAAGAACGGTGAAGGTAAATCGACACTGGTGAAATGTATCATGAACGAAATCGACCACGACGGCACGCTGACGCTGGGACATAACGTACAAATCGGATATTTCGCGCAGAATCAAGCCTCGCTGATGGACGAAAACCTCACGGTTTTCCAGACGATTGACGACGTGGCAAAAGGAGAAATCCGCAACAAGATACGTGACTTGCTGGGCGCCTTCATGTTCGGCGGGCCGGAAGAATCTATGAAGAAAGTGAAAGTGCTCTCGGGTGGCGAACGTACCCGTCTGGCAATGATCAAGCTCCTGCTGGAACCGGTCAACCTCCTGATTCTGGACGAGCCGACCAACCACCTCGACATGAAAACCAAAGATATCCTCAAGCAAGCGCTGATGGATTTCGACGGCACCCTGATCGTCGTTTCGCACGACCGTGACTTCCTTGACGGACTGGTGACAAAGGTCTACGAGTTCGGCAATAAGAAGGTGACGGAGCATCTTTGCGGCATCTACGAATTCCTCGAAAAGAAGAAAATGGATTCGTTGCAGGAACTGGAAAAGAAATAATAAACAATAAAAAGACATTATCTGCTTTAGGTGAAAGAAAAAGTATTTGTATATTTGTGCAAATTTAATAATAGACTTAGAGCAGACAATGTTCTGCAATAAAGGATGAAAGGGAAGAAACGATTCATAGTAACGATGCTATTCTTTATCAACATCATTATGTTGGTAGCCGCCGTTATTCCCCATCACCACCACCCCAACGGGATGATCTGCATGAAGCAGGACCAACCGGTAGAGCAGCAATGCCCCAACCACCATCATCACCCCGCAAGCGATTCATGTTGCAGCAGCGAATGCATGACCCGCTTCCACTCTCCCATCCCCTCCGTGCACACGGACAGCGGACCGAATTACGTATTCGTCGCCACCCTGTTTACGGATACGATCATCGAACATTTATTACGACCGCAGGAAAGACGAGTCAAAAATTACTACATCTATCGTGAATCCCTGCACGGTACGAAAATACCTCGTACCTCCTCACTTCGGGCCCCTCCCTACTCTGTTTTTGCATAATGACGTAAATGCAAGCAAGTTGCATCTGCGTTACTCTATCTTTGTAGCGTACAAAAACAGTAAAACTTAGTAGGAAAACAACATTTATGAAGAAACTTATCTTTATAGGAGTCATGGGATTATTCGTCCTGGGCTCTTGCAATAGTAAAAATACTGGTCATGAAGGGCATGACCACGAGACCGTCACACACAATCATGATGAACACGAAGGACATGACCACGAAGCGGAAGGTCATGACCACGAATCCGAAGGAGCCGACCATTCACACGAAGGTGAATGCAGCGGAGGACACGATCACGGCAAAGCTGCCACCAGCGAACCCGCCGGCGAGCACAGCGATGAAATCATCCTCCCGAAAGCGAAAGCTGACGCTGCCGGTGTAAAGGTAAATGCCATCACACCGGCCCCCTTCCAGCAAGTCATCAAGACAAGCGGACAGGTACTCGCTGCCCAAGGCGACGAATCGGTGGCTGTAGCCACGGTGGCCGGAGTCGTTTCTTTCCGCGGCAAGGTGACGGAAGGAATGAGCGTCGGTCGCGGCACTCCGCTGGTGACTATTTCTTCGCACAACATCGCCGACGGTGACCCCGTACAACGTGCCCGAATCGCTTACGAAGTATCCAAAAAGGAATACGAACGAATGAAGTCGCTCGTCAAAAACAAGATTGTGTCCGACAAGGATTTCGCACAGGCGGAGCAGAACTACGAAAACGCCCGTATCAGCTACGAAGCGCTCGCCAAAAACCACTCGGCCATCGGTCAGAATATCACCGCGCCCATTGCCGGATACGTGAAAAGTATTCTGGTCAATGAGGGAGACTACGTAACCATCGGTCAGCCACTGGTCAGCGTGACGCAGAACCGCCGGCTTTTCCTCCGTGCCGAAGTATCGGAAAAATACTACCCGTATCTCCGCACAATCAGTTCCGCCAATTTCCGGACACCTTACAATAATGAGGTCTACGAACTGAATGAACTGAGCGGCAGACTGCTTTCCTTCGGGAAAACTTCCGGAGACAACTCTTTCTACGTACCCGTCACCTTCGAATTTGACAATAAAGGAGAAGTGATTCCGGGGTCATTCGTCGAAGTTTATCTGCTTTCCTCCCAACTGGAAAACGTGATATCCGTGCCCCGCACCGCCCTGACGGAAGAGCAAGGCATCTTCTTCGTCTACCTGCAACTTGATGAAGAAGGCTACAAGAAACAGGAAGTGACCCTCGGCGCCGACAATGGCAAAAGTGTACAAATCCTGACCGGAATCAAACCCGGAGACCGTGTAGTGACCGAAGGCGCATACCAAGTTCGCCTGGCAAGCGCAAGCAACGCCATCCCTGCCCACAGTCATGAGCACTAGCGGCAAAGCGCCGCATCCAAGTTCCCTTGCGGCACACACAGAACTCATTTATAGTTACGCAAGTTTATCCCCTGTCCGGCACTTCTCAAAAGTAAACCGGGAGGAACCAGACTTAATCAATGAAATATCATGCTAAATAAAATCATACATTACTCCCTGCACAACCGACTGGTTGTGCTCTGCGCGGCCATCCTCCTGCTTATCGCGGGGACTTACACCGCCATGCATACGGAAGTAGACGTGTTTCCCGACCTGAACGCCCCGACAGTGGTCATCATGACCGAAGCCAACGGTATGGCAGCCGAGGAAGTGGAACAGCTCGTCACCTTCCCCGTCGAAACAGCCGTAAACGGAGCTACCGGCGTGCGCCGTGTCCGTTCTTCTTCGACCAACGGTTTCTCCGTTGTCTGGGTAGAATTCGACTGGGGCACAGATATATACCTCGCCCGTCAGATCGTCAGCGAAAAGCTCGCCGTAGTCAGCGAGTCACTTCCCGTCAACGTGGGCAAGCCGACTCTCGGCCCCCAATCGTCCATCTTGGGCGAAATGCTCATCGTCGGTCTGACCGCCGACTCCACCTCCATGCTCGATCTGCGGACGATTGCCGACTGGACGATCCGCCCGCGCCTGCTCTCCACCGGAGGCGTGGCACAGGTGGCAGTGCTCGGAGGAGACATCAAGGAATATCAGATTCAGTTGGACCCCGAACGGATGCGCCACTACGGCGTATCGATGGGAGAAGTGATGGCCGTCACCCAAGACATGAACCTAAACGCCAACGGCGGCGTACTTTACGAATTTGGCAATGAATATATCGTGCGCGGAGTACTCTCTACCCCCAAAGTGGAAGAACTCGGCAAAGCGGTAGTGAAAACGGTGAACAACTTTCCGGTGACGCTGGAAGACATCGCCGACGTGAAAATAGGTCCCAAAGCCCCGAAACTGGGCACAGCCTCGGAGCGTGGCAAACCAGCCGTGCTCATGACCGTCACCAAACAGCCCGCCACCAGCACGCTGGAACTGACGGACAAATTGGAGGCCTCTCTGCAAGACTTACAGAAGAATTTGCCTGCGGACGTCAAAGTCTCCACGGATATTTTCCGCCAGAGCCGCTTTATCGAAAGCTCTATCGGCAACGTGAAAAAGTCTCTTTTTGAAGGAGGAATCTTTGTCGTCATCGTACTTTTCCTGTTTTTGGCCAATGTGCGCACTACGCTGATTTCCCTTGTCACGCTGCCGCTTTCACTACTCGTCTCCATCCTCACGCTTCACTACATGGGGCTGACTATCAACACGATGAGTCTGGGAGGTATGGCCATAGCCATCGGTTCGCTGGTCGACGACGCCATTGTCGACGTGGAAAATGTATACAAGCGACTGCGGGAGAACCGTCTGAAAGCGGAAGCCGAACGCCTCAGCACGCTCGAAGTGGTATTCAACGCTTCGAAGGAAGTGCGAATGCCGATTCTTAATTCAACGCTGATCATTGTCGTCAGCTTTGTGCCGCTGTTCTTCCTGAGTGGAATGGAAGGACGTATGCTGGTACCGCTGGGTATCGCTTTCATCGTGGCGCTGTTCGCTTCCACGGTCGTTGCCCTCACGCTGACTCCGGTGCTCTGCTCTTACCTGCTGGGCAGCAACAAGACGAACAAGGAACTGAAAGAATCTTTCGTAGCCCGCTGGATGAAAGGCATTTACGAAAAGGCGCTGACATGGGTGCTGGCTCACAAACGGGTGACACTCGGCAGCACCATCGTCCTTTTCCTGATCGCCTTAGGGGTATTCTTTACGCTCGGGCGCAGCTTCCTTCCTTCGTTCAATGAAGGCTCGTTCACCATCAATATCAGTTCGCTGCCGGGCATATCCCTGGAAGAAAGCAACAAGATGGGACACCGTGCCGAAGAATTGCTGCTGACAATCCCCGAAATACAAACCGTAGCCCGCAAAACGGGACGTGCCGAACTGGATGAACACGCGCTCGGCGTAAACGTTTCGGAAATCGAGGCACCGTTTGAACTGAAAGACCGCCCGCGCAGCGAACTCGTCGCCGAAGTGCGCGAGAAACTCGGAACGATCACCGGAGCAAACATCGAAATCGGTCAGCCCATCAGCCACCGTATCGACGCGATGTTGTCCGGTACGAAGGCAAATATCGCCATCAAACTCTTCGGAGACGACCTGAACAAGATGTTCTCGCTGGGCAACCAGATCAAGGGAGCTATCAGCGACATTCCGGGAATTGCCGACCTCAACGTGGAACAACAAATCGAACGCCCGCAGCTGAAGATACAGCCCAAACGGGAAATGCTGGCGAAATTCGGCATCACCCTGCCGGAATTTTCTGAATACGTGAATGTGGCGCTGGCAGGAAAAGTGATTTCGCAAGTGTACGAGCAGGGCAAGAGCTTCGACCTCATCGTCAAAGTGAAGGACGACGCACGCGACGAAATGGAGAAAATCCGCAACCTCATGGTCGACACCAACGACGGACGCAAAGTTCCTCTGAACTACGTGGCGGAAGTGGTTTCCTCCATGGGACCGAACACGATCAACCGCGAAAATGTAAAACGGAAAATCGTTATCTCCGCCAACGTTGCCGACCGTGACCTGCGCAGTGTTGTAAATGATATTCAGAAGCAGGTAGACGCCACTATCCAGTTGCCCGAAGGCTACCACATCGAGTATGGCGGACAATTCGAAAGCGAACAGGCTGCCAGCCGTGTATTGGCGCTGACATCTTTCATGAGTATTGTCATTATTTTCCTGTTGCTTTACCACGAGTTCCGCAGCGTCAAGGAGTCCGGCGTGATCTTGCTGAACCTGCCTCTGGCATTGATCGGCGGCGTTTTTGCGCTTGTCATCACGACCGGCGAAGTAAGCATTCCGGCAATTATCGGTTTCATTTCGCTGTTCGGTATCGCGACCCGTAACGGTATGCTGCTCATCAGCCACTACAACCACTTGCAGCAAGTGGAAGGACTGAACGTGTACGACAGCGTGGTACAAGGCTCTCTCGACCGTCTGAATCCGATCCTGATGACAGCTCTCTCCTCTGCGCTGGCACTGATACCGCTGGCTCTGGGCGGTGATCTGCCGGGCAACGAGATTCAAAGCCCGATGGCCAAAGTGATTTTGGGCGGACTTTTAACATCTACTTTCCTGAACGGTTTCATCGTTCCGATTGTTTATCTGATGATGCATCGCCAGCGTAGCACCGGAGCAAATTCTCCATGCGGCGTACCGGCGGAACAGGCATAATTATCAGTTAAATGTAGCTACTATGTATATAGAAACAAATAAAAAAAGTATGAAACGAATCATCATCATAGGCTCTTTGGTAAGCTGCGCACTTCTCGCCCTCACGGGCGAAGTGCAGGCCCAAAGCGGCATCGAACAAGTTTTGAAGAATATCGAAGCCAACAATAAGGAGTTGCAGGCGAACGCCCAGCTCATCACCTCGCAAAAGCTGGAAGCCAAAACGGACAATAACCTGCCGGACCCGACTTTATCATACGCCCACCTCTGGGGAGCGAAAGATAAAAACGAAACGATCGGCGAACTTGTGGTGTCACAAAGTTTCGACTTTCCGAGCCTGTATGCCACCCGCAACAAGCTGAATCGTCTGAAAGCAGGTGCTTTTGACAGTCAGGCGGATGTCTTCCGCCAAGAGAAATTGTTGCTCGCCAAAGAAGTGTGTCTGGACATTATCATGCTGCGCCAGCAAAAACACATCTTGGAGGAACGGCTGCGCAACGCGGAAGAACTCGCCAAAATGTACGCCAAGCGCCTCCAAACCGGAGACGCAAACGCCCTCGAAACGAATAAAATCAATCTGGAACTGCTGAATGTCAAGACGGAAACTTCGCTGAACGAGACGGCACTGCGCAATAAGTTGCAGGAACTGAACACGTTAAACGGCAATATCCCCGTAGTGTTCGAAGAAAGCACGTATCCCGCGACGCCTTTCCCTGCCGACTATCAGATACTGAAATCGGAAGTGCTCTCCGCCGACCGCACGTTAATGGCGTTCAACAACGAAAGCCTCGTTGCCCGCAAGCAGATCGCCGTCAACAAGTCGCAATGGCTGCCGAAACTGGAACTCGGCTACCGCCGGAACACCGAAACGGGAACGCCTTTCAACGGAGTAGTAGTGGGATTCTCCTTCCCGCTTTTCGAGAACCGCAACAAGGTGAAAATAGCCAAAGCGCAAGCGCTGAACATCGACTTGCAGAAAGACAACGCCACCCTGCAAGTGGAATCCGAACTGGCACAGCTCTATCGGGAGGCCAAAACGCTGCACACCTCTATGGAGGAATACAGGAAAACTTTTCAGGCGCAACAAGACCTCGCACTGCTGAAACAGGCTCTGACAGGCGGACAGATCAGCATGATCGAGTATTTTGTCGAGGTATCCGTCATTTATCAAAGTCATCAGAATTACCTCCAACTGGAGAATCAATATCAGAAGGCAATGGCACGAATTTATAAGAGCAAGCTATAAATTCCCGCTTTATTTCGCCCGATTATTGAATAAATAAAAAGAATGCATTACATTTGGGGACTGTAAAAAACACTAAACTATTATGAAAACTAAAACCCTCTCTTACACCCCCATCTTGTTTTGCATTCTTATTTTATGGAGTGCCTGTAAAGACGATGCCGATGCCCCCCTGCGGTTTTACGACAGCAAATACGAAGTGCCCATGGGAGGAAGACGCTACCTCGGAATCGAAAGCGGAAACGGAGACTACTCTTTGGAAATCGGAAATCCCCGCATCGCAAGTGCCGGAATCGAAAGCGGCTGGAGCGGAGTTCCCGCCGGACGAATGATTTACATATCCGGCATTCTCACCGGAAGCACGTATCTGAAAGTGACAGACAACGCCACACAGGAAACGCTCACTCTGCCCATTAAAGTGGTGGACTACTACGAAGATCTCAATCTGATACACGGCTCGTCCTCCCTGCGTCCCAATGGGGACGAGAACCTACTGCCGGGTGTTGACGACATTTTCCTTGTCAGCAACGCTGCCCGTGACGCTTATTTCTTCAAACAAGGACAACGAACCGCTTTTTCATCGGGACTCGAACTGATCACCAAAGGAACTTATGCACTGAAGCAAGGAGAAGATAACAAAGCCACGCTGACCCTTACCTTTTCATTGGATGCCGCACCGGCTTCGGAACACCATTTCACCGTATGGGGAAACGCGTACCTGCTTCATCGACTGGACAAGAATTTACATCTGAACTGGGGCACGCCGCCCATTGGAGAAACACGGACATCACCTGCCCCGCCTCCGGCCTACACACTGGAAGAAATAACGGAAGGAGCAGAACCGGGAACAGGCAGACAGGTCGGTTTCATTCTGAATTATAAGGAAATACCCACTGGAATACTTCCCTAAATTATAAATGATAAATTAGCTGCGCTATCTCGCTAAGTATTCTATCCGTTCTCCATTTCTTTCGGGAATGATCTTTACAGCGTACGTATCTCCTCCGGCAAATATCCGCTGCGGATACGCCACTCCTGCGGATAAAGATTATTGGCACGATTTCCGATATTCTTCACAAATCCGAGAGGAATATTCCGGTAAGTAAGCAAGATATAACCACGATGGGCTGTTTCCGACAAGGTAATAGCCTCTTTTCGTAAATAAGCGATAGCCTGTTCATAACTCACCTCTTCCGTATCAAAAGCATCCTGCCGCAAGAGCGTAGCGCTCATTGCCAGCGCATGAGCGGGAATCAAATCTCTCCCTTTCACTTCACCAGTCAGAACGCCTGCCTGTATCACTTTCAGATGCTGTTTCATGGCAGCCAGTTCATCGGTATATCGTTGCGGAAATGCGACGATGCCCGCGCCTTCCGCAGACAGGGTGTATTTTTCGACATTTTCCTGCTTCAGCCAGTTCAGTGCCATCCCCATGTGTTCTTTGGAAACGGGAGAAGCAGCCGCTCCGCCTTTCTTATCTTTTTTCTTGGACGCCTTTGCTTTTGAGAATGAATAGGCTGCCGGTTCATCTTCCGCATCCGGTTTACGAAGTGCCGCCAGAAAGAATCCTTCGCCTTTTGTCTTATGAGGAAGAAAATGACAGACAGACAAACTTCCCTGAGATTCATCCTCTCCATCGAGTAAATTCCCTGTTATATTCCACTCGTTCCGCACCTCCAGAGGCAAGAGCTCCGCACCGAATTCCTGCTGAATCCAGCAGACGTTCTCTTCATCTTCTTTGCTATTATAGGTACACGTACTATATATTAATATGCCGCCCGGTTTCAGACAGGGCCAAATATCCGCAATAATCCGCCGCTGACGCTGCCAGCAGATCTCTACATTCTCCGGGCTCCATTCCTCCACAGCCACGGGGTCTTTACGAAACATTCCCTCGCCCGAACAAGGCACATCGGTCAGAATGACATCGAAGAAAGACGGAAGTGCCGAGAAATCAGCCGGATCATTGTTGGTAACCACCACATCCGGATGCCCCCACTTCGTCAGATTCTCCGCCAGCACCTGTGAACGGTTCCGGATCACTTCATTCGCCACCAGCAGACTCCCTTCCGGAAGCACGCTGCGCGCATGGGTTGATTTTCCTCCAGGCGCCGCACAAAGATCGAGCATCACCACCGGAGACTCGACATACTGCCGCAGCACCTGCTCCACAAACATGGACGAAGCCTCCTGAACATAGTAGCAACCGGCATGAAACAACGGGTCGAACGTAAAAGTCAGACGCTCGTCAAGATAGTAGCCGTCGGATGCCCAGAGAACTTTGTTGAAGGAAAAATGAGCAGAACTGTCTGTCAGCGAACTTAATCCTTCCTCCTTCATTCTCAATTTATTGATCCGAATGCTGACGGGAGGCTCCTGCTGCAAGGCGGCAGCCAGTTTTTCATATTCTTCATTGCCCAGTAAGGCACGGGTATAGTCGATAAAAGAAGCGGGTAAATTCATTTTTCATTTATTAATTCCTGCAAATATCAAAAATATTTCGTCTCTTTGCAACTTTCTGACATACGAACTACGTCTAACAGACAAAGAAACAAATAAAAGAATTAATATATGAAACGGATTTTAATTGCTTTACTGGTCATGATGACCATTTTCTCTCTGGCAAACGCCCAGAAACAAACGACTATCGTGAACGACTCTACCGGAAACGTAAAAGTGACCGTAACGAAAGGGAAAGGCAAGGATGCCAAGGTTAATGTCGGCAACACGGCCGTCACTGTGATCGGCATCGATGACGAAGACGCCGACACGACAAGTGTAGATACGGGCAAAGTGAGTAGCTCCTCGCGCGGCTCTCACGGAAAAGCGAGCTTCACCATCAGCTCTGACGACGATGACTTCCCGTTCAATAATTTCGGAGATGCAGTCGGAGGAGGTATTCTGGTAGCCATCATCAGCATCATTGCCATATTCGGAATGCCGGTATTCATCATATTTGTAGTCTTCTTCTTCCGCTACAAGAACCGGAAAGCACGCTACCGTCTTGCCGAACAGGCTCTCGCAGCCGGTCAGCCTCTTCCGGAAGAATTCATACGGGAGAACAAATCGACAGACCAACGTACACAAGGAATCAAAAATACCTTTACAGGCATCGGGCTCTTCATATTCCTCTGGGCCATCACCGGTGAATTCGGAATTGGCGCTATCGGACTGCTCGTCATGTTTATGGGACTGGGACAATGGCTGATCGGCTACAAGCAACACGCCAACGAGAATACCAAGAACAGAGAAACCGCCATCAGAAGCAACGACATCATCATCTCGGAGAAGAACGACGAAGAGAAGAACGAAGAAAATAGATGAGCCAACTCAACGATATATCGCTAGTCGCACAGGTCGTGGTGTTCAAGAACACCAGGGCCTTCGACCAGTTGGTACAAAAATACCAGTCGCCTGTCAGACGCTTCTTCCTGCATCTGACTTGCGGTGACAGCGAATTGAGTGACGACTTGGCACAGGATACATTCATCAAGGCATATACCAATCTGGCCTCGTTCCGTAACTTGTCGAGTTTCTCCACATGGCTATACCGTATTGCTTATAATATTTTTTATGATTATATTCGCAGCCGGAAGGAGATGGCAGACCTGGATACCAGGGAAGTAGACGCCGTCAACTGCACCGAACAAGCGAACATAGGGCAGACAATGGATGTTTATCAGTCACTCAAATCGCTGAAGGAAGTGGAACGAACCTGCATCACGTTGTTTTACATGGAAGATGTAAGCATCGACAAGATTGCAGGAATAACGGGAATACCGGCAGGAACGGTGAAAAGCCACCTGTCGCGTGGAAAAGAAAAATTAGCAACGTATTTAAAAAGAAACGGTTATGACGGAAATAGATAATGATAAACTTCTGAAAGATTTCTTCGCAGAAAACAAGCGGGAAATAGCCGACAACGGATTCAGCCGCCGCGTCATGCACCACTTGCCCGACCGCAGTAACCGGTTGGCACGCCTCTGGACTGTATTCGTAATGGCAGTAGGAGCCACGCTCTTCGTCACTCTGGGCGGACTGGAAGCCGTATGGGAAACACTGAAAGATGTACTCATCGGCATGATCAACCACGGCGCAACCAGCCTCGATCCGAAATCAATCATCATTGCAACGGTCGTCCTACTGTTCATGGCCGGACGGAAAGTAGTATCAATGGCATAACAATGCTTGTCACACTCTGTGCCAAGGGCTTGGCACAGTTGTGACACCGCACTGGCACAGCAGTGACAAGCCGTTGGCACAAGTGTGACAACGGCAGGGAACACAGCAGATCAGATGTATCGAACGAATATAATTCCCCAGATCAAGAGATTCTTGTTCATTTCTTCTGTTAAAGTATAATAAATTAGCCCTCCTCTCCCGATAGCTCCAAACATAGATGTTGTATCTTTGTTCCTTTGTAAACTAAAATAGCGAGAAGAGTTTTGAAACTACGTATATTTCTTTTATTTCTGTTTCTGTCTTTATTCCGTGCTCAGGCAGATGTCATCGACAGTTTGATGACGCATTCCAGAGACTCCATAGCTCTGACAAGTGACTCCCTTGTATTACGTTTCTTATCGGAGTCAGGGATTCCTATATCCGACAATAACAAGGTCAGGTTACTGAAAAGCGGACGAGAAAAATTCATTGATTTATTCAGCGCCATCCGCGACGCCAAACACCACATTCATCTGGAATACTTCAATTTCCGCAATGACTCTATAGCCAATGCGCTTTTCGATCTGCTGGCCGAAAAGGTGAAAGAAGGCGTGGAAGTACGGGCCATGTTTGATGCGTTCGGCAACTGGTCGAACAATAAACCGCTCAAGAAGAGACATCTCAAAAAAATACGGGAGCAGGGAATCGAGATTGTCAAGTTCGACCCGTTCACCTTTCCCTACATCAATCATGCGGCACACCGTGATCACCGCAAAATAGCCGTCATCGACGGCGAAGTCGCCTATACGGGAGGAATGAACATCGCCGACTACTACATCAACGGACTCCCCAAAATCGGCACATGGCGTGATATGCACATGAGAATAGAAGGCGATGCCGTCAATGACCTGCAAGAAATATTTCTTACCATATGGAACAAGGAGACTAAACAAAACATTGGCGGCGAAGCATACTTCCCCAAGCACAAGGAGCAGTCGGACACCACCAATATAGTCGTCGCCATCGTAGACCGCACACCGAAGAAAAACAGCCGTATGCTCAGTCATGCTTATGCCATGTCGATCTATTCGGCACAGAAAAATGTGCACATTGTCAACCCGTATTTTGTGCCCACATCCTCCATCAACAAGGCGCTTCAACGCACCATCGAACGAGGTGTGGATGTCACGATTATGGTTTCTTCCGCCTCCGATATTCCGTTTACTCCGGACGCCGCCCTCTACAAACTTCACAAACTGATGAAAAGGGGAGCCACCGTCTATATGTACAATGGCGGTTTCCATCATTCCAAAATCATGATGGTCGACGATATTTTCTGCACGGTAGGCACCGCAAACCTGAACAGCCGCAGCCTCCGGTACGACTACGAGACGAACGCTTTCATCTTCAACAAGGAAATTACAGGCGAACTGAACGAAATGTTTCAGAACGATATAGAGCACTGTACGCAGCTGACACCGGAATTCTGGAAAAAGCGCTCACCGTGGAAGAAGTTCGTCGGATGGTTTGCCAATTTATTCACGCCATTTTTGTAATTTTGCATCGCACCAACTTATTGGAAAATTATTCGCTATGAAACAATATTTAGATTTACTCAATCGCGTATTAACTGAAGGAACTGAGAAAAGTGACCGTACAGGAACCGGAACGATCAGTGTGTTCGGGCATCAGATGCGTTTCAACCTCGACGAGGGTTTCCCGTGTCTGACCACCAAAAAACTGCATCTGAAATCAATCATCTACGAGTTACTCTGGTTTCTGCAAGGTGATACGAACGCGAAATATCTGCAAGAACACGGTGTACGCATCTGGAACGAATGGGCGGACGAAAATGGTGATTTAGGTCATATCTATGGCTATCAGTGGCGTTCGTGGCCCGACTACGACGGCGGATTCATCGACCAGATCAGCGAAGCGGTAGAGACGATCAAGCACAATCCCGACTCCCGACGTATCATTGTCAGCGCCTGGAATGTAGCCGATTTAAAGAATATGAATCTGCCTCCCTGCCATGCCTTCTTCCAGTTTTACGTGGCAGACGGCCGGCTGAGCCTGCAACTTTACCAGCGCAGCGCGGATATATTTCTCGGAGTCCCGTTCAATATCGCATCGTATGCACTGCTGCTACAAATGATGGCGCAGGTGACAGGACTGAAAGCGGGTGAATTTATCCATACACTTGGCGATGCCCATATCTATCTGAACCACTTGGATCAAGTCAAATTGCAGCTTAGCCGCGAACCACGCGCATTGCCTCAAATGAAAATTAATCCGGATGTGAAGAGTATCTATGACTTCCAGTTCGAAGACTTCGAACTGGTGAACTACGACCCGCATCCACATATTGCCGGAATAGTAGCGGTATAAAACCATGAGTAAAATATCAATTATTGCCGCCGTAGACCGCCGAATGGCGATCGGCTTTCAGAATAAACTGCTTTTCTGGTTGCCCAACGACTTGAAACGCTTCAAGGCATTGACTACCGGAAACACCATCATAATGGGAAGAAAAACCTTCGAATCGCTGCCGAAAGGTGCGCTGCCCAATCGCAGAAACGTTGTATTATCCACCCGTCCGGATACGGTATGTCCCGGTGCGGAAGTCTTCCCGTCGCTGGAAGTCGCCCTGCAAAGTTGCAAGGAAGATGAGCACGTCTATATAATAGGTGGTGCAAGCGTCTACCGACAGGCACTTCCTCTTGCCGACGAACTTTGTCTGACGGAAATAAACGACGTTGCTCCTGAAGCCGACGCCTTCTTTCCGGAAGTATCTCCGGCTCAATGGCACGAAAAAAGCAGAGAAGCTCATCCTGTGGATGAGAAACATCTCTGCCCGTATGCTTTTGTAGATTACGTGAAACAGTAAGCTATTTTATTCTGTACGATTAATCTTCGTCTTCAATGTCGACCATAATCGGCATCTGCCGCTTTATGGCTTCATGGAAAGAGATCAATGTCTCCGTACGCGCCAACCCCAGAGGTTGCAATTTATCATGTATGATACTCAGCAAATGGTGATTGTTCTTAGCGTAAATCTTGATAAACATATCATATTTACCAGTAGTGAAATGACATTCTACTACTTCCGGAATAGCTTCCAAAGCTCTTGTTACCGAATCAAAGGATTCCGGATCTTTCAGATATATACCAATATAAGCACAAGTTTCATATCCTATCTTCTCAGGATCGATCACATATTCCGATCCTTTCAATATTCCCAGATTAGTCAACTTCTGAATGCGCTGGTGGATAGCCGCCCCGGAAACGTTACACGCTCTTGCTACTTCCAAAAAAGGAATACGCGCGTTCCCTGCTATTAATTTCAGAATTTGCTCATCTAAAGCATCTAATTGATGATGTCCCATTTTTGAATCAAATTGTTTTAATCAATGAATCTTTCATGCAAAGTTAGCTATTTTTCGGCAACAAATACTATGATTTATTACTTTTATTTGCAAATATCGAATAAGTCAACAATAGTTTGTACCTTTGTAAAAAACATAAATATACTATTTATATGAAACAAATTTGCAGTATTCTTCTTTTTTTCCTGATTTCGGCAGGAAGTTATGCGCAAAACTTTGCAGATTATTTTCAGAATAAGACGTTACGGGTGGATTATATCTTCACCGGAAACAATAAGCAGCAAGCGATCTATCTGGACGAGCTATCTCAGCTTCCCTCCTGGGCAGGTCGTGAACATCATTTGTCCGAACTTCCGCTCGAAGGCAATGGGCAGATTATCGTCAGAGATCTCGCCACCCGACAGTGTATCTACAAGACTTCCTTTTCTTCTCTGTTTCAGGAGTGGCTGTCCACCGATGAAGCCAAGGAAACAGCCAAAGGCTTCGAAAATACATTCTTGCTTCCCTACCCCAAACAGCCGGCAGAGATAGAAATCGTGCTGTTCTCTCCCCGCAAGGAAGTGATGACCAGTTTTAAGCATATTGTCCGTCCGGACGATATCTTGATTCATAAACGGGGAACATCACACGTCACTCCACACGGGTATATACTTCAGAGCGGTAACGAAAAAGAGTGCATAGATGTCGCTATCCTGGCAGAAGGCTACACGGAAAAGGAAATGGACTTATTCTATCAAGATGCACAGAAAGCCTGCGAAAGCCTGTTTTCACACGAACCGTTCCGGTCGATGAAAAACAAGTTCAACGTAGTGGCTGTAGCCAGTCCGTCGATTGACAGCGGAGTCAGTGTTCCCCGCGAAAATCAATGGAAACATACGGCCGTTCATTCTCATTTCGATACTTTTTACTCGGACCGTTACCTGACTACAAGTCGGGTGAAGGCCATCCACAACGCTTTGGCCGGCATTCCTTATGAGCATATTATTATCCTTGCCAATACGGATGTGTACGGAGGCGGAGGAATTTACAACTCATATACGCTGACTACCGCTCATCATCCGATGTTCAAGCCTGTAGTGGTCCATGAATTCGGACATAGCTTCGGAGGCTTGGCGGATGAATATTTTTATGATGACGATGTAATGACGGACACGTATCCGCTGGATGTAGAGCCGTGGGAACAGAACATCAGTACACGAGTAAATTTTGCCTCGAAATGGGAAGATATGCTTGCACCGAATACGCCTGTCCCCACACCTATAGCACAACATCAAAACTATCCGGTAGGTGTATATGAAGGCGGCGGTTACTCAGCCAAAGGTATTTATCGGCCGGCATTCAATTGTCGCATGAAAACAAACGAATATCCTGAGTTCTGCCCGGTATGCCAGCGTGCTATCCAGCGGATTATTGAGTTCTATGTACCTTAACTAAAGGCAGTAACATCTCATAGTATCATATAACTGATATATTCACCCGATAAAAGTATACACATTTGATATAACATTTGGTATAGTAATATCCGGTACAACAACAAAAAACAATATTGTCAAACTTAAAACCCAAACCGTATGATCAGATTTCAACCGATCACCACATCGGACGTACAACATTACAAATTTATGGAAGAGCTTCTCGTCGAATCGTTTCCACCTGAAGAATATCGCGAACTGGAACATCTTCGTGAATATACAGACCGGATAGGCAACTTCCATAATAATATCATTTTTGACGATGACCTGCCCATTGGCTTTATTACATATTGGGATTTCGACGGATTCTATTACGTAGAACACTTCGCTACCAATCCGGCATTGCGCAACGGAGGCTACGGAAAACGCACATTAGAGCATTTATGTGAGTTCCTGAAACGCCCCATTGTATTGGAAGTAGAACGTCCGGTAGAGGAAATGGCCAAACGCCGTATCAACTTTTACCAACGGCACGGATTTACACTGTGGGAAAAAGACTATTACCAGCCGCCGTATAAAGAAGGAGACGATTTCCTGCCTATGTATCTCATGGTACACGGCAACCTGGATGCAGAAAAGGATTATGAAGGCATAAGACATAAACTCCATACAATCGTTTACGGAGTCAAGGAATAAAGAAACAAAAGAATCGTAAAAAACATATTTCAGATAGATTTTAGATCATATACGGCAGGCGAAGTTCAGACATAAAGTCTGCCTCTGCCGGAGAATAATAAACAGAGAGGCTAAAAAAGAAGCTAAAAAGAAAGGGCGTCCAATTGCTTGGACGCCCTTCTCTATATATCAAATTAACTAATTATTTCTCACCACGTTTAGTAGAAGAATAGTTAATCTTCAAAGCGTAAGATTTTCTAAGGGCATTCTTCACGTCTGTGATAATACCCATTTTAGTCTTTTGGTCTACTTTCAGAGACACAGTCATCTTAGCTTGGTCACCCTCATTCATACTTGCACGTTCCTGGAAAATGAAGTCTTGTACTTCGCCAACTTCAGCATAGCTGTCGTTGAGCTGAATACGACTTTCAGTACCCATTTTCGCACGATATTCCTGAGTCGGTTCACCCACATAAATGAATGTTACCAGCGATTTCTTCTCCAGTTTTTCGAGTTCAGTACCTACCGGAAGTGTAAACTGTACCTTTAATGTTACCTCGCGCATTGTTGTTACAATCATAAAGAAGAACAACAAAGTAAAGATAAGGTCAGGCAACGAAGAAGTATTCAATGCCGGCATTTCACGTTTACCAGTTTTATTAAATTTTCCCATTACTTACTTCCTTTTTTCTCCGTATTTTTTAGGTTCTGCCTCAGAAATTCTCTGCGGATAGATTTCACGAATTGCTTTTTGCTGTTCGTCGTTCAATTCCGCATAAGGTCTTTGCCATTTCTGAAGGGCCAGTTCATCTCTCAATTCATTGTATGCAGCAACAAGTTCGTTCTGCACGCTGATATATGCCTGATAAGAAGATCCACGGTCATTCTGCAAAGAAATTACATGCTTGTCGTTAACGAGAGTCGTACCGAAAAACTCCACATTCTTCTGTGTCTTTTCAGGCATGTGCTCTGCATTGCCGGCATTAGCAATAAATTCTTTAGCTTTTTCCCTTAGTTGCTCAACACCGATATAATCATTACCGCACATCAAAGCATCATCCTTATTCAGGTATACCTGCAAAATGTTACGTTCTTTGATCTTATCCGTATTCTGTTGATCTTGATCTTCGGGTGGTGGAGGCAAAAGTCTTGCCAAACCACGGTCCGTATCCATTGATGTTGTAATCAAGAAGAAGATCAGCAACAAGAAAGCGATATCCGCCGTAGAACTTGAGTTAATATCAGGAACTTTTCTTTTTCCTCTTGCCATTGTAATTACTTATTAAATTGAGTATCCTCAATTGATTATGATATTTTTTTCTTTATGCCACTTGCGATGATTGCAACGATTGTTACAAACAACAGGATGTAGATAGAATAAAGGAACATATCAGTTAATTTCAGCCAGAAAGGAACGTTGTCAGTACCGTCATAACCTGGGATATTCATCGGTGTTCCATCACCAGCAGCCCAAGCAATCACTAAAACAACAACCAAAAGAACCAAACCAAGCAATGACTTAATTGCATTTGCAGGGCTATCTTTCAAAGCTGCTCCAAATTGGAATACAGCAGCAACTACTGTAGCAGCAACAGCCAAACCAAATAACCCATAAATGAGCATCAGTAAGGCATTTGTGTTTGCCGGTTGCCACATTTCAGGATCTACTCCCGCAATGACATCTGCTCCTTGAGCATCACCACCCAGGTAGAAAAGCCCCAGGACAATGAGGATGATGGCAAACATCGCATACAGTGCGTAATACGATACTTTATATGATAACTTACTCATTTCGAATTATTTTTTGTATTTCAGATCATATTTGATTACCATGTCAAGCAAAGAGATAGAAGAGTCTTCCATTTCGCTTGTAAGAGCTTCAATCTTAGCAAGTACGTAGTTGTAGAATACCTGAAGAATCAAAGCAACGATCAAACCGAAAATAGTTGTAATCAAGGCAACTTTCATACCACCTGCAACAACCGTCGGAGAGATATCACCTACCTGCTGGATCTTATCAAATGCCTGCACCATACCGATTACAGTACCCAAGAATCCCAAAGACGGAGCCATAGCGATGAACAGTGTAATCCAAGAGCAACCTTTTTCCAGGTAACCAGCTTGTACACCACCGTAAGAAACTACTGACTTTTCTACTACGTCGATACCTTGGTCAATTCTCATCAGACCTTGATAGTAGATAGAAGCGATAGGACCTCTAGTGTTACGTGCGATGTCTTTAGCAGCTTCAACGTCACCTTTTTCCAAAGCAGCTTCAATAGCAGCCAAGAACTTCTTTGTGTTGATTTCAGCCAAGCTCAAATAAATGATACGTTCAATACAGAATGCAAGACCGATAACCAATGCGATAGCTACCAAACTCATGAAAGATGCAGTACCTTCGATGAATTTAACTTTGATTTCTTTGTGAATACCACCTTCTTCTGCAGCAGGAGCAGCGGCCGGAGCAGCTTGAGCAGCAGCAGGAGCAGCTTGTTGTTCAGTTTGTTCTGCTGCAGGAGCGTCTTGAGCCTGAGCAAGTTGAATTGAGCCAAATGTAAAGGCCCCA